>Ga0209344_10000062_pt1 | contig 221792 bp, 210 predicted proteins | sample Cruoilmetagenom6_FD_187293 | JGI IMG/M metagenome (GOLD analysis project Ga0209344, IMG submission 187293) | Oil polluted marine microbial communities from Coal Oil Point, Santa Barbara, California, USA - Santa Barbara Oil Seep Sample 6 (SPAdes)... | ecosystem: Environmental > Aquatic >...
ATACTGCGTGAATAAAAATAACGAAAGCACAACAACGTGTATAATTAATTGCTGCGGATGGTTAAACGAATTAACTTTCCTACAAATTGACTAAATTAGCTTCATCGGAAAATAATAACATGCGGCTTTGCCAATACTCCGAAACGCACGCTGACGCTTCCACCCTGCTCTGCAGGTAGTCTAGCTGAACACGCGCCGCTAACCGCGCAACTAATCATACACAAACCCGTTGCAACAAGTAGAATTTAACTAAATAATAAAAACATTATGAAATTTACATTCAAAACTTTATTTGTAATATCCTTTACTTTTTACGGTGTATATGCATTTTCACAAGTTAAGAATGAACAGATTGATAGTATTCTCAATAACACTGTTAAAACCGATGGTCCAGGAGCCATTATTTTCATTAAGCAGAAAGGAAAAGTACTTTACGAAAAAGCATTTGGCAAAGCTAATATCGAGAACAAAGTAGATATGTCTACCAAAAATGCATTTAACATTGGAAGTGTCAGCAAAGAATTTACTGCAATGAGTGTAATTCAGTTACTAGAGAAAGGAAAACTATCTCTTGAAGATAATGTCAATAGCTATTTACCTAATTATTCTAAAAATGGTGATAAAATAAAAATAAAGCATCTTTTGTCTCATACCTCTGGACTAAAAAGTCATACGGACACCATTTGGGCAAATACAGATGCAAGGAAATACTTTAATTCTAGTAAAGATGTCCTCAATTATTTTAAAAACGATATTGTACAGTTCGAGGCTGGTGAAAATCACGACTATTGTAATGTGAATTTTAATTTGTTGGCATATATTATCGAAAAAGTTTCAGGAATGGAGTATACTGACTATGTTAATGAAAACATATTTAAACCATTGGGAATGACCAACTCATACATACCTAATGAAGGACAGTTGATTCCAAATTTAGCAACGGGTTACGAATTAAAAAATAATGAAATTGTATATGCAAGATATCATTCTATCAATCAGACTAGAGGTTCGAGTTCGATACATACAACAGTAGAAGACCTTTCAAAATGGTATGAAGGATTAATGAACTCTAAAGTTATCTCTAGAGAGAATTTGATAAAAGCTTGGACACCTTTTACCTTAAATACTGGAGAAAAATCAACTTACGGCTATGGTTTTTATAGTGACAAGAAATTTAACAAAACCTCTATTTTTCATAATGGATTTATATTCGGCTATTCGACATCAGATATGTATTTCCCAGAAGATGACTTGCTCATCTTAGTGGTATCCAATATCAGTGATATTAATGTGATTAATACTAATACAATAATATTTGATATTGCTTCTAGTATTTACAAAAGTGAAATTCCTGAATTAACTACTGACTTATTAGATACCTACGTAGGCACCTACCTAATTGAAAAAGGATTCAAAGTAAAAATATTTCGTAAAGGTTTAGTTCTTTTCAATGAGTTTGACGGTCAACCTGCTGTTGAATTAGCTGCTGAGACAAAAACTAAATTTAGAGTCAAAGATTTTCCTGCAAAAGTCGAGTTTTATAAATCAAGTGAGGATGGTAGTATGAGAATAATATTATCAAATGGTCGAGAGAAGTATGAAGGAATTAAAGAATAAAAACTGTTGCCAACAACGTGTATAATTAACCAGCCCGACAGAGTCGTTCCAGCGGGTTGCTTGTTCTCGCCTACTTACGAAAGCCCTCGTGGACTTTCTATCTGTGATTTATTTGCTAACTTTAGTGCTTAAACACGCAACGAAATCATACACAAACACGTTAGCCACAATTTGAAAAATTGCATCGTCCTGAAATAGGTTGACTAAAAATTAAACCTTTTAGCAAAATCTTAAAACACCAAAATTCGTTCATAGTTATCAAGGAATTCAGTACCGTTCCTACAAAGTGAACAAAGAAAATTTAGAACTTTTGACCTTTTAAATAATGAAAAATGAAAAAAAAAGATCAACCTATATCGGGACAATACAAACCACTATTATGAATAAATTATTATACTTTTTTCTTTGCTTTATTATCACATTAAGCAGTTTCTCTCAAGAAAACCTAGTAGACTCTTTAATTCTAAAAACGATGAAGTCTGCAAATATTCCTGGTATTGCTATAGCAAAAATTGATAGTGCAAAAGTTAGTTGGGAAAGATACCATGGAATAGCTGATTTTAACACTAAATCACCAATAAACAAAAAATCCATTTTTCTAATTTCTTCTGTTTCCAAAACAATTACTAGTGCTGCACTAATGAAATTACATGGAGATAGATTACTTAATTTAGATGACGATATAAACGATTACTTAGATTTTTCCGTCCGCAATCCAAATCACCCAGATGAAAAAATTACATTTCGTCAATTATTAAGACACCGAAGTTCTATTAAAGACAATTATCAATATTTGATGCCATTTTGGACCACAAATTCAGGAGATTCGGATATCGAATTAAAACAATTTTTAAAGAACTATCTTACTTCAGATGGCAAAAATTATAATTCTAATTTTGATAAAAATCGTCCAAACGATTATTTCAACTACTCAAATGTTGGTTTTGCTCTAATTGGACTTTTGATTGAAGAGATTTCTGGTATGCCTTTTAATAAATATTGTGAAGAAAAAATCTTTGGAGAACTGGAGATGAAAAACTCAAAATGGTTTTTAAAAAATTTAGATATTAACAATGTAGCGAGGCAATATGAATTTGACAAATCAAAAGAAGAATATAATTTAGTTGGATATAGTGGTTTTCCTGATTATCCTGCTGGTCAACTTAGGACAACACTAAAGGATTATACAAATTTTTTAATTACCTGGATGAATTATGGAAAATGGAAAGGAAAGGAAGTTTTCAATCCTTTTTCTATCTACGAATTAACACCATCAGATTTTATGTTAGGTATTGGATTTCATACTTGGTTTTTATATAATCCCTCTAAAGAAGAAATTGTCTACTCTCATTATGGCTCGGATAAAGGATCATTTGCATTTACCGCTTATAATGCATGGACAAAAAAGGGTGTGGTTGTTTTTATAAATAGTTCTGTTGAAAAAGACAAAAGTAAATTTATATATGATTTGATAAATATATTGTATAACAACTATTAAACCAACATCCAACAACGTATTTAATACAGCGGTTACGTTCGGCTAAAATTAAAATCCCTAACTTTATAAAAAATTTGGTGCAGCGGATAATAACGTAGTGGCGGCGCCACTTCCCACGGCTGATTCGAAAGCTGGCACTTTCCACTTTCGCTGACACAAAATGTTGGCACTTCCGAAACTGCCAAAAAGCCTGCCGTATCATATGCAAAACTTCAAAACTTTTTAAAAAGTGAAAGAAAAAATCCAAAAATATGATTTCAAAGTTGGACTTCCGCAAGAATTTGAAATTATAGATTTTGATTTACTTTTTAACGAATTTTCCGAAGAAATAAAGAAACCACATCGAGCGGAATTTTATCAGATTTTGTTGTTTAAAAAAGGCTCACCAACTCATTTTGTCGATTTCAATCCAATAAAAATCAAACCGAACTCATTACTTTTTGTCAATAAAAACAGCGTTCAAATTTTTGATAATAAAACAAAATTCAAAGGCAAAGCAATTTTGTTTACTGACAGTTTTTTCTGCAAAACAGAAACAGATACAAAGTTTTTGAGAAGTAGTATTTTGTTCAACGACTTGCTATCCATTTCACAAATTGAGTTACCCAAAATTAATTCTATTATTGAGACTGTTTTTGAATTATTGGAATCTGAATTAAAAAATTCTAAAGACAACTATCAATCCGACTTACTACGAAATGATTTGCGTAATCTTTTACTGCATTGTGAACGAGAAAGACGAAAACAAGATTTTATAGAATTAAAAAAAGATGCCAATCTTGAACAATCGTTGTATTTTAAAACGTTATTAGATAACAATTTCGTAAGACATAAAAAAGTTAATTTTTATTGTCAAGAAATGAACATAACACCAAAAAAACTTAATAAAGCTACTTCTAAAATTTTTGGACAAACACCTAAAAATATCATTGACGACAGAGTTTTGCTAGAATCAAAAAGGTTATTGTCTTACACAAACCAAAGTGTCAAAGAAATAGTGTTTTCATTAGGTTTTGAAGAACCCACAAACTTTATTAAATACTTCAAAAAGCATACTAACAAAACACCTGTTGAATTCAGAGCAGAATTTAATTTGGCGTAAAAGTATCATTCAAAGGACTTTTCTTATCGTTCTTTTTCTTTTTCTTCATTGCAACTTTGCAGTATCAATTTAAAATCATAAAAATGAAACAGATACTATTAAGTGCAACAGTAATTTTAGCAATTGGGTTGACCGCTTGCAACAGTCAGAAAACAACAAATTCAGAAACTAAAAAAGAAGAAAAAATGGAAATTTCAAACAAAGAAAAAGTAGTTGCTCTTTTAAAAAGCATTGAAACTGGTGCTCAAGAACCAGTTGGGTACATTAATCCGAATAAATATATTCAACATAACCTTGGAGTTGCAGACGGTCTTGCCGGATTTGGCGCACTATTGCAACAACTTCCACCTAACTCTGCGAAAGTGAATACAGTTAGAGCTTTTGAAGATGGCGATTTTATTTTCACTCAAACAGACTATAATTTTTTCGGACCAAAAATCGGTTTCGATATTTTTAGATTTGAAAATGGAAAAATCGTTGAACATTGGGATAATCTACAAGAAACACCAGCAAATCCAAATCCAAGTGGAAACTCAATGATTGACGGAACAACTGAAATTAAGGACATAGACAAAACAGAAGAAAACAAAACTTTAGTTAATAATTTTGTGAATGACATTTTGGTAAACGGAAAAATGGAAAAACTGACTGGATATTTTGATGGAGATAATTACATACAGCACAATCCAAACATCGCAAATGGACTTTCTGGACTTGGGAAAGCATTGGAATATATGGCTTCACAAGGTATTACTATGAAATATGACAAAGTACATAAAGTTTTTGGCGAAGGTAATTTTGTGTTGACAATTAGCGAAGGTTCGTTTGCAGATAAACCGACTTCGTTTTACGACTTATTTAGAGTTGAAAATGGAAAAATTGCTGAACATTGGGACGTAATGGAAACCATAACACCTAAAGACGAATGGAAAAACAATAATGGTAAATTTTAAAAAACATAATAAAAATGAACATAATAGAAGCACTTAACTGGAGATATTCTACAAAAGATTTTGACCCAAACAAAAAAATAGCAGAAGAAAATTTTGCCAAAGTAAAAGAGATTTTAAGGATGAGTCCTTCAAGTACCAACCTTCAACCTTGGCATTTTATTATTGCGAGTACGGATGAAGGTAAAAAACGAATGGCAAAAGGAACTCAAGGCTTTTTTATCTTTAATGAAGCCAAGATATTAAATGCTTCGCACGTAATTTTATTTTGCTCAAGACTTTCGGCAGATAATGATTATATGCAACACCTTATAGACGTTGAAGACAATGAAGGAAGGTTTCCTAATGAAGAAATAAAACAAAATGTAAATGGTGGTAGAAATGCTTTTGCTGACATTCATAAATATGATTTAAAGGATTTACAACATTGGATGGAAAAACAGGTCTATTTGAATATCGGGAACTTTTTATTGGGAGTTGCTGCGCTTGGTATAGATGCTTGCCCAATGGAAGGGATTGATATGAAAGCATTAGATGAAGAATTTGGCTTGCGGGAAAAAGGATTTACTTCTATTACTGCAGTGGCTATTGGATACAGAACGGGAAATGATTTTAATACTACAGATAAAACGCCAAAATCAAGGTTACCAGAAAGTGAAATAATTACAGTAGTATAGTTGGAAAAGCCTAGTGCCTAACAACGTTTATAAAGAATAGCAGTTAAGAGCCAGATTAAAAGTTTGTTTCTTTTCTGCTACCTTTGTTTTAATAGAGAAATGGCACACATTAATCTGCTACTTTTCATATACAAGGCCATTGTGAACACGCGAAAAATAAATTCAGAATTCAAATGAGAGAACAGTTTATAGCTGAAAAAACATTCAATAAAAAAGACTATTCGGACTATGGACTTCAAAAAGGCGAATATGAATTATGTACTTTTTTAAATTGCAATTTCTCGAATTCTGACTTGGCTACAATTAGGTTTATTGACTGCGAATTTTACGATTGTAATTTAAGTTCGGCCAATATTTTACAAACAGGATTTCAAAATGTGCTTTTTAAAGAATGTAAAATGTTGGGACTACATTTTGAAAAATGTAGTGATTTTGCATTTCAGATAAGTGTTGATACTTGCCAACTAAACCATTCATCTTTTTATAAAAAAAAACTATCAAAAACTACGTTTAGAAAATCGAAACTTCGAGAAGTCGATTTTTCCGAATCCGATTTAAGTTCATCCGATTTTGATGATTGTGATTTGCTAAACACAATTTTCAACAACACAAATCTTCAAAATGCTGATTTCAGAAATTCTTCTAACTTTACCATAGACCCAGAAAATAACCTAATTAAAGGAGCTAAATTTACTTTAGAATCGATTGTTGGACTTTTAGAAAAGTACAATATCAAAATTGAACCATCCTCATAGAATACATAGGGAAGCGTTTTCGAAATATAAGTGTGTGTTATAAATTATGAATGAAAAATGTGCAAACGCTAGCACATAACAATGTATAATACAAATAGCGATTTATGGTTATGGGAATTTCGTTTCCTATTTTTTACTATGTTAAGTCCAAACCAAAAAACAAAGAATAAAAACGCCACTAGCGTTATACAAACTCGTTGGTATTAATTATGAAATTGCAATACTCAAAAAAAAATGTCGTCTTTCTAAAACTAAAGAACAATCACATTATGAATAAAATGAAATTTAATTTAATTGCAATTACAATAGTTGCATTATCATCTTGTCAATCAAATAAGAAAAAAGAAATTATAGACAACTCAAAAGATAAAAAAACCGCTATTCAGCAAAGGATCGAAAGTAACATTTACAAAATAGACGAAAATGGCAAAAATGATTCTACAGCCACAACCATTGAATCAAGAATGGAAGCTCTGAATATTTTGGGAGTTAGTATAACTGTTTTCGACAACAATAAAATCCTTTGGTCAAAAGGTTATGGTAAAAAAAATAAAGAAACAGAAGAAGACCTAAATGAAACCATTCTCTTCCAAGCAGCGTCAATTTCTAAACCAATTGCTAGTGTTGCCGCATTTAAATTGATAGAAGAAAACAAATTTTCTCTTAATGAAGATGTTAACTCAAAATTAAAAAGGTGGCAAGTTCCAAATAATGAATTTACCAAAATAGAAAAAGTGACACCAAGTAGAATAATGAGTCATACTTCTGGTTTAGGCACATCTGGTTTTCAAGGCTACAATAAAAATGATTCAATCCCAACATTAATAGAAATATTACAAGGAAGTGAAATGACAAATTCTGAGCCTGTACGTGTTATTCAAAAGCCTGGAAAATCTGAATTATATTCAGGTGGTGGAATGGAAGTGTTGCAAATGTTAATGGAGGATGTAACTGGAGAAGAATTTGCTCAACTACTAAACATTTTAGTTCTTAAACCAACTGAAATGAATAGCAGTTCCTTTGCTCACCCTCTTCCTGAAAAATTGGGCAGTTTAACAGCTAATGGTTATGATGATAACGGGAACGTTATAAATGGGGGCTATCATATCTATCCCGAAAAAGCAGCGGCAGGACTTTGGACTAATCCAACGGATTTAGCCCTTTTTATGATAGCGTTGGGAAAATCATATCGAGGAGAAGACAATAGCTTATTAAGTCAAGAATCGGCGAAGACAATGATGACTAGAGTACCAAATGCAGGTGGAATTGGAATAGGTGTAGACGGAAAAGGAAAAGCCTTTCGTTTTAGACACACGGGAGGAAACGCAGGATTTGTTTGTTATGCAGTCTCTTTTGCCGACACGGGACGTGGAGCGGTCATTATGACAAACTCGGATAACGGTTTTCCTTTGATTCACGAAATAATAAGAGCCATTTCAAGAGAATATAATTGGCCCTCAATGTGGATGCGTGAGTAAAGAAAGAATTGAATCGGAAAAAATAACTAATGCCAATAATGTATAAAAATAATATCTTTAGAGAAACTAACCGCTAATGATAAAATTCTTCCGAAAAATTCGACATAAAATGCTGACTGAGAATAAGTTTAGCAAATATCTTCTTTATGCTATTGGAGAAATAATCTTGGTCGTTATTGGAATTTTAATTGCGCTTCAAGTAAATAATCAAAATCAAGTCAGAAATGAAAAACAAGCACTCAAAAATTATTTAGATAAAATTGCTAAAAATGTAGAAAGTGATTTAAAAGTTAGTGAGCTTATGATTAAAACACGAACTGAACAATCACAATTGTGTGCTAATGCAACAGAATTGATTTCAAATAAAAACTGGAATGACCAAAAAACCATAACCTCTGCTGTATTTGTTATGATTATCGAGCAACCGTTGAATTATAATCGTAGCGGATTTGAATCGTTAAAGAATTCTGGGTATTTACAACATCTTGACAATCCAAAAGTTGAAGAACTAATTTACAATTATTACAATGCAGTAGATAAAGTTATATTTGAAGAAACTAGTCTACAAGTTTGGGCAAATGATTTGGATTTAGAATTACACAAAAGTGGCTTCTTTTCAGAATGGATTGAACTTGAAAAAAGGCCAAATCAAAAACTTAATGAAGTTGTTGGAAATTATACAGATGAACTATGTGAGCATAAAGGGAATGATATTGTATTATCCCTTTTATATAGAGGTTTCTTATTTACTGCGGACTTGACAAGTTTTTATAAAGAACAAGTAACTTATGGAAATGAATTATTATTAGCAATAGAGAATTACGATAAAAAATAACGAAAGCACAACACAGGCTATAATTGCTTCGCCAGTTCACTTTGCTCGAGTTTCGCAGATTTTCTAATCGGTTTGTATTTGTTAAATTAGTTGCTTAAAACACACGTCGAATTCATACATAAATATATTATTACCAACTTAAAAAAAGAAGATGAACAAAGGATCTTTCCTTCGGGAGTTTATGACTGAAATTTGGAATAAAAAGAATTTTGATAAAGTTGAATTATATGTTCATCCTGAATATACAATCCATGTTGATACAACCGATCCTTGGGAAGGACAAACTTTATCTCATTCAGAATTCAAAGAGCGATTGAATTTTTCATTCAACTCATTTCCTGATATGAACTTTGAAATAACATCTGCAATTCCAGAAGAAAATCACGTGGCTATAACTTGGATTTTAACTGGAACAAACCTTGGTATGATAGGAGAATATCCGCCAACTAAAAAATCTATTAATACAAAAGGCATAACAATTTATCATTTCAATGACAATTTGATTAATGGACACACGCAAGTTTTTGACAGAATAACTGTTATGAAACAATTAGGATTTATGTAATATGAAAACAAAAAAAGAACTGAAAGAAGAATACAAACAAATGAAAATCCCAATGGGAGTTTTTCAAATAAAAAATATTCAAAACAACAAAGTTTTGATTGACCATAGTACTGATATGGAATCAAAATGGAACAGACATAAAATGGAACTAAAATTTGGGACCCACAGGAATAGAAGTTTCCAAAAAGATTGGAATGAGTATGGAGAAGAAAATTTTGAGTTTGACGTTTTATCAGAATTAAAAAAGAGAGAAGAAGATAATTTTAATATCAATAAAGAATTGAAAACCCTTCAAGATATGGTAATTGAAGAGTTGGATATTGAAACTATCTGTAACTAAAAAACTGGGGCTGACACTTTAGGTAATTAACCAGCCCGACAGAGTCGTTCTGGCGGGTTGTTAGTTCTCCCCTACTTACAAAAATTGTTTCGTCAGTTCACTTCACTCGTATCTCACAGATTTTCAATTCCATTTTTTTTACTAACTTAGACATTTAAAACACCTAACCAACTATATACAAATACGTTAACAGGCAACATTTCATACAAAATTAAAAACAGATTATTATGTTACTGAAGAAAATAACCCTCATTCCTGTTTTGATAATTTCTATTTTAACTAGCTGTTCAAATGAAAAGAAATCTGAAAATTTCGAATCTAAAAAAGATGTTGTTCAATCGCTAAAGATTGAAAATTTACTGCGTGATTCTTTGGGAATTGCAGAAGGAATTGAAGTAGTTATGAGTTATATAGAGCTTCCTAAAAATACAATCCTTCCCTCCCATTATCATCCCGGTGAAGAATTTATATATTTAATACAAGGATATGGAGAATTAACCTTAAGGGACCAATCAAAAATGATCATCAAAGCTGGCGAAACAGCCAAAGTTCCACTTAAACTTGTGCATAGTTTTTCATCATTAAATGAAGATGTAAAAGGAGTTGTATTCAGAGTTCACGAAAAAGGACAACCAGATCGCATCTTGGTAGAATAATTCAATCAAACAATAGTAATTCGAACTTCCGAATGATATGAGAAGCTTGAGTTGATTATATGCAGGTTGCATTTTTTCAATACAATCTTCTTGAAGGATCACTAAGGGTGACCGCAGCTTTGAGAAGTCGCCACTATCGCTAAACAAAACCGCTGGCAACAAACTGAAAAAACTAATCAAATGGCAAAATCAACCAGAAGAAAATTCCTAATTGGTACTTTAGCCGCACTTGGTCTTATTGGATTAAGCGCTTGGCTAGGTAAACGTAAAATCCTAACTTGGATTGTTAGACAAGACAACGAAAGCGAACCAAAAATGACCTTAGCACCAAATATTGATGATGAGATTTGTGTGTTATCTTCTCCAATCTCCGAAGGACCATATTATATGAAATCACCTTTAAAAAGTGATATACGAGAAAATAGAAAAGGAAAAACTTTAAACCTTAAATTTCAAATTGTGGACTACCCAAGTTGTAATCCAATTGAAAATGCAGTTGTTGAAATTTGGCAATGTGATGCTCATGGAAACTATAGCGGATACATTGAGGGAATTGGACATAATATCTGGGAATCTGCAAAACAATTGGAATTTGGAAAGAAGGAACACATTGAACCAAGTAATGAATCTACTTATCTGCGTGGTTATCAGAAAACTGACTTAAATGGAAATGTCGAATTTATGACTATAGTTCCTGGTTGGTATGATCCAAGAGTGTCACATATTCATTTCAAAGTGATATTAAATGACAAAGAACATTTAACAAGTGAGTTGTATTTCGAAAAAGAATTTTGTGATGAATTATTCACTTCTATTGAACCTTACAATCAATATGGAGAATCACCTTATGATTTTAGAAATGACAAGTCTTTGGTGAATGTGAAAGAAGGAACTGGACTTATATTAAATCCTGAAAAGAAATCAGACAACACGGTTCTCGCAACAGCAAAAATTGGAATTAAATTATCATAAAAGCAAATACAGCAAACTATGTGATCGCTCCTATTTGCTATCATAGAGCAAACGCAACGAAATCATACTCAAACCCGTGGTGTACAATTATCTAAAAAAATTATATTTATGAAATTTATTAAAGCTTTTCGTTTTTTTTCCTTTCTAATAGTTTCTTCATTACTATTCTCACTAAACTTATTTGCACAAGCTAATGAACCTGCTAGTTTGGAAATGAAAATAGATAGTATTTTTAAAAACTTCAATGATAAAAATAAACCTGGAGCAACTGTGGCAGTTGTTAAAAACCAAGAAATTGTCTTTAAAAAAGGCTATGGAAGCGCTAACTTAGAATATGGTATTCCGAATTCGCCTTCTACAATTTTCCATATTGCATCTGTTTCAAAACAATTTACTGTATTCTCAATTCTATTATTAGAAAAAGAAGGAAAGCTATCTTTTGATGATGATATTCGTAAATACATTCCTGAAGTGCCAGATTTCGGCAAAAAAATTACCTTAAGGCATTTGGCTTCTCATACAAGCGGAATGAGAGATCAATGGACTTTACTAAGTATGGCTGGATGGAGGTTTGATGATGTTATCACAAAAGAACACATTTTAAAATTAGTGTCTCAGCAAAAAGAATTAAATTTTAATCCAGGTGAATCCTATATGTATTGTAATACAGGGTTTACACTTTTAGCAGAAGTAGTTGCAAGGATTTCTGGTAAAACCTTTGCCGAATTTACTGAAGAACGTATTTTCAAGCCGTTGGATATGTCAAATACACTTTTTTATGATGACCATGAAAAAATTGTAAAAAACAGAGCCTATTCTTATCACTCAGTGAATGATAACCAATACAAAAAAAGCGTCTTAAATTTTGCGAATGTTGGAGCTACTAGTTTATTCTCAACGGTCGAAGATTTAGCATTATGGTCTATGAATTTTTCATCAAATATAGTTGGTGATAAAGATCTCATTACTAAAATGAATACATTAGCCGTTCTTAATAATGGTGAAACATTTGGAGGTGCTTATGGTCAATTCATAGATACTTATAAAGGTTTAAATCAGATTCAACATGGTGGAGCTGATGCAGGATATCGTAGTTATCTTGGAAGGTTTCCAGATCAAAACTTTGCCGTTATGGTCTTTAGTAATTTAGCTCAATCCAACCCTGGGGATTTAGCACTTCAAGTTGCTAATCTATATTTGAAGGGTGCTTTTGAAAAAGAATCAAATGCAACTAATGCACCCAAAGGTAATATTGAATATATTAAAATCCCTAGTAAACGATTAGAAGATTTAAGTGGTCACTTTTGGAATGAAGATCAAAAATATGCTAGAAAAATCTATGTTAAAAATGATACCCTAAGATATTTTAGAGAGGAAGGAAATGAAAATGCATTAGTCCCAATTACACCTAAAGAATTTAAAATGACAGATGTTAATGTTGATTTAAGAGTTATATTTTCAAATCCCAATGAAAAGCGACAGATGACAGTCTTAATTAATGATGAGGAACCAATAATATCATATGAATTTACACCACCAAAATATGAGATTTCAGATCTTAAAGAATTTATTGGTGAATATTTCAGTCCTGAACTAAACACAACGTACAAAGCTGTTTTAAAAGATGACAAACTTACATTCACTCATGCTCGCTCAAGTGATTTTATTATAACTGCTGCTAAAAGTGATCTATTCCTTTTTGAAGGCTATAGTTTTATGTTTGAAAGAAATGACAATAATCAAATAACAGGTTTTAGAGTTTCAGCCGGAAGAGTTCAAAATTTGTGGTTTAAAAAATTACACTAATTAACCACACACAACAAAGTGAATGTTTAATTGCCAGTCAGAATTGACTCCAAAACGAGCAACTGCGAAGCACATCATGAACTTCCATAGTAAATAAATACAGCAAATAATACCTTTATCACCTTTCAGAATGAACAACGCCATCATTCTTCAGCTTTTAAGGTCTTTATATCTGTGATTAATTGTGCTATAGATGCCCTATTTAATCCATTGTAAATCCCCCTAATATGTTTCTTCTTATCAATGAGAAGAAAATTCTCTGTATGTAGAAAATCATCCAATTCTTTTGGTTCTCCCAGATCATTTTCAACAAAATATTGATCCCTACCCAAAGTATAGATCTCATTTTTATCTCCTGTAACTAAATGCCATTTGTTATTAATTACATCGTGATTATTTGCATATTCTTTTAACACAGGAATTGAATCTGTTGATGGCATTACTGAATGTGAAAGCAATAGGATTTCAGGGTCATTAATAAATTCATCTTGAAGCTTAGACATATTATCCGCCACTTGCGGACAAATGCCTGGGCAAATTGTAAAAAAGAAATTAGTAACGTAAATTTTATTCTCAAATGTATTCTGAGTAACTGTATCTCCTAATTGATTATATAATGTAAAATCTGGAATCTTATGAAAGTTTTGTTCTTCTGTGCTACCTGGAGTTAACCAATTTGGAGTGAATGACTCGTCTTCATAATACGGTAAATACTCCGTTCTACTAGTTTCAACAACTTTAATGTTTTCAATAGTAGGACTCAAATTTGTTTCGAATTAATTTCTAAACTAAAATAATAAATAGTGAAAAACACCTGCAGTCTACAAGTCATATCGCTCGTTTCACACTAAAACGAACTAACATTTTTACCTACTCTTCCTTTTTACAAACCCCTGTACTTCATTATCTGACATCCTAAATTCAAATAATATCCTATCTTTAGAAAAACTAATCACTCGTGATCAAATTCTTCCGAAAAATTAGACAAAACCTAGTTATGGAAAACAAAACTGGCAAATACTTCAAATATGCCATTGGAGAAATAGTACTTGTCGTTATTGGAATTTTGATTGCCCTATCTATTAATAATTGGAATGAGAATAGAAAAGCCAATAATTTAGCACAAGAAACCTACCTGAATTTACTAACATCGCTAGAGCAAGACTCTATTACAGTTAATAAAACTATTGAACGGAATAGTGTAGGATTGGATGCACTACGTAAAATTATTCCTTTAGAAAAGAACGCAGAACTTTTAGAACTTTCTGAAGAAAATCTTAACAAATATTTGATGGATGTTGGTAATACTAGCCGAAGCTTTATTCCAAAATCAGGAGTTTATAACCTACTTACTTCAAACAACGGTTTTGATTTAATAAAATCCGATAAAATAAAGTCCTTACTTATTAATCTTTACGATTATCAATATAAAGCTTATGAAGATTTAGATTCTCAAATTGACAACAAATATCATAATCAATTAAGTTCAATAATCAGAGAAAAAATGGGAATAGTTGTGGAATTTAAACCAGAACCATCTATTACTCAAGGGACATCATCAGAACTTTTTAAAAAACACTACTTTGAATTAGCTTCCGAATCAAGAGATTTATATGGAATGTTATCGTTTAATAAAAATAACCTAATTCAAATAGAACAATCAATAGCTGAACTGATTTCCTTAATTAGAGATGAAATTAAAGAATAACGAACACCCAATGCGCAACCATATAGGACCTAGTTAAATAATAATTGAATATTTCAAACAAATATATAGTACATTGTACTTCCGAAAAACCTCAGAATTCCACCTTTCATCCCAATAATTATCGGGAGCGCAGAACTCAGAATAATTGGAACTAACTAAACAACCAAACCATTTTCGTTACTGCAAGCGCCAGCTGCACTTGACCTAACGATTTACTAACTATACATTTAAAATGACAAAAAAACATATTTTCGTTCGTACTCTTCTGCTCATTTCATTTTCCGTTTTCTCACAAACCTATATTACCAATGTAACCATTATGGATGTGGAAAATCAAAAATTAGTTCCTAATCAAACTGTAGTTATTACAGCTGGTTTAATCACTAGTATTCAGAAAAGTAATAAAACAAGGATTCCAGAAAATGCTACGGTAATTAATGGCTTAGATAAATATCTTATTCCAGGTCTAGTCGATGCCCATATTCATTTCTTCCAAAATGGAGGTCTATATGCGCGTCCAGATGTCATTGACTTAAGAAAACATAAAAACTACGACCAAGAAATTGCATTGACGAAAACCGATATGGAATCTAAACTAAGGCGATACCTTCAAAACGGTATTACTACCGTGGTGGATGTAGGATCCACCTATCATTTCCTTAATCAAAGAAAAGAATTCACAGACAAGTCTTTTTCGCCTTCAATTTTCATCACTGGTCCCTTATTAACTACCTATCAACCAGAAGTATATGCAGACTTAGGGCTAGACAAACCATTTACATTAACAAAAACGGTTGAAGATGGGATAAATGGAGTTAAAGAACAATTGAAATACAATCCCGATTTTATCAAAATCTGGTATATCGCAGGAGCCGATGGCTTAAGTGTAGAAGAAAGTGCACATAAAAACCTTCCAATTATAAAAGCAATTATAGAAGAAGCTCATAAAAACAATTTGAAAGTTGCCGTACATGCCACCCAACGGATTACGGCTCAATTGGCGGTCGAAAATGGCGCCGATTTTCTCGTGCATAGTATAGATGACGAAATTTTAAAGGACGATTTTGTTCAATTAATGAAGAAAAATAAAACCACTCTTTGCCCAACATTATTAGTTCATAGCGGATATTTAAATACGTTCGGTCAAAAAATAAATATGAGTAAGTATGAGTTGCAAAAAGCAGATCCTTACCAGTTAGGCTCTTTGCTGGATCTAAAACATTTGTCAGACACCACCCTAGTTAAGAATTATAAAAACATTGGAAACTCTCAAAAAAGAAATATGGCCTTAAAAAAGGCCGACTCAATTAGTATGGCAAATCTCAAAATGCTATCAGATGCAGGAATTTTAATTGCTACGGGTACGGACGCCGGAAATATTGGGGCCTTACACGTTTCTTCCTATTTAGCAGAATTAAAAGCAATGCAAAAAAGCGGAATGAGTAATTGGAAAATCATGCAAGCATCAACTATAAATGGCGCAAAAATCTTTGATAAAGAAAATGAATTCGGAACAATTAGCGTGGGTAAAAAAGCGAATCTTGTTTTATTAGATGCAAATCCCATTGAAAACATAGAAAACCTAACAAAGATCAATACAGTTATTAATAAAGGCGAAGTTTTTGAACCGAATCAATTGCTAAAGGACACCCCAGCAGATTTAGCGCAACGACAATTAAATGCATACAACTTTAGAAATATTGATGCTTTTTTAGAACCGTATGCCGAAGATGTTGAAGTGTATGGGCATCCTAACAAGTTACTTTACAAAGGGAAAGAAACTATGAGGAAACAATATGCTGCTATGTTTAAGAATACCCCTAACCTTCATTGCGAACTCGAAGAAAGAATTGTTCAAGGAAACATTGTTATAGATAAAGAACGGGTTCAATTTGGAGAAGAAATAATTGAAGCAATCGCTATCTATCATATTGAAAACAATAAGATTAAAAAAGTGTATTTTATTCAAAAAAAACAAGTATAAAAGGAGTTCGAAGCTTTAACTGGAAAAAAATAGCAGTTAACCTCAAAACACCCAAAAACCTTAAATAAATTACGTCCTTATTTTAGGACGGGTCAATAGTGTACTTATAGCGTGGTTATAGCGTGGTTATAGCGTGGTTATAGCGTAGATACTAAATGTATAGTACAACTATAGTGCCTGTCTAATTCAGGTCAATTTGGATAATTACCAATTAAAATCTAGGAAGAACAAATAGGCAAGGAATAAGATAAACAATATAGAATTCGCCTAAGTATCGCTCCTATAGAAAGTAACACTTGACAAAAATGCGGCAACTAGTCATCAGAATTGAAATTCATACAAATAATTAACTATCTTTAATTCTGGTAAAAACGAACTAACGACGCTGCGAATAGTACCAACACACCAGCTGACACTTCCCCACTCCCGCCTTGAGAGATAGTCGAGCCATACACACGCCGCCAACGTCATTCTCGTTATACAAACACTTAATAAGGAAATTGGACCTAATAAGTACGCAAGTAGAATAGATTAATTAAATATATACTAATGGAAAATAACACCAACCAACCAACACCTGCAGCCATTCTTCAAATAGGTACAGGCTTTTGGGCGTCAAAAGTTTTACTGACAGCCGTGAATTTAGAACTGTTTACTCATTTAGCGAAACAAGGTCCTATGCCAGCAAAGGACATCAAAACAGCCTTACAATTAAAATGCAGTGACCGTAATCTTTTTGATTTTCTGGACACCCTAACCGGCTTGGAGTTCTTAAATCGAGAAGGGCTATTGGATTCTGCCCACTATTCAAACACCGTGGACACGGCTGTTTTCTTAGATAAAGCAAAACCATCATACGTAGGCGGCATTCTTGAAATGCAAAATGGAAGGGGTTGGGAGATTTGGGCAAATCTTGAGGACGGCCTAAAAACGGGCTTAATTCAAAACGAAGCCAAAGATGGTGGCGAAGGCATCTTCGATGTCCTTTACAAAAATCCTGAACTATTAAAAGGATTTGTCAATGCGATGACAGGAGTTCAAATGGGTAATTTTATTGCCTTTTCACAAGCCTTCGATTTCTCAAAATACAAAACACTTGTAGATGCCGGAGGTTCGGCAGCGGTGCTATCTATTATGGTTGCCAAAAACCAACCCCATATGAGCTGCAAATCTTTTGACTTGCCAGCCCTTGAAACGATGGCGAATGATACCATTCAAAAATTTGAAATGTCAGACAGAGTAAAATCAGTAAGCGGCGATTTTTTCGAAAATGGGTTACCACAAGCAGATGTCATCACCATGGGAAATGTACTTCATGATTGGAATGAAGAAACCAAACTTAAATTGATGCAAATTGCCTACGATGCCTTACCAGAAGGAGGTGCTTTTGTTGCCATAGAAAATGTAATTGATAATGAAAGACGAAAAAACGTTTTCGGATTGATGATGAGCCTTAACATGCTTATTGAAACTGGCGATGGCTTCGACTACACTTTTGATGATTTTACAAAATGGGCAAAAATAATCGGGTTTAAATCCACATCACTTTTACCGCTAGCGGGCCCATCGAGTGCGGCAATTGCCTATAAATAGTGATATAAAGATAATTTCCGTAGAAGTTATGATACATCTATAAGCAAATTCGAAGTATCTAAATTCGTAGATAATTATGAATGACAAAATAATTAAACTGTTTTTACGCTTTGCTATTTCAATCGGATTCTTATCTGCGTTAGCCGATCGATTGAGATTTTGGAGTCAGGAGGTTTCAGCTTGGGGAAACTGGACTAGTTTTTTAGAGTACACGGAATTAATAAACCTTTGGTTTCCAAATTCAATGATTCCGGCTGTTGGTATTATAGCCACAACAGCCGAAGTTCTTTTTGCTATTTGTCTAATCATCGGATTAAAAACAGAGTTCGTTGCAAAATTAAGCGGAATTCTATTGCTGCTTTTTGGTCTTTCAATGATGTTTTCTATCGGAATAAAACCTGTATTTGATTATTCAGTATTTATAGCATCAGCTGCTGCATTTGCACTGAGTTTAATGAAATTTAAATACTTCGAACTAGATTCATTAATTTCAAAACCTATTCCTGAAAAATAACCTACCACCCCCAAGTTTAATATGAATAGTTTGAACTGGCACTTGAATAAATGTTGACACAACCTAAAACAATCTTCATTTGAAATTTGAAAAGAAAAAATACACTGTAAAATCGGGAAAGCAAATTACAATAAGAATTCCTGAAGTAAAAGATGCGCAGGCGGTTCTTAATTTAAAAAGGGAGTACATAAAAAACACAACTACACTTCCTCTAACTTTGGAAGAATATCCGAATGACCTAAAAAAAGAATTTCATCTGATTCAAGAATATGAGAAAAGTGAAAACAGTATTTTTCTAATTGCAGAATTTAAAGGTGAATTGATTGGAAATATTGATTTAACAGGAAGCAAAAGATCAAAAATGTTTCATACTGGAATGATTGGTATGGGAATTAAAGAGACTTGGAGAAATCAAGGTCTTGGTAAAATTTTAATTGGCTGTGCTTTAAACTGGGCTAAAGAGAAGTCTGTAATTGAAATTGTTTGGCTCGATGTCTACTCTTCCAATGAGATTGGATATAATCTATACAAAAACATGGGGTTTGAGCTAAGTGGCATCATTAAAGGTTTCTTTAAAGAAAAACACGGTTATATTGATAAGGTACATATGTATCAACGAATAAAATAAAAAATACGCCGCAGCGATCTATTACACGAAACAGCGGTATCTAATATTTTTAAAAAAAATGAAAAACTTAGTAGTTATTATTATTCTTTGCCTAATCGTTGGATGTTCAAGAAAATCAGAAAACAACCAAATCCAGCGAATAGACGGCTCATCCATAACAAGCGATCAATTAAATGTTAGAATCAAAACCCTTGTTGACACAGCGAATGTAACCGGCTTAACAGTTACCATATTTAATCAAGACACCCTCGCATATCAAAAAGCATTCGGTTATTCAAACTTCGCTAAAAAGGATAGCCTAAACATAAACGAGGTGTTTTATGGCGCATCATTAAGTAAGGCTGTTTTTGGTTATATAGTGGCACAACTTGCCAATGAAGGCCTTATTGACCTTGATAAGCCGATACAAGACTATTTAGATGTACCAATTCCCGAAATGTATTTTAAAAGAGAATGGAGAGGGTTTAAAAATATCGAAAATGATGATCGTTATAAGAAAATAACAGCACGTATGTGCTTATCGCATTCCACAGGTTTCCCTAATTGGAGGTGGATTAGTAGAACAGGTGAATTCCAACCAGAAGGTAAAATTCAATTTTACTTTGATCCAGGTACAAATTACAGTTATTCAGGAGAAGGAATGAGACTGCTCCAAAAAGTGATTGAAAAAATAACAGGAAAAGGCCTAGAACAATTGGCAATAGAACGGGTTTTTGATCCTCTGGAAATGAATATGACGAGCTACATCTGGCAAGAGCGTTTTGAAGATCGCTATTGCTATGGACATACCACCGCACAAGAAGTAATTGATAAAGACACCGAAGATGAAGCAGAAGCTGCTGGTTCTATGGAAACAACAGCTATTGATTACTCAAAATTCCTGACAAAAATTATTGAATTGAGCACTCTTAATTCTGACGTTATTAAACTTATGTTTGCAAAAAATATTCAGATAAATTCAAAAAAACAATTCGGGCCTGAGTCACTAGAAAAAACAAATGAAAATGAAGATATCGCTTTAAATTATGGCTTGGGCTGGGGTATCTTAAAATCGCCTTATGGACAAGGTTATTTCAAAGAAGGACACGGAGAAGGGTTTCAACACTATTCAATTATTTTTCCTGAAAAGCGCATCGGAATTTTATTAATGTCTAATAGCGATAATGCGGAGAGCATATTTAAAGAAGTCCTGGAATTAGGAATAGGAGACATTTACACGCCTTGGTACTGGGAGGATTATATTCCATACAATATGAAATAAAAAATTTGCATCCTTAGACCATTTAATATTTAGTAAAACATCCAGCATGACAGAAAATAGAGAAAATTCCATTGAGATTAATAAGAGAGAATTTCGTAAAATTGGATACGAACTAATTGACACTATTTCTGATTTTTTTGAGGAAATTTCTGAAAAACCAGTTACTACAAGCAAGTCTCCAAAAGTATTACAAAACGCTTTGGGGGATTTGTCATTGCCCGAAAATGGTTTGCCAGCTGAAGAATTACTTTCTTCCGCTTCAAAATTATTATTTGAGAATTCACTTTTTAACGGTCACCCCAAGTTTTTCGGCTTTATAACTTCATCAGCAGCGCCAATAGGAGCTTTGGCAGATTTGTTGGCTTCTTCTGTAAATGCAAATGTAGGCGGACAAATACTTAGCCCAATAGCTACCGAAATTGAAAAGCAAACTATTAGATGGCTATCCGAATTCATTGGTGTCTCCCCAAACTATGGCGGTGTTTTAGTAAGTGGAGGAAATATGGCGAACTTTACTGCCTTTTTAGCGGCAAGAACGGCTAAAGCACCTAATAGCATTAAGGAAGAGGGGCTTTCGATGTCCTCAAAACAGTTAGTTACTTACTGTTCAAAATCAACGCACACCTGGATTGACAAAGCTGCTATTCTATTTGGACATGGTACCAAGTCAATACGCTGGATCCCCACCGATTCTTCAAATAAAATGAACAATCAAATTTTAGAACAAACTATAAAAGACGATCTAAAACAGGGGCATCAACCATTTTTAGTTGTGGGCACCGCTGGAGACGTAAGCACCGGTGTTATTGATAACCTGGAAGCTATCGCATCTATTTGCAAGGAATACAATTTATGGTTTCATATAGATGGTGCCTACGGTATTCCGGCCGCAATTATTCCAGAGTTGAAAGATTTATTTGCAGGTATTAAAGAAGCCGACTCCATTGCGCTGGATCCTCATAAATGGCTGTATAGTCCATTAGAAGCGGGCTGTACTTTAGTTAAAAATCCGAAGCACCTTATAGATACCTATAGTTCACATCCCGAATATTATAACTTTAGCTTAAGTGAAGAAGGCGGCTCTCTAAACTACTTCGAATATGGACTTCAAAATTCGCGTGGTTTTAGAGCTTTAAAAGTATGGTTGGCCCTACAACAAATTGGAAAAAATGGCTATGTGAAATTGATACGAGAGGATATAGAATTGTCAAAATATTTTTATGAATTGGCAGAAAAGCACTCAGAATTAAAGCCAATAACTCAAAATTTAAGCATTACCACGCTTAGATACATTCCCGAAAATTTTGAAGAACAAGGTGAAAAGGGTGAGACTTATCTAAATTCTTTAAATGAAGCATTATTGGATGAATTACAGAAAGGTGGAGAAATGTTTTTGTCCAATGCCATTGTGGTAAATAAGTATTGCATGAGAACCTGCATTGTCAATTTTAGGACTTCAAAAATAGACATAGAAGAATGTATCAATATAATAGTTAAAGAAGGCAGGAAAATTCATCAGCAACTTCTAAGCCAACAAGCTTAACAATTCTGTTTCAAGGATGAAAACGATAAAACTATGCGAATAATTAACTATCTTTAATTCTAATAAAATGAATAAACGACTCTACCGATGTAGCTGAAAATCAAACAGTTTCAGTTCGGCTAGCAATTATTTGCTACTCTGATAAAGTTTCTGTGTTCATAGACGTAAATTTCGTCTGTCCAAAGTATACTGCAGTCGCCACATTCGTTATATAGACCCCAGCTAATTCAAATTAAAACGACATTTATTAATTTTTAAAACTTAAAAATATGAGTTCTATTAGACTAGGTGATGAAGCACCAAACTTTACAGCACAATCAACAGAGGGGGAGTTAAATTTTCATAACTGGCTTGGAGGTAGCTGGGGAATTTTATTTTCACATCCGGCAGATTATACTCCTGTTTGTACTACCGAATTAGGAACAGTTGCTAAATATAAAACTGAATTTGATAAAAGAAATGTGAAAGTAGCGGCCTTAAGTGTGGATGGATTAGTGTCTCATGAAGGTTGGGTTAACGATATTAATGAAACACAAAATACGGTAGTGAATTTTCCAATTATCGCAGATGAAGATAAAAAAGTAGCTACATTATATGATATGATTCATCCAAATGCCGATAGTAAATTAACGGTAAGATCAGTCTTTGTTATCGATCCAGATAAAAAGATAAAATTAACTATCACCTACCCCGCATCTACAGGTAGAAATTTTGATGAATTACTCAGAGTAATAGATTCGTTACAATTAACAACCTACCATAAAGTAGCAACTCCTGCAAACTGGAATAATGGCGATGATTGTGTAATAGTACCTTCCGTTGCTAATGAGGACATTCCTGTTTTATTTCCAAAGGGGCATACCGAAGTTAAACCTTATTTAAGGTTAACTCCTCAACCAAATCTTAACTAAAAATAGTCACTTACAACCTATCTTCTGAATGGTTTGGACAGCTAATTGTGCATTATCATTGTACGCAAGCCGAAAAAGAAACTTAAAAATATATGGATATAAAACAAATTTTCAAAAACAATCAAGACTGGGTACAACACAAACTAAATCTTGATGCTGATTATTTTAATCATCTATCAAAAGGTCAAAACCCTGACATTCTATACATAGGATGTTCCGATAGTAGAGTTACGGCAGAAGAGATTATGGGTGTAGCTCCAGGTGAAGCATTTATTCATCGAAATATTGCCAATATGGTGCCCAATACTGACTTAAGTTCAATGTCGGTAATCGATTATGCGGTTTTACACCTCAAAGTAAATCACGTAGTGGTTTGTGGGCATTACTATTGTGGAGGAGTAAAAGCGGCAATGCAATCGGCAGATTTAGGGATATTAAATCCGTGGTTACGAAATATTCGAGATGTCTATCGTCTCCATAGAACCGAATTAAACGGAATAAGTGATGAAGAAAATCGGTATAAGCGATTGGTAGAGTTGAATGTGCAAGAGCAATGCGTAAATGTAATAAAAACAGCAGAAGTTCAGAGAGCATATCGAGATAGAGGAATAACTGTTCATGGTTGGGTTTTTGATATTCATTCGGGTAATCTTATTGATTTGAAAATTGACTTTTCTAAAATTTTGGAACACGTAATGGAAATTTACCGTCTTGAATAATGAAAATGAATTTTTACTACAAATGCGGTTTAGATCTTTATAATTATCAAACAGAGAAGGAGAGCAAAGAATACCATGCTTGCCGATTTACTATTAATGGCCGTCATATTATTTACCGAAATGGAAAAATCACGCCAAAAAAAATTGGCCAATTTGTGACCTTTTGGAAAAGGAATGAAAATAATATAATTGAACCCTTCTTTGAAACCGACCCAGTTGATTTCTATCACATAAGCGTTCAGAATAAGAACAATGAAGGACAATTTGTATTCCCAAAAGCCTTATTAATCAAAAAAGGCATAATTTCCACTCCTAAAAAAGAAGGAAAAAGAGCCTTTAGGGTGTTCCCTCCTTGGGATCTCGTAACAAGTAAACAAGCAAAACAAACTCAAAACTGGCAACTAGCATATTTCTTTGAAATTAATAATACAGACGATTTGACCAAAGTGTCACAATTGTTTAACGCTGAGTGATCTGATTGCATTTAATAATTAATTCTAAAAATAGAGCAAGACGAAAGGGGATTTCTTTTGTGACTTACAACGTTGGGTCGCTAAACTAATATAAATAAAAATTAAACAGTCTACATGAATAGCCTACTAAAAATACAAAGAACCAATTCCGAAGATCTAGACTTTATCGAACTCGTAAGGCAACTAGATGCAGACTTAGCGATACGAGACGGAGATGATCATTCTTTCTATGATCAATTTAATAAACTAGACCATATAAAACAGGTTGTAGTAATTTACGAGGATTTCAAACCTATAGGATGCGGCGCAATCAAAGAATTCGAAGCAAATACAGTTGAAATTAAAAGAATGTATACCATACCTAATGTCCGAGGCAAGGGCATAGCATCAAAAGTTCTAAAGGAACTGGAACAATGGGCTCTAGAATTATCCTATTCTAAATGTATTTTAGAAACTGGTGTAAAACAACCGGAAGCGATTAGACTGTACGAAAAAAATGGTTACACTTTAATTCCTAATTATGGACAATATGCAGGCGTTGAGAATAGCTTTTGTTTTGAGAAATTAATTTAATTAAAAAAAGGTATAAAAAAACTCCTTCAGCAGTGCCGAAAGAGTTTAATTTTTTAAGAAGAATTCTTATTATAACGCCGCTATATGCTTCGACATATTAGATTTTAAATTAGCTGCTTTATTACTATGAATAATATTACGCTTAGCCAATTTATCAATCATAGAAATAACTGCTGGAAACATTTTCTCCGCCTCTTTCTTTGAAGTAAGTTCTTTGAACTTTTTCATAGCACTACGCGCCGTTTTGTGTTGGTAACGGTTACGTAAACGCTTCGTTTCGCTATTTCTAATTCTCTTTAATGCTGACTTATGATTCGCCATTGTGCTATTTTTAATTCTTATTTTAGTAGTCCGTAGGGGAATCGAACCCCTGTTACATGGATGAAAACCATGCGTCCTAACCCCTAGACGAACGGACCATTCTTTTTAATGTTCACCTGTCATACAAAATCTAATCAAATTATGTCTTTCAGGCGGGTGCAAAAATACAACTATTTTTTAATGCCACAAATCCAATTAAACTTTTTTTGAAAAAATTAATAAGCCTTAGCAAATAATACCCTTCCTGCTGAAGATTTTCCAGTAACCATGCAACTTCCCTCCTCTTTTACTACATCGAATGGAATACATCGTATTGTTGCTTTGGTTTCGTTCTTAATTTTTTCTTCTGTTTCATTAGTTCCGTCCCAATGAGCAGATATAAAACCACCCTTACTTTCTAAGACCTGCTTAAATTCATTGTAGGTAGAAACCTCAGTTGTATGTTCGGTTCTATGATTGCTAGCCTTCGTGAATAGATTTTCTTGAATTTCATCCATTAAAGCAACAATATTATCTACAACAACCTCTTTTGAGATTATCGCTTTGGTCAGTGTATCTCTTCTTGCAACTTCAAAAGTTCCATTTTCTAAATCCTTTGGTCCAATCGCAATTCTTACTGGAACACCCTGCAATTCATATTGATTGAATTTCCAACCTGGTTTTTGAGTATCCCGATTATCAAACTTTACCCGCAATCCTTTAGCCCGTAATTCTGTTTGTATTTTATTTGCCACCTCACTCACAGCGTCAAACTGCTCATCATTTCTATAAATAGGCACAATCACCACTTGGTAAGGTGCCAATTTAGGAGGTAACACCAATCCATTATCATCACTATGCGTCATGACTAGCGCACCCATTAATCGAGTTGATACACCCCAGGAAGTTGCCCACACATAATCTTGCATCCCATCCTTAGCTGCAAACTTAACATCAAATGCCTTTGCAAAATTCTGTCCTAAAAAATGCGATGTACCTGCCTGAAGCGCCTTTCCATCCTGCATTAATGCTTCAATACAGTAGGTTTCTAAAGCCCCTGCAAAGCGCTCACTTTCAGTTTTAGTTCCTTTAATTACAGGAACAGCCATATAATTTTCAACAAAATCTGCATAGATATGCATCATTTGCTCAGCCTCAATTATTGCTTCAGCTTCGGTTGCATGTGCCGTATGCCCTTCTTGCCATAAAAATTCAGCCGTACGTAAAAATAAACGTGTACGCATCTCCCAACGTACCACGTTAGCCCATTGATTTATTAAAAGAGGTAAATCTCGATAGGATTGTATCCATTTTCTATAAGTATCCCAAATAATAGTCTCAGACGTTGGTCGAACAATTAATTCTTCCTCCAACTTTGCTTCAGGATCCACTTCAATACCACTTCCATCAGCAGCATTTCTTAACCTATAATGAGTAACAACAGCACATTCTTTTGCAAACCCATCTACATGACTGGCTTCCTTACTAAAATAAGATTTTGGAATAAAAATTGGAAAATATGCATTTTGATGTCCTGTTTCTTTAAACATTCTATCAAGTATGGCTTGCATGTTCTCCCAAATAGCAAAACCATAAGGCTTAATCACCATACATCCTCTAACTCCCGAATTTTCAGCTAGATCGGCCTGGATAACCAACTCATTGTACCATTTCGAATAATCTTCCCCTCTTGTTGTTAAATTCTTAGCCATAGCCCAGTTTGGCACAAATGTTGCGTCTTATTAATTAATTAGTAGTTCTCGGCAAAACTACTTATTTTTATAACGTCGAACAATTAAAAATTGCAGTTATGTACACCAAAATTACTTCCATAAAAAAAGCGTTCCCCATTTTACTTTCGGGAATATTCATCATCATTCTAAGCGCCTGTAGCGCTAGTAATAATGACTATGGAGACACCGATGGCATCTATGCCTCTGACGGTGTTACAACTACTGAAAGCGAAACTGAAGAAGTTGATAAAACAAACTACTACAAACAATACTTTAAATCCAAAAAAGGCTCTTATGAAGGACTTCCTGAAGAAGGAGCTATTTTCACAGATATCGACGCTTATTCGACTACCGATTATATGGATGAGGATGGGAACATCGTTATTGAAGAAGTGGAGTCACCCGAAGAATATGGTGCCTGGGGAAGTAATTCAGACAATGTCACCGTGAATATTTATAATAATGGTGGTTACGGATATGGTTATGGTTACCGCCCTTTTTGGAATCATGGATGGGGATACTCTAACTATTGGTACAATTCTTATTGGAGCATGAGCTATGGCTGGGGCTATCCATTTTATGGTGGATATTACTGCGCTCCCTATTATTATGGCGGTTATTATAGCCCATATTATAATAATGGATACGGTTACGGACACGGATATGCTTATAATCGAGGAAGAAGAAATGTAGCATATAACACTGGACGAAATGCATATACCACAAGAGCTACACGAAGTTCAAGTAGAGAAACGACAAGACCTTATAGAGTTGTGCGATCAAATAATTCGAGAACCACTACTAGGCCTACAACAAGACCAACAACGCGTCCTGTTTCTAGACCTACAACACGTCCAGCCTCTAGACCTACAACACGTCCAGCCTCTAGACCTACAACAAGACCAGTAAGTAGACCTTCTACAAGTCGTAGCAGCTCTACAAGTCGCAGTAGCTCATCAAGTCGTAGTAGTTCGTCAAGATCAAGTAGTCGAAGAGGCGGAAACGACTAAACCTATATACTACTTATCCTTTTACTAAATTCTATGAAAAAAATCCTTTCTACAATGATAGCTGTATTTGCTATTTGCATTGGCAACGCACAAGATATTACAGACGGTCTTAGGTATAGTACAGACGCTAATTCCGGAACAGCTCGCTTTAACGCTCTAAGTGGCGCTTTTGGAGCTTTAGGAGGAGATTTTTCGGCCATTGGCATTAATCCAGCTGGAGGTGCGGTTTTTATTAAATCTGCCGCTGCCGGAACCATATCAGGTATGGATACGGATAATTCATCCACCTACTTTAACGGAAAAACAAAAAGCATCGATACAGATGTGAATCTGAATCAGGCAGGAGCCATTTTTATTATCAAAAAGCAATCAGAGAATTCTAAACTGAATAAAATTTCTGTAGGTTTCAATTATCAAACGACTCAAAATTACAACAACGAGCTGTTCATTAAGGGTTCGGGCAACACTTCTATTGGAGAGTTTTTTAGAAACCAAGCAGAAGGTGTTTCACTTGAATTACTTCAGTTACAAAGCGGCGAGTCTATTTCGGACTTATATGCTTATTTAGGGGAAAATGAAGGCACTTCTGCTCAGAATGCATTCTTGGGCTACCAAGGGTTTATCATTGATCCAATTGATTCGGAGGATCCATTTAACACTCAATATTATTCTAATATTGTGTCTGGAAATTTTGATCAAGAATACTTAATTCTTTCAGAAGGTGGAAATAATAAATTTTCAATTAACGTTGCAGCACAGGTTAACGACAAGTTTTATTTCGGAATAAACTTAAACACTCATACCATCGATTATCAGCAGCGAACACTTTTTTATGAAGACAATTCGAATGAAGGCAGTTCCATTGGTCAGGTTATATATGAGAACAACCTAGGTGTTGATGGAATAGGTTTTTCAGCACAAATTGGAGCTATCGTTAAAATTAAAAATAATTTTAGAGTAGGTCTCTCTTTAGAATCACCTACGTGGTATTCCATTTCTGAAGAAGCCGCACAATATTTAGAAACACGCTCCCTTGGATTTAATCCTGAATTGGTAACACGAATTGATCCTAGGGTGTTAAATATCTATGAAAACTATAATTTAAGCACTCCAGGGAAAGTTACCGCGAGCGCTGCATACATATTCGGAACACAAGCGCTTATCAGTTTTGATTATTCTTTTAAAGATTTTGGCTCCATTGATTTCGATACTTTTAATTACGACTCTAACGATTTTAATGAGTTAAACAATTCGATTGAAGATACATTGAAGGGAGCTTCTAGCTTTCGTTTAGGGGGTGAATATCGTATCAATCAATTAAGCCTTCGTGCCGGTTTACGATATGAAGAAAGTCCTTATAAGAAGAAAGAAACAAGTGGTGACTTGAGTGGTTTTTCGTTAGGATTTGGATATAATTTTGGAAATTACAATCTAGATCTCTCTTACGCAAGAGCCGAACAAGAACGAAAACAACAACTCTACGCAACAGGATTAACTGATAGTGCTTCAATCGATTCAACATTAAGTACAATCGCATTAACATTTGGATTTACATTTTAAATCACCTCTCATAAATTAAAAAAGCTCCTGTTATCAACTAACAGGAGCTTTTTTATGAAAATTTATTACTTATCGTTTTAATGTAAAATGTCCTTTTATTTCTTTCGGAATACCGCCTTCCAAATACTCAACTAAAAACCAATAATCACTAGAAGGTAAGGGATTTCCTTTATAGTTTCCATCCCAACCTCCGTCAATTGGACTAATCTGCTTCAATAATTTACCAAATCTATCGAATATATAAATTTTAGCGGTAGGGTCAAATTCAGCTATTCCAATAATATTCCATGTATCGTGAAATCCATCTTGATTAGGAGTAAGAAAACGAGGGTAATCAATAACATTTACATCAATTCTTTGACTTCCACATCCATTTACATCTTTTATCGTAACCACATGACTACCCGGAAGCACATTATTTGTGAACAAACTTCCCTCCTGAAAAGGGCCGTCATCAAGCTGATAAATATAGGTCCCTAGACCTTCAGCTTGCACATATATCACATGGGTATCATTAAATATTTGAGTGGTCCCAGCACTATTAGTATAGATCACCTCGTTAATTGCAAAGGCGGCACTTACCACTTCCGCACTATAAGTAAGCGGTGGTGATGAGAGCGTCACTGTAACCGTTTGTGAGTTAGTACATCTAGTTGCTATCTCTGTGGCTGTTACTGTATAATTTCCTCCCTCCAAGGCAGTAATAGCTGGTGCAATCGCGCCATTTATAATTAAGTCATCCAAGCTCCACTCGAATAGATATAGTTCTGGATCTAAACCAGTATCAAGCACTGGAGGTGAAGCACCACCCTCCTCTTCTGGTATCGGATCTCCACGAGCATCTACGCAAAGACGATATTCCGGCTCCAACATAAGAACAGGCAATTGTTCAACTTTTAATGCCACTTCTACTACCGAATAACATTCTGGCTCTGTATTGAAGCCATTAGTTACACGAGCATAAATAAGCTGCGGATTAATAATATTTTGATAGGTATTGGGTAGTGCATTTGTTCCATCTATAGCATTTTCTATAGATACATGATACGATACTTCGTATTGAGACGGATCTTGAACTCCTAAAATTTCCGCTGCTAGCGCATCAGCTTCAGCGTCATATTCGGTTGGGTCATCGGGATTACTAATTAAAGTAAAAGTCCCTACTATTCCATCATTTTCACCAAAGTTATCGCAAATAACGTAAGGTTCAGCAGGTGTAGTGGCAGTAGCCCCTTCCTTTACGACTAAATCGAATGTTAATACTGAAGGTTCTGGTACCGTATTGGAGGATACATAGCAGCCTGTTTCTAAATTTAATATTCCAACGTGGAGTGTAACTTCAGTTGTTCCAAACAAAAACGGAGTGCTTGAAGAAATTGGATCGGTCATTGTATCTGCTTCAAACTCAGTTTCAAAATACAATACATCAAAAATTGCAGGATCCTGCCCATTTAGTATTTCTGAATCCTTTGTGTCCAAAATTATAGTACTTGTTCCAATTAAGGGAACTTGGCAATGAATTACATTTTCAATAATCACCGAATCCTCCGGCAACGGATTAACAATTAATTCCAATGGAATAACGGTAAAACATCCTGTACCGTTTATTGGAGGAAGTGGATCATAGGTTACTCGCACCCAAACTCTATCATTATCGGGCACTTCATTAACGTATGGACTAACAAGCGCATTAGAAAGGTCTCCCAATTCGGCCAGCGCCATAGTTTCAAAATAATTTATTACTACATTGGCCTCGTTGCCAGTAATTTCAACATCCTTATCCTCCAAGGTAAATTCGGCAAAGCCATCTCTATTGTCATCACAAACCTCCAAAGGCGTAGGCAGTTTTGGTGATGGGTTGTTATTCACAGTTAATGTGAGTAATGTTCTTGACTCACAGAACTCTGTATTAAAAACACTCACAAACAGTGTTTGCGGAGTTACAATATTTTGATATTCTGTATCTGGAATAATTGGATCATTGGCATTCTGAGCAGCTTGTGTTTCGTAATAAAAAACCGCTAAACTCGTATCTCCAGCCGTAATATCAAGATTATTCAATGCTAAGTTAAATGTCGAAATGCCATCTGTACTCGTACTTCCATTTAATGTATCATCACAAGCCTCCGCCATAAATGGTCCTGTTCCAAGAATGGGCATAGTACCAACAATCAATTGAAATTCACTAATTCTATAGCAAGTTGTATTAATATCCTCGATTCGCACCCAAATAGGTTGTCCTGTACTTATAAAACTAGTTGGAGTAGTAACTTCATTTAAGGGAATTTCCGCTTCAATAAGCGATGTATAATAATTGATTGTAAAATCGGCTGGGTCCTGACTTCCTAGAACAAAGGGAGTATTAATTGTCAAATCAAACTGCTCTATTCCATTCCCATCATCATCACACATAATCAAATCTCCAAATTCCTCTGTAGGAACTAAAGGAAGTAAATTCACAATCAATTCCAACTCAACCACATCAAAACATCCAGTCGTTGTACTTTCCACACGTGCCCATACATTATCGAAAAATGGGTCGTCATTATTATATGGAATAGGCAAAGCTGCATTTGGGTCTCCTTGTTCAGCTAAGGCCTGCGTGCCGTAATAATTTACAAATACATCCGTAGCGCCACCTGTAATCTCTAAATCCTTGTCGCGAAGATTAAACACAAAAAAGCCGTCATTATCATCATCACAAACTTGTAAAGGTGTTGGAGGCACCGCCACAGGGTTAGGCTCTACAATTAAAGTGAGCTCCGTTGTAATATCACATCCCGCAGAGTTAAATACACTGACATACAATGTTTGAGGGGATGAAGTATTCTGAAAAGCATTATCTGGATCGATAGCTATTCCATTTGTTTGATCGTTTATACTTAAATAATAGAAAACCGAAAAATTAAAAGTTCCTATGATTTCTGGCTTAAATTCGGCTAAATTAAAAGTAGAAATTCCATCGTCACTAGTACTACCATTAACCAAATCATCACATAAGGTTATTGAAAATGGAGGTGGGTTTATAAAAATTGGTGCCAATGAAACTATAACTTCAAACTCATTGTTGCTCTCATCAGTTTCAGCTACGGATCCTGTACCTGTTCCATCATCATCCACAGAAGCCCTTAAAACAAAGGTGCTTGGTATGTTCGCTGGAATTGTAAGTGTGATAAGACCCGCTTCCATTCCACCTATTGGAATATCTAATACTGTTTGACTTTGACCAACTAGGGTATTATCAGCGTAAAAAGCAATTTCAGTTCCAGCTGGAAGAAACTCTGTACTATTAACGTTAAAAACGGTATAAGGAATATCAACTTCATTACTTCCACAAGTAATATTAGGCGCATCGACCTCAATCGTTGCGTCTGGTAATTCCGAATTAATTACCGTTATAATATTATTAATCAGTACAAAATCTAATCCTGAAGTTAATGTGATATCGATACTTGTATCACCAACTCCTATAACATTATCAATACTATAAGAATCCAAATCCATATTCCAAAGTTCAACCGAACCATTGTAGCTATTTGTACAATTGAATGCATTATCAGCAGGATTCAATTCATTGCTCATTAACACACCGTTTATTTTCAATGATTCATTAACCGGCGCAGTAACATTATCACCTTCCCAAGCTAGAAATCCTATTTTAGCCAAGTCTTGACTTGCCACTTCTATATTTCCTAAAACGATCTCCAGCAAGGGGTTGTCCCGAGAAACACTTTCCAAACCATCAAACAAACTAATTTGATTTAAGGTAAGAGACACATCTTCATAAATAACGTTAATAGCCCAACCCCCAAAATTGAGGCTTCCGCAATAGGGTGGAATTGCATCATTTAGATCTAAATCCGACAATGTATAGGTTCCATTTCCATTAGAAATCAATATATCAGTGACTTCAGCATAGGCTGAAAAAAAAGGCAAATTGAATGAAACATGACTAAATGATCTAGATGCAGTTACAGGGATTCCATTAAGTTGAACATTAAAGTCACCCGTTCCAGAACCTGCCCAGTATAAATGTGCAGAAAGTATTTCTTGTTGAGGCTCTAGAGAAAACTGGGCACTACTTTCCGTTAAAATTACACAGGCACCGCCCAAGTTATTTTCTTCAATATTTAAAGTATTTCCAAAGGTTGTAAAATCATACCTTCCATTAAATTGCTTAAATAAACTAACAGTCTGAGCAATCAGAAAAAAAGGAGAGAAAAATAAAAATATAAATAAAATTCTTTTCATATCACAAGTTATATAATCCCTTTAAAAAGAGATCTCTTACATGAAACAGCCATTTTTTATTGTAAGATAAGTAAAATTATGCCTTAAAGCTATAATTGAAATTAGTTTTACTGACATTGAATTGAAGGCAAACTCACTTCATAATTACTGTTTTAACCAAAAAAAGCCCTAGTCTGAATAGACCAGGGCTTATTATAACATATTTAAAAACTATCGTTTCAAAGTAAAGTGACCTTTAAATTCTCTCTGAACACCTTCTTCATTGTATTCTACTACAAACCAATAATCACTCGACGGCATTGGATTACCATTATAGTTTCCATTCCAACCTGTTCCAAGAGGACTTACTTGCTTCAATAATTTTCCGAAGCGATCGAAAATATAAATCTTCGCACTTGGATCGAAAGCCGCAATTCCAATAATATTCCAAGTATCGTGATATCCATCTTCATTTGGCGTAAAGTAACGTGGGTAATCTATTACACCAACCTCAAGAGTTACCATTCCACAACCATTGGCATCTTTAATAGTAACGGAATGAACACCTGGACTTACATTTTCAAATGTTCCACTGTCGATAAATGGACCATCATCTAGTGAGAACACATAGGTACCTAATCCCTCTGCTGTTGCTTGAATAGTGTGACTATCTGCAAAAGCTCCATTTACGAGTACAGCAGTGTAAGTTACTGGTGGTTGAGATACGGTAACCGTTGTAGGAACACTTGCACTACAACCAGAAGAAATCTCCGTATAAGTAACTACATACTCACCACCTTCTAGGGCAATAATACTAGTTCCAAAAACCGTAGACCCATCAGGTAATGTCCAAACAACATCATACAAACTAGTATCTAGATCAACCTCAAGAACGGGAGGTGACATCCCACCTTCTTCTTCAGGTATAGGGTTCCCATTTGCATCAACACATAATCGATATTCTTCATCCAATGCTACAACTGGTAATTGCTCCACTTTTAAGATCAACTCCACAATAGCATAACATTCGGTTAAGGTATTCGAAACTCGAGCATAAACTATCTGCGGATTAATGATATTAGTATAGGTACCAGGCAAAACAGCAATTCCCTCTTCTGCTTGAGCCAAAGTCTCAAAGAAACTCAAAGTATAATCTGGAGCCGTTTGTGTTCCCATAATCTCCGTATACAAATCAGTATTCGCAGGACTTAAGTCAAACTCTGCAAAACCATCATTTGGATCTGTATTATCACAAATTGCATATGGAAGCAGAGGTGTGTTAGCACTAGCTCCTTCCACCACCTCAAGTTCAAAAGTTAAGGAGTATTCGTTGGTTATAGGATCTAAGCTACTAGCGATATAACAATCTGTTTCAGTATTTAAAATCCCTACATATATAGATTGCGGATTAATACTATTTTGAAAAGTGTCTGGGTTTACAATTGCATTGATATTAGCCGCGGCGTCTGCAGGGTCTTCAAAGTACAAGACATCAAAGATAGTGTCATCTTGACCATTTAAAACCTCAATATCTTTTGTTGTCAAATCGAAAACAGCAGAACCATTTGAGTTCACCTCACAAAGGACAAATGGCTCAATAATCGCCGTATCATCTGGCAAAGGATTTACTATTATTTCGAGCTCAACAATCTCAAAGCATCCAGGATTTGCATTTGTAACTGGCGCTGTAACTCTTACATAGATAATTTGTGGATTACTCAGAATATTAACATATGCTGTAGGATCAGCTATAGCCAACAATGGATCTCCGTCAATTGCATCTTGTTCAAATTCATAATACAATAACATCCAGTTCTGACCATTTAAAATCTGACCTTCACGTATTGTTAAATCAAAAACCTCCATTTCATCGCCTGAATCTACATCATCACATAACGCTATTGGGTCTGGAGTTATCGGTGTAGGATTCGAAACCACTCTTAATCGCAAGCTAAGCGAAGCATCACCACATTCAGTATTACCATCAACTACCCGAACAAAAATTGTTTGAGGGTTGCTAGTGTTTACATAAGCAGTTTCATCAGGAATACGATTAACATCATTATTTGCATCTTCCTGGGTTTCATAATAACGAACATCTACCCCAGTCACTCCACCGGTAATTTCATCATTTTTCTGTGTTAAATCAAAGGTAGTAATTCCGTCATTTGGTTCACCCAAATCATCACATTGACTTAAAGGGTCTGGCTGATTAACAACTGGACCAATAGATACTTTCAGTAAGAATTCTCCAAGTTTAAAACAACCACTCACAGGATCCAACAAACGAACATAAATGGTTTGTTCTGGTGTGAATATATTTGTATAGTTAGTTGGATTAACAATGGGATTTTGACCCGTTTGTGCATTTGCCAAGCTAATATGATAGCTTAATGTATAATCAGCTGGGTCTTGGGTTCCATAGATTAACACTTCTTGTTCAGTCAAATCAAAAACCCCAAAGCCATTATCGTCACAGATAACCAAATCAGGTAAATCTGTTGGCACAAGAGGTGTAGGACTTACAATAAGCTCTAATTCTACAATATCATAACATCCTGTTCCTGCAGGAACCACTGGAAAATAGGCCCGAGCATAAACAATTTGATTATTAGCAACAATGTTTTCATATGGGCTTATAAGTCCAAACACTCCGTTCTGAGCATCTACGAAAGTTTCGTGATAACTTATTGATACATCGGGTTGTCCTCCTCTTATCTCCTCATTTTTTTCTGTTAAATTAAAAAATGTAAATCCATCATTGTTTGAATCACAAGCAATCAATGGTGTAGGCGTGACAGGTTCTGGAATTGGATTCACGGCTAAAGTAATAGTAGTCTCAGCCCAACAACCTGTCCCGTTGTAAACACTTATATAGATCGTCTGCGGATTTGATATGTTCTCGTAAGCAGTAGCTGGGTTGATAAAATCATTTATATCTTGAGCCGCCATTGATTCATAATAGAAAACAGCCAAGCTAGGATCTCCTATAGTAATAAAGTCATCATTTAGGGTTAAATCAAAGACAGCGATACCATCATTACTAGAACCCCCTGCCGGGTCATCACATACTTGCATCCCCGTTGTTGGATTTGCAATAAGGGGGAACTCACCAACGATAAGATCGAAAGAAGAAACTCTGTAACATCCTGTATCATTGTTCTCCAATCGCACCCAAATTGTTTGTCCGCTACTTACAAAATTAGTAGTATTTACAATAGGATTAACTCCGTCTTCAGCTTCCACTGGGTCCGTATGGTAACTAATTGTAAAATCAATTGGGTCGTGTACTCCAAAAACAAAATCTGTATTATCTTCTAGATTAAATTCCGAAGAACCTCCTCCTGTTCCATCACAAGAAACTAAATCACCAAAACCTGGCACTACGGGAGCATTAGGAATTGGATTAACGATTAGATCTAACGGCACAACTGTATAACATAAAGTCACATTATTTTGAGCCCTCGCCCATACTCTCTGCATATTAACTACAATATTCGTATAAGGATCTGGTAAGGCTGTAGTAAGGTCACCGGTTTCGGCTTCAAGTTCTGTTAAAAAGTACCCTAAAATAGTCACATTAGGTTCACCTCCTACAATCTCCAAATTTTTATCACTTAAGGTAAAAGGTGCAAAACCATTGTTGTCATCATCACAAACAACCAGAGCAGTTGGTATTACTGCACTAGGATTTGGATTCACAATGATAAAAAAGCTATTAGTAGCCTCGCATCCTTCTCCGTTAAAGATACTTACAAAGATCTCTTGACTAGGTGTAATAATATTCTGATAAGCATCTGGAGTAGGAATCGGAGTATCACTTGCCTGATCGGCTAAGGTTGCGTAATACACAACATTAAGCGTTCCATTACCTAAGGTAATCACAGGCGTATTCACAGTTAAATCGAAAGTAGACAATCCATCTGTTAAAGTACTTCCATTAACCTCATCATCACAAGCTTCTAAATCATCTCCTGCAGCGATAGTTGGAAAAAGTAATACCTCTAACTCAAATTGACTAATTCTTACACAGCCAGTAAGCAAACTCTCCAAGCGAACCCAAATAGTCTGACCAGTACTAACAAAAGCATTGGCAGGAGTAATCTCAGTTCCTGGAATACCCGCTGTTGCATCAAGCAAATTATCATAATATGTAATAGGCACAAAATCTGCCGCATTTTGCACACCTAATACCGCAGCATTCTGACTAGTTAAATCAAAAGTAGCTTGCCCACTTCCATCAAGATCACAACTTATAAATGGATCCTGGAAGGTAGCATCTGGGCTATCTGGTAAAGGAATAACGATTAACTCTAATTCCACAATAGTATAACAAGCCAATGCAGAAGGAGGTACATCCTTAGTAACTCTAGCGTATACAATTTGACTAAATGGAGTAATATTTGTATAAGGTCCCGGAGGTATCTCAGCCCCTAGTGTTCCCGCCTCGGCGTCTGCCAAAAACTCATAATACAAAATCGTAACATCAGGTTCTCCTGCAATAATCTCTAAATCTCGAAGGCTCAAATCAAACCCAGCAACTATACCATCGTCATCGTCATCACATAGCTCTAATGGATCTGGTGCTAAATTTGGATTTGGATTTGGCAGCACTGTTAATGTCAAGGTAACCGTAATACTACATTCAGCTTCTGAAGTAGCTCTTCCTATTACAGTTTGTGGAGTTGCCGAATTCTGAAACATCGTAGGGTCAGGAATTGGAATATTGTTGATTTCATCATTTACGGTTGCAAACCACAACACTGTAATTGTAGGATCACCACCATTAACTAATATATCTTGGGTGGTTAAATCGAATGTAGAAATTTCATCATCCGAGGTACTTCCCTGTAGTTCATCATCACACAATTGCATTTCAAAAGGACCTAAATCCAGAGGAATTGGATCTACAATTAACTGTAATACTACAATATCGTAACACCCTTCGGCTCCATTTGGATTAGGCGGAATGGTACTTGTAGCATTTCCAACCACCAAAACATAAACGTCTTGGGGATTGGTTAGGTTTGTATAATTAGTTGGATTTGGAATCGCAGCTGAAAAATCAGGTGCAGTTAATGCTAAATCTCCAGCAATAACAGCATCAGCATTATCAACATAATAATATATGTCAAACTGTGTAGGATCCAAAGTATCCAACACTTCTGGTTCTACAACTGTAAGGTCAAATTCAGTAAACCCATCCGCTACAGCATCATCACAAGCATGCAATGGTTCTGGAGTTACGGCTATAGGAGCCGCGTGAACTTCTAAACCGAAAGGAACAACACGATGACAGCTATTGGCTAAAGTGGTCACTCGAGCCCAAACACCTCCAGTACCAAATAAAGGATCTAATGGATCTGTAATCGGTAAATCGTTATAGATATCCTCATTAGTATAAAGGTTCGGCAAAGGCAATGATCCACTATTAGCATCTAGATATGTCCCGTGATAGGTAACGCTAAGTGCTGGATCAAGCAAAGTAATCGGATCGGTGGCTGTACTTAAATCAAATTCAGCGAAACCATCATTATTTGAATCACAGGCAATTAAAACGCCCGGATCTCCTGTTACAGGATTCGGTTCAACAGTAATATAAAAAGTTGAGGTTGCTGCGCAGCCCTGTTCACTAAAGGCACTCACAAAAATTTGTTGTTGTGGTGTAATAACATTCTGATAAGCATTAGGAGTTGCAATTGGAAGGTTTGCAGCTTGATCCGCCAAAGTTGCATAATAAACAACATCCAAAGTAAAATCTCCCAAGTTTATAAGGACCGTATTCACTGTTAAATCGAAAGTTGAAAGGCCATCATCTAAGGTACTGCCTCCTATTTCATCATCACAGGCAAACAAATCATTTCCAACTCCTGCAGTTGGAAAAATACCAACTTCAAGTTGAAATTCAGTAATTCGAACACAACCTGTAATTAAGCTTTCTAAACGAACCCAGATTGGTTGTCCACCACTAATAAAACTAGTGGCAGGATTAATCTCAGTTCCAGGAATACCCGCCTGAGCATCAATTATATCTTCATAATACGTAATCGGCACAAAATCCGCAGCATTTTGAGACCCTAATACTCCAGGGTTTTGAAGTGTTAAATCAAAAATCGCAGTTCCACTACCACTCTCATCACAGCTAAGAAATGGATCGTCAAACAAAGTACCATCTGGCATATCAGGTAAAGCAATTACCACAAGCTCTAATTCCACAATAGTATAACAGGCAACGCTTGCAGGTGGTACATCTTTGGTAACACGAGCATAGACTATCTGACTAAAAGGAACAATATTGGTATATAATGCCGCGATCTCCGTTCCAGGAACACCAGCCTCAGCAACAGCCAAATCTTCATAATAAAGAACAGAAACACCTACTTCACCATCAATAATTTCAACATCGCGTAAAGTTAAATCAAAACCGGCTACCAAACCGTCGTCATCATCATCACAAAGCTCTAATGGAGTTGGATCAGTCTTAGGGTGTGGATTAGGTAGTACTGTCAAAGTAAGTCTAATAGTATTATTACTACATCCAAAAGCTGACGTAGCTCGACCTACAATCGTTTGAGGAGTTGCGGAGTTTTGAAACATTGTAGGATCCACAATAGGGATATCTGCAATTTCATCCGCTACAGTTGCAAACCATTCTACCGTAATTGTAGGATCACCACCATTAACCAATACATTTTGTGTTGTTAAATCGAAAGTCGAAATTTCATCATCCAAGGTACTTCCCTGAAGTTCATCATCACACAACATCATCTCAAAAGGGCCTAAATTCAAAGGCACAGGATCTACTATCAATTCCAATTCTACAATATCGTAACAACCTTCACCACTATTAGGGTTAGGTGGTATTGTACTTGTAGCATTTCCAACTACCAAAATATAAATAATCTGTGGATTGGTTGAATTTAAAAAAGCAGTTGGTGTTGGGATTGCTGCTGAAAAATCAGGAGCCGTTAATGCCACATCTCCTGCTATCATTGCATCGAGATTATCTTCGTAATAATAAATATCAAACTGAGTAGGATCTAAAGTACCAAGAACCTCTGGCTCTACAACAGTCAAATCAAAAAACGTAAAACCATCGGCTACTGCATCATCACACATACGTAAAGGTTCTGCTGGCGTTGTTGCTACAGGCGCAAAACGAACTTCCAGAGCAAACGAAACAATTTCATAACACGTACTTACACTGCTTTCTACTCGAGCCCAAACTCCTCCAGTTCCGTATAAAGGATCCAACGGATCAGTTATAGGAGCATCCAAATAAATATCATCGTTTATATAGAGCAGAGGCAAAGATGGTGCTCCCACCTCAGCATCTAACAATGTCCCATGATAAGTAACCGTTAAAGAAGGATCGCCAAGTGTAATAACAGAAGTTTGCACACTCAAATCAAATTCTGCAAAACCATCATTATTAGGGTCACACATTATAAGTGTTGGTGGCGTATCATTAATAACTGGCAGTGTATCAATAATTATATCTACATTTCTGCTCGTATCATAACAAGTGGCATCATCACGATTTTCTAGACGGATATAAACAACCTCATTGGGAGCATTTACAAAATAAGGATTTGGCAAAACACCAACACCATTATCAGCATCTGCTTGACTTAAATGATACGTAATATTATAATTCGATGAAGGCTCACCATCCAATACATAAGAATTGAATTCGGTAAATAAATCAACAAACTCTCCTCCATCACTATCAAAATCACAAACATTAAGCGTTAAAGGCACAATACCAGCAACCGCACGAGAAAAGAAAATATCAAAGTCGGCTAAAGCAAAACAACTTCCCGATAAATCTTGAATACGCACATAAATACGTTGCGGAGATGGCGGTACAATTAAATGGACTGTTGGTCCAAGAATTGGGTTGGTATCGTTTTGACTATCTAATAAAGTCTCATAGTAGATGATATCAAACATAGTAGGATCCTGTGGCCCTAAAATAATAGGGTCATTCACAGTCAAATCAAATACTCCTGAAGTGGTACCATCATCACATTGAAATAAATCAATTGGAGGACTATCAATAACTGGCTGTGGATTGAATGTAATTGTAACTTGATTACTAGCTACTCTACAAATCCCGTCAACTGCCTCTACAGAATACGTACCATCGGCAATCACTGTTAGGGTTGGATTGGTAGCACCTGGAATCGCAACAGGCACGACACCTTCATACCACTGAATATTGAAAGGCGGATCTGTTACACCAGAATCTAGAACGACGCCACTACCTAAACACGCTGGTCCAGGATCAAGCAGAATCCCAGCCATACTTAAATCAATTACTTCTAAAGCCTCATTATTAGTTTCATCTGTTTCAGAAATAATACCTGTTCCGTTTCCAACATCATCAACTACTACTCTTAAATCAAAGATATTTGGCGTGGCTCCCGGAATGGTTACTACAATAGAACCACTTTCAGAACTACCAATAGGTATATCAGCAACGGTTTGTGTTTGCCCGATAAGCACAGCATTAGCATAAACAGCAATCGGAGTATTTAAGGCCAAAGGGGCCGTACTATTAGTATTATACACCGTATAATCAATAGTCATATTATCATTTTCACAAAGAACACCTACGTCATCAATCTCTATAGTAGCATCTGACAATTCAGAATTAACACTGGTAATAATATTGTTAACCATTACAAAATCTTGATTCGACGTTAGATTAATAAGAACGCTCGTATCCCCTGGCATAACTAATCCTGCTAAATCGTAATAATCCAAATCCATATTATACAGTTGGTTGGACCCGGTATATGTATTAGTACCATTAAAGGCATTGTTTCCAGGGTTTAATGGAGGGTTATCAATTAAAACTCCATTAATTAGCAAGGTTTCATTATTTGCTATCGATTCCTCGCCTTCCCAAGCCAAGAAGCCGATTTTTGATAATATATCTGAAGTAACGTCAATATTAGTTAGTGTTATTGCGAGCGTATTATTAGAAGCTGAAACACTTTCGAGACCATCAAAAAGGCTTATTTGATTCAACCGCAGAGAAGGATCTGAATAAATGACATAAATTGCCCAGCCTCCAAAATTTGTTCCGCAATAGTTTGGTAATTCTGCTGAAACATCGATTCCAGAAAAAGTATAGGAACCGTTTCCAGCAGCAGCAACTATATTTGTTACATCTTTATAAGCCGCAAAATAAGGCAATCCATTAAAGGTATGTGCAAATGTCCTGTCGGCTGTAATTGCATTTCCATTTAAATCAACATCAAAATCTCCAGTCCCAACAGAGCCCCAATAAAGCTGTGCAGAAACAAAGGTTTGGCCCGCAGAAAGATTCAGGGTAGCACTACTAGATGGTAACTGACCGCAATAACCTCCACCATTAGAATTAGGAAACTCGTTCAAGGTGTTTCCGAAGGCTGTAAAGTCCAACCGACCGTTAAACTGTCTAAAAACATCGACAGGTTGGGCAAACACTAAAATTTGGGTAAATAAAAATACAAATAGCAATAACTTTTTCATAGCAGGAAATTTCATAGCATTTTGGGTATAATCGCGAAATTTAAGAAAATTTTACGAAAACAGTCGTTTTTTTAAACTTAAAATACCGAATATAAACTATAAAATAGTAATAGGCTCTCTTTAATAGACAAGTACGAATTACTATCTTTGCGCCTTGTATTGTTATTAATACACTATTTATAGTTATGGATTTAGAAAAACAGCTTAAAGCAATTGAAGCATTAGGAGATGATCATATTGGCTCATCAAGCGACACACCGCTTCGTCAAGATGCTTTTGAACTCAGTGATATTGAGAAAATAGCACTCATTAAAAAGGATGTTCACAGCATTTTGAGCACGCTTGGATTGGATTTAACAGACGATAGTTTGAAAGGCACACCCACGCGAGTCGCCAAAATGTTTGTTCAAGAAATTTTTGGTGGATTACATCCTGATAGAAAACCAAAATCTTCAACCTTCGATAATAAGTATAAGTACAACGAAATGCTTGTTGAAAAAAATATAACGCTGTACTCGACCTGCGAGCATCATTTACTTCCTATTGTTGGAAAAGCACACATTGCTTATATCTCCAATGGAACTGTTGTTGGATTAAGTAAGATGAATCGTATTGTTGATTATTTCTCAAAACGTCCTCAAGTACAGGAACGTCTAACGATGCAAATTGTGCAGGAGCTTCAGGAAGTTTTAAATACAGACGATGTGGCCTGTGTTATTGATGCCAAGCATTTATGTGTTAATTCTAGAGGAATCCGCGACATTGACAGTAGCACAGTGACAAGCGAATTTGGAGGAAAATTCAAAAACATTGAAACGCGACGCGAGTTTTTAGATTACATTAAACTAGACACAGAGTTTTAATCAATTTTAATCAGCTTAGATGAATCTTTTCGAACAGCAAGAACTTTACGTTTACAACTCTCTTTCAAAAGACAAAGAAAAATTTAACCCTATACACCAAGGGGCGGTTGGAATGTATGTTTGTGGACCCACGGTCTACAGCAACGTGCATATGGGGAACTGTCGTACTTTTTTATCCTTCGATTTGGTTTTTCGCTATTTAAAGCATTTAGGATACAAAGTTCGCTATGTTCGAAATATCACAGATGCAGGGCACTTGGAAAATGACGGAGAAAGTGGAGATGACCCTATTTTAAAAAAAGCGCGGATTGAGAAGCTGGAACCTATGGAAGTGGTCCAAAAATACACGGTCGATTTTCACGAAACCATGGGCAAATTTAATGCCCTACCCCCTAGTATTGAGCCCACTGCTACAGGTCATATCATCGAGCAAATTAAAATTGTTGAAAAAATAATTTCTGAAGGCTACGCTTATGAAATTAACGGATCGGTTTATTTTGATGTTTCCAAATTCGACAAAGACCATAAATACGGTAAACTAAGCGGAAGAAACTTAGAGGACACCATCTCTAACACCCGAGAATTGAACGCTCAAAGTGAAAAAAGAAATCCCCAAGATTTTGCGCTATGGAAGAAAGCAGAGCCACAGCATATTATGCATTGGCCATCTCCCTGGAGTGAAGGTTTTCCCGGCTGGCATTTAGAATGTACTGCAATGAGTACCAAGTATTTAGGAAACAGTTTTGACATCCACGGAGGTGGAATGGATTTAAAATTTCCGCATCACGAATGTGAAATTGCTCAGGCAGAAGCTTGCAACCACGAATCTCCGGTAAATGTTTGGATGCACACCAATATGCTCACCTTAAATGGTAAGAAAATGTCCAAGTCCACTGGAAACAATATTCTTCCAGGAGAATTGTTTTCTGGTGAAAATGATGTTTTGAGTAAGGCCTTTTCGCCTTCAGTTTCAAAGTTTTTTATGTTTCAAGCGCATTACAGAAGCATTCTCGATTTTTCGAATGATGCCTTAGTTGCTACCGAAAAAGGTTTTAATCGCCTAATGGAAGCCTATCGATCTTTAGATGGAATTTCCACTTCTAACTCTAGTAGTTTTGATGTTGCCAAATGGCGTCAATCATGCTATGATGCTATGAATGACGATTTTAACAGCCCCATTTTAATTGCGCAATTATTTGAAGCTTCAAAATACATTAACGGACTTAAAGAAGATAAGGCAACCATTTCGGCGAAGGACTTAACACTACTACGAAAAACCATGCACGACTTTATTTTTGACGTATTAGGTCTGGTGGATGTTGCTTCGGAAACGAATTCGGATGGAGACAAATTAACTGGAACCGTCGCGCTTTTAATAGAACTTAGAAATCAGGCACGTTCCAATAAAGACTTTGCTACCAGCGATCAAATTCGCGACCAGTTGCTTGAAGTTGGGATTCAGCTGAAAGACGGAAAAGACGGAACTACCTTTTCACTGAATTAATGAAAAAAATTCTGACATATCCCTTTGTTTTATTGATTCGCGGATATCAGATTTTAATTTCCCCTTTATTCCCGTCAACCTGTCGATACGACCCAACTTGTTCGCATTACGCGATTGATGCCTTAAGGACTCACGGATTAATTCGCGGAAGTTGGTTGGCTATTAAGCGGATATCTAGTTGTAACCCATGGGGAGGAAAAGGATACGATCCAGTCCCTCCTTCTAATAAAAAGAAAAGTTAATTGTTCTTATAAAACATGGAGCTTTTCTATATTTACCTTTCATTATAAAAATAAAATATGCACTACTTAAGCTTTACTTGGAATCCTTCCGAAGGAATTGATTTAGGATTTTTCTTGGTTCGCTACTACAGTTTAATGTTTGTTGTTGCTTTTACCCTTGGTTGGTTTATTACAAAGCGTATTTTTAATAATGAGAAGATCCCAATTGAGAAATTGGATAGTCTTTTTATTTATATGGTTGTTGGTATTTTAGCCGGTGCTCGATTGGGGCATGTACTTTTTTACCAAAGTGAGTTAATCTTTCAAGACCCTATATCTGTCTTGTTACCTTTTAGAACGGTTCCTAATTTTGAATATACTGGCTTCCAAGGCTTGGCGAGTCATGGGGCTGCAATTGGTGCCATTATCGCTATGTATTTTTACAGTAAAAAAATATCTAAAAAACCAATCCTTTGGATCCTAGACAGAGTGGTAATTCCCGTGGCAAGTGGCGCTATTTTTGTGCGAATTGGTAATTTTATTAATTCTGAAATTATTGGAAAAGCAACCAACAGTGATTTTGGTGTAATTTTTAAACAACTTGGAGAAGATTTTCCTCGTCACCCGGCACAATTATATGAATCTGTCGGATATGTTTTTGTCTTTCTAATCCTATGGTTTATCTATTGGAAGACTGAAAAGAAAGACCAACGAGGGTTTATCTTTGGCGCCTTTTTTGTGCTATTATTTACCGTCCGTTTCTTTGTTGAATTCATAAAAGAAGCACAAGTCAACGAACGTGCCGATTGGGTTCTAAATACGGGTCAATTGTTGAGTATTCCTCTTATTTTAATTGGAATATATTTTATGGTCACTTCGGCTAAAAAGCAAACTACATAAAATGAAAAAGATCCTTATTTCGGCAGGAATTCTGGGAGTCTTATTAACTTCTTATAGCTGTAAAGAAAAAACAGAAAGGAAGGTTTTAACCAAGGAAATAACTTTTACCAAAGAAGGCACATTAAACCTTAAAAAAGCAACAAACGACTCTATCGTTGCGCACTTGGATATTGAGATAGCCGATGATGCCTATCAAACAGAAACTGGTTTGATGTATCGCAAGTCAATGGCACCCTCACAAGGAATGCTTTTTATTTTTGACGATGAAATCGTTCGTTATTTCTATATGAAAAACACGGAATTTGCTTTAGACATTATTTATATTAATAGTGCTAAGAAAATTGTAAGTATTCAGAAGAATGCCAAACCATTAGACGAAACTTCCTTGCCTTCAGAGGGACCTGTTTTGTATGTTCTGGAAGTGAATGCAGGGCTTTCAGATCAATGGAATCTGGAAAAAGGGGATGCCGTTGAATGGTTAAAATCTAATTAAGACAATCAATAAAAAACTCATTTAAATAAAAAACCCCTTCGCATAGCGAAGGGGTTTTTTATTCCGAAGGAAAATAGGCGAATACTACGCTTCTACTTCCTCTTCTTTCTTTTTATCTGTAAGATCAATACCTTTTTTCTTAACGGTATCGAACATCACGGGTGTTGCAATAAACAACGACGAGTAGGTACCTACTACAACCCCTACAATCAATGCAAAGATTAATCCTCGGATAGATTCCGCTCCAATAAAGAAAATAGACAACAATACAATTAAAGTAGTTAATGAAGTATTCAATGTTCTACTTAATGTACTATTTAGGGCTTTATTAATCACATTATCAAACCTCCACGAAGTATGTTCATTGAAATACTCACGAATACGGTCAAATACAACCACCGTATCATTTAGCGAGTAACCAATAACGGTCAAGATCGCTGCAATAAACGATTGGTCAATCTCCATACTAAACGGCATAAAGCTATAGGTTAGTGAGAAGATCCCAAGTACGATTAATACATCATGGAATACAGCCACAACAGCACCTAAACTAAATTGCCATCTTCTAAATCTCAATAGGATATATAAGAATACTACCAATAACGATCCTAAAACCGCCCAGAATGAATCTTTCTTAATATCATCGGCAATAGTAGGGCTTACCTTATAGTACTCCATTCTACCAGCAACCTTATCGGTGTTATCCTCTTTAAATTGTTCTAATGTCATCCCTGTAGGAAGATTAGATTTCAAACCTTCAAATAACATGCTTTCAATTTCATCATCCACATCTGTACCAGTATCATCTACCTTATACTTAGTAGTAATCTTAAGTTGGTCATCACTTCCATAGGTTTTAGCCTCTGCACTTCCATACACCTCTATAAGATCATTTTGAACTTCCGTAGCATTTACATCTTTTTCAAAACGTACTGTATACGTACGACCTCCTACGAAATCAATTCCTTGATCTAATTTATTTGTAAATAATGAAACTAAACTAATTGTAATCATTACCCCTGAAATGATATAGGCAATTTTACGTTTCCCTAAGAAATCAATATTTACATTCTTAAATAAGTTCTTTGTGATAGAAGTTGAGAATGTAAGTGGCTTCCCATTTCTAGTATAACGGTCAATAAACAATCTAGTAATAAAAATTGCTGTAAATAAAGACGTAAGAATACCTATTAATAAAGTAGTTGCGAAACCTTGAATTGGACCAGTACCGAAAACCAAAAGAATTAAACCAGTTAACCCTGTTGTAATATTCGCATCTAAAATTGAAGACAATGCATTATTGAAACCATCTTTGATCGCATCTTTTTGCAATTTACCTTTCTCCAGTTCCTCGCGAATACGCTCAAAGATTAGAACGTTCGCATCTACAGACATACCAATTGTCAATACAATACCGGCAATACCAGGTAAGGTTAATACTGCACCTAATCCAGCAAGTACCCCGAAGATAAACAAGATGTTAACTACCAAGGCAACATCGGCAAAAACACCAGCTTTTCCGTAGTAACCTATCATCCAAAACAATACAAAACCTAAAGCTAAAATAAATGAAAGTATACCACTGTCAATTGCTTCTTGCCCAAGGGTTGGTCCAACAACCTCCGCTTGAATAATATCAGCCGATGCCGGTAACTTTCCTGCACGTAATACATTCGCTAAATCTTGTCCTTCTGTAATATCAAAGCTTCCAGTGATCTCACTTCTACCTCCTGCAATTCCACCTGGGCTAGATACCCCTGGTGCAGAATAAACAACATCATCTAATACGATAGCAATCTGACTTTGATTGATATTTGCCTGACTGGTCATTTCTTCCCATATCTTAGCTCCTTTACCATTCATTTGCATACTTACTGCAACACGACCAACTTGATCATAGGTCTGTGCAGCATCGGTAACAACTCCTCCAGATAATGGTGGAACATTTTCACGATTTCCAACAAGTGCATATAAGTCTGTAGTAACCAAAGTCTCACTGTCTGAAATCTCAGTGTTTTTTGGCTTTTCCCAAACAAACTTAGCAAAACGCTGCTCTGCAGAAAGCAATGCTCTCACCTGTGGCATACGTAAATAACTGTTTATTACAGCAGTATCCTTCAAAGAAAAAGTAGCTATAACGGGTCCTCCTTGATAACCAGGAGCAATCATTTTTGAAATAATAGGGTTTGCTATTGAAGGATCAACAATTGAGTCATTCACATTTTCACCACCTAAAAGATCGGCAATATCATTATCAGTTTCGGTACTATCTACAACAGCTTCATTTGTTTCAGGTGCGACAGCTTTTTTAAGTTCAGCAACTTTAGCATCGGCTTGAAATATAAAACCTTGCATTTCTTCTGTTCTATAGGCATCCCAAAACTCCAACTGTGCCGTACTTTGTAAAAGTTTCTTAACACGATCTACATCTTTAGCACCTGGCAATTCTACCAAAATACGAGCCGACTGACCTAATCGTTGAATATTAGGCTGTGTAACTCCAAACTTGTCAATACGTTTTCTCAATACCTCAAATGCTGAAGTAATAGATTCGTCAATTTTTGTAGAAATAACCACCTTAACATCGTCATTGGACATAGAAGAGTCAATCTCATCTTCCAAACCTTTATTGAAGAAAACATCTGGAGAGGCCAAACTATTCTCACCTGGAAGTGCTTCATAAGCCTTAAAGAAAGACTCCAAATAAGTGTCTTGTGCATCTTTCTGAAGCTCAGTAGCATTTACTAACGCCTGATTAAAGGCAGGATCTTTAGAATTATTAGCTAATCCTCTTAAGATGTCCTGAACTGAAACTTGCAGTATCACATTGATACCACCTTTTAAATCAAGACCTTTATTAAGTTCCTTTTCTTTAGCAGTATTATAATCAATCCCCATTATTACGGCATTGTTGCCGACTGAATCCAGATATCTTAATTCTGCTATATCCCTTTCCTTCGGTTGATCCGAAGAAAATTTTTGATTGGCAAATTCCTTTGCACTATCCTCAACTTGGCCTGCAATGTATGTAAACGACAACTGGTATAAACTTACCAGTCCGAACAATACTGCAAACACGATAATTAGTCCTTTATTTTGCATTATTTTATATTTTTTTAGTCAAATTTTTAATCGGGCGAATATAGAATTTACCTTACAATTTGACAATGATTTTTTATGTTAAATAAACTTAATGACTTTCAGTTAGAAAATTGAAAGCCATAGTTAAAGTTAGACCGTGTGCTACCACCTAATTTGGTATTGGTTTTGCTAACTTTAGTATTGTAAATTTTGGAAAGAATTTCCTTAGCTAAGAGGCCCAGCTCTTACTTCAGGAATGTTGTGTAAAGAATTATCTATTGCAATTGAATTACTCTTATGTAGTGTATAAGCCGTTTTTTCAGCTTTATTTTTTTCCTGAACATCAATTTCTACATCAGAAAAATATACCACAGAATCAATAAATCGATTGCTTTTAAACTCAAGGTCTAATGCATATTTATTAAAATCGGACGTAAAATCATTTCCGTCTTGAATTTCATAAATATTTAGTTCATAAATTTTTGAACTTTTATCAACTGGAAACCCGGTACTGCTAGAATCTGTAGTTAAAGAGGTGTGGCTTAAGGCTAGCTGATCCTCCTCAGAAAACATTTTCTGTATAGATAGAATATCAATATTACTATAATAAGCGATTTTTAATCGTCCATCTGAAGTCTCTTGAACTTGAATATTGTCAACTCCAACAGCTCGTAATTGTTCCTTAACAATTGTAATAGCATCTTGAGCCTCCTTATAGGTAACCTCTTCATAAGCAAACTGAACAATTATCTCCTGATTAGGAACAATTGCTTGCTTTTGATTAAACCCTAATATTGAAAGAGTTAATAATAAAGTACTTAAGTACCATTTCATATTCATGCGCCAAATATAAAAAACAAAAGCTGCATAAAGCAGCTTTTGTAACATAATTATTCTGTATAGTCTAAAACTCTAAAAGCGCATTTGTTTTACTAACACCTGCAGCACTTTCAGCCATATGTGCTTTTTCAGCATCGTTTAACTTCAATGAAACAATTTTCTCAATTCCATTTCTTCCTAAAACAACCGGAACACCAATACAAAGGTCATTTAATCCGTATTCACTCTCTAATAAAGTAGAGCAAGGGAATATTTTTTTCTGATCACAAGCAATTGCCTGTACCAATCCAGACACAGCTGCTCCTGGCGCATACCAAGCCGAAGTACCTAACAATTTAGTAAGCGTTGCTCCTCCTACCTTAGTGTCCTCCATAACTTGATCCAGTCGCTCTTGAGAAATAAACTCGGTTACCGGCACACTATTTCTAGTAGCCATCCTTGTTAAAGGCACCATTCCGGTATCACTATGACCTCCTATCACCATTCCATCAATATCACTCTGTGGAGCACCCAAAGCCTCTGCTAAGCGATACTTAAAGCGTGCGCTATCCAATGCCCCGCCCATACCAATAATTCTGCTTTTAGGAAGGCTTGTTGTTTTATGAACTAAATAGGTCATTGTATCCATAGGATTACTAACCACAATTAAAATAGTATTTGGAGAATGTTGCACAAGATTCGATGAAACCGTTTTTACAATTCCAGCGTTGATTCCAATTAGCTCTTCACGAGTCATACCTGGTTTACGAGGAATTCCACTTGTAATTACGCAAATATCACTCCCTGCAGTCTTACTATAATCGTTTGTTGTTCCAACTATACGTGTATCGAAGCCATTTAATGAAGCTGTTTGCATTAAATCCATAGCTTTCCCTTCGGCATAGCCTTCCTTAATATCCAACAACACTACTTCGCTTGCAAAATCTTTAATGGCTATGTATTCGGCACAACTCGCACCTACTGCCCCTGCTCCTACTACTGTTACTTTCATGAACTATATTTTTATTTCTGTTTGAATTATTTATTCTGAAAAACCCCTTTTCAGAAGAGATTGCAAAAGTACAATTATCTAGTTTAAAATGGAATAACTAACTGCTAAAAACAAAAAAGACCCTCGTGCGAGGATCTTTTTTTATAACACTTATAAAATCTATGCATCAATATTTGCATAAACTGCATTTTTCTCAATAAACTCTCTTCGAGGCGGAACCTCATCTCCCATTAACATTGAGAAGATTCTATCTGCTTCTGTTCCATTATCAATGGTAACCTGACGTAGCGTTCTAAACCCAGGATTCATAGTTGTATCCCATAATTGCGAAGCATTCATCTCTCCAAGACCCTTATAACGCTGGATCGATGCACTTCCACCATATTTTTCGTTTAGCTCATCACGTTCTTTGTCATTCCAAGCATATTCTTTCTTAGCACCTTTCTTTACCAAATAAAGTGGTGGCGTTGCAATATAAACATGTCCTGCTTCCACAAGATCTTTCATATAGCGGAAAAAGAAAGTTAATATAAGAGTTGAAATATGACTACCATCAACATCGGCATCACACATAATAACAACTTTATGATAACGTAGCTTCTCTAAATTCAAAGCCTTGCTATCTTCTTCAGTTCCAATGGTCACGCCTAAAGCCGTAAAAATATTTCGAATTTCTTCGTTTTCGAAAACTTTATGCTGCATCGCCTTTTCTACGTTTAATATCTTACCACGGAGCGGTAAAATGGCTTGAAAATTACGATCACGTCCTTGTTTTGCAGTACCACCCGCCGAATCTCCCTCGACAAGGAATACTTCACACATTGCTGGATCCTGCTCTGAACAATCTGAAAGTTTTCCTGGCAATCCTCCACCACTCATCACACTTTTACGTTGCACCATTTCACGCGCTTTACGTGCTGCATGTCGTGCCTGCGCCGCTAATATTACTTTCTGAACGATAGTTTTAGCATCGTTAGGATTTTCTTCTAAATAATTTTCCAACATTTCTGAAACCGCCTGACTAACTGCTGAAGTAACCTCGCGATTTCCAAGTTTGGTTTTTGTCTGCCCTTCAAATTGAGGCTCTGCAACTTTTACAGAAATTATAGCGGTTAACCCTTCTCTAAAATCATCACCAGCAATATCAAACTTCAACTTATCCAACATTCCTGAAGCATCTGCATACTTCTTCAATGTTCTAGTCAATCCCGCGCGGAAACCAGATAAATGTGTTCCACCCTCATGGGTATTAATATTGTTTACGTAAGAGTGTAGATTTTCGTTATAGGAAGTATTATAAACCATCGCAACCTCAACCGGAATATCATTTTTTTCACCCTCCATAGAAATAACATCGGCAATAATAGGCTCCCTATTTCCGTCAAGAAAACGGATAAATTCCTTTAGCCCCTCAGTACTATGAAAGACATCTGTTACAAACTCACCTTTCTCATCGGTTTGACGCTTATCAGTTAGGGAAATAGTAATCCCTTTATTTAGAAAAGATAATTCTCGAAGCCTGCTCGAAAGAGTGTCGTAGTTATAATCAATCGATTGCTGAAATATTTGTTCGTCTGGTTTAAAAGTTACAACTGTACCTCGGAAATCAGTTTCTCCAATAGTCTTTACTGGATACATTGTTTTTCCTCTTTCATACTCTTGCTCCCAAATCTTTCCATCTCTATGCACTGTAGCCCTTAAATGGCCAGACAAGGCATTTACCACAGAAACACCTACCCCGTGTAATCCACCCGAAACTTTATAAGAATCCTTATCGAATTTACCTCCAGCACCAATCTTCGTCATTACAACTTCAAGAGCAGAAACGCCTTCCTTCTTATGAAGATCTACTGGAATTCCACGACCATTATCTTTTACCGTTACCGAGTTATCTTCGTTGACCCACACATCGATGACATCACAGAAACCTCCCATGGCTTCATCTATCGAGTTGTCAACCACTTCATATACCAAATGATGCAATCCTCTCACCCCAACATCACCAATATACATTGAAGGTCTCATGCGAACATGTTCCATCCCTTCTAATGCCTGAATACTATCTGCGCCATAGGCACCTTTTTTCTGTTCTTCGCTCATAAAATTCTAGCTTGAAATTATGTATTTTTTGAATCCGAACAAATATAACAAAACACCTAATAAAATATAGGGTTTCAGCCCATCCAGAACACTAAGTTATTAACAACTTTTTGTGGAAAAAAGCTTTTATATCGTTTCAGAAATAAAAATAAATAATGGTGTAAGGATTGTCTCTTTTAGCAGACAAAAAAAACTTAAAAAAGGCTAAAACTTTCACATAATTTTAGGGAAATCAAAAAGTCAAAAAAAGTATCTTTAACCTTATAAAACATAACTCATGAAAAAAAAGACATTATTAAGCACGATTGTATTGGCATTTGCAATTCTGTTAAGCACAAATGTGCAAGCGCAAAAATTTAGTGATTTAGACAAGAGCCCGATGGATGCGGCAGCATACCCAACCGACTACAAAGTCGCTAACAAACTAATAAAAGTTGTCTACAGTAGACCTCAACTAAAAGGGAGAACACTGGCCAAACTAGCTCCAAATGGTGAGGTGTGGAGAACTGGCGCCAATGAAGCGGCAGAAATTACGTTTTATGCTGACATGAAATTAAACGGAACCGCTATTAAAGCAGGAACATATACTATGGCAACTATTCCAGGAGAAACTGAATGGACTGTAATTATAAACTCTGATTTAAACACCTGGGGGTCTTATTTTTACAAAGAGGCTAATGACGTTGCAAGAATTAGTGTTCCTGTGACCATGGCAAACAATTCTCTTGAGGCTTTTTCCATAGCTTTTGAAAAAGGTGAAATGGGGGTTGACATGTATCTAGGTTGGGACAAAGTAAGAGTAGCCGTCCCTTTTTCAAACTAAGTATGATAAATTGAGTAAAAAAGCCATCAACTTAAAGTTGATGGCTTTTTTTATGGAATATTAAGGTATTTGTGTGTCTGCAATGATACTTTCCACTGTGGGTTTTTCATTACATAATCCACCATTAAAGGAATCATTTTATCTCGATTGCTCCATTCTGGCTGTAAATAAAGGATGCAATCCTTATGAACTTTGGCAGCCTGTTCTTCTGCAAACTTAAAATCGTCTTTATTAAAAACGATGACTTTTAATTCATCTGCAACTTTATAAATTTCCGGCTTTGGCAGTTTTATTTTTTTTGGAGACAGACATATCCAATCCCAAGTACCACTTAGCTTATAAGCCCCAGAAGTCTCGATATGCACTTGCATTCCTCGCTCCTTGAATTGCGCCGTTAATGGCCCCATATCCCAAGTTAATGGCTCTCCTCCGGTAACTACAACAGTTTTAGAATATGAGGCGGCATTTGCAACAATCTTATTCATTTCAGTAGGTGGATGCAACTTCGCATTCCAACTTTCCTTTACATCACACCAATGACAACCAACATCACAACCACCAATACGTACAAAATAAGCCGCTGTCCCTTTGTGGTAGCCCTCTCCCTGTATCGTGTAAAACTCCTCCATTAAGGGAAGCATTTGCCCTTCAGCAACCAATTTTTCCACTTCTTTTAACATAGTGCAAAAATAGCACAAATGTTAACATAAAACCCAAATTACACACTCCAAATACCGAAAGACAATTTAAATCGAAGCACCAAGATTTGTTATGTGAAAATTGAGAGTTATGTTTAATGAAATTGTTATTTTTATACAAAATTATAGCAATGGCAATTAAAGAGGCTTTTTTTGATCATATTACCAATGGTTATACTACAAAAGGTGAATCAATAACCTTAGGAGCGGCAATGCTCGAGGGAGAAACACTCACTAATGCTTTGGTCAAAATTCCGCTTAAAACATTAAACCGTCATGGCTTAATTGCGGGAGCAACTGGTACTGGAAAAACTAAAACACTTCAAATTTTAGCCGAAAACCTTTCAGAAAAAGGTATTCCTGTATTGCTAATGGATATGAAAGGTGACTTAAGTGGTATTGCACAACCCAGCCCAGGTCATGCAAAAATCGATGAACGCCACGAAAAAATTGGTATTCCATTTACCGCTAAAAAATTTCCTGTCGAAATATTAACTATTTCGGACCAAGGTGGTGTTCGTATGCGTGCTACGGTTAGTGAATTTGGTCCCGTTCTACTTTCCAGAATTATGGATCTAAGCGAAACCCAATCCGGAATTGTATCTGTATTATTCAAATATTGTGACGATAATAAATTGCCTTTATTAGATTTAAAAGATTTTAAGAAAATACTTCAGTATGCAACAGATGAAGGAAAAGCAGAATTAGCCAAAGATTACGGAAAAATTTCTACCGCCTCTACGGGTGCCATTCTTCGAAAAGTTGTTGAATTGGAACAACAAGGCGCTGATCTATTTTTCGGAGAAAAATCATTTGACACTGAGGACCTGCAAAGAATAGATGAAAACGGAATGGGATATATAAACATTATACGCCTTACCGATATTCAAGACCGTCCAAAAATGTTTTCAACATTTATGTTGAGCCTTTTGGCCGAAATATATGCAACCTTTCCAGAACAAGGAGATAGTGGTCGTCCAGAACTGGTTATTTTTATAGATGAGGCACACTTAATCTTTAAAGAAGCGAGCAGCGCCCTATTAAATCAAATTGAGAGCATTGTAAAACTTATTCGTTCTAAAGGTGTTGGACTGTACTTTGTAACACAAAACCCTACTGATGTGCCAGACGGCGTATTGAGTCAGTTGGGATTAAAAATACAACATGCCCTTAGAGCCTTTACGGCAAAAGATCGGAAAGCAATAAAACTTACAGCCGAAAATTATCCTATTTCTGAGTATTACAAAACAGATGAAGTGCTAACATCACTTGGAATTGGAGAAGCATTAGTTTCTGCATTAAATGAAAAAGGAATTCCAACTCCTCTTGCAGCAACACTTCTTCGGGCTCCAATGAGCAGAATGGACATTCTCGAAAATAATGAGCTCAAGGAACTAATTGACGGATCTAAACTTGTTAAGAAATACAATAAAGTAATCGATCGAGAAAGCGCCTACGAGTTGCTGAACGCAAAAATTGAAATCGCCGAAAAAGAAGAAGTAAAGGAGAAAGCTAAAAAAGAAAAAGAGGCAGCGAATCGTACCTCGTCTAAATCGAGTAGCACAAGGCGCAGAAGCACCCCGCAAAACCCATTCATTAAAGCACTTACAAGCCCTACCGTAATACGCAGCGTGTTAGGGATTCTTGGAAAAATGATGCGTTAAAACTAAAAAAGTAAAATAATAGAATGAAAAAAACCATATTTATTGGAGCGCTTGCTGCTCTATTTTTTGTACAATGCGGAAAGAAGAACGATCCATTCCTTATTAAATCTGGAGCAGTAGGAAACTTGACGAAGGAAAGTCAAATGAAACAAGTAGATTCCCTATTTACAAATGATTCTATAGTCAAATTGAATCCTATTAAAAATGCTATAGGAACCCAGGGAGAGGTTGAAATTTATGAAAAAGGTGGTGCGAAATTATTGTTACTATCACCAGATGATGAAGGCGATCCAAACTCTAAAATTACAAACATTCAAATCTTAGACAATCGTTATAAAACAGAAAAAGGACTTCACAAAGGGAGTACTTTTAAGGACGTAAAGGCCAATTATACGATTATTAATATTGAAACAACCATCAATGCTGTAGTTGTATTTCTGAAGAATACTGATGTTTTTATTACCATAGACAAAAAACAACTTCCCGAAAACTTACGGTATAACCCTAGCGTGAAAATTGAATCGAGTCAGATTCCAGACGAGGCAACTTTCAAGTATTTTATGGTAGGATGGGAAAGCGATGAAAACTAAATTGTATTAATTAAAAAGCCTCATACGAGGCTTTTTAGATTTGATAAAAGCAAGCATGATATTTAAAGAAGTTTCAAATCCAAAAAGAAGCATCACAATTGTTATAGTGATTCTACTTCTTGCAATTACATTTGAGACTTTTCAGCAATTGTATTATATCAAGAAATTTGACTTAGACAAAGACGTTTCATTTTATAAAATACTGAAAAATCAATCCTATCGCTGGGTGATCTGGATGCTTTTAGGTTTTTTGCTTTTTTACTACGCAAAGAGCAAAAACACTATCAAAAAATTTGGACCAAGTCACTTTCTAAGATATATCGTTTTTATTTCACTGTTGGTTTCGGTTAATATTCTTATTATTTCAACCATTCAAATGGTCGTGAATGGAGATTTCTTTTCATTACCATTATTTGTACAAGACTATATTCCATTTTATATTTTTCAGAAAGCACCTATTTACATCTTAGGATATATTGCCATTGCCATTATCCTTCACTTTTATTTTGCTGCGGAAAAATTGCAGTTTCAGATTCAAAAACTTTCAGAATTAAAAGACAGTAACCTAAAACTCTATAATGAACTAAAATCTGAAATAAACGATAAAACAACCATTCTAAACGTGAAAATTGGTAATAAACGAAGAATTATACCAGTAGAAGAAATAGAGTGGATTGAGGCAGATGACTATTGCGTAAAATTACATTTACAGACAGGTAAAACATATACCATGCGCAGCAGTTTAAAGCTGCTCGAAAATAAGTTATCTACCCCATTTTTAAGAGTACACAGAAAAGCGATCGTAAATATGAAAATGGTAAAAGAATTAAACACCAAAAACATGCCATTGCTTATTCTTAACAACGAACAAGAAATTCCCGTATCTAAAAGCAATTTAAAATCAGTTAGAGATTTTATTACATAGTGATTTAGAATAAATCGTTTACTGCACTAAAATACTCGTTTACTGCATAATCACAAAATCTTACCCTTTACCTTTTTCCTTTTACTGCAAAGCCATTTCAACTCTCTGCAAATTGCTAACATTCTTTAAATTATCTTCTTTGCTTTGGTGTATTAACATCTTAAAATTAAGTTATGAGAAATTTAAAAACACTTTTAGTTACGGTATTAATATTGATTACAGCCAATGTTATCTCGCAGGTTAGATATTATGCCAGCAATCGAGTACTGAACGCCGTAAACACCTATCAAGAAGACGGCACCTATATTGAAGAGTTTATTGAAAAAGATGCAGGAGGACTAAGCAATCCGCAGGACATTGTTTTACATCCAGAAGGATTCTTGTTAGTGACTGGAACCAACAATCCTCAAATTAAAAAATTCGATTTAGAAACGGGTGCCTTTCTTGGCGATTGGAGTGATAGTTCTTTTGATCTAACAAGACCTTCCAAAATGGCCATTGGCCCCGATGACAAACTTTATGTAACTCAATGGGGTACCACTGCCGAAACTTCAAAAATCGTCCATTTTGATCTTGCCGGGAATTACCTAGGCGCTTTTACCCCTTCTGCGCCACAAGGATTGGGTCTTGTATGGGATGAAGATGGGAATCTTTATATTTCATTGTTTGGAATTACTATTGGATCTGGGACGGTAAAAAAATACGACACCAATGGAAACTTTTTAGAAACTTTTATTGATACCACCGTATTACAAAGTCCAGCTTCCTTATGGTGGGATACCAATGGAGATCTTTTGGTGCAAGACTATACAGAAGGAAAAGTACTACGCTACAGCAGTACTGGAGATTATATTGATGATTTTATAACAGGCCTTATAAACCCTGAAGGACACACCTACCTGCCAAATGGAAATCTATTAATTTCAGACAGAGGTGATAACAAGATAATTGAATATGAAGCAAATGGAAACCTTGTTGGTCGCTGGGACAATGGCGGCACACTTGCAGGTCCAAATTTTATTAAGGCAATTGACATTACTATGGGACTTTCTGAAAATACACGAAACGCAATCTTTGTTACACCAACCATTGGAAACCGTTTCAATATCAATCCAGAAATTTCTCATCACTTTAGTACAATAGAAGTCTTATCCATATCAGGTCGTTTGGTTGATTCCATTCAGCCTAGAGATACCGCTGTTTGGAATGCATCAAATCTTAATGAAGGGCTTTACATTCTAAATGCAATCAATTCAAAAGGCGCTAAAACGGTCCAAAAAATTATTATAAAGCATTGATCTTCCATTCGTCTAATTGTTATCTCTATTTAAAATTGCCTTCACTTCTGAAGGCTTTTTTAATCTAAAGAATAGTAGTACCTTTTTTCTCAAAATATACGATGCTAACAAACTTAGAAAAAAGTACATATCGAGAAGAATTATTTAGGCACCTAGATGGTATAGCAGTAGCTCCAGTTGCCTATGCTTTAAAAGAAAAAGGAGTTCTTGACTTTCTGTTGAAAGAGGATAACTATAAACTCTCAACCATTTCCGAAGCATTTACAACAAACGAAGGCTACCTCAATGTTGGACTGCGCATGTTGGCATCTCAAGGTTGGCTAACGTATGATATTGACACCTCAATAAATGATATTATTATTTCTAAAAATGAAAAAAGCGCCATTGCTTTTAGACTAGCAGATCGCTATAAAGATGTGGTCCATTTTATGAAGGCTTCGGAAGAATTTCATCCGCGACATTTTGAGATGGAACAATTTTCCATTCTGAATAAAATCCTGAATAAATACATGAACAATGAGTATGCCGCTACGTCTGAAGACAAAGCTGTTCATGAGATTGAATCGCAAATAAGCAGACATATAGAAGGCGTACTGGTTGGCCCAATAACCGTCTTTCTAGGAATGGATGGTATGTTTCACAAGTATTTTATGGAAGCCTCGTTTAGTGCCGATGAGTTTCATGAAGACCCTATAAGTTTCAGTAAAATTTTGGACTTCTTTACATTTTTAGGCTGGTTTAGTAAGAAAAATGAAAACTACCGCTTTACCAATAAAGGCATGTTCTTTGCAAGACGCTCTTCAGCCTATGGGGTTACCGTTTCGTATATTCCCACCTTCAGACGTGTAGACGAATTAATCTTTGGAAATCCAAATATTTTCCGAAGTTCTATTCCCAATACCTACGAAATACATGTAGACCGAGAAATGAACGTTTGGGGAAGTGGTGGTGCACATTCCGCCTATTTTAAGAAAATCGATGAGGTTGTCATCGAACTTTTCAACAAACCAATTGAAGAGCAACCCAAGGGGATTTTAGACATGGGATGTGGAAATGGAGCCTTTTTAATTCATCTTTTTGAAGTAATTGAACAACGCACAAAACGAGGGGCGCTGTTAGAAAAATATCCGCTATTCTTGGTTGGAGTTGATTACAATAAAGCTGCCTTAAAAGTAACAAGAGCAAATTTGGTGAAAGCAGATATTTGGGCAAAGGTTATTTGGGGAGATATTGGAGATCCTAAGCAGCTCGAAGAAGACATTCAAGAAAGCTATAATATAAAATTATCCGACCTTCTAAATGTCCGTACATTTTTAGACCACAATAGACCGTGGATACCTGTCAAATCAAAAATTGACAAAACCAGTACCTCAACCGGTGCTTTTGCTAGCTGTGGCGAAAGACTGTCAAACGCTGAAGTAGAAGGAAACCTAAGAGAACATTTTGAGAAATGGGTTCCATTTATCAAGAAATTTGGACTACTTCTAATTGAACTTCATACAATAGACACAAAAATTGCAGCTCAGAATATTGGTAAGACTGCCACGACAGCCTATGATGCCACTCATGGTTTTTCAGACCAATATATAGTGGAATTGGATGTATTTCGTAAAGTGATTCAGCAAATAGGGCTTCAAACGGTAGACACCCATTTTTCGAAGTTTCCAGACAATGAACTTGCAACTGTTAGTATTAATTATCTTATCGGGGATTCAAAACATTAAATATGAGTAGCATTCGTCCTTTTCATTTGGCAATACATGTAGACAACTTAGAAGAATGTAGAAATTTTTATCGAGAGGTTCTGGGTTGTGAAGAAGGTAGAAGTAGCGACCATTGGGTAGATTTTAATTTTTTTGGACATCAATTAGTGTTACATTATAAGGAAGATATTACAGAAGAAGTTACTAATCCTGTTGATGGAAAAGAAGTGCCCATTCCACATTATGGCGTCGTTATGGATATGGATATTTTCTGGAGTTTTTCTGAAAAACTAAAAGGGAAAAAAGTACCCTTTATAATTGAACCTTATCTACGATTTGAAGGAAAAACCGGGGAGCAGGCCACCATGTTCTTTAAAGACCCCTCTGGAAATGCCTTAGAATTCAAAGCCTTTAAAAATATTGATCAGCTTTTTGCTAAATAACCGACTATGCAACATATCAATCTAAAGATCATACAGCAAATTTTTGTCTTACTGCTCATTGTCTTAATGGGAGGTCTCATCTTCAAGGAAATGCTACCGTATTTATCGGGTGTTTTAGGAGCAATTACATTATATGTATTGCTGCGAAAATGGATGGTCATTCTAATTCGTAAAAAGTGGCGACCAAGCCTGGCTGCCGCTTTTTTAATGCTGCTTTCCTTTGTTGGTATCCTACTTCCAATAACAGGAATTATCTTTATGCTTACTAATAAAATTGGAAACGCTGTAAATAATTCCGAACGCGTTGTAGACGCATTTAAAACTCAGCTTAGTATTTGGGAGAATAGATTGGGTTATGATTTAGGTTCTCAAATTGATGTTTCAGCAATTTCCTCTTGGTTGTCGGATAATCTTCAAAGTATTGCAGGAAGCACCTTCCATATAATTATCGCAATTGGAATCATGTATTTTCTGCTCTATTATATGCTTATTAGCAAACGTACGGTAACCACTTCACTTACAGATATTGTACCCTTCGATAAAAAAAACACCATCCTTATTGGAAATGAAATACGCGCAATGGTTCGTTCCAATGCACTCGGAATACCTCTTGTAGCCTTAGCGCAGGGAATTATAGCCTTAATTGGTTTCCTTATTTTTGGAATTGAAGATCCTTTTTTCTGGTTTGTAATAGTAACAATTGGATCCATGATTCCTTTTGTTGGAACTCTAATAGGAATTTTGCCAGTTTTTCTACTATCGCTATCGGCTGGAGATAACTTTCAGGCTTGGGGAATTCTAATTTATGGTTTGGTAGTGGTAGGATCTACAGACAATATAATTCGTTTGTATGTACTTCAAAAACTTGATGACGTTCATCCGCTAATTACCCTAATTGGAGTTATTGTAGGTGTTCCTCTTTTCGGTTTTATAGGCCTTATTTTTGGACCCCTCCTTATTAGTCTTTTTATTATCGTACTCCGAATCTATAGAGCCGAATATGGCGATGCCGAAACAATTGAATGATGCTTACTTTTTTCCGAAGTAAAAACTAACTTAACTTATGTCTTCGTTGTTCCCGGGCTAAAAGTGTATTTTTCAACAGCATTGCGATGGTCATAGGTCCTACACCTCCAGGTACTGGCGTTATAAATGAAGCTTTTTTACTAACGTTTTCAAAATCAACATCACCCGTAATAACATACCCTTTTGGATGGCTGTCGTCTTGCACGCGTGTGATTCCAACATCAATAATAACCACATCGTCCTTTACCATTTCAGCCTTTAAAAAATTAGGTACACCAAGTGCAGAAATAATGATATCGGCTTGTGAAGTAATTTGAGTAATATTCTTTGTATTACTATGGGTAAGTGTTACCGTGCTATTTCCTGGCCAACCTTTTCTACTCATTAAAATACTCATGGGTCGTCCTACAATATGACTTCTACCAATCACAACGGTATGTTTACCCTTCGTATCAACGTCATATCGCTCTAAGAGTTCTAAAATCCCAAATGGGGTTGCTGGAATAAAAGTGGTCATATCCAACGCCATTTTTCCGAAGTTCTCGGGATGAAATCCATCAACATCTTTACTAGGATCAACGGCCAACAACACTTTTTGCGTATTAATTTGAGGAGGCAACGGCAACTGAATTATAAAACCATCAATATCGTCATTCTTATTGAGCTCCTCTATTTTATGTAGTAATTCCACTTCACTTGTTGTATGTGGTAAACGTACCATCGTAGATTCGAAACCAACACGTTCACAAGATCGTACTTTGCTCCCAACATACGTCAAACTTGCACCGTCATCCCCAACCAAAACCGCTGCTAAATGAGGCACTTTCTCACCAGCATCCTTCATTTTCTGAACCTCTGAAGCGATTTCATTTTTTATATCATTGGAAATCTTTTTTCCATCCAGAATCGTCATTTGTGTTCTAATTAAGGTTAATTAACGGTATTTACTAATTCGATTTATTTCATTTTTCCCATCATCTGCATCATCTTCTTTCCACCACCACCTTGCATCATTTTCATCATTTTGCTCATTTGATCAAACTGCTTCATAAGCTGGTTTACTTGTTGCACAGAAGTACCACTACCTTTTGCAATTCGCTTTTTACGACTCGCGTTTATACTCGAAGGAACGCTTCGTTCACCAGGAGTCATAGAATGAATAATTGCTTCAATCCCTTTAAAAGCATCATCGTCAATATCCACATCTTTTAGTGCCTTTCCAGCACCAGGAATCATCCCAACCAAATCCTTCATACTTCCCATCTTCTTCACTTGCTGAATCTGCTTCAAAAAATCATCGAACCCAAACTGATTTTTTGCAATTTTCTTCTGAATTTTTCGTGCTTCCTCTTCATCAAACTGCTCTTGTGCTCTTTCAACCAAGGAAACGACATCTCCCATCCCAAGAATACGATCTGCCATACGAGATGGGTAAAACACATCTATCGCATCCATTTTCTCTCCAGTCCCTATAAACTTAATAGGTTTGTTCACAACACTTTTAATCGAAATCGCTGCTCCACCACGTGTATCTCCATCGAGTTTGGTAAGAACAACTCCATCAAAATTAAGACGGTCGTTGAAAGTCTTTGCTGTGTTTACCGCATCCTGACCAGTCATTGAGTCCACAACGAAAAGTGTCTCTTGTGGTTTAATTGCCTTATGAACGTTTTGAATTTCGGTCATCATGGCTTCATCAACAGCCAATCGACCAGCGGTATCAATAATTACAACATTATGTCCATTCTTCTTAGCATGTCCTATTGCATTTTCAGCAATTGAAACAGGGTTCTTATTCTCTGGTTCGCTATAAACCTCAACACCTATTTGGTCACCCACCACATGCAATTGTGTAATTGCAGCAGGACGATATACATCACAAGCAACCAATAATGGTTTCTTAGTTTTTTTAGTTTTCAGAAAGTTTGCAAGTTTCCCAGAAAAAGTTGTCTTACCACTCCCCTGCAATCCAGACATTAAAATTATTGATGGAGTGCCTTGTAAATTAATTCCAGCAACATCTCCTCCCATCAATTCGGTAAGTTCGTCTTTAACCAACTTCACCATTAATTGTCCAGGTTGAAGGGTAGTTAATACATCTTGTCCAAGCGCTTTTTCTTTTACTCTGTTTGTAAACTCTTTTGCAATTTTAAAGTTAACATCGGCATCAAGTAACGCACGACGAACTTCTTTTAGTGTCTCGGCAACATTTACTTCGGTGATACTTCCATGTCCCTTTAGAACATGAAGTGCTTTATCTAATTTGCTACTTAAATTATCGAACATAGTCTTTAATACCTTTAATATTACAATTTCTTAGCTACAGCTACAATGTAAGAAGGCAAAGGTACTAATTGAAGCCTGAGTTTCAAAGAAAGTTTCAACTAAGAAATAGGAATATAAACATCTGTCTTTCTTTGCAATAAAAATCTAGAAAACCTCCTTAAAATCACAAGAGTCTAGCCATCCACTTGACCTCTATCTACAAGGTTTTACGTTAAAACGTACTTCATTCCTAATTTTACCCAAAAACTTTACGTATATTTAGTAGGAAGTTCAACGAACTGCAACAATACTATTTTTTGATTGCACGACTTCGAGATTGAAGATTGAGATATTTATTTAAGCCTTTAGCTAGCAACTATTATAACGAGCGACTTTCTCAAAATATTTTGAAATTAACTTGAACTTTTATTATTAGATCTTATCCCATTTCGCGATTTGATTAATTTAATTTAACAGCCGTCATTATGAAAACACAACACATCGCCTTCCTTATTTTTGGTATTTTATTACTATGCCCCTTAACACATCAGGCACAAGATAATGAGTCGCAAGCTTACTGGGTTCATGAAGATCCTGTTTACCCAGCAAAAGTTGCAGATTACGAAGAATATTGCACTACTCTTGCTAAGAATTGCGAGACTTATAATGTCAAAAAAGCTAATTGGATAACAGTATCTACAGATGATCTTCGCTATTTCTCCCTTACTCCAATTAAAAATATGGGGGACTTAGATAACAGTCGATTCTCGCACTTACAGGAAAATATGGGAGCTGAAGAGTTTAATGAATTGTTTGATAATTTTGACAATTGCTATGACTCACACAGCGATTATATTATCCATCTGGACAAAAAACTCTCTTATATGCCAAGAGGAGTTGTAGAGGCCCAAGATGGAATGGAGTTTAGGAAATTAGAGTTTTGGTATACCACACCTCAAAATTTTCCCAAAGTTTTGAAGCTGGCTAAAGAATTCAAAGCATTGTATGCTAAGAAGGGGTCTAAAGAATATTACAATGTTTACCGAAGTGGTTTTGGGGCAGCAGGTCAATTTATTCTAGTTGCTATTTCCGCTCGAAGTGCTGAAGACTATGAAAAAATTCGTAAAGAAAATAAAGAGCTACTGGGTGAAGATAGAACACCTATCTATAACGAATTGCTAAAATCAATCATCAAAGTAGAAACCTTAAATGGTTATATGCGTGCTGATTTGTCCTATAGCCCTAAAAGAGTTGAGTAGACTTATCGCCTACCCCTTCTTTTAAAACCTCCAGAGTTTTCTGATTTATTATTTGCACGACTGTTTTGTCGACCTCTTAGATGTTTAGCCTTATTATCGGCCTTCTTATCGAGTATTTCTTTTAATGATTCGGTAGCTTCAAAACCATCAATTGTTTCGCTTATTAAACGTTCGCCAAGCAGTTTTTCAATTCCTCTAACATACGCATCTTCATCAACACTTACAATTGAAATAGCCTGACCGCTAGCGCCAGCTCTGCCTGTTCTCCCAATACGATGCACATAGTCTTCAGGGATGTTTGGAAGCTCATAATTAACTACATGTGGAAGTAGTGGAATATCCAATCCACGTGCCGCAATATCTGTAGCTACCAAAACTTTAACCTTTCCACTTTTGAAACCAGCAAGTGCCTTCGTCCTTGCTCCTTGGCTTTTATTGCCGTGGATTGCTGCGGAAGAAATTCCACTTTTCACTAGCTTTTCACTCAGTCGATTCGCACCATGCTTGGTTCGAGTAAATATTAGCACCTGTTGCCAGTCGCCTTCAGAAATAAGCTTTATAACCAATTTGGTCTTCATCGCTTTATTGGTTCTATAAACCAACTGATCTACTTTTTCGGCAGTAGTGTTCTCTGGAGTCGCTTCCACCATCACAGGATGATGCAGAAATCCATTTGCCAATTGTTTTATTTCTTTTGAAAAAGTTGCAGAAAACAACAAATTCTGTCTTCTACTAGGCAATAAAGCCAATATCTTTTTTATATCGCGTAAAAAACCCATATCCAACATTCGATCCGCTTCATCCAACACTAATATCTCGACTTTGGCAAGTGAAACAGCTCCTTGGCTATGTAAATCGAGTAAACGTCCTGGAGTTGCAACCAAAATATCCACACCCTGTCTTAGTGTTCTAATTTGTGGATTAGAGCCCACACCGCCAAAAACAACTGTAGAACGAAGTTCTGTAAACGCCCCATAATCTTTAAAATCTTGTAAAACCTGGGCCGCCAATTCACGGGTAGGTGTTAAAACCAAAGTCCTAACAGGCCTTTGCCGTAAAGAAGGGGAAGCAGATAATATTTGTAAAATGGGCAACGCAAATCCGGCAGTTTTTCCAGTTCCGGTCTGTGCAGAGGCTAAAACATCTTTTCTTTCTAATATTTTTGGAATTGCTTTTTGTTGAATTGGAGATGGGGTAATATATCCTTTTTTACTGATAGCTTTCAGCAGGGCATCGGACAGCCCTAAAGATTTAAATGACATATAAATTATTTCTGAAACGACAATCTATAGGTTAATTGCAATATGTCATTTCTTTATGAACGGCAAAGGTAAGGCTTATTTTCTACCTGAGTTTTTTCCATAAAAAAAACCGTCCTCGCCGCAATTCGAGAACGGTTTTTCAATCTTACCTAAGTATATTTATTCTGAAAGACAAATTACCTTAGTGGTAAAACTTTATAAAATTAAAACACCCAAAAAGCGATTTGAAGAAATCATAGTGCAACTAATACAACTATTAACTAACAAACACTCTTTATAAATAGTCAACCTCACTATGATGAGAGAGTTCCTTTTGGGTGTTCTTCAGGGGGCAAAAAATTATCTATATTCAATTGTTGCTTTAATTCATATTAATAATAATCAAAAAACTTAGTAGCTTTTTAATCAATGACCCACTAATTCTTTGTAAAGACCAGTCTATCTTCTTCAGTTCCATTACTGTCTTTAGTAACAACCGTAATTTCTGTATCCGAAAATTGCAATATTTTATAATCCTGATCATTTGCCCCATCTAATGGGCTTTCCATATTGAAATTCAAATTTAGCTCTCCGCCTTCCGAAGTAAGAAACCAAAAACCTTCCAGATTTAAAGTTCCATTTGTAGCATAGACCGTGATACTTTCCAAAAACGTAAAATCATATCCTAGGTAATCTGTTGTTTCATCAGTTCCATTGTCAAAAAACTGTGAGATATACCAGGTACCGTCTTTCATAACATCACGAAAAGCTTCAATTTCTGGATCTATTCCTCCGCCATCATCGGCATCACAATCAATTAAGCTAAATGCATTTAATAAATCCTGATTGTTTAATACTTGTACAGTCTGCCCATTAAAAAGCACGGTCATTTGATAGTCAATAGCAATTACCAGATCATTATCTAAGTAATTTAAATAGTCAAACCAATCTAAATCATTATTCAAGGTTATAAAACCTATTTGCTCATAAGCGGCATTGTATACATAACAAGAAATAGGATATACAAACTCCATACAACTGTACGTATCCTCGATAAAATTTGGACAATTGGTAATAACCGAAACTAATTCTCCTTGATTCGATATCTCTAATTCTGTATAATCTTCATACACTATGGAAATAGGAAAAACAATGTCCACAGTATCAGTATCATTAGGATATTGATCGAATATCGCTTCAACAAATTGTATATCATCCAGAGATTCAATTAATACCTGCTGATTGTTGGCGTAAACTGTAAATGGAAACACTATAGACATACAACTACTGTTGTCTATAATGTCATCAGCACTTCCGTAATTTTGGGAAGCGCTGATGAGCATTCTAGTAAGAACTGAATTAACAGTTATTGTTTGTTCATCATCTATTTCGTCAAGATATCCCGATCCGTCTTTCTGACAAGAAGAGAATAGTAATCCAAAACAAAAGATAAACACTAATGGTGCATAAAATTTCTCTTTCATAGCAATTATTCTATTCGCACTATTATGTATGAAACAGATAAAACTAAGAATACCCTACCAAGAAATATAAAAAACTTTTTAGATATCTTTGAAAAGCCTATTTAACTTATATGAAGCATAACAACGATATTTGTCGAGAATCTAAGTTTAGCGAAGTTTATCAAAACTTTAATAAGGAAATCTGGCGATTTATCTATTATAAATGCGGAAGTGAGGCACAGGCAGATGATTTGGTACAAGATGCATTTATTAAATTATGGCAGAATTGCGCCAAAGTCCCTTTAAACAAAGCCAAGTCTTTCCTGTATACGGTTGCTAATAATGCTTTTCTGAATGAAGTTGCCCACAAAAAGGTTGTTTTAAATTACGTAAAATCCCGTCCAGACAGAGTGAATAGCGAGTCTCCCCAATTTGTTTTAGAAGAAAAAGAATTTCAAAAAAAAATTCAGGATGCCTTGGCAAATCTTAGCGAAGCACAGCGTACGGCATTTTTATTAAACAGGATTGAAGGAAAAAAATATACTGAAATTGCCGAACTTTTAAATATTTCAGTTAAGGCAGTTGAAAAAAGAATGAGTCAAGCACTCTCTTCTCTAAGAAAAGAAATTGGAAAAGTATAGTGTTAAGGTAGGGTAAAACTAAAGTAGGCTGTTATAGTTGTGAAAGATTGCATCATGAATAAGGATTATATATTACATAAATGGTTAAACAACGCGGCTACAGAGGCCGAAATAGAGGTATTGAAGAACTCGCCCGAGTATGCTTCCTACATCAAAATTGCTGAAACCGTATCCAATTTAGAAACGCCTATTAATAGTAGTGAGGCGATTTTTGACGCCATGAAACCTCAACTGGCTAAGAAAACAAAAGTAAAAAAAATGAATCCGTTGTCCTCATTCTTAAAGGTTGCGGCAGTTCTTGCTATCGTAGTTACGGCTTATACGTATATCAATTCTTTAAACACTTCAGTACAAACAAATATTGCGGAAAAGCATACTTTTTTGCTTCCAGACAATTCGGAAGTAGCTCTTAATGCAAATTCTTCTTTGGAGTACAACAAGAATAGTTGGAATGAAAAACGAGAACTTACGCTAAAAGGTGAGGCCTATTTTAAGGTAACAAAAGGAAATAGCTTTAAGGTTAAAACACCTTCTGGTGTGATTACTGTACTGGGTACTCAATTCAATGTATTTGCGAGAGACAACAGCTTGCAAGTAAACTGTTATGAAGGACTGGTGAGCGTTGAGTTTAATGATACCTTAATTAAACTCCCAGCTGGCACCAAATTGAGTTTGAAAAATGGAGTCTTGGCCAATCATCAACAGTTTAACAAAACTTCTCCTACTTGGATAGTTAGCGAAAGTAGTTTTGACAATGCTTCGCTGCAAACGGTTTTAAATGAACTTGGAAATCAATACCCAATAACAATAACCGCAGATATAAGAAATGTAAATCGCCGTTTTACGGGTAGTTTTACGCATAAAAACCTCAACTTAGCGTTAAAGTCTATATGCGACCCGTTGCAGCTCACATATTCTATACGGGACGAAAGTGTTTCCATCTATGCCAAAGAGGGTCAGTAATTGTAGTGTTAGATTATTATTAATTTTTATCTCTTTATTTTCGGCTAATCTGTATTCTCAGGTTTCTGAAAGTATTCCCCTGCTATCGCTTTTCTCAACCCTTGAAAACAAATTTGATGTACGGTTTTCCTATGTACCTGAAGAGGTCAAATCTGTCCAAGTGACGGCTCCAAATTTAGATCTTAGTCTGTCCGAAACTTTACAATATCTAAATCAAAATACTTCTTTTAACTTTTCTCAAATTAACCATCGATATATAACCGCGGTATCCAAACACAATGGGGAAGCACTCTGCGGAAGAATTCTTAGCATACTAACTAATGAACCGCTAGAGGGCGCAACAATTAAGTCCGATAGAGCATATGTCTTAGCCATTAGCAACAAAACAGGAGTTTTTTCAATCCCCAAGGATATAGCAACCCAGTCAATAACCTTGAATTATGTTGGATTCGAACCTAAACGTGTACAAGTTTCAAAACTTAATTCTAGCTGTGAACCCATTTTCCTAGAGCCTACTATCTTAAACCTCAACCAAGTAGTGCTGGAAACACTATTCACCAAAGGGATAAGCAAACAGCGCGATGGATCTTTTTTAATAAGCACGCCAAATTTTGGATTGTTACCGGGTCAGGTTGATGGAGATGTTTTAAATATTGCTCAGGCTTTACCTGGCGTTGAAAGTGTAAATGAAACCATATCCAATATAAATATTAGAGGCGGAACTCATGACGAAAACAATATCCTTTGGGATGACATTAAAATGTACCAAAGCGGACATTTCTTCGGACTAATATCTGCCTTTAATCCTGACATTACTAAAAAAGTCAAGGTGTATAAAAATGGAACCAATCCAAGATATGGAGAAGGGGTTTCTGGGGTGATAGATATTCGTTCAGAAAATAGTATCGCTAAATCCTTTTCAGGCGGAATTGGGACTAATCTTATTAACGCGAACGCATTTGCCGAAGTTCCAATCTCAAAATCCTTAGGGGTTCAAGTTTCTGGAAGACGATCCGTGAGCGATTTCTTAAAGTCTCCAGTGTATAATACCTACGCAGACAGAATCTTCCAAGACACCGAAATTACTGCCCTTAGAAATGATGAAAGTGGCGCCAATGTTTCATCAGAAAATGAATTCAAGTTTTACGATTTTAGTGCCAAAGTACTTTGGGATGCTTCAGAAAAGACCAGCTTGAGGCTAAACTTTCTTACTATCGACAATGCTTTAGAATTTACAGAAACGATAGATACTACCAATGACTCTGAAACCAGTGATCTATCGCAACGAAGCGTGATTGGCGGACTTTCTTGGAAACAATTATGGAGTAAAAATGTGAACACAGAGGTTTTAGCATATGGAAGCTATTATCTTTTGAATTCTTTAAACGAGGAGATTTTCACTACTCAAAAAATGTTTCAGGAAAACCAAATCCTCGAAACTGGGATAAAATTTGATGCTTCTATAAAGGCTTCAGAAAAAATAGAATTTCAAACGGGCTATCATTATTCAGAAATTGGCATTGAAAACACAACTGAGGTTAACCTGCCCTCATTTCAAAGTTTTGAAAAATTGATCCTTCAGACACACAGTGTTTTTGGCAACTTTCGCTATACGTCAAATGGTGCTAGAACTACAATCAACGCCGGTGTTAGAAATAATTACTTCCTAGAATTTGACGAAATTTCCTTAGAACCTCGTTTAAGTTTCCATCAAAAATTAGGTAATGGTTTTGCAGTAGAAGCCCTAGGGGAATTTAAAAGTCAAACCACAACCCAGCGTATTGATTTTGAAAGTGATTTCTTAGGGGTTGAGAAAAGGCGTTGGGTGCTTTCAGATAATGAAGAAGTACCTATTATTAAAAGCAAGCAGGCGTCCTTAGGTTTTGTTTACAACAAGGACAACTGGTTTTTAAATATTGAAGGATTTTATAAACTTGTTGAAGGGATTACAGCTTCAAACCAAGGGTTTCAGAATCAATTTCAATTCACTAAAACCAAGGGTAGTTATACGTCCAAGGGAATTGAATTTGTATTAAACAAACGCATTCGAGATTTCAGTGCATGGTTTACATATACCTATTCCAAAAACGATTATACCTTCGATGACCTCGTTCCGCCTAACTTCGCTAGTAATTTTGATATTCGTCATACAGCCACCTTGGCGAGCACCTATACACGAAACAATTTAAAGTTTGCCCTAGGGATTAATTGGCATAGTGGAAAACCCTTCACATCGCCCGTTGAAGGTGAAGAGATCCTTACACAAAACGGCATTGATTATATTCAGTATGACCGACCAAACAGAGATCGGCTTCCAGATTATTTTAGAACAAACCTCTCGGCAGAATATCTTTGGGATGTGTCTGAAGGCATTGATGCAAAATTCAATTTGGCTGTGCTCAATGTTTTTGACACAAAAAACACCCTAAACACACGATACGGTCTGGATACAGATGAAAATGGTGAGGTTCGGGTTAATAGAATTGAAGAGGTATCATTAGGTTTAACTCCCAATTTTTCACTTCAAGTTTTATTCTAATAGCTCCCAGTAAGTTACATACGTTTTGGAACCTGAATTCCCAATAACGAGAAAGCAGATTTTATAACTTCAGAAACTGCTCCTGCAAGTTGAATTCTAAAGTTCTTTTCTGAAGCCGTATCGGCCGCAAGAATCGACACATTTTGATAAAACGAATTAAACTCCTTTACCAAATCGTACGTATAATTTGCAATTAACGCCGGACTGTAATTCTCTGCAGCCGTCTGAATTACCCCTGGAAATTGTTGAAGCGTTTTTAAGACTTCTTTTTCCTTTGGATGTAAGTTATATCCAGTAATTGAAACCTTTTCTGTTTCATTGCCCTTTCTCAAAATCGATTGAATTCGCGCGTAGGTATACTGAATAAACGGCCCTGTATTTCCTTGAAAATCAACACTTTCTTCTGGATTAAACAGTATTCCTTTTCTTGGATCAACTTTCAGTATATAGTATTTTAAGGCACCCAATCCAATAGTATGATAGAGCTCCTCTTTTTCTTCATCTGAAAAAGCATCAATTTTCCCAAGTTCCTCGCTTATTTTTTTGGCAGTTGCTGCCATATCATCTACTAACTCATCCGCATCCACAACCGTCCCTTCACGGCTCTTCATTTTTCCTGAAGGTAAGTCAACCATTCCATAACTTAAATGATATAAGTTCTTCGCCCATTCAAATCCAAGTTTTTTCAGAATTAAAAACAACACTTGAAAATGATACTCTTGCTCGTTTCCAACTGTGTAAATCATTCCTTTAACATCTGGAAAGTCTTTTACTCGCTGAATTGCAGTTCCAATATCTTGGGTCATATATACCGCAGTACCATCACTTCTTAAAACAATTTTCTCATCCAAGCCTTCATCGGTCAAGTCACACCAAACAGAGCCATCGTCTTTTCTAATAAACACGCCTGAAGACAAGCCTTCATCAACAAATTCTTTCCCTAAAAGATAGGTCTCACTTTCGTAATAGAGCTTGTCGAAGTCTACCCCAATATTTGCATACGTTTTATCAAAACCTTCGTACACCCAACCATTCATTTCTTTCCAAAGCGCCACTGTATCTGTATTGCCGGCTTCCCATTTAAGAAGCATCTGCTGTGCTTCCACAAGTATGGGAGCAGCTGCCTTTGCTTCATCTTCGGTCTTCCCTTCAGCAATTAAAACTTGTATTTCTTTTTTATATTCTTGATCAAACTTCACATAATAGTTTCCTACCAGTTTATCTCCTTTTAGTCCAGAAGATGATGGAGTTTCACCATTTCCAAAACGCTTCCAAGCCACCATACTTTTGCAAATATGAATTCCTCGGTCATTGATAATTTGAGTTTTATACACCTTTCTTCCTGAAGCCTTTAAAATTTCGGCTACGCTATATCCCAATAAAACGTTTCGAATATGTCCTAAATGCAACGGTTTGTTTGTGTTTGGACTAGAATACTCAACCATCATAGCATCTCCATTCGCTTCTTTTTTTCCGAAGTTTGAAAAATCTGAAACCGCATTGAAAAAATCGAGATAATAGGTGTCGCTAAGCACAAGGTTTAAGAAACCTTTCACCACATTAAACTTTACTACCTCGGTTACATTTTCGACCAAATAATTACCAATAGCCTCGCCAATCAACACAGGATTTCCCTTTACCACTCGTAAAATTGGGAATACAACCACAGTAATATCTCCCTCAAAATCCTTGCGTGTCGCTTGAAATTCAACCGTTTCCAACTGTGCATCATAAGTCGATGCGATTGCCGCTTTAATCTGGGCTTCTAAGGTCTTCTCTAAACTCATTACTTAATATTAAAAGAAACGCCTTCCAACAATTATTACATAGAAAGCGATGGCAAAGATACAAGAATTTTAGGCTACCCAAAGCCAATTACATGTGCTAATCATAACCTTAATTTAACTGTCCAATGAACTTGAGTTAATAGAACATTTAGTCCTTTGAAACAAAAACAATGGATTTATTTTTATATGTATTTGCCGCGTTATTCTCGGTAATAAACCCCTTAGGAACTGTACCTGTATTTGTTGGACTAACAAGTGACGAAAGCCTGAAAGAACGAGGAAAAACGGCTTTTTTCACCTCTTTAAACGTAATCGTAATTCTAACTATATCATTTTTTATGGGCACCTACATATTGGCTTTCTTTGGTATAAGCCTAAATGCGCTACGCATCGCTGGTGGAATGATTATAGTTACCTCTGGTTTCGCTCTCCTTACTGGAAACTTCTCAAAACACAAGGGAATGAAAAACAAGAAAGTTCAAAAAGATTTGGACAGTAGAGAAAAATTCTCCCTAACTCCTTTGGCTATTCCTATGTTGGCTGGCCCAGGATCTATTTCATTACTCATAGCCTTTAATCAAGAATATATAGAACCCTCCGCTATCGTTACAATTGTTCTGGCCGTTATCACCGTAGGATTGGCAACCTACCTTATTTTAAAAAGTTCATTTCTAATCTCCAAAATTCTTGGTGCTTCGGGCATCAACGCCATCTCTAGAATTGTTGGTTTTATTGTGATAGCCATTGGTATAGAATACATTACCACTGCAGTCGTTTCTGTAGTAAACAGTTTAAACTTAGGATAGGAGAAACCTATGTTATCTTCGACTTTTAGCAAATACAGAGGCCAATATTGCTAATACTGCCAAGCCCATAATGCCTATCACCTGATTATTGGAATCATCCGTTATTGTTGCATACCCTGGAAGGAAAAAATTAATAAATCCAAAGCCGAGAAGTAAAACTCCAACCAATAACAACATTCCCCTTAAGATTTTCATGTAAACAGTTTTCGATTTTCAATAAAGCTACTTAAAATTATTCCTTCGGAAGAAAGACCTCCGCCATCATGCATCTTGCACTACCGCCACCACAGGTTTCGATAGTTTCCAAATTACTGCTTACAATTTCACAGTGTTTTTCAATGGCTGAAATCTGATCTGGTCGAAGCGATTTATGTGCCGCAAGACTCATCACCATATACTTCTTATCCCTATCCTTCCCCTTCACCTGAAGCATATTTCCAGCGAAATGATGCATTTGTACTTCGGTAATTTTAATAATTTCTTTTCCTGTTTCTTTTAACTGCTGAACTATAAGCTTCTTTTCACTTTTGTCATCAATAGTATCCAAACAAATTACAGCGAAATTTTCCGCCAGCGCCATCATAACATTGGTGTGGTAAATGGGCATTCTCTTTCCTTCCACTGTTTGATTTGCTGTAAAAATAATTGGAAAATAATCAAAGTCTTCACAAAACTCTATAACCAGTTCTTCATCTGCTCGAGCCGATAAAGCACAATATGCCTTTTTATGGACACGATCTAACAATAGGCTGCCGGTTCCTTCCAAATAAAACCCTTCATCTTCGGCAGGCGTATAATCCATAAATCCTTCTATTAAAAAGCCTTCAGACTCTAATCTATTTATAATTTCCTCTCGCCTTTCTCTGCGTCTGTTTTCGGCAAACATTGGGTATAAACCAACTATGCCATTGCTGTGAAAACTCACCCAATTATTTGGAAAAATAGAATCTGGCGTGTCCTGTATAAGGTCATCGTGTTCTACAATAACTTGTACGCCAACAGCTCGTAGTTTGGCTACAAATGCATCAAACTCTGCCTGTGCTTTAGTATTGATTTCGCTATTCTTTAGCTCAATATTTTCCTGAAAGTAGTTATTTACCGCAGTCTCTTCATTCATACGGAATGCAACAGGACGGATCATTAAAATAGTATTGGTAATTTGTGCCGACAATTGAGTAGAATTTAGACTGCTAATTTAGGTGATTTTTTAATCGAATTTTCAATTATGCACCTCAAATAATCAGCTAATGAAGAAACAAATCAGTAACTAATCCCTTCAAAAATCATAAACTAATCCCAGCCCGTATCCCGGACCTTGAAACGTATTTCGGCCACCTGGTGCATAGGATACACTTACATAAGCCCCTAAGTTTTTTGAAAAAGGTCTGTACACAGTACCTCCAATTTTATGAAAATCAACGCCAAATTCTTTAAAATTTTGAGGGGAAGGTGTTCCTCTATAATCAATACCTCCAAACGAATGCTGATAATCATAATAGAAATCATAATACCATTTGGCAGTAGTTTTTCCAACTTTCAAGGTGAGTGGCACACTATTGGGAACTTCTTCTAACTTAAGAGAATAGCCGCTTTGAAGTGTCGCAAACCACCCCGTCTTTAAATGGTAATGAACAACCAACCTGCCGTCAATCACCGTTGCCTGCTGTCCAATATCATTTAATCCACCGGTAGTATAACTACTAATTGGCGTTGAAAAACCAGCAGCCAAACTAATTTGAAAACTTCCTTTACCTAGTTCTTGTTCTAAAACCCGATATTTAGCAAATAGCTGTATATCCTGAAAATCGCTATTTTTATTGCTTACTAGGAATGGAACGGAAAGTGAGACATCAAAATCTTTAGTTACTCCGTAAGCCCCGTAAAGATTCCCATAATAAAGACTTCTACTTAAACCCGTCTTCTCTGTACCAGCGAAATACTCTTTAGAGTCTTCAAAACCAACCCCTAAAACAGCAGTAGCGTTCCCCTTACCTTTATAGAAGCCATCTATTTTTCCTTGCGAATAACCTGCAACAGCAACCAATAATAGACAAAAAACAGGAGCAATACTTTTCATAGCATAATAATTTCAACGTTTAGACGAAATTAGCACCAAAACATTACATTAATCTCTAATCAAAGGCATCGTTGAGCAACGCAATAAGCCTTCCTGCTTCGATATCTCAGCATAGGGAACTTCCTCTACAGTAAATCCTTCAGAACGCAGCCAGGTGTTTAATCTTGTGAAGTTTTTTTCTGAAATAATTACGTCTTCAGAAATAGAAAATATATTGCTGTTCATATTATACATTTCCTCCTTGGTGATATGAAAACAGTTTTCTTTTCCGAAGAAATTAACCAACCATTCATATTCTTCCTCTTCCAAAAAACCTTCGCGATGAATAATGCATTTATCCTTTCCAATGGGCTGAAAACAGCAATCCAAATGCAGCGCATTGTCTTCTGCCACTGTATTGGACTTTCGTAGATTAAAGGCTTTCACTTTTTTATACGGAAATAACTCCTGAAGATGTCTTACCGCCTTCATATTTGTCCGCGCAGTAATAAAACTAGAATAATCGTCTCCGTAATAACTCCCAACAAAAATATACTCTCCCCAAGGCATCACATCACCACCTTCAATATGGGCTTCTTCTGGGAATTCAATAATATTATTAGGATTAATTTGATCAATAACATCGTGAAGTGCATCAATCTCGTTAGAACGATCTTCTAAAATATTCGCTTTAATAAATATATCATCAATCACAAAGGCAATATCTCTTGAAAAAATTTGATTGTAATTGTCTATACCATCTGGACGATAAACTTTTACATTATACTTTTCAAAAATGGCAGCGACCGCCTCCATTTCAACAACCATGTCTTCATCTTTTGGATAGGTTCCCGCTTTGATGTGTTCCGCCGACTTTGGGTCATAGGCATCTTCTAATTTGGGTACCGGTCCATTACTATCCGCTCTTCCTAACACAACCGCCCTTAGACGCGAAGTTTCATTGCTAATGTGTAACTTGATCATATAACAAATATAAAAAAGCATCCCGACTTTCGTTGGGATGCTTCATCACTATTTTGGTATTCAATTATCTTTTTTCTATAGCCTTAAACGGTCTACTGTTTTCTCCAATATAAACTTGTCTAGGTCTTCCAATTGGTTCCTTATTCAAACGCATTTCTTTCCACTGCGCAATCCAACCAGGTAGACGTCCCAATGCAAACATAGCCGTAAACATCTCCACAGGAATTCCCATCGCCCGATAAATAATCCCTGAATAGAAATCAACATTCGGGTATAACTTTCTATCCACAAAGTATGGATCTTCAAGCGCTTCTCTTTCCAGTCCCTTGGCAATTTCCAAGATTGGATCGTCCTTTCCAAGGTCATTTAACACCTCATTAGCCGCTTCTTTAATAATCTTAGCTCTAGGGTCGAAATTTTTATATACTCTATGCCCAAATCCCATTAAACGGAAAGGGTCAGTCTTGTCCTTGGCCTTGGCCATATATTTTTTAGTATCACCGCCATCTTCTTTAATTGCTTCAAGCATTTCTATAACCGCCTGATTTGCACCCCCATGTAGTGGGCCCCATAGTGCATTAATCCCAGACGAAATTGATGCAAACAAGCCTGCATGTGAAGACCCTACAATTCTAACTGTTGAAGTAGAACAGTTTTGTTCGTGATCAGCGTGTAAAATCAATAACTTATCTAATGCATCAACAAGAACCTTATTTGAAGCATACTCTCCGCTTGGCTTTTTGAACATCATTTTAAGAAAATTATCCACATAACCAAGTGAATCATCACCATAATCTAATGGTAGCCCAGCTCTCTTACGATATGCCCAAGCCGTCAATACTGGAAATTTACCCAATAATCTAACTATAGCATTATACATTTCTTCCTCACTATCCACATTCACAGAAGTTGGATTAAATGCTATAAGCGCAGATGTTAATGATGATAACACACCCATTGGATGTGCTGCCTTAGGAAAACCATCAAGTATTTTTTTGATATCCTCATCTACAACCGATTGTGCCTTAATATCACTATGGAATTTATCAAGTTGCTCATTAGTCGGTAATTCGCCAAAAATAAGAAGATAGGACACTTCAAGAAAATCAGCTTTTTCAGCTAATTCTTCGATAGCATATCCACGATATCTTAATATACCTTCCTCTCCGTTTAGAAAAGTAATAGCACTTTCGCAAGAACCCGTATTCTTGTATCCTGGATCTATGGTGGTAACACCTCCTGTAACACTTCGAAGTGTCTTAATATCGATGGCAACTTCATTTTCTGTGCCTACAATTAAAGGAAATTCATACTTTTTACCATCAATTTCGAGTGTTGCAATTTTTGACATATATTCGTTTTAATTTTAAAAATTTTGGGAACTGCTAAGTTACGAAATCTTGGACGAATTTTTTAAGATTCCTAACATAGCTTGGGTTAAAAAAACATTAAATATTGGAATTTAATAATTTTTTAAATCTATTTAAAAGAAATACCCTATGCAAACAAATGAAAATGGTGCTCAGTGCCACCTTTAATTTTAAATCCTAAACTTTAAAAGCGCTTCTACCTGGATAGTACGCTACTTCTCCCAATTGCTCCTCAATACGTAACAACTGGTTGTATTTAGCCATACGGTCGCTTCGTGAAGCAGATCCTGTTTTGATTTGACCACAGTTTAATGCTACCGCTAAATCAGCAATAGTATTATCTTCTGTTTCTCCACTTCTATGGGACATCACGGAAGTATATCCAGCATTATGTGCCATCTCAACAGCAGCAATCGTTTCTGTTAGGGTTCCTATTTGATTTACCTTTATCAAAATTGAATTTGCAGTATGCTCATTAATCCCACGTAAAAGTCGCTCCACATTAGTCACAAATAAATCATCTCCTACCAACTGTACTTTGTCTCCAATCTTTTCAGTTAGATAATTCCAGCCTTCCCAGTCATTTTCGTCCATACCATCTTCTATTGAAATAATAGGATACTTTGAAGCTAATTCGGCTAAATAATCTGCCTGTTCTTTAGAGGATCGCACCTTTCCAGAATCGCCTTCAAATTTTGTATAATCGTAATTTCCATTACTATAAAACTCCGCTGCTGCGCAATCCAATGCAATCATTACCTCATCGCCCAGTTTGTATCCCGCATTTTTAGTTGCTAATGCAATAGTATCTAAAGCATCTTCAGTTCCATTCAATGTTGGTGCAAAACCACCTTCATCACCAACAGCAGTACTTAAGCCTCGGTCATGCAATACCTTCTTAAGGTTGTGAAAGATCTCACTTCCCATTTGCATAGCCTGCGTAAAATTAGCAGCCTTCACTGGCATTACCATAAATTCTTGAAAAGCAATAGGTGCATCACTATGTGACCCTCCATTAATAATATTCATCATAGGAACTGGAAGTGTCTTGGCACTTACACCACCTACATAACGATACAACGGCAATCCCAATTCGTTCGCAGCTGCCTTCGCAACCGCCAATGAAACGCCCAAAATAGCATTGGCCCCTAACTTAGATTTATTCGAAGTCCCGTCCAATTCAATCATTATTTTGTCTATCAAGGCTTGTTCAAACACTGAAACACCCAAAAGTGTTCCCGCAATTTTACCGTTTACGTTCTCAACAGCATTGAACACCCCTTTACCCATATAATCGCTTCCACCATCTCTTAACTCCACAGCCTCGTGTTCTCCAGTTGAAGCTCCAGAGGGAACAGCAGCACGACCCATATATCCATTTTCGGTAATAACATCCACTTCAATGGTTGGATTACCTCTAGAATCGAAAATTTGTCTCGCAATTATGTCTATGATACTGCTCATACGGTTTGTAATTTATGGGTTTTTATATTCTCAATAAATTGGTCAAATAAATACGAAGCATCATGTGGCCCTGGACTCGCTTCTGGATGATATTGAACCGAAAAAACTAGTTTGTCCTTCATACGGATACCAGCAACAGTGTGGTCATTTAAATGTACATGGGTAATCTCAATGTCGCTATTCGCTTCTGTTTCCTCTCGATTTATCGCAAAACCATGATTTTGAGAAGTGATTTCCCCTTTTCCGGTAAGCAAATTTTTTATGGGATGATTTATTCCCCTATGACCGTGATGCATCTTATAAGTGGATATTCCATTGGCAAGTGCAATAACTTGATGCCCTAAACAAATTCCGAACAATGGCACTCCCTTTGCTATAATCTGTTTTGTTGTTTCAATTGCCTCCATCAATGGCTCTGGATCTCCAGGTCCATTTGAAAGGAAATAACCATCTGGATTAAAGGCTTCCATTTCTGAAAAACTCGAGTTATAAGGAAACACTTTAATATAACAGTCTCTTTCTGCCAAATTGCGAAGAATATTCTTTTTTATCCCAATATCCAAAGCTGAAACTTTAAAGGTTGCCTTCTCATTTCCGAAGAAATATGGTTCCTTAGTAGACACCTTACTGGCCAACTCCAACCCTTTCATATCTGGAACTTCTTGGAGTTGTTTTTTTAACGCCTCCAAATTATCAACTTCGGTCGTGATTACAGCATTCATCGCGCCATTGTCTCGAATATAATTTACGAGTGCTCGTGTATCTACATCACTTATTGCTAAAAGGTTATTCTTACTTAGAAAACTTTCCAAAGTGTCATTCGCTGAAGGACGTGACTGATGGTAACTGAAATTTCTACAAATCAATCCCGCAATCTTAACGCTATCAGATTCTAATTCTTCCGAAGAGGTACCGTAATTTCCAATATGAGTATTGGTAGTAACCATGAGTTGTCCGAAATATGAAGGATCAGTAAAAATTTCTTGGTATCCAGTCATTCCTGTATTAAAACAGACCTCTCCAAAGGCAGAGCCTTCCTTTCCTCCTACCGCTTTTCCGTGGAAAATGGTCCCGTCTGCCAATAAAATAAGTGCTTTTTTTCGTGTTTGGTATTTCATACTTTTCATTCGTTGTGCAAAAATACTTTAAATGCTTAAGTTATTCTAAAAGCGCAATTAGATTTTTTGAACAATGACCTCTGGATTGTTAACTAAATGACTTTACTCTAATAACTTCATAAAAAAAGGGATAAACATTGAATGCTTATCCCTTTAACTATTATAAATGAAATTTCATTTACTCTTCTTCTTTAGTTGCTTTTGTTTCAACTGGTGGTGTAACTACAGCAGCAGCTTCAGAACCACCACGACGACTACGACGTGTTGATTTCTTCTTAGTTGCTTTACCTGCGTTGTATATTTCATTAAAGTCAACCAATTCGATCATCGCCATATCAGCGTTATCTCCTAATCGGTTTCCTAATTTGATAATACGTGTATAACCCCCTGGACGATCTCCAACCTTTACAGCTACATCTCTAAACAATTCAATTACTGCCTCTTTTTGACGCAATCTAGCCATAACAATACGACGATTGTGCGTAGTGTCTTCTTTAGACTTTGTAATCATTGGCTCAACAAATTGTTTCAAGGCTTTCGCTTTGGCAACAGTTGTATTAATTCTTTTATGCTCAATTAGAGAACAAGCCATATTAGCCAACATTGACTTTCTATGAGCTGTTTTTCTTCCTAAGTGATTTACTTTTTTTCCGTGTCTCATGACATTTTTATTTAATCATCATCTTGCTACCTAACCAGCCTTAGGCTGGGAGCAAAATATGATGTATTAATCTTTATCTAATTTATATTTTGAAAGATCCATTCCGAAGTTAAGTCCCTTCACATTTACAAGCTCTTCTAATTCGGTAAGAGATTTTTTTCCGAAGTTTCTAAATTTCATTAGATCATTCTTATTGAAAGATACTAAGTCTCCTAATGTATCTACCTCTGCAGCTTTTAAACAGTTTAGTGCACGAACCGAAAGGTCCATATCTACTAATTTTGTTTTAAGCAACTGACGCATATGCAATGACTCCTCATCATAGGTTTCAGTTTGAGCAATTTCATCAGCCTCAAGGGTGATACGCTCATCACTAAATAACATAAAATGGTGAATCAATGTTTTTGCAGCTTCTGTTAACGCATCCTTAGGATTAATAGAACCATCTGTAATAATCTCGAAAACTAATTTTTCGTAATCCGTTTTTTGTTCTACACGAAAATTCTCAATGCTATACTTAACATTTTTGATAGGTGTGTAAATTGAATCCGTAAAAATAGTACCTAGAGGTGCGTTCGCTTTTTTATTCTCTTCAGCAGGAACATATCCCCTACCTTTTTCGATCGTAATTTCTAAGTTAAGGTTTACTTTGGCGTCCATATGGCAAATTACCATATCTGGATTTAACACCTGAAAACCAGAAATAAATTTCTGAAAATCTCCCGCTGTTAAAACATCTCCTCCGTTAACCGAAATTGTAACAGTCTCGTTATCGATCTCATCAATTTGTCTTTTAAAACGAATTTGTTTTAAATTAAGGATGATTTCTGTAACATCTTCTACTACTCCCGCAATCGTTGAAAACTCGTGGTCTACACCTTCGATGCGAATCGAAGTAATTGCAAATCCTTCTAATGAAGAAAGTAATACTCGTCTTAATGCGTTACCAACTGTTAATCCGTAACCTGGTTCCAATGGGCGAAATTCAAATTTCCCCTCGAAATCGGTTGAATTAATCATGATAACTTTGTCAGGCTTCTGAAAACTAAATACTGCCATAGTGTGACTCGTGTGTTTTTATTATTTAGAATATAATTCGACGATAAACTGCTCGTTTATGTTTTCTGGGATCTGAAGACGTTGTGGTATAGCAACATAAGTTCCTTCCATTTTTTCTCCGTTCCAAGTGATCCACTCGTATACATGACTAGCGTTACTCAACGAACTCTCAATTGCTTCGAGAGATTTTGACTTCTCTCTAACTGCCACTACATCACCAGCTTGTAACTGATATGATGGAATGTTTACTTTTTCGCCATTCACTGTAATATGACGGTGAGAAACTAATTGTCTCGCTCCAGATCTACTAGGAGAAATTCCCATTCGATACACAACGTTGTCTAGACGTGACTCACACAATTGCAATAACACCTCACCAGTAATACCAGGAGCTGCTGTTGCTTTCTTAAACATATTTCTGAATTGACGCTCTAATACACCATAAGTGTATTTTGCTTTTTGCTTTTCTGCTAATTGAATAGCGTACTCAGATTTTTTTCCACGACGACGGTTGTTACCATGTTGTCCTGGAGGATAATTTCTTTTTTCGAAGTTTTTATCATCTCCGAATATAGCCTCGCCAAATTTACGAGCTATCTTAGTTTTTGGACCAGTATATCTTGCCATTTCTTAATTGATTTTGAAGGGAAAACTAAATTAAGGTCTTACGTTAATCCTCTAGTTCTCTTTCCTTCAGGTTGATATTTAAATATTAAACTCTTCTTCTTTTAGGAGGACGACATCCATTATGTGGCATTGGAGTAACATCGATAATTTCTGTTACTTCAATTCCTGAATTATGGATAGAACGTATTGCAGATTCTCTTCCGTTACCTGGTCCCTTAACGTAAACTTTTACTTTACGTAGGCCAGCTTCGTGAGCTACCTTTGCACAATCCTCTGCAGCCAATTGAGCAGCATAAGGTGTGTTCTTTTTAGATCCTCTAAACCCCATTTTTCCAGCAGAAGACCAAGAGATAACATCTCCGGCTTTGTTGGATAACGAAATAATGATATTGTTGAATGAAGCAGTAACATGTGCTGCTCCAACTGAATCAACTATAACTTTACGTTTCTTTGTACTTTTTGAGCTAGACTTTGCCATATCTCTGGATTATTTCGTTGCTTTTTTCTTGTTAGCAACTGTTTTACGTTTTCCTTTTCTTGTCCTTGAGTTATTCTTCGTACGTTGTCCTCTTAAAGGAAGTCCAACTCTATGACGAATTCCTCTGTAACATCCAATATCCATTAAGCGTTTAATGCTTAATTGAATTTCGCTACGTAATTCTCCTTCGATTTTGAAAGATCCTACAGCCTCACGAATAGCACCGATTTCATCATCGTTCCATTCGCTTACTTTTTTGTCTTCGCTAACTCCGGCTTTTTCCAAAATATCTTGGGCACGGCTTTTACCGATTCCAAAGATATACGTTAACGCGATTACACCCCTTTTTTGTTTAGGAATATCTACACCTGCGATTCTTGCCATAACTTATCCTTGTCTTTGTTTGAACTTTGGGTTCTTTTTATTAATTACATACAATCTGCCTTTTCTGCGAACAATCTTGCAGTCGGCACTTCTTTTCTTAACTGATGCTCTAACTTTCATCTTAGTATCTATAAGTGATTCGAGCCTTCGATAAATCGTAAGGACTCATTTCTAATTTAACTTTATCTCCGGGTAATAATTTTATATAGTGCATACGCATTTTACCCGAAATATGCGCTGTAACAATATGACCATTCTCCAATTCTACACGAAACATTGCATTAGACAACGCTTCTACGATGCTTCCATCTTGTTCAATTGCTGATTGTTTTGCCATTATGCTACTGCTTTTCTATTTTTACCTGACTTCATTAAACCATCATAATGACGATTCAATAAGTACGAATTAACTTGCTGCATTGTATCAATCGCTACACCTACCATAATAAGTAGTGACGTCCCTCCATAAAACAAGGCCCATCCTTGTTGAATTCCCATAAGCTTCACAACGAATGCTGGAAAAATAGCAATCAATGCTAAGAATACAGAACCAGGAAGTGTAATTTGAGACATAATTCTATCTAAATATTCTGCCGTATCTGTTCCTGGCTTAATCCCAGGAATAAATCCTCCACTACGCTTAAGATCATCAGCCATTTTATTGGTAGGAACCGTAATCGCCGTATAGAAATATGTGAACACTATAATCAATAATGCAAATACAATATTGTACCAAAGTCCAAATATATCACTAAATGTAGCCTGCATTGTCTGTGCCCAATCACTCTTAGAAAGACTAGCTACTGCAGAAGGTACAAACATAATTGCTTGCGCAAAAATAATAGGCATTACTCCAGATGCATTCAACTTTAAAGGTATGAATTGTCTGGCACCAAAAATGTTCTTTTCATACTCACCACTAGCAGTTCTTCTTGCATACTGTACCGGTATCTTACGCATTGCCATAACAAGCATAATAGATAGAAGTATAATAACAAACCAGATAACCAATTCAATAAGAATCATAATCAATCCACCATTTGATTCAAATACTCTAGAAGCAAATTCTTGAGCAAATGACTGTGGTAAATTAGCAATAATACCTACCATAATTAATATAGAGATCCCATTCCCAATACCCTTGTCTGTAATTTTCTCCCCTAGCCACATTGCAAAAACACAACCAGTGACTAAGATAATAACAGAAGAAAAATAGAACATAGGCCCTTGTCCCATAATAAATGCTTCAGCTGGCACTCCCAATGCTGAAAGACCTGCCAAATAACTAGGTGCTTGAACCAAACAAATACCAATTGTTAACCAACGAGTAATCTGATTGATTTTTTTTCGTCCACTCTCACCTTCTTTCTGTAATTTTTGAAGATAAGGAACTGCAATTTGCATTAACTGTACAACAATCGAAGCAGAGATATAAGGCATAATACCCAATGCAAAAACCGAAGCCTTAGAAAAAGCTCCTCCCGTAAATGCATCTAGCAACCCCCCAATTCCACCTCCAGCGAAATTACCAGAGAAACCTCCAAGTAAAGAAGCATCTATACTTGGTAAAGTTACTTGAGCACCAAAACGATACACCAACAACAATCCAAGTGTAAGGATGATCCGATTTCTCAGTTCCTCGATTTTCCAAACATTTTTTATGGTATCAATAAATTTCATCCTTGCTATTATATTACAATGTTACTACTTCACCACCAGCAGCTTCAATCGCTTTTTGCGCCGTGGCAGTAAACTTGTGTGCAGTTACTTTTAGTTTTGCTTTTAACTCTCCTCTTCCTAATATCTTCACCATTTCGTGCTTACGAGCAAGACCTAAACTAAGAATTGTTTCAAAGTCAATAGTATCCTTTATTTTTTTGTCGTCAACCAATTCTTGAAGTTTATCAAGGTTAATTCCTTGATACTCCTTTCGGTTTATATTGGTAAAACCAAACTTAGGTACACGACGTTGAAGTGGCATTTGCCCTCCCTCGAAACCAATTTTCTTTGAATATCCTGAACGAGACTTTGCCCCTTTGTGTCCACGAGTGGCAGTACCACCTTTACCTGAACCCTGTCCACGACCTATTCGTTTTCCTTGGTTTTTAACCGAACCTGCTGCAGGTCTTAAGCTATTTAACTCCATTGTGTTTATCTTAAACGGTTTCCACAGAAACCAAATGTTTAACTTTATTTACCATACCAAGAATATTTGGTGTGTCGTCATGCTCTACTACTTGACCTATCTTACGAAGACCTAATGCCTCAAGCGTTCTCTTTTGGGTCTGGGTGCGGTTAATTGCACTCTTCACCTTTTTTACTTTAATTTTTGCCATCTTCTTAACCTTTAAACAGTTTCTCTAAAGAAATACCTCTCTGCTTTGCAACAGTTTGCGCACTTCTTAATTGTAATAAAGCATCAAATGTTGCCTTTACCACGTTATGTGGATTTGAAGATCCTTGAGATTTAGACAATACATCGTGAACCCCTACTGCTTCCAGTACTGCACGTACTGCACCACCAGCAATAACCCCAGTACCAGCCGCAGCAGGTAAAAGATTTACTCTTGCACCACCATATTTCCCTTTTTGTTCGTGAGGTAGTGTTGCTTTGTGCAAAGGAATTCGAACTAAATTCTTCTTAGCATCCTCAATAGCTTTTGCAATTGCACTAGCTACATCTTTAGACTTTCCAAGACCGTGTCCCACAACTCCATTCTCATCTCCTACAACTACAATAGCTGAAAATCCGAAGGCTCTACCCCCTTTTGTTACCTTTGTAACACGTTGTACACCTACTAAACGATCCTTTAATTCAAGACCTCCAGGTTTTACTAATTCTACGTTTTTATAATCTTGATACATATTCTTAGAATTTAAGGCCACCCTCGCGAGCACCTTCAGCTAATGATTTAATTCTTCCATGATATAGGTTACCTCCTCTGTCAAAAGACACAGCTTCAACACCTGCCTTTATAGCTTTTTCAGCGATTGCTTTTCCTACTAAATTCGCCGCTTCAATTTTATTTACCTTTGAAGCATCAATACCCTTATCTCTTGAAGATGCAGCAGTAATGGTTGTTCCATTTACATCATCAATCAATTGTGCATAAATTTCTTTATTGCTTCGGAAAATTGCCAATCGTGGACGAGCTACTGTTCCTGAAACAGTTTTTCTAATCCTCATGTGAATTCTTTTCCTTTGTTGAGTCTTTGTTAATTTCATAACTTTATTTCTTATGCAGATTTACCTGCTTTTCTTCTAATTTGTTCTCCTACAAACTTCACACCTTTTCCTTTGTAAGGTTCTGGCTTACGGAAAGCTCGTATTTTAGCTGCTACTTGACCAACAAGTTGTTTGTCATATGAAGACAATTTAACAATTGGATTTTTTCCTTTTTCAGAAACTGTTTCAACTTTTACCTCAGGAGCAACATCTATCACAATATTATGAGAAAACCCTAAAGCTAAATCCAATTTTTGTCCTTGATTGCTAGCACGATAACCAACTCCAACCAACTCCAATTCTTTAGTCCATCCTTTCTCTACACCTTCAATCATATTGAAAACTAAAGACCTGAACAAACCATGTTTTGCTCTATGATCTTTAAAATCTGAAGAACGCTCTACTACTACTTGGTCGTTCTCTATTTTTACGGTTACATCGGAATACTCTTGCGTTAATTCGCCTAATTTTCCTTTAACCGTAATTACGTTATCTTTTATCTCAACTGTTACTCCAGCTGGAATCGCTACCGGGTTTTTACCTATTCTTGACATCTTCGTCTATTTTTAGTATACGTAACATAATACTTCACCACCTACTTTTTGCTCTTTGGCTTGCTTTCCTGTCATTACTCCTGCTGAAGTAGAAACAATTGCAATTCCCAAACCGTTCAAAATACGCGGAAGCTCTTTCGAACTAGAATATTTACGTAAACCTGGTTTACTAATTCTTTGAATCTTTTTAATAACCGGGTCTTTTGTTAATTTGTCATATTTCAAAGCGATTTTGATAGTCCCTTGTGGTCCTTTCTCTTCAAATTTATAACTCAAAATAAACCCTTGGTCAAAAAGGATTTTTGTAATCTCCTTTTTCAGGTTTGAAGCTGGAATCTCGACTACGCGATGTCCCGCCTTCACTGCATTTCTAACTCTCGTTAGATAATCCGCTATTGGATCTGTTTTCATATATATTAATTTGCGGTAGTGGTTTTCGACTTTTGTCGAACCTAAAACCTATTTATAATTTTACCAACTCGCTTTTCTAACTCCTGGTATTAAACCTTGGTTAGCCATTTCACGAAAAGTTACACGTGAAATTCCGAAAGTTCTCATATACCCTCTTGGTCTACCAGTAAGTTTACAACGATTGTGCATACGTATTGGTGAAGCATTTTTTGGTAATTTTTGTAGTGCTTCGTAATCGCCAGCTTCTTTTAAAGCTTTGCGTTTCTCTGCATACTTTGCTACCGTTCTAGCTCTCTTAACCTCACGGGCTTTCATTGATTCTTTAGCCATCTTAGTTCTTTTTAAAAGGTACTCCTAGTTCTGTTAGTAATGATTTTGCCTCCTTATCGGTTGCAGCAGAAGTAACAAACGTAATGTTCATACCTTCAATTTTCTTTACCTTATCGATATCGATTTCTGGGAAAATAATTTGTTCAGTAACACCCAATGAGTAATTACCTCTACCATCAAAACCAGTCGCCTTAATTCCATTAAAATCACGAACCCTTGGTAACGCAGATGTAACAAGTCTATCTAAAAACTCATACATACGCTCACCACGTAAAGTAACTTTAGTACCAATTGGCATCCCTTTACGAAGTTTGAAGTTTGCAACATCCTTTTTAGAAAGCGTTGCAACCGCTCTTTGTCCCGTAATAGTTGTAAGTTCCTCTACTGAGTATTCGATTAATTTTTTATCAGCTACAGCAGCTCCAACCCCTTGAGACACAACAATGCGCTCTAGTTTTGGTACTTGCATTACATTTTTGTAACCAAATTCTTCTGTAAGAGCTCCCATTACTCGGCTCTTATATTCTTCCTTAAGTCTTGGTGAATGTGCCATAACTATATTACTTGATTGGATTGTTTAGAAAATCTAACTTTCTTGCCATCTTCCATTTTATACCCTACTCGCGTTGCTTTTCCTGTTTTTGGATCGATAAGCGAAAGGTTTGAAATATGTATAGGAGCTTCTTTCTTTGCAATTCCTCCTTGTGGATTACTTGCACTTGGCTTCTCATGTTTTGAAACCATATTAACTCCTTCTACGATTGCTTTGTTTTTGTCAAGGATCACCTTCATCACTTTACCTTCAGAACCTTTGTGTTCTCCGGCAGTAACTACCACTGTATCTCCTGATTTTATTTTAAGCTTTGCCATCTTAGTTTTCATATTAAAGCACCTCAGGTGCCAATGATACTATTTTCATAAATTGTTTATCACGAAGCTCTCTAGCTACCGGTCCAAATACACGTGTTCCTCTCATCTCACCAGTGGCGGTTAAAAGTACACAAGCATTGTCATCGAAACGAATGTAAGATCCGTCTGGTCTTCTTACTTCTTTTTTCGTACGCACTACAACAGCAGTAGAAACGGTTCCCTTCTTTACAGTTCCATTAGGAGTAGCATCTTTTACAGTCACTACAATCTTATCCCCAATTGAAGCATATCTTCTTTTGGTTCCTCCTAATACTCGAATAGTAAGAACTTCCTTGGCTCCTGTATTATCTGCTACTTTAAGTCTTGATTCTTGTTGTATCATGATTACTTCGCTCTTTCAATTATTTCTACTAATCTCCAACTTTTAGTTTTACTTAAAGGTCTTGTCTCCATGATCTTTACTGTATCTCCTTCGTTGCAGTCGTTTTTCTCGTCGTGTGCTACGTATTTTTTCGTTTTCAACACGAACTTTCCGTACATAGGATGCTTTACTTTTTTCACTTCAGCAACAACTATGGATTTTTCCATTTTGCTACTAGTAACTACACCAATACGTTCTTTTCTTAAGTTTCTTTTTTCTTCCATCTTTCAGCGGGTACTATTACTGTACTTCTCTTTTAGTTAGTTCTGTCGCAATTCTAGCAATTGATCTTCTGTGAGATCTCAATTGAATTGGATTTTCCAACGGTGAAATGGTGTGAGCCATTTTAAAATCTGAATAAGCCTTTCTAGCTTCAGCAAGTTTTTCTTGTAGCTCTGCTGTTGATGCTTCTTTTATCTCTGATTGTTTCATAGTGATAATTTCAAAAAATTAGGCTTGAAAATCTCTGGACATAATAAATTTCGTTTTCACAGGAAGCTTTTGAGCCGCAAGGCGCAATGCTTCTTTTGCGGTTTCCAAAGGAACTCCAGAAACTTCAAACAAAACTCTACCAGGTTTAACAACTGCCGCCCAGTATTCTACAGCACCCTTTCCTTTTCCCATACGTACCTCAAGAGGCTTTTTGGTTATTGGTTTATCAGGAAAGATCATGATCCAAATGGATCCTTCTCTTTTCATAAAACGGGTTGCAGCAATACGCGCAGCTTCTATTTGACGAGCCGTCAAGAAATTTGAATCTAAAGACTTAATACCAAAGGTTCCGTATGATAACTGGTTACCACGTGCGGCATTACCTTTCATGCGGCCTTTCATTTGCTTACGGAACTTTGTTCTTTTAGGTTGTAACATTTTCTTCTCTTTAAAAAATTACTTTCTGCGACGTGGCTTATTGTTTCCACCTCGGCCTCCTTGTGCTTTACCACCTTTCTTGGCTAAGCCAACTAGGGGAGAAAGCTCTCTCTTTCCATATACTTCGCCTTTCATAATCCATACTTTAACACCCAATCTACCATAAGTAGTATGTGCCTCAACTAAAGCATAGTCAATATCAGCTCTAAATGTAGATAAAGGAATACGACCTTCTTTATAAGACTCAGATCGTGCCATTTCGGCGCCATTTAATCTTCCAGAAATCAAGACTTTTACACCTTCCGAATTCATTCGCATTGCGGCAGCAATTGCCATTTTGATTGCACGACGGTACGAAATTCTATTTTCAATTTGTCTCGCAATACTTGACGCTACTAAAAACGCATCTAATTCAGGCCTCTTAATCTCGTGAATATTGATCTGTACCTCTTTATCTGTAATTTTCTTAAGCTCTTCTTTTAACTTGTCTACCTCTTGACCTCCCTTACCAATAATGATACCTGGACGAGCCGTAGTGATAGTAACGGTTACAAGTTTAAGCGTACGCTCAATAATTACTCTGGACACACTAGCTTTACTTAAACGAGCGTGAACATACTTTCTAATCTTATCGTCTTCGGCTAATTTATCGCCGTAGTCGTTTCCTCCGTACCAGTTGGATTCCCATCCTCTAATAATACCTAGGCGATTTCCGATTGGATTTGTCTTCTGTCCCATTTATTAATTGCTTTGTGTGTTATCGTTAGCACCAAGCACGAGTGTTACGTGATTGGAACGTTTTCTAATTCTATGCGCACGACCTTGTGGTGCAGGACGAAGTCTTTTCAGCATTGTCCCTCCATCCACACGAATCTCTTTTACAAAAAGATCTGCGTCTTCTATAGAAGCTTCCTCATTCTTCGCTTGCCAGTTGGCAATAGCAGACAATAATAATGTCTCCAAACGACGTGATGCTTCTTTAGAACTGAACTTTAAAATATTAAGCGCTTTATCAACTTTCTCACCTCTAACCAAATCCGCCATTAAGCGCATTTTTCTTGGTGATGTAGGGCAATTATTCAACTTAGCAAAGTACATTGTCTTCTTTGCTTCCTTGATTTGCTCCGCTCTTTCTCTTTTACGAACTCCCATGGCCTATTATTTTTTTCCTTTATTTTTTGCACCTGCATGACCACGGAATGATCTAGTTGGTGAAAATTCTCCTAATTTATGTCCTACCATATTTTCAGTAACATATACTGGAACGAATTGACGTCCATTATGCACTGCGATGGTTTGTCCAACAAAGTCTGGAGTTATCATTGAAGCTCTTGACCAAGTTTTGATCACAGTCTTCTTATTAGACTCAACATTTTGCTGTACTTTCTTATCTAACTTAAAGTGAACGTAAGGTCCTTTTTTTAACGATCTTGCCATAGCTTATTTCTTTCTACGTTCTATAATGTATTTATTACTCATTTTAGTTTTAGAACGGGTTCTAAATCCTTTTGCAGGAATACCGTTTCTAGAACGAGGATGCCCTCCAGAAGATTTACCTTCTCCACCACCCATTGGATGATCAACAGGATTCATCACAACCGGTCTAGTTCTTGGTCTTCTACCTAACCATCTTGATCTACCTGCTTTACCAGAAACCAATAATTGATGATCACTGTTTGAAACAGCACCAACAGTAGCCATACAAGTTACAAGTACCAAGCGAGTTTCACCCGATGGCAATTTAACAGTCGCATACTTACCATCTCTTGCCATTAACTGAGCAAATGCACCGGCAGAACGAGCTAAAACAGCACCCTGACCTGGACGTAACTCTAAACAAGAAATAATAGTTCCTAATGGAATGGCTGAAAGCAACATAGCATTTCCAATTTCTGGAGCTACGCTATCACCTGAGACGATGTTTTGTCCTACTTGAAGACCGTTTTGAGCAATTACATAACGCTTCTCACCATCTTGGTAATTTAATAAAGCGATAAATGCTGTACGGTTAGGATCGTATTCTATACTCGCAACAGTAGCCGGTATACCCGCTCTGTCACGTTTAAAATCGATAATTCTGTACTTTTTCTTATGACCTCCACCTATATAGCGCATGGTCATTTTTCCTTGACTGTTTCTACCACCAGATCTCTTGTTCGGAGCTAATAAACTTTTCTCCGGCTTATCAGTTGTTATGGCGTCAAAACCATTTACAACTCTAAAACGCTGACCTGGGGTGATAGGTTTTAATTTTCTTACTGACATTTTTGTCTAATTAAATCTAAGAATCCCTTAGATGTTATTGTAAAAATCTATTGTATCACCTTCCGCCACCTGTACTATTGCTTTTTTAATTGCATTAGTTTTACCAGTTTGAACACCTGTCTTTGTATGACGGGTTCTTCTATCAGGGCGGACATTCATTGTGCGAACTTTTTCTACAGAAACTCCGTAAGCAGCTTCCACTGCTTTCTTGATTTCTACCTTATTCGCCTTTGGGTTTACTACAAAACCGAAGATGTTATTTTCCTCAGCATCTTTAGTAGCTTTTTCCGTAATTATAGGTTTTATTAAGATATTCATCTCGTTTCTATTTACTTAAGTTTGTTTCAATTCCTTCCAAAGAACTCTCAAACAGCACTAAACTGTTTGCATTCATTATTTCATAAGTGCTTAAGTGTAAGTTAGTTACGACTTCAGCACCTTTCAAATTGCGCGATGACAAATATACATTATTATTCGACTCACCCAACACAAATAAAGATTTTTTGTTTTCAAGACCTAATGTCTTCAAAACTGCAGTAAAATCTTTCGTTTTTGGAGCGTCAAAATTAAGGTCTTCAATCACAACAATTGCCTTATTATTTGCCTTCATCGTTAAAGCAGATTTACGCGCCAAACGCTTCAGGTTTTTATTCAATTTAAAAGAGTAGTTTCTCGGTCTTGGACCAAACATTCTACCACCACCTTTAAATATACCAGACTTAATACTACCCGCACGAGCAGTACCAGTTCCTTTTTGCTTCTTAATCTTTCTAGTAGATCCAGCAATTTCTGCTCTCTCTTTCGATTTATGCGTTCCTTGTCTTTGATTAGCAAGATATTGCTTCACATCAAGGTAAACAGCATGATTATTAGGCTCAATTCCGTACACATCCTTAGAAAGTTCAACCTTTCTTCCTGTGTCTTTTCCGTTTTTATCTAATACAGCTACCTTCATTATTTCTGAATAGTTACATAAGCGTTTTTATGACCAGGAACACATCCTTTAACCACAAGTAGATTCTTTTCAGCAACTACTTTCAACACTCTTAAGTTTTGTACTTTCACTTTTTCATTCCCCATTTGTCCCGCCATTCTCATTCCTTTGAATACTCTCGCAGGATAAGAAGCAGCACCAATTGAACCCGGAGCTCTTAATCGATTGTGCTGACCATGCGTCGCTTGACCAACACCACCAAAACCGTGACGTTTTACAACCCCTTGAAATCCTTTACCCTTGGAAGTTCCTGCAACATCTACAAACTCTCCTTCTCTAAAGTGTTCCACAGTGATTGTATCACCTAATTTATACTCCTCATCAAATCCTTGGAATTCGGCGACTTTACGTTTTACAACGGTTCCAGCTTTTTTAGCGTGCCCTTCAGCAGCCTTAATAGCCTTCTTTTTGTCATCGAAACCGAGTTGAAGAGCTTCATACCCATCAACCTCTTTGGTTCTGACTTGGGTGACAACACAAGGTCCAACTTCTATAACGGTACACGGCATATTTTTTCCGTTCGCGTCAAAGATGCTGGTCATCCCTATCTTTTTTCCAATTAACCCAGACATATTTATTAATTATTAGTTATTACTATTTAATTCTCTTTTGTATATTCTGAAACCAAATTTTTTCAGAAAAAAACAGGATCAAAATAAATTCAACCCTGAATGTTACTTTGTTTACCGTTTTTCCCTTGCTCGCAGCTCAGGACATTTTTGAAAAGACCTAGTCCCTTCTTTACTAATTCCGAAATTTTTCGGACTGCAAAACTACACTTTAATTTCCACTTCTACACCACTTGGCAACTCTAACTTCATTAGAGCGTCAATTGTTTTTGAAGAAGAGCTATAAATATCCAATAATCTCTTGTAAGAGCTTAACTGAAATTGTTCTCTACTCTTCTTGTTAACGTGCGGTGAACGTAATACAGTGAAGATCTTTTTGTGCGTTGGTAATGGGATTGGCCCCGTTACTACTGCTCCAGTACTTTTAACGGTCTTAACGATTTTTTCAGCAGATTTGTCCACTAAATTGTGATCGTAAGATTTTAATTTAATTCTTATTTTTTGACTCATTGCTGAAATATTATACGTTAGCGGTTCCTCTTGCTGCTGCGATTACTTCTTCAGAAATATTTGAAGGAGTTTCAGCATAATGTGAAAATTCCATTGTTGATGTTGCACGACCAGATGACAACGTTCTTAATGTGGTTACATAACCAAACATTTCAGAAAGCGGCACTTCAGCCTTTACAACTTTAGCCCCTGCTCTATCACCCATGTCATTTACTTGACCACGACGACGGTTAAGGTCACCTACGATATCACCCATATTCTCTTCTGGAGTGATAACTTCAAGTTTCATAATTGGTTCAAGTATTTTAGCTCCTGCAGATTTAGCAACAGCCTTGAAGCCCATCTTTGCAGCAAGTTCAAAAGACAGTGCATCTGAATCCACAGGATGGAAAGATCCATCCTTAAGAATTACTTTTAAACTATCTACCTCAAATCCTGCCAACGGTCCATTAACCATTGCTTGTTTGAATCCTTTTTCTACTGAAGGGATAAATTCCTTAGGAACATTACCACCTTTAATCTTGTTTTCAAACTGCAAACCTACATGTCCTTCTTCTGCTGGCCCTAAAGTAAATACGATATCCGCAAATTTACCACGTCCACCAGATTGCTTCTTATAAACCTCTCTATGATCTGCATCACGAGTTACAGCTTCCTTGTATTCAACCTGAGGCTGTCCTTGGTTTACTTCAACCTTAAACTCACGTCTTAATCGATCTACAATAATATCTAAGTGAAGCTCACCCATTCCAGATATAATTGTCTGTCCTGAAGCTTCGTCTGTACGCACTTGGAATGTTGGATCTTCTTCAGCCAATTTCCCTAAAGCCATACCTAACTTATCAACATCTGCCTTAGTTTTAGGCTCAACCGCGATACCAATTACTGGATCTGGGAAGTCCATGCTCTCTAAAACAATTGGGTGCTTTTCATCAGACATAGTATCACCAGTCTTAATGTCTTTAAACCCAACAGCAGCTCCAATATCTCCTGCCTCAATAAAATCAATAGCATTTTGTTTATTAGAGTGCATTTGGTAGATACGAGAAATACGCTCTTTCTTACCTGAGCGATTGTTCAAAATATAAGAACCTGCATCCAAACGACCAGAATATGCACGGAAGAATGCCAAACGACCTACAAAAGGATCTGTTGCAATCTTAAATGCTAAAGCAGCGAAAGGCTCCTTTACATCTGGCTTACGTAATTCTTCTTGATCTGTGTCTGGATTAATACCAACAATACCCTCCTTATCCGTCGGAGAAGGCAAGTAACGACAAACAGCATCCAATAGGAATTGAACTCCTTTATTCTTAAATGCAGAACCACAAATCATTGGAATAATAGACATATCCATTACTGCAGCACGAAGTGCAGCGTGCACTTCCTCCTCTGTAATAGAGTCTTCATCTTCCATATATTTTTCTAAAAGATTCTCATCGTAAGCAGCAACCTCTTCAATAAGCTTACCTCTTAACATATGAGCCTCTTCCTTAAGATCTTCAGGAATATCTATAATATCAAAAGTAGAGCCCATTGATTCATCATGCCATACAATAGCACGGTTCTTCACTAAGTCAACTACTCCTTTAAAATCAGCTTCATCACCAATATTCAAAACAATTGGCACCGCATTAGAACCTAACATATCTTTTACCTGCTGACAAACAGCTAAGAAGTTAGAACCCTGACGATCCATTTTATTAACGAATCCAATACGTGGCACCTTATAGTTATCAGCAAGCCTCCAGTTAGTTTCAGATTGTGGCTCAACACCATCTACTGCACTAAACAAGAACACCAATCCATCCAATACACGTAAAGATCTGTTTACCTCAACGGTAAAATCCACGTGACCAGGTGTGTCAATAATATTAAAGTGATACCCTTTTGTATCTTCAACTGCTTTTCCGTTTTCAAGTGGAAACTCCCAAGTACAAGTTGTTGCAGCGGAAGTAATTGTAATACCTCTTTCCTGCTCTTGCTCCATCCAGTCCATTGTAGCCGCACCATCATGCACTTCGCCAATCTTGTGACTTACTCCTGTATAATAAAGTATACGCTCCGTAGTCGTAGTTTTACCCGCATCTATATGCGCAGCAATACCTATATTTCTAGTTAATTTTAAATCTCTTGCCATCTTTTAGAATCTGAAATGTGAGAATGCTTTGTTTGCTTCAGCCATTTTATGAGTATCCATACGCTTTTTAACTGCCGCGCCTTCTTCTTTCGAAGCAGCCAATACTTCAGCAGCTAATTTTTGCGCCATCGATTTCTCGTTTCTCTTTCTTGAATAAAGAATCAACCATCTCATCGCAGTTGCAATTTTACGGTCAGCGCGAATTTGCATTGGAATCTGAAAGGTTGCCCCTCCTACTCTTCTACTTCTCACTTCCACATGTGGCATTACATTGGAAAGTGCATCTTTCCAAATTTCTAATCCTGACTTCTCGTCATCTGTTTTTTTCTCTTCTACGATATCAATTGCATCGTAAAACACTTTAAAAGCAACCGACTTTTTTCCGTCCCACATTAAGTTATTCACAAAACGTGTTACCAACTGGTCATTAAACCTTGGATCCGGTAAAAGCGGTCTCTTTTTTGCTGCTCTTTTTCTCATGTCTTCTGTTTAAAAGATTTAATTACTTCTTAGGGCGTTTTGCACCATACTTAGATCTACGTTGCGTTCTTCCCTCAACACCAGCGGTGTCCAAGGCTCCACGAACAATGTGGTATCTAACTCCTGGTAAATCCTTTACCCTTCCACCTCTAACCAATACTATCGAGTGCTCTTGTAAATTGTGTCCTTCACCAGGGATGTATGCGTTTACTTCCTTACCGTTTGTCAATCTAACCCTTGCTACTTTACGCATTGCAGAGTTAGGTTTCTTAGGCGTAGTCGTATATACACGCGTACACACACCTCTTCTTTGAGGACACGAATCCAAAGCAGCCGATTTACTCTTCTTGGTTATTTTGGCTCTTCCTATTCGTACTAATTGTGAAATTGTTGGCATATAAAATATGTATTACACTTATTTAAATATAAAATACCCCTTTTTAAGGGCTTGCAAAAATAGAAATAAAAATCGAACAATCAAACCTTCACTTATTAATTTTACACACACTTTTAATAATTTCTATTTTAGACATGAAAAACCACTCTATAACGTTAGCTTTACAAACGAAATTACACCCCATTTTGAGACGAATTATTTGTGTTTTTTTATACCTTAATATATATACCTGTTTTTTATATGAAACAAAAGCACAGGACCTAGTCTTATCTAATGAAGCAGAAGTAACACTTTCTGAAGACCTAAAAGATTCTTTAAATCTTGGACAAAAAACATTCAAAGATTACCTAACCTTAAAAAAAGAAGCAGACGACACCTCCATGCGCCTGCAGCAACTTGGCTACATCGATTGTGCTTTAGAAACAATAACAAAATTTAACGATAGCACCTATAAAGCAACTTATTACTTAGGGACAAAATACCTAACGGTTAAGATTTATTATTCCGAAGAAGATTTCACCAAAAAAGAATTATCCACCATATCTTCGGAAGTTAATGATGATTATTTCAGCCTACCTATCACCAGTGTTGAAGCATCACTTCAGAAACTAAACAATATAAAAACAGAAACCGGAAATGCTTTCGCAAAATTAACCTTGGTAGATTTTCTCAAAAATGACAATCAGTCCTTAAAAGCGAACCTTACCATTCGAAAAGGCCAAAAAAGAACGATTGACTCCATTGCAATTAAAGGGTATGAAAAATTCCCAAGATCCTACCTCAAGTATTTTGCTGGAATCAAAGAAGGAAAGAATTTCAATCAGCAAAAATTGGTTTCTCAAAACGAAATAGTAAATAGCCTTCCGTTTGTCTCAACCTTAAAAGCCCCAGAAGCGCTTTTCCGAAAAGACTCAACGATTGTATATTTCTATTTTAAAAAAGAGAATGCCAACTTGTTTGATGGCGTTTTAGGCTTTGCAACAAATGAAGAATCAAACAAACTAGAACTGAATGGCTATTTAAACCTGGAACTAAACAACAACCTTAATTATGGCGAACAACTGCTAATAAACTATAAAGCAGATGGAGATGAACAAAGAAATTTTCGAGTGAGAGCCAAACTTCCATACTTATTAAAATCCCCTTTTGGAGCAGAATTGGAATTGAAAATATTTAAACAGGACAGCTCTTTCATTACTACAGACCAACAAGCAAGAGCAACTTACCAAATCAATTCTACCGCAGATAGCTATATTGGATATAAGAGCTACGAATCTAGCAACCTACTGAACGGAGCAATTGCCGGGTCAGCAATTGAAGATTTTAAATCCCAATTCTTATTATTAGGCGCAGGATACAAAAAACTTCAGAGGAACTCCTTATTCCCCATCAAGACTAGCATAGCGTTTAATTCAGAAATAGGTACTCGCAAATTAAAAGACACAAAAGAAAACCAAGTCAAGCTACTCACTACTGTGAACCACATTTTCAATCTTAATCTAAAGAACTCAATTTACATACAAAACGATACTGGTATACTCCTTAGTGATTCATATCTTACAAATGAACTTTTAAGGTTTGGAGGAATAAACAGTATTCGAGGATTTAATGAAAACAGCATTTACGCAACACTACTTACCGTTTTTAACACCGAATATCGCTATCAATTCAACCAAGGAATATACATAAACAGTATCATCGATATAAGCTATTTCGAAAACGATGCCATCTCATTAAAGGAAAAGCTATATAGCTATGGCATAGGTCTTGGACTACAAACAAAAGCTGGGCTTCTAAAATTGAACATTGCAAATGGTAATTCAGAAAATCAATCCTTTAATTTTTCGAACACAAAGATCCATTTAGTTCTATCGTCCAGATTTTAGTAAACCCCGATAAAGGTTACCGTTTCAATTAAAAAAAAAGCAAATTTTAAGTTTAAAAAGTTGTGTATTTAACTTTTTATTGTGACTTTTGGCATTGGCTAATTCAAATAAATTATAAAATGAGAACAAAGTTTAGTGGAATTTTAACGCTATTACTAGCGTTGGTAGTGCAACTCACGTTCGCACAAGAAAAAACAATCTCCGGTACGGTAGCTGATAATTCAGGTTTACCATTACCAGGGGTTAATATCATTGTTAAAGGAACATCTAATGGTACTCAGTCCGATTTTGATGGTAATTATTCCATTCAAGCGGCCACAGGTCAAAAGTTATCTTTCAGCTATGTTGGATTTAAGACGGCGGAAGTAGCGGTTACAGCTAGTTCTAGCCAAATTAACATTAACATGGAAGAAGATGCGGCGGTTCTAGACGAAGTTGTTGTAACAGGATATGGTATTGCGAGAGAGAAAAAAGCTCTTGGTTATGCTGTAAGCACCTTAGCTTCGGAAGATATCGAAAGTAAGCCTGAATCTGATGTTGTTAGAACATTAAACGGTAAGGTTTCCGGTGTTCAAATTACCGGTACCGGTGGAGCAACTGGATCTGGTACTAACTTCATTATTCGATCTAAAAGTTCGATTAACGGAGACAACCAACCTTTGTTTATTGTTGATGGAGTTCCTTTTGATGCAGGAACCAATGATCAATCTGACTTTGATGGTGGTAATACTGTAACAAGTAGCCGTTTCTTGGATTTAGACCCTAACAATATTGAAAGCGTTAGTATCTTAAAAGGTCTAAGTGCTTCTGTACTTTACGGACAACAAGGTAGAAACGGTGTAGTTTTAATTACTACCAAAAACGGAACAACTAAAGGCTTCAATGAGAAGTTTGAAGTGACTGTTGCCAGTTCAGTTTATCAAACACAAATATCAAACCTTCCTGACTACCAAAATGAATACGGTCAAGGATCTAATAATGGTGTAAATTCAGGTTTCGTTGGTAACTGGGGATCAAGATTTGATTCAAATCAAATGATTGACCATCCTTATTCAACTTTGGCGGCAATTTTCCCAGAATATGAGGATTTACAAATTCCATATACAGCTCAACCAAATAACGTAAAAGACTTTTTTAGAACGGGTGTTGGTAGCGCTCTTTCTGTGAACGTTTCAGGACCTGCTGGTGATGGTGGAAGTAGATTCAACATTAACTTTGGTCATACTTCAGAAGATGGGTACATTAGAAATAATGGACTAACAAGATATAACCTTGGAATTGGAGGTTCAACAAAACTTTCTAACAAGTTTTCATTCGACGGTACAGCTAACTTCAGTAATTTAAGAGTTAATACTCCTCCAATTGCTGCAAACAATGCTGCAGGTTCTATTTCGGTTTTTACAAGAACTTTATTTATGCCTAGAAACTTAGATTTAAAAAATCTACCATTCGAGAATCCAAACACAGGTGCTAGTGTATATTATAGAGATGATCAAGAAAATCCATATTGGTTGCTAAATTATGCAGGTACAGAGCAAAAAACGAATCGTTTCTACGGTAAATTAAATGCTTCTTATGCACTTAGCGACAACATTGTTGCTTCTTACAGATTTGGTCTTGATACGTATAATGAAAATCAAGAACATAAAATTGCAAGAGGAGCTGTTGATCCTTTATATACTAATGGTTATATAAGAGTCACTAATGGAACTAATTTCATTTATGACCACAATTTAAACCTTAGTTTTAGCAACATAGGTATAGCTAAAGATTTTAATTTGAACGCACAACTAGGTGTTAATGCAAGACGTGATACTTACTCACAAATTGGTGTGGTTGGAGAGAATCAAATTGTATTTAATTTCTTTAACCTAGGTAATTTTGTATCACAAAGTACTAATGACCCAACTCGAGATCCTGAATTCGCTAATCTAAATAGAAGCGAAGAATCAAACGTTTTAGGTCTTTATGGTGAGGCTGCATTTGACTATGGAAACTTCCTTTACTTAACAGTATCTGGCCGTAATGACTGGGCTTCTACACTTGAGACAGAGAATAGATCATTATTCTATCCTGGTGTATCATTAGCCTTTACTCCGACTTCCATTGATGGCTTTGGTTCATCTGATGGGTTAGGATTTCTAAAGTTACGTGGTGCTTATGGAACCTCTGCTAGATTTCCAGATCCGTATAATACAAGAGAAACTTTATCTACGACTTCGAACGCATTTATTACAACAAGTGGAAATAGTACAACAACCAACTCTTTACCTAGACAGAGAGCGAATAGAGACTTAAGACCAGAATTACAAAAAGAATTTGAAATTGGTGTTGAAGCTGAATTGTTCAAAAGAAGAGTTACAGTTGACGCAACAGTTTATAAAAGAATTATTGAAGACCAAATTGTAAACAGACCGTTAAATCCTTCTACCGGATTTACTAGTATTCAAGATAATATCGCGGAGAGTGAAATTGAAGGTATAGAGCTTGGCTTAAACCTTGTTCCACTTAAAACTGAAAACTTTTCTTGGTCTATAAGAAATAACTTTACAGCTTACGAAAATAAAGTTAACGATATTGGAGACTCGGAAGCCTTTGCTTTTGCTGGATTTACAAATCTAGGAAACTTCGCTTCAGAAGGAGAGCCATTAGGGGTTATTAAGGGTGGATATGCTGCTAAATACGACCCAAATAACGTTTCTGAAGAGAATCCATTAGGAATCGGAACTCAAGGAACCTTCCTAATTAACGCTAGTACTGGTAAAATTATCAATGCTGAAGGCGAATTGGGATTACCAATTGAAACAATTGGAGATCCTAATCCAGATTGGAATGTAACCACAATTAATACTCTAGCTTATAAAGGTTGGGCCGTAAGCGCTCAATTGGAATATCAGCACGGTGGGGATATTTATTCTCAAACGGCATCTCAATACTATCGTCGTGGGGTTACTACTGTAAATGTTGATAACAGAGAAGGAAGTTATGTTCTTCCTGGTTACTTAGCAAATGCAAATACGGGAGAACTTATTCTCGATGAAGCTGGTCAACCAATTGACAACAATATCGAAATTGGTATCAACGATGTTTACTTTATCAATATTGTAGATCCATCGGGTCAAGGAATCTATGATGCTTCGCATCTTCGATTAAGAGAGCTTTCACTTTCTTATGATTTATCACCTAAACTTTTAGAAGGAACTCCTTTTGGAAATGTTTCTTTTTCTTTAGCTGGACAGAATCTATACATCAGAACTTTTAATATACCTCAAGCGTTCAACATTGATCCAGAGGCATTAAGTACAGGTGTAGGTAATGGACAAGGTTTAGAATTTCAAACTGGACCATCATCTAAGCGTTATGCGTTTAATGTGAAAGCAACTTTTTAACAAGAGAAGAAAATTTAGGTTAAAAAAATAACCCAAACTCTTCAATCGAATTAAATTAAAATAAATTATGAAAAATATATTAAAAATAAGTTTAGTATTAGGGTCACTATTCTTCTTGTCAGTTTCTTGTGAAACTGGAGAGTTAGACCTACTAACAAGTCCGAATGATATCACAGAAGATTCGGCAGATCCAACCTTTGTCCTTAATGATATTCAACTTAAATTTATAGATGGATATGAAGGTTTGAACCAACTTTCAATGCAACTAACGGCGCACGTGAACCTCTTTGGTTCATATAATGGTGCTGTAGATGGGCTAACCTTAAGTGGTGATACAGGTGAGTGGGCAACTTTCTATCAAATGTTTGCAAACATCGACTTACTTGAAGATATTGCTGGCGCAACAGAAAGTGGGCTAACCAATCATGTAGCTTTGGCACAAATTATAGAGGCTTACACATATATGATTTTGGTTGATTATGTTGGAGATGTACCTTTTTCAGAAGCAAATAATCCTGAAGAATTTCCAAATCCATCTGTTGATGATGGACGAACAATTTATGAGGCACAAATCGCGCTTTTAGATGAGGCAATTGCTAATTTGAACATTGGCGCAAATCAATTACCAGAAGATTTATTCTTTGGAACCTTTGTTGCGCAGAACTGGATTCAAGTAGCAAACACCTTGAAACTTAGAGCTTACGTAAATATTGGTAAAGTAGATGCCGCAGCTGGTTCTGCTGGAATTAGTGCTGTGCTTAGCACAGGTAACTATATCAACGAAAATACTGAAGATTTTGAATTTAAATATTCTAATGCTGCAGCACCAGTAGATAGTAGACATCCTTTGTTTTCTACTAACTATTTGGCAGCTGGAGGTGCTGTTTATGTTAGTAACAACATGTTAGACCTTTTAAATGCTGGTGATGACCAACCTCCTTTTGTTGAAACTGGAATTCCTGACCCAAGATTAAGATATTACGTCTACAGACAACGTGATCAAGCACCTTCTGGAAGTAACCTTCCATGTGATGGTGATGGGAATTACTTCTATTGCTATGTTGGGAATAAATATTGGGGAAGAGATCGCAATGATGAGTCAGGTATTCCTAACGATGGAATTCGTAGATCTTTATATGGTATTTACCCAATAGGTGGTGCCTTTGATAAAGATGAGTTTGTGCGTGGTGTTGCAGCTCCAAGTCTTGGTGGTCAAGGAATTCAGCCCTTATATCTAGCATCGTATACATATTTTGCATTAGCTGAATCAGCTCTTAGAATTGGATCTGGCGGTGGAACACCAGTTTCATTAATGGAACAAGGAATTCGTTTAAATATGGATAAGGTTAAGAATTTTGCTCCTAGTAGTTCTACTGGAACTTTTGCAATGACTCAAGCAGATATCGATGCCTATGTTGGACGTGTACTGGCTGAGTATAATGCAGCTGATGCAAATGGCAAACTAGCTGTCATTTCAAGAGAATTTTATTTGGCAACTTATGGATGTGGTCCAGAGGTGTACAATCTGTACAGAAGAACTGGATATCCAGACTTACAAAGTCCAGTTAGTGCTGCAGGACCTTTCCCTAGATCATTCCGTTATCCAGATGATGAGGTTATTAACAACCCTAATATTTCTCAAAAACCTAATACCGATCAAGTATTCTGGGACAATAACCCAACTGGATTTATAGACTAATAAAATTTTAAACTATAATTATTATGAAAAACCTAAATAAATATTTCTCTGCTCTTGTAGTAGTCTCCATTATAGCAATGGGATTTTTAACAAGTTGCGAGGATACTGATAAATCTCCAGTTCCAGAAACGACAAATGGAGGATTTATAAAATTTGTTTCACAACCCGACAAATGGGAGGGTATTGAGCCAATTGATGCGGCAAGTAATCCACCTTTAGGAAATGTTGTTTATTATCATATTGGGGAGGATCCTAGTACTGCAAGTTTTACTGCATTAACAGAAGACCCAAATAACAACGCAACTTCTTATGAGTTAATGGTACTTGGAAATTTTGATGGAGCTCCAGATGAAGCTATTCCTTTTAAAAGCACGACTTCATTTCCATTCGATGTTAGTTTTACCACGAATGATATGGCAGCTCTTTTTGGTGTTGATGCTTCAGTTTTCCAAACCAACGATTCATTTGAATTCATGGCAATTGTAGGAACTAATAATGGGAATATATATAACTTCCTTACTGCGACTTGTGAATGTCCGTTGGTTTTAGACGACCCTAACTCTCCTGGGACATGGAATGGAGGAACTATAGATAGTGTACTACTTCAGGGTGGTGACACTGGTACCAACGACCTACTTCCTGCAATGAGATATCGTGTGAAATATAAGGCTCAATCCGAAGACTAGTAATAGACTTCTTTAAATGCTTATTAAAACCGCCTTATCACAACGATTAAGGCGGTTTTTAATTATACCACTATTTATTTAATCACAATAACTTGTTTCTTATATATTTAAAGAATTACGAACGGAGACGCAACCATTGAATTTTAATCACAGTAGATAGCGAATCCCCATAACCCCAAAAAATCGTTAAATAATTAAAATATATATACGATTACCATATAATTTTACTATTTTTACAGTTATAACATTAATTTAAACTTTAATATCATGAAAAAAAATTATTTTACTATTCTATTAGCTTTTCTATTTGTAGGAGCTATGAGCGCTCAAGTTATCCAAAACCCAGAAGTTGAGGATGATTATGATTTCTATACTTTAGGAGATATTTCTTCGCAAAACACTTGGTGGAGAACTTGGTCTGGAGTAGAAGGTGGTGCAGAAGATGGTGATGTAGTTGATGTATTATCTCAATCTGGAACTCAATCATTGAATATTGATGGGTCTGGAATAATGGATCAACTATTAAGAATCGATTCTGAGCCAGCAACTGGTCTTTACTTAATCGAATGGGCTATGTACGTTCCTGCTGGAAAAGGTGCATATTTCAATATGCAAGCTGCTGGTGTACCAGAAGGAGATGCTTGGGTACAAGCTCTTATGGGTGGAAATGTTTATTTCAACTGTGGTGGAGCTGATGCCGGTCACGGGATTGTAACGGGAACAATTGACTGTTCTTTTGATCCAGGTGTTGACTCTGAATTTACTTTCCCTCACGATGAGTGGTTTAAAGTAACTGCAATTTATGACAATGATGCACAAACTTGGGGAATGAAAGTTAATGACGTTCTTCAATTTGAAGATCATACTTATGCTTTCGGTGCTCAGGTATTTGCTGGAGTTTCTGCAATTGATTTTTTCTCGGCAGATACTAACAATGAGTATTATGTAGATGATACTTACGCAGGTGAAGGTGTTCTTGGTCTTGCAGACATTCAAGCAAAAGGTTTTTCTGCGTATCCAAACCCAGTTCAAAACAGATTGAACTTAAACGCTCTTGAAACAATTACTTCTGTATCTATCTATAACGTTTTAGGTCAAGAAATCTATAGCGCTAATGTTGATGCATTAAACACTACTATTGACACGTCTAGCTTCGCAAGTGGAGCTTATTTCGTAAGAGTAAATGTTAGCGGTACTGAAGGTACAGTTAAAATTCTTAAGTAAGAATTAACATTTATTTACATATTAGAAAAGAGGCAGTCTATTAGATTGCCTCTTTTTTTATACACTTCTGTCTTCTTTATTTTGCAATTAAACTATTTTAATAAGACACCATTCTTTACCATTCCTTCAAAATTTAACACTAACATGGATTCTAATCAAACTACAATATTCGGAATATATCCTATTCAAGAAGCAATCGCTTCAAATACTTATATTGACAAACTCTTTATTCAAAAGGGTCTGTCGAATCCAAAAATAGACTTGATAGCAACCAATTTAGAGAATAAAAATGCGAGTATTTCATATGTGCCATTTGAAAAATTAAACAAACTAACTCGAGGTAATCACCAAGGAATTGTGGCCATTACATCCCCTATTCCATTCCATTCTTTAGAAGAAATAGTTGAAACAGTTCTTGCCATCAAAAAAAATCCCCTATTCTTAATTTTAGATCAAATTAGTGACGTCCGTAATTTTGGTGCCATTCTAAGAACAGCCGAATGTACAGGTGTTGATGCGGTTATAATTCAGAAAAAAGGAGGGGCCCCCGTGAGCGGCGATACAGTAAAAACTTCTGCCGGGGCTATATTCAAAATACCTGTTTGTAAAGTAGATCATATAAAAGATTCTATATACTACCTTCAAGGCTCAGGAATTTCTATTGTTGGTGCAACCGAAAAAACAGAAAACAGTCTATACGATATTAATCTAAATCAACCCCTCGCTATTGTTATGGGTTCCGAAGGAAAAGGCATCTCTAAATCGGTACTGGGCATATTAGATCATAAAGGATCGTTACCTCTTTTAGGAGAAATAAACTCCTTAAACGTCTCCGTAGCCTGTGGAGCTTTCCTATATGAAGTAATTAGACAAAGAAGTCTATAAATCTGAATCCTTATTTTGTTTTAAGGTATATATTACCTCTACATTATTCTGCAAATCCGAAACTTTTTCTACTGGCAACTTTTCAATAAAATTACCATTCTCATCAAATTGTTTTAAGAAATCATCCTCTTCTGGCTTATAATCTTCTTTCTCCCATTCATATTTTGCATTTTCTACAGGGAGCTCCTTAAAAACAGCTGCCAAAATCAATCCTATCAGGAAGCCTGAAAGATGCCCTTCCCAAGAAATTCTGGGATCAATTGGCATGACATACCAAAGTAAGCCTCCATACAGAAAAACCACCACCAATGAAAAGGCAATAAGGCTGTATTGTTTAGAAAAAATACCCTTGAAAAATAAAAAAGCAGCTAACATATACACTACGCCACTTGCCCCTATATGAATTGCAGGCCTTCCAATTAACCAAGTCAATAACCCTGAAAGTATTAAACCATAAATTAAAACCTTCCAACGCATATTTCGATAGAAATAAAACAATCCAGAAGATAGTACAAATAAAGGAACAGAATTATTAAAAAGGTGTTTCAGACTGCCATGAATAAAAGGTCCTGCGAGGACTCCAAAAATCCCCGACAACTTACGCGGATATATGCCTAAGAAAGTAAAATCCCAACTAAAGCGTATTTCTGCCCAAAAAACAATCCACATGGCCAACACCAAGAGCAAGGGATATAAAATCACTTCAGGGGAAAAATATAATACCTTTGGCTTTGTCATATATGTGTATTCTCAAAAAGCACACCTAAATTCAAATTTATGATAAAATGTCAGTAACCGAGCCATATTAAAATTGTAATTTTATTGTCTATGAGTGCACCCCTTGCCGAACGTATTCGCCCAAAGACCCTATCTGAATATCTAAGTCAACTACATTTGGTTGGACCAAACGGCGCATTAAGTGCCCAAATTAGCTCAGGTGTTTTTTCCTCAATTATCCTTTGGGGTCCACCAGGTACAGGAAAAACAACCCTTGCCACAATCATCGCCAATCAATCTGAAAGACCTTTTTATACGCTTAGTGCTGTAGACAGTGGTGTTGCAGCAGTAAGAGAAGTAATTGAAAAAGCAAAAAGAACGGACACCCTTTTTTCCACTAAGAATCCAATTCTTTTTATTGATGAAATACATCGATTTAGTAAATCACAGCAAGATTCGCTCTTAGGAGCCGTTGAGAAAGGACTCATTACACTTATTGGTGCCACTACCGAAAACCCTAGTTTCGAAGTAATACCTGCTCTCCTTTCACGTTGTCAGGTTTATGTCTTGGAAGCATTTAGCAGGCAAGATCTTGAAAACTTGCTAAAAAGGGCCATAAAAGAAGATGACATACTTTCAAAAAAGAATATTAAACTTAAGGAGACCGAAGCAATTATCCGACTTTCTGGGGGCGATGCTCGCAAATTATTGAATATTCTCGAACTTATTGCTCTTTCAGAAAAAGATGAAAAAGTAACCATCACGAACGAACTAGTACTTCAAAAAGTCCAAAAGAATACCATTTTGTACGATAAAACAGGAGATCAGCACTATGATATTATATCCGCCTTTATAAAATCCATCCGTGGGAGCGACCCCAACGGAGCCGTTTATTGGCTCGCAAGAATGATTGAAGGCGGGGAGGATATTAAATTTATTGCGCGGCGACTAGTAATAGTCGCTTCCGAAGACATTGGAAATGCTAATCCAACCGCCTTAGTATTGGCCAACAATACATTTCAGGCAGTCAACGCAATTGGATACCCCGAAGCTAGGATAATCTTAAGTCAATGCACCATATATTTAGCCACATCGCCTAAGAGTAATGCGTCCTATGCAGCCATTAATCAAGCGCAACAACTAGTAAAACAAACAGGTAACCTCAGTGTACCTTTTTCCATTCGAAACGCGTCAACTAAATTAATGAAGGAGCTCGGGTATGGAAAGGATTATGAATACGCCCACAATTATGAAGGAAATTTTGTTCCACATGAGTTTTTACCTGAAGAAATAATCGGCACTACGTTTTACAAACCGGGCAATAACCAAAAGGAAAATACTTTGAAACTATATTTAAAAAGTCTTTGGAAGGAGAAATATGATTATTAATCAAGGTGTTTATAAACTTCTGGGCTGGTACCCTTCTGAATAGTGAAATTCTTTGCAGCGTCGAAAGAAGCCTCAAATAAACTGCCAAACGTATCTACAAATTTCAATTTCCCATTATTCAGCATTTCAATTTTCCCTATTAGCAACAAACCATCAACACTTGAGCTAGTTTCCTCGTACAAGGAATAACCTTCATCCGTCTTCCTCATTAAATAGGTATTCCCTTTAAATTTATAGCTAGAAAATCTAGCTTCAGGTAAATTCGACACTACTTCAGTATCAGGCATTTCACTTATTGATTCTTTAACCGCTAAAGGCTTATCTTCCATTGTAACATTAGTAGGCGTGTCCAACCCACCTTCTGCGTTTCGAAGAGAAACTTCTGTCTGATTTATACGCATGGTTTCAAAATAAGCAAAGGCCTCTCGTAAAGCCTCTTGATATGCTTTACTGTATTCTTTACGCTTCGAGAGTCCTTCTGGGCTTCTATAGACCTCAAAACCATTACAATCCTTGAGTACAATAGCTAATTTTGTCCATATAATTCCGGGCCTATTAGCAAGTTCTGCATACAAACCATCGCATCTATTGGTTGCCATGGTTTCCTTGCTAAATAAGGCGTTAAATCCATGTTTATTAAACAAAAATTTAGCCAATGAGTTTAACTGATACTTATCCTCTTGATTAAGAAAGTCCCATTGTTCAGGAACACTCACATAACTATAATTACTGAAATCTGGTTGTGAAAAACTCTTCGGAATTACAGTCAAAAAGAAAACTATGAAGAAAAAATACTTGCTCATTCTCGGGCAATTTTTATGTTAAAACCTAACTGTAAAGATACACTTTTTGCCTTTGCAAGATTTCCATAGCTCAAAAGATTATCTGCAGCGACATAAAAATTAAATTTTCCAAAATCCATAAACATTCCCATCCCCACATTCGAAGAAGAATAAGAGTCTAACGTATAAGTTGCCTTAGCCGATAAAAAATCAAAAAGTCGTCTATAGTAAAATATCGTTCCTGCCATTTGTAGACCTTTTGGACGAGATATAGCGTAATACTGTAAACCAATTGCCTGATTGCGTATAAGTCCGCCAGACATATCATAGCAGTTACAGTCCGTACCTCCGTCGATAGGAGAACCAAAGCTATAGCTAAGGCTAGCGTTTAGTTTCATTGGCCTCAATTGGGTATACGAATTATTTACGGTATCAATTGGCACTTCTCGTTCTACCTCATCTTCCAGATCGTCGTAATAGGGTAATGTTCCTTGACCATCCACTAGTGCTGGGAAGATTAATTCTATACCATCAAGTGTATAATTACTATCAACTTTATAAGTTTCAACATCTTTAGTATGAAACACAGCACCAATGTCCAGTACACTGGCACTTGCCGTTAATCTGTTGGTAATATCATAGGTTCCCCCAATATCGATACCAACTCCCAGATTTCCACCAAAAAAAGCACGCCCCAATACCTTCCCCGTTACTTGAGACGCACCATCCATATCTCGCAATGATGCATAACCTGAAGTTTCAACCGACATATTTACATTCTCTAAGCTGTGCTCATAAATATTAGGGCTATTTTCATCACCCAAACGAGTTACAAAAGCTCCATTATTATTTGTACTTCGGTAGCTGAACATACTCGAATAAACCTTTAAGCGAATTCCTGCAGTTAACTTCTTTGTCACTTGTTTATTCACTCCAAAGTGGTACACAGTCATCAAGTCTCCTGTAGTACTCACCTCGCCAAGATCAAATTCATAATTTAAATAATCCTGATTCCCTTCCCAAGCCAAAATTGCCAAATCCCTAGGGAAATAAAGAATAAAATCGAATTCCTCGTAAATACCTCCCGAAAAATATAGTTTGTTCTTTGCCAACCATCCAAAATTAATCAACTCCAATTGTTGAGTAGATGTAAAAAAATCTTTATTACTTAATTCAAATATTTTATTCCTGATACGGGTATTAATATCGACTCCAGGTTTTCCAAAAATATCATAAACCGACACCCCAGACATTCCTAGATTAAAGTGAAATTGTGAAAATAAAGGAATCCCATAATGCTTCTTTTGCATTACCTTACTACCAGGGTTTAACATCAAGTTTTGTGGAATATCTTCTACCCCGTATAGCAGCTGCTTATTTTGTGCAATAGAAGTAATCGCCCATAGGGCAATAAAAAGCATAAGTAGGTTTTTCATGCTATTGAAATTCAGTGTAATAAGTCGTTTTCGATTTTAAATTTAGGTCGCCGGTGAGCGTTGCATCTGATGAAGGGATAGTAACAGACACAACCACTTTAGAGGCCATAGTTAAATCTAAAATAGCATCTCCTTCCACATTCTCTGTGAATTCTGTAATTATAGGGGTCGCCAGCGTACCTTGCGTAATTGTAGTCTGTGTTGTAAATGAGGTATCATTCTCCTCACTTAAAAACTGAAAATCGGCAATAAAATTCCGTGCTATACTGTTTGTGAATTTAAAGTAAAATTCGGCTCGTATTAAGCCTTCTTGAATTTCAGTATCATTAAGAAAACGAAGTTCTGTAGTATCTCTAACTGTTAATATTGGATTGGAGGTGTTTGAATCGAAAAAATCACTTGCTGATAAATCAAAGTGAATAAGATTCAGCTCAACAGTAGGAGTTAAAGCTACATCATTTGCCTGTTCAAAATCGGTGTCTTTTATACAGGCAACCAGGAGGAACATGATGAAAACGCCCAAAGATGGGATGACTAGGTTCTTTTTCATTTGTGGGGATTTATGTAAATAACGCCATTCCCCACTAAATTAGTATGCTATAAATAAGTTTTAATTTCCAAAAGACTGTTAACCAATACATATTTACTCGGAATGGTCTCCTTTCTGTAATTATAAAAAAGGGTTTCCATTCCTACAGCTTCTGCGCCCAAAATATCGGCTTCAAAGGTATCTCCTATCATGATACTTTTTTTATTTTGCGTTTTGGCCTTTTCCAAAGCAGTTTCAAAGACCAAAGGATTGGGTTTCTTCACCCCTACTTCCTCCGAAGAAGTAACCGTTTTAAAATATTTATCAATCCCGCTATTTTTCAATTTCAAACCCTGCACCTCTTGAAAACCATTTGTGATAATATGCAATGCATACTTTTCCGCCAAATAATCCAAAATTTCTATAGTGCCGTCAAAAAGATGATTGTCAACTGGAAGCTCATCAATATACGAGGTAGCCATAGCATCAATTTCATGTATATGAAAGGACATATTAAACTTAGAAAAAGTATCAATAAGGCGCCCACGACGTAAGTCCTGCTTAGAAACTCGCTCCTCCCGAAATCGTTTCCAATATTCAAAATTTATAGGCTCATATGTATTTACAAAATCTGAAACATCTAGTTCAATTCTGTGTGAAGAAAAAACTCTTTCTAAGGCTAGAAATGAATTCTTGTCAAAATCCCAAAGTGTATGGTCCAAATCAAAAAATACGTCCGTAATATTTTGGTACTTCATATTTCTAAAGTTTTTCTGTAAAAATAGATCGCCAGATCTTATTCTCTTTTGAAGAAGAAAAGTTAGTATTTGAAAAAAGCATCGAAAAAGTCCCGTTCACCTGCCGCACTGCATTAAAAATATTAGTAAAGGTTTTATTAATTTCGGAATCATATTTCCCTTCAAATGCCTTGCTCGTCATTGCTAAAGGAGATACAATCAGAGGAGTCTTAATCTCACTGTCTAGATCGTAAAACAAAAAAGGTGTACAAGTACTCGCTCTAAATCCAACTTCATCTACATATACCATGGTATAATCTCGTTCCACTTCCAATTCAACTAAATTTCGATAAATGTCTGGTAAACTTATAAAGAACTGCGCATTTATCGAGCTTACTAAAGCACGGTTGGTAATTTCTTCCATCCTGTTTTTTTCAGTTTTCAACAGCTCATAATTCTTTAAGGAATCAAAAGAAAAAATTAACCCCACTTCTCTGTAGTCTGCCACATACTTAACCAACATCTTAAACTTGTTACGCTGCGTATTTAAGGTCTCATTAAACTTAAGCCCATCCCCTAATAAAAAGAAAATTGAAAGGCGAGAGCTTGAATTTCGTGAAGCATTAATAATCCAATTAAAGGTATTAAACGGGTCTTTTCTAAACCCAAGAATCACCTGGGTTCGCTGCGTTAACTTTCGAAATCGCAACTTCCACAAATCTGAAGAGTACCCAATTAAGGAGCGTAAAAAACCCTGTTGTTCATAGGCATAAGGTTGGCGCGCCTCTACCAAAGTATGTATTCCTGCTTCTTTTTTTGGAAAATCTAAGTCGGGAAAACTTTCTGCTAGAACTGCTTTAAATTTATAGGCCCAAACATCAACCACGGGCTCTTGTAAAAACCCTTCCTTAAAGGCTAGACTCTCCGAAGCAGGAAATCGTCCCATCGAATCTTTTACATGGGGAAGGTATTCTTCATACCGACTTAACAAATAAAAACTAGCCGCAAAAATATCGAATGGAAATGCGCTTTTAGAACTTACTGAAAAAAAACATTTAGTCTCCTCCCATTCTTTTACCGTAATCTCAAAAGCCTCAAAACCCTGTTGAGAAAGCAAGCCTTCACTTTGAATAAATAATTCATTCCCTAAAGGTTGCTTGCCGTAAGAAAGCTTTGGACCGCTATAGGCAATAAACTCCTCCAGAGCCCCTGTAAAGGCTATTTCAATTCCTAAAATACGAACGCAGATATGCTTAAAAACATAAGAAATTCTAGGCGTAAGCTTTTGGGTGTGAATTAACAGCATAGATGGCTATAAGAGGTTTTCGTCGGCAAAGCTAAAGTACGATTTTTCAGTAATTATAAGGTGATCCAATACTTTAATGTCCAAACTTTCTCCTGCAGTTATAAGCTTCTTTGTTAGCGTTTTGTCTGCCTCACTTGGTGTTAGCATTCCAGATGGATGATTATGTACTAATATCATCGCCACAGCTCCTAATTCCAACGAATTTTTAAACACCAGCCGAACATCCACCAAGGTCCCTGTGATACCACCTTTGCTTAATTGTCGCGATTGAAGCACCTTGTTCGAATTATTGAGATACACAATCCAAAACTCCTCGTGTGGCAATTCGCCAATTAGAGGGTGCATTAATTCAAAAACCATCTGACTTGAGCTTATTTTTTTCTTCTGAAGCGGGTCCCCTGCTCTTCTGCGGCGCCCCAATTCCAAGGCGGCGGTAATAGTAATAGCCTTTGCCTGGCCAATCCCTTTAAACTTTATCAATGAGGTTATACTAAGCTTTCCTAATTCGTTTAAGTTGTTTTCAACCGAAGCCAAAATTCGCTGACTCAAAGCTACAGCACTTTCATTTCTACTCCCCGAAGCAATTAAAATGGCAATAAGCTCGGCATCGCTTAAGGCAGCACAACCTTTTAGTAGAAGTTTCTCTCTAGGACGATCGTCCTCATTCCAATTTTTAATTGAAAAGTATTGGTTTTGATCTGACATATATTCAGAATAAATTGGGAGTTGAATCCTCTGAAAATGAAGATGGACTGCACCTTAAAGATATAAATTTTGTTTGTACCTTTCTGAAAATTTAAATCAATATTCCTATGAAATCACTTTTCGATACCGAGGCTTATTCAGAAATAGAAAATAGATTAGGCCAGCTTTCCGAAAATTCAGAAAGACAATGGGGCACTATGGATGCTGCACAAATGCTTGCTCATTGTCAAAAACCCTTTGAAATTGCACTTGGTAAGATGACAATGAAAAGGCCAAACCTTGTCATGCGAATCATCTTTAAGCGGATGAAACCAATGCTTTATAATGACAACCTTTGGAAACCAAATATCCCTACGGGTCAAGAATTTAAAATAACTGATGCCAGAGATTTTTCGAAAGAAAAGGAAAATTTATCTAAAATTGCAGCTGAGTTTCACGGAGAACGCAATAGATCATCTTGGGCGCCTCACCCTGGCTTCGGAAAATTCACCAACGAACAATGGGGACAAATGCAGTACAAACATTTGGACCATCACTTTAGACAGTTTGGAGTTTAAATTTTTACCATGCCTGAAGAATCTGAACCTCTTTATCCACCTCCCCATCATCAATCCATAGATAAGGAAAAAATGATTGCTGTTTTGAAGCAATATCCATTTGCTACTTTAGTATCAGCGGCCGGAGGAACTCCTTTTATTACCCATATTCCCATAATCTATAATGAAGATAGCGCTAAGTTAGTAGCTCATATTGATAAATTTAATCCACAGCTCAAGACATTAGTCAATGGAGCGGAGGTAACCGTTATTTTTAAAGGACCCGACACTTATATTTCGCCGAGCGTTTACACCACCAAACAGCTGCCCACTTGGAACTATATTATTGTACATATAAAAGGAACTATTCGCTTAATAAATGATCCTAGCGATGCAAAAGATACCATGATAGCTATGACGGCTTTCTTGGAAGGCGACAATCCTAAATTTGTATTGGAAAAGGAAAACACAGCTATGCAACGATCCATCAATTACATTCAAGCATTCGATATTACTATCACCAGTTGGGAAGGAAAGTTTAAATTATCTCAAGACAAAAACACTCAAGATCAAGAAAACGCAAAACAGGCATTAATAAAAAAATCCGATGAAGATATCACCGGATTTATTGAAAGGATGTATGATTAGGCTAGTTTATTAATTCCTTTATCTCATCAAAATCCAAACCACCGTAATTTCCACTACTCATTAGCAATAACGAGCTATCCTCAAAATCCTGTGTAAAGAGATAGGTTTTAAAGTCAGCAGGATTGGTAAAGACCATTAGATCCTGTCTTCCAAAGGCCTCTTCTATTTGCTCCGTTTTAATTGCTTCCAAATTCTTAATAAGTACTGCATGAGGTGAATAAAAAACCACTGCGCTATCTGCAGCATCCAAGGCACCCTTGTATTCCTTTAAAAATTCAGGATTTAGACTGCTGTAGGTATGCAACTCTAAACAGGCAATTAATTTTCTATCCGGATATTGATTCTTTACAGCTTGGGTGGTCGCTCTCACCTTACTCGGAGAATGGGCAAAGTCTTTATAGGCAACAGCCCTGTCATTCTCAGCAATCTTTTCCAATCGCTTACTAGCTCCTTTAAAGCTCGCAATAGCTTGATAAAAATCATCTGCATCAACACCCATTAATTGGCAAATCCAACGCGCGCCTTCTAGGTTATTTAAATTATGCTTTCCGAATATCTCAATAGGCATTAAACCTTCAGGGGTATCGAGGAGCGTTTCACCATTTTCAACTTCGTAATATGGAGTGACATATGGATATTTCTTGATAAGACTTATTGAAGCTTCCACCACTCTTTTTACTTCTAGATCTTCTTCATTATAGATAATGGCGCCACCATTGGTTATCTGGTTCAGAAAAATATCAAACTGTTCCACATAATTATCATAGGTTGGAAAAACATTTATATGATCCCAAGCAATTCCGCTTAACAAAGCAATATTAGGCTTATACAGATGAAATTTTGGGCGACGGTCAATAGGTGACGACAGGTATTCATCACCTTCTAAAACAATAAAATCATTTTCATCGGTTAACTTTACCATTACATCAAAACCATCCAGCTGAGCTCCCACCATATAATCCACTTCTTTATTATGATAATGCATTACATGGAGAATCATAGAAGTTATGGTTGTTTTTCCGTGTGACCCACCTATTACAACTCTTGTTTTGTTTTTGCATTGCTCATACAAAAACTCTGGATAAGAATAAATGGTAAGCCCAAGTCCCTTTGCTTTTAGTAACTCTGGATTGTCTTCTTTTGCATGCATCCCTAAAATAACAGCGTCTAGATTTGAAGTGATTTTCGCTGGGAACCAACCAAATTCTTCGGGAAGTAAATTCCTAGCAGCCAACCTTCCTTTTGAGGGTTCAAATATCTCATCATCACTTCCTGTTATTTGGTCTCCTTTGAGGTGCAGTGCTAAGGCCAAATTGTGCATGGCACTTCCACCAATAGCAATAAAATGTACGCGCATTTGGGTTTGGGTTTTATTGAATTGTAAAGATATTATTTTAATTCGCAAAAGGGATAGCGGCAAGTAGCTTTTACGAAGTAAAACTACAGCCAATAGCCCGACCTTTCTTTGGGTTTACATCCGAAGAAAGGATTGCCCAAAAACTAAAGTTCCAAAATAATTTCTTTCTCTTTTTTAGCCTCTTGGAAATCGGATCTATCTTTCAAAGCTCTATTAATCCAGAGCAAGGCTGTTTCTTTTTCAGACTGATTCTTATAAATCTGAGCCAAACGATAATAGGCCCATTCCTTTGGAACACCATCCTTTACAGTATGATTTTCTAAGTATTTCTGAAGACAAACAATACCAACTTCCGGCTTTACATTGTATTGAGCCGCAATCTTACCTATTTGATAATTTAGCTGATTTCGCTTATGTATTTTAAGTGATTCTTCGGAAGTGCTAATTGCTTTTTCCGGCTGATTATTATTTTCGTACAATCCCGAAAGTTTCTCGTAGGTATGAAACGAACCCCCAACTTCAATGGCTTTTTTATAATGAACCTCGGCATCAGCTGCTCGGTCTCTATATTCGGCAATATAGCCCTTGGCTAGGTGACCATCCACCTCAGAAATTCTTTCAAGTTCTTCGGCATAGACAATCGCCTTCTCTTCACTACCCCCTATAATTCCTGGTAATTGTATATAAAATTCTACTAAGGCCCATCGGGCTTCAATATGACTAGGATCTAGTCTCGCAGCCGTTTCAAAAGATCGTCTTATATCACCAATATATGCCAAGGCCAACAAACGATTAACGGAAAGTGCCTTCATTCCCAAAGCAGCGCCAAACTTAAAGTTATAGTTTGCATTATTTTTATCCTCTGCCAACAACTCCTCATAAAATACGATTGCCCCGTCCCAATCTTCAGTATAACTAGCAATATCTCCTAAGTATTCTCGTGTTTTTCTATGCTTAGGATGGCCTGTTAAATACTTCTGAAAAAGTGTTTTTGCCTTACTAAAATTCTCCTTTTGAAAATAAACTTCGGCGCGCTTAAAATCGCCTTGCGCAAAACACAAGAAAGGAATGAACATTAAAATATAAACAAGAAATCTCATAAGCTTAGCTCAGAATCAAATATACAACAGCTGGTTAATTCACTTTAAAGACAATTCTTTGTCCGTCTTCGAATGAATCCCTTTCATTCTTTCGGCGGAAATTTTTGAAGTGCCTTATCTATTTCTGAAATATAATAAGCCTCTTTCTGACTAGGAGTGGCATTTTCTTTTAATTCGCCATCAATTATAACCTTCCAAACCAATTTCTTGCCCTCTGAAGCTTCAAAAATCTCAATTGTGAGTTGCTGACTTATAAGCCTTCCTCCTATTGGAATTCCACCACTTACACCAACACCTACATTACCTCCCCCGCCACCAACTCCAATTCCCAAGGTATTGCGCGAGTTGGTACTAGTTTCAGCAGCAAAAAAGTCTATATAAAAGCTACAGTAATCCGTGCGCTCAAAACCTCTTTTCTGAAAAGAACTATCTATTGCTCGGATAATACGATTATCGTCCAACTCGTTTAATCCAGAATCTAAATCCGAAAAAAACTGATAGCTCGTTAAATTTGTAAAATCTGTTTCGGTATCGTAGTCAACAGTAGACACGGCACCACAGGAAACCAACAATAAACTGCAAAGTAGGATTGTAATAAATCTCATCATCTTTTTTAAACGATATATTGCAAAAATTATTCCATCTACTTATGGTAACCTATTCCTCTGGTTTATCTATTGCGCGTGTTAAAGCCGACGATAAAATCCCAGTAGGTATAGCAACAATACCAAGGCCAATCATTAATACAAAGAAGGTAAACACCCGACCTCCAACGGTAATAGGGTAGATATCTCCATATCCAACAGTGGTTAAGGTTATAATGGCCCACCAAAGACTATCAAATATAGAAGAGAAATGCTCGGGTTGTGCGGCATTTTCAAAATAATAAATCCCAACAGCCGACAAATAAATAAGGATAAGTGTTATAAAAAGAAATAATAAGATCTCTTCTTTAGCTATTGTTATCGCCCTCCCAAAGTGCTTAATTGCCTTATTATAGCGCACCAATTTAAAGAGTCTAAAAAGGCGTACAAAACGCAACGCACGTAACGATCTTAGGTCAACTCCGAAGGATAAGTAAAACGGTAAAATTGCGAGGAGATCAATTAATCCAAAAAAACTAAAGATAAACCGCAATTTTCTGGCAGACACATAGATTCTCAATACATACTCTATGGTAAAAACAATCACGCAAACAATCTCAATCCAACGTAAAAAAGTTCTAGTTTCGGGTTTTAGGTCTGGAATTGTCTCAATGGAGAAGGTAATGATGGAAAGCACTATCAAAACCTGAATAAAAAAAGCGAAAATCCTGCTTTCTCTAGAATCATTAATCTCGACGATGTTTTTTATGCGTTCCTTCATTCCAGGAAATTTAAATTGCTAAATCTACTCTTTAATAATTCTTTTGGTAATTGTTCCCATATCTGTTTCTACCTCAATAAAATAAATTCCCGCGGAAAGGAATGAAACATCAATGTATTTTTCTGAAGCAATTATAAGTTGCTCTCCCAGAAAAGAATATACAGTAGCGTTTTCAAAAAGAACTCCTTCAGAAATAGTAATATGTAATTTTTCTGAAACTGGATTAGGGTAAATCGATATGAATTTGTTTAAATCGAATTCAGAAATAAAGAGCTCATCTACAACCGTGGTCGTAACCGTATTTGTAACTATTGGCGCATTAAAATCGAAATAAATATTTGCAGTATTCTCAATTTCATCACCAATTTGCAGCGTTTCGTCTGTTCGTATTTGAAAAGCAATAAAACCTTTACTTCCTTCGGGGTCCGTTACCTCGGGCGGGAGGTTTATGTTGTCAAAATTAAAGGAGAGTTGGTTTCCATTTAGAATTTCCACCGAGTAACTATGACTAGATGAAATTGGTCTAAAAGTCGACCAATTAAGGTTTTCACTCAAGACATCCACCACCCGAACATTGACAGCATTCGCATTGCCTAAATTTTGAAACCGTATATTATAATCCAAAAATTCGCCTACATCACTTATTTCGATTTCAGAACCTTGATTGACAAATTTATCATTGGGATCTTCTGCATTTAAATATACCATTTGGAGATCATATACATTATCTAAAGGGGTCTCATCACCCGTTATTGGTATAATCTCCGCTTGAAAACTGGTTATGTCTCCAATTTGATTTATGGGAGGTTGAAATGAATCTAGCGTATAGTTGAATTCTTGTGAGCTAAATGGCAAGAGATTAATAAAATCCCAGCTAATGCTTGAAGTCGTGCTACTAGTCTCTATAGGATTAGCCTCTACAAAGGTGAGACGCCCATCGTCAAATTGTACACTCACTGTGCCATTTGCTGAAGAAGTTCCAATATTTTCAATCACAAGTTTAAAATAGGATTCGAAACCTGGTCTTAAAATTTGCCGAGGTACAATAGTAACTTTTAGATCGTTTGCTTCTGAATTCGGAGTCAAACAGAAATCAATTTGTTCAGTATTTCCAGTATCTGAAAAAATGGTTAGCACATCATTAACAACTACACTTAAATAAGCTGGAATACTATTTAAGTTTAAACTTGTGGTAAACGTTCCTTCTCCTACGAAAAGGGTGTATTCTCCATTTTCATTCGTCGACGTCTGTCTACTAAATGTTCCATCGGTGACATCAACTAAAACAGATGAAAAATCAACATCTCCGGTCGAACAACTATTTGCTAGTAAATCGTAACTCACGCGTCCTGTAATAATATTAAGTCCAGTAGTACAATTATCAAATATTTCTACTTCGGTGTTACAACCCGTACCATTATTTTCTACGTTAAAGACGTTTTGACCTGTATCCAACAAATAACAGATATTAGCAATACTACAATTTGAAAGATTTGCGTTATTCTCAATCCTTACACCCGTCGTATTTGAAACAGGAACATAACCTAAAGCATCAATATTATTTAAGTTTAAATTATTACGGATCGTTAATCCGTATAAAAACCCAATGTTTTCAAGTCCGTTTAAATTTGTTAGTGCATTATTATCCAATATCTGTAAATCTCCTACAGACGCAATCAAACCAGTAAGATGTTCGAGAGTCGTCAGACTTGGGTTATTATAAATAAATAAAAATTTTTCACCGCTTTGAAATTCAGTTATCCCTCCAATACCTTCAAAACTTTGCAAATTTTCATTATTGCCTACTAATAAATACCCCACCGTCTCTAGTTGGCCAAGGCCAGTAAAGTTAATCAGTGAATTGTTATTATTAATTGAAAAATGCCAATTGTTGGTTATGAGTTGATCAAGTCCTGTAAAATCAACAATACTAGTATTACTAATATTTAAATCATTAACATGCTGTAATTGTATGAGCCCATTGAGATTTGTAATATCAGGACCATCAATTGTAAGAGGCACATCAAGACTAGTACAGCCAGGGTAATTAACTGCAAAGTTATCTATTTGGTTCTGGGTGGTGAGCGTTAAAGCAGAAGTGGGACATTGGCCAAAACCAACAGTCGAAATAAGCAAAAACGAGGCAAGTACTATTCTTTTCATAACAAATACCTTTGGATTGTTAAAAACACAACTACTAGGGAGAAAATGCTGTGTATTATAAAAATATAGTGACTAAGATAACACTAAATATCTTTATTCAGCATTGCCCATAGCGTATCCTTCAACTCCATCAACCCTTGTTGAGCAACCGAAGAGAAAAATAAATAAGGAATACCTTCAAACTCTTGGTCAAGCAATTCCTTCATTTCTGCCTTGAGTTCATCATCCAGCATATCGCTTTTGGAGATTGCCACCAAACGCTCCTTATCCAATAATTCTGGGTTGTAACGTTTCAGCTCATCCAATAAAATTTCGTACTGCTCCTTAATATCATCTGCATCAGCTGGAATCAAAAATAACAGTGTAGAGTTTCGTTCAATATGACGTAAAAACCGATGTCCAATCCCTTTTCCTTCGGCAGCACCTTCAATAATCCCAGGAATATCAGCCATCACAAAAGTCTGATGATTTCTATATTCAACAATTCCTAAATTCGGCTTAAGTGTTGTAAACTCATAATCCGCAATTTTTGGCTTAGCCGAAGTAATTACAGATAACAAAGTCGATTTTCCTGCATTTGGAAATCCAACCAATCCTACATCTGCCAATAATTTTAACTCAAGTGTAAAATCCAATTCTTCGCCCTCCAAACCAGGTTGAGCATAACGCGGCGTCTGATTGGTAGAAGATTTAAAATGCGCATTTCCACGCCCTCCCTTTCCTCCTGCAGCTATAATACGTTCTTCTCCATCTTCCGTTAATTCGAAAAGTATTTCTTGAGTTTCGGTATCACGCACCACTGTTCCCATAGGAACCTCAACATAGACATCGGCGCCATCGGCACCAGTACTTGTTTGTTTACTTCCGTGTGTTCCGTGTTCCGCCTTATAATGTCGTTTAAACTTAAGGTGAAAAAGTGTCCAAAGATTTTTATATGCTTTTATAATAACATGACCGCCACGACCACCATCTCCTCCATCAGGACCTCCCTTAGGGATGTACTTTTCTCTACGCAAATGCGCACTACCCTGTCCACCTTTTCCAGAAGTCACGTGAATCTTTACGTAGTCTACAAAATTTCCTTCAGTCATACTTATATTCCCACCAACCTGAGAATTCTTTTAATTTATCTAAAGCGTGTCAATCACACTGCTCAATCTCGTCGTTACCTCTGCTTCACTTCCTACTCCGTCAACGCCGTAATATTTGTCTTGCGCCTGATAAAATTCTTTTAAAATATCCGTTTTTCGGTAATACTCTGCAATACGTTCTCTTATTACATCTTCACTTGCGTCATCTGCTCTTCCACTCGATTTACCCCGATTTAAAAGACGTCCAACCAAAATTTCATCATCAACTTCTAATGCGACCATTGCATTAATCTGAGCGTTTTTTTCTACCATTAAATTTGCCAAAGCTTCAGCCTGAGCCGCCGTACGTGGAAATCCGTCAAAAATAAAACCGTTAGCCTCCGCATTCTTTTCTACTTCAGCATTTAGCATATTAATCGTAACCTCATCTGGCACCAAATGCCCCTTATCCATATACGATTTAGCCAATGTTCCTAAATCGGTAGCGTTTTTTATATTGTAACGAAACACATCTCCAGTAGAAATATGCACCAATTGATATTTTTGTTTTAATACCTCAGCTTGAGTTCCTTTCCCCGCACCAGGAGGGCCAAATAACACGATATTTTTCATATTCATCACCCGCGAACTTGGGTGTCCATTTTTTGATTTCTTACTACTTATTCCGAAGAATCTTTTAATCAATTCCCACATCTCAATTTGTGTTCCAATAAATAATAAAAATATTAATATTCAATAAGTGCGCAAAGATAACAATTGCAAAGAAGATTGTACCTTTGTATGATGGCAAATTATTTTTCTTCCAACTTCACTCTCGGAATTCTTGGTGGCGGCCAATTGGGCAAAATGCTACTGTACGAAACTCGAAAATTTGACATTAGAACAAAAGTTCTAGATCCTAGTATTGAAGCACCCTGCCGTATTGCCTGCAATACATTTGAGCAAGGTGACTTAATGGATTTTGATACGGTCTACAACTTCGGAAAGGATACAGATGTATTGACTTTCGAAATTGAAAACGTAAATGTTGATGCACTCGAAAAGTTAGAACAAGAAGGAAAAAAGGTCTATCCCTCTTCGAAAACGCTTCGGAAAATTCAAAATAAGGGCAGACAAAAGCAATTGTATAAGGATAATAATATTCCAACTTCACCATTTAGAATTTTTCAGAATAAAGAAGCCTTGAACAAGGCTGTTTTGAAGCATGAACTTACATTTCCAATGGTATGGAAGAGCTGCGAAGGTGGCTATGACGGCAAAGGTGTAAGTGTACTAAGAAATTCTCTTGAAGTTTTACCATTGCCAGACACCGAATGTATTATTGAAGATCTCATTCCTTTTAAAAACGAGCTCGCAGTAATTGTTGCAAGAAATGTCGATGGAGATGTAAAGACTTATCCCGTTGTAGAAATGGAGTTTCATCCAGAAGCCAATCAGGTAGAATATGTAATTTGTCCAGCTCGGATCGACGAAAATGTTGCGAGAAAGGCAAGGGAAGTTGCAGCCAAAGTATCGGAAACTATTGAACATGTAGGATTATTAGCGGTTGAATTGTTTCAAACAGAGGAGGATGATATCTTGGTAAATGAAGTTGCGCCAAGACCTCATAACAGCGGACACCACACCATAGAATCAAGTTATACCAACCAATTTGAACAACATCTGCGTGCCATTTTAAACTTACCCTTGGGTAAAACAGAGAGTAAAGTGGGCGGAATCATGGTGAATCTTGTTGGTGCCGAGGGTGAAACAGGGGAAGTTGTTTATAAAAATATTGAAGCGATAATGGCGATGGAAGGAGTTACGCCACATATTTACGGTAAGAAAGAGACAAGACCCTTCAGAAAAATGGGCCATGTAACCATTGTCAATGAAAACATTTCAGAAGCAAGAAAAATTGCCGAAGAAGTTAAAAATAGCATTGAAGTAATTAGTGAAAAATAGCAAGCAGATTCGAGTTTGAAATTTTAAATTTTTAGTTTATGAGCAAAGTAGGAGTAATTATGGGAAGTACTAGCGATTTGCCAGTGATGCAGGACGCAGTAGAAATTTTAAAGGGATTTGACATAGAAGTTGAAGTCGACATTGTTTCGGCCCATAGAACACCCGACAAACTTTTTGATTATGGAAAAAACGCCCACACGAGAGGTATTTCTGTAATCATTGCTGGTGCAGGAGGTGCTGCTCATCTTCCGGGAATGATTGCATCTCTTTCTCCATTACCGGTAATCGGAGTGCCTATAAAATCAAGTAATTCTATTGATGGATGGGATTCAATTTTATCGATTCTTCAAATGCCGGGTGGCGTTCCTGTTGCAACGGTGGCTTTAAACGGTGCTAAAAATGCAGGAATTCTTGCGGCTCAAATTATTGGTTCGAGTGATAAATGTATTTTAGATAAAATTCTGGCTTACAAAGAAGGACTAAAGATAAAAGTTGAAGAAGGCGCGAAGAAAATTAAATAGAATTAAAGTTAAACGGAAATGTCTGGTCGAGCGCAGTCGAGACCTTGCTATTTTACTGCTATAAATAAAATGAAAAGTTACTTCATTTACATTCTTAAATGTGCAGACGGGCTACTTTATACTGGTTTTACCAATGATATTTCACGACGATTTAATGAACACCAACTTGGATTAAACAAAACAAGCTTTACATATAAACGCAGACCTTTAGAATTAATATTTCAGCAAGAATTCAAAGATGTTAACCAAGCAATTTATTTTGAAAAGAAAATTAAACATTGGAGTGCAAAGAAAAAATTAGCACTCTCAACTGGCGATATAGAAATGTTGCAAATTTTATCTGAGTGTAGAAATTTTACCCATTATAAATTTTGTCCTTCAAAAGAAGAGGTCTCGACTGCGCTCGACCAGACATATAAATAATTACTAATAAATTACCATGAACAACCCCCTACTACAGTCCTTTGATGCTGCCCCTTTTTCAAAAATAAAAAACGAACACTACCTTTCAGCTATAAGGGACTTAATAGATATTACAAAGGCCGAAATTAATTCAATCACCTCAAACAACGAGGCGCCTACTTTTCAAAATACTGTTGAAGCTCTAGAAAATACTGGAATGCAGTTGGATCGTTCAACAAGTATTTTTTTTAATCTGAATAGTGCGGAAACTAACGAAGAAATTCAGAAAATTGCGCAAGAATTATCTCCTTTGTTATCCGATTTCAAAAACGACCTACTGCTTAATGAAGCACTCTTCCGAAGAGTAAAATTGGTTTACGATTCACGAAATGAACTTACCTTAACTGCTGAACAGCAAATGCTTCTCGAAAAACAATACAAAGGGTTTTCAAGAAATGGCGCCAATCTTTCCGAAGAGGATAAAATAGCTCTTCGAAAAATTGATTCCGAACTGGTAAAACTGAAACTTACATTCGGAGAAAATGTCCTAGCCGAAACCAATAAATTTGAAATGCTCATCACCCAAAAAGACGATCTCTTAGGGCTTCCAGATGGCGCAATTGAAGCAGCCGCACAAACGGCAAGAGAAAAAGATAAAAAAGGCTGGATGTTTACTTTGGATTACCCGAGCTATATTCCGTTTATGACCTATGCTGAAAATAGATCGCTTCGAAAAAAAATATCCTTGGCATTTGGAGCTAAAGCCTTTCAAAATGACCAATTTGACAATCAGCAAAACGTTTTAAACATTGCCACTTTAAGACACAACCGCGCTAAATTACTGGGATATCAGAGTCACGCACATTTCGTATTAGAAGAACGAATGGCCGAAACACCCCAAAAAGTACAATCCTTTTTAAACGAACTTTTAGTAAAAGCAAAACCCGCAGCACAATTAGAGTATGACGAACTCGAAAATTTTGCAAAGGAATTAGACGGAATCGACCAACTTCAAAAATGGGACGGAGCCTATTATGCCGAAAAATTGAAGCAAAAGCGCTTCAACTTGGATGAAGAAAAACTCAAGCCCTATTTCAAGCTTGAAAATGTTATTAAAGGTGTTTTTACCGTGGCAGAAAAATTATTCGGACTTCATTTTGAAGAGGTTGATAATATAGACAAATACCATCAAGATTTACTAACCTATCGAGTAACAGATTCTGAAGGCGTTTTGGTCTCACTCTTTTATGCAGATTTTCATCCGCGACCTGGAAAAAGAGGGGGTGCCTGGATGACGTCATATAAACCTCAGCAAATAAAGAACGGTATAAACGATCGTCCCCATGTGTCTATCGTTTGCAATTTCACCAAACCTACTGCGAGCAAACCATCATTACTCACTTTCAACGAAGTAACAACCCTCTTTCATGAATTTGGCCACGCCTTGCATGGGATGCTAGCTAATACGACCTACAAAGGACTTTCTGGGACAAATGTGTATTGGGATTTTGTAGAGCTTCCTAGTCAGGTACTTGAAAATTGGTGTTACGAAAAGGAAACGCTCGAATTGTTTGCTACACATTATGAAACTGGAGAAGTTATCCCTATGGAGCTTGTTCAGAAAATAAAAGATTCAGCTACTTTTCACGAAGGCATGCAGACCTTAAGACAATTGAGTTTTGGATTGTTAGATATGGCGTGGCACGGCGGAGATCCTTCAGAAATAAAAGACGTAAAAACCTTCGAAACCCAAGCTTTTTCAGACACCAGCCTATATCCTGATGTTGCCAAAAACTGTATGAGCTCCTCCTTTTCACATATTTTTCAAGGCGGCTATTCGGCAGGATATTATAGCTACAAATGGGCAGAAGTGCTTGACGCAGATGCATTCGAATATTTTAAGCAAGAAGGGATTTTCAACAAAAAAGTTGCAGATAAATTTAAAGACCATGTGCTCTCTCAAGGTGGAACTCAAGACCCTATGGAGTTGTATGTTAAGTTTAGAGGGAAAAAACCAAATCCAGATGCCTTGCTCAAACGCGCAGGACTCTTCAAATAATTTAGCATTCTATTTCTAATACAACTAAAAAACGCTCCTTTCAGGAGCGTTTTTTAGTTTAACATCCTACTTATTAATTGATCATTATTTTTTTCGAAACAGCTGAATTTTCTTCAGTTATAAAGCTGACAACATAAATCCCCGCATTGAGTGATTCAATAGAAATAGCTCCTTTATCAGATACTATTTGCGTCTCATATATCTTTCTACCTTGCATATCGATAAATGCAACCGATTTAAAGTCGCTGTTCGCCCCTTCCACATTATATACCAACTCATTGTTATATACAGTTACTAAAATGGAATTCGCTACGGTTTCATCTACAGACAAAACACTGCTTTTAGCAGTCTCTATTAAATACTCTACACATAATTTTGCAAATTTCGTTGCGTGATCTGCCGTTCCTGAATAGGTATCATTCGCTGTATGGATATTGGGGTTGTGCTGTCCAAAATTTGCCTCAAAAGGAAAAGCAGCCATATAGCCTTCATTTGTCCAACTCGCATGGTCAGAACAACCGTAGTTACAAAGTGATGTTCCATACGTTATTTCATGTGTTCCTGTCGAATTATAATGATCTACTAACTCCATTAAAAAAGAATTCAGTGACCCATCGGTATAATCCGTAATAAAAGATACATCATTGGCCGAACCATTGTAATTTGTCATATCAAATTGAACCGCAGCCACCACATTTACGTTATTGTTAGCATACTCTTCAGCAATTTCCGCAGAACCTACAAGTCCAATTTCTTCAGCCGCATAGGCCATTACTTCAATGGTTCTATTTGGAAGGAAACCAACCTCAAAAAGAGCTCGAGCGGCCTCTGTAATTGTCGCTATACCCGATGCATCATCATCTGCTCCCGGCGCATCATTGTTTCCTTGACTCGATGTAGAGTCTAAATGTCCTCCTACCACAACAAATTCGTCTGGAAAATCAACCCCTTCAATAGTCATAATTACAGATGGCATTCCAGTATTCGCATGGTTGAATAGTCGTACACTCACATCCGTTCTTCCATAGGTTGTTGCCATGGCCTCCCATTTTACTTTTAAGTCATTTGCAGCTTGAGTTGCCGCAGCTCTGTTATGATATCGAGTACGATAATTTTCCAACTCCAAGATTTGGTCCTCAATGTTCTGTGTATTAATCAAATTTAGTGTTTGATTTACAAGTACATCTTCAGAAATTGTAAAGGCCATTCTGCCATGAGGGGACACTTTTGTGTCATTTTGTATGGCAGCGATTGCCGCAGCTTCAGATTTTTTGAAGATATATCCAGGTCCATGGACCAACACCATATCATGCAACTTATGTCCCGCTTTAGGAGTTAAGTAAACGGCAGCTTCATTTCTTCTTTCTGCAAGAATTTGAACTTCATTAGGCAAATCCTTTTTTAATTCTTTGGCATCCGAAAGGGACATCGTAGCATAAAAATTAGTTGTTTCCTGAGCAAAACCACTCAATGAAAGTAGAATGATTACTAGGGTAATTAAATTAAATTTTTTCATACTCTTTTTTTTTTCTAAATATACCACATCGCCATTAAAACAGATAAAAAACTCTATTATTTAACTTTTGTTCAAATAATAGGGCTTAGAATTATCTTAGGGTTCTGAAAACTTTACTATTTTTGAGTTATATGCTGAAAGAAAATATAATAGATGCTACCAAGTGGGTCGATAGGTATTCGGACTACCTCTATAATTATACAATTGTGCGGGTAAACGACCGTGAAATAGCACAAGATTTAATTTCTGAAACTTTTTTGGCAGGTTTAAAATCAAAAGATAATTTTAAAGGCGAAGCGACAGAACGCACCTGGCTTATATCCATTCTTAAACGTAAAATTATTGATTATTATCGAAAAATAAATTCTCGAAAAGGAAAAGCAGAAGTTAGAATGTCATATACTGATGAAAATGCCGAAGGTGATTGGTTAGAAGAACGAGTTAGTGACCCTTTCGACAAGACTGCCGAAGATACCATGGAAAATGAAGAATTAGGTATGGCAATAATGAACTGTTTGGATGGGTTGAATGAAAAACAAGCCACTATTTTTAAAATGAAAACTATTGATGGTTTTGACACCGAAGCCATCTGTAATGAATACAATATAACACCGTCTAACCTTTGGGTAATTATACATCGCGCAAGAAAAGCGATGGCCGAGTGCCTAGAAGAAAAATGGTTTTAATTTAGTTATGAGTATAAAAATAAAGTGCCCTGAAGCAAATCACGTTTGTGATAAGAATCAATACAAAGAGGCTACTTTTTGGGAAAAAGTACGACTCAACATCCATCTTATATTTTGTAAGGCCTGCCGTAAATATTCCGCCCGAAATATGAAGTTGAGTAAAATGGTAAAAGACCCTAAAGTAAAGGTCATGCCAAAACAAGTGAAAGAAGAGTTGAAAGAGCAAATAAAAAGGGAAATGTCAAAATAATTGAGATCCCAATAAAAGAAGGAGCACCCAGATTATCGATAAACTTTCTACCCAAAAAGATGCAAAATATTTAGGCTGTCTTATCTTAGAAACCAACAGCAACATTCCAATTAGAATACAAATAATTGCTAAGTTTATAAAATAAGCATACGTGAATTCATCCTTGAATCCATCGAGAAATAGCACGATCAATAACAAACTTACCCCAAGAAATTTAACTTTTTTTACCCCTAAGATTTGTGGTAGAGTTTTTAAATTCGAAATATCGTATTGTAGATCCCTTATTTCAAAGGGAAGCGTAAGAACAATAACAATCAAATATCGCTGAACAAAAGTAACCCAATGATCTGTTTCCAACGATAAATTTGCTTCGATTAATGGTACAATTACCGTTACTCCCGCCCATACAAATGCAACTATAAAAACCTTTAAACCTCCCAAAGTCCTAAGGTTCTTATGCTTCAGAAGTGGAGTAGCGTAAAAATAGGTCAACAAACCAAATATACCAATTACAAAGAGGGTCATTGTGGCGAGTTGAACCCCGAAAAAAAGCATTCCGCAGAAAGATACCATTGAAAAAAGCTGAATCGATTTTAACGAATCCCTTAACGTTCTATGCCGTACTCCAGCAACTTCGGCATATTTCACAAAATTGTATCCGGTAATTGTTCCGAAGAAAACAAAAAACCACAAATTCAGAGGAATCGCAAGAGCAAACTCCAAAGCAGTTACTCCGACCAATGCACATACGGCAATCGCAACGTGAATGCTGGCATTTAGGTAAAATTTAAAAACTCCCGAAATGATGTTCATCACGTAAAAATAACTAAAGTGTTTATAACCTTTGTTTTTAGTTGAAAAATTGTCTCTTACTACCTCTTAAAACCCATGATAATATCGTTTAATATTGTAATTTTGCAAGCTAATTTCAATAGCAAATTAATGAATACAGATTCTTTTGCCCTACGACATATTGGTCCTCGAAGAAGTGACCTCCCAGAAATGCTGAAAACAGTTGGTGTGGACTCTATGGAGCAGTTAATTTTTGAGACAGTTCCAAACGATATCAGACTAAAAAAAGAGCTACAACTGGATCCTGCGTTGAGTGAAAACGAATATCTCGAACACATCACTGAGCTAGCAGCAAAGAACCAGGTCTTTAAAACATACATAGGATTGGGTTACAACCAATCAATCACACCTCCGGTGATTCAACGAAATATTTTAGAAAACCCGGGTTGGTATACTGCTTATACTCCCTATCAGGCCGAAATCGCCCAGGGAAGACTCGAAGCATTGTTAAATTTTCAGACCATGATTATTGACCTTACCGGTATGGAATTGGCAAATGCTTCTTTACTAGATGAGGCCACTGCAGCAGCCGAGGCAATGGCTTTGTTGTTTGCAGTTCGCGATCGTGATCAAAAGAAAAATGAAGTCGTAAAGTTTTTTGTTTCTGAAGAAATTTTACCACAAACCTTATCATTATTAGAAACTCGATCTGAACCTTTAGGAATAGAATTGGTAGTTGGAAATCACGAAACTTTTGATTTCTCTACAGAGTTCTTCGGAATAATTTTACAATATCCAGGAAAAACTGGAAAAGTATACAATTACAAAGAGTTCATCCCTAAGGCCAACGCCGCCGGGATAAAAGTAGCAGTAGCAGCAGATATTTTAAGTTTAGTGAAACTTGAATCTCCAGGAACTTTTGGAGCAGATGTTGTTGTTGGTACTACCCAACGTTTTGGGATTCCACTAGGATATGGAGGACCACACGCTGGTTATTTCGCTACCAAAGAAGAATACAAGCGAAGTATTCCTGGTCGAATCATTGGAGTAACTAAAGACACAGATGGTAACCGCGCTTTGCGAATGGCATTGCAAACTCGAGAACAACATATTAAACGTGACAAGGCAACTTCAAACATATGTACCGCACAAGTGCTTTTGGCCGTTATGGCAGGAATGTATGCCGTATATCATGGGCCAAGAGGTTTGGAATATATTGCAACAAAAGTTCACAATGGAGCGGCTACATTGACAGATGCATTGGAAAAACTGGGTTATTTTCAGGCGAATGAAACCTATTTCGATACCATTGCAATTAAGACCGATGTTTCAAAAATAAAACCCCTCGCTGAAGCAAAGGAAATCAACTTCTATTATCCAAATAAAGAAACCATTTCAATTTCGATTAATGAAGCGACTAATTTAAAGGATCTCAACAAAATAATTTCTGTCTTTAGTCAAGCAGCAGGTAAAGAAACTTCAGAAATAAAAGAATTGCTTACTGGAAATAAAATTCCGAAGGAAGTAAATAGAAAAACCGAGTTTTTAACCAATGAGGTGTTCAACGCCTACCATAGTGAGACAGAGTTAATGCGCTATATTAAGAAATTAGAACGCAAAGACCTTTCTCTAAATCACTCTATGATTTCCTTAGGTTCTTGTACCATGAAACTGAATGCGGCAGCAGAGATGCTTCCCTTGAGCGATCCACAATGGGGTAATATGCACCCTTTTGTACCTACCAAACAAGCTGGCGGCTATCAAGAAATGTTGAAAAAACTTGAAGACCAACTCACAGAGATTACCGGATTTGCAGGAACTTCATTACAGCCTAATTCTGGTGCTCAAGGTGAATATGCAGGATTGATGGTAATTAGAGCCTATCACGACGCAAATAACGATAGTCATAGAAACATTTGTTTAATACCTTCATCTGCACATGGGACAAACCCTGCGAGTGCCGTTATGGCGGGAATGAAAGTTGTAGTTACTAAGGCTACTGCTGAAGGCAATATTGATGTTGACGATCTGCGTGAGAAGGCAACATTGTATAAGGATAATTTAGCTGCATTAATGGTTACCTATCCTTCTACTCACGGTGTGTATGAATCTGCAATTAAAGAAATTACTAGTCTAATCCACGAAAATGGTGGTCAAGTCTATATGGATGGTGCTAATATGAATGCTCAGGTCGCTCTTACCAATCCAGGTGCGATTGGTGCTGATGTCTGCCATTTAAATCTTCATAAAACTTTTGCTATACCACATGGTGGAGGGGGTCCTGGAGTTGGACCAATATGTGTAGCGAATCAACTTGTACCTTTTTTACCAACAAATCCAGTGATTCCAACTGGCGGTGTGAATGCTATTAGTGCTATTTCAGCTGCACCTTGGGGGAGCTCGCTGGCCTGTTTAATTTCGTACGCATACATAAGTATGCTAGGGGTGGATGGATTAAAAAAGTCTACCCAATACGCTATTCTGAATGCTAATTACATTAAAGAACGTTTAAACGGTCATTACGATGTACTATACACAGGTGAACGAGGAAGAGCAGCACATGAAATGATAGTAGATTGTCGCCCCTTCAAAGAAAACGGTATTGAAGTTACCGATATCGCTAAACGACTTATGGATTATGGTTTCCACGCCCCAACAGTTTCTTTCCCTGTAGCTGGAACAATAATGATAGAACCTACAGAAAGTGAAAGTAAAGAAGAGTTGGATCGATTTTGTGAAGCCATGCTATCAATAAGAAAAGAGATAGACGGGTCTAACAAGGGTGATGCAAACAATATTCTTAAAAACTCACCGCATACTTTGCAGATGGTAACCAACGATGTATGGGATTTCCCATACTCGAGACAGCAAGCTGCCTTTCCATTGCCCTATGTATCTGAGAATAAATTTTGGCCTTCTGTGCGAAGAGTCGACGATGCATATGGAGATCGAAATCTCGTTTGCAGCTGTGAACCAATAGAAGCGTATATGGAAGCCTAACAGTATCTTTGTAATAACTTCTTATAGATGTGGCATTATCAAATTACTGACAATTAGCCCTATAATTATAGAATAGTCATTAATATCAGCTATTTTTACGAATCTGTGAAATTGTATTTATTTAAGCTTTTCATCGATTGCTAAATAAGACGTTTTACGTACTTTTAAAAAAAAATAACACAATGGGGGTTACTATAACGGGTATAGGCAGTTACATCCCTAGCGGAATTGCCAGGAATGAACAATTCAAAAAGAACGATTTTTATAATGAAGATGGTTCGCTATTTGGGCAAGAAAACGATGTAATCATTGAGAAGTTTAAGGCTATTACAGGAATTGCTGAAAGACGATATATAACAGATGATTTAAGTACTTCCGATATTGCTACGCTGGCAGCGCAAAAAGCTATTGATAGTTCGGGAATTAATCCTGAAGAATTAGATTATATTATTATTGCGCACAACTATGGTGACGTAAAACACAACACAGCGCAGAGTGACACTGTACCAAGTATTGCTTCAAGAGTAAAGCATAATCTTAAAATATTAAACCCTTCTTGTGTGGGTTACGATGTGTTATTTGGCTGTCCAGGATGGATTGAAGGAGTTATTCAGGCCAACGCATTTATCAAATCTGGAATAGCAAAAAAATGTCTTGTTGTTGGTGCCGAAGCTTTATCAAGAGTTGTTGATCAACACGATAGGGACTCTATGATTTATAGTGATGGAGCAGGTGCAGTGATCTTAGAAAACATCGCGGACAATAGTGGAATACTATCACATTGCAGTGCTACTCATACCTACGATGAAGCTCATTTCATCTATTTTGGTGAATCGAACAACCAAGAACTTACTGATGCTAGAATGTACATTAAAATGTACGGTAGAAAAATATATGAGTTTGCGCTCAACCATGTTCCCGATGCCATGAAGACCAGTCTGGAAAAAAGCAGCACGGATATTCATGAATTGAAGAAGATCTTTATTCATCAGGCTAATGAAAAAATGGACGAAGCTATTATAAAACGCTTTTACGGTCTCTATAATATGACTCCCCCTGAAGGAATTATGCCAATGACTATTGACAAATTAGGAAATTCCAGCGTTGCAACGGTACCTACCTTATACGACCTAGTTCTAAATGGTAAATTGGAAGGACACCAAGTATCTAAAGGAGATATTGTAATGTTCGCCAGCGTAGGAGCAGGAATGAATATTAATGCAATTGTTTACAGAGTCTAAGCATGTACGAAGGACAGTTCCCAAAAAAAAGATACCAGCATACCTTACGATTTTTAGAAGAAGTTATAACCAAAGAGGATCGCATTCTTGATTTGGGAGTTACAAATCCATTTTCAGAACTGATGAAAAAGGAAGGTTTTCAGGTTACAAATACTGTCGGGGAAGATCTTGATTTAGATACTTCAGCAGTTCGAACAACTGATTTTGACACTGTCACAGCTTTTGAAATTTTTGAACATTTCGTATCTCCATTTAACACACTAAAGGATATTCAAGCTAAAAAATTAGTCGCTTCCGTTCCCTTACGGTTGTGGTTTGCTCCTGCCTATAGAAGCAAAACTGACATGTGGGATCGTCATTATCATGAATTTGAAGATTGGCAATTTGATTGGTTGCTGGAAAAAGCTGGATGGAAGATTATTAAAAGTGAGAAATTTACGAACCCAGTAAAAAAATTTGGAATCCGTCCTATCCTAAGAAAATTTACACCACGCTATTATTTGGTATATGCAGAGCGAATTTGATGAATATTTGTATAATCATACCTGCTCATAATGAAGAAGCCTTTATTTCTAAGACGCTTCAATCATTAGTTACGCAATCACTTCTCCCTAAAAAAATTGTAGTCGTTAACGACAATTCTTCCGATGGAACTCAAAACATCATTAATTCTTTTTCAGAAAAATATGATTTTGTAACATCCATAACTATTAGCACAGAGGACAAACACGCTCCAGGAAGCAAAGTCATCAACGCCTTTAATGAAGGCCTAAAAACAATAGAAAACAATTATGATGTTCTTTGTAAGTTTGATGCAGATCTTATTTTTCCAAAAGACTATTTGGAAACAATACTCGCCCTTTTTAACTCAAACCCCAACTGCGGAATGGCTGGAGGATTTTGTTATATTGAAAAGAAAGGCAATTGGGTTTTAGAAAATTTAACGAATAAAGATCATATTCGCGGGGCGCTAAAGGCTTATAGAAAAGAATGCTTTCAACAGATAAACGGTTTAAAAAACACCATGGGCTGGGACACCATAGACGAGCTTTTGGCGCAATACTATGGTTGGACAATTAAAACCGACACTTCATTAGAGGTAAAACACTTAAAGCCAACAGGAGCCTCGTACACCAAGGAATCTAGACACAAGCAAGGTGAGGCTTTTTATAAGATGCGCTATGGTCTTTTTTTAACTGAAATTGCGTCAATTAAACTTGCATTCAAAAAAAGAAGCTTCCGTTTTTATGTGGATTGCATTCAAGGATATAAGAAAGCGCACCGCAATAAAATTCCCTATGCTGTTTCAGAAGAAGAAGGGGTGTTTATTAGAAAACTTCGCTGGAAAAACATTAAAAGTAAACTCTTTTAGGCGGCTAAATATTTTCAAAAAACAGTCGGCTAATTTTGTTATTTTAGCAAGACCAACACAGCTATGAAATACATAAAAGATACTGGTTCTTATTTCTTGATGCTCAAAAGAGTATTCAGTAGCTTTACGAAGGGCTCTGTTTTACGGGAATTAATATTAAAAGAAATTGACGATCTAATAATTGGATCCATGCCTATTGTTGCCTTCATTTCGTTTTTTGTGGGCGGGGTAGTTGCGATTCAAACTGCATTAAATATTGACAATCCATTGATTCCAGAATACTTGGTTGGCTTTGCCACGCGACAATCTATTATTCTAGAATTTGCGCCAACATTCATTTCTATTATTATGGCCGGAAAAGTTGGTTCTTTTATCACCTCCAGTATAGGTTCGATGCGAGTTACCGAACAAATAGACGCCTTAGAAGTTATGGGAATTAATTCCCTCAATTATCTTGTATTCCCTAAGATTATAGCCCTTCTCCTCTATCCATTTGTAATAGCAGTAGCCATGTTTTTAGGAATTTTCGGCGGATGGGTTGCAGGAGTCTATGGCGGATTTAGTACTTCTGATGCCTTTATCCAAGGGCTTCAAGAAGATTTTATTCCTTTTCATATTATATATGCCTTTATTAAGACATTTGTTTTTTCTTTTATTTTGGCAACAGTTCCTTCCTGGCAAGGTTACTTTATGAAGGGTGGTGCCTTAGAAGTAGGAAAGGCTAGTACAAATTCCTTTGTTTGGACAAGTGTACTAATCATACTAGCAAATTATATTATAACCCAACTCCTTTTAAGCTAATGATAAAAGTAGACAACATACGCAAGCGATTTGGGGATGAGGAAATTCTGAAAGGGATCTCAACTACTTTTGACAAGGGGAAAACCAATCTTATTATTGGCCAAAGTGGTAGTGGAAAAACGGTTTTACTTAAATGTTTAATTGGTTTATTCCAACCTGAGGAAGGACAGATTTATTTTGAAGGCAAAATGCTTCAGGAAATGAGTGATGAAGAGCACAGAATTCTTAGAGAAGATATCGGAATGCTCTTTCAGGGGGGAGCCCTATTCGATTCTATGACGATCGAAGAAAACGTAATGTTTCCACTTCGTATGTTCACAAAGCAGAAAAGAAGTGAAATGTTAGAACGTGTAAACGAAGTTCTTAAAAGAGTGAACCTCGAAAATGTAAATAAAAAGTATCCCGCAGAAATTTCTGGAGGAATGCAAAAGAGAGTATCTATTGCTCGAGCCATCGTAAACAAACCTAAATATCTTTTTTGTGATGAACCCAATTCTGGTTTAGACCCTAAAACGGCTATTGTGATCGACAATTTGATTCAGGAAATTACACATGAATACGACATTACCACAATTGTGGTTACCCATGATATGAACTCTGTAATGGAGATTGGAGAAAAAATTGTTTTTTTAAAAAATGGTGTTTTAGTTTGGCAGGGTACAAACGAAGAAATCTTTAAAACCGATAATGAGGACGTTACAAACTTTGTGTATTCTTCAGATTTGTTTAAAAAAATACGAGATATTCAGATTAAAGAACAATAACATTTTCTCTAAACTTTTAATAATCAAATATTTTACCTTATTTTTAACAGGTTCAAAAAAATAAATTATGAAAAACAACTTACTATTATGCTTTGCATTCTTATGCGGAGCATCTCTTTTAGCCCAAGTAACCTTCACAAATGAAGGTGATAAACTTGGAAATTATCCAGATTTTTCTGAAATAGCCGCCGATATGAATGGCGACTACCTTGACGATTATGTCCGTGTTTCTGAGAACGGAATTGGAATCGATTATCAAAACATCGATGGTAGTTTTAATTCAATTTGGATTGCAAAATCTATCAATACTGTCCCTAGTTGGAGTAATGCAGTAGGAGATCTTGATGGAAACGGGTACAATGACATTCTTCTAGGAGGTTCGTCAAGAGTTGCTTTTTTAATGGCAAATGCCGATGGAACAGGTTATAACCTAGTAGATTTTCCTGAGTACATATTCTCACAACGTTCTACGATGGCCGATATTGACAATGATGGTGATTTAGATGCCTTTGTATGTCACGATGTTGATTTAAGTCATCCATACCGAAATGACGGGAATGGTAATATGACTTTAGATCAAACCTTGATACAAACTATCGACGCACCTGGTAATTATGCAGCCATTTGGGTTGATTATGACAATGATGGAGATCAAGATATGTATCTTACAAAGTGTAGAGGTGGAGCACCTCCAGGAGACCCTTACCGTGATAATGCTATGTACACGAATGACGGCACTGGTGTTTTTACTGAAAACGCTTTAGATATTGGAATGAGAGACAATGCTCAATCTTGGGCAACAGTATTTGAAGACTTTGACAATGATGGAGACTATGACGCCTTTATTGTAAATCATGATTTCCAAAACAGATTTATGCTAAATGATGGTACTGGTAATTTCACAGATATTATTGCTACTACTGGAATTAACCCTAATGATTTAGGTGCCTGGGAAAACCAATCTGGAGATTTCAATAACGATGGTTTTGTAGATATTTTTTCTGAAATGTCTAAGGAGCTATATTTAAACGATGGAAACATTCTTGGAAATCCTACTTTCACTGGATACGATCTTCCTTTTGATGAAGGCGCCATTGGTGATTTTAATAATGATGGCTTTCTAGATGTTGTAAATGACGGTAACCTCTTTCTAAATGATGGAAATTCGAACAACTGGGTGAAATTTGCCCTTGAAGGTGTTGAAAGTAATTTAAATGGGATTGGAGCACGTATAGAACTTGTTGGTGATTGGGGTTCTCAATTACGAGAAGTACGATCTGGACAAGGATTTAGTCATATGACATCCCTAATTGCACATTTTGGTATTGGAACCAGTACATCCATCGATCAAGTAATTGTTAAATGGCCTTCAGGAACAGTAGACATTATCAACAATGTGGATATAAACACTCAGCACGTTATTGTGGAGGGTGGTAGTCTTGGTCTTGCCGATGAGCAAATCGAAGGTCTTACTATTTATCCAAATCCAACGGCCGATAGAATTAATTTCTCTTTAGCTGGTTTGGAAAACATTCCTGCTCGAGTTGTAGATGTTAATGGAAAAGTGGTATTAAATTCTAAAATAACTTCAGAAAATAACATCGACGTTTCTTCATTAGAAAGAGGTATCTACTTCGTTCAAATGGAAGTTGAAAAGAAATCTGTGAATTATAAGTTCTTGAAAAAATAAAGGACAATTTATTATATTAAAAAGTAATCCGTTAGTTAATTCTATACTAACGGATTACTTTTTTTTTAATTTACTACCAACGTATCTTTGTTGAGGCGTACCTTAAGCCAATTATACAATCGCTCTCTTCCTTTGTTCATATCAGCATTGCTTAATGACTCATTCCAAGTAACAGTAAATATATCTATAGTATCTACGGTATTAAAGTTCGAAATAAACGTATTTCCGTAACTCAAAGTCTTTATATCCTCATAGTTGACCTTTGCCTCTTTGCAAATAGCGTCGAACGGAATTAAACCGGCTTCCAACCTACTCAACCTAGTTACCTTATCTTCGAGGTAAACAATCTTTTGTGTTTTAGTCATGAGATCCAAAGAGTCTCGAGATCGCAGCTCTTCCATATAGCGAACCTCATCCCGAAAACTATTATCCTTAATACTTTGATTTAAAACCAATTCCGTATCTGCTAACGAACTATAGGCATTAAGTCTATTTCGCAATACACCCATGGTAGCTTCGTCAATTTGATCTGCACCAAAAGAAGTTATTTCAATGGTAGAAGCTTGCCCTCCATTATAATGATAGGCCGCATATTTCTTCATATAGGAAGCATTAGGCAATCCATCTAACTCCTTTTGTATAAATAGCTTGGCATTATTATTAAAGGTGCTTTCTTGCAGAACACCAACAAACGTAAAACTGGCCGGCACCATAACTAAAATTGCCACAAAAGAAGCCAATCTAGAAATGTTCTTTCTTCTTTTCGAATTCACATATTTTATCATTGGAAACCGAAGAACTTTCAAAACTAAAAAGGTAGCCAACGCAATGAAAATTGTATTTATAATAAACAAATACATAGCACCTCCTGCAAACTCTAAGCCCCTCGAATTATCTGTTACCGCAGCAGCCAATCCATAACCCACAGTACATAAAGGCGGCATTAAGGCTGTCGCAATTGCAACTCCAAAAATAACACTGGCAATGGTTCCTTTTTTTGTTCGTGCAATAATAAGCGCCAATCCACCAAAAAAGGCAATCAAAACATCGCGGATATCGGGTTGAGTTCTCGCTAATAGCTCTGACGATTCTTCTCTAAGAGGAAACAACCAAAAGAAAAGAAATGCTGTTAGCACACTTAAAACAATCATTACTCCAAAGTTAATCAGGGATTTTTTTAAAGTATCAATATCATTAATAGCCAATGATAAACCTATTCCTAAAATAGGCCCCATTAAAGGTGAAATTAACATCGCACCAATTACTACAGCCGTCGAGTTGGCATTTAAACCAATAGAGGCTACAAAAATGGAACAAATTAAAATCCAAGCTGTAGCTCCTTTTAATGGAATATCCGCTTTAATTGCACCTATAGTAGCTTCTCTATCTGTATCCCCTCTAAAATCTAATAGTTCGAGAAAAAATTGCTTTAAGTTAGAAAATAACCCCAACGCATCTTTCCTAATAGCCGCCTTGTTTTGGTCATTTATCTGATCTGAATCATTTGTATTATTCTCCATGCCTTACTTATAATTTACGCCAAAATTATGCAATATCTCTGTTAATAAATCCTTAATTTCTTGCTCCTTTTTCTTTGGAAATAACAACAACACTTTTTCGGTATCCACAATAATATAGTCGTCTATACCATCTATCACAACCAATTTTTCCGAAGCCGAATAAATCATATTATTACTAGCTTCTTTCAAGTGAGTCATCGCACCTACCATAGCGTTTTGACTTGGATCTTTGTCTAATTTATCATGCAGCGCTCCCCAAGTACCCAGATCGTTCCAATCAAAACTAGCTTTTTTCACAAATACGTTCTCAGCCTTTTCAAGTATGCCATAGTCAATCGAAATATTTTCCGCCTTGCCATACTCATTGCTTATAAATTGCTTTTCTTCATGGGTATTATATAGCTCATTTCCGCTCATGAACAAGTTGGCCATTTCGGGTAAATAACTTTCAAACGAAGAAATTATACTTTTCGCTCTCCATATAAATATCCCAGCGTTCCAAACAAAATTTCCTTCTGCCAAAAATTGTTTTGCCGTTTCATAATTTGGTTTTTCGCGAAACTGCTTTACTTTCTTTATATCACTAAGATCATCTGTATCACTTTCAATATACCCAAAGCCAGTATTTGGAAAAGTAGGGTGTATCCCTAAAGTAACCAATATTTCATTATTCTTAGCCGCTTCAAAACACTGCTTTACATCATTTGCGAATGCCAACTCATCTTCTATCCAATGGTCACTTGGCGCAACTAACATCACCGCATTAGGATTGCGTTTCTTTATCTTTAAAGCAGCAACCAATAGACAGGGTGCAGTATTACGCATGGCGGGTTCAAGGACAACTTGATCCGATGTGATTTCTGGAAGTTGCGCCAATGATAAATCCAAATAACGATCATTGGTTAGGATAAAAATATTTTCCGAAGGAATCATTGTTTCCAATCTAGAAAATGTCCTTTGCAGGAGCGTTTGTCCAGTACCCAACATATCATGGAATTGCTTTGGAAAATCAGCCGTACTCACAGGCCAAAACCTCGATCCAATTCCTCCAGCCATTATCACTGCAAAATAATCTTTGTTCATGCTTTTATTTTAAAAATTCTACCTCGGCGTTAGGATTAAACAAATACACCCGTCCTGTTGCTATTTCCAGACATTCAAACCGTTTTACTCGCTGGTTCCCTCTCTTAAAAATCTTCCCATTATACAAACGAAATTGACCCCCTAAAGGTATTTCAAATATATAGTTTTTATCATTTGGTGGATCGTATTCCTTTAAGGCTAAGGCCAATTTGGCATCTGTATCGCTCGTCGCCCTTGGATTCTTAAAATGAAGTGCCAGCAAAGGCAGTAGTTTAATCGGAAAAATTTCCGGACGAAGAAAGGGAAGCATTAACACCTGAAATGTTCGTTTCCATTCTAATCCATGTGGCTTAATCATCCGTCCAAACTTCTGAAAAGCCACCAAATGGGCAATCTCATGAATTAACGTAATAAAAAAACGAAATTTATTTAAATTAGCATTCACCGTTATTTGATGCTCACCGTTAGGCATTCTTCGGTAATCACCGTGACGCGTAACGCGTTCATTTACAATTTTTAGGTGAATCTTATTAGTGCGGATAAGCTCGAAAGTTGCAGCAACCGCCGCCTCAGGAATATATTTTTCGAGTACTTCTGTCATAGTATATTATGGCGTTGAACTGGAAACTTGAATTATTCTACCATTAAATAATTTTTGTCCATTTATGGAAAAATCCATTATGTAAGTCGCCATTTCTTTTGCAGTCAACGGGGCTTTATACCCTGGAAAAGCTTCTTCTAGCATTTCCGTTTGTACGGCTCCAAGCGCCAATGCATTAAATGATGGACCTGTTTCTTTGTATTCTTCTGCAAGTAATTCTGAAAGCGTCAAGACAGCCCCTTTGCTACTGCTATAAGCACTTAGCCCTGGGAATTTCAAACTCCCTTGTATTCCCCCCATACTGCTAATGGTAAGCACGTGACCATTTTTAGTCATAAAAGGAGCAACCGCCTGAATAATTGCAGCAGCGCCAAAAACATTTACCTCATAAACACGTCTAAAATCATCAATACTTATTTCTGAAAAAGATTCATTTATCAGTAATCCTGAATTATTGATTAAGACATCTACTTGCTTCCAATTTTGCTTGACATAGTCCGAAACCTTTTCTATATCTGAAGCCTTAGTTATATCAAAAGAAATTGCAGTACAATTGTCAAGTTTTAAATCTAAAACGGGTTTCGCATTTCTAGAAAGTGCCAATACTTGATGCCCCTCAGCTGCAAATAATTTTGCCAACTCAAAACCAATTCCACGGCTCGTGCCAGTTATAATAACATTTTTCATCGCTTAAAGATACACAAATCCCGCTATTTTCAGAAGTGCTGAAACTAGCGGGACTTTAATTATAATTATTACCAATCAGTACTATACGAACATCGTAACTGGATTCTCAATATACTGTCGTAAGGTTTGTAAAAACTTAGCTCCAGTTGCTCCATCAACCGTACGATGATCGCAGGCTAAAGTTACCGTCATCGTATTTCCAATAGCAATGGCGCCATTCTTTACAACTGGCTTCTCTACTATTGCTCCTACCGATAATATCGCAGAATTTGGCGCATTGATAATTGAGGTAAATTCCTTAATACCAAACATTCCTAAATTAGAAACCGTAAACGTACTACCCTCCATTTCCTGAGGTGTAATTTTCTTAGTCCTAGCCTTCCCTGCCAAATCTTTTACATTTCCGCCTATTTGAGAAAAAGTCATTTGATCTGCAAATTTCAACACTGGCACCAGCAAACCTTCATCTACAGCAACGGCAACTCCAATATGAATATGTTTAGCAATACGAATTGCATCTCCTGTCCATTGACTATTAACCTGAGGGTATTTACGCAACGCCATAGCACAAGCTTTCACGATCATATCGTTGAAAGATATTTTTACATCAGGGTCGCTATTAATTGCCGTACGAGCCGCCATGGCATGGTCCATATCCAACTCGACAGTTAGATAATAATGAGGTGCCGTAAACTTAGATTCTCCTAGACGCTTCGCAATGGTTTTACGCATTTGCGAATTCTTAATTTCTTCAAAACTTTCAACACCAACAGCTGTATATAATGCAGCAGCGGAAGCAAGTCCTGGCTGATAGTTTTCTATATCACTCTTTACAATTCGTCCGTTTTCACCGCTGCCTTGTACCTGATTTAAATTGATTCCCTTCTCCTCTGCCATTTTTTTGGCTAAGGGAGACACAAAAATGCGTCCGCCATTAGTTGCAACAGCAGGCTGGGAAACAACTTTTTTTGAAGTTACTTCAGGCTTTGCTGAAGTACTTTTAGCTTCAGCGCTGCCTTCTTCCTTCTTTGCTTCGGAAGGAGCAGCGTTCGAGTTTGTATAGCTTTCTAGAATTCCTGAAACATCAGTTCCCTTAGGCCCAATAATTGCCAGCACAGAATCCACTAAGGCAGATTCCCCTTTTTGAATTCCAATTTGCAACAAGGTTCCATTATAAAAAGATTCGAACTCCATTGTTGCTTTATCCGTTTCAATCTCGGCAAGTATATCACCTTCAGAAACTGTATCGCCTACTTTTTTCAACCAAGTAGCAACCGTACCTTCAGTCATAGTATCACTTAGACGCGGCATTGTAATTACTTCAACTCCTTCAGGAAGCTCAGTTGTATTGCTTTCTTCGGAAGCTGTCACAGTTTTCTTTTCCTCTGTCGGAGCCGCCTTCTTTTCCGAAGCACTTGTATTTCCACTAATTAAACCAGAAATATCTTCTCCCTTTTCTCCAATAATTGCCAATAGTACATCTACAGGAGCTGTGCCGCCTTCTTCCACTCCTATATGAAGCAAGGTCCCTTCGTAGAAGGACTCGAACTCCATTGTAGCCTTATCGGTTTCAATCTCCGCAAGGATATCCCCTTCTTTAATTACATCACCAACTTTTTTAAGCCAAGTGGCAACGGTCCCTTCTTCCATGGTATCGCTCAATCTCGGCATGTTAATTACTTCTGCCATATCACTTATAGTTTATGTGGTAAAAAAGGATAATTTTCTTGATCATATACTACATCGTACATCACATTCTTATCTGGATAAGGTGAATCCTCAGCGAACTTTTCGCACTCGTTAACCAAATCTTTAACACGCTTATCTATTTTCTTAATTTCAGCTTCGGTAGCCCATTTATTCTTGTATATCTCATTTAGAACATACAAAATTGGATCTTCCTCTTGCTTCTTAGCAACTTCCTCCTTAGTACGATAATGTTGCGCATCACTCATAGAATGACCTCTATATCGATACGTTCTCAACTCTAAAAAAGTAGGTCCATCACCTCGACGTGCACGAGCAATTGCTTCGTCCATTTCCTTTGCAACCGTTTCAGGCTTCATCGCATCTACAGCCTTGCAAGGCATTTCGTAACCCAATCCTAATTTATATATATCTGTGTGATTTGCAGTTCGTGCAACCGAAGTACCCATAGCATATCCATTATTCTCCACACAGAATACAACTGGAAGTTTCCAAAGCATTGCCAAGTTGAAAGTCTCGTGTAATGAACCTTGACGCGCAGCACCATCACCAAAAAACGTAAGTGTTACGGCGTCGCTACCACTATATTTATCCCCAAAAGCCAATCCAGCTCCTAAAGGAATTTGTCCACCAACAATACCATGTCCTCCATAAAAACGATGCTCCTTTGAAAAGATATGCATGGAACCACCAAGGCCCTGTGAGGTACCCGTAGCTTTTCCATACAACTCGGCCATCACTCTTTTCGGGTCTACGCCCATCCCTATAGGCTGTACGTGATTCCGATAAGCAGTAATCATCTTATCCTTTGTGAGATCCATCGCGTGCAATGAACCCGCAAGTACTGCTTCCTGACCGTTGTACAGGTGCAAAAAACCTCTTACCTTCTGATTTATATAAACTTGAGCCAATTTGTCTTCAAACTTTCGCCAGAAGAGCATGTTCTCATACCAATCTAAATATGTCTTTTTTGTAATTTTCTTCATGTATCAATTGTAATAGTTTTCGAATTGAAAACACATTGCACGAATAACAAAAATAGTATATTAAATAGGACTACGAAACCCGAAAGCCTTAAAAAAACACGAAATAGTTAGAGATAGGAGCTGTCAAAGATAAGTGGCAATAAATCTTTCACCGAACTCGCTTTCACCACCTTACCAGTTTCTCCCATAAAATAGACCTCCATAGGAGTTTTCTGATTTACCTCATACTCTGCTAAAGACTGCCTACAAGCTCCGCAAGGAGGTATAGGTGTTACCACTTTATACTTTAATGACCTTGCAGTTATAGCAATTGCATTGATGCTAATTCCAGGATAAATCGCACCTGCCTGAAAAACTGCAACTCGTTCCGCACACAATCCAGAAGGAAATGCTGCATTTTCTTGATTATTACCCAGTACAATTTCGCCCGAATCCATTCGAAGCGCAGCACCTACCTTAAAAAGCGAATAAGGCGCATAAGCATTTTCACGTGCTTCATGCGCCTTATTCATAAGTTCTTGAACAGCTATTGGAAGTTCCGAAAGTAAATCGAAAACTTCTAAATGTGTTTCAATTTTTATTTTTTTCAAATTTCTAATATTCGTCGTACTCGTCTCCAAAGTTAAATGTCAACCCAAAACGAAGACTTCCTTCCAATGGACTTTGCACTTTCGAAGTTGAAAACAGATACGATACATCAAAATTAATCGTAGTATATCTGAATCCTGCTCCTAAAGAAACAAACTTTCTAGACCCAGCTTCCTCAGCTTCGTTAAAATAACCCAGTCTAAAAGCAAAGGCATCTTGATACCAGTATTCTGCTCCTAATGCGTAAACATACTCTTTTAATTCATTGTCTCCATCACCAAAGGAAGTAAACATTCCGCTAAAGAAGCTCTCTTTATAGTAATCATCGTTTCTATCAATAGAACCGTCATTATTAGAATCACTAGGTGTTGGAACCAAAAGTTTGTCTATCTCTAAAGTAACTCCAACTTTATTATATTCATCAAGAATAAAATCGAAACCACCTCCTAATGATAAATTAGTTGGTAAATTACTTTCTGAACCACCATCGTTATACTTTAGCTTCGGTCCAATATTAGAAATATTAAAACCTAATCTCCAGCGACCATCAAAATCACTATAGGCAATTTCTTCACTCTGGTAATATCCAGCTACATCCACTGCAAACGAACTTGCAGCCTTCCCATCTTCAGTAGCACCCTGTCCTAACTTTAAATCTGAATTAATAAATCGTCCAGCTACCGCCATTGAAAATCGGTCGCTTAAACGAAGCGAATACGACACATCAAAAAGCAGCTCATTTGGCTTAACTAATAATGGCTCTTGATCTGCAGTTTGTCTCAACTCAATCTCTCCAGCACTAAAGTAACGGAAACTTGCCCCAACGGCACTTCGCTCGTTAATTCTGTTATAGTAGGCTATATTCGCCAGAAAAATATCATTTACAAGTTTGCTTAAGTAAGGTGTATAAGTAACCCCTATTCCTTGTTTTTTAAGTGCAAAGGCATACTTCGCAGGATTCCATTGCTGTGAAAAGGCATCCGAAGATGTTGCAACCCCCATATCGGCCAAACCAGCTGCTCTTGCATCACCTGCAATTAACATAAACGGAACACCGGTAGTAATAACGCCTTGAAGGGCATTACCTTCTTCTGGGTCCTGCGCATTTGCTTTAAATGTTATAAGGGCTAGTAAAATTGGAATAAAAACTTTCTTCATGAGGTTCAAATTTTCGACAAATATAATTTTAATTTTTAAAGGATAACAAGTTTTTCGAATTTTTCAACTCGCTTATTGGTTAACGTTGATTTAATAGTTATCTTATAAACATACACACCTTTTCCTATTCTATCTCCAAAATCATCCTTGCCGTCCCAAGTTATTTCACGCGACAAGAAACCATCTGTAGTAATAATTTGGTTCTTAGTCCACACCACTTTTCCAGTTACAGTAAAAACTTGCACCTGTACTTCTAGCGGCTCGAAAGGACGGTTATGATTAAACCAAAACTCGGTATAACTCACAAATGGGTTAGGATAATTTAATACTCTCGTAATCTCTAGGGCATCATTTCCCGCAACAACAAATTGAATTTCCTGCGTCGAAGAATTATTATAAACATCCCAAGCTTTAAATGTTAGAGTGTGTAATCCATCTTCTAAATCTCTTAATTTATAATTTAAGGTACCCTTCGTAAAATCATCAACATTTGCCTGATAATATTCATTAACAACAAAAGGATTCGACTCGTCACCATCCAAAATTGCAATCATATCATGCCCAATACCACTGGCAGTGTTCATCCCATTGGCATCCTCTAATTTTGCAATCAAAATAGGGGAATCGTTTGTGATACCTCCAGGCGTAAAACTTTCATCATTCATAAATAATGAAATTCGTGGTCCAATATCATCGGCAGGAGCATTCTCATTAAGACCTCCCACAAATAAATCTAGATTGACTCCCGTTTGATCCTCTAGAAGACCATTTTTTTGCGCGTATAAACTAACACGACCGGTTCCAACTGGAATTTGAGTATCTCTTGGCATTACAAATTCAAATTCGAAGGTTCCATTAGAGACGGTCGCCTTTCCGTTAAAGAGGCTCTCCCCTAAGGTTACAAAATCCATAACAAAACCATTTGCACCCCCATCGTTAGCTAGGGTCTGTCTATCTATGTCTTTATCATAAACTTTTGCTTCTAAAACCCCATTGTAATTCGACAATATCCCTCCAGCCTCATCTACAACTTCGCCACCTAAGCGAACTTTACTAAGCGCTTTAAGAGTATCTGTTGTTTGCGAAACAGGAATCCCGTTTAAGCTTGTTAAACGAATTTCCTTCTTTGGAAATGCTAAAGGCATTGCTGGATCACCAATATAAAAAACCACTCGCCTTTCAGTATTATTACCTATCTCAATTTTAGCAAGTCTGAGTGATTCGGCTGGCGGATTGGGATTATTCGTCTCGAAACCATAAAGGTAGGTAGCCAATAAAATATTAAAATCACTTCCCGTACTGGCCGTAATAGCCCTAGTTGTTGAAATCAAACCGATAGCTCCCCCTTCCTTGTTCCAAAAGGTAAGTTCTCCAGCGGTTATCCGTAATGGATTATCAAATTTGGTCAGTTCACAAGTTACGGTCACTAGAAGCGGATATCGATGTCTATTTTTAAGACCCTTCGCAATATCCTTGGTGTAAATGAACTCACTGGCCAAGCCATCCTCCCCACCATGCCCAAAATAATTAATGATCAACGCTCCTAACTCTATATTATTTTTTATTGCCTCATTCACCTCAGGATATCGATTCCCCCCCGCAGAAGTCTCCTGCTGATACGCATCACTATGTATTTTCTTTACATTTACGAAAGGTTTTTGCAATGAAATCTCATCTCCTAATGCGTCAAGATTTACTTCCAAAAACTTATCTCCTCCATCTACGTCATCAGAAATAAGTATAAAGTTATTTCGCCAATTCCCGTAGGCAGCTTTTGATGAATAATCTATAACCTTATTCACCATATCATTGGCGAGCCCAACTTCATCTGCCAGAATTCTACCAACTGCAATATCGAGCTTATCGGTACCCACCATAGTCCCTTCATCCAAAGTATTTTGCGGGTCAGGATTAGGGTCAGCATCCATCATTCCGAAGAAATCATCAGACATATATGAAGTATGCGTACTACCACTAAATAAGGTATGATGTGTAGGCACTATATTATTATTTCCGGCTAACCTATTCTTATAATCCACAGACGTATCTCCAAAGAGGCAGACATAACGTATTCGTTTATCTTCAGAGGACGCATTCTCATAAATATATCGTACCAAATTTCTAATGGCACTAATATCCTGTTTTCCAGAACTAAATTCCTCGTAAATTTTATCCGTCGTTACCACTTTCACATTCAAACCAGTCACATTTTTGTGATGGTTGGCCAAGCGAAGGGCCGGCTGAATTAAAAAAGGCGGTACAACAATTAGATAATCAATATCCTTAAAATTACCAGACTCGTCATTAAAAATAGTTCCTTTAATGTTCTGATTTGAAACACGAGATTGAGAAATATTTTCAGGTTCAAAATAGTTGTTGGGGTTAATCGCCACATATTTTCTGATTTGGCCCATAGTAGCTTTGAAACTGAAATCAGAGGCTCCTGTTTCATTCTGTTTCGCCACTATAAACTGAGGATTAGTAACATCCCATACCTGACTAAATTGCGATGCATTGCCTATTTGATACTCTCCTATTCCAAATAACGTAGCGGCGTTATTATATTTAAATGATAGTTGTTGTCCATCCACCCCAATTAATTGACGAAGCGCCTCAATTCCAATATAATCTAAGTAACCTACACTTGAAGGATTCCCACTATTATTATACACTAAATCTATAACAACGCCACTTCCAGAAGCAGGGACGTCGCCACGATAATCACTGGTCATCAACACCGTTTGCCCTGCTAAAGCAGCAAAAGATAACGGATCTACACTGGTTCCATTAATTGAAATCGCCATAGACGTAGCACTCTCAGAAGTTGCTCCCGCTTTAACGACCACGTGCATAGGGTCGTCATTTGTTATCAGGTTCGGGAAGTCAAATTCATATTTTTGCTCACTTTCAATATCGAACCTATTTCCAAACCATCGTCTTCCAACTATTCCAGGACTATAGACATCTTCCTCATGAAATTGGTAATCATGAAATTTGGTAATTGGCACACCGGCTCCAGAAGGCTCTACCATCGGTTGTACACGAAGCCCAGGCTCACCATCTACCGTAATATAATAGTATGATTCATCGCTATAAGGATTCAGGTTCGTATCATTCAACTTTGGCGAAGGCTGTGAAAAAACATCCTCGGTATCATCATATCCCCTCACTCCTATTCCGTAGAACAAAATCGCATCACTCCCGTCAAAAGTTCCATCTTCCTCTCCAATTACCTGAATCGCAATCTGGGGTAAATCAAATTGAGAATTTAAAGAGTTCCGTAAAGGCAATGGCTTCCCTCCATGCCCGTAAATTTTAATATTCCTGGGATTGATCCCACCGGTATTTATTCCTAAATCATTCAAGAAACCACTATCTATCCTATAGACACCTGTTTCATTCACCTTAAATTTATACCAATCACCATTTGCCAAAACAGAATTTGTAATCGTCCTGCGGCTGCTATTGTTCGAAACATTATTATACGTATAGCTTATTGAAAAAGAATTTATCTTCCTATAAACTCCTTTAATTTTTACAACAGGTGAAATACTTACAATGGTATAAAGCTGACTTCTAGCTCTTGTACTATTTATAGAATACTTGGGAGACTCTGGCACAAGCCTCTTGTTTATCTTTTTTAATTCTTCTGCTGAAAGTGTCCCATACTGAATATTGCTAATCTTCAACGACTTTGGATTGACAACCCTAGCTTCTTTCCATTGTTCACTATAAGAAAGAACACTTTCGTTCAACTCAAGACTTAGAGATGCCCTGGCCTTTTCTTTCGAAAATGAAACCCCCTCTTTAACAGCTGTGTTTTTAGAGAATGAGCTCTCAACTCCCCAATCAATTTTAATGTTTTTTGTTTGCGCCTGTATGCCAATCGACAACAACATAACGGCAATAAATAGTATGATTTTTTTCATCAGTATGAATAACGCCACAAATATACACTTAGTATTAAACTAGTTTCAAAAGTTTATTTTAATTAAAATTCAAATAATAATATCAAAAGTAATACGTTTGCATTTGGGTTAGTGGAAAAAAATACCTAAACCTAACAAAGCATTAATACTAAAATATTATTGCAATTTTATCGTTAATTACTATATTGCGAACCCAATTCGTCATAATTTAAACTATGAACTTAAAGAAAACCTTAGTACTACAGCTATGTTTGGCACTAGCCGCAACACTTTTTCTAGGAAGTTGTAACAAATCAAGAGACTATAAAGATAGTTCTAGAGCCACGGGATGGAAGATGAACGCTAAAGAAGGCGGATTTCAATACAATCCAAAAACAAAAGAACAAGAAACAGGTCCTGGCTTAGTTTTTATTGAAGGAGGAACCTTTACCATGGGTAAAGTCCAAGATGATCCTATGCATGATTGGAATAACACTCCAAATCAGCAGCACGTTCAATCTTTCTATATGGATGAAACTGAGGTGACAAATCTAATGTATCTTGAATATCTAGATTGGTTAAAGAATGTTTTCCCTCCAACCGATGAAAATTACAAAAGAATATACGCAGGAGCCCTTCTTGATACCTTGGTATGGAGAAATCGTTTAGGTTATAACGAAGTTATGACTAATAACTATTTACGTCATCCAGCATATGCGAACTATCCTGTGGTAGGAGTTAGCTGGATTCAAGCAGTCGAATTTAGTAATTGGAGAACAGATCGAGTTAATGAACATATTCTAGAAAGAGAAGGAGTTACTACTCGTAACGCACGTTATGAAGTGGAAGCTGGTGAAACCTTTAGTACAGATACCTATTTAAGCGCCCCAACCTTAACCTATGGAGGAAATGACTCTATTACAAGAGGTGGTAAATATTCGCAAGGAATAGCTAAGAAGAGTAAAGATAGTACTGGATTGTATGTCCAAAGACAGGATGGTTTATTGCTTCCTGGCTATAGACTGCCTTCAGAAGCTGAGTGGGAATATGCCGCTTTAGGTCTAGTAGGTCTTCGTAATTATAATGTGTACAGAGGTAGAAAGAAATACCCTTGGGACGGTCAATACACACGTTCAGGGAAGAGAAGAAGTCGTGGAGATCAATTGGCAAACTTTAAACAAGGTGATGGAGATTACGGTGGTATTGCCGGTTGGAGTGATGATGGCGCAGATATTACTGCTGAAGTTAAATCATATGAGCCAAACGATTACGGCCTATACGATATGGCGGGTAATGTAGCGGAATGGGTTGCAGATGTATACCGTCCAATTGTTGATGATGAATTTAACGACTTTAATTACTATCGTGGGAATGTCTATAGTAAAAACTATATTGATGAAGAAGGTAAGGTAAAAGTTATTTCTGCAGATTCAATTGTTTACGATACACTGAGTAACGGTCGCATCGTAGCGAGAAACTTACCTGGAGAAATATTACAAGTTCCAGTCGATGAAAATGAAACCTACTTAAGAACTCAATTCTCCGAAAGTGATAATAGAGACTTTAGAGACGGGGACAAACGATCTACAAGATATTACCAATCATTTGGAGAAGATGAAGAAGAAGTAGACGAATCGAAAAGAATGTACAACTCTCCTAAACACAGCGTTTCTGCAGACAGTACAGGCACCCTTGATCGAAATTTTGATAAAACATCCAATAGAACTACGCTTATTGATAATGAAGTTCGTGTTTACAAAGGAGGTTCTTGGAGGGATCGTGATTACTGGTTAGATCCAGCACAACGACGTTATTTCCCTCAGGATATGGCGACAGATTATATTGGATTCAGATGTGCTATGTCACGCGTAGGATCCAAATCTAAAAAAGGAAAACGTCCTAGAAACTAAAATCTATTTTTGAAATATAAAAAACCCTCTTTCACATCTGTGAAAGAGGGTTTTTAGTATATTTATTTTTATGAAAATTGAAACCTTACATCAGTATTTCGTAGAAAGTACAGGGATCTGTACCGATACTAGAAAAATCACTAAAGGCTGTCTCTTTTTTGCGCTTTCTGGTGAAAATTTTAATGGAAATAAATTTGCCCAAGTAGCCTTAGATAAAGGCGCCTTCAAAGTAATAATTGATCAAATAGGTTTTCATAAAAATACGGGAGAGACCATTTTATGCGCAAGCAGCCTAAGAATGCTTCAAAGACTCGCCAATTTTCATCGAAAACATTTAGCCCTTCCCATTATCGCCTTAACCGGAAGTAACGGGAAAACAACTTCCAAAGAACTTATAAATGCTGTGCTAAAACAAAAATTCAATACTTCAGCTACCATCGGAAATCTAAACAATCACATTGGTGTACCCCTTACTTTGCTTTCAATGACAAAAGACACCGAAATTGGGGTCGTGGAAATGGGCGCAAATCATCTTAAAGAAATTGAACAACTTTGCGAGATTGCTCTTCCAGATTATGGATATATCACCAATTTTGGAAAGGCACATTTAGAAGGCTTCGGAAGCATTGAAGGAGTAATCAAGGGAAAAACAGAATTGTATAAATTCCTAAAAAACCACAATAAACAAGTTTTTATTAATGGCAATGATCCTTTACAAATCGAATTAACAAAGGACTTTGATAAAATCACCTTCGGTAATGCGCAACAAGATTACCCCATTCAATTAATAGATGTCACCAACACCCTGAAAATAAAGTTTAAAGGGATAGAAATACAAAGCAACTTATTTGGCCTCTATAATTTTCACAACATAGCAGCCGCCATAGCTTTAGGTGCTCATTTTGATGTCGCTACTGAAAAAATAAAACAAGCAATAGAAACTTATATTCCAACCAATAATCGCTCTCAACAAATTAATAAGGACGGAAACAAAATAATATTAGACGCATACAATGCAAACCCAACAAGTATGCTGGCAGCCCTTGAAAATTTTAAACAGTCTGAAGGAGACAACAAAATTCTGATTTTAGGCGATATGTTCGAACTCGGACAAGAAGCCGAAAAGGAACATCAAAACATAGTTACATTTTTAGAAAATAATGCGATTGGTAAAACCTTTTTAGTGGGAGCAAATTTTTTTAAAACTAAGGTATCGTCTTCACTTATAAGTAAATTTGAAAACTTTGAAGAATTTAAAACAGAGTTTGCAAACAAAATACCTTCCAATAGCTTTTTATTAATAAAAGGATCTCGAGGTATGGCACTAGAACGAACTCTTGACATTTTATAAGTATACCGTTTCTCAAAAAAGTATAATTTTTACCCATTTTTATAAATTTTGGAGTGTTTTTAATGTTTTTTAAACGTTTTTATATAAAAAACATCATTTTTTGTCTTAAATTAATTAACATCCTCACCTCACATTAACATTTTCTTATGTTAATTTCTCCTCATCTCAGTTAAGCTTCGTTAAATCACTTGACATATCTACGCACGCCCTTATATTGAGGGTGTTGTGTATTTGACCTTAGTACTACAATTGTAATTTGAAGTTTCGAATTACCCTTTCGTCCCCCGACCCTGCACAACGACATCTTTATTAAATTCAAAAAAACATAACATATGAACTACTTAAGTTTAAATGATGAAAAGTTATTGCCTGTTGTAATTGACCTGAATACTTTATTGGCCGATTATAATATGTATTATCAAAAACTAAGGTTATTTCATTGGAACATACTTGGAAAAAACTTCTTCGATTTACACGCCCATTTCGAGCAAATGTATACCGACGCAAGAATTAAAATTGATGAAATAGCAGAACGAATTCTCACACTTAGGTACCATCCCATGAGCAAATTGAGTGACTATTTAAAAGTATCAAATATTAGTGAAGTTTCTCCTTTCTTAAAGGATACTGAAATGATAGACAACCTCATTAGCGATCACATGAAATTGCTTATTCAAATGAGGCTTGTTATAGCAAATGCCGAAAAAGCAAAAGACGAAGGTACTATCGACTTGATGAGCGGGTATATTCGTGAACTCGAAAAATCCAGTTGGATGCTGGACGCTTGGGCAAGCAAAAAAAATATCCATCTTAAAAAGAAAGTTGCACCAGAAACTGTATAATAATTATATAAAACATAAATAATAATGAACGAGGAAATTAGCAAATCATTTAATGAAATTACCGACAAACTTTTTGGTTGGGTATCTGCCATTATTGAGAATTTACCTAACATAGGTATTGCATTGGTCGTATTAATAGCTTCCTATTATTCAGCAAAAATAATTAGTAAATGGGCAAAACGACTTGCAGGAAGACATATAGAACAAATAACAATTACGAAACTTATTGGAAGATCAGTTGCTATTGTCATTGTTCTTACTGGTCTTTTCCTTGCACTGGGTGTTCTTGACTTAGGTAAAACTCTAAACACTTTACTTGCTGGTGCAGGAATATCAGGATTAGTAATTGGACTTGCACTACAAGGCACCTTAACCAACACCTTTTCAGGGATCGTTTTATCCTTCAGAAAAAAGATTCAAATTGGAGATTGGGTTGAAACTACCGGCTATACTGGGGAAGTTATGGATATAAACCTAAACAACTTCGTGATTAAAGAAGCGGACAACAATTTGGTGATTATCCCAAACAAAACAATCATCGAAAATCCAATGAAAAATTACACCCTTACAACCAAAATGCGAATTATGATTGAATGCGGAGTTGGATATGGGATGAACTTGAATGATGTTGAGAAAATTACCAAGGAAGCCATTGCTAAATCCTTCGATCATATTGAAAAAGCAGATGATATAGAATTCTACTTTACGGAATTCGGAGATAGCTCCATCAATTTTTTATGTCGCTTTTGGGTAGTTTCAGAAAACGGTTTAGAAAAACTTAGAGCAAAAAGCAAAGCCATTATTGAAATTAAAAAAGCTTTTGATCAAGAGGAAATTAACATTCCTTTTCCAATTAGGACCCTTCAATTTGAAGACAATTTACACATTAGGAAGGAGCGAAAACTGGAAACTATAAATTGAAATTAAGCCCCAAGTATCAATCAGAAAATAATTATAAATCTTTAAAACAAAAACTATGTTACGTTGGACTATCACATTTATTATAATTGCCCTAATAGCCGCCTTTTTAGGCTTCGGAGGGATTGCTGGAGCAGCTGCTGGAATTGCTAAAATTTTATTTTACATTTTCATTGTTCTCTTCCTTCTCTCTTTATTATCAGGATTAATCAAGAAAAAATAAAAACCATTAAAAATCAAAATCATGAAAAATTTATTTAGAAATACAATCTACCTATTAGCCATAGTATTTGCACTGGCAACTACAAGTTGTCGAGAAAAAACGACAGGCGAAAAAATTGAAGATGCAGTTGAAAGCGTTGGAGACGATGTTAAAGATGCAGTGGATGACGTTGGAGACGAAATTGAAGATGTCGTAGACGACAATGAGTAATAATAACCTTTAAAAAAAACAAAAAACATGTCAAAATCATCAAATATAATTACAGGAATAATAAGCGGTGCTGCCCTTGGATTAACGCTAGGAGTTTTATTTGCACCAGAAAAAGGAAAAAAAACTAGAAAAAAAATTAAACAAAAAGCCTTAGAATCTAAAGATGCCATTGTTGATAAAACAAATGAATTAACGGAGGAATTTACATCGACCATGAATTCTAAAAAGACCGAATTTTCGGGCGAACTTGATAAAATGGTAAGTGACATGAGCTATAAAGCTGATGACGTAATAGTAGCATTAGAAAAGAAGCTCGCAAAGCTTAAAGCAGAGAATAACAAATTTAAAACAAGTTAAATGAACCCATTAAAGGCTGTAAAAAAAGGGCTTAAAGAGAACCTTAGCCTTACTCAAGACCTAGCCAACCAAGCATATGATTATCTAGAATTAAGACTATTTGTTCAACTTAGTAGCGTGGCATCGAGTTTAGTGAAAATATTACTCTTTGGAGTCTTAGCTATTCTTGCCCTAATATTTGCCTCAATTGCCCTCTCAATTTTTATTGGAGAGCAATTAGAAAATTTCACGCTAGGGTTTCTATTAGTAGCTGCCGGACATCTTTTGTTGGCCTTGGGAATAATTCTATTGCGAAAGCAGATTGAAAGACAGCTTATATGCCTTTTAGGCGCTAAATCGAACTTCAGTAGAAAATTTAGTTCTATAAATCAGCTTGAAAATGAGCTAAAAAAAAGAGACTTAGAGCGTCAAACAACCAGGGAACAATTAAAGCTGAATTATAACCGATTCGAAGAAAGCATAGCGTCCCCGTCCCTATCGACAATAGCACTTAGCCTACTTGGTAAAATAGGAATTGACTATCTAAAAAAACGTTTAACTAAATAAAAACAATAAAATGAAAAATTTAAAAACAGTATTTTCAATATTCGCCTTAATCGCATTTTCAGGAGTAATAGCACAAACAACAAACAAACAAGTAACCTCTGAGGTACTTCAAAAAAAGTACACTATCTCAAATGGTAATGAAACGATTAATTACTCCATTAAAATTAATTCGCAAGAAAAAAGTAGTGTCAAAATGGAGGCAACAGATCGCAATAAGAAAGAACAAAATCGGGTGAAAGACAAATACCTAATAACAAAATTAATCCGAATCGACAGTGACAGTGATTCGCGTTATGATAATGTTTTACAGCTTTCGTACGAATCTCAAAAAGACGATAATTTTAATGTCTATGAGACCGCTCAAGGCTTTGTTATAGAAGTTACAGGTAAGAAACTTGATTACAACTTCCTTAAAAAGGTTTATGCCCTAACAAATAAAAGCAAAGACACCTTTGAAGTTGTCGTATTAAAATCCTACAAATAGATCTTAATTAAAAATTAAGCCTGATTTAATTAAAAAACCACATTCTAGAATGTGGTTTTTTAATACACTAGAATCATTGTACTTATTGAGAATTTTTGAATATAGTATGTAAGTAGAGAAAGCCATAAACAAAAAAAGCTTCCAAAATAGGAAGCTTTTGTGGGCGCAGAGGGATTCGAACCCCCGACCCCTTGGGTGTAAACCAAGTGCTCTGAACCAACTGAGCTATGCGCCCGCTATGTTAGCGGCTGCAAATATAAGATAGATTTTTTAATACTCACAAACAATTCTTTAAAAAAATCATAAAACTTCAGCGACCACAAAAGTGCTTCCACCTATATATAAAACATCCTCTTTTTGAGCAGTTGCAAGGGCTGTTTTATAGGCTTCTCTAATTGAAACATATAGCCCACCAACCAACCCAAATCGCTTTGCGTTTTCTTGTAATAACTTTGCATCAAGCCCTCTCGGAATATCAGGTTTACAAAAATAATAATTCGCATTTCTAGGGAATAGTGGCAATATTTCATCCAGATTTTTATCATCCACCACACCCATTACGATATGCAAGACCCCAAATTTTTCGGTTCTTAATTGTCGCATCGCGTAAACCAACCCGTCCTTATTGTGAGCTGTATCACAAATCACTTTGGGATTTTCTTGTAAAATCTGCCAACGCCCCATTAATCCAGTATTATTTACCACATTCTGGAATCCTTTGGCCATATGTTGTACGCCAATACCCCATCCTTTTTTCTGAAGCACACTAACAACAGTTTGAACCGTTCGAATATTATACTTCTGATAATTACCCTTCAAATCTGACATAAACCTGTTGCTTTTTACTTCTTCCGAAAAACGAATAGGTGCTTTAAGATTAGAAGCTGTCTTCTGAAATATTTCTTTTGTTTCAGAAGTGGTTTCTCCAATTACAACAGCAACTCCCTTCTTTATAATTCCAGCCTTTTCTTTCGCTATTTCAGCAATCGTGTTTCCCAAAAATCGAGTATGATCCAAACCAATATTAGTAATTACAGAAATTTCAGGCGTAATAATATTTGTACTGTCCAATCTTCCACCAAGACCAACCTCAACAATCGCAATATCGACTTTCGATTTTCGAAAATAATCGAATGTCAACCCAACGGTCATTTCAAAAAAAGACAATTCATTTTCCTTAAAAAATGGTTTATGCTTATTCACAAAGGCAGAAACTGTCCGCTTAGGAATCATCTCCCCATTAATTTTTATGCGTTCTCTGAAGTCCTTTAAATGCGGTGAGGTATACAAACCCACCTTATAGCCAGCTTCCTGCAAAATGGACGCCAACATATGACTGGTCGACCCCTTTCCATTGGTACCAGCAACATGTATTGACTTAAAACTCTGCTGTGGATTATCAAGGTAATCTGCAAGTATAATAGTGTTTGAAAGGTCCGTCTTATAGGCAGCTTTCCCAACCCTTTGATACATGGGTAATTGACCAAAAAGCCACGCTATGGTTTCAGAATAATTGATAACTTCCGGCTATTTTACAATCAGCTTTTTATTCGCTGTTCTATCACCCTGAATTACTTTTATATAATACACTCCCGAAGGCAATGAACCTACATTAAGACTCGCATTTGTAGTTTCAGAAATAACGGCATCTACTTTTCGACCATTTGTATCGTATAATTCAAGGCGTATCCCCGCCCCCTCTTTTAGCTGTACATTAACAATATCCGTCGCCGGATTTGGATACACAACTATTTCTGCATCCAATAGATCGTTCACGCCCAATTCTCCAACATAAGATTTATAAATAGACCTTCCATAGGTTCCGGCGTAGAGATAGCTACCATCCTCATCATAATGAATATCTGCTACCACAACATTTGGTAAATTAGGCCCCCATACCTCCCATGTAGCACCTCCTTGATAATGCATCACACCAAAATCTGTAGCTACAAAAAGTCCTGCCCAGGGCGACTCTTCAACATCATTAACCGGTCCATCAGGAAGATCTCCAGTAATATCAGTCCAAGTAGCCCCAAAGTCATTGCTCTCAAAAATATTTCCAAGATCTTCCCCATATCTATATCCAGAAAAAGTAGCATATACCGTTCCTTGGTCCACAATACTTGCATTTACTCTAGTCACCCAACGGTTTGGCAAAGCAGCCGAAATAGAAGTCCAATTAGTTCCACCGTCCTGTGTTACCCAAACATTGCTATCATCTGTCCCCACATAGATTAAATCACTATCAAACGGAGACACATCAATGCTAGTAATCGTACCAAAGGTTAGATTTCCTCCTCCAGAGCCATTGGTAAGGTCATTACTAATAGCTGTCCAGTTACCCGCAGCATTCGTAGTTTTATATAGACGTTGCGTTCCATAATATAATGTTTGGGCATTATTTGGATCGAAGGCTATTGGGGTGTCCCAATTATTTCTGTCTCCCCCAGAAATTCCATTAGTAGCACCATTAAAAGAAGCTCCATTATTAGTTGATTTTCCCAAATTTCCTCTCTGAGATAAGGCGTAAATCACATTTGTATTACCATTTTCGACCAAGGGTTGAAAACCATCTCCCCCATAAATCGCTTGCCAATCATCGGCACTCCCACTTTGGGTTCTTATAGTATTATTATCTTGGGCGCCACCATAAATCTTATTGCTATTGTTAGGATCCACATAGATTCTATAAAACTGAGTAATTGGAAGCGTAAGGTCTTTGGTAAATGAAGCTCCATCGTTATTACTTACATACAACCCTCCATCATTACCCAACAATACTTGACCAGGTGTACTCGCATTGAAAGCCAGAGCATGCTGATCCACATGTGCATTCTGAAAAGCTCCAAACCAGGTTGCACCCCCATCTGTTGATTTCTCTACTTCAAAATCTACATTATAAATTGTATTCTCGTCTGTAGGATCGATATATATCCCTCTAAACCACCAATGAAATCCAATATTGTTCAGCCCACCAGAATTCATAGTTGTCCAAGTATTACCTCCATCCGCACTGCGATAAACGCCTTGAATATTACCAACGGCATCCGCATAACGCGAATACAAAACATTTGGATTTGATTGCGATATATCGATACTAATTCTTCCTTTTTGAGAAGGGCTGCTAGGCAACCCACTGGTTAATTCTGTCCAATTATCACCTCCATCTGTCGATCGATAGAGTCCTGAAGTCGCACCACCATAACTATTCATTTCTGGCCTGCGAACCCGCTCCCAAGTGGCAGCATAAATTATGTCACTGTTTGATGGGTGGTTTGCCATATCAATCACTCCGGTGATATCACTTACAAACAATACCTGCGTCCAAGTCGTCCCTCCATCGGTTGTTCTATATACTCCTCTATTGGTATCATCTCTAAAAAGCGGTCCCATAGCGCCTACAAAAACCGTGTTTTCATCATTTGGATCTATTAGCACTTTTCCAACACTGCCAACTTCTAGCAATCCTTTAGACTCCCAAGTTAACCCAGCGTCCGAACTTCTATAAACCCCATCGCCATCATAAGCCAATGAACCTCCCCCAGCATTTACTTCTCCGGTACCAACCCATACAACATCTGTATTATTTTTTGAAATCTCAATGTCACCAATTGAAAGCATTTCTTGGTCATCAAAAATAGGAACCCAACTGCCCCCTGCATTGGTAGTTTTAAAAATTCCTCCCGAGGCCGATCCTACATAATAGGTTTCTGCCTGATCAATTGGAATCTCAATATCGGTAATACGACCCCCCGTATTTACAGGACCAACAAACTCCCATGGAGATCCAAATGAGCGATTTTCCGTTTTCTCCCTTTTCCACTGCGATGCAAGACGACGAGCATCCGTTCGTAACTCACCCGTAGGATAAGCACGTTGCATAAACATAAAATCATGAGGCGTTTCTTTTGCTTCTGAAACTTCTTCTTTAGAATTGGAGTTACAAGCCAATAAAACAAGGCTCGTCAATAACAGGAATGTAAATTTTTTCATTGCAGCTAATTTTTAGGTTAAAGATACTAATAACATCCTAAACTATTTCAGAAATACAATATGTGACCCGCTGGAATACACCTATCTTTGCAACACCTTAGTGACCCAATTTGTTTAAAGGAATTATCTACATACTTATTGCCACCTTTGCTTTTGCATGGATGAACCTCTTTGCTCGGTATCTTTCAGAGCTACACCCGCTTCAGGTTGTTTTCTTTAGGGCTTTAGGCACCTTTATTTTTATATTTCCGTATATGCTCCACAAGAAAATTCCCATTGTTGGAAAAGAAGTGAAGTGGCTCGCAGTAAGAGGAATTGTAGGCTTTCTGTCTCTGGCCGCTTTTTTTATAGTAATTCAAAGAATCCCCTTCGGACCAGCAATTTCCATTCGCTATATCGGACCCGTTTTTAGTGTCATCTTAGCAGTGCTTTTTCTAAAGGAAAAAGTAAACGCTTGGCAATGGGGCTGCCTCCTACTTTCAATAGTAGGTGTCTTTGTTTTAAAAGGGGCCGATTTTAGAATTGACACTTTAAGTTTTTTACTTGCCTTGCTATCTGCAGTATTGGTGGGAATCGTATTTGCGGTTGTGCGTTATCTTGGGGCCAAAGAACACGCCCTAACCATTATCAATTATTTTATGATCGCTTCAATTATTGGAAGTCTCTTTTTTATGAATCATTGGAGCATGCCAATTGGAATAGAATGGCTATGGGTGGTTAGTATTGGGATATTTGGGCTTATCGGACAAGTATTTATGACGATGGCATTTCAACTAGCAGATACCAATACCATTGCTCCCTTTAAGTATATGGAACTCATTTATGCCTTAGGTCTAGGCCTTATTTTTCTAGACGAAGAACATTCCTATCTCGCTATTTTTGGAATGCTGCTAATTGTACTTGGAATGGTACTCAACGTCTATTTTAAAAAACGCAAAAACCTTAGTTCGAAAGGCTAAATTTGTAGATAATCTTCCCTATTTGTTTTGCTGGAGCCTTCTCATCACTATTAAATCTAGTGGCTAAGGCAGCACGCTTTGCAGGATCTAAAAGACATTTGGAGTTATTGGTAGTTCCTCGTACTCCTGCTGTGGCATTAACCACCTTTCCGTTGCGATCCACTTCAATACTCACCACTACCGTTCCCGCCTCATTACAATCCTGAACGAACTTCTCCTTGTTCAACGCTTTTCTACCTCCTAAAAGATAATTGCCATCTCCGTCAAGCCCTTTTCCATTTCCGTAGTAACTCTTAGCATTTGGGTCACCATTAGGGTCGCCTTTGTCTCCTGGCGAATCATCATTTCCCTCACCCCCTTTGGCTTTTCCATCACTTTTTGGCCCATTAATCAGACTAGAAAGCGCATCCGTCGTTTTCTTATCGGGTGTAGGATCCGGCTCTTTAGGAATCACTTTTTTAGGCTTCACTTTTACTGGAGTTTCTTTCTGCTCCACCTTTTTTTCCTCCTTTTTAATAACAGGAGCATCTTCATTGTCCTGGGTAACCACTTCCTCCTTTATTTCCGTCTTTGGCTGCTCCACTGGCGGTGGTTTAGTTTCTTTTGGCGCCGACTTAATTGCCTCGGTAGGCTGAATTCTACCATTACCCACATCGGTAGTTCCAAAATTTACGGCAATCCCATTTTCTGGCGGTGGATCGAGATAAGACATTCCAACATAAAACAACAACAGCAAGATTATCAGGTGTAAAACCACCGTGATTGCCATGCTCTTCTTTTTATGTTCTGTATCTAGTAGCGACAATTTGCTTACTTATTTTGAATTATTAGTATTCTCTATTCTGAAAACTGCTAGCCTAAACTAAACCGCAGTGACCTAAGTCCTTTTCTGTATCAATTGGGACGTACCGCCAGTACCACCTTATATTTATTCTTATTTGCAATATCCATCACAAAAACCGCATCTTCAATTGGCACGCCTTCTTCTGCGCGTAAAATAATGGTAGGTGCTTCCTGCCCCGCCAGAACGGCCTTCAGTTCTTTTTCGATATTGTATTCACTCACACGTTCCTTATTTACATAATAAGCTCCGTCTTTAGTTATACTCACCGATGCCTTTTGAACATTGCTGCTTTTCCCATTCGCCTTTGGCAGAATAAGATCCAAAGCATCTGGGGTAATCGCAGGAGAGGTTAGTAGAAAAAACACCAACAACAGAAACACGATGTCTGTCATCGAGCTCATACTAAACTCTGCACTTACTTTATTTCTTCCTCGTAAATTCATTACGCAGGTTCGTTTAAGATGTCTAAGAAATCAACCGCAGTAGCTTCCATTTGGTGCACTACCTTATCTGTCTTTACAACCAAATGATTGTACCCTATATAAGCAATAATACCTACAATAAGTCCAGCCACTGTGGTGGTCATCGCTGTATAAATTCCTTCCGCCAGGCTCCCCATTTCGGCCTGTCCACTACTGGTTGCCAACTGGTGAAACGCTAATACCATCCCAATTACGGTCCCTAAGAACCCAATCATGGGTGCGGCACCCGCAACGGTTGCCAGTACACTTACATTCTTCTCGAGCTTGTAAACCTCCAGCCTTCCTGCATTCTCTATGGCGGTGTTAATATCGTCCAGCGGACTTCCAATTCGAGAAATCCCTTTTTCAGTGAGGCGAGATACCGGACTGTTCTGAGAAGCACAAAGCACTTTTGCTGCTTGGATGTTTCCGGAAGCGACATTGTCCCGAATCTGATTCATAAAATTACTATCTACCTTAGAGGCAGCCTTAATTGCGAACAGGCGTTCAAAATAAATATAAACTGCTACAAAAAGAAGCACGAACAACACTCCAATAATGATTTGACCTCCAAGGCCACCATTAACAAGCAGTTCCATAATGGATAGTGTTTTTTCTTCTACTATTGGCTCTAAATCTTGAGCAGCATCAGAAACACCATCCTGAATAAATAAGTTAAGCATAAATTATCCTGGTTTTAGTGAATAACGGAATTCAGATGTATAAATTGTTATACGTGGTTAAATAGAACTCTTTCTATTAAAAGGAATACCCCGGCACCGGCAATGAACCCAAGGAAGGCTAACCAAGTTACTTTTTTAAGGTACCAGATAAAGTCGATTCGCTCCATTCCCATAGCGGCAACACCAGCGGCAGAGCCTATAATAAGCATACTTCCCCCTGTTCCAGCCGAATAGGCAATAAAATGCCATAACACCGAATCTGTTGGGGAATCGTACATACCCATAGAGGCAGCAACTAGCGGAACATTATCAATAATTGCAGACAACACCCCTAAAAGAATAACTACCACATCTTGGTTTGGAATCGCACTTTGCAGCACCTCAGCCATATATCGCAAGGTACCTACTGGGTCGCCATTTTCGGCAACACCGTAAACCAAGCTTTCCAATCCGGCCACAGCCATTAAAATTCCGAGGAAGAATAGAATACTTGAAATTTCGATACGTGATAATGCTTTATGCGCAGAATATAAATGTCTTCTTTCTTTACTGAAGTCCTCTTCTGGGTGAATGTATTCAGAAACCAACCAAACAACCCCAAGTGCGAGCATCATTCCTATATAAGGAGGTAAATGCGTCAAGGTTTTAAATACTGGCACAGAAACGATCATTCCAAGACCTAGAAACAACATTGTTTTACTACTTAACAGTCGCTCTGCCTCCAAATCTTCAGTGGTGTCCACCTCAATATTTCCTTTAAAAGCAGGCATATAACTAGCAATAAAAAATGGAACTATAAAACACACTATAGAAGGAATCACTACGAACTCAATAAGCCCCATTGCGGTTACATTCTTAGCTATCCACAACATAGTCGTCGTTACATCTCCAATTGGAGACCAGGCACCACCCGCATTCGCAGCAATAATTACCATGGCTGCATACCAAAGGCGTTCTTCCCGATTTACAATAAGCTTTCTAAGCAAGGTAACCAATACAATAGTTGCCGTTAGGTTATCTATAATTGCCGATAATATAAAAGCTAGGATTCCAATAATCCAGAGCAAACGTTTTTTGCTTTTAGTTTTTACGGCACCCTTTAATATCTCAAACCCGCGATGGAGATCAATAATCTCAACGATGGTCATCGCTCCAATAAGGAATATAAGTATCTCCGCCGTCTTTCCTAAGTGATGTAACAGCGCATTCTCAAAGCCGTGTTCGGCTTCTTCACCTCCGGTGAGGAAGTTAAACGCATTGTCGTGGGTATCAATCACATCAAACCAACCTGCATGGAATCCAACTGCTAAGACAGCCCAAATTAAGGCCGCCATGATTAAGGCGGGAACTGTTTTATCTAATTTTAGGGGATGCTCAAGAGTAATAGAAAGATATCCAATAACGAAAATGAGAATGATAATCGACTCCATATGTGAGGTGGGATTTGTGTTTGCTTGTACGCCTTAAAAATAAAATTTTTAAAACAAATTAGCTGACAAAGGAAGTTATATTTTCAATAATTCCGAAAACTTGCTCCTATTTTAACATCATATTCACAAACGGCATAAAAAAAGTGACCTCCCTTCACTTCCTTTGTTTGCTTCGGAAGATGAAAAGTGAAAAATGATCTGCTCAAGACTAAAACAATTGTCAATCTAGGAAACACAACCACGAATCCACGAATAATGCCCAGAAAATAATTCGTGTATTAGTGGTGAAAAATGAGAAGATGAAAGCGACCTCCCTTCGCTATCTTCGACTGCTTCGGAAGGTGAATAAAAAACTCCGCCATTTTCATAAGCTGAAATTGCCGGAGTCACTTATTTTATTCTGAAAATCACTAGACCAATTGTTCCAGCGCTATTTCAAAAGATGTTTTACTCATATTTACTTTCGTCCCATTGTGGTTGAAGGTATTCTGAATGGCATTTTTTATAACTTCCGAAGTATCATTAAAAATAGCCTCATCTGTCATCTGTACTTTCCGCTCCATAAAGTAAGCAAAAACCCGTGCCATTCCGCAGTTACTTATAAAATCTGGAATTAAACTCACGCGCTCATCTGTGTACTCCATAATAGGTCCGAAAAATATTTCCTTATCTGCAAAAGGCACATTCGCACCACAGCTTATTACTTCCAATCCTGTATCAATCATCGACGTAATCTGCTCCTTGGTAATCAATCTTGAAGCTGCACAAGGCGCAAAAATTTCACACTCCAATGTCCAGATCCTTTCGTTCATCTCATCAAACGAAAGCATATTTTCTGCCAATAAGGTATTTCCCTTTTTATTGCGAAACAATTGCTGAATCTCTTCAAAGCTAAAACCACCTTCCTTAATAATTCCTCCTGCTCTATCGATAATCCCAACAATCTTAGCACCCATCTGTGATAAGTAATAGGCTGCCGCAGCACCTACGTTTCCGAAGCCCTGCACTATGGCGCGCTTCCCTATTACACTGCCTCCATAAATATTGTAATAATGACGCACCGCTTCCGCAACACCATAGCCCGTAATCATATCGGCTACCGTATATTTTTTTGAAACGTCTGGCGAGTAGTTTATATTCTCAAGGACTTTAATTACTCCGTGGCGTAACTGTCCAATCCGATTAATCTTATCCGCTTCATTTGGAGAAAAGTGTCCGTTAAAAACACCTTCCTGCGGATGCCAAACACCCGATTGTTCGGTAATTGGAATTACTTCGTGAATTTCATCCACATTTAAATCCCCTCCCGTACCGTAATACGATTTCAACAAAGGCGATACTGCCTTATACCAACGCTCCAAAACGCCCTTTTTACGAGGATCGTGCGGATCGAAATTAATACCCGATTTGGCTCCTCCAATAGCAGGTCCAGACACCGTAAATTTCACTTCCATGGTTTTGGCAAGCGAAAGCACCTCATTCATATCAAGTCCTTTTCGCATTCGGGTTCCACCACCGGCAGCACCACCACGTAAAGAATTGATTACCGTCCAGCCTTCGGCTTCGGTTTCAGGATCGTTCCAATGAAAAACGATCTCTGGCGTTTTATTCTCGTATTTACTTAATAATTTCTTCATCTTACAAAGAAAGGTTGAATCGCTTATGAAAAATCATAAGAACACCGAAATAGCACGATTATGAACTATTTTTCTTGGGCTTCGACTATATTGTCCTCCTTCTTTATAGCTTCGGAAGACAATGGCAAATATAAAAAAAAGTATCCCTTAAAATTGAAAATGTATAGCCGAACCACAAATTGAATTTATTTTTCAAAATAGTTTCAAAAAAATGCAATAGATTTAAAAAGTATCGTCTTTTATATCAAAGACCCATTGTAAAAGGTTTAAATGAATCCGGAATCAGAAAACAGTAAAAAACTAAAGGACTTTTTTGGCAAGGAATATCGGTCGCTCAAGTTTTACGTAAACAGCAGAATTAGAGATACTGCAAATAGAAATGCAGAAGACATTATTCAGGACGTAGCATTAAAACTTTTTACGGGAGCCGATAGATATGAACCAATTACTAATGTGGCGGGCTTTGTGTATCGCTCCATACGGAACCGAATTATTGATATTATGCGAACCTCAGAACAACCCGAAGCATTAGAAATTGATGGCATCCTACAGGATTTATTGGAGCTAGGAAACGAAAGTTCAGAAATACAACCATCCGATGCTATGATTGCCCAACTAAAAGCCAGTATTGAACAATTAAAACCTGGTTATAGAGATATTATTATTGCGGTCGATTTTGAAGGCTATACCTATAGAGAGATTTCGGAAGAAACAGGAATCCCAGAGGGAACGCTCATGTCCAGAAGACATCGCGCCATTGGGATATTATATAAGAAACTAGAATCACAAAATAACACTCATTAAAAGAACAGCTTATGAAAAATTTATTCACACATAAAATGAGAGGGAGAACGCCTCTAGAGATCGCAGGAATTATAATCGTTGGCACAGCGGCCATCGTCGGACTCGCAATTTTGTTTGGTTTTATCATCATGTGGCTTTGGAATTGGTTGATGCCAGATCTTTTTGGCCTCACCACCCTCACCTACTGGCAAGCCGTTGGTCTCTTTATATTATTTAAAATATTAATTGGCGGTTGCGGAAGCGGAGGTTCTTCTAAAAAGTCTAAGGAATGTAAGGACGACTCCAAAAAAACAGATTTCTCAAAATGGAAACATTATGACAAGTTCTGGAAAGAGGAAGGCGATGAACTGTATAAAAACTACAAGGAGCGACTGGCAAATCCTGAAAGTGAAGTTACAGGCGAAAGTGAATCTCAAGAATAATTGCCCTTAAACTAACCACTCATGGAACTCTTACTATTTAGAACCGATATTAAATCCAAGAAGAAAGTGAAACACCTACAGCCGCTGCTCAATGAACAGGCGGGGGTGTTGGACTGGTCTATCGACCTAGAAGATATTGACAATGTGCTGCGTATTGAAGCCACCGCCCAAGACATAGCCGAAGACATTATTGGCCTGGTAGAAAAGCAGGGCTTCTATATTAAAAGCTTGGTGGATTAACATATTTCTTTCTATTCCTTTCGATTCTTGAAACGCATATTTAAATCCCGCACAACATTTGGTATTCTTTAAGTTCTCCCCTACTTTTAAAGACCTTTCACTTAAAGAAGCTTTATGAAAACAACCCAAGATCAAAACCCAATAAGCAGAACAGATGTACTGGCCTTAGAACGCACCAAACTCGCCAATGAACGCACCTTTCTGGCGTATTTTAGGACCTTTATTGTTTTTTTGAGTTCTGGTTTTGTAATTCTAAAGATTGACATTTTTAGCGATCTGGCAACCTTAGGCTACTTTTTTATAGCGACCTCCTTTATCTTACTCGCAATTGGAGTAGCCCGTTTTTTGTATGTAAAAAGAAAGCTGAAGAAGTCTTTTTACTAAGTAATAGTATTTAAAACACTCAAAATGAAAATAGAAGGAAAATCCATTAGAACCTTTATTGGTTCTAAAAACTATGCTACTTCTCGAAATTTTTATCTGGATTTAGGATTTGAGGAGATAATTACTTCTGAAAAAATGTCTTACTTCTATATTGGAAAATTTGGGTTTTATCTACAAGACGCCTATGTAAAAGATTGGATTGACAATTCAATGATATTCTTCGAAGTGGATAATTTGGAAAGTACTTTAAAACATATACAGAGTCTAAGATTGACCGAAAAATATGAAAATATAAGATTATCTGAAATAAAGCACACCGAATGGGGAAACGAATTTTTCCTTCACGATCCGTGCGGAATATTATGGCATTTTGGGAAATTTAATCCCAAAGAACAATCGTAGTTATAAAACTATTCAAACCTAAGTCTTTGGCTACCCTTCTTCGGCACAAACCTCAATCGACTTAATTTGTCGCTGTAGCAATTCTTGAATCGCTCTGTCATACTCCTGGTCACGAGTACTTTCTTTAAAAATGCGTTGTGTCGCCCCTTGTTCTTGCATTGCTTTTATATTTATAGGTCTGGGGAGTCCTTTGTTGTCTGTCAAAAGTACATAAAAATTTTAATAGGAAAATACGTACAAACACGTAATTTTAAAAAACACTCAATTTTTAACTACCTTAACACCCAACTAATACCCAACCCACTATGAAAATTCAATTGCTCTGCCTGTCTTTTGCCTTATTAGTACTCACTGCCTGTAAACAAGAGGCTCCCAAAGAATCTTCTCTGGTAAATTACCAAGGCGATGAAACCTATTCGGTTATTTTTGGAAGCACCACCGTAGGGCATCTTAAAACCCATACCCAAGGCGATACCATTCAAATAGACTACGATTATAAAAACAACGGCCGTGGACCAACTATGAAGGAAACCATAGTATTAAATACAGACGGTTTTCCAGTACAATGGGATATAAAAGGGAATACCACCTTTGGCAATAGCGTAGATGAACACTACTCCCTAAAAGCAACCGCAGCCTCTTGGAAAGATGCTACTGGTAGTGATAGCACTAAGACGGAAGCTCCTTTGTGGTATGTAAATCAGTCAGGAAGTCCGTATTCCACGATTCTTACCGCACGAAGCCTTTTAAAATCTCCCAATTCTTCAGCAGCCGTACTTCCAGCAGGGACATTAAAGCTTACCGAGATGGAAAAAATTAGTGTGACAGTAGATTCTACTTCCGTCCAGCTTACCACCTATGCAATGTCTGGAGCCGATATGAATCCTTCTTACTTTATTGCCGATAATGAGCAACGTTTGTTTGCAGTGATTAGCCCTTCCTTTGTGATTGTTCGTGAAGGTTTTGAAGCCCAAGAAAAAGAACTTCGGGCCTATGCCGAAAATTATTCTACCCAACGTTTTGAATCATTACAAAAGGAATACGCTCATAACTACGGAAAAAAGGTGCGTATTGCCAATGTAAAAATCTTCGACCCAAACACCTTAGCACTTTCAAAACTTTCGTCCGTTCTTGTGGATGGCGAGCGTATTCTAAGTATCGATGCAGCAGATGCAAGCGGCACAGATGAAGTTGTGATTGATGGCGCAGGAGGAACTTTGGTAGCAGGAATGTACGAAATGCACGCCCACACTGGGGATGAAGGCGCCTTATTGAATGTATTGGCCGGAGTTACCAGCTTTCGGGATATGGGGAACGACAATGACGTATTAGACGGTCTAATTAAAAAAATTAATACGGGAGTTTTGGCAGGACCTCGAATTCATCGCCTAGGCTTTATTGAAGGCCAAAGTGAATACAGCGCAAACAATGGGATTCTAGTATCTAGCGAAGTAGAGGCCTTGGCGGCTGTGGATACCTATCACGACAAGGGCTTTTATGGCGTAAAGCTATACAATTCTATGAACGGCGATTGGGCGCCAGCCATCGTCAAAAAGGCACATGAATATGGGATGTTTGTCTGCGGACATGTACCCGCATTTTCCAATGCCAATTCTATACTACGAGCTGGTTTCGACGAAATGACCCATATCAATCAAACTATGTTGGGTTGGGTGTTAGAGCCTGGGGAAGACACACGTACCCTACTTCGTCTTACCGCATTAAAAAGATTGCCAGGCCTTGACTTGAATAGTACAAAGGTGCAAGAATCTATGAATTTATTTATTGAAAACAAGGCAGCTATGGATCCAACCTTGGCTATCCACGAAGTCTTGATGAAAGCTAGAAATGGGGAAGTATGGGAAGGAACTAAAGATTTTATAGATCATATGCCACCAAACACCCAACGCGGATTTAAAGTAGCCTTGGCAGATGTCTCGAACCCAGAAGACGACAAGGCCTATCGTGCTGGCTACGATAAAATTGTGGAGACCTTAAAAATGATGAAGGACAAAGGAATCACGATTATCCCAGGCACCGATCTAGGAGGTTCTTTCCTTTACCATCATGAACTTGAGCTTTACGAACAGTTGGGCTATACCCCTGCCGAATTGGTTAAGCTGGCTACCTACGATATGGCTCAATATTTAGGTGATGAGGATCTAGGAAGTATTGCCCCTGGCAAACTTGCCGATTTCTTCCTAATTCCTGGAAATCCTGTAGAAAACATTAAAGCCATTAAGACAATTTCAATGGTATCTCGTGGAGGTACTTTCTACTATCCAAGTGAGGTGTATCCTGCTTTTGGCATTAAACCCTTCACCCCAAAGCCAGCGGTAGCAGAGTAAAAATTGAACTAACAGCTAATAAGGACTATCGCAAATGATGGTCCTTATTATTAAATGAATAGTATGAAATTAAACTTACTTTCTTGTGATGCTCAACGCCCCGATAGAAGGGCAATCGCTAACTGTATTACAGAGATTTCAGCTACTAATCCATCCTTGTCGAGTGAGCTTACAGACATACTCTTATAAGGTGATGCTGTAGATATTGAGGTAGCAGATAAAAACTCGGGTTCTGCCTTAAGAGCTTTGCGAAAACTAAATATTGAATACGAAATTATAGAGTGAAACTGCTTACTATGATTCCTTGAATAACTTCATCAGCAGCCAATGGCAGTCAAAGATGTAGCTTAAAACAGGCGATACATCCTAGTTAAAATAACACCCTTTCCATCTGCCAAAACAACTTCTGACAAGATTCTTTCTTCCTTTACCTGAAAATTAAAAGGTGGCGCGAGTAGGTTCACACCACTTTGTTTTTTTATCCGAATCCCCTGTCCTGAAATAATATCTTTATTGGGTTCAAAACCTCCTTGGGGAAGATGCTCAGTTAAAATAACATACCTAAAAGCGTCCAGCTTTGGTAGAATCTGTTGTATTTCAGCATTCGATAAATGTTGCAACACTTGCCTCACCAAAGCACAATCCCCAGCAGGCAAGTCATCTACCGCCAAATCCAAACAATGAAATTCTAAATTCTCTTCTTGAAATGCTGATTTATTATGGGCTATAAGATCTGCAACAATATCTACGGCCATATACTTCTTTGTATGCCTTACCAAATCTTTCCCCACATTAAAATCCCCACAGCCTAAATCACAAACCACCAACTTAGGTTCAAAAGAAGTCAGGAATGCTGATAATGCCGTTATATATGGACTTACAATCTCAGCTAGATGCGAACCCTCCCCAGAGTAAAAATTGCTGCTAGCGTCGCCCCAAAGTTTCAAATCATACACCTGCTCCATCGCAGCCTTCGTTGGCCAAGGCTTCTTTTCATTTTTAGTTCCAATTTCTTTATTTTTCATAATTACATGAAGGGCCTCTATAGTCTTTTTGTAATTTTAAACAAACCTACAAATTATATATAGCTTCCTAATTAACCAAACTGAAACCTATCTAAAAAATTATAAATATTTGTTTATCTGATAGTTATCTCCTATTTTTATTTAAAACTCACCACTGAAGGGTTTGTGCTTTTTCAAAATTAGACTTGTCACAATGCTCTAGGTGATTTAATAGATGAATATGAAATACGCCTTCTTTTTTATAACACTAATTTTTCTGTCAGGATGTAATAAAAAACAATCCTTTGACTACGATTTAGCTATCTCGAACGTTAATCTAATTGACGGCACAGGAAGCCAATTGCAAAAGAATGTTACAATTGGTATTAGGGACGGAAAGATCATTGAAATTGATTCTGTAGCTATCGGTAAAGCAAAAATGAGTATCGATGGTAGCGGGAAGTTTTTGATTCCTGGATTATTCGATTGTCATGTGCATACAGCGGACTATAAGCTTGATTTTCCAAGATTTGTTCATTACGGAGTGACCTCTGTTTTTATAACAGGGGGGAGCTTGTGTACAGATGAATATTATACTGCAATGCGACTGCAGGCCAATCAAGATTCCATCCCTGCGCCAAATGTATTTCACACCAGCCAGCATTTCTCAATGGAAGGTCGCCACCCTTCTAAGACTTATGCAACTAACAATTGGCGCGATGGAGAATCAATCTTTTTCTTGAAGGATACGCTTCAAATTGAAGAACTCCTAAAAAAAGTAGCCCAAAACCCCATTTTAGGAATCAAACTAACAATTGAAGATGGACCAGCTCCACCTTTTGTTGAACGTATGCCCCAAGAGTTTATTAATAAGACCGTAAAAGAAGCATCAAAATACGATTTAGAAGTATATGCACACGTGAGTGATAATACAGAATTGGAGATGGCCATTAGAGGGGGTGTTCAAAATATTGTTCATTTTACGGGTGTCAACATCGACCCACAGGATAGCATCCAGACAGGTCTTATTGAACAATTGAGCAAACGAAACCCTTCTTGGGTGACTACCCTAATGATCGACAAGTCATTTCTCTATCCCTTACACCCAGAGTGGTTTGACTTAAAAGAGATGCTTACTGATTACCGTCAAATGAAAAATGAAATCACACCCAAGAGCATTGAGATTGCAAAAATGTACTTAGAATTTATAAAAGAGGAATATGGTTTGGAAGAAAGTTCGCTCTCTGCTTTAATGAAACCTCAAGTGGAAGACATACAATATCTAAATGATCTAGGAATTAATATGGTGCTTGGTACAGACGCAGGTAACGATCTTAATTATCATGGATATAGTTTACACGAAGAGATGCAGCTTCTAGAATTTGGCGGGATGAAACCTTTAGATATTATTAAGATGGGAACCCTTAATGCCGCTAAAATGATGAAAACAGAGAATTCGCGAGGCTCAATTGAAGTTGGAAAATTCGCAGATATGGTCTTGCTTGATAGAAATCCGTTAGAGTCAATTAGCAATAGTTTATCCATAAATACAGTACTAAAAAATGGGGTAATTCAAAAAAGAATAACCGAATAAATACTATTCTATTCACCCAAAAACCACGCCCCCACAAGAATCTTTGCTGGCGCCCGTAACACTAGATAGGCTGTTGACCTCATCTCGTAATCGCAGCACCCCTAACAATCCAAACACCAAGGCTTCCTTATATTCTAACAAAACAGCCTCTGGCACCACCAGATTCAGCTCCTTATAAAAGCGAACTCTATCCAGCAAATAGCTATTATAGGCTCCACCTCCACTCACTAAGACCCGACTTCCCTTTCTAAACTGCCCTGCCAATTCTTTGGCGGCCTGCTCTGTAAAAGTGTGTAGTTTATCTGCTGTTGAACTATTTGAGGCACTCAATATTGGAAACACCTCCTTTTGAACCCATTCCAATCCTAAGGACTTTGGTGCCTTCTCTTTATAATAACTAAGTGCTTCTAACTTCGCCAACAAAGCAGTATCCAAATTTCCTCCCGCCGCGAGTTTCCCCTTATCATCATAGGGCTGCCCAACTTCATTTGCAAGTGGATTCAGGGCAATATTCACTGGACAAATATCGTAGGCAATACGTTCCCCATCCTGCTCGAAGGAGCAATTTGCAAAACCACCCAGGTTCAAACAATAGTCGTATTCGGGGAAAAGCATACGATCACCAATAGGTACTAGTGGTGCGCCTTGTCCGCCCAAACTCACATCCTTAACTCGAAAATCGCAAACCACTTTTTGTCCCGTCCATGCTGCAATTTCGGGTAGGTTTCCTATTTGCAGTGTAATTCCTTTTTCAGGCTGGTGCGAAATAGTGTGCCCATGGCTACAAACCGCATCCAGCTTTTCAATCTTATTTTCTGAAATGAATTCTGAAATAAGACTTCCTAAAAATTCTGTGTACGCCACATTTAAGATTTGCAAATCTGCTTCGGAAAAATGAATCGCCTCTTGAAGCCGTTGTTTCCAAGTTTCGGAATATGAAATAGTTGTCGCCTTTCCAATCTTAAATCGCCAAGAACCACTTTCAGAAATACTAAAAAAACATTCCGCCAAGTCGATTCCGTCCAGCGAAGTACCACTCATAACACCTAGTACCTTATATGTTGTTTTCTTCAAAGTTGGTTTTCTTCTGAAAATGAAAGGTAACTATCATAGCTGCAATATTCCAAATTACAAGCTCCAAATTTCAAATTAACTCCAAAAAACTCAGCCAACACCAATTTTGGAATTTAGAATTTGCTTTTTTGCAATTTGTTTTTTTAGAAGTACCTTTGCGGCTCTTATTTAAAACAACATTTTTCTTATAAAAAGCTTATGGATTTCACGCTTTCCGAAGAACAACAAATGATACGCGACGCAGCTCGCGATTTTGCCAGAACCGAATTATTGCCCGAGGTAATTGAACGCGATAATGCACAACGCTTTCCTACCGAACAGGTAAAAAAAATGGGAGAACTTGGTTTTCTTGGAATGATGGTGAGTCCAACATATGGCGGTGGCGGTATGGACACTATGTCCTACGTTTTGGCGATGGAAGAATTGAGTAAGGTGGATGCTTCTTGTTCTGTAGTGATGTCTGTAAATAATTCATTGGTATGTTATGGGTTGGAAGCGTATGGATCTGAAGATCAAAAGCAAAAATACTTAACCAAACTGGCAACTGGAACTTCTATCGGTGCATTTTGCCTTAGTGAACCTGAAGCAGGAAGTGATGCAACTTCACAGAAAACAACGGCAATCGACAAAGGCGACCATTATGTTATAAATGGAACCAAAAACTGGATTACCAATGGAGGTACAGCCGATTTTTATATTGTAATTGCTCAGACAGACAGAGAAAAAAAGCACAAAGGAATTAACGCTTTTATCGTTGAAAAAGGCTGGGACGGATTCGAAATTGGACCTAAAGAAGACAAACTAGGAATTCGTGGTAGTGATACCCACTCACTTATTTTTAATGACGTAAAAGTGCCTAAAGAAAATAGAATTGGCGAAGATGGTTTCGGGTTTAAATTCGCAATGAAAACCTTGGCAGGTGGAAGAATTGGAATTGCTGCTCAAGCCCTTGGAATTGCAGCTGGAGCTTACGATTTAGCCAGAGAATATTCGAAAGTCAGAAAATCTTTTGGTAAACCGATTTGCGAACACCAAGCCATTGCTTTTAAACTTGCTGATATGCACACAAGCATTGAGGCAGCAAGACTGCTTGTTCACAAAGCAGCTTGGGATAAGGATCAAGGCAATGATTATACAATGAGTGGTGCAATGGCTAAGCTTTACGCCTCACAAGTTGCTATGGATGTTTCTGTTGAAGCAGTACAAGTACACGGAGGTAATGGTTTTGTAAAAGAATACCACGTAGAGCGTATGATGCGGGACGCAAAAATCACTCAGATTTATGAAGGAACTTCAGAAATTCAAAAAATCGTAATTTCTAGAGGACTGTTAAGAGACTAATCCTTGAAAAATTCAAATAGACAAACCCGGCCTTGGTCGGGTTTTTTATTTTATAAAAAGAAATCCCAAACCAATCCAAAGCGAATTACCGCATCGCGAAACGGATAATTGGGAGCCGAGAAGTGTTCGTTCGTACTAGAAAAAACAGTGGAAAAATTTTCCCATTTAATGAAGATTCTGGTTTGACGCACCTTTGCATTAAAGAAAAGATCCAACATAGGAAAACCCCCTAACTCCTGCTCATTCTGCACATAGAACTCAGACAAGACTGGGTCGTAGGCATTCATATGGTATTTTGTAAAGTACTTAAAATTAATCCCTGTCTGTAAGAACAAGGCTCTTTTAAACCAATGATCCTCATAGTACAAAGATTGCCGCGTTACTATTTGTGGTACCTTAAAAACAGCATCTCCACTCAGCACTTGCTGATACATTACGGTATTTGCCAGTCCAAACTTTCTAAATCGCAACTCCTTTTCCAGTTTTACTTTTAAATAATCAACCCGCTCATTAAATTGTATAGGCGAAGGCGTAGAATCGCTGGGCTTTATCCCAAAGTAAGCATAGTCATCAATCCCAGTATAACTTACCGAAGCGTCTAACAATTTCTTCGATTTTAGTTTAAATTTTAACTCCTGAGTTTTTACATTATTCAAGCTATTCTGCCAATTGTAATTTTCATAATCACTCTGGTACAACAAGAAATTAAAGTTTGGTGCCACCGAATGCACAGAAATTGAAGCTTCTGCCCTATTGTCCTTGTTTAGCGCATACGAAGCTGCACCCTTTATATAATTTCCATCAAAATCACCAGACAAATTAATCGCCGCCTTTCCTGCTAGCTGAAATCCGCGATATTCCTTCTCATAAGCAGCTCCTGCTTCAGTAATATTCCCTTTTAAACGATTCGTGATTCTGCCATCGTTTAAAATCAACACTGAATTATATCCATAGTTATAATCGGTATAGCCCGCAAAGGCAGTAATCTTACCAAGAATTGAGTTATCAAAAGTAGCATGAGCCTTGATATTGAAATCTTCTAGTTTTACTTTTTCCAACAAATTTGCAGCTTCATACGAAGGACCAAACCCAGTAAAGGTAGCATTCTGTCGATATTCGTAGAACTTATCCTCATAACTAACCGTATTTCCTATAGTCAATACTGTATGATTTATACTATCCCGCTTACCAATCAATTCGTATTCGTGTTCTCCAAAAAAGCGAAGCCCCTCCAATTTATTTTCTGCATTCTCAAAATTCACATCCAGCCTTCCACGATCCGAAAACTCAGGATCGTCAGCAATAAATAATGCGAGAGAAGTATCGGTAAGCCCTCCGTTTTCCTCATTCAATACATCTTGAGCCGTAATATGGGCTCTAATATTATAACGCTTATTCTTAGTGTGGTAATTTGAAGTAAAGGTGAAATTTCCTGTACTAGCCAAGGCATGTTGATATTTTCCTAAAGAACGAATCCCCTTATAAGCCACCGAAAAATTAAACTGTTCGGAAGTATTCACCGTAAAAAAAGCATCCATTTGTTGCCCCTGCTGAAAAGCCGTTTTAAAATACAACTCACTTAAAGGTGTGGGTACGTGATAGTAGTTAATATCCTCAATTTCATAATAATTAAGATGATGAGATTGGGCTGCAAATAGTGGTTTTAGGTTTGATTTATCAAAATCGTAAGCCAACGAATTATAGGTTTGTCCAACATTGTTAAACGGCATTAACTCAAAATCGTCTCTCCTCAGATAATTGAATTTGTACTCTTTCTGAATGCTTAAGGAAGTATCAATGTGCGTAGTGTCCCTTTTGGCTGAAATAATTCGGTATAATTCGATAGGTGGTTTTTCAACCTTGTCATTCTTCGCCCGCGAATTTGACGAATTTTGCTGTCCCGCATTCTGAGATAAAACAATAGTCGAAATGCTCAACAAAAGAAATAGTAAAAAGGTTTTCTTCATCAAATTTTTACTTGCTACGCAAAGGTAAATTATTTTTATAACTGAAACTTAGTAATTTGGTCTATTATACAGATTCTATGCTCGATTGCCTTGATTACCTTCTCCAAAAACTTATGCTTCCATTTTCGATTTAACTTTTTTGGGATATGGTTTTTGTAATTCGTAATTTTAACTTTATGCTGAAGCTCAAAATTCATCAAGACTTATTAGAATGCGGTACAGATGAAGCTGGACGTGGATGCCTCGCTGGGCCAGTAACGGCTGCCGCAGTGATTCTTCCAGACGATTTTCAGCATCCCTTTTTAACCGACTCCAAACAGCTTTCAGAAAAAAAACGATTAGAACTTAAAGAAATTATCCAAGAGCAGGCTATTTGTTATAAGGTGGTACATGTCATGATGGACGAAATTGACCAAATTAACATTCTAAATGCTTCCATTCTTGGAATGCATCGATCCATAAAAGGCCTTACTCCCCAACCCCAATTTATTGCTATAGACGGGAACCGATTTAAACCGTACGGTAAAATCCCTTACGAATGCGTTGTCAAAGGAGATGGAAAGTATTTACATATTGCAGCGGCTTCTATTTTAGCAAAAACCTATCGCGATACCTATATGGCAAATTTACACGACCAATTTCCTGCTTATAATTGGAAGCAAAACAAAGGATATCCTACATTAGAACATAGAGCCGCCATCAAAAAACACGGTCCTACGCCCTATCACCGTAAAAGTTTCAGATTACTTCCAGAGCAATTTAAATTTGATTTTAAATGATTTATGGTCTTGTTGAAAACAAGTCAATAAACTATTCAGATTTCACTAAAAACAGCCATTTTTCCTTCTTACTTTTGTATGGATGATTTATATTCTGAAAAGACTATTATTCGCTATTGCAGCTATTTTTATTTGGAGTTGTGGTGACACAGCACCAAATAATAGGGACATTATTGATTTTATTCCTGAAAACACTTCAGCCGTATTTAAAATTGACGTCACCACCGCCTCAGATGCTGGTTTTAGTGCCTTTACCAAAAGCGTTCGGGACAATGCTCTTCTTGCAGCCTATAGAAAAAGCAGTCCCTTTAAAGAGAATTTGGGGAGAACTGCCATCCTCGATTTATTGAAACCAAGCTCCCGAAGTATTTTCTGCCTCAACCCAGCAAGAGATAGTACAGCCGCTGCCTTTACCTTTATTACGAAACTCACACCAAACCTATTTGTTCCAGATTCAATTAAGGATAAGACCATTGAAACACTTACCATAAAAGACAAAAAGGTTCAACGAATTACGTTAAATAATGAAACCGTTTACACCGCGATTCAGGACAGCATTTTTATAGCCTCTTCTTCCCAAAAAATAATGCTCTCAATTTTAAAAGGAAAAACAGAAAAGGATAAGGACTTTATTAAAGTATTTAATATTCAAAACGCTCACGACTTTTATGTGGTGCTCAGAGATGAAGAACTGGAAATTTCGGAAGATAAAACCGTGAATTTTGCATCATTCATGGGTCTAGACATTACCGTATTACCCAACGGCCTTTTTGCCACTGGAGTTGCCCTGGCAAGAGATTCCAATCCGCAATTATTAGCGATTTTTAAGGGGCAAATTCCCCAGCAAAACGATATTGCAAAAATCATCCCAACAGATGCACTAGGAGCATTGAGCTTCACTTTTAGTAGCCCAGACAGCATTCAGTCTAAGCTAAAAACGTTGACGGGCAGAAAAACTGCTGCCAATTACAACGAACTTTTTGGATCTATTAATGAAGTTGGTGAAATAGAACTTTCGGAAGGAAGCGCCATTGTATTAAAAAGTATCGACCCTTCTATAACCAATGAATCTTTGGCGCAATATATTTCATCGAATGGAGACTTTAGAGATGTTGAACTAAGTGCTTTTAGTGCTTCGGAAATGTTTATCGAAAGCTTTTATCCACTTATTAGAAATTGTCGCCCCCAAGAAATGTTTCAACTTGATAATTTCTTTGTCTTTTCCGATAACGAAGAGGTAAGTAAGCAAATAATTACAGCCTACCTAAACGATAATTGTTTGGATAAGGCCAACTTTTTTAAAGAACACCAATCGCAATTGAGCAATGCATCTTCCTTGCTTATTTTTAAAATGCAAGGAAAACAACCCACTTCAATTTCTGGCTTTTTGAACAGCACCAATGACTCCGAAGATGATATAAGGGTAAAAAAGCATCCTTTGGTGGCGCTTCAGTTTAGTTATGATCGGGATTTCGCCCATGTTAATTTTATCAGTAAAGAAGCCTCTTCAGCCACCCAAATATCGGCCAGTGTATCAGAAGTGTTTAACCTAGTATTGCCAAATGAATTAATAGGGGATCCCCAACTTTTTACCAATCATAGAACAAAGGATAAGGATGTAATTGTTCAAGACATCACAAACACCTTACAACTAATTTCGTCCACGGGAAAAATTGTTTGGAAAAAGAAACTTGATGGTTCCATTCTAGGAAAAATCAGCGAAATAGACATTCTTCGTAATGGCAAAAAACAACTGGCATTTACAACCAATAACACCTTCTATGTCTTGGATAGAACGGGAGAAGCAGTGGCTCCTTTCCCTCTAAAATTCAATGATCAAATAACTCAGCCCCTTGCTGTCTTTGATTATGACAATAAGAGAAAATACCGTTTTGTTATCACCCAAAAGAACCAAGTGTTTATGTACGACTCCAAAGGCAAAACTGTAAATGGTTTTACCTTCAAAAAAGCAAAGTCGAACATCATATTGCCACCACAACATCTAAGAATAGGAAATAAAGATTATATAGCAATTGCTGAAGAAAACGGAAAATTAAACCTTCTAAGTCGCACTGGAAAGTCCAGAATAAATGTAAGCAAGAGTTTCAATTTTTCTGAAACGCCCATCCAAAAAGAAGGTGCCGATTTTGTCGTGATTACTTCAGACAACAAAAAAGAAAGCATTGCTACATCTGGTAAGGTAGGTACAATATCCTTGGATGTTTCTGGCAATTATTCATTCTCTGTAGTAGGGAATACCAAAGTGACCCTAGATGATAATTTGCTTCGTATTAACAATAAACTTGTAGAACTTCCATTCGGTATTTATACGCAACCTCAGACCTATTTTGCAGGAAATACAACCTATACAGCTATTACCGAAACCCAAGAAAACAAGGTTTATATATACGATAAACTTGGAAGGCTACTTTCTGGATTCCCCGTCTACGGAACCTCAAATGCAACAATTGGCGATGGACCCTCAAAAGGTACTTTACGAATTACCGTCAAGGGAGACTCCAAAGAAGTGCTGCTTTATAGCAAGCATTAATACAATTCTTGATCCCACATTTACCAGCTTACTGAAGGCGCTTTCACATTAATTCATTTAAACTTACGTGTTACATATATTGTAGCTTTCGTTACAATACTCACAGACTATATTGATACATCTCTTTAGATTTACACTTTAGTACTTCCCTAAAACATGAGTAAGAAAAAAAAAATATATCTGGGAACCTTAGATTGGACTTCACATAAACAGATTTATTTGAATATCGACAATCTCAAAGACGGAACGTACATAATTAAAATAACAAACAACAATAAGATAGTTAAAGAAGTAAAATTTAAAAAAAACGATTTATGAAACCATTCAAAGCAATTTGCCTGTTGATCGCACTAAGTCTAACTTCGGTGAGTTTTGGACAATTTTTAGACAAACTCGGAAAAAAAGCAGAAAAAGCAGTTGAACGTACAGTCGAAAGACGTGTAGAAAAAGAAACACAAAAAAGCACGGACAGAGCCCTAGATAGTGTAATTGAGGCGCCAAAAAAGGAAAAAAAGAGAAAGAAAAAATCCAAAAATAAAAATAAGAAAAAGAGCAAAAATATAATTGGAGGGGATAATGAAACTGATAGCTTAAAAATAGCCGCTAATTCCCATAAAATGGTAATTTGGTCAACGAGAAAAACTAAAAACAGCCCTGTCAAAATTATTAAGCTTTAAAACTAATCTTCTAACTATGAACAAATTAATACTTTTTTTCGCATTACTATTTACTGGAACCAATGCAATATCACAAGATTGCAGTAGGTTTTACCCCCTATCTGAAGGCACAACAATGCAAATTACCTCTTATGGAGCCAATGAAAAAGTTGCAGGGATAATAGACTACAGTGTAGATAATGTACAAACCAACGCTGATGTAGTTACCGCAACTATGAACACCACCATAAAGGATAAAAAAGGAGCCCTAATTGCGGAAACCGATTACGAAGTAAGTTGTAGCGATGATGTAGTCTCTATCGATTTCAAATCGATGATGAGCCAGCATTCACTGAAGCAATTCGAAAATCTTGAAACCGAAGTTACTGGGACTAATTTAGATTTACCTAATAATCTATCGGTAGGTCAAGAACTTCCAGACGCCTCCATGAACATAAAAATAAATATGTCTGGAATTAATATGGAAACCGCAATCAATATCAACAACCGAAAGGTGATTGGAAAAGAAGACGTTACCACACCAGCCGGTACCTTTAGCTGTTATGTAATTAGTTATAGCACCGATTTAAGCACTATGGGAATGAATCAAAGTTCGAACGCGAAACAATGGATATCAGAAGGAGTTGGAATGGTAAAACAGGAAGACTATAATAAAAAAGGCAGAATAAGTAGCAGTAGTTTATTAACTGCTTTTAGCAAATAAATCGCCCCATTTTTTTTACTAACTAACCAAAACAAACCGTCTCTATACAGAGGCGGTTTTTTTATTGCTAAATAATTCAGAAAAAACAAAAACATGGGTAACAAAATTTAACTAAGCGTATATAAGAATATAAACACTAAAACAATTCTTATGAATACTTTAAAAATTTTAAGCCTAGCAATTTTTACACTACTAATTACAGCCTGTAGTAAAAGCGATGACACTGTTGTTGTCGAAGAAACAACAACGCCTCCAACAACTCAGGAACTATTACAATCTGGCGTATGGCATATTATTTCTAAATCTGGAGAAGCTACTACACAATGCCTTACTCAATCGTATATAAAGTTCGTTGATGAAGACACCATGATTAATGAATTTTATGAAACCATTGCAGGTGTTTGTGAGTCAACAGGGTTGGCTGTAAATCAATATAGCAGAACTAACAACACAATTAATTTGGTTACGCCCGGAAGCCCTATTACTCTAACGATCCTTTCAATTACAGAAACCGAATTAACTCTTTTCGTCAATGAAGATAGCGGCGCTGTTTACACCATCAATTTTTCAAAATAATTAACTCAAAAACAAACAATATGAAAACTCTTAGAATTTTAACCTTAGTAATAGTTGCAATGGCGATAACGTCTTGTAGTAAAAATGACGACACAGTAATTGAAGAAGAAATTGTTGTAGAACTAACAACGGCTCAACTTTTAGCCTCTGGTCCTTGGTACTACGAATCTATCAATGGAACTACACTAGACGATTGTGAAAAGCAATCGAGCTTCAATTTCACTAACAGCGGAAATATGATAATGGAGCAGTATAATATGTTTGCGGGCGTTTGCGAATATGATGGTTCGCACGCCTATAATTACACCCTAAGTGATATGCTTATTATTGTAGAGGAAGGTGGGTCTGGTATTGTTTTAACCATTGATTTCATTAGTGAGTCAGAACTTATTTTTACCATGGGACCTGGCGGTGCAAGTGAAACCTACAACTTAAGGCACTAATTCCAGAAAACTTTTTTTCGCCCCTTGCTTTTAATTAGCCAATGAAAATCGTCTCTTTTAATAAGAGGCGGTTTTTTCTTTAACGCTAGCTTCAAAAAGCACCATAAAATGCTTCAAAAGTTTTTCTTTTACCACCTCCATGGAAACCTCAGACTTTCCAAGTTCAACGTTTAACGAAGTAACGGCTTTACCTCTAATTCCGCAGGGAATCATATGATCAAAATACCCGAGATTGGCGTTTACATTCAATGCAAAACCATGCATGGTAACCCATCTACTTGCACGTACCCCCATTGCGCATATTTTTCGAGCAAAAGGAGTGCCTACATCCAGCCAAACACCAGTTTCACCCTTAGACCTTTCCGCCTTCAAGCCGTATTCAGCCACGGTTAATATGACCATTTCTTCTAGCAAGCGTAGGTATTTATGTATATCGGTAAAAAAATTCTCTAAATCCAAAATGGGATAACCTACTATCTGTCCAGGACCATGATACGTAATATCGCCTCCCCGATTTATTTTATAATAAGTTGCCCGTATTTCAGCAAGTTTTTCTGCAGAAATTAAAAGATTAGAAAGATCTCCACTCTTGCCTAAGGTATACACATGCGGATGCTCAACCAGCAAGAAATAATTGGGGGTCTCCAGCTTGAGTTCCTCTCTTCGATTCCGAATTTTTAAATCGATAGTCGCCTTAAAAAGCTCTTCCTGATAATCCCAACTCTCCTTATAATCTTTAAGACCTAAGTCTTGTATGTCTATTAATTTATTCAAATCAATTTTCAATTTCGACTTCCAAATCCATAATATCAGGATCCTTCATATAATCTATAAAATTACGCTCAAATTCTATTGTTTTTCCATCCAGCGAATAGGTCGCATCCTCTACAGATGATTTTACTATTTTCTTCGGAAAGGTATATTTTAGTTTGTATTTCATACTACTCATAAAAGATTCTGCATTCTTCATGCTATCAATCTGAGCCTTGTGTTTCTCTATATCTTTTATATAAGCATCCCGTATGAACTTCCCTTTCTTATATTGATAAGAAACCCCCATAATTTCTGAAGATTCCTCATCCTTTTTGAAATTCATATCTCCTCCTCCTAGGTTTGGCACTAAACTCGAAGCGTTTCCGAAGCCATCCATAATATCATTCGCCTCCTCAACATTTTTAAAATCGGTATACATTTTCATGACCATCTCATCATCCTCAGTATCCATATACATCCGCAAGAAATAGTTTTCCATTTTTTTAAGCTTTGCCTGCTCTTTTTTTGAGAGCTGCGAGATACTATCTTGTTTTTCTTCCAAGATACTCTTCATAGAAACAAGAGTGTCGATTTTGGTTATTGTTGAATCTTCAATCATTCCGCCAAAAGCCATCATCTCACTCATATCCATCTCAATAGCCATACGGCCGCTACCGTCTTCATTTAAAACCATTGTCTCAGTAAATTGACAACTAACAGCTGCAAAAGCCACAATTAGAATATAAACTGCTCGATATAACATAGCTTACTTTTTAGGGTTATTAATAATAATTAGTGCCGCAATAACTCCAGGAATCCATCCGCAGATTGTTAGAATAAGGACAATCAAAATAGACCCACAACCTTTGTCAATAACCGCCAAAGGTGGAAAAAGAATTGAAAGTAGCACTCTCCAAATACTCATAGTACAAATTTACAAATTAATAGTACTTATATGTACTTTAGTTCTTGGTTTTGTTACAACTGTTATTTTATATTAAGTTTGTCCCTATATTAATGCTTTCAAATTCTATGAAACGAATTCAACTTGTTTTTTTTATTATTTTCTGCCTATTTTCAACTTTAAGCTATGCGCAATACGAGTTTTCTGGTTATGTAGACACCAAAGTGACCAACGGCACTATATATCTTTCCGTAATTGAAGATTATCGGAAAATTTCTGGCGTTTTTCCTGAACAAATTCTAAACAAAATACTTGCAGACAGCACTGGCTTCTTTTCCTTTTCGGGTAATAATTTGCCTTTGGAAAATAGAATTTATAGAATCCATGTAGATACCTGCCCCGAAGACGATCAAAACACTACGCATTTCACTGGGCATTGCCCCAATAGCCAGGAAGTCATTTTTATAGCAAACAACAGCGACACCCTTTCACTTCCCTTCTCATTCGATGACGAAATGTTCTGCCGAGTGATTTCCAAAAATGAAAAAGCAGATGCCTTCCTAAAAATCGATTCTTTAAAAAATGATATGCGCTTTGCCTTTGGTACCTATCGAAGTGAGGCCAACAGGAAAATGAATTCGAAGAAATGGTTTAGTATTTTGCAGGAATATGGAGAACAGATGCAGGAGCCCTTGGCCGAATTGTATAGTTATGCCTTTCTTTCAGACCGCGCTCAGAACCTCCACGCCTACTATCTAGAAGATCTTAAAACCAATTCGTATTACGACGATTTGTTGGCCCGACTTACCGAAAAGTACCCCAACAGTACCTATACCAACCAATACAATGCAGAACTTACTTCAGATAAATATATTATTAGTTCGCACAAAAATGGTGAGTATCCTGCCTGGTTCTATTTATTAGGAATTGTTGCCCTCCTTTCCATCATTGGGAACTTCTATTTCTTCCGAAAGCTAAAAAAACTAATGCAACAGCTACCACAACTCGATGCTTCGCTTTCAAAACAAGAGAAAAAAGTGTTAGAATTGATCCTTGCCGATAAAAGTAATAAGGAAATAGCCTCAGAAATGTTTGTAAGTCTGAGCACCGTTAAATCCCATATCAACAACCTCTATAAAAAATTACAGGTCTCTTCTAGAGATGAAGTGAAGGCCTTATTCCCCAAATAGTAAGACTCTTCATTTTTCAACCTAGGGTCTAGACCCTTTTTCAATCCTGCTATTCTCACTTTGCGTTGCTGATTTTTGAATCTTCGCCCCTATAATTCAAAAACCAACATTATGAAAAATCCAATCGCAGTAGCGCTTATCCTTACACTATCTATTTGCTTCGCAAGAGCCCAACCCTTCAATCAGGAAATTACTTCCGAAGGAAATCCGTCCGTGCTCCTAGGGAAAATAAATAAAGATGCCCTTTCAGAAAACACCTATGCCCCCTGGTTTCTCAAAAACTATGAAGAATATGAGCCTGATCAGATAGATATTTCTGTACTCAAAGAAAAACTTCCTGAATATACCATCACCGCCTTCTTTGGTACTTGGTGCGGAGATAGTAAAAAAGAATTGCCCCGTTTTTACAAAATCCTTGAAGAAGCAAACTTTCCGCTTGAGCGACTTACGGTGGTCGGTGTTTCAAGAGAGCGCGAAGCCTATAAACAAAGCCCTGGAGGTGAAGAAGAAGGCTTAAACATCCATCGAGTTCCAACCTTTATTTTGTATAAAAACGGAAAAGAGGTAAACAGAATCGTTGAGCATCCCCTTAAGACAATAGAGAATGATATCGCTTTAATTCTTCGGGAAGAAAACTACATTCCGAATTACAATTCAGTCACCCTTGTCAATGCTGCCTTGGAAAAAATGGGGCCAGACAAATTTAATCGCAAGGCCAAAAAACTCCTTCCGAAGCTAAAAAAAGAAGTCAAAAGTTTGGGCGAACTCAACACTTACTCTAGTGTTTTGTTCTTTTCAGACCGAAAAGAAGAAGCCCTTACCGTAGCAAAATTGAATACCCAACTTTTTCCAAACGAAGCCTATGTTTATGAGAATTTGGCTAACAAATTATACCAATCAAATAGACTAGATGAAGCCTTAAAAAACTATGAAACTTCCCTAGTCATAGACCCAAAAAACGAACGTGTAAATAAGTCGATTGCCAAACTAAAAGAAAAGGGGTAAAAAGTAACAAGAGCGCAAAGGTTTAGTTTGCGCTCTTCCTCTTTTAAAAAGACGTTTCCAAATTGAAAAACCCATAGTTTGTGCATATCTTTGCAGCTTATTTTACACAAACACTATGCAACTTTCTGAACTTGAACTCGTACGAAGAGAAAAATTGACCCAACTACGCAATCTAGGAATCAATCCGTATCCAGCCGATTTGTATCCTGTAGATGCAACATCAAAGGATATTAAACAGGAGTATAAAGAGGGAAAGAAAGTAACAATTGCAGGGCGCTTAATGTCACGGCGTATCCAAGGGTCGGCTTCCTTTGCAGAATTACAAGACTCGGAAGGACGCATACAGGTATATTTCAACAGGGATGAGATTTGCCCTGGAGAAGATAAATCACATTATAACGAGGTTTATAAAAAATTGCTGGATATTGGTGATTTTATAGGTATTGAAGGCACACTTTTTACCACCAAGGTTGGTGAAAAAACCGTGATGGTTAATGCTTTCAAATTGCTTTCTAAAGCCTTGAAACCCTTACCTCAACCGAGAGTCGATGCCGAAGGAATAACACACGATGCCTTTACAGATCCTGAACAACGGTACCGTCAGCGATATGCAGATTTGGTGGTAAATCCTCATGTGAAAGAAGTATTTATAAAGCGGACAAAATTGTTCAATGCAATGCGAACTTTTTTTAACGATCGAGAATATTTCGAGGTAGAAACACCAATCTTACAACCTATTGCAGGAGGAGCCGCAGCACGTCCATTTGTAACACATCACAATTCGTTAGATATTCCATTGTATATGCGTATTGCTAACGAACTCTACTTAAAGAGACTGATAGTTGGCGGATTTGATGGTGTTTATGAGTTTTCAAAAAACTTCAGAAATGAAGGAATGGACAGAACCCACAATCCGGAGTTTACCGCTATGGAAATCTACGTAGCCTATAAAGACTACAACTGGATGATGGAGTTCTGTGAGCAACTCTTGGAGTACTGTGCTATGGAAGTAAACGGAACTACCAAAGCAACCTTTGGAAAACATGAAATTGATTTTAAAGCACCCTATGCCCGAGTTTCTATGGCGCAATCTATTATCGATTTCACTGGCTTCGATATTACAGGAAAGACTGAAGATGAAATTCGTGCTGCGGCAAAAGGAATGGGCATCGCCGTAGATGATACGATGGGGAAAGGAAAACTGATAGATGAAATTTTTGGTGAGAAATGTGAAGGAAACTATATCCAACCCACTTATATTACCGATTACCCGAAGGAGATGAGTCCGCTGTGTAAGGAGCATCGTGAGAATCCAGAATTGACGGAGCGTTTTGAGTTGATGGTCTGCGGAAAAGAAATCGCAAACGCCTATAGCGAACTTAACGACCCTATCGATCAGCGCGAACGTTTTGAAGCACAGCTAAAACTAGCTGATCGTGGAGACGATGAAGCTACTGCATTTATAGATCACGATTTTTTACGTGCCTTAGAATATGGAATGCCTCCAACCTCCGGAATGGGAATTGGAATGGATCGCCTTATTATGTTCCTAACCAATAATCAATCAATACAAGAAGTATTGTTCTTCCCTCAAATGAGACCAGAACGAAAAGCAGTTCAAGTTGAGCTAAATGAAGAGGAAAAAGCAGTGCTTTTAATCTTACAGAAAGCTGAAAAACTTACATTAGAAGATTTAAAATCTCAAAGTGGTTTGAGCAACAAAAAGTGGGACAAAACAATTAAAGGCTTGACCAAAAACAAACTGGCCAAAGTGGAAAAGACCGATGAAGGTTTGTTTGTGGAGATGGTATAATCCATAATTTAGATAATTAAAAAGCCCCATCAGTGATAATGCGGCTTTTTAATTTAAACAAATAAAGATTGTGTATTACTAGTATATGCTCTTCTAAACAGCATATTTTCCTCCAGTTGCACGTAAATCTGCCAAACAAAGTGGGTCTAAATTTAGAACACCATACCTTTGAATTCTTCTTGCGAAATCTCAATGAGGACCAAAAGTTTCAACATTTGGGGAAATTTACATTAAGCAAGACGCTATTTTACAATGCCCCGTACCTTTGCCATCAGCACCAGTATCTTCGTGTTCGCCGGCTCCATGCACTCCATCTTGCAAAGGCCCCGAACCTGGTGAACAAACTAGATTTAATAAATGAGTAAATTCGTGTTTCAAAATACTTAATTCCACACTTGGATAATCTACAGGACAATCATCTGCAGTTTCTTGCATTGGTACTGTCGCAAGATAAAAAGTGAATGGATAGTGTATGGGTAATGTATGGTTAGTGCATAGTTAGTTGATCAAATTCGCAATGAATGATAACAGAACATAACTATGCTCTATTTAAAAAAGTGGGGATGTCTTTTAAAGGGTACAATAAATCGTAAACATTTAGTTAAACTGAATTGTGGAATCTGTTAGCAGTTTAACCTAATTGGTTTGTAATGAACATGGTAAACCTAATCAAATTATTATTGTCAAGCTATTATTCTGACCATAATTAATTATTTTTAATTATAATACTTGCCTTTATTATAAAAAATATTGATACTTCAAAGTCCTTGTATCATTCAATAAACACTCAAATCACTCAAAGAATTACAAGACAAATTATTAGCCGTTGTTAAAGTCACTTGAGATTTGAATTTTACCTATTATAATCTTCATTTAAAAAAACGACTCTATGTAGGAGTCGCTTTCATTCATATAAAATAAATTAAAAACACCGCTTATATCTCCTTCTCCTCCCGAACCCTTCGGAATTGGCATACAGGGAAAATTATAAGCAGTGTTTTATCTTCAACCAAAATTATTCTCCAACTTTTCTTAAAAACTCTATATCATTTTCAACAGTAAGCAATAGCACGCTTGTGGCAGTACAAAAAACTGGACTGGTAATGCAATGATGTCCATTCCAACTTCCATCTGCATTCTGAATTTTTAAAATACGTCCGCTCATATCATCATACCATTTTTTCCAATCTTTGTCATCGTTTACAACCAAAGATTCTCCCGTTTGCAAAAAACTTAGAAATTCTTCCCCCCCATTATTACCAAAACCATTTAAGACATCTTCTTGCTGTGCCGTTTGTTTTGCCGATTGATATACATTATACGAAGTGTTATGAGCTATTGCCTCTGCTTCAGTATAACCGGCCTTCTTAAGATTAGCGACGGTTACGGGTGCATCCTTTTTTACTTTCCCTTCGCGCTTGGCTTTTTCCAAAGCTTCTTGTGCTTTGCGAGCCTCTTTAGCACTAGCTCTCACGCTTCCACTTACCGCATAAAGCATTACTCCCGCGCCATCTTCGGTGCTTACCGCTCCTGTTTTATCGTCGTAATTTCCCTTCTGATAGTTGCGAGATCGCGCTAATACTTCCACGTCAATATTGGCTCCTACAGCTTGAGCAGATTCTAAAGCACTATTTGCCAAGCCGCTTTGTAATACTCCAGCCCAACCGGCACCGCCCTGCTTCCCCTGAGCATCCGTTCCATTTTGGATTTTTGAAACACAGATATCCAAGCAACGTTCAACTCGTTTCTTGTCAATACCCTTCAGTTTTCGGTCCAATAGATTAGAAAGAAACTGAGCTGTAAGGACCGCATCTATGTTTTGTCCTAATTTGGTTTGAATCTGAGTGCCGCGAACCTCAGTAATATAAGGACTGTCCTTAGGAGTTGCTTCTACGGTTTCTAGTAGAAAATTAATTGCCTTTTCCAGATTCTTTGAATATTGCCCTTTTTTAAGCGTATTTCCACTTCGTAAAAAAGCCGTCGCAACCATTGAAGTTGTTGCAGGATCTGCTTTTACTGCATGTGGGTCTTTAATGTGCTGCGCACTATGGCTTCCTGCACCATAACCTCCATTTATTAGCTGTGCCTCTCTTAACCAAGAAAGTCCGTCACGAACCGAAAGACCCAAATTCTCATTCGTCTTAAAGACATCAAAATCTGTGGAAGACTGCTCCCCCATTACCGTCATAAATACACAACCATCAATAGATGTTAAAGTGCGTTTTGTTTCTGAAAAGCTTTCATCTAAAGAAAAAGTACTAAGGATAAACCCTACTACTAAAACTGGAAAACCTACAAGCATCATTTTTATTTTCATAATTGAAATTGTTTTAATTCTTTCCGAAACTACCGCAAACAACAAAGATTAAAAACAGACGTTTAGTGAGAATACCTTTTCGTTGAGGGAACCTCCCTTTAGTAGGAGTTTATATTTTACGAATAGAAATATGATGGTCTCATGGTATTTTTATATTTTTAGCATAAAAACTGCATTGAAAATGAAAACTAGCTACTCCTTTTTTGCCCTTTTCTTCTTGATTGTTCTTGGTTCCTGTGGAAGTGATGATAGTCCTATGGAGGTTGTTGCAGACACTCAAAGTCCTACAACACCATTAAACCTAATAATCTCCGGTAGCTCCAATAGCGGCTGGAACATTTCTTGGGAAGCTTCCAGTGACAACGTTGACGTTACTGGCTACAATGTATATCTAGATGGCACTAAAGTTAAAAATAACATCTCGGGAACTTCAACCAATGTAGAAGGCTTAGTTGCAAATTCTAGATATAGCGTATATGTTACCGCCTTAGACAATAGTGCTAACGAATCTGGGCTAAGCAATACCATCACCTGTAATTTTGTAGGTATCGCAGAATTTAAAAATACCCTATCAGAAATGGGTATTTACAACGGTGAAATGGAAAGTTTAACCCCTGCTGAAGGAGTTCAGCTATATGAATTAAATAGCACCCTCTTCACGGATTATGCATACAAGCAAAGACTAGTTCGCTTACCGAATTGTGAAAAAATGAAATACGATAACAGTGATCTGTTACCAATTTTTCCAGACAACACTTTAATCGCAAAAACCTTTTATTACAACCTAGACGAGAACGATCTTGATCTAGGTAAAAAGATTATTGAAACTCGTATTCTCATAAAGGTGAATGGTGAATGGCAAGCTGGAAACTATGTCTGGAATCAAGATCAAACAGAAGCTATGTACACCAATGACGGCAGTGTTCAAAATATTAGCTATACCGATATTGCAGGAAACCCACAAAGCATTGATTATGTAATTCCAGATCACAACGATTGTTTCACCTGCCACAATAACAACAATGAAACGTTCCCAATTGGAATGAAACTTAGAAGTATGAATTTCGACCCAAGTTATGTGAGACAGAATCAACTAACCTACTTCGGTTTAGCAGGTCTGCTGGAGGATGTAACTCCTTCAAGTATTTCAGTACTCCCAGACTGGACCGATGCCAATTTAGACATCCTAGATCGAGGAAGAGCTTATATCGATATTAATTGTGCACACTGTCATCAACCTGGTGGAGAGGTGACAAATTTCGCCTTAGATTTTAGACTTGAAACTATTTTTGATGACTCCGGGATTTATGCAAATCGCGGTGAAATTGAAGAAAGAATTCAGAGTACTCTTGCTACTTACATGATGCCGCAATTAGGGCGATCCATTGTACATACAGAAGCAGTTGCAATGTTACTTGAGTATTTGGAGGCTATTGAGTAATAATTAAGAAGATTTATTTGCCAATTGACCGCAGGCAGCGTCTATGTCTTTACCACGACTTCGGCGCACTGTAACTGGGATTCTGTTTCGTTCTAAAACATTGATATAATTATCAATTGCCTTCGTTGGAGCCTGTTGAAATTCACCATCATCGATAGGATTGTACTCTATAATGTTTACTTTACAGGGAACGGCTTTACAGAATTTTACTAGTGCATCAATTGCTTCGTAGGTATCGTTAATGCCTTCCCACACTATATACTCGTAAGTCACTTTTCTTTTGGTTTTTTCATACCAATATTCCAGTGATTCCCGTAAATCAACCAAAGTAAAATTCTTTGCAAAAGGCATAATCTGCTCTCTTGTTTCTTGAATCGCGGAATGTAAAGAAACAGCTAGATGAAATTTTACCTCGTCATCTGCTAATTTCTTAATCATCTTTGGCACTCCAGAAGTAGAGACAGTGATTCGTTTTGAGGACATCCCTAAGCCCTCTTCCGAAGTTATCTTCTCAATAGATGCCAGTACATTTTTATAATTCATTAGAGGCTCGCCCATCCCCATAAACACAATATTAGACAATGGCATATCATGATACAATCTGCTCTCTTTATCAATTGCCACCACCTGATCATAGATCTCATCAGGATTTAGGTTTCGCATTCTTTTTAAACGAGCCGTAGCACAAAACTCACAATCCAAACTGCATCCAACTTGAGAAGAAACACAAGCAGTTGTTCTTTTTTTCGTCGGAATCAATACAGACTCAACAATAAGTCCATCATGTAGTTTTACTGCATTTTTAACAGTCCCATCACTACTCCTCTGAAGACTATCAACCTCAATATGATTTATAACATAATTTGCTTCCAAATGAGCCCTTGTCTCCTTTGAAATATTTGTCATATCTTCAAATTTATGCACTCCTTTACTCCACAGCCATTCGTATACCTGATTACCGCGAAATGCCTTATCTCCAATACTTTCAAAAAAGATTCTTAAGTCTTCCTTAGAAAGTGATCTAATGTCTTTTTTTTCTGAAATCATTTGGGTACAAAAGTACAGAATTAATGTAGAAGGAAGCAGTAAAGTTACTTCTCTCTATTGCAGTTAAAAATTGAAAAATGAAGGATTTTATGTCGACAATTATCTAGCCACCACGATCTTTCTGGTGATACTTGAACTTGAGTCTTTATCAAGAAGGTATAAAAAATAGATTCCCTCCGAAAAACCTTCAACCGAAACGGTATTCATGGTATTCGATAAATCACCACCTGTTACTCTTTGTCCTAACACATTGAAAAAGCTAAATGACAGATTAGGGTATCTACTATTCATTATGGTAACACTAGTACTCGCAGGATTTGGATAAATCTCCAAAGCTCCTACTACTTCATTATCTGGAACACTAAGACTATTTTGAAGTGTCTCTGTAGTAATTTGACCAGACCCTATTGGGTCAAGCCAATCACTCAGTCTAGTTTCTGGAGTAGTACCCGCATCCCAAGAAACTCCAAATCGGCCATAAATATCATAGTCATTATTATTCTCTAGCCCATCACAGGAGGATTGCCCCGCATATAATTGCCCAATTACACGACCATTTTGATCAAATAATGGCGATCCTGAAGAACCACTTTCTGTTGTACCAATTTCCCAACCATCTCCAAATCCAACTGAAACACCTCCAATTAGCCAAACTTCGGTACCATTCGCATTTTCTTTTACGGCTCCTGAATCATCACGACTCAATTTCATGATATCACCATTTGGATGATGAATACCAACTTCAAATTCTGGGTTAGTATCTGTTTTATCCCATCCTGCAAAGGCAATATCCCAGGATGGTGGAATTGAATTATACATTTCAACCAATGCAAAATCACTTAGTTCGTTACTAGCTTTTAACTCTCCGCCACTCATGGTAAAATTAGTTTCTAAATCGGCGCTATCCTCACCTGTACCGCAAACTGGATTCGGACTTGTCCAATTAAATCGAATTGTCCAAAAAGCCGGATCACTAGAATTCAAACAATGATTTGCAGTTAGCAAATACGGGGTTTTATCAGCTCGTGTGTTATTCATTAAAGCTGCCGAACACAAATAACCATTCCCCAATGTAAGTAATGCTACCGCCTTCTTAACAAGATTCTTTTTACTTTCAAAATCATCTCCAACATCACAATTAACATCAAAATTACAGGCGCCAGAATCATTTAATCCTCGCATATTGTCAACTAGGTTATTTACTCTGCCCATTCTATATCCATGGATTACACTTCCAATTTCCAACTTCACAGTTCCCAGTACTCTTCTTGGTTCAAAGTATTCTATATAGATCACCTCATCTGCTATATACCAAGATCCAATTTGGTTATTGGGTCTATTTTCGGAACTGGAATAGGTGCGGGAAATTTCGGTTCTATCTTCATTATAAAAATGCAGCATCGCACCTTCAGGAAGGTTAAAAGCGTTAAAATTAATGCTAAGATTAACAGCATTTGGAGATTTAATAGCAGCTCGCCATATTCTACCCACATTTGGCAACTCTGTCCAAACACCACCAAGACTTGGGTCCAAAACCAATGGCCGCACAACTCCGTATCGCCATGGAAGACTTTTATCAAGGTCATTTATACTATCTTCTGCCGCTAAGGCTTCTAAATTAATCGGAGGAAGCTCGATGGGATCAACATTTTCAACACCCAAGTCCCAGCTCATAGGGTTTCTGTCTCCTAACTGCGCAAAGCAGTTAAGAAAAACAAGAACAAAAAATGTAGAAGCAATACTCCTTTTCATTTTCAAATTAGTTAGTAAACGAACAATCATACTAAAATAGCCAAATTAATTAACATTTCTTTGACAAATCGCTATAAAACAAAAAATCCCGACTAAGGTCGGGATTTTTTGTTTATGTAACTTATTATTAGATAATAAGCATCGCATCTCCATAGGTATAGAAACGATATTTTTCTTTGATTGCTTCAGCATAAGCCTCTTTGATAAACTCGTGTCCTGCAAAAGCAGAAACCATCATTAACAAGGTTGACTTAGGTGTATGAAAGTTAGTAACCATAGCATTTGCAATACTAAAATCATAAGGTGGAAAAATAAACTTGTTCGTCCAACCCGAATATGCATTCAATCGATGTCCAGAAGAAACAGAACTCTCTAAAGCTCTCATGGCAGTTGTACCTACAGCACAAACACGTTTTTTTCGTTCGATTCCTGAATTAATTATCTTGCTAGTTGCCTCATCAATACTCATCTCTTCAGAATCCATTTTATGTTTGGATAAATCTTCAACTTCCACAGCACTAAAAGTTCCCAATCCAACGTGAAGCGTTACTTCAGCAAAATCAACTCCTTTTATTTCAAGACGCTTTAATAAATGTCTTGAAAAATGCAACCCAGCTGTTGGCGCGGCAACGGCTCCTTCCTTTTTCGCAAAAATAGTCTGATAACGTTCTGCATCTTCAGGCTCAACATCTCTTTTTATATATTTTGGAAGAGGTGTCTCTCCTAGCTCAGTTAATTTATTTCTAAACTCCTCGTAAGACCCGTCAAATAAAAATCGAAGTGTTCTTCCTCTAGAAGTTGTATTGTCAATTACCTCGGCAACCAATGTCTCGTCATCACCAAAATAAAGTTTGTTTCCGATTCTAATTTTTCTTGCAGGATCCACCAACACATCCCAAAGACGTGTTTCTGAATTCAACTCACGAAGTAAGAAAACCTCGATTCGTGCCCCTGTTTTTTCTTTATTACCAAACAAACGTGCAGGAAACACTTTTGTATTATTAAGTACCAACACATCATCTTCTTCAAAATAATCGATAAGATCCTTGAACATTTTGTGCTCAATAGTCTTCTCTTTTCGATTAAGCACCATTAAACGTGCCTCATCTCTGTTGTCTGCAGGATATTCGGCCAATAGTTCTTCTGGAAGATCAAATTGAAAATTAGATAGTTTCATTCCCATAATTAGATGTGTTTTAGCTTGAAAAGCTGCAAATATACGACCTCAGCATAGGCGTTGTCAAGTAAATAGGCATTTATTATTGAAATAAGACCGCAACCCCCATTTTTGCAATATCCTTCCAAAAAGTTGGAAAAGACTTTGTTACCACCAATGGATCATCTATTGCTATAGGAACTTTTAGTGCCAATGGCGCAAAAGCCATAGCCATTCTATGATCTTGGTATGTATTAATTAGTATATTTTCATTTATTCCTTCGGAGTTAACTGTATTGGTAGTGGCCTTAAGTACCAAAGCGTCTTCAGAAATAATAATTGTAGCCCCTAATTTTTCCATCTCCGCTTTAAGCGCTTCCAAACGGTCGGTTTCTTTAATTTTCAATGTATGTAAACCACTAAGGGCACATCCAATTCCAAGTCCAAAACAAGTAACGGCAATTGTCTGTGCTATATCTGGTGTATTGGAAAGGTCTAAAACTAGGTTCTCTGGAATCTTGATGCGATTCTTCGAAAGTAGGATGGCGCTGTCTTCAGAATTGAAAGTCGTCTCAACCCCTAGACTTTTATATATAGAGGCCAGCGCCTTATCTCCCTGCAAACTGCTTTCAGAATAGCTTGTGAGTTTTACCGAAGCGACTTCAGCTAAGGCAACAATACTGTAAAAATAGGAAGCTGAACTCCAATCCGACTCAACAACACAAGTAGTTTCTTGGATTGTTACTTTTGGTTCAACTCGAATGATATTTTCAGAAAAAGAGCATTCAATATCCAACTGTTTTAGCAGCGAAAGTGTCATTTCTATATAAGGAACCGAGGTAATCTTGCCTTCGAGGAAAATAGTTAAGCCGTTTGGCAAGGAAGGGGCGATAAGTACTAAGGCCGAAATATATTGACTACTTACATTCGCCTTAACAGTAACCCTATTCTTTATTAATTTTTTACCGAATATTCTTAAGGGAGGAAAACCATCTTCACCTATATAATCTATACTTGCTCCTAAACTTCGTAAGGCATCTACCAGAATTTTAATGGGACGTTCCTGCATACGTTCGCTTCCGATTAGGATCACTTCGGAAGCCTCTTTGGTGGCAAAATAAGCAGTTAAAAATCGCATTGCAGTTCCTGCGTGATGAATATCCACAGTACCTTTTAGCGTTTTCAAACCTTGTTGAAGCACCTGGGTGTCATCACTTTCTGAAAGATTCTCAATATTAATAGAAGGGAAAATCGACTGAAGCAATAAGAGGCGGTTAGATTCACTTTTGGAACCAGTAACCTGAATAACTTTAGTGTCCTTTGGTATCTTTTCGCATTTTAATAAAGCCTTCATTGGGTCAATTATTTCTTCAGTTTATTTCTAAACTTTCCGAAGGTCACGAAAAAGCCATAAATGAAGCCCGCGAGTATAACACCCGCGAAAAATCGAATGAGATCAATTTCAGAAAAAAAAGACTTGCTAAAACCATCAATTGCCCATTTAACAAAGATAAATACCAATGCAAAAGCTGTCGCCAACGAAAAAACTGATTTCCAAAACCCCTTATAATTTATTACTTCCTTAAACATTATTTTAGTTTTTGATTCCCGTGATGACGATCGTGATCTCGCTTTGTTTTTAGCTCCAATTTTTTGTCAAAGGCGTCTTGAAGATTTACACCTGTCTGATTTGCCAAGCACAGCACTACAAAGAGCACATCTGCCAACTCTTCGCCAAGATCTTTATTCTTATCACTTTCTTTTTCGCTTTGTTCCCCGTAACGTCTTGCAATAATTCGGGCAACTTCTCCAACTTCTTCGGTTAGCTGCGCCATATTGGTCAATTCATTGAAATAACGCACCCCGTGTTCCTTAATCCATGTATCTACCTCAAGCTGTGCATTTTTAATATCCATATTTCTAGACTTTAGACAAAACTACTTTTTCTTTTTCTTTCTCCACCATTTGATCGAAAAAAGCCTTAATAAATTCATAGTCTTCGGCTATTAATATAGGTGAATTTATTTCGAATGCCACCGAAATCTGAAGGTTTCCTCCTAACTCTTGAACCAAATATGTATACGACAATTTGTTATCTGCCAATTGTAATTTTGCTCCTTTTGGAATCGAAGTTATTTTATAACCCTCTGGTATTTTTATTGTAATCGCGTATTTATTGCTTTTTGGGTACTCAAAAAATATAGGATAATTTCTCGATTCTGCTTTAAATGGATTTTCCAACTGCGCAAAATATAGCAGGGGTGAAATATATAAATCTCCATTAATATTCTCTAAAAGAGTTGAAGATTCTACAGAATAACTTCTCGTAACGTTCGGTTTTAAGTTATCGAGGTCTTTCACTTCAAAATCACTAATAATCACCTCCTCGCCATTCTTTTCAACCTGATCGATTTGCATCTCAGTTGAAGTATTCACAAATTCTTTTCTATAATCCATCGCATAATTTCCTGCCAAGCGTTCTCTAACTTTCATCTGAGTGAGATCGCCAACAATTTCGGCTTGAACATAGGTAAGCTTTTGAGAAAGATAATCTGGATACAGACCTATCCAATTTGAAGTCCCATCTGGGCGAATTAGTCGGCCCTGCCAATTTCTAGTTCTTTCAGGTAAAAGATTTATTCCTGAAAGCGGTTCCGTGGCATCCATAAGATACAACTTCCCATTATACTCTACTGCCGCAACCACATAATTAAATCCAAAACGAGTTGGAAACACTGGAATACCATGGTCTTTAGTACTTAACAAAACAGGGTTTGCATTTAAATTGATAGAGCGAAGCATGGAGATAAGAATTAAGTTAATATCTCCAGAATTTCCACTTCCCTTGTTAAAGGCCTGCTTTACTCCTTCCTCTGGAAAATACCCTCTACCTCGATTCCATTGTACTTTCGATTTAACCAAATGCAAAAGGGCATTCATTTTGTCTAAAGGTGCTTCAATGCCAGAAATAGCTGCCGCCACATCCTCTTCAAAATAACTTGTTTTATTTAACTGATTAACAAAGCTGTCGTCTTCATAGATTGTTTTAGTCACGGCATCCCAATCTGTTGAATAGCGTTTTGGCACATCAACCGGATCATTATACATTACCAATTCCCAAATAGATTTTGATCGGTAATTATTAATGTTATCAACATATTTTTCTTTTTTAAGAGCTGGGATATTCTCCGTATTAAGGGTATATTTCATCTCTTTATAAGTCGCCATACTGCTTCCCAATCCTCCTTGTCTATCTGAATTTGATCTATATCCCACTGTACCTAATCCACTTCTTCCTCGAATTTCAACTTCAACATTCTTCGAATCTTGATCGTATTTAAAGTTTAAATCTGATTGTGGGTTGTTATAATTTCTGAAAATAAAATACTCGGGGATTTTCACCTCTACGAATTCTTTTTTAACTGGTATCGTATACTGCAAATTTATATCGTCTATAGTATTATAGGGTGAAGAAATTTTATACTCATACTCGATAATACAACCCGGTTTTAAGTTTGGCATCGTAAAACTATGTCCTTTATAATAGTTGTTTATTTGTTCTTCAAAGATCCCATCACTTCTTAATTTATCTTTTTTAACTGAACCATCTTCCAGCGTGTATGTAACTCCTTTTAATCCACTAATTTCTTCTCTATCTGCATTATAATTAAAGACTCTAACACGCTTAGATGCCCAATCATAACCTTTAGTGTCGTAAATTTTAATTCTTTCAAAAACCTCTGTATTTAACGAAAAACCTACGCCTTGGGTATAGGTATAATACACTTTATATTCTCTATATAATATAGCTGCATTAGCATCTTTTTCTAGAGGATGCACTTTTTCCAACAATTCTTCTTTTGAGACTTTCCCAAATTTATAATTTTGAGAAAAGGATGAAGTTGAAATTAAAACAATGAGAATGAGTAGTGATGGTAATTTCATGTTTGATGGTTTTACGTTGTTTTACGCTTCAGCAATATCTTTGATTTATCGAGTTTCGCAATTTTTTTTCTGAAGGTTCTATATGCTTTATATTCTTCGGGAGGAAAAGTGCCTTTCTTTATTATTAAGGTTCTGGAAAATGAAATCTTGTTCTTCTCAATATCAGTTATGGCAATGGAATAACTCCCAAATTTGGTTTCAATTGTAGTTTTTTCAGGCAATGAATCGATACTAAAATTATCGGGAATAAATATATCTACTTCATCAATATCTTTATATCCCTCTGAAATATATAAGTCCTGTACCCTATCCACATTTCTAGTTGGGATGTATTGTGACCTATTAAAAACATTGGGACACAAAAGCAAATCATCTCCAACGTTTGAAGCATAATTAACCGCCTTAATTTTTAGGTCTTCAGTAAAAATAATATCCTTTTTATTATCATTAAAGCTTTTACTTTCAATGGATAAACCATTGATATAAGACCATCGCTCTTTATAATAAATAGTCTGTTCTTTATCGGTTTTTTTATCCCAATAATACTTACCATCATACTGAAGTCCTTCGTATTTTCCTTCTAAAGATCCAGAAATACCTCCATCAGCATTTATACGTACAGAAGCTTTATATACTTGTAAATTTTCTTCATCGGGATAAGCTTTCGTATGCACAATTTTGCCTCCCTCAGGAGTAATTACAAGCACGTCACGATCATCTGTGGAATTTCCTGTAAAACCAAAAGGTTTGTCCTGCTCTGTACATTCAAGCCAATGTATCTCCTCTCCATCTGGCACGCCAAGAATTGCATGATTTCCTTGCATTGAAGGAAAATCCTTAATAATATCCACCTCGTCGTTTCCTGCCCAAAGAATAGTATAATAGGAAGGGACATCAACAGCGTCTAACAGTGCTTTTGTATAATTTGTCAACGCCTTACAATCTCCATAGGCCAATTTATCCACATCTGATGCGAGCATAGGTTTCCACCCACCAATACCAATTTGTACACTAATATATCTTACTTTTTCTTGTAGATACTGATAAATTATCCGCGCCTTCCCTTCATTTGTAGTTTCTCCAGCGACTAGGTTCCTGGCCATTTCCTTTGTCCCTTCGGAAAGATCTGACACATCGTACAGCAGCCTATTTTGCATCCACGAACCAAATTCTTCCCAATTTTTGCCACTTCCCGAAACTCCTTCGAGATAAAACCTATCTAGCGCTACCCGAATAATAGGTGCTATTTTAGGGAACGGCTTGCTAAGATCTTCATATGCTATCGCAGGTAAATTTTCCGCCTCAAATACAAAACTGTTTGGGTTTTCAGAAATCGAAATATTAAACCCCTCCAAGTTCGAAGCGAGAAAACGTGGTTTGTTATTGGGATTGAAAATAATCTTATAAATACTTTTTTTAGTACTCGAAACATAATTCCCAATTGGAAGCCATTCAGAAACAAATGCCGTTGAAGAAGTCTCATACTTATGATTAAAAACCAAAGTATAAGGATAAGATACCGGAATATAATCAAAGTACAAAATGCGATTATCCGTATAAATTGAATAACCATCCGTAGCACTTACATCTTTAAAATCCCTTTTTTTATAATGCTGAATCTCCTTTCCTTTTGAATCGTACACCAACACCTCAGCTTCTTTGACATGGGTTACATCATCAAAAAAAACATATGTATTTACACGATCATCGCCTTTTCTATTCAAAACTGTTAACGCCTGATGTGATGTAAAAACCATCTTTTTTTCTTCGGAAACATCCACCTCAATGTACTCATCCACTAAGACACTATTAGCATTCGCTCTTAATTCTAAAGGAATATTAGAAACAGCATATTCAGCTTGACCTATTGCCAAAAAAGAAAGGACACAGAATACAATTGTGCAGATTTTAGTCATAAGATAATACTAGGAGGGGAGAAATAATGTTGGCAATATAAAAATATAATTCAAAACACCTTTATTATTACTCTTTGTTTTTACTGTCTATAGAAATCGTAACAGGACCATCATTTATTAGTCCTACATCCATCATAGCACCGAATCTACCTGTTTCCACCTGCTTTCCTAATTCAGTTTCAAGTTGCTTTACAAATTTTTCATAAAGTGGAATCGCAATTTCAGGGCGCGCTGCCTTTATAAAGGAAGGTCGATTTCCTTTTTTTGTACTGGCATGCAAAGTGAATTGACTCACAACAATAATATCACCACCACTGTCTATTATTGAATTGTTCATAGCGTCATTTTCATCAGCAAAAACGCGAAGTTTAACAATTTTTGAAGTCAGCCATTCAATATCCTCTGCAGAATCTGAGTTTTCAATTCCAAGAAGTATTAAAAAGCCGCTTCCTATTCTGGAAATGATTTGACCTTCAACAGTCACTGAAGCTTCTTTTACGCGCTGAATTACAACTCTCATTCGTTGGTATAAATATCTTTTCTGAAATGTTCTTCTTCTCCTTCAATAATCTGTAGATAGCTCTTGTACCGTGACCAAGCAATGTCACCATTTTCCAAAGCTTCTTTTATTGCACATTGAGGTTCTTCAATGTGAAGACAGTTATTAAACTTACAATGCTCTTTCAGTTTAAAAAATTCGGGGAAATAACCTCCCAGTTCTTCTTTATCTACTTCCACAATTCCAAAACCTTTTATTCCTGGTGTATCAATGATTTGCGCACCAAAAGAAAGATCATACATCTCAGCAAAGGTTGTGGTATGTTGCCCTTGCATATGTTGATTGGAAATTTCAGTAGTTTTTAAATTGAGATTGGCCTCTAATGCATTGACCAAGGTTGATTTTCCCACACCACTATGACCAGAAAACATACTCACATTCTCCTTCATCATCTCCTTGACCTTATCAATATTTTTGCCCGTTGCGGCTGAAATTCCAATGCATTCGTAACCAATCTCACGATACAAAGCAGCCAAATATTTGATCTCTGCTAATTCATCTTCATTATATGTATCCACTTTATTGAAAAGTAATACCGCTCGTATTTCATAGGCCTCGGCCGTAACTAAAAAACGATCAATAAATGAGGTGAAAGTGGGTGGGTTGTTAAGTGTAACCAATAAAAAAGCAATATCGATATTCGCAGCAATTATATGTGTTTGCTTTGACAGGTTAACAGATTTTCGAATAATATAATTATCCCTTTCTTCAATCTTGTTAATAATTCCTATAGTCTCATCCCCTTTAGTTTCTACTTCAAAAACTACGTGATCACCCACTGAAACCGGATTGGTACTTTTAATACCTTGGGTTCTGAATTTACCTTTAAGACGGCATTCAAAGAAAGTGCCATTTTCGGCTTTTACCGTGTACCAACTCCCCGTAGATTTATAGACAGCGCCTTTCTTCATACCGCAAAGTTGCAAAACTTTTTAATCATTGATAATCTTTTTCTGATGATTAATCGATTCTTGGTGAATTGCCTTATAAATTCTGAGCATAAACTCTTCACTTAATTGGTTTTCTTCTCCTTCCAAAATCATTTTGCCCAGAATCTCATTCCAACGTTTGTTCTGCAGAATTGCGACATTGTTTTTCTTCTTCAACATCCCAATAGAATCTGCAATTTTCATACGTTTTCCCATCATCTCGACAATCTTATTATCAAGGACATCTATCTGCGTACGATACGTATTTAGTTCATTATTATAAACGACTGCATCGTCCTCGGCCTTACGAATACGCAGATCCACCGTTATCTGATCTAAAGTAGAGGGTGTAATTTGCTGTTTGGCATCACTCCAAGCATTGTCTGGATCGAAATGCGTCTCAATCATAAGTCCATCATAATTAAGGTCTAAAGCTGTCTGACATAAATCAAAAATAATATCCCTACGTCCTGCAATATGTGAAGGGTCTAAAATTAGCGGTAAATCTGGAAATCGGCTTTGTAAATCAATTGGTATTTGCCATTCTGGGTTGTTGCGATACTTCGTTTTTTCATAAGTCGAAAATCCTCTGTGTATCACTCCTAAATTTTTAACATCCGCCGTATAAAAACGCTCTACAGCTCCCAACCAGAGTGATAAATCTGGATTCACAGGATTCTTAACTAGAACAGTTTTATCCGTTCCTTTTAGGGCATCTGCAATTTCCTGAACGATGAAAGGAGAAACCGTTGTACGTGCACCAATCCACAATATATCGATGTCGTGTTTCAATGCTAAATCTACATGATTCGCATTAGCGACTTCGGTAGTTGTTAACATGCCTGTTTCTTCTTTTGCCTTCTGAAGCCATTTCAATCCCAAGGCACCAACGCCTTCAAAATTTCCAGGTCGGGTTCTTGGTTTCCAGATACCTGCCCGAAGTACAGTTGCATCCGTATCCTTAAGTTGGTGAGCAATCTTTAAGACTCGCTCTTCCGTTTCAGCGCTACAGGGACCCGCAATAACAAGGGGGTGATCCAATCCAAATTTATCTAACCAGGCTCTTAGGTTCTTATTATTTTCCATCTACAAGTTCGTTTTTTATTTGGCTAGGCATATTCGCCGTATTATGTGTATACACGCCTAAAATTTTAAGCTCTTCTACTGCTTTTGAAAGCACTTCCGTTACCTCCAAAAACAATTTATAATCCTCAAATAATACATCTACAAAGAACGCATATTGCCACGGTTTTCCAACAATGGGTAGGGATTGAATTTTCGTCAAATTAATATTGAAGGTCGTAAATAGTTGCAAGGTGTTTGAAAGACTTCCCAAAGAATGAGACAATTCGAACTTAAGAGTTGCTTTATTAGCTGTTTGGGCCGGTGCTAACTCCTGCTTTCCAATTAAAACAAAACGTGTCTGATTATCCTCCATACTTTGGATATTACTATCCAAAATTTGTAATCCAAATTTTTCAGCAACCTGCTTTCCTGCTATGGCAGCAACTCCTTTCAAATTATTCTGTTTTATTTTTTTTGCTTCGGAAGCGGTATCCTTCCCTTCAATGATTTTAAGCTGAGGAGGTAATTTCCGAAGATAATCTTTGCATTGAAGTAACGCCACGGGATGCGAATGAACTTCTTCAATGTCGTAAATTGTTTGTCCCTCCAACGCCATAATATACATCTGGATATTCAGAAAAATTTCATCGTAAATCACCAAACCGCTTGCATCAATGAGGTTATAATTGGGTAAAATTGACCCTGCGATTGTATTTTCAATAGCTAGGACACCAAAATCCGCTTCATAATTTTCAATACAGCTTGTTACCTTTTCAAAGGTATCGCACATAATGAGTTCTATATCTGTTTCTGGAAACAGCAAGCGAGTTGCCATATCGTGAAAGGAACTTTCAATACCTTGGATTGCGATCTTCATAACTTTAATTTTAAAAATTAGTACAAAAAAAAGTCTCGGAATAAATTTCCGAGACTTTAAATAATTAATATGTTTAATTAACTACATAGGAATCTCGGATCTTTCCGTAAAATAGAAAAACCAAAAATTAAAATATGTACTTAATGTATTCATGTTTCGTTTATGAATAGCTAAAGTAACCAAAACTTTAAAACGACAAAATGTTTTTGGTGCTTTTTTAATTATGTAAATTTACGCAGCAAGAAATATGTCAATAGTAGTTTCAAACATCAGTAAAGTTTATGGCGTTCAAAAGGCGTTAAACAATGTTTCATTTTCTATTGAAAAGGGAGAGATTGTTGGTTTTTTAGGTCCAAATGGAGCGGGGAAATCAACCATGATGAAAATCCTAACTACCTACTTAAAGGCGTCTGAAGGCGATGCTCAGGTGAATAACTTCCACGTTTCTAATGATGTACTAAACGTTCAAAAGAGTGTGGGATACTTGCCGGAGCACAATCCCTTATATCTCGATATGTACGTTCGGGAATACCTCCAGTTTAATGGGGCCATTTATAAAGCTCCAAAGTCTGAGATTGAAAATCTTATTCAGCAAACCGGGCTTACTTCTGAAGCGCATAAAAAGATAGGACAGCTTTCTAAAGGATTTAGACAACGGGTTGGTCTGGCAAATGCACTACTTCACAATCCAGATGTTTTAATTTTGGATGAGCCTACAACGGGGCTTGACCCTAATCAGCTTATTGAAATACGATCGTTGATAAAGAGTGTTGGAAAAGAAAAAACGGTACTACTTTCAACTCATATTATGCAGGAAGTAGAAGCCATTTGTGACAGAGTGATTATTATAAATAAAGGGGAGATTGTATTGGATAAAAAACTAGAGGAGCTTAAAAACGAATCACAACAAATTGTGGAAGTTGAGTTTGATTATCGAATTGAAGAACAGGCATTGTTGAAGCTTCCTAAAGTTGAAAAAGTGGAAAACACTTCAGGATTTGTGTATCAAATCTATTTTAATTCTGAAAAAGACAGACGAGGAGATGTTTTTGATTACGCCCATGATAACGGATTGAAAATACTTCAACTGCATCAAAAAAATACGACACTAGAAAAATTGTTTATAGAGTTAACTACTCAAAAATAAGACGGCCAGTATATAATTCCTCAACTTCCACTCTGGGCGGTGTATTTATAGAGATAACATCACCTAGACTTCTAATTTCTCCCCTTATCGATTGAATTGGATTAACAATCATATTATTTGTTCCTCGATGAAAAATATAAAGATTCTCAACTATAAGGTTTTCTGCCTCAATTCTTGAATCACTATCAGAAATGATAAAAGAAGTATAAACAGATTTTCCTCTCAACACAGTTTTAGAAACCCCATTTACATCTACTCTTAAAGACCCGATATCCAAGTCCATATCAAAGCCTCCATCGTTATGAAATAGACCTTCTACAGATTCATCAATAGAAATTAATACTAATCTTGGATATGTAAGTGTACCACTACTTTTTACCGCGAAACTTGAACCATTCCTAATTTCATTTATATTAGGCGAGGTCACAAACACCCTTGTACTCGGAATATCCCTAACAAAATTACAACTGTTTCCGTCGCTAATTTTAAGAATACTGTCTTCAACTTTTACCTGAATTTCATTAAGAAGATTTGCGCCAGTTTCTACCATTACCTTTTGTGTTTCACCATAAGAAACAATTAATTGAACTCTCTCAAAAGCAATTATTTTTCTAAATGGTCTAACATTAAATTCTGTCTGAACAATGGTTCCTGATTGTTGAAAACAATCTAAATTACTATCCGGCCCACAGCTTATTAAGGCTAATAGGCCTAGTATACTCAATATCCTATTCATACATTAAAATTTATATGCGTACTCCAAGTCCAAACTCTATAGCCTCAGCTTTAGCAAAATGAGCCTTTAGAGTTAGTGCGACAAATATTCTGTCCTCATAAAAATACCTTTTTAAACCCAATCTATTATAGGTTGAATTCTCAAATTCATATTCACGATACACATATTTTCCCACCTGCGACACAAATGCCAGTTGATTAAGTCTCAATTCATGACCTACAAATACACCTATTCGTCTATAATCTTCATCTCCGGTTACTCCTCTATCGGGAAAAGCTATTGCTTCATATCGCATTAGGTCAATTAAAAAATCGGCAAAGAAAACATCCGCTCCTACTTGGAAACTACTTTTATAATTAATTCGTTTATCGGCGAAAACTGAAACCGTATAAAAAGGATGCTGCCCAAGACCATTTACATCTGCCTCATTAACACCCGTCCGAAAAACCATATTATACTTGATTCGTTCGGCATAATTCGAACTGCGCCAAGCTCCGTGAGGAATCCTTGCCGGAAAATTTATGTTATTTATTAGGTAACTTACTCCTACATTACCAAAAAGTGTGTTTGTACTTGAGTTAGGTGCTTTAAAGTTACCATTAGAATAATGTATAAGTCCTATTCCCGCTTGAAGACCAATACCTTTTATAATATTCTCCTTCGTATAATTTACTCTAAAAAGTGTTGTAGCTAAAAGACGAGTACCATATGCATTATTTGTATAATTTGTCTCGCTATCATATGGATTAGTTGCGTAAGAAATTCCTTGACCAATTCCGATGGTTAGACTTCGATTTAAGAGATAAAAATTAAAATGCCCTAATAAAGAATAGTTTTCTCCTAAAAACTCATTCTTTAAATCCTGATGCACAAATGTTAAACCCCAATCTGGAAAATTATATCTGCTTTCCCATTCATTAAATCCGTAAGTTTTTCGATTTATACTTGCTATTATACCGGTTGGATGCCCTGTTATTAAATGCTCTATTCCTTGGTTATGCTCCAGTATATCGCCATAAAAATAATTAACCTCTAAAGAATAGAAATTTATCTCGTTTTGCTGCGCAAAAGTGCATTGGATGGAAAAAATAATAAATAAGTAAAAAGTATTCCTCATTCTTCTAAAGCAAGCGCAAATATAACTAATCTTGAATTACTAATCGAGGTAAAAAACGTTGCTAGACATGCAACTTCGGACCTATAAATAGCAACCATATTTCCCATACCACGAAGAACAATTTAGACCTGACTAAATACGAAAGCAAGTGCAGCTAATAAATTTTTCGGGAGCTGCCGTAAATAAAAATCCTTGGTTCTATGCGAATGGTATATTGGACAGATCTACATTTCCCCCAGATAGAATCATACCAATCTTTTTACCTCTAAAACGCTCCTTCTCCTTTAGCAAAGCGGCAAAAGGAACCGCACTTGATGGTTCCACGATTATCTTTAAACGCTCCCAAATTAGTTTCATTGCAGCAATAATCTCTACCTCTTCTACTCTAATAATGTCGGTAACCAGTTCTTTTATAATTGGAAAATTCTTATCACCAAGATTAGTTCTTAATCCATCAGCAATGGTCTCAGTACTAGTATTTGTTTCAATCATACCACTTTGCAACGAGCGATATGCGTCATCCGCTTCAAAAGGTTCCCCACCAATCACCTTACAATTGCCCCCAAAATGGTATGCCGCAAGCGCCGTTCCAGCAATAAGTCCACCGCCACCCACTGGAGTGAATATATAATCTAAATCCGGATAGTCTTCAAGCAATTCCATTGCCGAAGTTCCTTGTCCCAAAATAACATTAATATCATTTGATGGGTGTAAAAAAGTGGCTCCAGTTTTTATTTTTATTTTTTCAGCTTCTGCCTCCCGACTTTCTATGTTAGGTTTAGATTCTGTAATTATGCCACCATAGGCGCTAACTGCATCTTTCTTTACTGAAGGACAGTTATTGGGCATCACAACATATGCGGGAACCCCTAAATTTCTAGCCGCTAGAGATAAGGCTTGAGCAAAATTACCAGATGAATGGGTTACAACACCTCTACCTCTTTCATCATCATTCAATTGCAAAATTGCATTTACCGCCCCTCTCATTTTAAATGCTCCCATTTTCTGAAAATTCTCACACTTGAAGTAAATAGCAGCGCCTGAAATCTCATTTAGAAGAGTAGATGTGAGGACTGGAGTGCGATGTACATATGCCTTTACTTGGGCGTATGATTTCAATAAACTATTTTTTGAAGGGAGTATCATTGGCTCCCTAAAAATACACAAAAAAGTGATAAATTAAAGACTAAGAACGGATCTGGATACCACATTCACTTTTTGAAGAAGACTTCACAGGATCAAAATAATCATATTCCATAGGAAGCTCATTTTTCGTTAAATAATACCGTATTTCATCATCCGTATAATGATAAAAAGGACTCACTCTTAAAATTCCATCGCTTGTCAAACTAAATACGTTCAATGTATTTCTATATGAGGATTGATTCTTTCGAATGGTGGTGAACCAAACATCCGGTTTATATTTATGTATTGCTCTATTGAAAGGTTCTAGTTTTATCTTTCTTGCAAATTCGTTAGCATCAAAATCTTGAATTTCTTTCTTTTCCGATAAAAGATTAGCTCCCAAAACTTCTCCCATAGGCCTGAATATTTCAATATTTAACTGGAGCATACTTATTAATACCTCCGCATGTTTATAAGTAGCCTCGGTATTAAACAAGGTATCACACCAAACCACTTGAATATTTTTGTTCAACCTAGTAGTTCCATATAAAATAGCAGCCGAATGTGCTCCAAAACTTGTTGTAACTAACGGCCTTTCTGCAAGATTGATAGCAAATTGAATGATATCATCTGCATCGCTATTTCGAAATTTATTATTTAGTGAAGAGAGGTCAAGTTTAGCAATCATAATTTTAATTTATATTTATCCTATATACTAACTAGAGTATACAAAAATAGTTATTTCTGTTCTAACTAATTTACTAAAAACCTACTTTTTGTCTATTAAATCTTGAAGGGAAGTGTTTTCTAAAATCTTGAGGTTGCTATCTCGTACTTCAATCATTAGATTATGCACGCTGCACATTGCTTCATCTGGGCAGTCATCACATTTCTCATAAAAATTTAAACTCACACAAGGCATCAAGGCTATGGGGCCTTCAAGAACTCTATATATTCCAGCTATTGAAATATCCTTTGCCTCTTTAAGCAGATAATATCCACCACCCTTTCCTTTCTTTGAGCCTAAAAAACCGGCTTTTCTAAGGGTGAGTAAAATACTCTCTAAAAATTTTAACGAAATATTTTCTGCATTGGAGATTACAGATATTTGTACTGGTATATCTTCCTCGCATCTCGCGAGATACGATAGGGCTTTAAGTCCGTATTTTGTTTTTCTAGATAACATATTCTATAGGGTAAAAGTAACTATTTTTTATCCATTTAAAACAACTCTTTAGCAATAGACTGAATATTATCACTTTTACCCATCGAATAATAATGCAAAAATGGAATTTTTTTCGTCAATAATTCCTTACTCTGGGCAACACACCATTCGATTCCAAGCTGCCTAACTGCCTCATTATCTTTACATTTAATAACCTCCTTAATAAGATCTTCTGGTAAATCGGCATTAAAACGCTGCGGAATTATATTCAATTGTTTTTTTGTAGAAAGTGGTTTTAAACCCGGAATAATTGGCACATTAATCCCTTCCGCTCTACATTTTTCTACAAAACTGAAATATTTTTCATTGTCAAAAAACATCTGGGTGACCACATAAGTTGCCCCGTTTTTTATTTTCTTCTTTAAAAAATGAATATCACTGTCTAAATTAGGTGCTTCACTATGTTTTTCGGGATATCCAGCAACACCTATACAAAAATTGGTTGGGGTTGAATTTTGCAATTGATCGTCCAAATAGTTCCCATCATTTAAAGAAGCAATCTGAGTAACCAAATCACTAGCATACGAATGCCCATCTTTTTCAGCAGTAAAATAGGTTTCACTTTTTACGGCATCGCCTCGCAACGCCATCACATTGTCAATTCCTAAAAAACCCAAATCAATTAAAAAGTTTTCGGTATCCTCCTTACTAAAACCACCACACAAAATATGTGGAATAGCGTCTAGGTTATATTTATTCTGAATAGCTGCACAAATTCCAACCGTTCCCGGGCGCTTCCTAACTACCTTTTTCTGAAGGAGTCCATTAGCGCGTTCTTCATATACATACTCTTCCCTATGATAAGTCACATCAATAAATGGTGGTTTAAATTCCATTAACGGATCTATACCATCAAAAATTGACTGTATGTTTTGCCCTTTTAAAGGAGGTAAAATCTCAAAGGAAAACTGCGTCTTGCCATTTGCTTTTTCTATATGTTCTATAACTTTCATCTAATCGGCTATATTAGTTTGAAGCCATTTTTTGGCTTGATTAAATTCTATTCCTTTTCGTTTTGCAAAATTACCTACCTGATCTTCCTTTATTTTACCCAAGCCAAAATACTTCGCCTCCGAATTCCCAAAATAATAGCCCGAAACAGAAGCCGCTGGCCACATGGCTAAACTTTCTGTAAGTTTTACTCCAATGCGTTTCTCTACATCTAAAATCTCCCAAATGGTCTTTTTCTCCAAATGATCTGGACAGGCAGGATAGCCAGGAGCCGGACGAATACCCTTATAACTCTCTTTAATTAATTCGACATTAGTAAGCGTTTCATCTTTGGCATAACCCCAATGATTTATTCGTACTTCCTTATGTAAATACTCGGCAAAGGCTTCTGCCAACCTATCTGCCAATGCTTTCACCATTATAGAATTATAATCGTCAAGATCTGCCTCATAAGCCTCGGCTAATTCTCGAGTACCAAAACCTGTTGAAACACAAAAGCAACCTATATAATCTTGGATACCATTCGACTTTGGAGCAATAAAATCGGACAACGCGATATTGGGTCTTCCTTTTGCTTTCTTACTTTGCTGACGAAGTGTTCTAAAATGTTTAATTTCATTGGAAGAAAGTGCCACCTCGATATCATCGTCTTCCACAGTATTGGCTTCAAAGAGTCCAAAAACTGCCTTAGCTTGTAGTAATTTTTCAGAAAAAATCTTCTGAAGCATATCGTTAGCATCGGCAAATAACTCCATAGCTTGTTCTCCCACAACTTCGTCGGTTAAAATATCTGGATAGCGCCCATGCAATTCCCAGCTTCTAAAAAACGGACTCCAATCAATAAATTCCTCCAATAAATGCAAGTCGAAGTTCTCTAATACTTGTATTCCCAGCTTCTTAGGCGCCACTATTTGAGAAGCATCCCAATCAATTTGAAATTTATTCTTTCTCGCAATTTCAATAGATATATATTCCTTAACCGTTTGCCGTTTCAAAAAACTCTCTCTAAAATCGGCATAATCTTCTTTAAGGTTTTTTTTGAAAACTACCGCGCTCTCCTTTTTCAATAAGTCACCCACAATTGTCACAGCTCTCGAAGCATCATTCACATGCACCACTGCATTCTTATATTGTGGATCAATCTTCACCGCTGTGTGCGCCTTACTTGTGGTCGCTCCTCCTATTAATAGCGGAACACTAAATTCTTGTCGCTCCATTTCCTTCGCCAAAAAAACCATCTCGTCTAAAGAAGGTGTAATCAAACCGCTTAGACCAATTACATCCACCTGTTTCTCTTTGGCTTCGGCTATAATTTTTTCAGGTGCCACCATAACGCCCATATCAATAATTTCATAATTATTGCAGGCCAAAACCACACTCACAATGTTTTTACCAATATCGTGTACATCTCCTTTTACGGTAGCCATCAATATTCTTCCATTGGTTTCTGAAACTCCATCCTTACTTGCTTCAATAAAGGGCAGTAAGTAGGCCACGGCTTTTTTCATTACCCTTGCTGACTTCACTACCTGTGGTAAGAACATTTTTCCACTTCCGAAGAGATCACCCACAACGTTCATTCCTATCATTAAATGGCCTTCAATCACTTCAATAGGTTTTGTTACACTCAAGCGCGCCTCCTCAACATCCGCCACAATATATTCATCAATTCCTTTTACTAAAGCTCTCGTAATCCTATTCTGAAGCGATTCCTCCCTCCAAGAAAGATCTACTTTCCGCTCTTTTGAAGAACCTACCACGGTTTCCGCAAACTCCAGCAAGCGCTCGGTAGCATCCTCTCGTCTATCTAGCATTACATCTTCCACATGCGTTAGTAAGTCTTTCGGAATATCATCATAGACCTCGAGCATTGTGGGATTTACAATTCCCATATTCATTCCGGCTTGAATAGCATGATACAGAAATACCGAATGCATTGCCTCTCGAACCTTATCATTCCCACGAAAACTAAATGAAACATTACTAACACCGCCACTTACGCTACAAAATGGCAGATTCTCTCGAACCCAGCGGGTTGCTTCAATAAAATCAATGGCATTTCTTCGATGCTCATCCATTCCAGTTGCAACAGGGAAGATATTTAAATCGAAAATGATGTCTTCAGGTTTAAAACGCAACTCGTTAACCAATATATCGTAACAGCGTTTTGCAATCTCGCACCGACGTTCAAAATTATCTGCCTGTCCTACCTCATCGAATGCCATCACAATTACCGCCGCACCATAGCGCTTAATTAGCTTAGCTTGCTGTATAAAAACCTCCCTACCTTCTTTAAGGCTAATAGAATTTACAACACATTTTCCTTGCACCACTTGCAAACCTGCTTCTATAATTTCCCACTTAGAGCTATCTAACATAATGGGAACCCTTGAAATATCTGGCTCCGCAATAACAAGATTTAAAAATTTCACCATGGCCTCTTTGCCATCAATTAGACCATCGTCCATATTGATGTCAATTATCTGAGCACCACCTTCTACTTGATGACGTGCAACCGTCAAAGCCTCTTCAAAATTTCGTTCCTTTATCAGGCGAAGAAACTTCTTAGACCCTGCTACATTAGTGCGCTCACCTACATTGATGAAATTACTTTCCGGAGTAACAATCAAAGGCTCTAGGCCCGATAATTTCAGGTATTTCTTTTCTTCTATTTGAGATTCTAAAGACATATATTTGTTATTCCGATGTTTCTTCTCTAAACCTAAATTCCCTCGGTTTATGAGCCGAAGCAATTTCTGCAATCGCCTTTATATGTTCTGGTGTGGTCCCACAGCATCCTCCAATAATATTAATCAACCCTTTTTCTAAATACTCGTTAATCTGGGATGCCATCTGTTCTGGGCTTTCTTCATACTCGCCA
>Ga0209344_10000063_pt1 | contig 220114 bp, 210 predicted proteins | sample Cruoilmetagenom6_FD_187293 | JGI IMG/M metagenome (GOLD analysis project Ga0209344, IMG submission 187293) | Oil polluted marine microbial communities from Coal Oil Point, Santa Barbara, California, USA - Santa Barbara Oil Seep Sample 6 (SPAdes)... | ecosystem: Environmental > Aquatic >...
ACGTTAAAGACACTTCCCTGCGTGCCCCTACCGGCATGAAAGGTACGGTCATCGACGTGCAGGTGTTTACTCGTGACGGCGTTGAAAAAGATTCACGCGCCCTGTCAATCGAGCGCACTCAGCTGGACGAAGTTCGTAAGGATCTCCAAGAGACTTACCGTATCGCCGAAGACGCCACCTTTGAGCGTCTCAAGCGTACCCTTGACGGCCAGGCTGTTAACGGCGGCCCGAACCTCAAGAAAGGTGACGTGCTCGACGAAGCGTACCTGGATGAGTTGCCGCGTCAGCAGTGGTTCAAGCTGCGTCTGCAGGATGAGTCGTTTAATGAGCTGCTGGCTCAGGCCGACGAGCAGCTGGAAACCCGTCGCAAAGAGATGGACGAGCGCTTTGAAGATAAAAAGCGCAAGCTGACCCAGGGCGATGATCTCGCACCGGGCGTGCTAAAAATCGTCAAGGTCTACATGGCGGTCAAGCGTCGCATCCAGCCGGGTGACAAGATGGCCGGTCGTCACGGTAACAAAGGTGTTATCTCGGCGATTATGCCCATCGAAGACATGCCTTTTGATGAGAAGGGCGAGCCGGTCGACGTGGTACTGAACCCGCTGGGTGTACCGTCGCGTATGAACGTCGGTCAGATTTTGGAAACCCACCTGGGTATGGCGGCACGTGGCTTGGGCGTCAAGATCGAAGCCATGCTGCGCGACGCACGTGGACAGCAAGTGGCCGAGATCCGTGACTTCCTGGGGCAGATCTACAATACGCAAGGTACGCGCGTTGAAGATCTCGACTCCCTGACGGACGACGAGATCATTGCCCTGGCGAAGAACCTCAAAGGTGGTGTGCCCATGGCAACGCCGGTGTTTGACGGTGCCAAAGAGCACGAAATCAAGCACCTGCTGAAGCTAGCGGACATTCCCGAGTCGGGTCAGATGGCCCTGTTCGATGGCCGTACCGGTGATGCTTTTGACCGTCCGGTCACCGTTGGCTACATGTACATGCTGAAGCTTAACCACTTGGTAGACGACAAGATGCATGCGCGCTCTACCGGTTCTTACTCGCTGGTTACCCAGCAGCCCTTGGGTGGTAAGGCGCAATTCGGTGGTCAGCGCTTCGGTGAGATGGAAGTGTGGGCGCTGGAAGCTTACGGCGCCGCATACACGCTACAAGAGATGCTCACCGTCAAGTCGGACGACGTCGAAGGCCGCACCAAGATGTACAAAAACATCGTGGATGGCGACCACACCATGCAGGCAGGCATGCCGGAATCCTTCAACGTACTCGTGAAGGAAATCCGCTCGCTGGGCATCGATATCGAGTTAGAGAGCTAGGAGCCGTCCCATGAAAGATTTGGTGAAAGTACTCAAATCGCAGTCTCAGTCCGAAGAGTTTGACGCGATCAAGATTACCCTGGCGTCGCCGGACATGATTCGCTCCTGGTCGTTTGGCGAGGTGAAGAAGCCTGAGACCATTAACTATCGTACCTTTAAACCGGAGCGGGATGGCCTGTTCTGCGCCAAGATCTTTGGCCCGGTAAAAGACTACGAGTGCCTGTGCGGCAAGTACAAGCGCATGAAGCACCGCGGCATCATTTGCGAAAAATGTGGCGTTGAAGTGACCAAAGCCGCCGTGCGCCGTGAGCGCATGGGGCACATCGAGCTCGCCTCTCCGGTGGCGCATATTTGGTTTCTGAAGTCACTGCCGTCGCGTATCGGCATGTTCCTCGATATGACCCTGCGTGATATCGAGCGCGTGCTGTACTTCGAAAGCTTTGTCGTGATCGACCCAGGCATGACCACGCTGGAGCGTGGTCAGCTGATGAACGACGAGCAGTACTTTGAAGCGTTGGAAGAGTTCGGCGACGACTTTGATGCCCGCATGGGTGCCGAAGCCGTTCAGGAACTGCTCAAAGACATCGATCTGGAAGAAGAGATTAACCACCTGCGCGAAGAGATTCCGCAGACTAACTCCGAAACCAAGATCAAGAAGCTCTCCAAGCGCCTCAAGCTGCTTGAAGCCTTCTACCACTCCGGCAACGCGCCGGCGTGGATGGTCATGGAAGTGCTGCCCGTGCTGCCGCCGGATCTGCGTCCGCTGGTACCGCTGGACGGTGGCCGCTTCGCGACCTCTGATCTCAACGACCTTTACCGTCGTGTGATCAACCGTAACAACCGCTTGAAGCGTCTGCTGGATCTCAATGCGCCGGATATTATCGTGCGCAACGAGAAGCGTATGCTTCAGGAAGCCGTCGATGCACTGCTTGATAACGGTCGTCGTGGCCGCGCGATCACGGGCTCTAACAAGCGTCCGCTGAAATCGCTCGCCGACATGATCAAAGGTAAGCAGGGTCGTTTCCGTCAGAACCTGCTGGGTAAGCGCGTCGACTACTCGGGCCGTTCGGTAATTACCGTAGGTCCGACCCTGCGTCTGCACCAGTGTGGTCTGCCCAAGAAAATGGCCCTTGAGCTGTTCAAGCCGTTTATCTACTCCAAGCTGCAGTCGCTGGGCTACGCCTCAACGATCAAAGCCGCCAAGAAGATGGTCGAGCGCGAACTGCCGGAAGTGTGGGACATCCTTGCCGATGTTATCCGCGAGCATCCGGTGCTGCTGAACCGCGCACCCACGCTTCACCGTCTGGGCATCCAGGCGTTTGAGCCGCTGCTGATCGAAGGTAAAGCCATTCAGCTGCACCCGCTGGTATGTGCTGCTTATAACGCCGACTTTGACGGTGACCAGATGGCGGTACACGTACCGCTGACGCTGGAAGCGCAGCTTGAAGCCCGTGCGCTGATGATGGCCACCAACAACGTACTGTCGCCCGCTAACGGCGAACCGATCATCGTACCGTCGCAAGACGTTGTTCTGGGTCTCTATTACATGACCCGCGAAAAGATCAACGCCAAAGGCGAAGGCATGGTGTTCTCTGACCTTAATGAAGTTGAGCGTGCTTTTGGTACTCAGTCAGTATCGCTGCACGCCCGGGTCAAAGTGCGTCTGGACGAAATCGATATCGAAGAAGAGAGCGGCGAGCGTAGCTTCCACCGCCGTATTTACGATACGACGGTAGGCCGTGCACTGCTGTTCCGCATTCTGCCCGAAGGTGTGCCCTTCGAGCTGATCGACCAGCCGATGAAGAAGAAGGCGATCTCCAGCCTGATCAACGAAGTTTATCGTCGTGCCGGCCTCAAGCCGACCGTCATTTTCGCTGACCAGCTGATGTATACCGGTTTCCGTCTGGCGACCTGGTCCGGCGCCTCAATCGGTGTTAACGACTTCGTTATTCCCGAAGCAAAAACTGAAATCGTTGATGCAGCGGAAGCCGAAGTTAAAGAGATCGAAGACCAGTTCTCTTCTGGCCTGGTAACAGCGGGTGAGAAGTACAACAAGGTTATCGATATCTGGTCCAAGGCCAACGATAAAGTCGCCAAGGCGATGATGGTGGGTATCTCTAAAGAGACCGTCATCGATCGTGATGGTAACGAAGTTGAGCAGGACTCGTTCAACAGCGTCTTCATCATGGCCGACTCCGGTGCCCGTGGTAGTGCCGCCCAGATCCGCCAGCTGGCGGGTATGCGTGGCCTGATGGCCAAGCCGGACGGTTCGATCATCGAAACGCCGATCGTCGCCAACTTCCGTGAAGGTCTGAACGTACTTCAGTACTTCATCTCGACCCACGGTGCACGTAAAGGTCTTGCGGATACGGCGTTGAAAACCGCCAACTCCGGTTACCTGACCCGTCGTTTGGTAGACGTAGCGCAAGACTTGGTCATCACCGAAGTCGACTGTGGTACCGAAAATGGCTTGACCCTGCACCCGATCATCGAAGGCGGTGACATCATCGTACCGCTTTCCCAGCGCGTGCTGGGTCGTGTCGTCGCTCAGGATGTAGTTCACCCTGGCAGCGGTGAAGTATTGATCGCTAAAGGCACCTTGCTCGACGAGAAATGGTGTGCCGAGCTCGACACCATGGGTGTCGACGAGATCATCGTACGCTCTACGATTACCTGTGAGACCGCACACGGCGTGTGTGCCTCCTGTTACGGCCGTGACCTGGCCCGTGGCCATCAGGTCAACATCGGTGAAGCCGTCGGCGTTATCGCCGCACAGTCCATCGGTGAGCCGGGAACCCAGCTGACCATGCGTACCTTCCACATCGGTGGTGCGGCATCGCGTTCGTCAGCCGTGGATAGTGTACAAGTGAAGCACGGCGGTAAGGTTCGTCTGCACAACATCAAGCACGTTGAGCGTGCCGACGGCAAGCTGGTTGTTGTATCTCGCTCCAGCGCCCTGGCCGTTGCTGACGACCATGGCCGTGAGCGCGAGTACTATAAGCTCCCTTACGGTGCTGAGCTTTCTGTACGCGACGGCGATGTGGTCGACGCTGGTGCGACAGTTGCCAAATGGGATCCGCACACTCACCCGATCGTTGCCGAAGTAGAAGGTAAGGCGCAGTTCATCGATCTCGACGAGGGTGTCACCATGCACCGCAGCGTCGATGAGATGACCGGCCTCTCCTCCATTGAGGTGATCGAGTCTGCAGCACGTCCCATGGCCGGTCGCGACAAGCGCCCAATGGTTATGCTGCAAGACAGTTCTGGCGAGTACGTCTCTGTATCGGGCTCTAACACCCCGGTTCAGTACCTGCTGCCGGGTAACTCGATTATTTCGGTCGACGATGGTGTGACGATCGGGGTGGGTGAAGTAGTTGCCCGTATCCCGGTAGAAGCCTCGGCGAACAAAGACATCACCGGTGGTCTGCCGCGGGTTGCTGACTTGTTCGAAGCGCGTAAGCCGAAAGAGTCCTCGATCCTGGCCGAGATCAGCGGTGTGATCAGCTTCGGTAAAGAGACCAAAGGTAAGCGCCGTCTGACCATTACTCCGGAGTCTGGCGATCCGTTTGAAGCGCTGATTCCGAAATGGCGTCAAATTGCCGTCTTCGAAGGCGAAACTGTCGAGAAGGGTGAGGTAATTTCCGATGGGCCGAGCAATCCGCACGATATCCTGCGCTTGCTGGGTGTTGAGGAGCTTGCCAAGTACATCACTGCCGAAGTACAGGACGTTTACCGTCTGCAGGGCGTAGGTATCAACGACAAGCACATCGAAGTCATTGTGCGTCAGATGCTGCGCAAGGTAGAGATTACTGATTCGGGCGATTCCGACTTCATCACGGGCGACCAGGCTGAACTGGTACGCGTGCTGGAACAGAACGAACGCCTTGAGAAAGAGAAAAAATTCCCGGCCAAGTATCAGCGTATGCTGCTGGGTATCACCAAGGCCAGTCTGGCCACTGAGTCGTTCATTTCCGCGGCCTCCTTCCAGGAGACAACTCGCGTACTGACCGAAGCAGCGGTGACGGGCAAGCGCGATTACCTGCGCGGCCTGAAAGAAAACGTGGTGGTTGGTCGCCTGATACCGGCGGGTACGGGCTTGACTCACCACGCAGAGCGTCGTCGCAAGCGCGAAGACGTAGAGCAACTGTTCAATCCTTCGGCTACCGAAGTCGAACAGGAGCTGGGTGCTCAGTTGACCGCTCTCGACTCTGACGATGAGCTGTAGGTCTGGCACCTAACGCGGTAGATAAAATGAGTAAGTAAAACGAGTAGCTGACCTGAAAAAGCGTCACCTTGCCGGTAAAACCGCCGGCAAGGCTTGACGCGACCTAGGGTCAGCCTTTAGAATGCGCAGCCTTTAACAGTGGGGTGGGTGCGCCCGCATCCGCTGCTTGTATTTGTTAATAGGCCAAGGCAACCATTGGAGTCAGCTAAACACCATGGCAACGATTAATCAGCTAGTGCGCAAGCCGCGCAAGCGCCCCGTCACCAAAAGTGACGTGCCAGCGCTGCAGGCCTGTCCGCAAAAACGTGGCGTTTGTACGCGCGTTTACACCACCACCCCGAAGAAGCCTAACTCGGCTCTGCGTAAGGTTTGCCGTGTGCGCCTTACCAACGGCTTTGAAGTGTCTTCTTACATCGGTGGTGAAGGTCACAACCTTCAAGAACACTCTGTCGTTTTGATTCGTGGCGGTCGTGTAAAGGATTTGCCAGGTGTGCGTTATCACACCGTTCGTGGCGCCCTTGACACCTCTGGCGTTCAAAATCGTCGTCAGGGTCGTTCTAAATACGGTACTAAGCGTCCTAAGTCCTAATCGGCTTAAGGTGGCTTTACAGCACGTCCGGTCTGCCGGCTGCTGAGTAACGATTATCACGAATTTGACGGTCTGATAAGAGTAAGGTCGGGCGGCGCCTGTTGTATCTGAATAGCGTACACAGGCTGCAGGAGTTCCGGGTTTACCTGAAAGATCCTTAATTGAGGGCTTATCATGCCTAGAAGAAGAGTAGTAGCTAAACGCGAGATTCTGCCGGATCCTAAGTTCGGAAGTGAGCGTCTGGCGAAGTTCATGAACCACCTGATGGTCAGCGGCAAGAAGTCCATAGCTGAGCGTATCGTCTACGGTGCGTTGGACAAGGTTGCCGAGCGTAGTAAAGAAGATCCGCTGGAGATCTTCGACAAGGCGCTGGAAGCCATCCAGCCGATGGTCGAAGTGAAGTCGCGCCGCGTTGGTGGTGCGACCTATCAGGTGCCGGTTGAAGTACGTCCGTCTCGCCGTCAAGCGCTAGCAATGCGCTGGCTGGTAGACGCGGCGCGTCGTCGCGGTGAGAAAACCATGGTGCAGCGTCTGGCGGGTGAAATGCTGGATGCCGCTGAAGGTAAAGGTTCTGCCGTTAAGAAGCGCGAAGACGTGCATCGCATGGCAGAAGCCAACAAGGCCTTCTCGCACTACCGTTTCTAAGGTACGCGTATCTAAGGTCAGCGTTTCTAAAATCGGCGTTTCTAAGTACGGCGTTTTTAAGTATGGCTTTAGGGTTTTAATATGCACGTTGTTCAGCATGGCGAAGTGTTTGCTGAGTCGCTCTGTTGTAATACCTAACCGCTACCCTCAAGGGGTAGCGGCGGTCGCATAAGCCTCGCTTGCATACGCCGCTAAATTAACGAGCATCGCCAACAAACGGGAGTTTCACCGTGGCACGCAAGACTCCACTAAATCGTTACCGTAATATCGGTATCGTCGCTCACGTCGACGCGGGTAAAACCACGACGACCGAGCGTGTACTGTTCTACACCGGCCTTTCCCATAAAGTGGGCGAAGTGCACGATGGTGCTGCGACCATGGACTGGATGGAGCAGGAGCAGGAGCGTGGTATTACTATCACCTCAGCTGCGACTACCTGTTTCTGGCAGGGCATGAGCAAGCAGTTCCCTGAGCACCGTATCAACATTATCGACACACCAGGGCACGTTGACTTCACGATCGAAGTTGAGCGTTCTCTACGCGTACTCGATGGTGCGGTTGTTGTTCTGTGTGGTTCTTCCGGCGTTCAGCCGCAGACCGAAACAGTATGGCGCCAGGCCAACAAGTACGAAGTTCCGCGTATGGTTTTCGTCAACAAGATGGATCGTACCGGCGCTGACTTCTTCATGGTTGTCAACCAGCTGAAAGAGCGGCTGGGTGCCAACGCTGTGCCGATCCAGATTAACTGGGGCACGGAAGAGGACTTTAAAGGCGTTATCGACCTTATTCAGATGAAGGCTATCCTGTGGGATGAGGAAAGCCTGGGTATGAATTATGACCTCGTGGATATTCCGGCTGAATTGCAAGAAACAGCTGCAAAGTATCGCGAAGAGATGGTCGAGGCGGCTGCCGAAGGCTCTGACGAGCTGATGGAGAAGTACCTCGAAGGCGGTGAGCTGTCGATTGAAGAGATCAAGGCTGGTCTGCGTGCGCGCACCCTGGCTAACGATATCGTTCTGGTTACCTGTGGTTCTGCCTTTAAGAACAAAGGCGTTCAGGCAGTGCTGGATGGCGTTATCGAATACATGCCTTCGCCGACTGAAGTTAAGGCGATCGAAGGTGAGCTTGACGACAAAGATGGCACCGTCGATACCCGTGAGGCTGATGACAGTGCGCCGTTTGCGGCTCTGGCGTTTAAAATCGCCACTGACCCCTTCGTTGGTACGCTGACCTTTATCCGCGTCTACTCGGGTGTTCTGAAATCTGGTGACGGTGTATATAACTCCGTCAAGCAGAAGAAAGAGCGCGTTGGCCGTATCGTACAGATGCACGCCAACTCCCGCGAAGAGATCAAAGAAGTTCTGGCGGGCGACATCGCTGCTTGTATCGGTCTGAAAGACGTCACTACGGGTGATACCCTGTGCGACATCGATAACAAGATCGTTCTCGAGCGTATGGAGTTCCCTGATCCGGTTATCTCGGTAGCCGTAGAGCCTAAATCTAAGGCAGACCAAGAGAAAATGGGTGTTGCTCTGGGCAAGCTTGCTCAAGAAGACCCCTCTTTCCAGGTCAAAACCGACGAAGAAACCGGCCAGACGATTATTTCTGGTATGGGTGAGCTTCACCTGGATATCCTTGTTGACCGTATGCGTCGCGAGTTTAAGGTTGAAGCCAATATCGGTAAGCCGCAGGTTGCCTACCGTGAAACGATTCGCGGCAGCATCGAGCAAGAAGGCAAGTTCGTACGTCAGTCCGGTGGTCGTGGTCAGTATGGTCACGTTTGGCTGCGTATCGAGCCGCTGACAGCAGAAGAGAAGGGTGAAGGCGAAGACGAACTGTTCTTCAAGTTCAACTCAGAAATCGTGGGTGGCACGGTTCCCAAGGAATACGTACCTGCGGTTGAGAAGGGTGCTTTTGAGCAGCTCAAAAACGGCGTCATCGCGGGTTACCCGATGATCGACGTTAAAGTAACGCTGTTTGATGGCTCCTTCCACGACGTAGACTCTAACGAGACTGCGTTTAAGATTGCTTCTTCTATGGCAGTAAAAGAAGGTGCCAGGAAGGCCAAGGCCGTGCTGCTGGAGCCGGTGATGAAGGTCGAAATCGTGACCCCCGAAGAATTTATGGGTGACGTCATGGGTGACCTGAGCCGTCGTCGCGGCCTGGTGCAGGGTATGGATGACTCCTCTTCTGGTAAAGTCATTCGTGCGACGGTGCCATTGGGTGAGATGTTCGGTTATGCAACCGATCTGCGCTCACAAACCCAGGGCCGTGCGAGCTACTCTATGGAGTTCTCGAAGTACGACGAGGCGCCCTCCAGCGTCGTTGAAGCCGTCATCAATCAAAACGGTTAACCGTTAGCTAACGTAAAGAGGTTATAGCAGTGGCTAAGGAAAAATTTGAACGTTCCAAACCGCACGTCAACGTCGGCACCATTGGTCACGTCGACCACGGTAAAACGACCCTGACGGCGGCCCTGACCCGCGTGTCTGCTGAGGTTTTCGGCGGCGACTGGCGTGAGTTTGATACCATCGATAACGCTCCTGAAGAGCGTGAGCGCGGTATCACCATCGCTACTTCCCACGTGGAATATCAGTCTGAAGATCGTCACTACGCGCACGTCGACTGCCCAGGGCACGCCGACTACGTCAAGAACATGATCACCGGTGCTGCGCAGATGGACGGCGCAATCCTGGTATGTTCTGCAGCAGACGGCCCGATGCCGCAGACTCGCGAGCACATCCTGCTGTCTCGTCAGGTTGGCGTACCGTTCATCGTTGTGTTCCTGAACAAAGCGGACATGGTCGATGATGAAGAGCTGCTCGAGCTGGTTGAGATGGAAGTTCGTGAGCTTCTCGATCAGTACGACTTCCCGGGTGACGACACGCCGATCATCACTGGTTCTGCGCTGATGGCACTGAACGGTGAAGATGACAAGGGCATGGGTACCACTGCCGTTGCCAATCTGATCAAGGCTCTGGATGCTTACATCCCTGAGCCGGAGCGTGCTATTGATCAGCCGTTCCTGATGCCGATCGAAGACGTGTTCTCTATCTCTGGTCGCGGTACTGTTGTTACCGGTCGTGTAGAGCGCGGCATCGTTAAAGCGGGCGAAGAAGTGGAAATCGTGGGTATCCGCGACACCACCAAAACGATCGTTACCGGTGTTGAAATGTTCCGCAAACTGCTCGACGAAGGTCGTGCTGGTGAGAACGTTGGCGCCCTGCTGCGTGGTACTAAGCGTGATGACGTCGAGCGTGGCCAGGTACTGGCTAAGCCGGGCACCATCAACCCGCACACTACCTTCGAAGCAGAAGTTTACGTACTGTCCAAGGAAGAGGGTGGTCGTCACACGCCTTTCTTCAAGGGCTACCGTCCGCAGTTCTACTTCCGTACCACCGACGTAACCGGTACTTGTGAACTGCCGGAAGGCGTTGAAATGGTCATGCCGGGTGACAACGTGCAAATGGTTGTTACCTTGATCGCTCCGATCGCAATGGACGAAGGCTTGCGCTTCGCTATTCGTGAAGGCGGCCGTACTGTCGGTGCTGGCGTTGTGGCCAAGATCGTCAAGTAAGCAATATGCTTGAATGATGAAGGGGGCTCTGATGAGCCCCCTTTTCTGCGCACCAACAGCAAATGTTTGACATGGGCTTTTGGCGTGCCTATAATGCGCATCCTTTGAATGCGTGGGTAGACGGCTCGCGCCGTCGACATCCATTGGAGTTTAGGGCAAATGCAGAACCAAAAGATTCGCATTCGGTTGAAAGCTTTCGACCATCGCCTGATCGATCAGTCTACAGCGGAGATTGTTGAAACCGCTAAACGTACTGGTGCTCAGGTTCGTGGTCCGATTCCGCTGCCGACCAACCGCGAGCGTTACACCATTCTGATCTCACCGCACGTCAACAAAGATGCGCGTGACCAGTATGAGATTCGTACGCACAAGCGTGTGCTCGACATTGTTGAGCCGACCGAAAAAACTGTTGATGCTTTGATGAAACTTGATCTCGCCGCAGGCGTAGACGTGCAAATCAAACTCAACTAATTACACTAGTCACTTTGCGGCCCAGCGCTCATCGCTCTTTGTAAGAGCTAGCATGAGCAGCAGCCGCCGCGCCGTGAGGCGCCATACAATGTGCTAGTGGAATGCTCTGGAAAGGGCAGCCATAGCGGGTGATAGCCCCGTACACTATAGGAGACTGAGTATGACTATCGGTTTAGTCGGTAAAAAGGCCGGGATGACCCGTGTCTTTACCGAAGACGGCGCGTCTGTGCCCGTAACCGTTATTGAAGTTGATCCTAATCGTGTTACACGCGTTAAATCTGTCGAGTCTGACGGTTACGCAGCGATTCAGGTCACATCTGGCTCTCGTAAAGCTAAGCACCTCACCAAAGCGCAAGCTGGACAGTTTGCCAAGGCGGGTGTTGAAGCTGGTCGTGCACTGATGGAATTTCGTCTTGCAGAAGGCGAAGAGATTCCTGAAGTAGGCGGCGAAATCACCGTATCCCTCTTCGAAGCTGGTCAAATGGTTGACGTGACTGGCACCTCTAAGGGTAAAGGCTTCCAGGGTGCTGTTAAGCGCTGGAACTTCCGCACCCAAGATATGACTCACGGTAACTCTCTGTCGCATCGCGCGCCGGGTTCTATCGGCATGTGTCAGACTCCGGGTCGCGTTTTCAAAGGCAAAAAGATGGCCGGTCAAATGGGTAACGCCCGTTGCACCGTGCAGAGCCTTGAGATCGTCCGTGTCGACGCCGAGCGTAACCTGCTGCTGATTAAAGGCGCCGTACCGGGTGCTCCCGGTAGTGACGTTATCGTTCGCAGCGCCGTGAAAGCAGGCTGAAGGGGATAATTACCAATGAATCTGAATCTTGCTGCAGGCACGGGTACCGTTGAAGTAGCCGACGCCACTTTTGGCAAAGAATTCAACGAAGCGCTCGTTCACCAGGTTGTCACTGCCTATTTGGCGGCTGGTCGTCAGGGAACCCGCGCACAAAAGAGTCGTTCCGACGTTCGTGGCGGTGGTAAAAAGCCGTGGCGTCAGAAAGGCACCGGTCGTGCACGTGCCGGTACCATCCGCTCTCCGCTATGGCGTAGTGGTGGCGTAACCTTCGCGGCGCGTCCGCAAGACTACACCCAGAAGGTTAACCGCAAGATGTACCGTGCAGCGATGCGCTCCATCTTGTCAGAGCTGGTACGTCAAGAGCGTTTAGTCGCGATTGAAGAATTCGTCGTTGATGCGCCTAAGACCAAGCAGGTAGCTGCCAAGCTAAAAGAGCTCAACCTTGAGAAAGTGTTGATCGTTACTGAAGAAGTTGACGAAAAGCTCTATTTAGCCGCGCGCAACCTTCCCCACGTTGACGTGGTGGATGTCGCGGCAGCTGACCCGGTAAGCCTGGTAGCCTTTGATAAGGTGCTGATTACCGTCTCCGCCCTGCGTAAATTCGAGGAGAAGCTGGCATGAACCAGGAACGCGTATTTAAGGTTCTGCTTGGGCCGCACGTGACCGAAAAGGCCGCAATGGCAGCCGAGCGCAACCAGTACGTTTTCAAGGTGGCATCTGATGCTACCAAGCCCGAGATCAAAAAGGCCGTTGAAGCACTCTTCGGCAAAAAGGTCGGTAGTGTTCAGGTACTGAACATGAAGGGTAAAACAAAGCGTACTGCGAACGGCGTTGGCCTGCGTAAGGGTTACCGCAAAGCGTATGTGACCCTGGCTGCGGGTGAAACGCTCGAAGACTTCTCTGGCGCCGAATAAGGGCAGGAGTACGGATAATGGCAATCGTCAAGACCAAACCCACTTCCGCCGGTCGTCGCCACGTCGTCAAGATCGTTGGCGAGGAACTGTTTAAAGGCCGTGCCTATGCACCGCTTTTGGAAAAACAGTCCAAGTCCGGCGGCCGGAATAACTACGGTCGTATCACCACCCGCCACGTGGGCGGTGGTCATCGTCACCACTATCGGTTGATCGATTTCAAGCGCACCAAGGATGGCATTCCTGCCACCGTTGAGCGCCTGGAGCACGATCCCAACCGCAGTGCGCACATTGCACTGCTGAAGTATGCCGATGGTGAGCGTCGTTACATCATTGCACCGAAAGGTGTCAGCGCGGGTGACGTGCTGGAATCGGGTGTTAACGCGTCAATCAAGAAAGGCAATGCCTTGCCGCTGCGTAACGTCCCGTTGGGTTCTACGGTGCACTGCATCGAACTCAAGCCGGGTAAAGGTGCGCAGATTGCTCGCAGTGCCGGTACAAGCGCCCAGTTGGTTGCTCGTGAAGGTAACTATGCCACCCTGCGTCTTCGCTCTGGCGAAATGCGTAAAGTGTTGGCCGAGTGCCGCGCGACGTTGGGTGAAGTGAGCAACTCTGAGCACAGCCTGCGTCAACTTGGCAAGGCCGGTGCGAAGCGCTGGAGAGGCGTGCGTCCGACTGTTCGCGGTGTCGCGATGAACCCAGTCGATCACCCACACGGTGGTGGCGAAGGCCGCACCAGTGGTGGTCGTCACCCGGTATCCCCATGGGGTGTGCCGACTAAGGGTCACAAGACGCGTAAGAACAAGCGCACCGACAAGCTGATCATTCGTCGTCGTAACAAGACGCGTTGATCTAAATTGCCAAGACATTAAGAGGTAACGGCTGTGCCACGTTCACTAAAGAAAGGTCCCTTCATTGACCTTCATCTTTTGAAGAAGGTAGAGGCTGCAGTGGAGAAGAACGACCGTAAACCGATCAAGACCTGGTCGCGTCGTTCTATGATCCTGCCCAATATGGTAGGCCTCACTATCGCGGTCCATAACGGTCGCCAACACGTCCCGGTGCACGTATCCGAGGAAATGGTTGGCCACAAATTGGGCGAATTCGCTGCTACCCGCACTTATCGTGGGCATGCGGCGGATAAAAAAGCCAAACGGTAAGCCAGAGAGGATTGAGAGATGGAAGTCACAGCTAAGCTGCTTGGCGCTCGTTTATCCGCCCAGAAGGCCCGTTTGGTGGCTGACCAGGTGCGCGGTAAACCTGTCGCCGAGGCACTCGACCTGCTGACCTTCTCACCGAAGAAGGCTGCCAAGCTGGTTAAGAAGGTGCTGCAATCCGCGATTGCAAACGCGGAAGAAAATAACGGCATGGATATTGACGAGCTGCGTGTCTCGACCATCTGCGTCGATGAGGGCATGACGCTCAAGCGTATCAAGCCGCGTGCCAAGGGGCGTGCGGATCGTATCTTGAAGCGCACGTGCCACATCACCGTCAAGGTAGCCGAGAAGTAGGAGTCGACCGATGGGTCAGAAAGTCAATCCAACAGGCATTCGACTGGGCATCGTCAAAGACCATGCTTCTGTCTGGTATGCTGAGCGCGGCGCTTACGCCGATAAGCTCAATAACGATCTCGAAGTGCGTAGCTTCCTGGAAGAGCGTCTTAAAAGCGCCTCTGTTAGCCGCATCCACATCGAGCGTCCGGCGAACAATGCCCGCATCACCATTCACACTGCCCGTCCGGGTATCGTGATTGGTAAGAAAGGTGAAGATGTCGACCGTTTGCGTCGCGATCTCACCCAGATGATGGGCGTTCCCGTGCATGTGAACATCGAAGAAGTTCGCAAGCCGGAGCTGGATGCCAAGCTAGTCGCTGCTAACGTAGCGGGTCAGCTTGAGCGTCGCGTCATGTTCCGTCGTGCTATGAAGCGCGCGGTACAGAACGCAATGCGTCTTGGCGCTGGTGGCATCAAGATTCAGCTGTCAGGTCGTCTTGGTGGCGCTGAAATCGCACGTACCGAATGGTACCGCGAAGGTCGCGTTCCGCTGCACACGTTGCGTGCGGATATCGACTACGCCACTTACGAAGCTCACACCACCTATGGCGTTATCGGCGTCAAAGTGTGGATCTTCAAGGGTGAAATTCTCGGCGGTATCGAGGAAGTACGTGCCAAGGCTAAGCAACAGCAGCCTTCCGGCAACGCGCCCAAGAAGAAAGGTTCCAGGTAAGGGGAGAGCGAGTCGATGTTACAGCCCAAGCGTATGAAATTCCGCAAGATGATGAAAGGCCGCAACCGTGGCCTGGCGCATCGCGGAAGCAAGATCAGCTTCGGGGAATACGGCCTTAAAGCTACTGGTCGCGGCCGCATCACTGCGCGTCAGATCGAAGCAGGCCGTCGTGCGATCACACGTCACGTAAAGCGTGGCGGTAAAATCTGGATCCGCGTCTTCCCTGATAAGCCGATCTCCAAGAAGCCGCTCGAAGTTCGTATGGGTAAAGGTAAAGGTTCTGTTGAGTACTGGGTTGCCCAGATCCAACCGGGTCGGGTCCTGTATGAAATTGAAGGCGTGTCGGAAGAGCTCGCTCGTGAAGCGTTTGAGCTTGCCGCACAGAAAATGCCCTTATCCACCACCTTTGCGAAACGGACGGTGATGTGATGAAAGCCCAGGAAATTCGTGAAAAGTCCGCAGGAGAGCTCCAGGAGCAACTCCTCGAACTCCTCCGCGAGCAGTTTAACCTGCGCATGCAGAAGGCCACTGGCCAACTGAGCCAGACTCATCTGCTCAAGCAGGTCCGCCGGGATATCGCCCGCGTTAAGACTTTGCTCAACGAGAAGGCAGGTGATTGAGATGGCCGAAGAAAACACAAAGCGTACGCTCACCGGTAAAGTGGTGAGCGATAAGATGGACAAGTCCATCGTCGTCATGATCGAGCGGCGCGAGCGTCACCCGATCTACGGAAAATACGTTAAGCGCTCCACCAAGCTGCACGCCCATGATGAGGCGAACCAGGCTAAGGCAGGCGATACGGTCTCTATTCAAGAGTGCCGTCCGCTTTCCAAGAAAAAAGCTTGGACGCTGGTCGAGGTGGTTGAACACGCCAAGGGTTAATCCCGAGGCTTGTCAATCAGTGCAGTCAGATTAGGTTTGGAGAAAACCGATGATTCAGACTCAGACAATGCTGGATGTCGCCGACAACAGCGGAGCGCGCCGGGTGCAGTGCATCAAGGTGTTAGGCGGTTCACACCGTCGTTACGCTCGCGTTGGTGATATCATCAAGGTCACGGTTAAGGAAGCGATTCCGCGTGGCAAGGTCAAAAAAGGCCAGGTGCTAAAAGCGGTCGTGGTCCGGACCCGTAGTGGCGTCCGTCGTCCCGACGGTTCGCTCATCCGTTTCGATGGAAATGCGGCAGTTTTGTTGAATAACACCAACGAACAGCCCATCGGTACCCGTATTTTTGGGCCGGTGACTCGTGAACTTCGTAATGAAAAGTTCATGAAGATCATTTCCTTAGCGCCTGAAGTGCTGTAAGGAGCGAGGCGGATATGCAAAAGATCAAACGTGACGATGAAGTCATCGTCATCGCCGGGAAGGATAAAGGCAAGCGTGGCACCGTTAAGCGGGTATTAGAAAACCGCTTTTTGGTGTCCGGTGTGAACATGATTAAACGTCACACCAAGCCAAATCCCATGGCGGGTAATCAGGGCGGTATCGTCGAGCGTGAGGCTCCGATTCACGCGTCCAACGTAGCCATCTTCAATTCGGAGACCGGTAAGGCGGATCGCGTCGGCTTCCAAGTGAAGGAAGACGGTACCAAGGTACGTATCTACAAGTCGACGCAGACGCAGATCGACGCCTAACGCGAGTCGGGTAGCAAAATGGCGAACTTGAAAGAACGTTATCAAAACGAGGTAGCAGCTCAACTCAAAGAAGAGTTCAGCTATGCCAACGTTATGCAGGTACCCCGGATCACGAAAGTGACTCTGAACATGGGTATCGGCGAAGCAGTCAACGATAAAAAGTTGATTGACAATGCCATCGGCGACCTAGAGAAACTCTCTGGTCAAAAACCGTTGGTGACCAAGGCACGTAAGTCCATCGCGGGCTTCAAGGTGCGCGAAGGTTGGCCAATCGGAATCAAGGTAACACTGCGCGCTGAGCGTATGTGGGACTTCTTGGACCGTTTGGTTTACATCGCGATTCCCCGCGTGCGTGACTTCCGTGGTCTCAACCCGAAGTCTTTCGACGGTCGTGGCAATTACTCCATGGGTGTGCGTGAGCAGATCATCTTCCCGGAGATCGAGTATGATAAAATCGATCGCATCCGGGGGTTGGACGTCACTATCACTACGACCGCCAAAACCGACGAGGAAGGTCGTGCGCTGCTAACCGCGCTGAACTTCCCGTTCAAGAAATAGGGGCGAGATCATGGCTAAGAAAAGTATGGTAGAGCGTGAGCTTAAGCGTACTCAGCTGGTCGCGAAGTATGCGACCAAGCGCGCTGAACTCAAGAAGATCATCTCAGACGTTAACACGACTGAGGAAGACCGCTTCGAGGCGACGCTGAAGCTGCAGCAACTGCCGCGCGACTCAAGCCCGGTGCGTCAGCGTAATCGCTGCCGTATCACCGGTCGTCCGCACGGTTTTTACAACAAGTTCGGCCTCGGCCGTAACAAGCTGCGTGAAGCCGCCATGCGTGGCGACGTTCCTGGGTTGAAAAAATCCAGTTGGTAACGCCACGTAGTATTATCAGGAGCGCACATTAAATGAGCATGCAAGACACTCTGGCGGATATGTTTACCCGTATCCGCAATGCGCAGATGGCCACCAAGGAGACGGCAACCATGCCGTCCTCCAAGCTGAAAGTGCAAGTGGCCCGAGTGCTAAAGGAAGAAGGCTACATTGCCGACTTTGCGGTAGCGGAGGGCGTTAAGCCCGAGCTAACCGTAACTCTCAAGTACTTTGAGGGTAAGCCGGTCATTGAGCACATTCAGCGGGTTTCCAAGCCGTCCCTGCGCCGCTACATGGGCAAGGACAACTTGCCTAAGGTTGCCGATGGCCTGGGTATCGCGATTGTCACCACATCTAATGGTGTCATGACCGATCGTGCCGCGCGCCAAGCGGGTGTCGGTGGCGAAGTCATCTGCACCGTATTCTAGGAGGCTGGAATGTCCCGCATAGCGAAATATCCGGTTAAAGTGCCTGCCGGCGTTGATATTAAAATCAATGCTGACCAGCTGACCGCCAAAGGCGGCCAGGGCACGCTATCTATGACCATCCACTCTGATGTAGTGGTCGGTCAGGAAGATGGCCAGCTGACCTTCGCCCCGAGCGAATCTGCCAAGAGCTGGGCAATGGCCGGTACTACCCGCGCCTTGGTTCAGAACCTGGTAACGGGCGTATCCGAGGGTTTTACACGGACTCTCGAAATTGTTGGCGTCGGTTATCGTGCCCAAGCTAAGGGCCAGACGCTCAATCTTTCACTGGGCTTCTCGCACCCGGTCGACTACGAACTGCCTGAAGGTGTGTCAGCGGAAACGCCGAAGAACACCGTTATCGTGCTGAAAAGCGCCGATAAGCAGCAGCTCGGCCAGTGCGCCGCGGAAATCCGCGCCTTCCGTCCCCCTGAGCCGTATAAAGGTAAGGGTGTTCGGTACGCCGACGAGCAGGTGCGTCGCAAAGAAGCCAAGAAGAAGTAAGGCAGGGTTATGAACGCGAAGAAAGAATCTCGTCTCCGTCGTGCCCGCCGCGCTCGCGCAAAGATCCGCGAGCTGGGCGTGTATCGCCTGTGCGTCAACCGTACCCCGCGTCACATCTATGCGCAGATTATCTCGCCGGATGGTGGCAAAGTGCTAGCCAGTGCTTCTACGCTGGACAAAGCACTGCGCGAGGGTGCGACCGGCAACTCAGATGCGGCCTCTAAAGTAGGTGCTCTGATTGCTGAACGCGCTAAAGAAGCAGGCATCACCCAGGTGGCCTTCGACCGTGCTGGCTTTAAGTATCACGGCCGCGTCAAGGCGCTGGCCGACGCCGCACGTGAAGGCGGCCTGGAATTCTAAAGGGTTTTACGATGGCGAAGAACGAACAGCAAAGCGGTGATCTGCAAGAGAAGTTAGTGCAGGTCAACCGCGTCGCCAAGGTGGTCAAGGGTGGTCGTATTTTCGGCTTCACCGCACTGACCGTCGTTGGTGATGGTAAAGGTCGTGTCGGTTTCGGTCGTGGCAAGGCGCGTGAAGTGCCGGTCGCAATCCAGAAAGCGATGGATCAAGCTCGTCGCAACATGGTCAAGGTGAACCTTGCTGGCCATACGCTGCAGTACCCGGTCAAAGCCCGTCACGGTGCTTCCAAGGTGTACATGCAGCCGGCCTCTGAAGGTACCGGTATCATCGCCGGTGGCGCCATGCGCTCTGTACTAGAGCTCGCCGGTGTCCACGACGTACTGGCCAAGTGCTACGGTTCCACTAACCCGGTTAACGTGGTACGAGCGACTGTTAAAGGTCTCTCCTCCATGCAAGCACCGGAAGACGTGGCCGCTAAGCGCGGTCTGTCTGTCGAAGCGATCACGGGGTAAGACACCATGGCAGCAACGATCAAGTTTACCCAGATCCGGAGCACCATCGGCATCATGCCCAAGCACAAAGCTACTATGAAAGGCTTGGGTCTGCGTCGCATCGGTCATACGGTTGAACTGGAAGACACCCCCGCCGTACGCGGCATGATCCACAAGGTTAACTACCTTGTGCGCGTTGAGGGAGAGTAATCCATGAAACTTAATAGCCTAAGCCCGGCTCCGGGCTCCAAACACGCTGCGAAGCGCGTTGGACGTGGCATCGGTTCCGGTCTTGGTAAGACCGGTGGCCGTGGTCACAAAGGTCAGAAATCACGTAGTGGCGGCAGTGTTAAGCCCGGTTTCGAAGGCGGTCAGATGCCTTTGCAGCGTCGTTTGCCGAAATTCGGTTTTACGTCTGCAAAATCTCTGGTCTCTGAAGAAGTACGCCTGGCTGAGCTGTCAAAAGTAGCCGGTGGCGAAGTCACCATGGCTACTTTGAAAGAAGCCAACGTGCTGAAGGACTCTACGCTACACGCGAAGATCATCCTTTCTGGCGAACTGAAAACGGCGGTTACCGTTCGCGGAATCAAGGTCACCAAAGGTGCCCGTGAAGCGATCGAAGCCGCTGGCGGCAAGGTAGAGGACTAAATGGCCAAGTCAGGAAACATGCCGGCGATGGGCAGCGGTCTGAGTGAACTGTGGGCGCGTTTGCGCTTCGTGCTCCTCGCCATCGTGGTGTACCGTATTGGTGCCCACATTCCCGTTCCCGGTATCAATCCTGACCAGCTTGCTGCCTTGTTTAGGGAGCAACAGGGCACCATCCTGGGCATGTTTAACATGTTCTCGGGTGGCGCCCTGGAGCGCATGAGCGTTCTCGCCCTGGGTATAATGCCCTATATTTCGGCGTCGATTATCATGCAGCTCATGACTGCGGTCTCCCCTCATCTTGAACAGCTCAAGAAAGAGGGTGAGGCTGGCCGCCGCAAGATTAGCCAGTACACCCGCTACGGCACGGTGATACTGGCTTTTGTCCAGGCTACCGGCATGTCCGTCGGTCTGGCTAGCCAAGGCATCGCGTACAGTGCTGACTTCAGCTTCTATTTCACCGCCGTGATTACCTTTGTATCGGGCGCGGTGTTTATGATGTGGCTAGGTGAGCAGATTACCGAGAAGGGCATCGGCAACGGTATTTCGCTGCTGATTTTCGCCGGTATTGTCGCTGGACTGCCCAGTGCCGTGGGCCAAGCCTTCGAGCTTGCCCGTAATGAAGGGGCCTGGAATGTTCTGCCGCTGTTAGCGCTGTCAGCGTTAGGTATTGCGACTGTCGCCTTTGTAGTTTTCATTGAGCGTGGCCAACGCCGTCTCAAAGTTAATTACCCTCGGCGGCAAGTGGGCAATAAGATGTATGCAGGGCAAAGTAGCTACCTGCCTTTGAAGGTCAACATGGCCGGTGTTATCCCGGCGATTTTTGCCTCCAGTATCCTGCTCTTCCCGGCCTCTATTGGCCAATGGGTAGGTGCCGGTGAAGGTATGGAGTGGTTGCAGCGTGCATCTCAGGCATTAGGCCCAGGTCAACCGCTTTACATCTTGCTTTTCGCGGCGGCAGTGGTATTCTTCTGCTTCTTTTACACAGCGCTGGTCTTCAACCCCAAGGATGTGGCTGACAATCTTAAAAAGTCAGGCGCTTTCCTGCCGGGCATTCGCCCCGGCGAGCAGACCGCTCGCTATATCGACAAGGTCATGACACGTTTGACCCTGTTCGGTGCCTTGTATATCACTGCGGTTTCCTTGATGCCCCAGTTCTTGATTGTGGCGTGGAACGTGCCGTTCTTTTTCGGCGGTACCTCGTTGTTAATCGTAGTCGTGGTCATCATGGACTTCATGGCCCAGGTGCAGTCGCATCTCATGTCGCATCAGTATGACTCAGTGATGAAGAAGTCCAACCTGAAAGGCTACGGTAGCGGCGGTATCATGCGCTGAGGCGCCGTCCACCCCTATTAAGTTAGAGAGGGCGCGCCGCGAGCCGGTTTTTGGAGAAAGATCGATGAAAGTTCGAGCTTCCGTAAAGAAAATGTGCCGTAACTGCAAGATCATTCGTCGCAATGGCGCTGTCCGCGTCATCTGCAGCGAACCACGGCACAAACAGCGCCAGGGTTAATAAGCCTGGGTTGTATTAAGCGGGTGCCAGCATACCCCTTGCCTTAGGGCAACTAAAGGGGTATGCTGTTGCGCCTTTTGTAGATGAATAAACGAGCAAGCCGCTCAAATTTCGGAGTAAGCTGATGGCCCGTATTGCAGGCGTCAATATCCCGGACAACAAGCATGCGGCGATCTCGCTGACCTATATCTTCGGGATTGGCCGTACCCGTGCTGAGCACATCTGTGCTGCAGCCGGTATCGCGCCTACTGCCAAGATCCAGGATCTGTCTTCTGAAGAAGTCGACACCCTGCGTTCTGAAGTTGGCAAGTACACCGTAGAAGGCGACCTTCGTCGTGATGTTACGCTTAACATTAAGCGTCTCATGGACTTAGGCTGCTACCGTGGTCTGCGTCATCGTCGTAGTCTTCCGCTGCGTGGTCAGCGGACCAAGACTAACGCGCGTACCCGTAAGGGCCCGCGTAAGCCGATCCGCAAATAACACGCACGTTCTGGCGTAAAGACAGGAATAGACATCAACATGGCTAACCCGCGTAGTAACCGTAAAAAGGTTAAAAAGCAGGTAGTGGATGCGATTGCGCATATCCATGCCTCTTTTAACAACACGATCGTGACGATCACAGACCGCCAGGGCAACGCTCTTTCTTGGGCGACTGCCGGTGGTTCGGGTTTTCGTGGTTCTCGCAAGAGCACCCCGTTCGCTGCTCAAGTGGCAAGCGAACGTGCAGCAACTGCTGCAGCCGAGTATGGTGTGAAAAACGTAGACGTACTGGTTAAAGGCCCAGGTCCCGGTCGTGAATCCGCCGTGCGCGCACTGAATGCCGCCGGCTTCCGCGTGCAAAGCATCGTAGACGCGACGCCCATTCCCCATAATGGCTGCCGTCCGCCGAAGAAACGCCGCGTTTAAGGAGACAGATTCATGGCTCGTTATATTGGACCGAAGTGCAAACTGTCTCGTCGTGAAGGCACAGACCTCTTTTTGAAGAGTGGTGTGACTCCCTTCGAGAAAAAGTGTAAATCCGAGCAGATCCCGGGTGTACACGGCCAGCGTCGTCAGCGTCTTTCAGACTACGGCTTGCAGCTTCGCGAGAAGCAAAAAGTACGTCGTATGTATGGCGTACTCGAAAAACAGTTCCGTAACTACTACAAAGAAGCCGCTCGCCTGAAAGGCGCGACTGGTGAAGTATTGTTGCAGTTGCTCGAATCCCGACTGGATAATGTCGTCTACCGCATGGGCTTCGGCTCGACTCGCTCTGAAGCGCGTCAGCTGGTCAGCCACAAGGCGATTTCCGTGAACGGCCGCACCGTTAACGTAGCTTCCTATCAAGTGAAGCCGGGTGACGTTGTTTCCATTCGCGAAAAGGCGAAAAACCAAGCACGTATTCAAAGCGCGTTGTCCATTGCGGCCAACCGTGGCGATATCGCTTGGATCGAAATCGACGCCAAGAAGATGGAAGGCACTTTCAAGGCTCTGCCTGAACGCGGTGACCTGTCTGCCGACATCAACGAAAACCTGATCGTCGAGCTGTACTCCAAGTAAGCAGTTTTCTGTTTCTTGTCGATCTGGTGCCGGTTTAACGCCCGCGCCAGATCGTACCGAGTACCAAGTATCCGTTTGGCAGCCTGAAAGGTGTTCATATGCAGCGTTCAGTGACAGAGTTTCTCCGTCCTCGCGACATCAAGGTCGAAGAAATCAGCGCACATCACGCCAAAATCGTACTCGAACCGTTCGAGCGTGGTTTTGGTCACACCCTGGGGAATGCACTGCGTCGCATTCTGCTTTCGTCTATGCCCGGCTGTGCCGTGGTAGAGGCTGAAATCGCCGGCGTCGAGCATGAATACAGTGCGCTCGAAGGGGTGCAGGAAGATGTCATTGAAATCCTCCTGAACTTGAAAGATGTTGCGATCAAGATGCACAGCCGCGATGAGGCGGTGCTCACGCTGAACAAGCAGGGCCCAGCCGTCGTCACCGCTGGCGACATTGCGCTTGATCATAGCGTCGAAATCGTCAACCCGGATCACGTCATTGCTCATGTCAATGAAGGTGCCGAGCTGAAAATTCAGCTTAAGGTAGCGCTGGGTCGTGGCTACGAGCCGGCTGACGCGCGCGGCTCTGATGAAGAGACACGTGCCATTGGCCGCCTGCAGCTGGATGCCACCTTCAGCCCTGTCCGCCGTGTTTCCTACTCGGTTGAAGCCGCTCGTGTAGAGCAGCGCACCGACCTCGATAAGTTAATTATCGATCTGGAAACCGACGGTACCCTGGATCCGGAAGAGGCTATCCGTCGCAGTGCGACCATCCTGCAAGAGCAGCTGGCCGCCTTCGTCGACCTGGAAGCTGATAAAGAACAGGAAGTCGAAGAGGAAGAGGATCATGTTGATCCAATTCTATTGCGCCCCGTAGACGATCTTGAGTTGACCGTTCGCAGCGCGAACTGCCTAAAAGCCGAGAATATTTACTATATCGGTGATCTCATTCAGCGCACAGAAGTGGAGCTGTTGAAGACACCGAACCTCGGTAAAAAGTCTTTGAATGAAATCAAAGACGTATTGGCGGCGCGTGGCTTGTCCCTCGGTATGCGGCTGGAAAATTGGCCACCCGCTAGCCTGAAGGACGACAAGGCCTCCGCGTGAGCGTCGACTTGAGTCCCAGTTTGGTAAGGAATTACAACCATGCGTCATCGTAAGAGTGGTCGTCATCTGAATCGCACCAGCTCGCATCGTCAGGCCATGTTCAAGAACATGTCTGTCTCGCTGGTCGAACATGAAGTCATTAAGACAACCCTGCCGAAAGCCAAGGAGCTGCGTCGCGTTATCGAGCCGCTGATCACCTTGTCTAAGCAGGATAGCGTTGCAAATCGTCGTTTGGCATTTGCCCGCACGCGCTCTAAAGAAGCCGTCGGCAAACTGTTCAACGAACTAGGTCCGCGTTATGCCGAGCGTCCGGGCGGTTACGTCCGTATTCTCAAGTGCGGTTTCCGCACCGGCGACAACGCGCCTATGGCGTTCGTTGAGCTAGTTGACCGTCCGGTTGTTGAAGAAGCCGCTGCAGAAGAGTAATACTCTGCGCTGTGTTTCTTTGGTAGCGAATGAAAACCGACCCCTAAAGGGTCGGTTTTTTTTATGGGTGCATTAATCTTCTCTTTTTCTACGCTTAACTGCCTGTTAATCGCCTATACTCGGCTTATTATTAAACGTAGTGAGCGTTGCCATCCCGCCAGGGGGAGCCTTGCGCTGTATCGAGAGTGTGGCATGGTAGTGGCGCAGCGGCGGATTGGTTAAACAGCGATTAGAACCAGGCTTTGATAACAAGCAAGGGGCAGTTATGTATGCGAGGATAAAAAGCGCTGTCGGGGGAGCGTCGGCGATAGGGTTTTTGAGTATGCTAATGCTGCTCATACTCGCGACGGTTACCACGGCGCATGCCGACAACCCGCGTTACGCGGGTATCGTCGTGGATTTGGACAATGGCGAAGTGCTTTACGCCGAGAACATTGACGATCAGCGTTACCCTGCGTCGCTCACCAAAATGATGACGCTCTATCTCACTTTTGAAGCGTTAGAAGAGGGTACGCTGCGCTTGGATCAGCCCTTGCCGGTCTCCTCTTATGCGGCCGCCAAGCCTGCAGTCAAACTGTGGCTGGCGGCGGGTAGCTCTATCCCCGTGGATACCGCTATTCGCGCTCTCGCGGTGCGCTCTGCCAATGACGTTGCCGCGGTGGTCGCCGAAGCCTTGGGCGGCAGCGAAGCGCATTTTGCGCAAATGATGACCACCAAGGCACGCGAGCTGGGTATGCACGCCACTACCTTTCGCAATGCCTCCGGCCTGCCTGATGCCGGCCAGATAACCACCGCACGGGATATGCTGACGCTGTCAGTACGCGTAATGCAGGACTTTCCCCAGTATTACCACTACTTCGGCCTGCAAGAGTTTAGCTACCGGGGTACCCGGCATACCAGTCACAATCGTTTGGTGCGCGACTATCCAGGCGCCGACGGCCTAAAAACCGGTTTTATTCGCGCCTCTGGCTTTAACGTAGCCACTACCGCAGTGCGCGGTGATCGGCGTTTAGTGGGGGTCGTCATGGGTGGGTTCTCATCCCAGTCTCGGGATACCCATATGGCCAATCTGCTGGATCGTAGCTTCCTGCGTGCGTCGCTTCGGGATCAGCAAAGCTGGATGGGCGACACCAGCTTCTCGCGGGAATTTATGGCCTTTGCGCCACCTGCTCAGCCGGTTGCACCCCAGCAGCCTGCGCCACAGCAGCCCCTGCTAGCGGTGGTCGAAACTACATCGCCCTCGGCCAACGCCACCCCTTCAACGCCGTTGGTCGATCTTGACGAGCAGTTGGCTGATATTGCCACCATTCAGCGTCCCCCTCCCGAAAGCGAGGCACCTCAGCCCGACCCGCTACAAGCGTTCATTGAGCGCGAACGACAGCTGGCCTCTGCTAATGAAACAGGCGGTGGTTGGGGGGTTCAAGTAGGTGCCTTCAGTCGAGAAGCCCAAGCACGGCAGTTGGCGCAGCAAGCCGCTCAACGCATTGCCCAAAGTTTAGGTGGTCGTATTGCTGTGGACACCGTAGAGGGCCAAAGCCCGGTTTATCGCGCCCGGCTCATGGCGCTGGACGAGCAGAGAGCCCGTCAAGCCTGCCGCGAGCTGCACTCCCAAGGTATGGACTGCATGGTCGTTAACGCCAGCTTATAAGCGGGTGGGCTGCGATCACCCCGCCAATGGCTAATTGGCGGGGTTTTTCTTTTTTGGCACTTTATATTGACCAGTGAACAGGGGGATCGCGGTGACAACCTCGCTGAAAGGCATACTCTGCATGTGTTTGGGCGTTCTTTTTCTCGCCCTAGGCGACGCCGTTTCCAAGTGGTTAGGTGAAGTGCACTCGCCGCTGCAGATTATTTTCTTCCGTGCCTTGGTGTCGCTACCGTTGATTGCCCTGCTTGCCCATTTTGCCGGTGGATTACGCAAGCTGCGCACGAAACGGCCGGTCGTCCATTTACTGCGCGGCCTGATCTATACCGCCACCATGGTCTGTTTCGTATGGGGGCTGACGCTGCTACCCCTGGCAGAAGCCACGGCGATCGCCTTTGTGGCACCGCTGTTTGTGACCCTGCTTTCGGTGCCATTGTTGGGAGAGCGGATTGACCCACCGGTGCTGATTGCATCTTTAGTTGGTTTTGTGGGGGTACTGATCGTGGTGCGGCCCAACGGCGAGGCGTTTCAGGTGGGCGCGCTGGTATTAGTGGGCGCGGCGCTATTTTATGCGCTGATGATGATTACCGCCCGGCGCTACGGTGCCCGCGAACACCTCTGGGCAATGCTGTTTTATATGACCTGCGTGCCTCTGGTGGTGACCGCGCTAACGCTGCCCTGGGTGTGGCAAACACCTCACCCTTGGCACTGGGTAGGCTTTTTCGCCTCCGGCATCTTGGGCGTTGCGGCCACCGCTTTTATCACCTTGGCCTTTCGGTTTGCCCCTGCGGCCATCGCCGCGCCCTTTGATTACACCGCCATGCTCTGGGCGGTACTGTTGGGCTGGTGGTTTTGGGGTGAAATGCCAGATCTCTGGGTCTGGGTAGGCAGCGCCTTGATAATGGGCAGCGGGCTAGCGGTGGCGTATCACGACCGGCGCACGACCCTGAAACGTCGTCCAACGGCGTGACTATTTGATCTAGGTCACGGAAGCCGTGAGCTTGCCAAAACGACGGGTTTGGGCTGGTTATAATCCAGGCCTTTCATCGCAGCCCGCTGCGAGCCATCGTCCTGATCACGGTGACCGTCTATGCAAGCCCCCGAACGACTTAAGCAAGCTCCCGAACTCCTTTCCCCTGCCGGCACCTTTAAGAACATGCGTTATGCGTTTGCCTATGGGGCTGATGCGGTTTACGCGGGGCAGCCGCGCTACTCTCTCCGGGTGCGCAACAACGATTTTAAAATTGATAACTTACATCGTGGTATCGAGTACGCCCATGCCCGAGGCAAGCAGTTTTACGTTGCCTCCAACATTGCCCCCCACAACAGCAAGCTGAAAACCTACCTCCAGGATATGGCGCCTGTGATTGAGGCAAGGCCCGATGCGCTGATTATGTCGGATCCCGGCCTGATTATGATGGTTCGTGATCGCTGGCCGGAACAAGCCATCCACCTCTCGGTGCAATCGAATGTCGTCAACTGGGCTGCCGCCCAATTCTGGCAGCGGCAAGGTATCAGCCGCATCATTTTGTCCCGGGAGCTGTCACTGGAAGAGATCGGCGAAATACGCGAGCAGTGCCCAGGCTTAGAGATCGAAACCTTTGTCCACGGCGCACTGTGTATCGCCTATTCAGGGCGTTGCCTGCTGTCGGGTTACTTCAATCATCGCGATCCTAACCAAGGCACCTGCACCAACGCGTGTCGCTGGAAATACAACACCATAGCGGCAACCCACGATGACACGGGCGACTTAATAGCCGCCCAAGGCAGTGGTAGCGTAGCGGCCGACAGTCCAGACGAGCTCTCGGCCCTGATTGAAGACGTTTCCCGCCCTGGCAAGCTGATGCCTGTGTATGAAGATGAACACGGCACCTACATCATGAACTCCAAGGATCTGCGCGCGGTGCAGCATGTTGCTCGGCTGACGCAAATGGGCGTGGCATCGCTAAAGATTGAAGGGCGCACCAAGTCCCACTACTACGTCGCGCGTACAGCGCAAGTCTATCGGCAAGCCATTGATGACGCCGTCGCTGGGCGCCCCTTTAACAAACGGCTAATGGATGAACTTGAGAACCTGGCGAATAGAGGCTACACCGAAGGCTTCTATCAACGCCATGTGCACGGCGAGTTCCAAAGCTATGAGCAGGGGCATTCCATCGGCGTTCACCAGCAGTTCGTCGGTGAAGTGCTGGGGTTTGATCCGGCTCGTGGCAGGTTGGAAGTCGAGGTTAAAAACCGCTTTGAAGTGGGGGATGGTATGGAGCTTATGTTGCCAGGTGGCAATCACCGCTTCGTGCTCGAGCATATCGAGAATTTGCGAGGTGAATCGCAAAGCGCAGCGCCTGGCTCGGGGCATCGCGTTCGAATTCCCCTCCCCAAGGTCAGCATCACCCCTGAACAGCTTGAGTTTGCGCTGTTAATGCGTGATCTCGCGCCTTCCAGCGCAGCACAACCTGAATCGTTAGGGGTAGCGATCAGCTAAACGCATAAACGTCCATCGCAAGCACACCGTGCTCAACGCTGTGGTGCAGCTGTTTTGCGTCGCCTCCTGCCCCCATGGCCACCAGCAATGGCTGAAAGTGTTCAGGGGTCGGGTGGTTCTTCAGCGCGTTGGGTGCGCGCTCCCAGCTAAGCAACGCTTCACGATCGTTGGCGATAAGGCACTCGCTTACCCAAGTGGCAAACTCATCTACCCAGGCGGGCACAGGGCTCTCCTGGGGCATGATTTCATACAGGTTATGGGTCAGGCTGCCCGAGCCGATCACCAAAATCCCCTCTTCCCGCAGCGCCGACAGGCGCTCGCCCAGCGTGGCCAGCTCCGCATTGCTCCAGCGCACCGGAAGCGACAGCGAGACAACCGGCACATTGGCGTCAGGAAACATCAGTGAAAGGGGCACCCAGGCGCCGTGATCCAGGCCGCGCTCTACCCGCTCGGCGCCCAGTAACACGGCCAGTCGTTCGGCCAGTTCAGGTTCGCCAGGGGCGGGATACTGGCACTCGAAAAGCGCCCGTGGGAAGCCGCCAAAATCGTGAATGGTCTCTGGTTTGGCGCTGGTGCTGACCTTAAGCGCCAGGCTCTCCCAGTGCGCTGAGACCACTACCACCGCCTTGGGCGCAAGCTGCCTGCCCAGTTCACGTAGAAAGGCATGAGCCGGGGTTTTATTGAGGGCCAGCATGGGCGAACCATGGGAAATAAACAGGCTAGGCAACATGAGTGAGTCTCCTCAGCAGCATGGCCAACGCTGGCGTTAAGCAAGCGCTGGCAATAGGGTTAGGCGATAGTTTTAGGTGATAGTGTTAGGTGTTAGGCGAATCGGTTACTTAGCACCCAGCGGCCGCTGCCCAGGCCCGCTTGCACGATTAACGCCAGCGTCCAGAACACCGGAAATTCCCAACCGCCGCCAGCATTTGAGAACATCCAGCCGTTGCCAAGATGCACCCACGCAGCGCCAAGCAGTACCGGCACCAGTGCCAGGCTCACCCAGCGGGTATAAACACCCAGAATCAGGGCGGCTCCACCGCCTACTTCGGCAGCAATGGTCAAGTAAGCCAGAAACCCTGGTAAACCCAGTGATTCAAAATAGCCGACGGTGCCCGGCAGGGTAAACACAAACACCTTGAGCAAACCGTGGGCAAGAGCCATCACACCCAGTGCGACGCGCAGTAGTGAGATGGCATGGGGCTGTAGAGCGGGAGTGGAGTGAGTATGTGTTGTCATCGTAGTAGCTTCCATCGAGTGGTTGATAAAGCTACTTTACCGTCGAGTGAGCGTGAGATAATCAGCGTAATTTGCACATCACTGTTGCGTAATGGGCGACAATCCAATGTGCTGCTCCCAAACCGGCGGGTCGCCCCACGCTTCTGTGAGCAGGTCGATGAAGTGTTCAACCTTGGCGGGCAGGTAGCGCCGGGCGGGGTAGAGCGCATGAACATCGAGCAGCACCGCTGGCTCACTGGTCAAGATGGGCACTAAACGCCCGTTGGCGATACTCTCTGTGACCAGAAAGCTGGGTTGCTGAGCGATGCCCAGGCCCGCTTCCGCGGCGTGGGTGAGTACATCGCCGTTATTGCTTTCCAGTGGGCCATTGACCGTCAATGACTGCGTGGCAATCTTCCAGTCAGCGCTCTGTTGGCCGCTGCGGTAGCGCAGGCAGCGGTGCTCGGCAAGGGCGTTAACGCTGCTGGGTTCACCGTGAGCGGCAAGATACGCCGGCGAGGCACAGAACAGCAGGCGGCAACGGGTCAGGCGGCGCGCCACCAGGCTGGAGTCAGGCAGGCTGCCGATACGGATCGCTACGTCGTAACCCTCTTCCAGCAGGTCGACACGGCGGTCGTTCAAATCCAGGCGCACTTCCAGCGCTGGGTGAGTGTGCATAAATTGCGCGACGAGTGGCGCTAGGTAGCGGGTACCAAAGCTCATCGGCCCATTCACGCGCAGCCGCCCGCGCACATCGCTGGTTCCTTGACCCACCTCGGCGGCTGCCTCATCAAGCGCTTGCAGGATCCCTTGGGCTCGGACTAGATAGCGTTCCCCAGCCTCAGTGAGATGGAGCCGTCGCGTGGTGCGTTGTATCAGTCGCGCACCCAATGCCTCTTCCAGTGCCATGACCTGGCGGGATACGCGAGTGCGGGAAATATCCAGCGCTTCAGCAGCGCGGGTATAGCTACCCAGCTCGGCTACCCGCACAAAAGCGACGATATGCTCTAACTGATTCATGACGCCGAAGCGGCTTGGAAAACCTGAAAAGCGCGCGCTGCCTGGTAAGGATCGGGCTGACCACAAATAGCCGATATTACGGCTAAACCGTTTGCTCCTGCCCGCTGTACGCTAATCGCATGATCCGCTTTCAGCCCGCCAATGGCCACGCTGGGCAGTGGGCACGCCTTGACCAGCGCAGCCAAGCCACCAAAGCCGATGGGCTGGGCGTGATCCTGTTTGCTCTCGGTGGCAAACACCGGGCCAATCCCCACATAATCAAGCAGCTCAAACGGCGTGGCTTGCAGCTGAGCGATGGTATTGATCGACAGGCCGATAATTGCCTGTTCTCCTAACAAACGGCGCGCTTCCTGAACGGCGGCGTCGCTCTGGCCGACATGCAGGCCATCGGCCTGGCTTTCCAGTGCCACCTGCAAGCGGTCGTTAATGATCAGCGGGACACCGGTGCCCGCCAGAAGTGCTTTTAGCCGTTTGGCTTGGGCAATCATTTGTTCATCGCTGGCATGCTTGTCACGCAACTGCACGATGGTGACACCGCCTCTTACCGCTGCCTCGACCGTTTGTTCCAAGCCATGGTCTCGGCAGAGCGCGGCATCGGTGACCAAATAGAGCGATAGATCAAGCGGCATGAATTGCCTCCAGCTGGGCATGAGTAGTGAGGTCGTCAGGGGTGAGTTGATACAGCGCATCCAGCAGCGCCACTTGAAAGCTACCAGGCCCCTGGGCGTTAGCACCCGCCCGCTCACCGGCCACGGCAAAGCAGCCCATCGCGGCTGCCGTTGCGCCTAGTGGGGCGTCGCGGTTGGCAGCCACAAAGCCTGCCACTAGCGCGCTCAGCCCACAGCCAAGGGTTGTTACGCGGGGCATCAAAGGGTGGCCACCGTTAATACGGTAGTGCCGTGCGCCGTCCGTTACCCAATCACTTTCGCCGGTCATCGCAACAATACAGCCGTGTTTTTGCGCTAACGCTACCGCGGCGTCCACGGCTTGGTCGGTGGCGGCGGTGGAGTCAACGCCGCGGCCTTGGCTGGCTAAGCCGTTAAGGGCAAGAATTTCAGACGCATTGCCACGAATCACGCTGGGTTTAGCGGCCAGCAGCTTCGCGCACAGCGTTTGGCGATAGCGCGTGGCGCCAACGGCGACGGGATCTAACACCCAGGGAATGGCATGCTGCTCGGCCGTCGCTGTGGCGGTCAGCATCGCATCGGCCCAGTGGGCAGAGATCGTGCCGATATTAATCGACAGCCCCGCGGAAATAGCCGTGAACTCTGCCACCTCTTCAGGCGCATGCAGCATGGCGGGCGAGGCGCCGGTGGCTAACAGCAGGTTGGCAGTGCTGTTCATGGCCACATAGTTGGTCATACAGTGAACCAGCGGGGTGACTGAGCGCAGCGTCTCAAGGTAATCGCCAAGCGAGCGTAGGGTCATAGCATCCTCCCGGCAAGGAGGTGGTAAGCGTTACCACGACTCCCTACGCCGGTGTTATCCGGTTCAGGTTCAAAGGGTGCTTCTCAGCCCACCCGTAACGGAGGGCGCCCCTGTCGAGGGATTACTATCCTTGCCTGAAGTAGCCCTGTAAAGCCCCGGATGCGGACGATGGCAATCTAACGAAACGAAATACGTGTACCGTAGGTAAGCATTTCATCAGGTGTCATCGCTTTACCCTCTACCCCAATCATCTCGTCACCGCACTGGTCGGCGAAAGTCAGCACGCCGTGGGTCAGTCCCAGTTGGCCCAGGGTGTCGCGGATTTCACCGGTGCCCAGAAAAGTACTGACGTGGCCTTTGCTGTCACTCAGGTCAGACACGCCGTTAGCGTGGTGAAAGCGCACTTTGTAAATTCCATCCATCGACTCGACTTCAACAATCGGCGAAAAACCGTTGTGAAGCGCATTGGAAAGCTGTTTCAGGGTCAGGTGGTCACCTAGCGTCATATCGATCGCACTCATGGAAAACTCCTGGTGGACGCCTCAAAGGTGGGGCATCGCTCATGTTGCGGGAACTGCTTTTGTAAAGCTTATGAATAATAAGTGTAGGGTTTTTGTTTAGTATTGCCAGTGCGCTTATTGTTGCCTTGATACCGCGCTGCGTTGGTGAATCCTACATGCTTGTAAGGGCTGGTATTATGGCCCTAAAGCCCCCATGGTAAGCGGTAAGTGAGGCTCAATGGATTCAATGACCAGCATTAGCGACAGGAGAGCAAAATGAGTTTTCAAGGCGAGCAGCATCCCGGCGTCGTGGCCACACCACCCCAAACCCAAGGGTTTCGTTTAAACCACACCATGCTGCGGGTGAAAGACCCTGAGCAGGCGCTGGCGTTCTACTCAAAAGTGTTTGGTATGCAGGTGATGCGGCGGTTGGATTTCGAAGAGATGCAGTTTTCGCTCTACTTCCTGGCCAACCTGGAGCCCAGCGACAGCGTGCCGGAAGATGCGCAAGCGCGTACCGCCTGGACGTTTAGCCAGAAAGGACTGCTGGAGCTGACCCACAACTGGGGAACTGAAAACCAGGAAGATTTCGCCTATCACGATGGCAACGCCGAACCCCAGGGTTTTGGGCATATCTGCTTTAATGTGCCGGATTTGGCAGCGGCCCAGGCGTGGTTCGACGAGCACGACGTCACCTTCGTGAAACGCGCCGATCAGGGCAAGATGAAAGATGTTATCTTCGTTAAAGACCCGGACGGTTACTGGATCGAAGTGATTCAGGCAGACCTAATGGTGGGGAAGAGCGACTCTTGAGGCACACCAATGGCTGAACTACTGTTCCGGCTGCGCCATGTGACCGACGAAGAGGCCATGGAGGTGCGTGATCTGCTGGCCGCCCATGGCTTTGATACCTACGAAACCCAGGCGGGCTTTTTCCGCCTGGGGGTCGATGCTATTTGGCTGCGTAACCCGCATCAGCACGACGCAGCCATCGCGGCGTTAGAGGCCTATCAGGCAGAGCGTCTTGAGCGCGCCCAGCGCGAGCACCAGGCGGCGGTTGAGCGGGGTGACGCCGAGACGCTGTGGCGTCGCTTGGCCGCTCATCCGCTGCAGGTCGTGCTAGTGCTGCTCGCCGTGGGGCTTATTGCCGCCCTTACGCTACTGCCATTCCTGGGCCTATCGCGCGCCTAAGCTGCGGGCAGGTGGCCGCGTTTGAGGTACATCATAACGCCATCATCACCGGCGGTGAGTGCCGGTGCCGCGCCGCTGGGGTAGCGGCACCAGGTGCCTGCGGTGTAACTCTGTTCGCTATCGCTTAGCGTACCTTCCAGTATCAAAAACTCCAGACCACCCCGCAGCGTAGGGTAGGTAATGGAGGTGCCCGCCGACCAGCGCTCCAGGCTGGTGCGCTCCTGCTTGTAGGTGTGCAGCATTTTATAGGCAATGCGCGGGCGCCGGTCTGGCTGCCAGGGCAGCCGGTGAGCAGGCACCGCCAGCTGTAGCGTGTCGTTGGGGTCAAACTGGTGCAGTTTGACAAAGATCAGCGCGCCTTCCTCGCCAATCTGCGGGGTATGGCCGGTGCCAATGGGGTTTCTCAGGTAGCTGCCCGCCGCATAGCGCCCATGCTCATCGGCAAACACGCCTTCCAGAACCAGAATTTCTTCGCCGCCGCCGTGGGTATGCCGCTCAAACTGCGTATTGGGGGCATAGCGCACAAGGCTGGTAGCGCGAGCAACTTCATCACCAATCCGGTCAAACATCATGCGCTCTACCCCCGCGCTGGGGGAGTCGACCCACTGATACTCTTCCGGGGTAACACAGGCAAAGTGGCTAAAATCGGCGTTTAGACGCATGGGAAAGGGCTCTTCGCAGTGAAGGTAAGTGACGGGGGAGGTTGCTAGTCTCCTTATCGACAGCAAAAAATGCAACTTTCGGTTGTTTGATCTCCGTTATATCGCCATAAAAAACACCCCAATCGTTGGATGGACGTCCAACGATTGGGGCGCAGTTCACGAAGGTGGCATCGAGTTGTCTGGCTGCTTGCTTAGGGCGCTTCAGTCAGCGCAGAAAGAATATGGTGTGCCGCTTCAATGCGCGCCTGGTTGGGGTAGTTGCGGTTAGCCAGCAGCACAATGCCGATTTGCTCGCTGGGTACAAAGGCCACGTAGCCACCAAAGCCGTTGGTAGCGCCCGTCTTGTTATAGAGCGCTTCCTGCCTGGGGGCTAGCGGTGGGGGTAAGCGGTTGACAGGGTTGGGCTGCAAAATCATCTCAAGCGAGTTGCCTGCCAGCAACTGATCGAGCGCCACCGGGTAGGCATAGCTTTCCCAGCCCAGGCCTTGGGTCATATTGCCGATCTCAAAGTAACCCGTGCGCGTAGCGGCCAAGGCTTGGCTTAGTGGCTCATTAAGCTCAGCACCACTCATATTGGCTTCCACCAGCGTGAGCACGTCCGCGGCAGTCGATTTCAATCCGTAGGCCTGGGCATCCAGCATGCCTGGGTTCACTCGGATGGGCTCATCCTCTTTAGAGTAACCATAGGCATAGTTCGCCTGCTGCGCTTCCGGCACCTGAAAGTAGCTATGCTCAAGCCCTAGCGGTGCGAACAACGACTCCTCCATCGCCATCTCGAAGGGCTGACCAAGGCTTTGTGCGGCGAGATAACCGAACAGGCCCAGGCTTGGGTTGGAGTAGAGCCGGTGGCTGCCAGGGGCGGATTCAGGCTGCCACTGGCGGTAGTAGTCGATCATCGTCTCTTCGCTTTGAACCGACTCAGGGAACTGCAGCGGCAGCTCGCCCGCTGTGTAAGTGCCCAGCTCCAGCAGCGTGATCTCATCGAAGGCGCTGCCTTCCAGCTCAGGCAGGTAGCGGCTGGCCGGGTCGGAAAGCGAGAGGGCGCCACTAGCCTGGGCATAGCCAGCGAGTGCAGCCGTGAAAATCTTGCTGACAGAGCCGAGTTCGAAGAGTGTCTCATCGGTGACTGGAATCCCCGCTTCTTGATTGGCGAGGCCATAATTAAAGTAGTGCTGCTGGCCGTTAATGCTCAGCGCAATCGCCATGCCTGGAATACGGTGCTCGGCCATCAAAGGCGCGATAGTATCGTTCACCAGCGCCTCAATGTCGGCGCTTTCAGGCGTACCGGTGGCCCAAGCAGAGCCGTTGAGTAGGAGCGAACCTGTCATGATAAGGCCGCAGTTTGCTGCTAACATCTTACGCATACCAAAATCCTGTTGTGAATAATGCCGAGAGAGGATGGAGAGTTATTTCCAGACGCAAAGCACGTGACAGGGGTTAACTTACGGCGCGCTGCGGCAATTCACAAACAGCGATATTTTGCATAAGCCATTAGAAAAATTTGGGGGTCAAGGTGGTGCGTCCCTACCTGCCGTTGAAGGCGCTGCGCGCGTTTGAGGCGTCGGCCAGGCATTTAAGCTTTACCCGCGCGGCAGAAGAGCTTCACGTTACCCAAGCGGCGGTCAGCCACCAGGTAAAGCTGCTCGAAACGCTGTTGAAGGTACCCCTTTTCAAACGTTTGCCGAGGGGGCTAATGCTTACCCAGGAGGGTGAGCTGCTGCTGCCGGTATTGAAGAGTTCATTCGACCAAATCGCCCACACGCTGGAACGGGTGGGCGAGAGCAGCTATCGGGAAGTATTGAACGTCGGTGTTGTGGGGACATTTGCCGTGGGTTGGCTGCTGCCGAGGCTGGGAGATTTTCAGCGCCAGTACCCCTACGTCGATTTACGACTCTCCACCCATAATAATCGTGCAGATATTGCTGGCGAAGGGCTGGATTTTGCGATCCGCTTTGGCACGGGGGCCTGGCACGGTACCGCGGCGCAGCCGCTGCTACCGGCGTCACTCTCGGTAATGTGCATACCCGATATTGCTGCGCGGCTTAAAACACCTGCCGATGTATTAGGCGAGACCTGGCTGCGCTCTTATCGCGCCGACGAGTGGACAGAGTGGCTATTGGCGGCAGGGTTACCACGCAGCTTTCCGATGACCAACAGCATCGTGTTTGACTCTTCCATCGCCATGGTGGAAGCAGCCCTACAAGGAGCAGGCGTGGCGCTGGCGCCTCCGCTGATGTTCCCCCGCCAGCTGAACAGCGGCGCGCTGGTGCAGCCTTTCGACACCGCTGTTAGCCTGGGAGGTTACTGGCTGACTCGCCTGCAGGCACGCCCGGAAACCCACGCCATGGCGTCCTTCCGAGAGTGGCTGCTCACGGCCATCAATGCCTGAGCAGCGCTATTGACGTTAACGGCTAGTGGCTATGACCATGATCGTCGTGGTCGTGGTCGTGGTCGTGGTCGTGGTCGTGGTCGTGGTCGTGGTCGTGGTCGTTAGAATGACCGTGATCGTCATGACCCGGCTGAGCTAGCGCATCGTGCAGCACCTGCGCATTGTGGCGCATCATACCCAGGTAGGTACTGGCTTCACCCTCTGCTGCCAGCGCATCAGCGTAAAGCGTGCCCGCAATGGGCAGGCCGGTCTCTTCGGCTAGCTGGGTGATGATCGACTGATTGGTCATATTCTCGTGGAACAGCGCCTGCACGTTCTCCTGCTCAATCACATCCACTAGCGCCGCCATGCTGGCGCCACTGGGATCGGCTTCTGTGGAAAGCCCTACCGGCGAGAGAAAGGTTACCCCATAGGCACTTGAGAAGTAGCCAAAGGAGTCGTGGCCGGTAATCACACTGGTGGAGGCCGGAATTTCGTCAATCAGCGCACGAATCTCGTCGTCTACTTCGGCCATTTCCTGTAAGTACTGTTCCGCATTGGCGCGGTAGGCATCGGCGTTATCGGCATCGGCGGCGATTAAGCCATCGCGGATATTGGCGATATACACCTCGGCTTGGTGCATATCCTGCCAGGCGTGGGGATCCTCATCACCATGATCATGATCCGCATGCTCTTCGTGGCCAGAGTCGTGATCATCATGCCCGTGATCGTCGTGGTTATCGTGGCCATGGCCGTGATCGTCATGCCCATGCTCGTCATGGCCGGCGAAAGCCAGCGGCTCGATACCGTCGGTCGCGGTCACCAACGCACCCGAGTAGTCGCTGGCGCTAATCAGGCGCTCCATCCAGCCTTCAAACAGCAGGCCGTTGAAAACCACTAAATCAGCATTGGCCAGGGAACGGGCATCGCCGGGGCTGGGGGAGTAAACGTGGGCATCGCCATCGGCAGCCACCAGGGAGGTCACCTCGACATGCTCGCCGCCTACGTTTTCCACCATATCCGCGAGGATAGAGAAACTGGTCACCACCTGAACGCGCTCATTAGCCATGGCAGCAGGCAGCGCCAGCATAGCGGAAACACCCACTAACCAGCGCGACGACCGAGATGATAAATAGGCAAGCGACATACAACACTCCTTACGATAAACATGAAGACTGACAGTTAAGCCCCTTGCTCCACTTCCAGCGGCGTGGTTTTACGCCGCAGCTTGGCTGCCAAGCTGTGGTAGCGACCAAACAGGGCCGAAAAGAGATAACCAAACCCGGCCAGCAGAATAATGCTCGGGCCTGAAGGGATATCCAGATGAAAAGAGAGCAGCAGGCCGCCGGTGCTCGCCACCATGGCCAGTACAATCGCGATGCCGATTAAGCCCTCCAGGCGTTTGCTCCAAAAGCGCGCCGAGGTGGCGGGCAGCATCATTAAGCCTACCGCCATCAGCGTGCCCAGGGTTTGAAAGCCTGCGGTTAGGTTCAGCACCAGCAGCCCCAAAAACACGCTGTGTACCCAACCGCTGCGGCGGCTTTGGCCACGCAAAAACAGCGGATCCAAGCACTCCACTACCAGGGCGCGAAACACCACCGCCAGAATCAACACAATCAGCGTGCTAATGCCCGCGATCAGTAGCAGCGCGGTAGAGTTGATCGCCAGAATCGAGCCGAACAGTACATGGGTAAGGTCAACGCTGCTGCCGCCCAGTGAAATCAGCATCACGCCTGCGGCCAGCGAGATAATAAAAAAGCTCGCCATGGCGGCATCTTCGCGCTGTCCACCCATTTTCGAGACCGCCCCCGCCAGCAGCGCCACCATTAGCCCAAACAACACCCCACCAATACTCATAATCGGCAGCGAAAAACCCGCCAGCAGGAACCCCAGCGCAACGCCCGGCAGAATCGCGTGGGCCATGGCGTCGCCGATCAGGCTCATGCCGCGCAGCACCAAAAACACCCCCAGCGGCGGCGCGGCCAACGAAAGCGCCAAACCACCCACCACCGCACGGCGCATAAAGCCGTAATCGAACGGGCTGACAAACCACACATTAAGCAGATCCAGCATGGCGTCCTCCCATGGTAAACGGCACTACCTGAGCGGGTGCGTGTTGATGGGTCAGCGCACTGGGCGCGACCCAGCGGCCATGACCGCCGTTTAGCATCAGCACTTCATCGGCCAGGCGGCGCAGGTGATCCATATCGTGGAGCACGACAATAATCGTCGCACCGTCATCTGCCATCTGGCGCAGGATGCGGATCAAAATATCCACGGTTTCGCTATCCACATTGGCAAACGGTTCATCCAGCAGCAGCAGCTCGGCTTCCTGCATCAGCGTTCGGCCAATCAGCGCGCGCTGGCGCTGGCCGCCGGAAAGCTCACCCAGCGGGCGGTGGGCCAAGTGCGAAATGCCCAGCCGCGCCATGATTTCGCGGCCCTTGCGGTAGTGCCCCGCACAGTAGCCGGTTAACGCCCCGTGGCTGGGCCAACTGCCGGTCATCACCAACTCTTCCACGCTCATGGGGAAGGTCAGATCTAACGCTAACTGCTGGGGCAGCCACGCTCGGCGCTCTTTGGCGACGGTGCAGACCACTTCCCCGCTAATAGGCCGAAGTTCGCCCATAATGGCCTGAATAAGCGTGCTTTTACCGGCGCCGTTAGCGCCGATCAGCGCGGTAATCGCTCCCGGCTTAAAGTCACCCTCAAGGTGCTCCAGCACCGTGCGGCGCGCCTGGGCCAAGTGCAGATTGTGCAGCTGTAAACGTGATAAAGAGCGCTGGCTCATCCTAACCACCCGCCAGCCCAAACCACCAAACCCCACAGCGCCAATAGCGGCACGGCAACAAACAGCAGCCGTTTAACAGCCGATAGCGACATCAAGGAGAAGTGGCAGGGGCCCTCCTTGTTGTGGCGGTGCGTATGCTCACTCATCAAGCGGCCTCGTATAATGTCGAATAGGTTATAACATAACGTTTAGCAAAGCTAAAAAATTGCTGGCTATTTTACTCGTTCACGCCGTGCTGGCAACGATAAAGCGCTGGGGGAGAACCGCCGCCAGCGCTATAGAGGAGTATTAAAAAAAGAGGAGTGGTGCAGGCCTTTGCGTAAAAGCCTAGTAACGCCAGGTGGCGCCAACTTGCTGGGGCGCCACATGCAGCGCGTACTCACCGGGGATCGTTATTGGCCCAAGCGATAGATTAGCGGGCTGGAAGCGATTAATCGCGGAAGACGCCTGATTCGGCTGTGTCCAAATTTGCAGTTCGTTGACCAGCATGCCGGTGGCAAAGTTGATAGCACCATCGCTTTCACGACCATCAGCGGCAATCACCGCACCCGCCACGCCATTCACCACGAGCGAACTGACGCGGGCACCCCAGCCGCGGCGCTCACGCTCCGCTTGGGCGAGCTGTAAGCCCAATGCCTGCACGCCACTTAAATCACCGCTGGCTTTCAAACGCTCATATTCGGCCAGTGCTGCAGGGTGCGGCTGGCGGTCGGTCAGCATGCCGCCCACGGCCAGGGCGGATTTCACCACGCCCACCCGCGCATCAAAGCGGTCATCCGGGTCGCTCGCCTCGCTGGACTGGTAAGCGTTCACCGCCAGGCTGGTGGCGTAAATACCCGTCCAACCCCACTGCCAAATATTGGCGTGGCGTGCACCGTCCTCAAACACATCATCGTACTCACTCCACTGCCCGTTGGTTTGAGCCTGGGCGTGTGAAGAGACTGGCAGGGCGATCACCAAGGTGGTAACCAACGCGGCAAAAAGACGAAAAGCATGCATGATGAAGTGCCTATATGAGGGGAGCAGTAGCGCTAAGCGTAGCACGCAAATCAAATGAGACGAGGGGGATTAAGGGTTGGCGAAGTATGACTAAGGTCAATGGCGTGGTGGGGTGAAGAATGGTTAGATGGGGAAAACGATAATCAGGAGTGCCGCATGGATGACTTTTCGCCCAGTGACCTAAAAACCATCCTTCACTCCAAGCGCGCCAATCTCTATTACCTGCAGCATTGCAGGGTATTGGTGAACGGTGGCCGGGTAGAGTACGTCACCGATGAGGGCAGCAAATCCCGCTATTGGAATATCCCCATTGCCAACACCACCTCGATACTGCTGGGTACCGGCACCTCGATTACTCAGGCAGCCATGCGCGAACTGGCTAAAGCCGGTGTATTGGTCGGGTTTTGTGGCGGCGGCGGCACGCCGTTGTTTGCTGCCAATGAGGTTGATGTGGATGTCGCCTGGCTAACGCCACAAAGCGAGTACCGGCCCACGGAGTACCTGCAATACTGGGTGCGCTTCTGGTTTGACGATGCAAAACGCCTGGATGCCGCCCGGGCGTTTCAGCAGGCGCGTTTGGCCCGTATCGAGGCACTGTGGACAAGCCGCGTGATGAAAGACGCAGGCTTTAGTATTGCCACCGAGCACCTGCATAGGGCACTGGGCCACCACCGTGAAGCAATCAACAAAGCCCCCAGCACCGTTGACCTGCTGACCCTAGAAGCACGGTTAACCAAAACGCTGTTTAAGCTGACGGTGAACGCCGTCGACTACGGCGTCTTCACCCGTGCCAAACGCGGTACCGGCACCGATCCTGCCAACCGCTTTCTTGATCACGGCAACTATCTTGCCTATGGTCTGGCGGCGACCGCCACTTGGGTGTTGGGAATACCCCATGGGCTTGCGGTGCTCCACGGTAAAACCCGCCGGGGCGGCCTAGTCTTTGATGTGGCGGACTTAGTGAAAGACGCGGTGATTCTGCCTCAGGCGTTTATTTCCGCCATGCGCGGTGATGAAGAGCAGGAGTTTCGCCAAGCCTGCATCGAGCGCTTAACCCGCACCGAATCCCTCGATTTTATGATTGATACCCTCAAGGACGTCGCCCAAGCGCTGGGGAGTGGCGAAGCATGAACGTGCTGCTGATTTCCCAGTGCAACAAAAACGCCCTGAAAGAGACGCGTCGCATCCTCGACCAGTTTGCCGAACGCCGGGGCGATCGCACTTGGCAAACACCGATCACCCAGGCCGGGTTGGATACGCTGCGCAAATTGCTGCGTAAGAAAGCGCGTAAGAACACCGCCGTTGCCTGCCACTGGATTCGTGGCCATGACCACAGCGAATTGGTGTGGGTGGTGGGGGATGCCTCGCGGTTTAATATGCGAGGTGCCACTCCTACCAATACTACGCGGCGTAATATCCTGCGCTCGGAAGATGAAAATGACTGGCATAGCGGCCAATTGATTCATTTGCTGGCCTCTATGGCGGCACTTTTTCACGATTTGGGAAAGGCCATGGAAGCTTTCCAGCTTAGGCTGGTCGGTAAGTTAGAGGGTCGCAACCGTTATCGTCATGAGTGGGTGTCACTTAGGCTATTGGAAGCCTTTGTTGGCGATGATGATGATGAGAGCTGGTTAGCGCGGCTGCAAAACCCAACCGCATCGAACGATGCACGCTGGCTGGGGCAGCTAAAGCGTGATGGCTGGGATGGTGTGTGCGAAGAGCCATCACCGTTTATTCATCTGCCGCCTGTTGCCAAAGCGATTGGCTGGCTAATTGTCAGTCATCACCGCTTACCAGCGCAGCCTGCTTTTGATGAACAGTCCGGCGAGCAGAAGTGGTTGGGTGCCAAGGCGCCTATCAATGCCGGTAATTTGCCTGTGCTTCCTAATGACATAACGGCAGCTTGGAACGAGCGCGTGGAGCCTGCGGCACAGGAAGAAATAGTACCTTATTGGACATTTCCGCATGGTTTGCCAGTCACCACTAAAGCATGGCGCGAGCGTGCTCATCGTATCTCCCGTCAGCTAAGCGCGGTGCGCTTCATAACGCCTCCGCTCGATTCGCCCTATGTTATGCATTTAGCGCGCATGACGTTGATGCTGGCTGATCACCATTACTCAAGTTTGACTGGCGATGGACGCTTATCGGGTAAGTGGTCTCTGCCACTGTATGCGAATACGGCAAATGTTAATGGCAAACGGCAGCTTAGCCAGCCATTGGAAGAACACTTGCTAGGCGTAACTCGCGCAACAGGGGAGATCGCTCATTGCCTGCCTGATATGGTCAAAGCGATGAGCGGTATTACTGGGCACAAGGGGTTTAAAGCACGCAGCAAAAATCCTCGTTTTCGCTGGCAGGATAAAGCCTACGATCTTGCCGTTGGGCTGCGTGAGAAAAGTCAGCGCCAAGGCTTTTTCGGTATCAACATGGCCTCGACTGGGTGTGGCAAGACGATTGCTAATGGGCGTATTTTTTATGGCTTGAGCGAGCCGGAAATCGGGGCACGTTTTTCAATTGCTCTTGGGTTGCGCACACTGACGCTACAAACAGGGCAAGCCTATCGTGAGCGCTTAGGACTTGGGAGCGATGATCTTGCAATACGCGTTGGAGGCGCAGCCAGCCGTGCGCTGTTCGAACATCAACAGTCTCAAGGTGGTTCCGATTCCCGGGCTGAATTACTGGATGAGCAAAGCCACGTACATTTTGAGGGCAACGTTGATGCGCACCCTGTCCTTAATAAGGTTGTCGCCGACCCGCGTGCACGCTCTTTGATTTGCGCCCCCATTCTTGTTTCCACCATCGACCACTTGGTGCCTGCCACAGAAAGCCTGCGTGGCGGCCATCAGATTGCCCCAATGCTGCGCTTGATGGGCAGCGACCTTGTGCTGGATGAGCCAGACGATTTCGATATCAATGACTTGCCCGCTTTAACGCGGCTGGTCTATTGGGCCGGTATGTTGGGCTCTCGGGTACTGCTTTCCTCCGCCACTCTGCCGCCTTCACTAGTGCGCGGCCTTTTCGATGCTTACCGCGAAGGTCGAGCCGAATACCAGCGCAACAGAGGCGTTCTTGGGGCACCCGTTGAGCCGATATGTGCCTGGTTCGATGAACATGGCTGCACACAGGAAAGCTGCGCTGACGGCATACGCTTTGATGCTGCCCATGACGCTTTTGCCCGTAAGCGCGCTGCCAAGCTGGCAGCGCAGCCGACACTACGGCGTGGCTACCTTGTTCCTTTTTCGGCGTCTTCATCCCTGGATGCCATTGCCAAGGCTTTGTCGCAAACGGTGGTTGAGCAGGCGCTTAAACTGCATAAAGCTCACCATACGATAGACCCGCACAGCGGCAAGCGAGTAAGTTTCGGACTCGTGCGTATGGCCAATATTGCACCTCTAGTGGCCCTTGCTCAGGCGCTCTATCGCACCGATATTCCCGAAGGGCGCCATATGCACCTGTGCGTCTATCACTCGCAATTTCCGTTGCTTCTGCGCTCCCGGCTGGAGGCCCGTCTCGACCGCGCACTGGATCGCCGCGATGAGCTTGGTGTCTTTGAACTGCCCGATATTCGCACTCGGTTAAAGGGGGACGCGAACGATCAACTATTTATCGTGCTGGGTTCGCCAGTCACCGAGGTAGGACGCGATCACGATTACGATTGGGCTATTGTTGAGCCTTCCTCCATGCGCTCAATCATTCAACTTGCCGGGCGCGTTCGCCGCCATCGTCAAAATCCTATTAGCGAAGCCAATATCGCCTTGCTCAGCACCAACGTAAAGCACCTCGAAGGAAGTCGGCCTGCCTTTAGCCACCCAGGTTTCGAGACTGAGCAATACTGGCCCTTAAGCACTCACGATCTCAAGACCCTGCTACGGGCAGAAGAAATCGACCCTATCGACTCGCGACCTCGCCTTGCAGCGGCTCAAGTCTTGGAATCCAGCAGCAAGCTGGTAGACCTGGAGCACGCGCGGTTAGCCTCACTGATGGTTGAGGGTGCGCAGCAGCCCAGTGCGCCAAGACGGCGCAAACGCCGCGGTGAGACGCCCAAAGTCGATCTTGGCGCTTACCTCTTCTATCGGCCTACCACGATGACGCTGAGTGCCGTTGCCATGCAGCACGCGCCTTTTCGTGAGGATAATGTCCAAGACAGCGAATTCGTATTGATACCGGATGAGGCTGAGGAGGACTACCTGTTTCGCCGTGTGGAGCGCAACGGTCGTGATGAGAAGTTCGGGGAGGTGGAAAGGGATCTTGATAGATTGCCCAATGGGCTATTGGAGAATCCGCGCATCACGCCCTGGAACGAGCCTGACTATATGGTCGCGCTTGTCGAGCAGGCGGACGCCATGGATATAGACATTGAGCGTTGTGCAAAGCGCTTTGGTCGCATTCGATTGAAAACCGACTACGCGCGTAATGGATGGCACTTCCATCCTGCGCTGGGGTTTATGAGAAGGAAATGAGCAGCCAGCTTTGGCAAGCTGGCTGTGTCTGCCTGCTCGGCAGATAAAATCTCCACTAATTCCTAGGAAATAGTTTTCTTAGCTGCCCTTGCGGCAGCCTGTCTATTGTATATAATCAGATGTAATACTTGAATGAAATCTCCAAGATCCTCAAATTCCTAGAATATAGTGGTTTATTTTATTGGAGTGCTTGATTAGATTAGGAGGTGTGGGGCATTGCAGTGCCCCACTTTGAAGCGAATTAATGCTGACGGGCTAAGTTAGCCCCAAGCTCTCTGGGACAGTGAGGGCAGGAGGATATGCATCGTGGCTAGGCACCACCGCAAGATAATAATCCTGTGACGGGCAAGAGCCTGTCCATATCCAAGCCCCGAGGCAGCAATGCTTCGGGGTTCATTATGCCATGCCGATGGCATGTACCCCAACTAGGGCAGAGAGCTTATGTCAGAACCTCAATCCCCTGGTTCATTGCGAGAGCTGATTGAACAATTTATTCAGCAGCGCTTTGCGACCAAAACAGAGAAAATGGCGTCAGATGACCCCGCCTATATCAAATTGCAGGAACAGTTCGTGCCACAAGCGTGGTTGGCCGATGCTGCTCGGCGCGTCAGTCAGCTTCAGGTCGTAACCCACTCACTCAAAGCTATCCATCCGGATGCCAAGGGTACCAATCTTTACGTGGAGCCCCGGTCGCTCGAACAGGGCGATCTAGTGGGTAGCCATTGCCTGCCTGGTGACTTCCAAGGCGACGTTGTCGGCAATGCAGCTGCCCTTGATGTCTACAAGTTCCTGAAGCTCGAATGGCAAGGGCGCTCATTGCTTGAGCTGGCGCTCGACCATGACGGTGAATTGTTAAATGCGCTTAGCAAGGAGAATGAAGAAGCACAATCGTGGACTCAGGCATTTGCCAATATTGTCGAACCAAAAGGCTCTCCTAGCTCGCATGCGCGAGGCAAGCAGGTGTACTGGCTAGTCGATGATGATCCTACCATTAATACCAACTACCACTTGTTGGCACCGCTTTATGCCACCGCCTTGACTCACCCGTTTCATGCGCGGCTTAGCGAAGCCCGTTTTGGCGAACACGCCAAGGCGGGGCGCAAGGCGCGCCGCGATAACGCTGCGTTTGAGGGTGGCTACAGCGACTATCTCAACCTGGCCGTGCAGAAGCTTGGCGGTACCAAGCCGCAAAATATCTCTCAACTCAATAGTGAGCGGGGCGGGCAGAACTATTTACTCGCTTCGCTGCCACCGAACTGGATTTCCCGTGATGTAACCCCTCCGCTTCGCACGGAGTCGGTTCTGCCGCGCTTTGGCCGACGAGCTCCAGTTCGCCAACTGATCAATGATTTGGTCAATTGGATCAAGCAAAATATGAAAGAAGATGAACGCCGAGCCCAGTCTGGAAAAGCGCCACGAAAGACGTATCAGGATCGCAATTTACATGACGACCTGACGGTAATGTTGTCCGATGAGCTTTTGATGTTTACGTATGAGCTTCACCGTTTAACACCTGGCTGGTCAAAAGACAGTGAGTGCCGATTGGTGACTGTGGAATGCTATTGGCTTGACCCAGGGCGAAGCGAGCTGGATCCTGATTTTGCAACCGCGCGACGGCGATCTGATTGGCATGAAGACATTTCTCATCGAGTAGCGGGTTGGCTAAAAAACACGCTTGCCAAGCGTATGAAGATCAGCCTGGATGATCCAGTACACGATTTTTGGGCAGCCCAGGTTGAGCTTGTTCTGGATAATTTCCGCCGTCAGTTGGACGACCTACAAGACGCTTTGCGTGATGATGAAAGCCTTCAAGGAGAGTCCGCATGATCAATCATCTCCTTGTGCTCCCCCGGCTGCGTATCCAGAACGCCAATGCTATCTCCAGCCCGATGACCTGGGGATTTCCTGCCATGAGCGCTTTTGTAGGTGTTCAGCAAGTGCTGGAGCGAAACCTGCCCGATGACATCAAACTGGTATTTAACGAGATTGGCGTGGTGTGTCACCACATCGAGCCACAAGTGACCGAGGGCGGTTTCATCAAGGCGTTTCACCTGACGCGCAACCCCGTCGACAAGAGTGGTGGCACGGCCGCCATCGTCGAGGAAGGGCGTGCGCATCTGGAGGTTACCCTGTTAATTGGCGTGGAGTCGGAAGGCGACGATCTCAGCAGCGCCGAGCGCCGTCGTGCCATTGCCCAAACGTTATTCGATCAAGTGCAAGGGATGCGTATTGCGGGTGGTAGCGTCATGCCAGCGTTCGATACTCAACAGCGCCATCGCCCTGAACTGATTAGCTTTAGTACTACTGAATCGGAGAGGGTGAAACAGTGGCGACGCCTCAAACGTCGTTTGTTACCGGGGTTTGCGCTGGTGTTGCGTGATGACCTGCTTACCGAGCATACCGCCACGCTGAAAGCGCAAGACGAAAGTACCACCGCCCTGGACGCCTGGCTTGATCTTTCCCGGCTTAACCATGAATGCCTCGTTGAGCAAGTGAAAGACGAAAAAGATGGAAAAGAGAAAGAGGTCGTGCAGTGGAATGTACGCCGATCCTATCGCGGTTGGCTGGTGCCTATCCCAGTCGGCTACGGCGCTATCTCCGATCAGTACGACCCCGGTGAAGTAGCTAATGCCCGCGATCCTAGCGTTCCATTTCGGTTTGTGGAAAGCCTTTACTCAATCGGCGAATGGGTTAGCCCGCACCGCTTTCAAAAGCCCGACGATCTGATGTGGTTCGTGGAGAACGACCTGGGTCGCGGTATCTATCGTCTACAAAATGACTACGCCAATACGGTTACACAAGACTAATCATTAAGGGGAAACGACATGGCCAAGAGTGAAACGCTTAAAACTGCATCCGTTCTCGCTTTTGAACGTAAACTCGATCCGTCTGATGCGTTGTTTCGTGCTGGCAATTGGGAAGACCGCGCTCAGGCTACGCAATGGGTTTTTGTTCCGGTTCGCGAAAAATCAGTACGGGGTACCATCTCCAATCGCCTTAAAGCGAAAGATCAAGACCCGTTAAAGCTCGACGCCGCCATCGAAAATCCCAACCTGCAAACCGTCGATGTGGCGACTTTGCCCCACGATGCCGATACTCTGGCGGTTCGCTTCACACTGCGGGTGCTGGCCGGCGCCGGTACGCCTTCCGCCTGCAACGACGCCGAATACCAGAAGAAACTGGCGAAAACGGTCTCGGGCTACGTCAGCGAGCACGGCTTCGACGAGTTGGCCCATCGCTACGCCTGCAACCTCGCCAATGGTCGCTTCCTCTGGCGTAATCGCATCGGTGCCGAGGAGGTTGAAGTCGTCGTCAGCCAGATGAAAGAGGGGCAGCCTGAAAAGACATGGACTTTCAATGCGCTTGAACAGTCTACCCGTGACTTTACCGGTGACGCTCAGACCCGTGAGCTAGGGGCGACCATTGCCCAGGCGTTGGCAGGCAAGCAGTATCTCCTGCTTGACGTCGTCGCTTTCGCCCGCATTGGTGCTGGCCAGGAAGTTTTCCCCTCGCAGGAGCTGATCCTTGACCGCTCTCGTGGCGACAAGAGCAAGACGCTCTACAGTATCGGTGACGGTGATGACAAAAAGGCTGCCATCCATTCTCAGAAACTCGGTAATGCCCTGCGCACCATTGATACTTGGTATCCGGTGCCGGAAGACAGTAACGGCCTGGGGCCCATCGCCGTCGAACCCTATGGCTCGGTCACGACCCAAGGTACAGCTTACCGTCAGCCCAATCCTGGCAAAGGAAAAGAGAAATTAGATTTCTACAACCTGCTGGATAACTGGCTGCTGAAAGATCAAGTTCCAGCCGTAGATCAGCAGCACTTTGTCATGGCAACCCTGATTCGCGGTGGCGTCTTCGGCGATGCGGGGTAAGCCATGGATCACTATATTGATATTCGGCTAAGGCCCGACCCAGACTTTCCCGAATCTATGCTTATGGGGGCGCTTTATAACAAGTTGCACCGAGCATTATTTGACCTGCAGGCAACGGATGTAGGCGTTAGCTTTCCCGCCCATAAACACGGTGTTCGTGCTCGCACATTAGGCGATCACCTGCGTTTGCATGGTGACCAGGCACGGCTAGAGCAACTGATGAGCACTGACTGGCTGACCGGTATGCGTGACCACACGCAAGTCGGTGAGCTACTTGCGGTGCCTGAGAACACTCAGCATATCAACGTGGCGCGCAAGCAGTTCAATACGGGCAGCCCAAGCCGAGCCAAACGCTATGCCAAGCGTCATGACATTTCGGAAGGCGAAGCACAGCAGATTTACGTCAAGCTAGCGGCACGGCGCATCGAGCTACCCTTCGTGCAAATCAATAGCCGCTCCACCCAACAGCGGTTTAGCCTGTTTATTGAGCACAAGAAGCCAGCGGCTACCTCCACGAAAGGTACATTCAGTCACTACGGCTTGAGCCCTAACGCCACGGTGCCCTGGTTTTGACCCTTTTTTTTAGCATAAAAATAGGTGGCCAATAATCAATCACTTAGCGGTATCGCTCGAAAAAGGGTGATACCGCTTTTTTTGGCTAAAGCTCTTTAATAATCAGCATATTAATTTTGATATGCTCTAGTTCGCTGCCGTGCAGGCAGCTCAGAAAAAGTAGCCCCAGGGTCATTTTAGGCCTTGAAAGTTCGCTGCCGTGCAGGCAGCTCAGAAAACCACGCGGTTAAAGAACACGCGCCAGCGAGTGTTCGCTGCCGTGCAGGCAGCTCAGAAAACCCAGAAGCCTCCAAGTGGGCTTCCGATACCGTTCGCTGCCGTGCAGGCAGCTCAGAAAAAGGCACCAAGCGCCGTGGGCCTTTCGCTGGCGTTCGCTGCCGTGCAGGCAGCTCAGAAACTGGACAGCACGCACGAGGGCGACCTGCTCAAGTTCGCTGCCGTGCAGGCAGCTCAGAAATGCAGATGTTGCGGCACCGAGGGCGCCAGTGTGTTCGCTGCCGTGCAGGCAGCTCAGAAATTGGCCGCCCAGCGAGCGGCTACCCACGCCAGGTTCGCTGCCGTGCAGGCAGCTCAGAAACTGAACCAGCGCTTCGCCCTCAAACTGGCTAAGTTCGCTGCCGTGCAGGCAGCTCAGAAATATGGCCTATTGACGGGTCTAATAGCTAAAGAGTTCGCTGCCGTGCAGGCAGCTCAGAAACTTTCAAAAATAAAGATTGATCTATAAGTCAAAGTTCGCTGCCGTGCAGGCAGCTCAGAAATCGAGGAGATCGAGGAGTTCACCCCGGTCAATGTTCGCTGCCGTGCAGGCAGCTCAGAAATATACTCGGCTTTAAATTCGTCAGGTGTTAACGTTCGCTGCCGTGCAGGCAGCTCAGAAAAGAAGGCATAACCGCCCTGGGCACGCGCTTCAGTTCGCTGCCGTGCAGGCAGCTCAGAAATCGATGCGTGATGTTTGGTATGAGGGTGTCTGGTTCGCTGCCGTGCAGGCAGCTCAGAAAATAGCTCGCGGATGGGCACGCTAATGGCGTCGGTTCGCTGCCGTGCAGGCAGCTCAGAAAGTAATATTTGCAGCGGTTGTCGGTTTAAACGCGTTCGCTGCCGTGCAGGCAGCTCAGAAAACACACGGCGCGGCAACAGTCCCATCGCCGACGTTCGCTGCCGTGCAGGCAGCTCAGAAAATCCAGAAGTAATTAGGCGGCACGCGACCACAGTTCGCTGCCGTGCAGGCAGCTCAGAAAGCCAACGTCATCGGCAGCGTCGACCAGCTCACGTTCGCTGCCGTGCAGGCAGCTCAGAAAAGCCGGGAATAGTGCCGGAGAGCGGCCCCATCGTTCGCTGCCGTGCAGGCAGCTCAGAAATTCGCGCATTCTGCGTAGGCCACGCGCCTGACGTTCGCTGCCGTGCAGGCAGCTCAGAAATGGTCGCCTTCGCGTCGGGCCGAGGTGATCGAGTTCGCTGCCGTGCAGGCAGCTCAGAAAGTGACCGATGGCGGTTCCTTCGATCTTGCAGGGTTCGCTGCCGTGCAGGCAGCTCAGAAACTGGGGCAAGCGCTGGGCAGTGATGCCGAGCTGTTCGCTGCCGTGCAGGCAGCTCAGAAATGCGCACGTTCATTGAGACGTGGGTGGAGCCGGTTCGCTGCCGTGCAGGCAGCTCAGAAACTAAAAGGGTATGTCGTCCTCTAGGTTTTCCCGTTCGCTGCCGTGCAGGCAGCTCAGAAATGTGGAGAACGTTCCCAGCGTTCGGAAAACGCGTTCGCTGCCGTGCAGGCAGCTCAGAAACGCAGCGCTATCGATGCGCGGTCACCGCTCAACGTTCGCTGCCGTGCAGGCAGCTCAGAAAAAATGCGGCGTTATCTGGATGGCGACATACTTGTTCGCTGCCGTGCAGGCAGCTCAGAAATAACACGTAGTATCGCTGCTCAGTAGGGTAGAGTTCGCTGCCGTGCAGGCAGCTCAGAAACGTGAGAGTCCGCTAGGAATACGCCAAACCGGGTTCGCTGCCGTGCAGGCAGCTCAGAAAATCTACCGTGAAGCCTTGTTGCTGCTCCATGTGTTCGCTGCCGTGCAGGCAGCTCAGAAATCGCTCATAGACGATTCGTCTAGCGAGTTCATGTTCGCTGCCGTGCAGGCAGCTCAGAAACTGATCCAGCAGGCCGTTAATCTCTTCGGCGGGTTCGCTGCCGTGCAGGCAGCTCAGAAAACGGAAGGGCGTGTAATAGTCGGCCGTGTGGTGTTCGCTGCCGTGCAGGCAGCTCAGAAATCGCTCATAGACGATTCGTCTAGCGAGTTCATGTTCGCTGCCGTGCAGGCAGCTCAGAAACTGATCCAGCAGGCCGTTAATCTCTTCGGCGGGTTCGCTGCCGTGCAGGCAGCTCAGAAAACGGAAGGGCGTGTAATAGTCGGCCGTGTGGTGTTCGCTGCCGTGCAGGCAGCTCAGAAAAATATCGGGGTATGGATCTTTGTATAGCTGCGGTTCGCTGCCGTGCAGGCAGCTCAGAAAGTTCCGACAAGATGCATTGCAGTGACGGGCGAGTTCGCTGCCGTGCAGGCAGCTCAGAAAATAAACGCGGTAAGGCGATCCATAAAGCCCGGGTTCGCTGCCGTGCAGGCAGCTCAGAAATGATCGAAACCATCCCCATGTATGCCGGGGATGTTCGCTGCCGTGCAGGCAGCTCAGAAACACAAAATCGCGCTGGTAGTCGAGGAACGAACGTTCGCTGCCGTGCAGGCAGCTCAGAAAAGAGGCGCAGAAAGAAGCGGTTAAGCCTGAAGGTTCGCTGCCGTGCAGGCAGCTCAGAAAACGCAATGCAGGGTGATCGCGTAGTCGTAGCCGTTCGCTGCCGTGCAGGCAGCTCAGAAAAATATGTCGCTCTCCCGCCAGCGAGATTCCGAGTTCGCTGCCGTGCAGGCAGCTCAGAAAGTCAAGGTCGTCACCTTCGTGGGCATCCTGGTGTTAGCTGCCGTGCAGGCAGCTCAGAAAAAAACTTGTCGCGCCGCCTGCCGTCCCTGCAAGTTCGCTGCCGTGCAGGCAGCTCAGAAAATGGATGGCATACCCGACCCATTTCCCCCGTTGTTCGCTGCCGTGCAGGCAGCTCAGAAAATGGATGGCATACCCGACCCATTTCCCCCGTTGTTCGCTGCCGTGCAGGCAGCTCAGAAATCCTAAACGGCGAACTTGTCGGCTTCCATCGGGTTCGCTGCCGTGCAGGCAGCTCAGAAAGCGGTGAGTTGCGCGAACTGGTGAGCCGCTACGTTCGCTGCCGTGCAGGCAGCTCAGAAAGCATTAACAAAAGGAACCCTCACGCAATCATTGTTCGCTGCCGTGCAGGCAGCTCAGAAATCCAGCTCGAGCATGAACGGCTCCGTTAGGTGGTTCGCTGCCGTGCAGGCAGCTCAGAAAAGGTGTGGTGGTGATGGTTTGCAGCGGCTTTAGTTCGCTGCCGTGCAGGCAGCTCAGAAAGTGCGAAGGCCCACCATTGCGATGAACCGATGGTTCGCTGCCGTGCAGGCAGCTCAGAAACTGCTGCATCGGCGGCAATGTCGATCTCAAGCGTTCGCTGCCGTGCAGGCAGCTCAGAAAGTGACGATATCGGGGCGGCATTTGCGCAGCACGTTCGCTGCCGTGCAGGCAGCTCAGAAAAGGCGTTGGAAGACGGCAAGATCACGCCCAGTGTTCGCTGCCGTGCAGGCAGCTCAGAAAAGCTACGCGATGCGTTAGAGCAAATCAATCAGGTTCGCTGCCGTGCAGGCAGCTCAGAAATTTGGCACTGAGGGTTTGCGCAAGCGCCTTGATGTTCGCTGCCGTGCAGGCAGCTCAGAAATATGACCAACTTACTCCGCTCCGCCCTCAACCGTTCGCTGCCGTGCAGGCAGCTCAGAAAATCACCGCTGCGCTGGAACACGACTAGCCCGTGTTCGCTGCCGTGCAGGCAGCTCAGAAACAGTGCAAGCCTCTATTGGGATTCCTAGCCAAGTTCGCTGCCGTGCAGGCAGCTCAGAAATGGCACTGCTGATAGGCCATGTACACGGCCTCGTTCGCTGCCGTGCAGGCAGCTCAGAAAGTGGTGACCGAGTGGTTCGCTGCCGTGCAGGCAGCTCAGAAAACGGGCGGCGGGGATCCACCACCGGAGAGCAAGTGCGCTGCCGCCCAGGCAGTTTTGGAGAGTTGGCTTCCCATGGCACCACTGGGTGGTGCTTTCGCGGGTGCGCTAACGCTTACGCCGCACTACAAGTGAAGTGCATTGGGCGAGCAATTGGTTAAGCTCGGTTGCGGTGATACAACTTAGTGCTCGGCAGGTTGAAACGTTACCGCTTCATCGAAACCGTACATACATTCCTCTGGAAAAGCATGCAACTCGCTATCGGTCTCAATCGCTGCTGCGCGGCGTGCATCTCCATACGCTTCGTTCATCAGTTCAGGTAGTGATGCTTTCAAGCTGGGGTTGTCGTTAAGCAGGCGGGTTGTTTTGGCTTGGGCATCAATTATGGTCAACCGCCAGCTACGTGAGCGTCGTTCGGGCTGGTGATCCCATTTAAGCAGGTGCATTAATAGACGGGCCAGTTGGCTGACCAGCGCGCGGCGCTCGCTTTTGCCCATGCTCTCAATCTCCTCGGCGAGGTGCTCAAGATCAAGTTGTTCCAGTTTTCCCGCCCGCAGAAGCCCTGCTTGTTCAAGCGCCCAGGCGTAGGCATCGTTTTCATAATGTACGGCCATAGTGATGCTCCTCTAAAACCGCTAAACCGCTTTGTATCTGTTTAGTGTAAACGTAAGACGAAAGCTGGCGACAATATTGAAGTGAATATAAGTTTACGGGATGGCTTCTGTTTACTGGCGCTAAAGCGGAGTGCTGGGATAGTTTGCCTGCCGTTTTGTGTGATGCTGATCAATTTTACATTGCCGTCTAGGTAGCTTAAAACGGCGCAGCTGGGGAGCATGCTAGGCATTATGTAATGCAGCTCAGGCAGCATGGTTATAGATTTATGGTGTGTGTCTTTGGCACCTCTGCGCGGTGCTTTCGGGGGGGCGCGCTAACTTTTACTCCGCGCTAAAGTAGCTTGAACGCTTCATTGTATTTCGCCACGAAAAACACCCCAATCGTTGGATGAGTGTCCAACTTTTGGGGTGCAGTTCAATGCTAGGGCTTTAATCTTCTTGCGGCGGTGATTCTAGGGCGCGTTTGTCGTCAGGTACCCGGACGATGTTGCCGACTTCCAGCTTGTTGTGGCTTTGGTGGCGGCTGCCGTCGGTGTCGATGATGGCGGCGACTTCGCCGATGCTGACGGCGTCATCTTCTCGGTAGGCTTCTACTTTGATGCGCACCATGGCGCCTTGGTAGCGGGCGGAAATGATGTCGCCTGGGTCGGGTTGGCTGCTTTGATCCGGGTGTTTCTTAAAGTACTGCATAACACTGGCGTTGCCGGGTTCATCCCATTCGATATGCTGATGCATCGCTGTCTTCCTTGTCTTGTGAGTGGCGTGATGAGTGTTGCTTCAGTGTAGTGCCTTAACGGGGTTGTGTGTGCTATTCGTCGACCGCCATATTCATTTCCATTTCTGAGCTGTTTTCCTGCCCTACGTACTGAAAGAGAAAGTTTAGCGCAGCTGGAAGGCTGGCCCGCCATACGCGCCAAGTGTGGCCGCCGGGGTAGAGGTCGAGGCGGACATCGTTGGGTTGGATGCGCTCCATGGCTTGGCGCAGGATGCGGGCGTGAAATTCAGCGTCATAAACGTCGCTTCGCCCAGCGCTGATATACAGCGGCACGGGGGAAAGATCGCCCTCTTCCTCGGTGCCGCGGGGGGTTACGCGCAGGCGATACTCTTCCAAGTAGTTGGTGTAGTTGAGGTTTTGCCACAGCTCGCGATCAAATTGGCCCTGGTCATTGATAAATGATGGGTGGCGCCAGGCGGTGGAGTTTCGCGGCGGCAGGGGGGCGTAGCTGGCGGGGCTTAACGCGGCTACCGCGGCAAACAGTTCAGGCCGCTCCAGGGCAAAATTGAGCGCGCCGTAGCCACCGGCAGAGAGGCCCGCCACGCCACGCAGGTGGCGCTCTTGTCCCACTCGGTAGGTCGCTTCCACGTGGGGCATTAGGTCGTTAAAAAACGCGCTTCGGGCGGGTTCGTTGTGGCCATCCACCCACCAGCTGCGGCTGCCGGGCATAATGAAAACGGCCGGAGGAATATGCCCGGCGCGAATTAACCTATCCGCCACCTGTTGCAAATTGCCGCGAGAAACCCAGTCGCGGTCAGTACCAAAGGAGCCGTGCAACATATAAACGACCGGGTACGCGTCTGTCGCTTGGTCGTCATAATTGTCGGGTAAATAAATACTATAGGGGTAGTCGTAACCTAGCGTGGGCGAGAAAAACTGATGGTGCTCAACCTCGCTGGCCAAACTATGGCCACTGAACGTTAGCCAGCCAATCAATGCCGTCATTAGGGCGTTAAAGCGGTAGGAAAGAACGGGTGGCTTGAGGGTGAACACTTTTCCTCCGGGAATTAAAACTGTTCAAAAAGGTCGGACAGCGCGAAGGCTTTTATTGTTCAGCATAGCCAAAGAAGACAGCCAGTTAGCAAAGCCATTCATCATCGCCATCCAAAATGCCAGGGTAGGAGTAGGTAGCGGCGGGAGGCCCAGTGCGGAAAATAGAAGAGATCTATTGGTTGCGTGCTTACGGCTGTATAGCCGTTTTTTTGTTCCACTTACTGGATCACGTCAATCAACGCCTTGATAACGTTGCTACCGATTTGATGCGCATACCGCTGGTCTTGGGTACGCCAATTTTCCTGTTTATTGCTGTCTTTGTGTTTGCCGTTCGCTACGACAAAGCCGTGCCGGAAGGCTTTCTTGCCCAGCGCGTGAAGTATGTGATGGTGCCGTACTTTGTGTATGGTTTTATTTATTCGACGGCAGAATGGGCTAGGCTGCAGGCATCTGATGAGCCGGTGGGATTGTTAGCCAACGCCATTGAGTATTATGTCTACGCGGGCTGGCATGGCTATTTTTTGATCATTGCCATGCAGTTTTATGTGGCTTATTGGCTGTTTACCCGTTGGCAGCTATGGCGTTTAAACCCGGTGCCGTGGCTGTGGGGCGCTTGTGTGATCAGCATGGCGTATTGGGGCCTGGCTTACTGGTTTGACGTTGACCTGCCCGGCTATCTGCTGTGGATTGCCCCGCTGGGGTGGATCTATGTGTTTTTCCTGGCGCTGGTGTTGGTGCGCTATTACCCGTTAGCCCCTGAAGGCTTGTTACTAGAGCAGCCTGCCTGGATGCAGCAAATGGCCCGCCCGCTATGGCTGGGGCTGTTAGTGGTGCTGATTGTCGCCGCCACCTTTGCTGGCTGGCTAGCATTCTCTTCCAAAGAGGTATGGGTAATCCCGTTCTTTGTGTTGTTTACGCTCTGCGCTATGCGTTACTTGGCCGGGCGGCCTGCGCCTTTGTGGGTGCGTCACGTCAATGCCTATTCGTTCGGTATTTACTTGGCTCACCCCATGTTCTTTGTGCTCACCGATCTGGTGGTCGAGCCGTTATCGTTGCCCGTCGGCGTGTATGCGCTATTGCTTATGGTGGTTGGTGTCGTTGGTTCAGTGGGGCTGAATAAACTGGCCAATACCACCACGCTCGGTGCGATGCTGTTCGGCAAGCGGTTGAAGGTAAGCTAGCAAAGGTAGGTCAGTAAGGAGTAGCCAGTAAAAAATGTTAGAGGAGAGCGGCAGAAAGCGTATCAGGGCGGTGTCGTGAAAGCCGTATCGGATGCGTTAGGCTGCACGGAGGGGGCTGGCTCCTCCGCTTGGCTCAGTAGGTGTCCGCTGTAGGTTTTCAAACGAGTGGGGCAGGTGTGTAAACGCTGCAGAAAATCGTCTATCGCGCTGTCATCGTCCAGCTCAGGGTCAAACCCACCCAAGCGCTCAAGCCAGGCTCGCCTAACGGCGATGTAGGGCGGGAATATCAAGGCGCTTGCCATCAAGCGCCGCAGGATACGCTCCGGCAGCGATGGCTGGGTAAGGCCGATAATCAAGGCGTCAAGGGTGTAGGTGTTGAGCTGGGGATAAAGCGCACCCCATAGGTCGGCTGGCAGCGGTTTTTTCTGCAGCGCGATGATGAGCCACTCCGCTTGGCTGGAAGACGCGGCTTTATTGAGGCGAGCTCCCAGAGGCCGCGCTGGCGTAATCAGCGAGTGAGTGTGGTAACGCTGCTCAATAGCACTCAGGCGCTCTTGGGCTTGAGTGGCCGTCACCAAAATGGGCAGCAAGTGGTCGGCAACACCGGATTTACGTATGGATTTTAAGTGGCGTGGCAACATCTCACCCGTCACCATGGCATCAACGATAAAGCAGACCGATCCCATTTGCCGACTCCGATTGTGAGCAAACCTATCAAATTGTAATTTATTGTAGTATCCGGTTTATTTGGGTAGCAAGTAAAAAAGCTTGCGAGCTAAAAATGAGAGCCCAGTATTCTCTATGCACCATAAGTGAGCGCGAGAAACTATTTTTGTTCTATTTTGGTGCGTTATGGGGTTTTTACACGACTGTGAAAGCTCTGTTTCGCCGGTATGCGTCATCAAGTGGCATTGGAGTCCATTTTTTAATGTTTATAAAACAAATAGTTGTTGTTTTTTCATGCCATATTGGTGCAGTGTTGGCATGCTCTCTGCATTGTATTTGCAAGCGGCTAGCGGGCCGTAGGCATAAGCCTTACGGCGTGCTAAAACGATAGCCGGTCTGAAATGCTCGCTGAGCGATTTGTGAATCAATGTCAGGCAAACGTTGAGCGAACAAGAATGACAAACGTGCGGTTAAGCACGTATTTTGTCGAACAACACTTTTATCGGTAGCTTACTGTCGTTAGCTTTAAGCCACGCTCATACCGGAGGACACTATGTCAGCCAAGACTCTCGCGCTAATTGAAGAACACGATGTTAAATGGGTAGACCTGCGTTTCACCGACACTCGCGGTAAAGAGCAGCACGTGACCGTGCCTGCGCGAGATGTGAATGAAGAATTCTTCGAAAATGGCCAAATGTTCGATGGCTCTTCTATTGAAGGTTGGAAGGGCATTAACGAATCCGACATGATTCTGCGTCCGGAAGATGGCACGGGTTACCTCGACCCCTTCACCGAAGATGCCACGCTGGTACTGCGCTGTGACATCATCGAGCCGGCCACTATGCAAGGCTATGACCGTGACCCGCGCTCTATCGCTAAGCGTGCAGAAGCTTACCTGCAGTCAACTGGCCTGGGCGACACCGCGTTCTTCGGTCCTGAGCCTGAATTCTTTATCTTTGACGAAGTGCATTGGAAGTCTGATATCCAGGGTTCCATGTACAAAATCACTTCCGAGGAAGGTGCTTGGGCAACCGATAGCCAAGTAGAAGGCGGCAACCTGGGCCACCGCCCACGCGTTAAAGGCGGCTACTTCCCGGTTCCTCCGGTCGATAGCTTCCACGATATTCGTGGTGCAATGTGTAACACCCTGGAAGCGATTGGTCAGACCGTCGAGGTGCACCACCACGAGGTTTCCAACGCAGGTCAGAACGAAATCGGCGTTAGATTCAACACGCTGGTGAAGAAAGCTGACGAAGTTCAGGAAATGAAGTACGTGATCCACAACGTGGCGCATGCTTACGGCAAAACGGCCACCTTTATGCCGAAGCCGCTGGTCGGTGATAACGGTTCGGGCATGCACGTACACCAGTCGTTCTGGAAAGATGGCAACAACCAGTTCGCCGGTGACGAGTACGCTGGTCTGTCTGAAATGGCGCTTTTCTACATCGGCGGCATCATCAAGCACGCCCGTGCCCTGAACGCCTTTACTAACGCTTCTACCAACTCGTACAAGCGTCTGGTGCCTGGCTTCGAAGCGCCGGTCATGCTGGCCTACAGTGCCCGTAACCGTTCTGCTTCAATCCGTATTCCTTACACCGCCAGCCCGAAAGGCAAGCGTGTTGAAGCGCGCTTCCCTGATCCGACTGCCAACCCCTACCTGGCGTTCTCTGCCATGTTGATGGCGGGTATCGACGGTATCAAGAACAAGATCCACCCTGGCGATGCCATGGACAAAAACCTGTACGACCTGCCGCCAGAAGAAGGCAAGTCAGTACCGACTGTGGCGCACAGCCTGGATCAAGCACTGGAAGCCCTCGACGCTGACCGTGCGTTCCTGACAGAAGGCGGCGTGTTTACTGACGAAATGATCGATGCCTACATCGAACTCAAGATGGAAGAAGTGGAGCGTATTCGTATGACCACTCACCCCATCGAGTTTGATATGTACTACAGCTGCTAATCAGCGTTACTCGCCCCTGGCTGTTACTATCAGTCAGGCGGTGGTAACAATGATTGCTAAGAGAACCCCGCTACGGCGGGGTTTTTTGTTATTAGGGGCTTAGAAGCGTGGCAAGGAGAGCTATGAGCAAAATCAAGACAGTAGCGATAAGCAGTGTGCTGGTAGCTCTCTTAGGCGTGGGAGTAGTGGTTAGCACGGCGTTCGGGCAGACGGTTTATCGGGTGACCGATCAACACGGCAACGTTACCTTTACCGATAACCCAGGTAGCGGTGGCGAGGCGTTGGAATTAGCGCCGTTGCCCAGCCTGCCGCCTGCGTTAAGCGCTGCTCTCACCAACCCCAATCCAAGTGCAGCCTCACCCGCCGCTGTACGGCCACGCGGTAAACCGGGGCAGCCCTTTATGCCCTACGACCATTTTTCGATCGCTCTGCCCCAGCAAGGCGCACAGGTGGAAGAAGGAATGACCGCGGTGGAGGTGACTGTTGCGCCACCGTTGCGCGACGACCATCAGGTGCGGCTGTTGGTGAATGGCGAGATTAGCCAGACAGCGCTGCACAGTGATGTCTTCTGGTTAACGGGCTTAACCACGGGGCGATACGAGCTCCAGGCAGAGCTGCTGGATAGCAGCCAGCGTTTGCAGCACCGCACGGCAGCGGTGACGATTACGGTTCCTTAAAAAACGCCTTCATCAACGCGATTAGAAAAGCGCTACCAGAAAAAACAGGCCTATATATTTCTTTCCAAAACCTGCATGCACTAAAGTGGTGCATTGCCAGGGGCGTTTGGCACGACAAGTGCGCTAAAACGATCCACCCGCTTCCGTTGCGATGCCCGCAAGCCGTGCAAATGGGCATCAATGCATAGTTGGCGCGCTTTTTGCAGCTCCCTCATTGATCATCCACCTGTAGGTCTGTATCGGCGATGGAAGACGCGATTTTTCAGGACACCACCATGCATCAGCGTTTGCTTGAACATCTCACCACGGCGGTACTGCTGCTAGACGGCGAACTGCGTGTGCGATGGATGAACCCTGCCGCTGAAGCGTTGCTAGCGGTCAGCCTTAGCCGTGTTCACGGCATTAGCCTGGACACGCTACTCGGCGGGGATGAAAGCATTGACGATGTATTGGCCAAGGCGCGGGATGCGTTTCACCCCTATACCCAGCGTGAAGCGCGGATTACCCCGCTGAATAGCGAGCCGCTCACCGTGGACTACACAGTGACGCCGTTATCCGACGATGAGCTGCTGCTGGAAGTGGAGCCGCGGGATCGGCTGATGCAGATCTCTCGGGAAGAGGCGTTGACCACTCGCCAGGAGACCATCAAGGTGCTGGCCCGCGGGCTCGCCCATGAAGTCAAGAATCCGCTGGGTGGCATTCGCGGGGCGGCGCAGCTATTAGAGCGGGATCTAGACGACCCGGCGCTGCGCGAATATACCCATATTATTGTGGAGGAGGTGGATCGGCTGCGCGATCTGGTCGACTCCATGCTCGGACCTAACCGGATGCTTAAACACGAGCCGGTCAATATTCATAAAGTGCTGGAGCGAGTGCGGGCGCTGCTGATTGCCGAACACCCTTGTGTGACCATCAGCCGTGATTACGATCCCAGCTTGCCCGACCTTTCCGGCGATGAGTCGCAAATGATTCAGGCAGTGCTCAACGTGGCCCGTAATGCGGTGCAGGCCATGAGTGATGCGCAAACGCCGGAACCTTGCTTAATACTGCGCACCCGCGCCCGTCGCCAGTTTACCCTTGGTGCTGAACGCCACCGGCTGGTGAGTGAAGTCGCGGTCATCGATAACGGCCCTGGGGTTCCGATAGCGCTGCAGGAAACGCTGTTTTACCCCATGGTGTCGGGACGCGCGGAAGGCAGTGGCCTTGGGCTTTCTATCGCCCAATCGATTTTGCATCAGCATCAAGGATTGATCGAATGCGACTCACGCCCTGGACACACCGAATTTCGTTTACTGATTCCCATGGTTATTAATTACACCGGAGAAGCGTCATGACTGAGGCTGCACGTAATGATGTTGCGCGGGTGGTCATTGTCGATGATGACCGCGCTATCCGCTGGGTGTTGGAGCGCGCCTTGGCGCAACCCGACCTTGACGTTGAGTGTATCGAGCGCGCCGACGTTGCCCTGACGCGTTTGTTGGAAAACCCACCCGACGTGCTGGTCACCGATATTCGTATGCCGGGCATCGATGGGCTGGATCTTATGTCCCGGGTACGCGAAACGCATCCTGACTTGCCTGTGATCGTGATGACCGCGCACTCCGACCTGGACAGCGCCGTAGCCTCGTATCAGGGCGGGGCGTTTGAATACCTGCCCAAGCCGTTCGATGTTGACGAGGCCCTGGCGCTGGTGCGCCGTGCCGTGGCCCACGCTCGGGAGCGCCAGCGTCCAGTCGCCGTGCCGGAAGGTTTAAACGCCGAAATTATCGGTGAAGCGCCCGCCATGCAGGAGGTGTTTCGCGCCATTGGCCGTCTTTCTCACTCCCACATCACGGTGTTGATTAACGGGGAATCGGGTACCGGTAAAGAGCGCGTTGCCCAGGCGCTTCATCAGCACAGTCCGCGAGCGGGCAAGCCGTTTATTGCTCTCAACATGGCGGCGATTCCTCGCGACTTGATCGAGTCTGAGCTGTTTGGTCACGAGAAGGGCGCGTTTACCGGTGCGGCCCAGCAGCGCCAGGGGCGTTTTGAGCAGGCTAACGGCGGCACGCTGTTTTTGGACGAAATAGGCGATATGCCCGCTGAAACTCAAACGCGGCTACTGCGCGTGCTGGCCGATGGCGAGTTTTATCGCGTTGGCGGGCATACCCCGGTCAAAGTGGATGTACGCATTATTGCTGCCACCCACCAAAACCTTGAGGTGTTGGTGGACGACGGCCGCTTCCGGGAGGATTTGTTTCACCGCTTGAACGTGATCCGTATCCACCTGCCCAAGCTTGCCGAGCGCCGTGAAGACATTCCGCGCTTAACGCGGCACTTTTTAGCCGAAGCGGCGAAAGAGCTGACCACGGATATCAAGGTGCTGACCAGCGAAGCGGAAGCCCACTTAACGCGTTTGCCGTGGCCCGGCAACGTGCGCCAGTTAGAAAATATCTGCCGTTGGCTCACCGTAATGGCGTCAGGGCGTGAAATTCTGGTTGAAGATCTTCCGCCGGAGCTGCGTTCACCCAGTGCTTCGGAAAGCAGCGCACACGGCGATTGGCGCACGGCGTTTCGCGACTGGGCGGATCATGCCCTGGCCGAAGGCCATACTCATCTGCTGGAAGAAGCGGTGCCCGATTTTGAGCGGATTCTGATTGAGACAGCGCTAAAACACACCGGCGGGCGTAAAGGTGAAGCCGCCGAGCTGCTGGGCTGGGGGCGCAATACGCTCACGCGTAAACTGAAAACACTATTACCGGCACTCGCTGATGAGTAATCTATTCGTCAGCGAGTATATACACCGCATCGGCTAGGGTGGGGTCGGGCTGGGTGCAGTCGCTCATTTGCCAGGGCAGCAGGCTCACGGTGTTGCTAACGCCCAGGGCATTGAGCTGATAGGCAACGCCTTCGTTATAGCTCACATGGCCTAGCCCCATTAAGCCCACCGCCAGGGCGCCGCCCTGCGTGGCTTCGGTCAGGCGCTGGGCCATGGCGATATCCCAGGTGAGCTGCGCTTGAATAAAACGCTCAAGCGATTCGGGGTCATCGCCCATGGCGTGCTGATTAAATACTTCGGTGAGCCTTGAGCGGTAACTGGCGCTGGCGGGGAATGGCGACGGGATCGCATGGCGTTCATCCGCGGGCACGTGCTCCCAGCCATCATTGACCAGGCGCTGGCGCAGATCCGGGGTAATGTTGAGTGCGACCAACGGAATTTTTGCCATCCGGGCAAACTCTAAAATCGGCATATACAGCGCTGAATCAAACCCCCACGCCTTATCCCACTGCGTTTGCTCAAGCATGGTGTCCACATCCAACTCATCGGCGACCCAGGCATCAAGAGCAGGCTGAGCGCTGCGCGGCAGCATCTCCAAGCCAATTACCAAATCATCGCGGTGGGCATGCAGTCCCGCTATGGTGTGCAGTTGCCAGCGATGGTGGGCTCTCTCATCGTGCTGTTCACCCAGTAATACCACTTGTTGCTGGGCCGCCGTCGGCAGCAGCTCACTACTGGTGAATGGCTGCCCTTCCTGCCACCACTGCCCTGGGCTTGGACAAACCGCCAGAGCTACATTGGGCAGCAGGCTAGCCAGCGCTAAAGCCGCGAGTAGTCCAAAGTGTTGTCTATTGCGGTTATTGTGTCGCTTCAATGCGTCTGATCTCGGCAAGTAATGCTTCTGCTTCTTCGGTAAGCGTGGCATTGGCACGCATATCGCCATTGCGTGAAGCCTCCATGGCAGCTTGTAGTTTGCGTTCATACTCTTGCTGAAGCTTCTTTTTGGGGTCGCGCTTAAACATTCCTAACATGAGCAATCTCCTCACTATCTACGTAATGGTGTACACCATTTGTATAGGTTTAGAGTGCTCGTGTCGAATGTTTGTTTTAGCTAGGCTTGCTAATGGTTCTGTGCGGGCGCACTGCACTGGCGTAAAAAACGCTCAAAATCGAGCAAAATAGTCTCCAGGCTGGCGTGCAGGCGATGATCGTCATCTACCATCCGCAGCGATAGACGCTGCAGGCGGGCACGTTCGATCACCGGTTCAGGGGCAATCACGTCATCCTGCCAGCCGTGAATAATATGGGTGTGCCGCGCTTGTATCATCAGCGACGTTTCTGGGTAGTCGGCAAGCCCCAGCGCGGGTGCCAACAGAAAGCAGCCCAATACCGGCCGCTGAGCGCTAACTGCCGCGCTTAACCAGCCCCCTAAGCTTGAGCCTGCCAGTACGCACTGAGCGGGGTCGTCTCCGCGCTCGACCAAGACTCTCAGCAAGTATTCGAGGCGCTGCTGTGGCTCTGCTATGCCTCGATAATCCATGACCACCGGCTCACAGTCATCCAACTTCTGCGCAACACCTTTCATCGCTTGGGTTTTCAGTGCGCCTGGTCCGCTCTCAAGGCCATGGGATAGATAAACAATCATCATAACGGTTAGCTCGCTGCGCGCTGGATAGCTTCGCCACCCTGTTGAAGGTCTTCACCCGCACCACGAATGGTATTACAGCCGCTGACCAGCAGCAGTGTAGTGATTATGAGTATGCCTAGGGCAACTGGGCGTTTCATATCGATCTCCTTGAACATATGGGGTAAATCAGATGGGGCAAAGAGGTGGCCTTTGAAGCCTGGCCTGAGTGAGGTGTAAAACCAAATGATTAGTCAGCAAAAATAATCCCTGCGTGGACGTTTTGCCACGGTTTTCTACCTAGCTGGGCGTGAAAGTGTGCCCCTAAGGTCTGTACTTATGTCGCATGTGTCAGTTCTATACATCAAAATGACCGTTCGTGAGTGATTTTTGGCATGCTTTTTGTTTTATAAGCCATTGTTTTTTAAATTTATATTTTTTCAATGGGGCTTTTGGCGCAATACATGCAGTTACTAGGTAGTTGCACAGAAATGTTTCAGTTATTCAGCTGTTTAGAGTTAAACGTTCAAATCTAGTGTTTGCAAAAAACTGAGTGAGTGGGCTGACAAGCAAAAGGAAGGCAGGAAGCCGAAAGATAAACAGGATGTTGAAGGATATTCAGCCCACTCACTGGTTACAGCGCAAGGAGGCGCTGTTCATCAAACAAAGGAGTGGTCTGATGCAAAACAACCATCTCATGAAAATGAGGTGGTTTTTTTGTGCGCGCAGCTTTATATATTAGACATTGATTTTAAATGGTTTTTTTGAACGTCTTGTTGTGCGGTAACTGTACGGATCGCTACCGCACAGATTAATGCGTTGTTTTGGTCTATCCTTCGATGAAATCGAAATGCAGCGGTTAGAAAACGTCAACGTAACGACCGCTCACTATCAGGGACAAGATTATGGCGATGGCATTGATGTTATGCATGTTTGTTTTGTTCTTAGGGTTCTCAGGACTGGGCGTGTATATGATGTTTAAGACATCATTCATGGCTAGAATTGATGAGCGTGATGATATGCCGCCTGATATTTAACTACCTGCCTTGAAAGTAAAACGCCCGCATAAGCGGGCGTTTTTGCGCTGACTGTCTATCACGCGGCTGTCCATCAAAGGGTTGTCCATTTAGGGGCAGGACGCGTTTTACCCCATCCAATACAGGCTGGCCAAGGCAAAAGCGTAGCCCATCGCTGCCCCTGCCAGCACATCGCTGACATAGTGCAATCCTAACCCTACCCGTGAGATCGCTATCAGCAGCGTTAATGGCAGCACCACCGGTAACAGCCAGGGCGTGTGGGCGGCGACTAAAACGCTAAACATCACTGCGTGCATGGTATGGCCGCTGGGAAAGCTGTATCGGTCACGGGCCGGTTCACAGCACTCAATACCTTCACTATAGGTAATGAAGGGCCGTTCACGGCATAAGCGGGTTTTCACTAGCCGATATACCGCCACGGCAAATAGTGCGATGAGGCTGTACTGCAAAACACGCCAGGCGCCATTTGGCTGAAGCCAAGGCTGGGCGAGAATCAGCAGCACCCAAACAGGCCAATCGCCTAAGCGGCTGGCGGCCTGAAGTGTGATTCGCCAGGGGCGGTAGGTCGACAGCCGCGAAATGCGCTGGCAGAACTGCCACTCCAGCAGGTCAAGACGATCGAATACGACAAGCGGACGCGGGCGCATGATGAGCCTCCTGGGCTTGGTGTAGGTAACTCAAAAACTGCTCGGCAATACCCGTCCAGCTCTGCTCAAGGGCACGTAAACGCGCTACTCGGCCTAAACGAGCGTAATCAGCGGGGTGTTGGCACAACTCCACCGCTGCCTGTTGGAAAGCGGCGCTATTACCAGCTGGGACGGTGACACCGTTGTGGCCGCTGCTAATCAGTTCAGCGCTGGCTGCGTGATCATAGGCCACCACGGCTAAGCCGCTGGCCATGGCTTCCGCCACTACATTGCCCCAGGTTTCGGAAAGCGAGGGGAAAATAAACAGGTCGGCGCTGGCATAGTGGCGAGCGAGGGATTCCTGCCCTACGAAACCAGTGAAGTGGGCATCGGGGAGCGCCTTTTCCAGCTGTGCCCGTGCGGGGCCATCGCCAACGATTACCTGGGCGATATCGGGCCGTACCTCGCGCATGGCTTGAAGGCTTTCATGGAGCAGGGTGAGGTTTTTTTCTGCGGCTAGTCGGCCAACGTAAAGGGCCACCGGTTGATGCTCGCTGACCCCCCAGCGCTGGCGCAATTGAGCATCGCGATGGTTGGGTGAGAAGCGCTCTCCATCCAGCCCGCGTGATAGCACGTGGACTCCCCGAATCCCTTGATGGTGCAGTGCTTTAGCCTGCTGATGAGTCGGCACTAACGTCAGGTCACAGCCGTTATGGAAGTAGCGTAGGTAGCGGCGTGTAGTCGAGGCCAGCCAATTGACGCCGTAATCTTCACAGTAGTGGTCAAAGTTAGTATGCCAGCCTGCTACCAGAGGGATATTGAGTTGCCGTGCCGCTTGGCGTGCCGCCCAGCCGAGAGGGCCCTGGGTCGCTAGGTAGATAACATCGGGGCGATGTTGGCGCCAAAAGCGGCGCAGCGTAGTGGGCCTAACCAGCCCCACTTGCACATCCGTGTAGCCGGGTAAGGCAAAGCGTTGCACCTGTAATTCCCGGTTAACACCGGTTGCATTCCCTGCGCTTCGAGGGCGCGGGCGGATCACATCTACCGGCACTCCTTGCCGGTTAAGTTCATAGCTTAACCGGCTCAACGTATGGGCAACGCCATTGATGTCCGGTGACCATGTCTCACTAACGATGCAGAGCCGCATAAGCGATTCATCCCTTTATCACGTTTTCGTCCAGTGTGGGAGAGGTGAATGACACTGCCGAGTCAAACAGGTGAATAAGTGATGACACGCTTAAATAAATAGGTTGATAGATAAAGTGCTACAGTCATCTATTCCTATATCAGTTCAATGTGAAATTTGAATGGCAGTTTTGTTTTAAATCACATTAAAAAATAAGTTCCCTAAAAAATAAAACTTTAAAATTAATGAAATATAACTCCTTTAAGGTTGCCTGCGTTGAGGCGTTATTCGTCCTTCATTGTGCCTTCGCAAAGCGCAAGCATTAACTACTTCAATGGGAACAATCATGTTTAAAAAAACGACACTGGCCATGGCCGTTAGCGGTTTATTGGCAGCCTCTGCAGCACAAGCAGCAACCGTTTATGATCAAGACGGTACCGACCTGGAAATCTACGGCCGTATTGCCATGGGGTTTGAAGGTGGCGGTGTTGATGACGGTGTTGATAACGGCGAAGAGTTCCGCAATTTCGGCTCCCGTCTGCGGATTACCGCTGGCCACCAGATTTCTTCAGACCTGCGTGCATTCGCCCGAGTAGAGTGGCGTTTTACGGGTGACGAACGTAATACATCCTCTGGTTTCGATGAGGTGCGTAACAGTTACCTAGGCCTGGAAAGCCAGCAGTTCGGTACCTTTATGGCCGGGAACTACAACAGTTTCTATGATAACTACGTTATGACGCCGTTCGATGTTTACGTTGAGCGCGGCTATGAGTTTGCTGGTGGCGGCCTACAGGCACGTGGCGACTCTATTGGCTATAAAACGCCGAAAATGAGTGGCTTTCAGGCAGTTATTTCTGCCAAGCATTTCTCTGAGCGTGGCATGACCGATGCAGAGATTGAGGCAACCGGTGGCAGCGATATTGCCGCTCAAGGTGGTTTAGTTTATGAAACAGGCCCAGCACGTCTGGCGCTAGGTTTTGTCGATGATGTAGCGATTGGCGGCGGTAATGATGAAATGCGCTATGGCGCAACGGGTGAATTCAGCATTACGGACTCATTCTCTGCACGTGTAGGTTATGAAACCCGCGGTGATGACGATGTTAACGGTGGCGGTTTCGATAAAATCGGTGTTGGTGCGACTTTCGCTATCGATTCCTGGAAGTTCTTCGCCGATTACTACAACATCGATGTAGACGGCGCTAGCGATGAGCGCAACGCTTGGGCGCTAGGCTCCATGTACAAGCTGTCTAGCAATTTTGATATGTTCCTCGAGCTTAACGATCGTAACCTGGATGCTGTTAATGACTTCGAAGAAGATATGTACTACGCACTAGGCGCTCGCTATCACTTCTAATTAATAGAGTGATGTAAGCGGTAGTGTTGCATTGTTTTTTGCATTAGTTCTTTAGCTTTTAGTTAGCTCGCATGTTTCGATCTTTACCGGTGTGGATAATTCCACACCGGTTTTTAGCGTTTTTATATTTCATGCTTTACCTGGCTGCCCTCAAAGAGGCGCTATTTATTCTCGGTGAGTTATTTCTCGAACCGTAAACTTAAGGAGAGGAGAGAAGGTAATAATTTTGCCATGGAGACGAAATGTCGCTGGTAGGCTATCTTTGGTTATTCGTCATCTAATGTGGATTTAATATTAACCGGCACATTTTGTGCCTCACGGTTCAGACAGAACCACCAAGCCAACTGTCTGTTGTGGGAGGCCGCTTCCAGCGGGCGAAGGGTACCAAAGGTACCCAGGTGTTGTCAGGCTGACAGCCTAAACGGTCGCGAGCTAAAGCTCCCTCCCACAGGTCAGTTGTCAGAAATAATTCCATACCGAATGACGAAGAGCCCTATCTTTACTGCTAGGGTGTCTGAACACTATTATGAAAGGAGTCATTTGAATGCGTTTTCACCGCTATGGCTTGGCGCTAGGGACAGCGCTATTTGCCTCCGTTCCTCCCGCCTTTGCTGATAATTACACCCTGACGCTATTTCACACCAACGATCTACACGGGCGTACCGATCAGTATCCCTCTTTGATCACCACGCTGAATGAGGCGCGGGAGACTTACGGCGAAGGATTATTGCTAGACGCTGGCGATATCTTTTCGGGCACGCTCTACTTCACTGAATTTCAGGGCCAGGATGCGCTGGAGTTTATGAACTTGATGGGCTACGACGCCTTTGTGCCCGGCAACCATGAGTTCGATTTAGGTGATCCACAGCAAGGTCACCAAGCGCTAGCAGCGTTTTTCGCAGGCGCCGAATTTCCTATTTTAGGGGCTAATCTGGTCTTCTCCGCAGGCCCGGAGTTTGCTGACATGCTGGGTGAGTCAGTCAGTGCTGACCCGCAGGCGGGGACGCTTTATGACGGCGTTATTGTTGAGCATAACGGCGAGCCTATCGGCATCTTTGGGTTAAGCACTCCAGACAGCGAGACGATCTCTAGTCCTGGCCACGTTACTATTAGTGATTACCGTCAAGCCGCTGAAGTCATGGTGGCAAGCTTTGAAGAGCAGGGTGTTAACAAAATTATTGCCCTTACCCACCTTGGTTACGACAGCGACCCCAGCGTAGGTAACGACCTGCTGCTGGCAGAGCATGTCGAAGGCATCGACATTATTATTGGTGGCCACAGCCATACCCAAGTGTCGCCCCCCAGGCTGCTGAGCGAGAGTCGCGCTGGTGAGACGCTCACATCACCAACGGTGATTGGCCAGGCAGGCGAGTATGGCCAGCACCTGGGGGTTATGCAGGTCATCTTCGACGAGAACGGCGTGGTGGTGGATGCCAGTGGTGAGCTGCTGGCCGCCGACGACCGCGAAGCGGATTCTGACGCGGCTCAGCGGCTTGAACCCTACACCGCGGAAATTGAAACATTACGGGATACCTTGATCGGCGCCAAGGCGATCGCCGAGTTACCCAATCCCCGCCACGGCAGCGGTGATGAACGGAGCGTGCGAGCCAATGAAACAGCGCTAGGCAACTTGATTACCGATGCCCAACTGCATGCCGCGCAGCAGGTAGCGCCCGACACGGTCATGGCGATCCAAAATAGCGGCGGTATCCGTGAAGCGATTGAAAGGGGAGATGTGTCCGTAGGCGATCTAATCGCCGTACAACCATTTGGCAATCGCCTGACGCTGCTTGACGTCACCGGCGCCGAACTGTTGGAAACCTTCGAAATCGCCCTGGCCAATGCACCCGGCGAGGATGGCGGTTTTCTGCAGGTATCAGCCGGTGTTGAGCTGGTATACGACAGCAGCAAGCCAGCAGGTGAAAGGGTGGTTAGTCTAAGCGTTGCCCAGGAGGGTGCGATGCAGGCGATTGACCCCGAACGGACTTACACCATCGCCACCAACAACTTCACCGCCGCCGGTGGCGACAGCCATACGGTACTCGGTGAAGCCTACGCCGATGGCCGTAACACCATTGTCGGCAATACGGATTGGGAGATGCTGCGCGACTATATGGTGGAACGCAAAGAAGTGTTCTACCAGGTTGAAGGGCGGATTACGGATGTGGCCCAGTAGGATTGAGAGAGCTCACTGGGCCACCGGTAACGTTTGTTTCGCGTTTTGATGTGCAGCTACTCATCAATGATGCTTTCAAAGCCCCCAAAGATGAGCCGCTTGCCATCAAAGGGCATCGGGTTAACGTCCATCTGCAAACGCGGATCCTCCATGACTTTGGGCATTCCCTCGTCGCGCACGGCGCGGGAAGGCCACTCTATCCAGGAAAAGATGATGCTTTCGTCATCCCTGCGCTTGACCGCCATACTGAAGGAGGTCACTTCCCCTTCGGGGACATCGTTTCCCCAGCACTCCACGACCCGCAGGGCGCCGTGCTCCTTGAAAACAACGGCCGCGGCACGGGCATGGTCAATAAATTCGGCTTTATTAGCGGTGGGCACGGCAGCGACGAAACCATCGACATAAGGGTGGGTAAGCTTGCTCATGGCTGTTCTCCAGATTCTTTTTGGGGTTCTGCTTTAGGGGGGAGTTCTCGAACGGGTCGTACCTCAATGCTACCCAGCCGGGCGGGTGGGATGCGGCTAGCCAGCTGCAGCGCCTCATTCAAGTCGTGGGCTTCAAGCAGGTAGAAGCCCGCCAACTGCTCTTTGGTTTCTGCGAAGGGGCCATCGGAGATTAACGTCTCGCCATCGCGCACGCGTACGGTGGTGGCGGTTTCCGTCGGTTGTAACGGCTGCCCACCCAGGTAGTGGCCGCTGACGCTCAGGCGCTCAACCCCAGCAATGCACTCCTGGTTGAGGTCTTGCCACGCCTGTTCGCTCATGGCGTTGATAATCTGTTCCTGGTAATACACCAGTGCAACGTACTTCATTGAGAGCCTCCTGGTTGGTCAGGGTAGTGACTCTCTCTAGTCGTTTGGCGTCGTCTTGAATCGACATAGCCTAAGCATTTTTTTATGGGGAATTTTCGAGCTCTGCCAGTCGCCTGTTCAGAAACCGTTTTTCTGGATCCAGGGTGACCAATAGTAGCGCTTGCTGATAGGCGCTGCGCGCGGCCTTATGCTGGCCTTGTCGACGCAGCAAATCCGCTTTTGCGGCATGAAATAGATGATAGCGGCTTATTTGCGGGTGATGAGCGATATCGTCGAGTAACTTGAGGCCGGTATCGGGGGCACCATTCATGGCAATGGCGACCGCCCGATTCAGCGCCAGGACGGGGGATGGAAAACGTCGGCAGAGTGCATCATAGAGCCTGACGATACGCCCCCAGTCTGTTTGCTCTGCGCGGCTAGCCTGGGCATGTACGGCGGCAATCGACGCCTGAAGGGTGTAGTACCCGGCAGGGGTGAGCGCCAGCGCCTGTTCCAGCCACGCTATGCCGACCTGGATATCCTCTTGGCGCCATAGGCGTCTGTCCTGAGCATCCAGGGTTACCAGTTCCCCGTCGCTATCCTGTCGCGCTTCCCGGCGGGCATCATTAAGCAGCATCAACGCCATCAACCCAAATACTTCACCCTGGGGCAGGAGTCGTGCCAGCTCATTACCCAGGCGCATGGCTTCTTGGGTCAGGCTGATATCGACCACGCTGGCGCCCGTGCTGCGTGAGTAGCCTTCGTTGAAGACCAGATAGATGACCTGGAGCACATCGGGTAGGTGCTCGGGTAATTCTTCCTGGGTAGGGACGGCATAAGGGATATGCGCATCGCGAATTTTGCGTTTGGCACGCACGATACGTTGAGCCAGCGTCGTAGGCTTCATCAGTAGCGCGCTGGCTACCTGCTCAGTGGTCAAACCGCACATCTCGCGAAGCGTCAGAGCAATCCGTGCTTCCATGCTCAAACTGGGGTGGCAGCAGGTGAATAGCAGCCGCAGAGCGTCGTCTGCGATAGTCGTTGGCTCAAGATCCAGCGTCTCTTCTGCAGGTAATAGCTCTGTGGGTAGTAGCAAGTGAGCCCGGCGGCGGGCAGTACTGCGTTGGCGGATTTGATCTATTCCGCAGTGGTAGCCGGTGCGAATTAGCCATGCCGTGGGGTTGTCAGGTTTGCCGTTAACCGGCCACTGTTGAACCGCCGCCACAAAGGCATCCTGCATGGCTTCTTCGGCCAGCTCAAAATCTCCCAGCAGGCGGATCAGCGTTGCCTGGACACGCCGGGAGTGATCACGGTATAGGCTATCAACGTAGGAAGACTCAGTACTCATCAAGGGAGATCCGTAAGCTTTATCTCAAACGTAGCCCATGGTTTCTCCGTTGACTTGTTTTTCTTGTCTTGTTTTTCTTGTCTTGTTTTTCGGGGGATAGGTATTCAATCCTCGGTTCGTTTTCCCGTGACGCTGTTGAAAGGATGCAGGGCGTCGCGGGTCACATAAAAACGCAGGGTTTCGCCTTCGGCGACCGGTGGCTGTCCCGAAACGCGAATAACCGTGGGCTGGTCGCTATCGGCCAGAGTCACATACAGGTGGCTTTCGGCACCGGCGGCTTCAAACAGTGCCAGCGTTGAGTCGACAATTAGGTGAGGCGCGGCAGGCGGGGCTAAGTGCATATCATCCGGGCGAATGCCGACGGTATCGGTGCCTTCGGGCAGGTTATCCAGTAAACCGTTGGCGCCCTGTTCGTTCAAGTAATCCACCGGCAGCATGTTCATGGCGGGGGAGCCGATAAACCCGGCGACAAACATGCTGGCAGGGCGGGCGTAGATCTCCATGGGCGTACCCACTTGCTCAATCTGCCCGGCGTTAAGTACCACTAAACGGTCACCCAGGGTCATGGCTTCCAACTGGTCGTGGGTCACATAGAGGCTGGTAGTCTTCAGGCGCCGCTGCAGCTGTTTGATCTCCACGCGCATCTGCACCCGCAGCTTGGCATCCAGGTTGGAGAGCGGTTCGTCGAATAGAAACGCCGCTGGTTCGCGCACCAGGGCTCGGCCCATGGCCACCCGCTGGCGCTGGCCGCCGGAGAGCTTGCGCGGCTTGCGCTCTAGAAAATCTTCGATCTCGAGCATTTTGGCGGCAATTCGCACGCGCTTTTCAATGTCTTCTTTGTTAAACCCGCGGTTCTTGAGGCCGTAAGCAAGGTTGTTGTACACCGTCATATGCGGGTAGAGCGCATAGTTCTGGAACACCATGGCGATATCACGCTCGGCGGGTTCTAGCTTATTGACCACCCGGTCACCGATTTTGAGCGTGCCCTCGGTAATGGTTTCAAGCCCTGCCACCATGCGTAGCAGGGTAGATTTGCCGCAGCCGGAAGGCCCGACCAGCACCACAAATTCCCCATCTTCAATCTGTAAATCGATGCCTTTGACGGCGTGAACATCGCCGCTATAGGTTTTCTTTAGCCCTTCCAAGGTAATGCTGGCCATCTTATTTCTCCGTCTCGGTCAGGCCTTTCACAAATAGGCGTTGCATAAACAGAATCACTAAAACCGGCGGCAGCGCTGCCATCACCACTGCCGCCATCACCAGTTGCCACTGAGGGTTCTCTTCCGAGGTCATGCGCTGAATGCCCATCACGATGGTGTAATAATCAGGGTCGGTAGTGATAATTAACGGCCAGAGGTACTGGTTCCAGCCGTAGATAAACATGATCACAAACAGCGCGGCGATATTGGTTACCGACAGCGGCATCAGTATGTCTTTAAAAAACTTCAGCGGCCCTGCGCCATCGACCCGGGCGGCTTCGAGCATCTCTTCGGGAATGGTCATAAAGAACTGGCGGAACAAGAAGGTTGCGGTAGCCGAGGCAATCAGCGGGATCGACAGCCCGGCAAAGCTATTGAGCATATTAAGATCCGCGACGACCTGAAAAGTCGGAATAATGCGCACTTCCACCGGCAGCATCAACGTGACGAAGATCACCCAGAAGAAGAACATCCGGAAGCGGAAGCGGAAGTAGACGATGGCAAAGGCGGAAAGTAGCGAAATAGACAACTTTCCTACCGTGATCGCCATGGCCATTATAAAACTGTTCCAGAGCATCAGGGCGGCCGGCGGTGCGCCAGCATTGGAGACGCCCGACTGCCACATCCGCGTGTAGTTTTCGATCCCGTGACCGCCGGGCAGCAGTGGTAGCGTGCCCTGCAGCAAGCCCGAGAGGGAGTGGGTAGAGGCGATGATCGCGACATACACCGGAAAAGCCACCAGCGCGACACCAGAGATCAAAACAATATGGGCTATCAGGTTAGCCCAAGGGCGGTTTTCAACCATTAACGTTCTCCCTAAGGCTTAGTAATTGACTCGGCGCTCAATAAAGCGGAATTGAATCATCGTTAATGCCACCACAATCACCATCAGAATCACTGACTGAGCCGCGGACGAGCCAAGGTTTAGCCCGACAAAACCGTCGGCATACACTTTGTAAACCAGTATGTTAGTGGCCTGGGCCGGGCCGCCTGCGGTGGTGGCGTGAATAATCGCGAAGGTGTCGAACATGGCGTACACCACGTTAACCACCAGCAAGAAGAAGGTGGTAGGCGTGAGCAGCGGGAAAATGATCGTCCAGAAGCGCTTAATCGGGCTGGCGCCGTCAATGGAGGCGGCTTCAATCAGCGATTGGGGAATGGACTGTAAACCCGCCAGAAAAAACAGGAAGTTATAGGAGATCTGCTTCCAGGCGGCGGCAAAAATCACCAGCAGCATGGCGTCACTGCCCGAGTTACGGTGGTTCCACTGGTAGCCCACCATTTCCAGCATATAGGGCACAATGCCGATAGAGGGGTTGAAGATAAACCACCACAACACGCCCGCAAGCGCGGGGGCGATGGCGTAGGGCCACACCAGTAGCGTGGTGTAGGTGCTGCGTGAGCGAATCATCCGATTGACGGTACTGGCCAATAAAAGCGCCACTGTCATCGATAGCAGGGTAGTGCCCACGGCGAATACCACCGTCACCGATAGCGAATTGACATAACTGCCGTCACGAAATAGACGGGCAAAGTTCTCAAGACCCACAAACGTTGAGCGCAGCCCAAAGGCGTCTTCGCGCAACAGCGACTGATACAGCGCCTGGCCTGCAGGCCAGATAAAGAAAATCAGTGTCACAATCACCTGGGGCGCCAGCAGCGCGTAGGGCAAAAAGCGACCAGGGTAGGTCATGCGTTTGGTTTGCATGGGCAGCTCTGCAAATGGTTAGTAAATATAAGCATCAACAAACAAAATCGCCGCCCACCTTAGGGTGAGCGGCGAAGTAAGTGCTTATTTACTGGTTGGCATCTTCAAAGTCACGGAGCAGATCATTGCCGCGTGCTACTGCTTCATCAGCTGCTTCCTGGCCGGATTTATCGCCGGTCATCACAGCTTCCATTTCTTCAGAGATGATGTCGCGAATCTGGACAAAGTTACCAAAGCGTAGGCCCTTAGAGTTTTCGGTTGGCTCGTTAAGGGTCATCTGTTTCAGCGAAATATCTGCACCGGGATTCTCTTCGTAGTAGCCCTGTTCTTTGCTCAGATCCCAAGCGGCTTGGGTGATGGGCAGGTAGCCGGTTTGCTGGTGCCACTGTGCCTGTACTTCGGGCTGAGAGAGGTACTCAAAGAACGCCGCAACGGCTTCGTACTCTTCGTCGCTATGGCCCTGCAGTGCCCACAGGGTGGCGCCACCGATAATCGAGTTTTGCGGTGCGCCTTCTACGTCGTCGTAGTAGGGCTGCATGCCAAAGCCAACTTCAAATTCTGAATTGGCGGCGACATCCGCACGTGAAGCAGAAGAGCCGAAGAAAATCGCGCAGTCCTGGGAGTAGAACATCGGCTCAGAGTCGGGGCCGGAGCCGGGGCCACCCCATTTAAAGACACCTTCTTCCTGCCAGTCGTGGAGGTTGTCCCAGTGGCGAGCGACTAGCTCATTGTTGAAGGTAAACTCGGTTTCCATACCGCCAAAGCCGTTTTCCAGCGTACCTAGCGGCACGTTATGCCAAGCGGAGAAGTTTTCCAGCATCACCCAGCTAGGCCAGGAGGTGGTAAAGCCACAGCTGGCCGCACCAGACTCGACGATTTGACGTGAAAAATCGGCCACTTCTTCCCATGTTTCGGGGGGCTGCTCGGGATCCAGACCCGCTTCTTCAAACATGTCCCGGTTGTAGTACATGATGGGCGTAGAAGAGTTGAACGGGAAAGAGAGCATATTGCCGTTGGTGTCGGTGTAATAACCAACCACGGCGGGCAGGAAGGCTTCGTTATCAAAAGCGCGACCATGCGCTTCCATCAACTCGTACACTGGGTAGATGGCGCCTTTGGCGTTCATCATGGTACCGGTACCGACTTCAAACACCTGCAGGATATGCGGCTGCTCATTGGCGCGGAAGGCGGCAATGGCGCCTGTCATCGTCTCGGTATAGGTGCCGCGATAGCTGGGTGTGACGTGGTAGTCGTCCTGTGAAGCGTTAAACTCTTCGGTCATTTCTTCGAGAATTTCGCCCAATTGACCGCCCATGGCGTGCCACCAACTAACTTCAGTAGCTGCCTGGGCAGACAGGCTAAGGCTGGCAGTAGCCACACCAACGGCAAGTGCGTGCAGTGTAAAACGAGACATAACAGCTCCTTGTGGGCCTGAGCTTAGTCAGGCGTGCAATGCGTTTGTTGAGATTTTTGGATGCACTGAACAGTAAGAAGTGTAGATGACGTTTTAGTGAATGCACGATGAACCTGCCGTGACAGTCAACGTTAATCTATCAACCGGTCTGCTCAGTAGGAAAACGAAGAGGCCAGTGATAGGGTGATATAAACAGCCTAACTAACGAGAGAAGTATGACTGAAACGACAACTTTGCTGGCGAAGCTGGTGTCGTTTGACACTACCTCCAGCGAATCCAATCTAGCGCTGATTGAGTACGTGGAAGGTTATTTGGCCGAGTACGGCGTTAGTGCCGAGCGGGTGATGAGCCCCTGCGGCACCAAGGCTAATTTAATTGCAAGGATCGGTCCAGAGGCGCCGGGCGGGGTAATGCTTTCCGGGCATACCGATGTGGTACCGGTAGCGGGGCAGCCCTGGTCGAGTGACCCCTTCACCCTGCGTGACGGCGGCGATGGGCGTCTTTATGGGCGTGGCACCTGCGATATGAAAGGCTTTATTGCCTGCGTGCTGGCTATGGTGCCCAAGTGGGTTGAGACACCTCTGCAGCAGCCCATTTATCTTGGTTTCTCTTACGATGAAGAGATCGGCTGCGTGGGGGCGCCAAGCCTCATTAAGCGCTTTTACGAGCACTACTCCACCACCGCCCATGTGATTGTCGGCGAGCCCACCAGCATGCAGCCAGTGGTCGCGCAGAAAGGGGCGACCAACCTACGCACCACGGTGATTGGTAAGGAAGCTCACAGCAGCCAGGTCAATCAAGGCACCTCAGCCATCCACGTAGCGGCAAGGTTGGTGACCTTTATTGAGGACACCATGGCGGCGTTGGTGGAAGAGGGGCGCGTCGATGAAGCCTTTAACGTGCCTCACACCAGTCTGCACGTTGGCAAAATCAAAGGCGGTACGGCGATCAATATCATGGCGCGGGAGTGTCAGTTTGAGTGGGAGATTCGCCATCTGCCTACGGACACCTTCGACGAAATATACGCGCGCTTTGAGGCCTATTGCGCCCAGCTAAGCGCTGAGCTGCAGGCCAAAGGCAAGCACGTTGAAATCATCACCGAGCCGCTAAACGTGACAGTGCCGGGCTTGGCCGACCGCGAAAACGACCAGGTACTGCGCTTAGCCAAAGACCATTTGCCAACAGGGTGCTGTGACCACGCGGTGGCCTATGCAACCGAGGCCGGGCAGTTCCAGGGGCAGGGCCTGCAGACAATAATTCTTGGCCCTGGCAGCATCGCCCAGGCGCATCAGCCCGATGAATATGTCGATATTGAGCAGCTTGAAGCGTGCGAGGATTTTCTAACGAAAATGGGTAAAGCGTTAGATAAGCCCGTCTAACTAGCTAATAACCAAAAAAATCCCACCCGGTTAATGGGGTGGGATTTTTTGTAGTGCTTTCATACCATGTCGCTTTTTCAGTGCTGAGGATGTTGTTCGAACAGCTCAGCTTTGGCATGGCGCATCACATCTTCGCACGCCTGCTGTTGGGCTAACTGCGTTAGCAGGCGTTGAGTTACTTCGAAGCCCTTGCCTAAGCAAGTGTCGACTTCCTGTTGGCTAACCGCTGGTGTCACTCGGTAATCGATTTTTACCGTGCGCCCACCACCTTCCAGCCGATCCGCAACTCCCCTGAGTCGCCACGCGATTTTCTCTTTCCAAGTTGCTGATTCTTCCGCGCCTTCGTTTACGCTAAACGTGCACTGCCATTCCGGTTTAAAGACCTTCATAGGAGAACCTCCAAAAATTTTGGAAAGAATGATCGATCGTGTTTCGTACCCCATCGTCTGAATGTATTGCCCCACCACTATATACCTAACGCAGCATAAATATCGAACAATAGTCATACACGTCGGGCGACGCGCATAGGGCGTATCGGTTAGGCTATAAATGATGTGACTAACGAGCTTTTCTATGACCTCCACAACTGATCCAAGTTGCCCCTGTGGTAGCTCTTTAACGCTTGATAAGTGCTGTGGCCGTTATCATCAAGGCGAGCCTGCTCCCACGCCTGAAGCATTGATGCGCTCTCGTTATGCGGCTTTTGTGCTAGGGCGTAGCGACTACCTGTTGGCGACATGGCATCCCTCTACCCGCCCTGCAGAGCTTGCGCCGGATCCTGACGCTGAGTGGAAGTCGCTATCCATCATCTCCGCAGAACCGCCGATCGAGAATATCGGTTACGTGCATTTTCGTGCTTGTTTTTATGAAAGGGGGCGAGTGCAAAAAGGATGGCACGTATTAGAAGAGGTCTCCCGCTTCGTTAACGAGCAGCAACGCTGGTGGTATATAGACGGAACACCCACGCTTACCCGCCTGAAACCACGCCGCAACGACCCATGCTTATGTGGTAGTGGGCGTAAATTAAAGGTATGTTGCGGTGAGTAGGCGCAAAGCGCTAATAAAAATGAGGCAAAAAAATGAGCCCGCAACAGGGATTAGCGTTAAGACACCAGAAGGAAAGTGGCGGCATTAGGGAGCGCTTAAAAATAACGCTTACTGGGTGGCTGGGAGTGTGGTTATGCATATGGAGCTTTGCCACGCTGGCAGATAAGCCCTTTCCCACCTCAGATATTACGCTGGTTGTGCCATTTGGTCCCGGTGGTGCCACCGATGTACTGTTTCGTGACATATCTGCGGAAGCACAAAGCTATCTGGATACCTCCATTAATGTCGTTAATATTGCGGGCAGCGGTGCGACGCGTGGATCTCAAGTCGTTAAAGAGGCTGATGCCGATGGTCATACACTGCTTGGCAGCCACCAAACCATTGACCTTGCATACTTTGCGGGATTGTCCGCTTATTCTCATCATGCCTTTGCACCTGTCGCCCTACTCACACGAACAGTCAATATACCCGCTACTTATCCCGGTCACGCTGCTCAACGCGCCAGTGATATTCCAGCGTTAGTCGCTGAGCAAGACGAACCGTTGATGTTTGGCGTGGTGCCCAGCTCCACGGACCATCTTTTTTGGCTGCACTTCTTCCATCAAACCGGTATCGACGCCCAAGAGGTAGCATTTATTCATTACCCTGGTACAGGGTCACAAGTGGCTGGTTTGCTCGCTGGTGAGATCGACTTTGCAATGCTTAACTTGCCCTCAGCAAGCCAGTTATTTGCTACCAACGCACTCACGCCGTTGGGCGTGGCAGGTGAGGCTAGGTTAATGGCATTACCATCGATCCCCACGTTACAAGAGCAGGGGATTGATTTAGTGAACACGACGGATCGCGGCGTTTTTGCACCGTTGAACACTCCCCCCGAAAGATTGGCGATACTGGCCAGTGCCTTCGAGCACGCATTGGCTCAGCCAATGCTGGCACGCACCATTGAGCATACCCATGGCTCCCTAATCGATTACCGTCCACTTAACGATTATGGCGATTATCTTAACAATCAATACATGCTGTTGAAGTCGCTGTCGGAAAGCGTCGCATTTGAACGTTAGCCCTCAGTGTCGTGCTAAGTAGGAGTTCCGTAGCACATGCCAATTAATAGCCGAGATTTGGCGTTGGAAACACTGCTCTTAATGGTCGCATCAGCGCTACTTTTTATGGGTGTGGCGGGGCTAGTGTTTGGAATTGGTGCTCAGTACTCGCTGTTCGCAGTGTCATTGGTGCCGGACGCTGCCCTCATCACGTTGCTGTTAGGTATCGGCCTGCTGGCAGCATTGCAGCATTGGCGGACGTTGCGCCTGCTCTGTGCTTGTTTATTGATGGTCGTGCTGGTGTATACCCTGGTGCACAATCAATGGGCGGGAGGGCAACAAGAATCATGGTTAACCGGCCAGCTGCGGATTACTTCAATAGCCGCTTTAATGCTATTAGTAGTGGCGCTGTGTTTATTGATTGGGTTTGCCACCTCTAGGCGCCGGTGTATATGGCTGGTGACTGGCATTGTTTTATGGCTCTTTGCAGGCTTAGTCATTGCACGTTTATGGAGTGGCGTCGAAGTAGATAGCCCACTTTTTTCCTCATCACCTGTGGCGGTGGTGGTTTTCGCTATGCTGCTTGGGGCCGCTTTGGTCGCGATTGGGAGGCGCCAACAACCAGAACGCCTTAATCCAGGCCGTTGGGCTTTCGTTGCGGCGGTGACAGGCGTGGCGATTAGTAGCATTGTGTGGCTGCTACTCAGCATGCAGCAACATTCAGCCACGCATCAACAAGCCATGTACCTACTGGATAATGTCCAGCTCAGTGCCGAACAGGCGATGCGTACCCGTTTAGACCAGATGGAGCGTATGGCCAAGCGATTGGATGCAGCGGGAGGCAATGTTGACGCGGCCTTATTGGCCCAAGATGCCCAGAACTATCTCGACGATATGCCCAGCTTAAAAGCCATAATGCTACTCAATGAAGAGACACAACGCGTGTGGTCGATCGCTCGCACTTCTAAGGAGCAGATGTGGTTTCAACAGCAAATAACCAAGCCGCGAGTAACTAACTGGTTGGGCGTTCCGCTTGGCCGGCCACGCTTAATGATGCCAGATGCGGGTCACCCCCAGCGGATACTGCTGACTATTCTTACCGAGAGAAGTAACCAACAGTTACTGTCGACGTTCGATATCTCGCAAATGCTCAATAATGAGCTGCGAATGGCGCTAGGACCTTTTCAAGTCAGCATTAATCGTGGCTCAGAGCCGCTGCTTATACTGCACCCGGCAGGGTTTAATGCTGACCCTGTGTTAACGCCAGATATGGCGCTGGCATCGCGGCATGCTGGTTTGCCGGGAGGGGTCAACTTCACATTACACGCCTATCCGGGGGCCCACTATAACTGGTATATGATGAGCTTTATGCCCGTTACCGTTGCCATGGGAGGGCTGCTGCTCAGCTGGTTATTGGCATTTAGTTTAGGTTTGGTGGAAGCGGGTATTGCACGTACTCAAGAGTTAACAGCGGCGCAGCTTTCACTGGAAGAGAGTGAGCAACGTTATCGCTCACTTTTTACCCACCACCCTGATGCGGTGTTTTCACTCGATAGAGAGGGCTGCTTTGTTACCGCCAATGCGAGTTGCGTTACCATCACCGGCTATACGCATAGTGAAATCTTAGACCAGCATTTTACGCATTTTATTAATGCAGACGACATGGATCGTATAGGTCAGTATTTTCAAGCGACCATCCAGGGCGAAATTTCGCGTTTTGAGCTCTCTATTATTGATCGCAATGGTGAGCTCCACCTTTTAGACTTGATTGCCTTACCGATTAGCATCAATGACAATGTTGATGGCATCTATTGCATTGCCCAGGACGTCACGGTCAGCCGTGCGCAGCAAACTCAATTACGAATCTTAGAGCGCAGTGTTGAAGCTAGTGTTAACGGGGTACTGATTGCGGATGCCACTCTGCCGGGTATGCCAATCCTGTATGCAAACCGGGCATTTACCACTATGACTGGTTATACACAGGAAGATGTTATCGGTCACAACTGTCGGTTTCTGCAGGGCAGTGATAGCGACCCTGCCAGCGTGGCGAAAATCCGCCGTCACCTTGCTCAGCAGCGTGATGTTCACGTCACCCTGTGCAATTATCGTAAAGATGGAACCCCTTTTTGGAACGATTTATATATTTCTCCAGTTCGTGATCAAGACGGGCGCGTTACCCATTTTGTGGGGGTTCAACACGATATTTCTAAACACAAGGCGTATGAAGCACGTCTGGCTTATCATGCCAGTCATGATGCTTTAACTCGGTTACCTAATCGTGCGCTGTTTGAAGATAAGCTGCTGGCGCAATTCACCCTTTTACAGCAAGGCGAGCTGCGATTAGCGGTGCTATTTATTGACTTGGACGATTTCAAACCAATAAACGATAACCTCGGCCATGCCGTAGGGGATCGGGTATTAACCGAGGTGGCTAGGCGCCTGCAAGCTACCTTAGGGCCAAACGATATAGTGGCGCGGCTAGGTGGCGATGAGTTTGTGATGCTACTTACTGATATCACAGAAGAAGCGCAGGTAGTAGAACGTGTAGAGTGCATGCTAACGACACTGGCGCGACCCTATTGCCTAGACGGACAAGAACTTTACCTCACGGCCAGTATTGGCATTGCGCTCAGTCAAGACACTACCCTACAGCCGCAAATGCTGATTCAGCAGGCAGATATGGCGATGTACAAAGCCAAGCAGCAGGGCCGCAACGCCTTTGAGTGGTTTACCGAGGCCTTTACCGACTCAGTCAGCGAGCGGATGGTGTTACGCTATGACCTGCAAGAAGCAATCGAGCGGGAGGCCTTCCAGCTACATTATCAGCCATTGATAGACCAGCGAGGTCAGTTGGCGGGCGTTGAGGCTTTGCTACGCTGGCAACACCCGAGTAAAGGGTGGATTTCACCATCACGTTTTATACCGCTTGCTGAAGCCACCGGCCAGATCATGCCGATCAGTGAATGGGTGCTTAAACGTGCTTGTTTGGATATGCAGGCATTAACCCTAGAAGGGTTGGGGCGGGTTCAAGTCGCTGTTAACCTATCACCCCTTCAATTTAACCGTGCTAGTTTTCTGACTACGCTGCGTCAAACGCTGTTAGACACTGGGTTGCCACCGGAACAGTTATCGTTAGAACTGACCGAAGGAATCCTAATGGATAATACCGAAGCGGCGATTGATACCCTTCAAGCGCTGCGAAGTATGCAGATAAGCGTATCGATCGATGATTTCGGCACCGGGTTTTCAAGCTTAAGCTATTTAAAACTCCTGCCGATCAGCACAGTAAAAATAGATCGTAGCTTTATCCACGAGCTTACCCATAGCGACGATGATGCCGCCATCGTGCAAGGCATTATTTCCATGGCGCACCACCTGGGGCTAAGGGTGGTGGCGGAAGGCGTCGAGACGGAAGAGCAGCATCTACGTTTAATGGCCTATCAATGCGATGTATTTCAAGGTTTTGGGTTAGCGAAGCCGATGTCAATAGATGCCTTGAAAATCTTTATTACCTCGCTATCGACCGATTCAATTCCCGATTACGAGGCAAATGAGTGACTAGCTTGCCAAGCGAAAGCCTGCTTGCTGAAAATCAGTGGTATGTTTATCTGCTGGAGTGCCAGCGCGGCACCTATACGGGTATTACCAATAACCTGGCAAAGCGCTATCAAGCACACTGCACAGGCAAAGGGGCGCGTTATACCCGTGCGAATCCTCCCGTTGCACTGCTGGGCGCCGAACCGTTTAATGATCGCGCTACCGCAAGCCGGGCTGAATACCAGTTAAAGCAACAAACGCCGAGTCAAAAGCGCCGCTGGGCCGAGCAGTGGCCTGTTCAGTTAGACGCCGATTGAGGAGCCCACATGCTGACATTTTACTCAGAGGACAGCCGTTTGCGCCAAGCGCGCACGGAGTTGCACGACGGCGCGTTGGTGACCCCGTTTGAGTGCCCTGAACGCCTTGATCTAGTGCTTAAGCATCTTCGACAGTCCGGGCTTGGGGATATTCGTACTCCTAGCGCCTATGGGTTAGCGCCAGTATTAGCGGTGCACGACAAAGAGTACGTGGGGTTTCTAGCCAACTGTTGGCAAGAGTGGCAGGCGGCTGGGCATGAGGGGGAGGCGATTCCCAATATTTGGCCCGCACGAACTATGCGTGGTGACCGCATTCCGCGATCCGTTAGCGGTCAGCTAGGCTACTACGCGTTGGCGGCGGAAACGTCGATCTCAGAAGGCACCTTTGAAGCCGCCATGGCGAGTAAAGACGTGGCGTTAGGCGCGGTAGAGCATACGCTGAAAACTGGCGAACCCAGTTTTGGTTTATGCCGGCCGCCAGGCCACCACGCCGCGTTTGATCAGTTTGGCGGTTACTGCTTCTTTAACAATGCCGCCATTGCCGCCCAGCGAGCCTTAGATACAGGCAAACACCGGGTCGCCATTCTTGACGTCGACTTCCACCACGGCAATGGCACTCAGCAAATTTTCTACCAGCGTGACGATGTGCTGTTTATCTCGCTGCACGGCGACCCAGAGGTCACCTTTCCTTACTATTTGGGCTACGCTGATGAAAACGGTGAAGGGCAAGGCAAGGGCTTTAACGTCAATTACCCGTTACCGCCGGGCACCAGCGTTACCACGTGGATGGCCACACTTGAACAAGCCTTGGCGCAAATTAAAGCTGCGGAGTGTGAATGCCTGATCGTATCGCTAGGGGTCGATATCTTCGAAGGTGACCCAATAAGTGCCTTCACCTTTACTAGCGCAGATTTCATAGCGTTAGGTGAGCGCCTGGCTCAAGCAGGCCTACCCAGCGTGTTTCTGATGGAAGGGGGCTATGCGGTAGATGAAATCGGTGTCAATGTAGTCAACGTGTTACAAGGTTTTGAACAGGCGCTATAAAAAGGTCTTGAACTGCATCTAAACAAGGGTAAAGGTTAACCGTGACAGCGGCCCCTAAATCGGGCAGGCTATTGCCCTTTCAACGGGGCAGGGAGCTCAAGCGTGGCAGTGTATGGTGGAATTCAGGCACATGAATTGGAGCGTTGGCTTAATGCGTTAACCAACGCCGCCTATGACCGACGCTGCCCGCTGGTAAAAGTACACGGTGGCAACGCCCGTGCGCGTACCGCCCGTCAAGATCTCCTTCATTTGGCGAACGACTATCGCTGCGGCGACTCTAGTCGCGAAGAGAGCGCCGCCGACCTGGGCCGCTGGTGCCAAACCTATCTTTCAGAGGCCGAGTGGTACGTGCTGGTCGGCACCCGTCAAGCCCCTTCCCAGCCGCAAAGCGAAGAAGAGAGAAGCCTTACCGTGCTCAAGCAGCATCGGGTGGGGTAACAGCGCTCATCAGCACTAACTGCGATCAAAAGCTCCTGCGATGGGGCTTTTTTTGTGCGCGAGATGTATGTCTTAACAGGCAGGCGAATTTTTTTAATGGCAGGAAAATTAGTAGGTGCTTAACAACTATGTGTTGACAAAAGTTTAACAAGATGAGTAGTTTGAAAGGATATGTCTACTCGACTAACGTTTTACAAAAACGCTATCTAAGAGCAGGGGGCAATACATCTTGTGACCATTACACCAGCGCTATCGGTTCGCTCCTTGGGCGTGAATTTTGGCTCCAACCAGGTTGTTAAAAATCTGAGTTTTGATGTTTATCCCGGTAAAACGACGGCAATCGTTGGCGAATCTGGCTCGGGTAAATCGGTGACTTCACTGGCTATTATGCGCTTGGTGGAGTACATGAATGCTGAGATTACCAGCGGCACAATACTGTTCCACCGTGACGCCAGTGACTCTCAACCGCAAGATCTTACCCAGCTTTCGGATAAGGCGATGCGCAAGATACGTGGCAAAGAGATTGCCATGATTTTTCAGGAGCCCATGACGTCGCTGAATCCGGTTTACACCATTGGCGATCAGATTACCGAAGTGCTGGTATTGCATGAGAAGCTAACCCAAGACGCGGCGCGGGTCGAAGCAGTAAAACTGTTAAAACTGGTACGCTTGGCCGATGCTGAAGCGCTGTTAAAACGTTACCCCCACCAGCTATCCGGCGGCATGCGCCAACGAGTGATGATAGCGATGGCGCTGGCCTGCCGACCAAAAGTGCTGGTTGCCGATGAGCCCACCACCGCATTGGATGTCACCATTCAAGCGCAGATCCTTACCATTATGCGTGACCTGCAGCAGGAGCTAGGGATGGCTGTCATCTTCATTACCCACGATATGGGGGTGGTGGCGGAGATGGCCGACCAGGTAGTGGTCATGCGCTATGGCGAAAAGGTCGAGGAAGGGGCGGTGGAGGAGATTTTCGCCCGCCCCCAACACCCCTATACCCAGGCACTGTTAGCGGCGGTGCCAAAGCTTGGCAGCATGCAGGGCGAAGCCCTTCCACGCATGGATCCAATAGTGGTGCTGGATGGAAATGTTGCGCGTACGCTGGGTGAAAGTCGTCAGCAGGATACCGCTAGAACCGATGCAGCCCCGGTGGTGGAGATAGAAAATTTAGTCACCCGCTTCGATATCCGTAAGGGCTTCTTTGGTGGAGTTAGCCATCGCGTCCATGCGGTGGAAAATGTCAGTTTCAGCATTTTTCCTGGAGAGACGCTGGCGCTGGTAGGAGAGTCGGGATCTGGCAAGTCGACCATCGGGCGCACCATTCAGCAGTTGCAGGAAAGCACCAGTGGCACGATACGCTTTGGTGGCAAGGCCGTGGCCGACATGTCGCGGGCAGAAAAAATGCGCCTGCGCCAAGAAGTGCAGTACATTTTTCAAGACCCGTTTGCCTCCTTGGATCCCCGCAAAACCGTGGGCTTTTCGATAGCCGAACCCATTCGTACGCACGGCTTGTTGCACGGTGCTAAAGCAATCCGTCAGCGCGTTAATCAGTTACTTGAGCGCGTTGGTTTGAGTGCTGATCAGGCTGAGCGCTATCCCCATGAGTTTTCTGGCGGCCAGCGCCAACGGGTATGTATTGCCCGCGCTCTGGCTTCCAAGCCTAAGTTGATCATTGCTGATGAAGCGCTATCTGCCCTCGATGTTTCTATCCAGGCGCAGATCATTCACTTGCTCATGGAATTGCAGCAAGACGAAGGCTTGGCCTATCTGTTCATTAGTCATGACATGGCTGTAGTGGAAAAAATGAGCCACCGCGTGGCGGTATTGCATCTTGGCCAAGTCGTTGAGTTAGGCGAGCGTCGAGCGGTGTTTGATTCGCCTCAGCACTCCTATACCCGCAAGCTGTTGAGCGCTGTGCCGGTGGCCGACCCCTCACAGAGGCGGGAGCGTACATTGCTGCAGGGCGATATTCTTAGCCCTATCCGTGAGGTCGGTGATGAGCCAGAACATTTGCCATTAGTGCAGGTGGCTAGCGGTCATTTCGTTGCCCAGGAAGTAGGCAGCGCCGAGCGTTTGGCATCATAGTTAGTTTCCTGATGGTATAAAAACTGTGAGACAACAACAGGAGTAATCCCATGAAGAAAAACAAACGCGTGCTCAATGGTGCCATCGCCGGTATGGCACTGAGCGTTGCCTTCTCTGCCTCTGCGCAGGCTGGTTCATTAACGATTGCTTCACCGCAAGATCCGGGTAGCTGGGATCCCATCGACACTTTTTTGGTGAATTGGGCCTCGGTCGCCACCAATATTTTCGATGGTTTGACTTATCGAGGCCCTGATTTAGAGCTGGTGCCCGGCCTGGCAACTGAGTGGGAGGAACTGGATGAGGGTACCCGTATCCGTTTCACTCTGCGTGAAGGCGTCACCTTCCATAATGGCGAGCCCTTCAATGCTGAAGCGGTAAAGTTTACCTTTGATCGCTTATTAGGTGAGGAAGGGGGGCAGGGGCCCCAGCGCTCCAACTACACGGCGATTGAAAGCGTGGAAGTCATTGATGACTATACAGTCGACTTCCACCTGAATGAGCCCGACCCAGTGCTGCTCACCAAACTAGCAGGCTACGGCGCAATGATTGTGCCACCGGAGTACCTGGCCGAGCATGGCGATGAGCACTTCAATACCCATCCGGTAGGCACCGGGCCTTTCAAAGTAGTGGAATATAATCCCCGTGAAGACGTTCAGCTTGAGGCCTTTGCCGAGCACTGGGGCGGCGCGCCGAAACTTGACGAAGTGACTTACCGCTTTATCTCCGAGCCATCTACTGCCGTGGCTGAACTACAGGCTGGGCGGGTTGATATCGTCATTCCGCCGACGGTTCCTATCGGCATGATCGACACCATCAATAACCATGACGGGATCAGCGTTGTCAGCGTGGCTTCGCCAACGGTGGAAGCGATTCGGTTCAACACCCAGTCCGGTATTACCGCCGATGAACGCGTGCGTAAAGCCATGATCATGGCGGTGGATCGTCAGGCGATTATCGACTCCATTCTGGCTGGCGAGGGCGAAATGATCGCCAGTTTCCAGGGTTCTCAGTCCTTCGGTAACGACCCAGATATGGAGCCCCTGCCATATGATCCGCAGCAGGCTCGCAAACTGCTGGATGAAGCGGGCGTCGAGCAAGGCGCTACGGTACAGATCGATGTGCGCGGTAACGACGCCACCTTTGGTGAGGTGGCCCAGGTAGTGGCGGCTTACCTGCAAGGGGTGGGGATTACCGCATCGATCCAGCCTTACGAGACCAATGTGCTACTCAACGACATTATTCCGGCAGGCCGCACTGGAGAGATGTTCCAGCAGAAATGGGGCGGTTGGACGTTCGACTTCGACAATACCGCTTATCTGATGTACCACACAGGCGAACGCTGGAATCCTTATGACAGCGACGCTGAGTTAGATGAAATGCTCGAATCCCAGCGCAGCATTACGGATCAGGAAGAGCGAGAAACGCTGCTCCAGGCGATTGCCCAATATACCCAGGATCGCGCCTTGGAAATGCCGCTCTATAGTATCAATGCCCTTTACGGTGTCAGTGACCGGGTGGAGAATTTTGAGCCTGCCCCGGATAACCGTATACGTTTAACCAACGTGGACGTTAGTGAATAAACGTAACGCCATCCGGCCGCTTGCAAGAGCGGCCGGTTCTTCACACTGACACTTCACAAAAGCTTCATGTAAGCGTTTCGGGCTTGGGGTCATAGTGGCAAAATTTCTTCTTTATCGAATACTGCAGGCCGTCTTTGTGGTGATCGCCGTGACGCTGATCGTCTCTTTTGCGATCAGGTTAACCGGTGATCCGGCGGTCATGCTGGCACAAGGGGCGGGGAGTATTACCGAGGCGGATCTGGATAGGATTCGTGAAGCCTTGGGGTTGAACCAATCCTTCCTGACCCAGTACATCGGTTTCCTGCGCGGTCTGGTGGTGGGTGATTTTGGGCGCAGCTTTATGGGCGGAACCCCAGTGAGTGACCTGATCTGTCGCGCGCTGCCCGCCACCTTGGCGCTGGCTTTCGCCTCGCTGTTTGTGTCTATCGTGGTATCGATACCGCTGGGAATCAAGGCAGCGGTATCGCGGGGAAGGTGGCCCGACCAGATGATCAGGATATTTTCCCTGATCGGGCTCTCTTTTCCTAACTTCTGGCTGGCCATCATGCTGGTGCTGCTGCTCTCCATCACTTTTAATCTGCTGCCGCCCAGTGGCATGGAGGGCTTCTCCAGCTTCATTATGCCCGCGGCGACGATGGGGATCATTCTAACCGCCACCAACGTGCGCCTAGTGCGAACCACTATGCTGGATACCCTCCGCTCTCAGTACATCATGGTGGCGCGGGCAAAAGGCCTTTCCAACACGGTCGTACTCTACAAACATGCGCTGCGTAATTGCTCCATTCCGCTGATCACCTATTTTGGTTTGCAGTTCGGTGGTCTGTTGGGCGGTATCGTGGTTGTCGAGCGTGTCTTTAACTGGCCAGGACTCGGCACCTTGGCTTTCGAAGCCGTATCGGCCCGGGACTATCCCGTCTTACAAGGCGTTATTACCGTACTCTCGTTAATGATCATCTCCATTAACCTGATTGTTGATATCGCCTATGGCCTGGTCGACCCCAGGGTGCGCAAGGAATAACCATGACCGCAGCTATTAAAACCGACAAATTGAAACGCTTTAAGAACCTTGAGTTTATCCTTGGTGTGCTGCTCGTGGGCGGTATCGGTTTAGCGGTAATCTTCTCCGGCTGGCTGTTTCCCGGTGGAGGTTCAGAGCTTAACTTAGCCTACCGTTTAACGCCCCCACTGGCGGAGCCAGGCTTCCCCCTCGGCACGGATCCATTAGGCCGGGACGTGCTCGCGCGAGTGATTATCGGCGGTGAAATCTCGCTAAAAGTTGGGGTCTACTCAGCTCTCGGAGCGGTGGTGATCGGCATCATTATGGGGTTGGTATCCGGCTACTACGGTGGGTTTCTGGATATGATCGTGATGCGCTTTGCCGACGTGCAGCTCGCGCTGCCCTTCATCCTGCTGGCGATTACCTTTATCGCCGTGATTGGTGGCGGGCTAACCAATATGATTATTCTGCTGATTATCTCCCAGTGGGTGCAGTACGCGCGCTTGGTGCGCGGCTCGGTGCTATCGCTGCGCGACCGCGAATTTATTCTGGCGGCCAAGGCGATTGGGGTGAAAGATATTCGCATTCTGTTCCAGCATCTGTTGCCGAATCTGATTGGCCCCGTCATCGTGCTGATGACCCTCAATGTGGCCAATAATATTCTGTTGGAGAGCAGCCTGACCTTTTTAGGCTTGGGCGTTGATCCGGTGATTCCTAGCTGGGGCGGCATGCTGGCTGAAGGGCGCACTTATCTGCAAACGGCGTGGTGGGTTAGCGTGTTCCCCGGCTTGGCTATTCTGTTAACCGTGCTGGGGCTGAACCTGCTGGGTGACTGGCTCCGGGATGCTTTGGATCCCACTGGACGCACCTCCTTATGACCAACAATCCCCGTATCGAGATCTTGTTAGAGCGCTCGTTTCCACGCACCACGCGCGCTTTGCTTGATGAGTACGCCACGCCTGCCTATCAAGGCTATCAGTTAGAGGCGTGGGTCTTCGACGATGAGGCCGAACGCCAAGCCACAGAAACGGCCTTCAAGGCTGCTGGTATTCGTGCGCGCCTGCGCAGTGCCTATAAACCCCTGGTGCACTTCTTTTTAGAGGAGTTCTCGTGGGCGTCGCTGCAGTCGTTGGTCATTGAGTACCCGGTGTTAGCACATGCGCCTCGCCGCTTTCTGCTAGAAGCCTACCCGCTCGCGGGGCTGCTTCCGCAAGGTGTCGCGCTACGCTGGGAGGAAGTGGGTACCACGCCTACCACTATTTCAACCACTATCTCTACACCTCTTCATTATCGCGTTCGTGTGGAGCGTAGCACTGGGGAGTTGGAAACGTATTGGGTTGAAGCGCCTAATCGTCAACATTTAGATCATGTAGACGAAGCACAGTGCTCACCCTGTGGCTGGCTGCGGCTCACCTCTCCCAATGGCGAGGTAAGCGAGTCAATTGTTGAGACGGACTATGAAGCGCTGTTTCAAGCGGCGATGGCGACGTTATCCTCAACCCAGTGGCAGACAGCATCGCCCTACTTTGAAGAGCTCAACTTTACGGTGCAGTTGCCCTGTAGTGACCGCCGTTTAGCGTTGGACGATGAGCATATCAGCCTTGCCGAGGCGCTCCATGAAGAGCTCTATTTCTCAGCGCTGGAGTATTTTCAGCGCCGTGCAGGGTTGGCGCTGGGGGATCGATCCATTCAGCCGGGGCAGATTGTGCCGGAAGTCTCCTCCCAGGGGGAGCGAGCCTATTTAAACGTCAGCCTACGGCCTTTGGATGCCTCCCAACTGCCGCGTGCCGAGGTAGAGCTGGAGAGCGCACAGCAGGCCCTCGGCGTTGAGCAAATAGAGGCGTTATTGGCAGCGCTGGATGGTCAGGCATTACACGCCAAGACGCGAGCGGGGAGAGCGGTAGAGGCGCGTTATATCGTCGGTAGTGACCGCGCCGTGATGATCAGTGCGGGGCAGCATGCCAATGAAACCTCCGGCGTGGTGGGTGCCCTACGTGCCGCCCATCACCTTAGCGCTGAGCGAGAGGCCCACTTTGTCATATCGCCACTGGAAAACCCTGATGGCTACGCGTTGCAGGGCCGGCTCATTGCCACTCAGCCTCGGCATATGCACCACGCGGCGCGCTACACCGCCTTTGGGAATGACCTCCAGAGCCAGCCGCTTGGGCAGCCATTCGAACATGCTATTCGTGAACAAGCATTCGCTCTCAGTAATGCCGGACTGCATATCAATCTGCACGGCTACCCGGCCCATGAGTGGACGCGGCCGTTGAGTGGTTACGTGCCCCGTGGCTTTGAGATGTGGACGATCCCCAAGGGATTCTTTCTAATCTTGCGCCATCAGCCAGGCTACGAAACAGCCGCCGAGCAGTTGGTGGAAGCCGTTACCCAGCAGCTTGCGCAAGTGCCTGGGCTGGTCGAATTTAATGCCGCGCAAATTGGGTTATTTGAGACCCACGCAGGCGCATTAACTTTCCCGATGTTGAACGGCTTCCCCTACCTTATCTCGGAAGACGGCAATCAATTAACGCCATTGATGCTGATCACTGAATACCCCGATGAGACCCTAACCGGCGAGCCGTTCGTACAGGCGCATACCGCGCAAATGGCCACGGTGGTGGCGGCCTATAACGCCTTTCAAACGCTCTCATTGAATGCTTAATCTCAATGACGGCGAGACTGTCACAATAGCGTTGCACTGTTATAATGGATGAATGAACAGTGCTTTCGCGACACCTACCGCCTCCCTCGATGACCCCTTCTATTACCTGACGAACTTTCGCTTCGTTGTGGCCTGGGTGGGGGAGCGCCACGCTGATCTGCTCGCAGCAGGCGAGCTTACCTTTCTTGAACAGTTCAAAACCTTGCCGCAGGCTTCTCAAGCGCTGCTGGTACGCATGGTAATGCGTAAAGGCGAGCTGTTTCGGCTTAGCAAATTACGCTATACCGAAGTAGGCGACAGCGCTGAGGCGATAGCGCCCTTGATCGCTCTTGGCTGGGTCGATAGCGACCCGGCACTTAGCGTCGATGAGCTGTTTAACCAGCTACGCTTGGCCGAGTTACGCCAGGCGTTGGCGGCGGATATACACGCCGCCGGGCTGAGTGCCTCTAGCGCCAAAACCGTGCTCTACGACACGCTGGCAAGCCCGCTCAATGAACCCAAGCGGTTATGCCAGTGGTGGCCCGAGGCAAACGATCCAATTCTGCGGCTAACGGTCATGGAAACCTGCGACCGGCTGCGGCTGATGTTCTTTGGCAACCTGCGCCAGGATTGGGCCGAGTTCGTTTTGACCGAGCTTGGCCTCCAGCGTTTCGAGTCGGTGCCTTTTACCCCGCAGTCCCGCGCGTTCCAGTCGCGCCAGGAAGTGGACACCTACTTAGCGCTCCATCGTCTCCGCCAACGTCTGGACGACGGCGAGCTGCCCGCCGATCTATTCCCTGAAGTGCCACCGCCTGCGGATAACCGCTGGCTGGCCACACGGCGCGCGCGGTTACTGCTCAAGTTGGGCCGAGTAGCAGAGCGTAGCGGAGACGCAGCGCTAGCGATGACGCTGTATAGCGAGTCCGCCAGTAGTGAGGCGCGCGTTCGGCAGCTACGTGTGTTGGAGCGCCACGGGGAACACCCTGCGGCCTTTGAGCTGGCGACCCAAGCGCTTAATAGCAGTCCCAACGAAACCGAGCACCAGGCGCTGGCGCGGATTCTACCCCGCTTGCGACGGCGACTTAAATTGCCTGCTGAGCCGAGCGACCCCGAACCCGCCCATGAGCGGTGGGACTTATTATTGCCTGGGCCGCAGTGTGTTGAACGCGCCGTGGTCGAGGCACTCAGCGAGCCTGGGACGCCGGTCTACTACGTGGAAAACGCGCTGCTGACCGGGCTGTTTGGTCTGCTCTGCTGGCCAGCGATTTTCGCCCCACTGCCAGGGGCCTTTTTCCATCCTTTCCACAATGGCCCGGCGGATTTATACCGCGACGATTTTGTGGCGCGGCGGCAAGACACCTTCGATGCCTGCCTGGCGCACCTGGAAGACGGTAGCTACCAAGAGGAGATTCGATCGACCTGGCGGGAGAAACACGGCCTAGCGTCTCTCTTTGTGCACTGGGCGATTGTCGATGAACCGCTGGTTGAGCTGGCGTTGACGTGCATTCCCGCCGCACACCTACGCCTTTGCTTTGAGCGGCTGCTGGGGGATCTCAAAGCCAACCGGGCCGGGCTGCCGGACTTGATTCAATTTATGCCCGATGCGCCCGTTGGCGAGCCGCGCTATCGGATGATTGAGGTCAAAGGCCCCGGTGATCGGCTGCAGGATAATCAGCGCCGCTGGCTGACGTTTTTTCACCGTCACGAGATGCCCGTCGCGGTATGTTACGTGCGCTGGGCGGAAAGCGACGAGCTTGAGGTATGAGTGCGACCTACCGCGTGGCAGTGCGGGCACTGTGTGATTTCACTGCCCGGGAGGGAGATCTCGATCACCGCTTTACCCCGGCCCCCAGCGCGCGCGAAGGCATCGAAGGGCACACCCTTGTAGCCAACCGACGCGGGGCAGACTATATCGCCGAATTGCCGCTGACCGGTGCCTTTGAAGGGCTAACCGTCACTGGCCGGGCCGATGGTTATGACCCGGTGGCCAACCGCCTGGAAGAGGTCAAGACCCACCGTGGCAGCCTGGAGCGCATGGCGGATAATCAGCGTGCCCTCCACTGGGCGCAGGTAAAAGTCTACGGCGCGCTGCTATGTGCTGAGCGTGCGTTGGAACACATCACCTTGACGTTGGTTTATCTGGATATTGCCAGTGGAAAAGAGACCCTGATCAGTCGGGAAGCCACTGCCGATGAACTCCAGGCCTTCTTCGTAGAGCAGTGCCAACGCTTCCTTGCCTGGGCAGAACAGGAGGCCGGGCACCGTCAGGGGCGCGATAGTCGCCTGCAGACCCTGCGCTTTCCCCATGCTACGTTTCGCCCCGGCCAGCGCGAACTCGCCGAAGACGTTTACAAAGCTGCCAGCACCGGGCGCTGCCTGCTCGCCCAGGCGCCCACGGGCATCGGCAAAACGCTGGGCACGCTGTTTCCCATGCTCTCGGCCATGCCCCGCCAGCAGCTCGATCGCATCGCTTTTCTGACCATGAAAACCCCTGGCCGCCGTTTGGCGTTAGATGCCCTGGCTACACTGCGCAATAGTGATGAAACACTTCCTCTGCGGGTGCTGGAACTGGTGGCGCGGGAGAAAGCCTGCGAATACCCAGATCGCGCCTGCCACGGTGAGTCGTGCCCATTGGCCGCAGGCTTTTACGATCGCCTGCCCGCGGCTCGCCAAGCGGCAGTAGAGCAGGCATGGCTGGATCGTGACGCGTTGCGCGAAGTGGCGTTGGCCCATGACGTGTGCCCGTATTACCTGGGTCAGGAGCTGGCGCGCTGGGCCGATGTGATCGTCGGCGACGTCAATCACTGGTTCGATAGCCACGCGCTGCTGCACGGTTTGGCCCAAGCCAACGATTGGCGCACGGGCGTGCTGGTCGACGAAGCGCATAATCTGATTGAGCGCGCCCGCGGCATGTACAGCGCCGAGCTCGATCAGCAGCGTTTCAATCGCGTGCGTCGCGCTGCCCCAAAGCCGCTCTCTCGACCCTTGGGTCGTTTGGCCCGCCAGTGGCAGGCGGTGATTAGAGATGCGGGGATTGAGGAACAGGGCGAGCCGAGACGCCCGGCCTACCGCCTGCTCACGGCGCTGCCCGAAAAGCTGGTAACCGCTGCCCAGCAGGTCGGCGCTGCGATTACCGATCACTTGGGTGAGCACCCCGAAGACGCCAGTTTGGAGCTCCAGGAAGTGTTATTTGAAGCGCTAGCGTTTTGCCGCCTGGCAGAGCACTTTGGTGAGCACTCCCTGTGTGACCTTACCCGCTACGGCCGTGGGCGAGCGGTGCTGGGTCTCCGCAATCTGATACCCGCCGATTTTCTGGCCCCGCGGTTTAAAGCAGCCCGTACAAGCGTGCTATTTTCGGCAACGCTAACCCCTGCTCACTACTATCGGGATCTCCTCGGCCTGCCGGAGAACACGGTATGGCGTGAAGTTGCCTCCCCCTTTGCTGCGCGTCAGCTTGAGGTGCGAATACGCAGCGATATCTCGACGCGCTATCGTGATCGAGAGGCTTCGATCGATCCTATCGTCGCGACCATGGTGCAGCAGTATCAGCGCAAGCCCGGCCACTATTTAGCGTTCTTCAGCAGCTTTGCCTACCTGGAAGCAGCGCTGGCGCGATTTCGCGAGGTGCACCCGGAAGTGCCTGTGTTCAGCCAAACCCGCGGGATGCCGGAAGCGCAGCGCGAAGCGTTTCTGGCGCGCTTTGCGCCCGGCGGAGAAGGCATCGGCTTTGCGGTGTTGGGCGGTGCCTTTGCGGAAGGTATCGACCTGCCTGGCGATCAGTTGATCGGTGCTTTTATCGCCACCCTGGGGCTGCCACCGTTTAACGACTTTAACGAAGCACTCAAAGCACGCTTAACCGCACGCTTTGGCCAGGGCGACGATTACACCTACCGCATTCCCGGCATGATCAAAGTGGTGCAAGCCGCAGGCCGCGTTATTCGTAGTCCAGAAGATCAAGGGGTTGTGGTATTAATGGATGATCGTTTTGCCCAGACCAGTGTGCGCGCGCTATTGCCACGCTGGTGGTCGCTGGGCAACCCCACTCCCTAATTGAGAACCTTAACGCGAGCCATGACAGATCTACTTTGGTACCAGTATGCGCTGATTGGGCTAATTTTCGCCTGGAGCGGTTTTGTGCGAACTAGCCTGGGCTTTGGCGGCGCCGTGCTGGCGCTGCCTTTCCTACTTTTAGTGGTCAATGAGCCACTGGTGTTCTTGCCGATTATTGCCATTCACCTGCTGATTTTCTCCAGTTGGATCGCCTGGAGCGGGCACCGCCAATTGCAGAAAGCGGGCGTGGGCACCACATCGCCAGAGAGTAATATCGATTGGGGGTATTTAACCAAAGCCTTGAAAATCATGATCATCCCCAAACTGATCGGGGTGGTAGGGCTGTTAACGCTGCCCGCGCAGGTCATGACCAGTATCATTTTCGGCATTGTGATCATCTATGCCATTGGCTATGTGCTGAACAAGCCCTTTAAGAGTAAGAACAAGTACGTGGACTACGTGCTGCTGGCACTCGGCGGCTATGTCAGCGGTACCTCGCTGATTGGCGCGCCGTTGATTGTGGCGGTGTTTGCCACTCACGTGGCCAAAGAGCAGCTGCGGGATACCATGTTTGTGCTGTGGTTTATCCTGGTGGTGATCAAGATGGTCTCGTTCTTGATTGCAGGTGTGGATCTTCAGTTGATCCACCAGCTGTGGCTGCTGCCCTGCGCCTTTATCGGCCATTTGGTGGGAGAAAAAGCCCACCGCTATATGCTCAACGCGGATACCGGGCTGTTCTTCCGTGTGCTGGGCGCAGTGTTGATTCTGGTCAGCGTGGCGGGGCTGATTCACCCGCCAGGGTAACTAAATCATGTAAGCACTTAACTAGCAGGGTTTGTGGGTGGCTGCTTGGTCGAGCGGAACGATTGAATCCGCGCATTGATTCCATTAATCAATGTCTCTTTGGATAGCCGTGATTTAAGCAAAACAGCTTCGACTTGCCCATGTTGTTGCTGGGTCATATCGGCCCCGGAAAGGATGACCAATTTAGCGCCAGGCTGGCAAGCGCGAATGTCAGCAACTAACTCCCACCCCGATCCATCCGGCAGCCCGATATCAAGGAGTACGACGTCAAATGCCCCCTGCTTCAGGCGTGTGCGAGCCTCTTGCACCGTATAGGCAGCTTCAAAAGAAAAGTAATCACCGGCCATGGCACAAACCACTTCATGTAAGTCGCTGTCATCTTCGATGTGAAGTACGTGTGGACGGTGCTCGTACTTTTCGGATAATTGTTGCTGGATCATGCCGATGAGTTGCTTCTGGTCGATCGGTTTAGCCAGCCAGTCAATGTTTGTGGTATCGCCGTTGATAGCTAAACGACCCTGTTCCATTTTAGCCGAGACCACGACTATCGGTATGTCAGCGGTGTCTGGCTGTTGACGCAGCAGACGGATAATATCTAGTCCATCGGTATCGGGTAGCATCAAATCCAGGCTAATAAGGTCGTAATGCGTTTGCTTCAGGCGGTTCAGTGCCTCTGCGCCAGTCGATGCAGTATCGACTTGGTACCCGGCATCGTTGAGCATGATACTCAGCAGTTTGGCGACGTCTTTATCATCTTCGACCACTAAAATACGGGGAGCTTCCTGATGGTCAGTGATACCTTCCAGTTGCCAAGTGTCTTGCTCTGCCGCTTGAACTAACGGTAGTTCAAAGAAAAAGCGTGATCCGTTGCCTTCGGTGGACTCAAAATCAATCCGCCCCCCCATGTGTTCCACCAGTTCACGCGTGATGGCTAAGCCAAGGCCAGTGCCTTCTTTAGCACGGGAATCCGAGGCATCCGCTTGGGCAAAACGCTGGAATATTTGTTTACGAAACGCGTTGGCGATGCCAGGCCCGCTGTCAATAACGCTGATACTTACCTTGTTTGATGTGGTTTCCACCGCAAGGGTAACCTCGCCCCCCTGGGGGGAAAACTTGATCGCATTGGATAATAAATTGGCCATTATTTGCATGAAGCGCTGGTTATCAACATTGATCAGCGCATTTGACGCATTACCCGCCAATGACAGCGTAATACCCCTATTGCTTCCGTAGTGTTGATTCGCCTCCAGTGCTTGTTCGAGCAAGGGCATCACTGCATGAACCTGCATATCGAAATGCAGTTTACCCTCGGCGATTTTTTCGATATCCAGCAAATCGTTAATCAAGTGAGTCAAGCGCTTGCTGTTTCTATGGGCGGTCGTCAGTAGTGTCCGGGCTTTTTCCGGCAACTCGCCAACATTACCACCGACCATCAAGCCCAGCGCACCGGAGATGGATGTTAACGGCGTACGCAGTTCATGGTTAACCGTCGATATAAACTCATTTTTAATCTTGTCGGCGCGTTTCCGCTCGGTAATGTTTTCAGCAATACCCACGTAACCATTAATCTCTCCGGCACTGTCGCGCATGACCGTGACTACCATTGATACGGGGATCTGGTGGCCATCTTTGTGAACGTAGATCCACTCGCGTTTTTCTGATCCACGTTGTTCGGCTTTCTCCACAAATACTCTAAAACCCTCAACGGAATGGCCTAGCTCAGTGGTTAGTTGTGCCGACCGAGCATCCACCTCCTCTTTCAGGTGCAATATGGCGGGGGTCTGTTTGCCGACCATCTCTTGGTGGCTATAACCGAGCATATTCTCGGCACCCTTATTAAAAGCCGTGATTATCCCGGTAGTATCGGTCGCAATAATTGATACTTCCGACGCGGACTCAAGCACACTGGATAAAAATCGCTCGGCTTTATAAATGGCCATATCCGCCGCTTTGCGCTCATTGGCTAAGCGGTTCATCGCGTGGGCTAATGCAGTTACCTCCGGGCCGCCCTTTTCCTGGAAATCACTATCAAAGCGTGCATTATCAGCCATATGCTCAATACGGCGGGTTATTCTTTCTATGGGCTGCGTTAGGCTGCGTGCAATCCATGCGCCCGCTAAGCCCACGATGGTCATAGCAATCAGCGCGATAAGCAGAAAATGGCGAAAAGATGCCTGCGCTGGGGCTATGGCCTCACTGTAAGGCAGCGCCCGCAGGATGATCCAGCCGGGAGAGTCCAACTGCCGGCTAGCCACTAGGTAGGACTCTTGCTGATACTCAACGATGCTGCCCGCAGGGCTGAGCGATAGTGCCGCGTCGACTAAGGCATCAGCGCCTTCATCAGGCAGAGGTTCGGGCCTGTCGAAGCGCTCTTGCATTGATACAAACAGGCGGTGTTGAGGGTCAATGATCAGGGTAACTGTGCTTGGGTCGCTCTCAATGACGCTCCCTGTGTCGACGAGGGGCGTATTGGCAAGATTCAGTAGACCGCCCGCATAGCCGATAAGATCGCCACTTTCAGCCACAATCGGTTGCAAGTATGAGAGCAACGGCAGTCCGGTGGTTCGCCCCAAAATCGGCTCAGAAATCACTGCCTGTTGGGTTTGCCTAGCTCGTTGAAAGTGAGGGCGGTCGGCGTAATTGGTGCCCAAACGCCCCGGTGAATATTGATTTTCTGCAATAGCAGTGGCCTCGGCATCAAGCACCAGCAAGCCATCCGGGAACAGCTCGCTGGCAACGGAAGACTTCTGCAGCAGCGATTGCAGTGCGCTATCGTCAAGTAGCTGTCCGTCATCGGAAATTAAGCGGGTGGCGAAGGCCTCCAATCCCAGTAAACGTTTTTGATTTGATAATTCCAGCTCGGAGGCTACGCGCTTTATAACCGCTGTTTCTCGCTCAGCGACCAATGCTTCGTAATCGGAGACCATTAACTGGTAAACCGTTGCCAGCATTCCGCCGACCAGGATGCCACTCGTAATTAGCACGAGTAGGACAATTCGCACGCTTAGCGGTGCTTTTATCATGATAATACCCTTGGCAATACAATAAAAAAGTCGGCCCCGCCGCCGACAGCGTCGCGGTAGCCGACTTTTCCGCCCATTTGCTGGCAGATTTCCTGGCTAATCGCCAGCCCAAGCCCCGTTCCGGGTAGCTTTCGGGTATCACTGCCGTCAGCTTGGGAAAAGCGCTGAAACAACTTAGCGCGAAATATCGGATCAATCCCCGGGCCGTGGTCGCAAACGGATATTTCGACGGTGTTCGCATAAGGCTTAACGTCAACCTCAACGGCTTCTCCCTGGGGGGAGAATTTAATCGCATTGGATAATAAGTTAGAGAGTGCTTGCGCCAGGCGAGGAGCGTCAACATTAACCTGAACGTGAGGCCATTTGTCAGGTTTTAGAATAGAAACTTGGTGCTGCTCTCTATAGCCGTCCATGGACTCAATGATCTCATCAAGTAACGGAGCTAGCCACTGCATGCTCAGGTTCATCGGCATTTTGCCAGCCACCAGTTTTTCAATATCTAATAAATCATTAATCAATACGAACAAGCGTTGAGCGTTGCGTTCAGCAGTGCTTAGCAGTGCCTGAGCTTGGCTGGGTAGGGAGCCTGCAGCACCACCGTTCAGTAACCCCAGTGAACCTTTAATCGACGTAAGGGGGGTTCGTAATTCGTGGCTGACAGTGGCGATAAACTGATCTTTCATTTTATCCAATTTGCGGCGTTCAGTGATGTCTTCTATCAATGACCAGATCACCTGTCGACCATCCTGTTCCTGGCTGAGCATGCCTTGTAAGCGAACTGGATAACGGCTGCCATCCTTGCGGATATACTCTTTTTCGAAAGGGCCGTAGCGTCCCGTGGTCTTTAAGCTTAAAAGCGCTTTCTCTTCTTCGAGTTGATACTCTATCGGGGTGACGTCCCAATAGCTCAACGACACAAACTCATCGCGGGTATAACCCGTGGGTAAGATTAAGGCGTCGTTTAAATCGATAAACTGCCCGGTGTCAAAATCATTCAAGGCAATACCGATGGGAGAAAATTCGAACAGCCCCCGTAAGCGGGCTTCGCTGTGCGTCATGGCAAGGCGTGCCAGTTCCTGTTCATGAATATCTTGCAGGAAACCATGCCATAAGGTACTGCCATCGATAAGGCGTTCTGGTTTGGCTTGGCCCGTGATCCAGCGATAGTCGTTTTCCTGGCGCGCAACACGAAATGTTGCATTCCAGTCTTCCAGTGTGTTGGCTGAGCGCTCGATAGATGCACTGATGGCGTCGAGATCATCGGGATGTATCCGCTCAAAGGCCGGGGCAGCATCTTCTGCGGCCTGCGCGGGGGTGATGCCATACAGTTGTTGAATTTGCGGTGAGCTGAACGGAAACGTCATGTGGCCGTCAGGAAAACGGCGAAACTGATAGACCGTACCTGGCAGTTGGGCCACGAGCTTTGTCAGCCGTTCACGGCTGGCTCTTAATTCAGTTTCAAGGCTTAAGTATGATTGTTTGCTGATTTCGTCGACTTTTATCAACTCTTCCGCCGTTGCTGCTAGATCGACCAACATACCGATCTGTTCAGCTGAAAATCTGCGCGGTTGTGTATCGATCAGGCACAGCGTGCCGATACGATAGCCGTCGACGGTATGGAGCGGCGCGCCCGCGTAAAAGCGTATCTTAGGTGCCTCGGTCACGAGGGGGTTGGTGGCAAAGCGGGGATCTTCAAGTGCATTTTCGACGATCAATGGCGAGCTGGACAGAATGGCGTGACCGCAAAAGGATAGGTTACGCGGCGTTTCCTCAGCATCGAGCCCTTGACGTGACTTGAACCACTGCCGCTCGTGGTCAATTAATGAGACGAGTGCAATAGGCACTGAGAAAAGCTGACGGGCAAGGCGCGTTAAACGACCAAAGCGCTTCTCCGAGTCCCTATTCAGTAATCCGGTTGCATCAAGGGCACGCTGACGCTCATTTTCGTTATCCGGGGTCGGTGGCGTTATCATTGTTCTACCTCAACGGTCACATCGCTGTTGATGCTAATCTGTTGCCAAACAGACACGGTTGCGGCCACTTTTCTTGGCTTGGTATAGCGCTTGATCAGCTCGGTTAAGCAGAGACTCGGCGGTGTCATCAGGAAAGTGCTGATTGTCTACCACGCCCGCCGACAGGGTGCAGGCAAACGGGTTGTCGCCGCCGGTAAACTGAATAGCGGCAAAGTCTTCTCGCAGGTTATTCACCATGCGCTCGGCGTGGTCGGCGGTGCAATCAACCAGCACCAGCGTAAACTCTTCACCACCATATCTGCCCAGTCTATCGGTGCTACGAAAACGTTGGCGCAGCAGGGTGCCTACCGCCGCAATGACGACGTCCCCCATGGCATGTCCATGGGTGTCGTTAACGGCTTTGAAGTGGTCGATATCGAGCATGACGACGCTGAAAGGCTGTGGTTTTCGTTGAGTCAACTGCCATTGGTAGTCCAGTGCCTCTTTGATGCTGGCGTGTTTCAATAGACCGGTAAGGCTGTCTCGGTTTTGGGTATCTTCCAGCTTGCGTCGTTGCTTTACCCTGGAGCGGCATAGGTTGATGAGAAGGTCGGGATCAATGGGCTTTTCCAGAAACGCATCGCCCCCCTTTAATAATGCCTGGTCGCGTAGCTCTGAATTGGATTGGCTCGAAAGATACACAATCGGCACTTGAGACCATTGTTCCACTTGTCTTAGTAGGGCCGCCATCTCTGTGCCGGTAACGTCGGGCAGCCAGAGATCCATCAAAATCAGTTCAGGGTTCACATCATGCATCGCCTCGAATAACGCATCGGCTCGATCAAGCACTGCCACGTGCATGCCGGCCTCCTCCAGCACTCGTTGAAGGTGCTGAGCCAATTCCTCATCGTCTTCGACAATCATCACCCGCTCGGGCACGGTATCTTTGGTTTTAATCAATTGCGCCATATAGGATGCCAAATTGATCATATCCAAGGGTTTGACGAAATAGCTCTGTCCTCCGCTACGTAAGGCGTTGAGGCGCGCCGTGAAGCTTTCCTCGCTCCCGATAAAGAGAACCGGGCAGGTAAAGTCTTTTAAATGCTGTTGCCAGAAGGTGACAGGATCAGCTCTGAGGGCCCCTAGATGGGAGGCACGATGGTCGATTAAGAGCAAATCAGGCGATGAGTTTTTGTCGTGAGCGAGCGCCTCTGCATTAAGCAAATGGCGGATATGAAATCCGAAGCTGTGCAGTTGTTGAACCATATATTCTGCCAACATGGTATCGCGCTCTACCAGCCAGATGACCGGCTCTCCGCCAACGCTTTCTGCCCTGGACGTCTCTATGCGGATAGCCGATTTTTTGCTTTCATCCGTTTTAAGCGCTTTTTGTAACGCTGTAATCCATTCAAAAACAGGCAGTGGCTGTTTGTCATTGCAAGATTGCTCCAGGTTTTGTGCTACCTGCAGCTCCTGCTCTCTGGCCTGACGCCCAAGCTGCACGAAGCCGAAGGTACCTGCAGAACCTGCCAGCGAGTGCAAGGCGGCATGTAATTGCTGAAGGGATTGTGTACACGACGGGTCTTCTTCGAGCTGACCAGCGAGCATCGTGAGATGACTAAAATCATCAGCAAGACGTTTTGAGTAGGCAGCAGCTAGCTTTTCCAGCCGGGCAGCGAAGGTTTGGGGGTTAGTTGAGTCGGCCATTAAATGCCTTCCAGATTGAGCGAACCTCGTCAGCGAGCGTCATGGGGTCAAATGGCTTTGCTATGACGTCTGTGGCCCCGAGCTTCTTATAACGCGCGATCTCTTCAGGATGAACTTTAGCCGTCATGAAGGCCACCGCTGTTGCTTCGGTGATATAGCCTTGGCGGCTTAATTCCAATAGCGTGCTAGGCCCATCCATGCCCGGCATCATCACATCAAGTAAAAACATTTGGGGAGCAAACGCTTCAACATCTCTTAATGCTTGTTCGCCGGAACTACAGGCCTTGACTGTTAAGCCGCCGACATCCTCCAGCGCCATGCATGCGACTAAACGGATATCGTCATCGTCTTCAACGTACATGACTCTTTCTAGTGTATCCAAGCAGCGTCTCCTTCAAGATTTTTAAAGGATTTATCACAAGCTATCACTGTATGAGCGATATACTAGAAGTGCCATGCTTTTTTAGTAGCGGCGATGGTGCGGCTGCTTATTGCAATCAACGTTTGTCCGATCCACGCTTCGCCAAGCTTTTTTGAAACGTTTTATTATGATGCGATCGGCCGCGCTTTATTTAGCAGCGGCTGGGAATGGCAAATTAAGGTCGGCCTACAGCTTGTTATCTGCCTGTAGGGTCGTTTTGCCCAGAATAATCAGGACGACGGCTAAAAGACAGCAAACGAGCGCCATCGCGGTAAACACATTACGTAGGGATTCCAGCCAAACCACCGTGGGGGCGACCACCACCGGGGAGATAAACTGGCCAAAAAAGAAGGTTGAGGTAAAACCACCAAATACCCGGCCGCGTACTCGCTGCGGAGTGATTCGCATCAGCCAAGTGGTGGTGTTGGGCATAAAGGCACCCAGGCCCAAACCGGAAATCCCCGCGCCAACAATGGCCATGGCGTAACTCTGGGTGAACCCAACGATCAAAAAGCCAGTGGCCGCCAGCAAGAACCCCAAGACATAGATCGTCATCACCGACAGAAACGGTTTGTAGTAGCCGTAGCAAAACGCCACGATGCTGGCCGTTAGGGCCGCCATTGAAAGCGCGATACCGATCGCCATGCCACTGATCTGGCCCTGCTGAGAGAGCAAAAAGGGGAGTTGGGCGGGAAACATATAAAACATCGCCATGCTGATCATAGCGATTAAGTAGGCAAGGCCGGTGCGCCCAAAATCCACCTTCACCGGCGCATCGATTACGTCAGCGCCTACGCTATCGCTGGATTTAGGTTCTTGAAGAATCGCCCAGGCATAGGGCAGTAGCAGTACGCCGGTTAGGTAGAGGAGGAACGGGCCGCGCCAGCTCCAGTCGGAAAGTATCCCACCAAGGTTAATAAAAATAACGCCGCCCAAGGCCATGCAACTGCTTTGCAGCCCCAAAAACCGGGCGCGTTCGGTGCTATCGAAATAATCGCCTACCAGGGTAGTACTGATACTGAGGATACCGGCCACCGCAATCCCCATCAGTGCGCGGGAGCTCAATAGCAGATCCACGCGATCAATGAAAAAGCCCGCGACCCCGGCAAAACCATAGATGCCCAGCATCATTAGCAGCAATTTCTTGCGCCCAAACCGGTCAGCCAGATAGCCCATCAGTGGGCTGAACAGTGTAATCATCAGCGCAGGTATGGTCAGGATCAGTTGAATCAACACCTGGGGCTGGTCAGGAAAGTGACGGCTAATACCCGGCAGCGCAGGCGCGATAATCGCCCCCGACATGACGGTCATGGTGCTAGCAAAGAGGAGTACGGCCTTAATATGCGTTAACTGGCTAATGGTCTTTTTCCATATCAAGAGAAGGAGAGAGTGAAAAACACAAACGCTAATCGTAGCATGTTTGTTAGCATGCTAGTTTGTTTTGCACTCTTTCACTGGGCTCTTTTTGACTAGCTTTTTTGACTAGCTTTGCACAGTCACAAACGGTAATGATGGCTATTGCCAAGTAGCTTGGTCGGCGCGGGTGGCCGCCAGGCGTGCTTCATCAAGTGTGATGCCCAGGCCAGGTTCATCAGAGAGTATCAGCCAGCCCTCGGCGTCGGGCTTGATAGCGGTCGTCAGCGGAAAGTCGCGCACCTCAGGTGTCCATTCCGGTGGGTCGAAGGGGTACTCCAGATAAGGGCAGCCCTCTGGGCCAACCGCTCCTGCGGTGAGATGCAGATTGGCGGCAAGGCCGATACCGTTCCCCCAGGTATGCGGGGTGAACCATTTGCCCGCGGTGGTGACCTCTTTCGCCAGACGCGATAGACCGAGAAGTCCGATTGAGCACACCGCGTCTGGTTGGTAGACGTCGAGACACTGCTGTCGCAGCATTTCGCGGAATTCGTAGGGTTCGCGGGTCATCTCGCCACCGGCGATTTTCAGTCGCTCGCCGGTCAGGTCGTTGAGGGCGTGCATGCCGGGGTAGTCGCCGCGATAGAGCGGCTCTTCCATCCAAAGCACATGATGGCGAATCAACTCCTCAGCCACCTCGCTTGCTTTGGCCAAATCCCAGGGTGCCTGGGTATCCCAAGGCATTCGCCAGCCCTGGTTGCAGTCGACCATCAGATCCAATTCTTGTCCCACGGCATCACGCACAGCGGCGAGCACCGCTAGATCATCATCGAGCCGCTGGCGACCGAAGCGTAGTTTCAGGGCGGGGATGCCTGCGTCGCGAACCTGCTCGGCCAGGGCGACGACCTGCTCGGTAGGGCGATGGGTACCGCTGGACGCGTAAGCCTTCAGGCGTGACGAGGTGCCGCCCAACAATTGCCATAACGGTTGGGCCTTGATCTTGCCGATCAAGTCCCAGAGGGCAACTTCCAATGGCCAGCAGCGCCCGGCATGAAAACCGATGTTATCAATCACTGCACTGTGGCGCTCGATGGCTAAGGGGTCTTGCCCGATGAATAGCGACCGGAAGTCATTGAAGCCATACATGGCATCACCCGAGCCGATGCCCTCACGGCCTTCACTGTCGATCACGCGAACGATGGCCGCCGGAAACTTGCGCCTGGGTTGGCTATCCCAGGCTGCTGGGAAAGGTGGGTCGAGTTCGCACTGGTGCTGGCTGATCTCGATGCGCTCGATCACGTTCATGCGCTGACCTCGCTGTTCTGGGTGGCAAGCTCGGCGACGCGACGTGCGAACACGGTCACAGTGGCTTCAGCGAGCCATTGCCAGTCATCGCCAGTGGGACGGCGAGCAGCGTTGCGGGCCATAGGCGCGTTCTCTTCTTTTTGCATAGTCGAGGCTAGCGCTTCAGCGTTTAACGTCAGCTCAGTAAAGGGGTCAAGGGCTTGATTGAAACCGGACTGATCAGCGAGCTCACGAAATAGCCTGGGCAAGTCTTGTGCTTTGCAGCCGGCTTTCAGGGCATGGGCTGCTGGCGTGAAGCGTGCTTCATTACCTGTCACTGACCAAGCCAATGACGCTTCCATCGCCAGCGTCACCGCCACACCGTGCGGCAAGTGGTAACAGCTACCCAGGGCATGGCCGATGTTGTGTGCGATGCCGGTGCCACCATTATCGATGGCCTGGCCCGCTAGGCAAGCAGCCTCCTGCATGCGTTGGCGGGCCTGCAAATCATGCGGGGTAGCCACTGCAATGGGCAGCGTCTCGCCTACCTGACGGATAGCCTGCAGCGCCGGGGCCTCAATAAACGCGTGTCGCCCCTGGCCGGTAGTGGCCTCCAGCGCGTGGACGAAGGCATCCAGGCCGGTGGTGGCGGTGAGCGATGCGGGCAGATCACGGGTTAATGCCGGGTCGAGGAGGACGGCGTCGGGTAGCAGCTCGTCGCCCCAGGCCCAAAGCTTGCGTCCCTGTGTATCGGTGAGGATCGATGTGCGCGTGACCTCGGAGCCGGTGCCCGAGGTGGTTGGCACCATCACGGCGGGTACGCGCCCCGCCCAGGGGGTCATGGCCAGCAGGTAGTGCTCCATGTCACCAGGGCTTTCTGCCAGGGCTGCGACCAGTTTGGCGATGTCTAACGCGGTGCCGCCGCCCAGCCCTATGACCAAGGGGCGGCCGGTCAGGGTGCGTACCGCCGCCGCGGCCGCATCGACGCTAGCCACGCTGGGTTCGCCCGCTGGTGCCAGGAAGGTATCTACCTCGGCATCAACCGCCAGGTCGTCGACCAGTGCATCGACCAGGCCAGTCGCGGCAAGGCCTTGGTCACTGATGACCATATAACGGCTGGCACCCAAGCGGGCGCGAAGCTCGGGTAGCTGCTTAAGACTGTCGGGCCCCGCTAGGATCGGTGTCTGACGTCCGGTGTGAAAATGATTCAGTGGCATAGGGCTCAAATCTCGATCCAGGTGGTCTTGAGTTCTGTGTACTTATCGAAGGCATGAAGCGATTTGTCGCGACCCTGGCCGGATTGCTTGTAGCCACCAAACGGCGCATTGATCGATGTGTGGTCGTAACAGTTGACCCACACGGTGCCCGCTCGTAGGGCGCGGGCGGCGCGGTGGCCGTCGCGGAGTCGGACAGTCCAGATCGCCGCGCCTAGGCCATAGTCGGTGTCATTGGCGATGGCCAATGCCTCATCCAGATCGTCCACGGTAATCACCACCAGGACAGGGCCGAATATTTCCTCGCGGGCCACCCGCATATCGTTGGTGACATCGTCGAGTACTGCCGGGGTCAGGTAGTACCCGCCGCTCTCGCTGCGTACCTGCTCGCCGCCGAACAGCAGTTGCGCCCCTTCGCGCTGGCCCTGTTCGAGATATCCCTGCACCTTTTCCATATGCGCCTGTTCAATCATCGCCCCCATCTGTACGGCGGGGTCGAGCGGGTCTCCGGGCTGTAGTGCCTCGGCCCAGTCGCGGAGTTTGGCAAGCAGCGCTTCCTTGACGGTTCGATCGACGATCAAGCGGGTTCCCGCGTGGCAGGTCTCGCCCTGGTTGTACCAGACGCCATAGGCGACCGACATGGCGATGGTGTCCAGATCTTCCACATCGCGAGTGACGATGTGAGGGCTCTTGCCGCCGCACTCCAGACCGATGCGCTTCATATTGGAGTGCGCGGAATACTCAAGAAAGGCTTTCCCGACCTCAGTGGAGCCGGTGAAACCGACAGCATCGACGCCGTCATGCAGGCCTAATGCCTTGCCAGCGATGTGGCCAAGCCCTGTGACCACCTGGAAGGCGCCCGCGGGAATACCAGCCCCTTGGGCAAGCTCGGCCACCTTGAGCGTTGCCAGGCTAGACTGCTCGGCGGGCTTGAGGATCACCGAGTTGCCAGCGCCCAGTGCCGGGCCGATCTTCCAGCTCGCGATAATCAACGGGTAGTTCCAGGGCACCACGGCGGCGACAACGCCCATCGGCTCACGGTCTATCAGGCAGACGCTCGTTGAGCCGTTAGGTGCCGTCTCACCGTAAAGCTTGTCGAGTGATTCGGCATACCAGCGCAGCCCTCCGACCAGGCCGGGCACATCCACGGTTGTGGTCTGGCCGATCGGCTTGCCGGTTTCCAGGGTCTCGAGCAACGCAATATCGTCGAGCTGTGCCTCAATGGCATCCGCCCAGGCGAGCATGCGCGATTTGCGCTCGATGGGCGGTAGGTCTCGCCATTCACCACTCTCGAAACTGCGGCGAGCACTGGCGACCGCGAGGTCAACGTCGGCGTTGTCGCAAGCAGCCACATCCGTAAGTACCTGACCGGTGGCAGGATTCTCTGCTGAAAAAGTGGCGCCGCTGAGAGCCGGGACGAATTGTCCGTCGATATAAGCCAGTTGCGGTAGAGGCAGAGTGCTTGCGCGGTTCTGCCAGTCGGCGTGGGAGCGATCCGTCATCTAATAACCTCGGCGGTGAATTGACATGTTGGCGTGATATTAGGCGCTCCGGTTTGGCCCCACAAACGATGAAAGCGAACCCCGGGTATTCCTATAACTCATGCAAGGCTGGAGTTGGGAAGGTGTTTACTGACATTATCTGGTAAGTTGCTGCGAAAAAATCACCCAATGAGGCTTCGGCGCATGTCACGCACTTTACCCCCACTCAATTCTCTCAAGGCCTTCGAGGCCGCCGCCGAGTGTGCGAGTTTTACCCTGGCGGCGCAGCGGCTCTGCGTGACTCAGAGCGCGGTCAGCCGTCAAGTCAAGTTGCTGGAGGAGCAGTTGGGGGTGCCGCTTTTTCAACGGGGTTCGGGCCACCTTCGACTGACCGATGCAGGACGCCGGTTGCAACCTGTGCTGCGTCAGTCCTTTGATCGTATTGCCTGGACCGTAAGAGGGCTGCAAGAGCCGGATGCTGTCCCCCACCTGCGCCTGAATGCGCCGCCTACCTTTGCCAATCGATGGTTGATCCCGCGACTGGGGCGCTTGAAATCATTGCACCCGGATCTGGAGCTGTCCCTGACAACGCGTGCCGATGACGACCTTGCAGGAGACGAAAACCTGGATGCCGCGATTCGTTTCGGCACCGGTGAGTGGTCGGATGCCGAGATAGTTCACTTGATGCAAGAAAGTCATATCGCCGTCTGCGCACCCAAGCTCAGGGGGTCTATGCGTCGTGATGCGCTCGACCTCAATCACCAGGTGCTGCTCCATGTCCTTTGGGGGGAGGATCGCTTTCATACCTGGGATCACTGGTTGTCAGCGGCGGGTATCGAAGGGGTGAAGACCAGCGGGGGTATCGCGTTTGACCTGCTGGAATTGGCGATTCATGCCGCCGTCAACGCCGTCGGGGTGACGATCGCCGACCGGCACATGGTTGCCCGTGAGCTGGAGAGAGGGGAGCTTGTATCATGGCTGGATGTCGAGGTCACCGGGCATCGTTCCTACTGGTTGGCAACCCGGCCACACCAGGTTGAGTCGGCCAACCTCAAGCTTTTCCGCCAATGGCTGGCGCAGGAGATTGAAGATCCCCCCACCGGTTTATAGCTGTCATGGTTAAGAGTCCATTTGCGGAAAGGTCTTTTTGCGGAAAGATCGTCACAGGGCTAGGAGGCGTCGTGGAGGTTGTTATCAGAGAGAAGTTGTTCTCGCAGTAAGTCGATGAGCGTATCCCCCGCGGGATGCTGGAAACTCGGCGATTGTCGAACCGTCAGCTCGGCAGGTGGCAGTGCCGGGAACCCGTCCGCTTCACCAAGGATGCGCCAGTTCTCTGGCATGGCGCGTCGATCAGTGACCGTAACGGCCTTGCCCTGGTTGACGGCAACACGCAGCCCGGTGGGGCTTTGGGTGGTATATTCCAGCGACCATTGCCTACCCATGCGAGCAAGGGCTTCCAGGGCGCGTTCTCGATAAGGGCAGTGATCCGGGAAGAGCGCCAGTGCGAGCGGCGCATTGGGGTCGACACAATAATCTCGATGCGCTGCCCAAACCACTTCCTCGTGGCCCATTGATACCCCATGCCGTTGGCTTTTGTGTTGAATGGTCAGTACGAGATCCAGTTCCCCCGCTTCCAATGACTCGATGAGTTCACTCGACATGCGGCAATGAATATACGGCCGAATGCGAGGGTGGAGCTCGGCAAAGCGACCCAATAGTGCCGGTAGCCAGGCTTCGGCATAATTTTCTGGTAGGCCGAAACGAATCACTCCGTCGTGGTCGCCGTGTCCGAGCACGCTTAGCGCTTCACGCTGTAATTGCAACAGGCGGCGGGCGTAGACCAGAAACGTTTCACCATCTTGGGTCAGTGTCAGTTGACGACTCGTGCGCTGCAATAGACGCGTGCCGAGCCGTTCTTCCAGGGTGCGTATGCGCAGGCTAATGGTCGACTGCGTCTTATGCAGCTGGTTGGCGGCAGCAGTAAACCCATTGTTGTCCACCACGGCAACGAAAGCACTCAGCAGCTCATTGTCGAGTGACGGCGTGCGGGACGAGCTATCGGTAAAGTCGATGGAATCCATCACAAGGAATTGTTTCCTCAATAGAGCTGATTTATTCACTATGCCTCCAGATACGCCGGGGTGCCAAGCCCGGTTCCTGTTTTACTGCTGGAGGATAATGCAATGCTGAACGCTGATCAGTTGGCGGATGCCGAGCGCCTGGATCTGTCTGCCTTCGTCAATACCGAACGCTATCCACTTGATGACCCCAATAGTCCGTCGCTGGTTGAGGTCATTGAGTCTGCCCGGCGTGATCTTGACCGTGAGGGCTGTGCGGTGCTTCGCGGCTTTCTGCATCCGAGCGTACTTGAACAGGCGCGGACAGAGAGTGCGTGCATGGCCGAGAAAAGTTTCTTCAACACGCGCCAGGTCAACGCCTACTTTACGGCTGATGACCCCTCGCTATCGGATGATGATCCGCGTCGGATATTCATGACACGCACCAGCGGTTTCGTCACCCGGGACATGATCACGGCGGATAGCCTGATTCATAGGCTCTATGTCTCCAAGGCAATGAAGTCGCTGGTGGCGCGCTGCCTTGGCGAAGAGCAAATTTATGAATACGCCGACCCTTTCGCTGGTCTCGTGCTCAACGTACTGCCCAATGGCACTCAGCAGCCGTGGCACTACGACACCAACGAATTCATCGTCACCATGATGACGCAGCAGCCCGAGGCGGGCGGCGTTTTCGAGTATTGCCCGGGTATTCGTACACCGCAGGACGAAAACTATGCCGGTGTCAGCGCAGTGATTCGTGAGGATGACGCAACACCGATAAAGCGTCTGGATCTGCGTCCGGGTGATTTACAGCTTTTCAAAGGGCGCTTCAGTCTGCACCGCGTCTCGGAAGTGCAAGGTGATACGCCACGACTGACGGCCATTTTCGCCTATTCGCAGCAGCCCGGCGTGGTCGGCAAGCTGGAACGCACACGCCAGCTGTACGGGCGTGTCTCCGAGCAGCATATCCAGGCAGAAGCCCGCTATGCCGAGCGCACTGACGGGCTGATCGACTAAGCACGCCTTCCTATATTTTTCATGAAGAGGAGAGACCATGAAGATGGATCTCGATACCCTCGGTATTCTTCCGCCGACCCACGAGCCCAGCGATTGCGAGCCGACGCACGCCGAGATTGAACAGGTACTACTTGACCGCCTTGGCCGTGTTCGGCATGAGCTCGTCAAACGTGACATGGCCGCGGTCGTGCTCTTCGATCCGGCACACGTGCGTTATGCCACAGGGTCGCGCAACATGCAGGTCTATAGTTCGCGCAACCCGGCGCGCTATGCGTTCGTTCCCGCCGAAGGGCCAGTGGTGTTGTTCGAGTTTTCCGGCTGCGAGCACCTGGCCAAGCACCTACCTACGGTGGATGAGATTCGCCCGGCGAAGGCAATTTCCTATTACTTCAATGAGAAGAACACCGAGTCGGTGACCCGCGCCTGGGCGGACGAGATCATCGACCTCGTTCGTCAATGTGGCGGCGGTAAGCGTATCGGCATCGAAAGCGCCACGCCGGAAGCGGCCTTCATGTTGCAGAGGAGCGGCTTAGAGGTATTGGATGCCCAGGCGCCTCTGGAGTTGGCTCGTGCCATTAAGGTGCCCAATGAAATCAAGATGGTTCGTTCGTCGCTGCGCTCGGTAGAAGATGGCGTTCGTCATCTTGAAATGGCGATCAAGCCAGGCATAAGCGAGAACGCTGTGTGGTCACGGCTGCACCAGCACATCATCGAAACCGACGCTGACTTTGTTGAGACGCGATTGATGAACTCGGGGCCGCGCACCAATCCATGGTTCCAAGAGTGCTCAGACCGCATTATCCAGGATGGCGAACTGGTGGCGCTAGATACCGACGTAGTAGGGCGCTACGGCTATTACGCCGACTTCTCTCGCACTTTTCTGTGTGGCGATGGCCAGGCAAGCCAGGCGCAGAAGGATCTCTACGCCATGGCTTATGAACAGATACGCACCAATATGGAAAACATCCGGCCCGGCATCAGTTTCAAGGAATACGCCGAGCGTGCCTGGCAGCTTCCAGAAGCCTACAAGGCGCGCCGTTACTTCGCCTTGGCGCATGGCGTTGGCATGAATGGCGAGTATCCCTACATCGTTCATCGTGAAGATATCGACGACAAGGGCTACGACGGAATTATCGAGCCGGGAATGACGCTATGCGTGGAGAGCTTTATCGGCCACGAAGAGGGTGGTGAGGGCGTCAAGCTTGAAGAACAACTCTACGTACGCGACGACGGAAAAGTGGAGCTACTGTCCGATTACCCCTTCGATTCCAGGTTGCTGGGATATACCTAGTGAAATGGTGCTGCATTCTTTTTTCTCATGATAGCTATTCAGTAATGTCGATCGTTATTCGGTAATAACCTGCTACGATTGACTTTTTAGCATGGCTAAATTATTAGAAGGGAGCTTAATATGAATAAAATCTCATCATCGTTCTTGGTGGTAGGGCTGCTCGCAACGACAACTGCCGTTCAGGCGGACAATCACAAGTCATTGGTGATCGGTACCAACAATTGGGCCGAAAACATTGCAGTTGCCAACATGTGGAAGATCATCCTTGAAGAAGAGCATGGCTATGACATTGAGCTTTCCGATGTCGGCAAGAGTGTGCTTTACAGTGGTCTGGCCAACGAGGATTTCGATCTCTCCCTGGAAATCTGGTTACCTACCACTGATGCCTCTTTCCTTGAGCCTCACAAGGATGCGATCGATGTGCACGATGTTTGGTACGAAGGCACTGGGCTGGGGTTGGTGGTGCCGAACTACGTGGATATCGACACCATCCCTGAGCTTGGCGAAAACGCCGAGGCTTATGAGTACCAGGGTAGCCCGACAATTCTTGGTATTGACTCAGGTTCGGCAATTGCAGGTTCTACCGACGATGCGATAGACGTGTACGGTCTGCCACTTAAGCAAATCAATAGCTCTGGGCCGGCGATGATGGCGGCGCTTGATGATGCTTATCAGCGCGAAGAGCCGATCGTTGTGACACTGTGGAGCCCGCATTGGGCCTTTGCTGAGTACGACCTCAAATATCTGGAAGATCCTGAGGGCGTTTATGGCGAAAGTGACGATATTCACTGGTTCTCGCGCAAAGGTTTCGGTGCCGATGATCCTTGGCTAACGTCCGTGCTCAATGATTGGTACATGGACGACGATACATTGGGCGGCCTGATGGCCGAAATCGAGCAAGCTGGTGACCCAGTAGAAGGTGCCCAGACTTGGATCGATGAGAATCGTGACTTGATTGATGGGTGGATAGCGGCTGGTGACGACGAATAATACTTTATTGACTACCTGAGTTAGCATGCTGCGCTATTTATCAGTGCGCTTTAGATGTGAATTCAAACATATTTAGCAGTCGTTAGTTGTTGCGCGTGCTACCTATATGGAACCTAGAGCCACTACCAACAAAAAACGGCCACTTGCTGTATTAGCTAAGTGGCCGTTTTTTCTGGAATTTTTGGTCGGAATAGCAGGATTCGAACCTACGACCTCTGCCTCCCGAAGGCAGCGCTCTACCAAGCTGAGCTATATTCCGAAGGTTGCCGAGCAGTGCTTATCTGTGCTCAACAACGGAGGTGGATTATACTTAGCCAGAGGTGTTTTTTCAAGTCCCCGGCGGTGTGATCTGGCAATTTTTATGCTTGGCGATCAACCGCTAAGCGGGCCAGCTGGGCCATGCTGTCGCGGTAGGCGCTGGGCGGTAGGGCGTCCAACTGCTGCAGGGCTTTATCGGCCATCTCTTCGGCGCGCTGGCGGGTATAGTCGAGTGCGCCGGTGGCGTGAATAATTTCCAGCACCGCGTCGAGCTGCTCAAGCCCGCCGTCGCGAATCACCTGGCGAATCAGCTTGGCCTGTTCCGGGGTGCCTTGCTCCATGGCGTGAATCAGCGGCAGCGTCGGCTTGCCTTCGGCTAGGTCGTCGCCAACGTTTTTGCCCATGGCATCGGCGTCGCCCTGATAATCCAGCAGGTCATCAATCAACTGAAAGGCGAGACCCAGGTAGCGGCCATAATATTGGAGTGCTTGCTCCTGTTCCGGCGTTGCTTCTGCCAGCACAGCACCGCTGTGGGAAGCCGCTTCAAACAGCATGGCAGTTTTGCCCAAAATGGTCTCGAAGTAGTCCTCTTCGGAGATACTGGGGTTGCCGATGTTGGTCAACTGCAGCACTTCGCCTTCCGCGATGATGCAGGTAGCGCCGGAAAGGATCGCCATAATGCGCATCGAGCCCACATCGACCATCATCTGAAACGAGCGGGCGTAGAGAAAGTCACCGACCAAGACAGAGGGTGCATTGCCCCAGGCGTCGTTGGCGGTTTTCTTGCCCCGGCGCATATGCGATTCATCCACCACGTCATCGTGGAGCAGGGTGGAGGTATGCATAAACTCAATCAGCGTGGCCAGCGGGATATGCTTGTCGCCGGTGTAATTGAGGGAACGGGCGGCCAGTAGCGCCAGTAAAGGGCGCAAGCGCTTGCCGCCGCTTTCAGTAATGTACTGGCCGATGGTTTCAACCAGTGGCACTTTAGAGTTGAGCTGCTCGACAATTGTCCGGTTGACGGCTGCGAAATCATCGGCCACCACGGCGTGCAGCGGTGAAGGCGTTGGGCTGTCAGGCTGGGCTGAGGAGACGTTAGCGGTCATGGGATACGTTCATCGCGGCAGATTGAGGCGGTAAGTCCCGCCCATAGTGGTGGTCATGCTATGGGGCTGCCTGTTAGGCGTCAAGACACGGGCTGTGGTCTCGCTATGATATGCCTTTATAATGAGATGGTCGTGTCAATTGACAACGGACTGTGGTCTTGTGGTAAGAGAAGATAGTCGTTATAATCCGCGACCCACTCATCATGCTCCCTGTCAGATGGCTCCAAAAGGGGCGCCACTCGCAGCAGGTCGATAAGAGCGATTCCCGATGAGCGCTGTTTAACGGTTGAATAAACGGCACTAACGACAGTCCGGAGAGCGACATGTACGCAGTTATCAAAAGCGGTGGTAAGCAGTACCGCGTTCAAGAAGGTCAAACCCTCAAACTCGAGAAAATCGAAGTCGCTACCGGCGAAACGATTGAGTTTGACGAAGTGCTGATGGTCGCTGACGGCGATGACTTCAACATCGGTGCGCCGATGATCAGTGGTGCTAAAGTCTCTGCCGAAGTGGTTTCCCACGGGCGCGGCGATAAAGTCACCATCATCAAGTTCCGTCGTCGTAAGCACAGCATGAAGCGTCAGGGCCACCGCCAGTGGTTCACTGAAGTCAAAATTACCGGAATTTCTGCATAAGCGGTCAATTCCCTTAGGAGGATTTTGCAATGGCACATAAAAAGGCAGCCGGCTCCACGCGTAACGGTCGCGATTCCGAGTCCAAACGCTTAGGTGTAAAACTCTTCGGTGGCCAAGCGGCGACTGCGGGTAACATCATCGTGCGTCAGCGCGGCACGCGTTTCCACGCGGGCACAGGCGTAGGCCTTGGTCGTGACCACACACTGTTCGCACTGAGCGACGGTTTTGTGAAGTTTGAGACCAAAGGCCCGAAAAACCGCAAGTTCGTTAGCATCGTTTCTGCCTAAACGGCTAGAGCTATGCTCGCGGTTGCGAGAAAAAAGGCCCCGCTATGGCGGGGCTTTTTTGTCGGTTAAATCTCTTTTCCAATACGCTTTACCACGATGCCTTTATCGCCATATCTATATCACGATGTATTTATCATTATGCTGGTGGCGATAAAGGGTTGGGAAAAGAGTTGGGAAAACAGCAGTGCATATTAGGGCGGCGGAAGCGGCCGGGAGAATCCAATGCAGTTCGTCGATGAAGCCTCGATTATTGTTGAGGCGGGCAAAGGCGGCAATGGCTGTCTGAGCTTTCGCCGCGAAAAATATGTGCCCAGGGGCGGTCCTGATGGGGGCGATGGCGGTCATGGTGGTAGCGTTTACCTCATTGGTGACGATGCCCTTAACACCTTGATCGATTTTAAATTCCAGCGCTTCTATAAAGCCCAAAACGGGCAGGGCGGCATGGGCCGTCAAATGAGCGGCAAGGCCGGTGAAGACCTGCACGTCAAAGTGCCGGTGGGCACCACGGTAATTGATGAAGACACCCTGGAAGTCATCGCCGATGTGACCGAAATTGGTCAGGTGGTGCTGGTAGGCGAAGGTGGTCGGCGTGGATTGGGTAACATCCACTTTAAATCATCTACCAACCGCGCACCGCGTCGGACGACACCAGGCACCGACGGTGACCGCCGCAATTTGCGCCTGGAAATGAAAGTAATGGCCGATGTAGGCCTGCTGGGTATGCCCAACGCGGGTAAATCGACGCTGATTCGCTCGGTGTCTGCCGCCAAGCCCAAGGTCGCCAACTACCCGTTCACCACCTTAGTGCCCAACTTGGGCGTGGTGAAACTGGGGATGCACGAGCACTTCGTGATGGCCGACGTACCGGGCTTGATCGAAGGGGCCTCTGAAGGCGCCGGGTTGGGGCTTCGTTTTTTGAAGCACCTAACCCGCACGCGGCTGCTGTTCCATGTGGTCGATGTGGCACCGTTTGATGAGTCTGATCCGGTGGAAGCGGCCAAGGCGATTGTGCACGAGTTGGGTCAGTTCTCTCCGGCGCTTTCTGAGCGGCCGCGCTGGCTGGTGCTGAACAAGTTTGACCTTCTGCCGGAAGATGAGCGTGAAGAGCGCGCCCAGAAGATTATTCAGGCGCTGAACTGGGAAGGCCCGGTGTTCCGCATTTCGGCGATCAGCAGCGACGGCACCGATAAGCTGGTTCAGGCGGCTTACCGCTGGTTGACCGAGCAGCGTCGCCTTGAGAACGAAGATGAAGAGGCGCTGGCCCGTGAAGAAGAGATGCGTCGCCGCATGGAAGAAGAGTCGGTTGCGCGTACCGAAGACCGTTTGGGTCGTCGGCGTAAGCGCGACGATGAAGATGACGAAGATTTCGACGACGATGATTACGACGTTGAAGTCGAATACGCCCCTTAGTGGTATAGAGCGGGTGCATTCGGTAGTCAGCTAAATTCGGTAGTATGCAAAAAGGGGCTGCGTTCGCGCGGCCCCTTTTATGGGCGTCTGATTAAGTTGCACGTGTCTGATTTAGTAGTGAGTATCTGATTTAGTGATGAGTGCCTGATTAAGTTGTTAGCGTCTGATTGAGGTGGGTCGCATGGAAAGTAACGAGCAAATCCTGGGCCGCAGCGCGCTAAGCCGTGCACGGCGGGTCGTAGTGAAGATTGGCAGTGCGCTGCTGACTAACGATGGCCGCGGCCTGGACGAACCCGCCATCGGTGGCTGGGTGGATCAAATTGCCGCCTTGCACCAGCAGGGGATAGAGGTGGTGCTGGTCTCTTCCGGCGCCGTGGCGGCTGGCATGGTGCGTCTTGGTTGGCAGGTGCGCCCCAGCGCCGTGCATGAGCTACAGGCGGCTGCGGCGGTAGGCCAAAATGGCCTGACCCAATGCTATGAGCAGCACTTTGCCCGCCACGACATGCTCACCGCGCAGATTCTGCTTACCCATGACGACCTTTCCAACCGCAAGCGCTACCTGAATGCGCTCTCAGCGCTGCGTACGCTGGTAGAGATGCGCGTAGTGCCGGTCATCAATGAAAACGACACCGTGGTCACCGATGAGATTCGCTTTGGCGACAACGACACCCTTGGAGCGCTGGTTGCAAACCTACTGGAGGCGGATGCGCTGCTGATTTTGACCGACCAGGAAGGCCTGTTTGACGCCGATCCACGCCACAATCCAAACGCCCAGATGATTGGCGAAGGGCGAGCCGACGACCCACGCTTAGCCGCCGTAGCAGGCAGTGGCGGTGCACTGGGGCGGGGTGGTATGAGCACCAAGGTGCGCGCGGCGCAGTTGGCGGCGCGCTCCGGGGCGGTCACAGTGATTGCCAGTGGCCGCCAGCCCGACGTCATCAACCGGATCATGTCGGGGGAGGCTCTCGGCACGCTGCTACGTCCTGACCAAGTGCCCATGGCGGCACGCAAGCGCTGGTTGGCGGGTCAACTGCAGGTGCGTGGCACGCTGGTGCTGGATGCGGGAGCGGTCAAGGTATTGCGCGATAAAGGCTCAAGCCTACTGGCAGTGGGCGTGCGCGACGTACAGGGCGGCTTTAAGCGCGGCGATATGGTGGTGTGCGTGGATGAGCAGGGTGCGCCAGTGGCCAAAGGTTTGGTCAACTATGGTGCTGACGAGGCCCGTAAATTGGCGGGCCAGCCCAGCCACCAGATCGAAGCCATCCTCGGTTACGTGGAAGCCCATGAACTGATCCATCGCGATAACCTTGTCGTTATATAAAGGCTTCCTCTGATCGTTCTTAGTCTCGCATGCGGGGCGGTAGCGGCACTTGCCTGGGCCAGTTATCAGGTACCAAAAATAGCCGCTCGTAGCGTTGTTCGTTGTACTCCCGCTCTGAGAAACACAGCATCACTTGCTGGGGTGAGCGCCAGGCGTGAACCTTTTCGATAATAGCGGGCAACTGCTCCGCCGCAGGGCGAAAAGCGCTGAGGGGCGGCGGTGCCAGCCAGTGAGGTTTTTCCAACCACGCCATGCGCGGCATGGTGGGAAACCGGGCTGCTAGCGCAGGCCAGTCACGTAAGTAGCACCAGGTACCTCGGCGATGGTCTGCCGTCGCGCCCTCCGGCGCTGGCATGTCGGCGTGCCAGGGGTAGTAAAGTACGCCGGGTATTGCTAACCGCTGGGTTAACTGTTCACCTAAACGCAGATCATAAACACCCAGATCCCGTGGCGTTAGCCAATGGGTAAGTGTTTCCAGCGCGGGCGCCGTGGTGGAAAGGGGGAGCTGATGACGTCGCAGGTGAGAGCACTTAAGCGCCAGGCTGTCTAACCCGCCGGGGCCAATCCAGCGGCTTTGGCTATTGGCTGCCCCAGGCCCTTCAGGCAGCCCCAGGTAGAACTTAATAGCGACTTCTAAATGTATCGGTGCCGGGTTGTCGCAGGTTCTGTACAGCATATCCAGCTCGCCCAGGGTGTTGCGCTGGCGGGTGATGCGCACGTTACGGGCGAGCAGCCGTGTATTTGGTGCATGATCTAACAGCGTATGCCACAGACGTTCGTGGTAATGGCCCATGCGCGTTGCGCGGCTGCCGTTCAAGGCGGCTAACGGCGGTCGGCCAAGCTTACGTAGCCAGGGTAGTAGCGCGTTCTCCAGCCCTAACTCCTTAATGGTAGGTCGCCCTCCACAGGGAATCGGCGGAGGAAGCTCCACAAGATCAGGCGTGGCAACTAGCCAGGCCAAGTCTCTTAGCACTGACACCGTGTTGCCGAGTTCTACATTTTCCAGCGCGCCGTCAACGCCTTCGTTCAGCACGGATATCTCCTCAGCAACCTGATAAGGTCAGCACTATCACTTTAGCGACATGTTTGGGCAGCCTACCATAAACGCAGCGGGCTCCCCGTAGGGAGCCCGCAAAGCGATTAGCTAAAAATATTAATCGCGGTCAATTTGGGTAACTTCGGAAGAGCCCTGACGCACGCTGATTTCTAGTTCGCGGCCATTTTCGCCACGGCCTTCGATATCGATGATGCCGCTTTTACCAATATCGAGAGATTCAAATTCGACCATACCTTCCTGGCTGGCTACGTCTAACGCTTGGCGGATATCATCTTCGCTCATGCCCCAAGCACCGGTAATCAGGCGCTCACGTTGCTCTTGCAGTGTTTCACCGTTATCGAGTGAAAATTCCACGTCGGCGTACCACTCATCGTCCAACCAGCCTTCTACCTCTACGCGACCACGGCTTTCAATGCTAATTTCTTCGTAGTGGCTGAAACCGTAGTCATTGGCGTGGGTCAATACGTCATCAATGCGATCCATCGGCAGCGAATCGTCGGCCTGCACACTCCCCGCAGCTACGGCAAGCAGCAGAGCAGAGGTCGGGATCAGCAGCATTTTTTTCATGGTGTTCATGGCAAATTCCTTCTTTACGTATCTGTACGAGAATCTCTGTACGTCAATGTTTATACAACAGTGAATAAACGGCATTCAGCGAATGCGACAGTGAATTTATACCACCCCGATACTTTCCTTAAGCTGACAAAGCTGTTCATCTAACGTTCATGTTGCCTTTGGCATGCTGACCCTATGAGTAAAATCCTACGCCACTTTAAAAAGCTACTGCGCAGCGTCCCTCGCCGCAACGTCACTGGGTTAGCCTTGGTGCTGTTGCTGGCGGGTAGCGCAGTGGGTGACCAGCATTGGGAGTCGCTACACGGTGAAGTGCGCCGCGGTGAGGTCGTGCCTCTCGACACTATTTTGGACTGGCTGGAAGCGCACTATATTGGGGAAGTGCTGGAGGTTGAGGTGGAGCGTGAAGGGGGCTATGTCGAGTATGAGATCAAATTGCTCGGCCCCCAGGGCCAAGTTGTCGAGTTCGAGTTTGATGGTCATAACGGCCAATTGATGGCCATTGAGGGGGTGCGTATCAATGATATGCGCCGCTAGCCTGTTGATGTCACTTGCCAAAAAGGGTAGTTAGCCGATGAAGTGTTTGTTGGTAGAGGACGACCAGGCGCTGGCTCGCGAGCTTAGCCAAGCGCTGCGCGACGGCGACTGGCTTGTTGAGCATGCGGCTAACGGTCAGGATGCCGATTTTCTGGTGCGCACGGAAGCCTATGACACGCTGATTCTGGATGTCGGACTACCCGATGGCGATGGCACCCGCTGGCTTTCGGCATGGCGGGAAGATGGCATCGACCTACCGGTGCTTATTCTTACTGCCCGAGAGCGCTGGGCTGATAAAGCCGCGGGGTTTACTGCTGGGGCGGATGACTACGTCACCAAGCCGTTCGAGTCAGCGGAAGTCCTGTTTCGCCTGCGCGCCCTGGTGCGCCGCAGCCACGGCCATGCCCATCCGGTTCTGAAAGTGGGGGAGCTGAGTTTGGATACCCACACCCAACACGTTACCTTGGCAGGGCGGCCTGTGGGATTAACCGCCCAGGAAACTCGGCTGCTGGGCTATTTAATGCACGCCGCACCGCGGGTTGTGAGCCGCACCGAGCTCTCGGAGCACGTTTACGATCGCGACCACGAGCCGGACTCTAATGTGATTGATGTTCAAGTCAGCCGCCTGCGCCGTAAGTTGGGTAGTTGGCGAATTGCCACCCTGCGGGGCCAGGGCTACCGACTACTGTCAGAAGAGCCCGCCACCGAATGAGTCAACCCAGCACGACGTGGCGTGAACAATGGTCAAGGCGTTGGGCTAAGCGCTCTATCAGCCTGCGGCTATTGCTGGCCGTGCTAGTGATGATAGGGCTGGCGCTGCCTATCGCTGGCATGCTGCTTTCCCACCACTACCGCGCCGCCGCAACTCAAGCCTTTGACGAGCGCCTGGGGGCCACCCTCAACGTCATTATCGCAGGCGTTACCTATGACCCCATCGAGCAGCAGCTCGTCCACGACCGGGCGCTGGGTGACCCGCGTTTTGAGACTGTCTATTCCGGCTGGTATTGGCAAATCACCGATGGCGAGGAAAACACCCTGGCCTCGCGTTCGCTGTGGGATCAGCGCCTGCCGGTGATCGATAGCGACACCCTTAGCGCTCGCTCGATACCTGGCCCCCGGGGGCAATCGCTGCGCGTGGTAGAGCGGGATATTTACTTGGCGCCGTTAGAAGCGCCGCTACATATTAGCGTCGCCGCCCGGGACGATGTGTTGGCCCGGGATATTGGCGAATTTCAGCGCCTGCTATGGGGCGGTTTAGTGGGCTTGGGCGTGCTTTTGCTTGGCGTATTGGCGCTCCAGGTACGCTGGGGGCTAGCGCCACTGCGCCGCATGCACGCCAACCTGCATGAGGTAGAGCAGGGGTATGCTGAACAGTTAGATACCCGCTTGCCCGACGAGCTGGCGACGCTTGCCGCTTCAATGAACGCGGTGCTGGCGCGCGATCAGCGCTTGATCGAGCGTGGCCGCCATACCGCTGGCAACCTTGCCCATGCGCTGAAAACCCCGCTGAGCGTGATGCGCCTGCAGCTACGCCAACTGCCGGAAGCGAACCGTGCCGCCTGGGAGGTTGAGCTAGAACGCGTGGATAGCGCGGTACGTCATCACCTAGCACGGGCATCGGCAGCGGGCGAAGGCGTTCGCTTTGCGCCCATTGATTTGCACGCCACCCTGGCACCGCTGCTCAATGGGCTGGCTAGGCTCGCCCAGCGGCGTGGCATTGAGCTGCGCCAAACCTGGGCGAGTGAGATTAATGTGCATATGGATGGCCAGGATATCCAAGAGCTGGTGGGTAACCTAATGGATAACGCGCTACGCTGGGCGCATAGCGATGTGCAGCTACAGGTAGCGATGCACGAGCAGCAGTTAACCTTAACCGTTAGCGATGATGGCCCCGGTATGTCCGAAGCCGAGTGTCAGCAGGCGTTACAGCGCGGTAAGCGGTTGGACGAACAGCGCTCGGGCAGTGGCTTGGGTTTGGCCATTGTGACTGACCTTGTCACCCTGTACAGCGGCCATATGCACCTTAGTCGCGCCAGCACTGGCGGATTGAAAGTGGTGGTGGAGCTGCCCGTCGTCGCGGGTAATCGTCGCGCGTAACTAATGGAGACCGCACCGAATGAATCGCACAGATACGCTGCCCGATATAGTCGCCGGCCCCCTGTTAAGACGCATCAGCACTACCCGTCTGGTGCTTTGGCTTGTCGCTACCCGGCCGCTGAACATGGCCTTGGTACTGCGCCCAGGGCGCACCGATAGCCAGTCGATCAGCTTAGCGCACCATCAGCAGTGCATCCCCATTGGCCAGCGGGCCTTTATCTACCTAATTGATTGTGAGCTTGAGTCAGCGCTGCCCTGCGACGAGCGCATCGAGTACGACCTGCAGGTGGAAACCCAGCAGGGCGAGTGGCGTTCTTTGCCTGAGTGGGCGCCGTGGCTGTGTTATGACGGCGCCGCCTATCCCGCCTTTGTGATTGCCTCGCGCCATCACCGCCTGATGCATGGCTCCTGCCGCAAGCCCCATCACGACAGTGCCGATGGCTTGGTGCGCGCTGACAGTTGGCTTGCTGAGCAGCAGTCAGCCCCCACCGAGTGGCCCGCTTGGCTGTTGATGACCGGTGACCAGGTGTACACCGACGACGTGGCCGGGCCGATGCTACGCGCCGTGCATGCGCTGATTGAGCGGCTAGGGCTGGTGGATGAGTGGCTGGAAGGTGCGACTGTCGACGATAGTCAGGCGCTCTACCGCTCGCCGGATAGCTACTACCGGCGTGCTGAACTGTTGCCGGATGTGACCAGCAACGCGGCCCTGCGCGAGCGCTTCTTTGGCGGTGTCAAAAAGCCGGTGTTTACCTCGGCGAATGCCCATAACCACTTAATGACGCTGGCTGAAATGCTCGCCATGTACTGCCTGGTGTGGTCGCCGGTGCCCTGGCAAGTGATTGCCCCTGAAGCGCCTGCCCTTGATGAAAAAGATGCCGAACTCTATCGTCAGGAGAAGGCGGTGATCGATACCTTCGCTGAAGGTTTGCCCCAGTGCGCGCGGGTAATGGCGCACCTGCCCAGCCTGATGATCTTCGATGACCACGACGTTACCGACGACTGGAACCTAACTGCCGACTGGGAGCGCGCCGCCTACGGCCATCCGTTCTCTAAGCGTATTATCGGTAACGCCTTGGTGGCCTATCTGCTCTGCCAAGCCTGGGGTAACGATCCGGATAAATTGAACCCATTAGTCCATCATGCCTCGACCCTGCTGGGTGAGGGCGACCAACCGCTAGCCTGCGCTGAACAGGATGGGTTGATTGAGCGGCTGCTACGCTTTCAGGGCTGGGAGTTTCAGGTGCCTGGCACCCCCGCACTGATTGTGCTGGATACCCGCACCCGGCGCTGGCGCAGCGAACGTAGCCCGCACCGGCCTTCAGGCTTGATGGACTGGGAGGCGCTAATGGAGATGCAGCAGGCGCTCATGGGGGCCAAAAGTGCGGTGATTGTCTCTCCCGCGCCGATGTTCGGCGTCAAGTTGATAGAGGGAATTCAAAAGCTGTTTACCCTCGCCGGTAAGCCGTTGGTGGTGGATGCCGAAAACTGGATGGCCCACCGTGGGGCAGCCAATACGCTGCTGCAGATTTGGCGGCACTCCAAAACCCCGGGCAACTACGTGATTTTATCGGGTGACGTGCATTACTCGTTTGTCTACGACATTGTGGTGCGCCATCAGCGCCGTTCTCCCCATCTGTGGCAGATCACCTCCAGCGGGATCAAAAACACCTTTCCCAAAAACCTGCTCAATACCTTTGACCGGCTCAATCGCTGGCTCTACGCGCCGTGGTCGCCGCTTAATTGGTTCACCAAGCGCCGCAAGCTAAGCGTTAACCCACGCGATCCTGATCGCGCCAGCGCTGGTGAACGGCTATGGAACGCCAGTGGTATTGGTTTAGTGACGCTCGATGAGAAGGGCCACCCTATCGATATCCGCCAGCTCGACGCTGACGGTAGTGAGGTGGTCTTTCCGCCGCGGGAGAAGCCGCTCACTTGAGCGCCAACTGGCTGACGTCACTGATGTTTGTCATGATAGCGTCACAAAAATGACGCACGCTTGCAGCTTATTAACAACCTCCAGGGAAGGTGACAGATCACAGGCACCACCGCTGGTTATTAGGGTGGCAGAATAGGGCAGCAGGCAAATGACCGCACAAGAAGCGCAGTGGCTTAACCAAATTATTGCGTCAGAAGAGCTACACGTGCTCTTTCAGCCCATTGTGGATGCCAGTCAGCAGGCGATTTATGGCTACGAAGCACTGATTCGCGGGCCGAAAACGTCGCCGCTGCACTCGCCGTTACGGCTGTTTGATGTAGCCACCCAGGCCGGGCTACTGGTGGAGTTAGATATTCTCTGCCGACGTCTGGCTATTCGTCGCTTTGCAGAGCTTGAACTGCCCGGTTTGCTGTTTCTTAACGTAATGCCACTGACTATCGTTGAGCGTGATTTTCGTGAAGGCTTAACGCTTGGCTTTATTCGTGACAGCGGCTTGCCCCCGGAGCGGGTGGTGATCGAGCTCACTGAACACGTGCCAATCCATGACTACGAGCTAATGCGTCAGGCGGTGGATCACTACCGCACCATGGGCTTTCAGGTAGCGCTGGATGATCTTGGTGCGGGCCACTCAAGCCTGCGCCACTGGTCAGAGCTGCGCCCCGATTTCGTTAAGCTCGACCGGCACTTTATCTCCGGCATTGACCAGGATCCTGCCAAGCGAGAATTCCTGCGCTCGATTCTCGACGTGGCGCGTAGCCTGGACTGCCAGGTCATTGCCGAAGGGGTGGAGACCGCCGCTGAGCATCTTTGCTTGTGGGAACTCGACCGCGGCCTTGCGCTGCTGCAAGGCTTCTATTTCGCCCGCCCCAGCCAGCAGCCGCCTTTAGAGCTCAACATGCTGCTACCGGCGACCACTCACTTAAAAAGTCCCGCCGGCCGCACCGCACGCTCGATTTTGCGGGCGACCGATCCCATAACGACAGATTGCGCAGTGCCTTATCTCTCCGATCGATTTCGCCAACAGCCCAGCTTGCGCTGTGTGGCCGTGCTGGAAAACGGCAAGCCCGTGGCGGTGGTGCGCCGCAATGCGTTTTTAACCCTGTTTACCAACCCCTATAGCCATGCGCTGTATGCCAAGCGCCGCGTACTGGACGTTGCGGATGCACGCATGCTGGTGGCCGAAGCGGATACCCCGCTTGAGATTTTGAGTCAGAAGTTGACCGATAGTCGGGATATTGAGCAAGAGGACTTTGTCATCGTTAACGCTAACGGTGACTACCTGGGGATGGGCAATATCGTTGACCTGTTGCGTGAGATTACTGCGATTCAGGTGCGCCAAGCGCGACATGCCAACCCGCTTACCGGCCTGCCGGGCAATATTCTGATTAATGAAACCCTGGCTAGCTACTTGGCTGCCGAGCGGGGATTTGCCGCCGCCTACGTCGATTTAGATAACTTTAAAGCCTTTAACGATGCCTATGGGTACGCCCGAGGCGATCACATCATTATTTCACTTTCGCGGCTACTGCAGGCGCAGGTAGAGAACGCCGGGGGCTTTATTGGTCATATTGGCGGTGATGATTTTATGATGTTGCTGCCGCTTGAGCACTGGGAAAGTGTTTGTCAGCAAATTCTGCACTCATTCGAGGTGATGGCGCCGGGCTTCTATGAAGAGTCTGATCGCCTTCAGGGCGGTATTTATATCGAAAACCGACAAAATAGGCTGACGTTTTTCCCTTTTGTTAGCGTCTCGATTGCGGTGAAGCCCATTCCCAATACAACCAGCTGTCAATCGCTGGATATTGCTGGCGAACTTTCTGAACTGAAGCATCAGGCCAAAAAAATCCCTGGCAACAGTTTGTTTGTAGAGCGCCGTGGTCACGAAGCCTCTCCATCTGTGCATTAATACCCTTCGTCAAAACGTCACGAAGTGGTCACATAAGTGCCCCATTTCTGTCACTTGAAGCCGTCAGGATGTCGTCATCTTCTAATAACGCTACAGGTGACCCATGCAGACATTATCTCTCTCCCGCACGTTAATCAGCGCCACCGTTGCTAGCGCCTTCGCCCTGGCTGCGGTGAACGCTTCTGCGGATCTCTCGTCGCGCTATGTGGATAACGATGGCGATATGGTCGCCGATGTGCCCAGCGATGAGTCTCAGTGGGTGGATCCGGATACCTTGGTGTTTGCCTATACTCCGGTTGAAGACCCAGCGGTTTACGCTGACGTCTGGTCTGACTTTTTGGATCACCTGAGCGACGCCACCGGCAAAAAAGTGCAGTTCTTCCCGGTGCAGTCCAACGCTGCCCAGCAGGAAGCGCTGCGCGCTGGCCGTCTCCACGTCGCCGGTTTCAATACCGGCGGCGTACCGGTCGCGGTTAACTGCGGTGGTTTCCGCCCCTTCGCCATGATGGCCGCTGAAGATGGCAGTTTTGGCTATGAGATGGAGATCATTACCTACCCAGGAAGCGGCATTGAAGCCGTTGAAGACTTGCAGGGTCGCCAGCTAGCGTTTACCTCCGAGACTTCCAACTCTGGCTTCCGCGCTCCCTCTGCGCTGCTGCGCTCTGAGTACGGTATGGAAGCGGGCGAAGATTTTGAGACCGCGTTCTCTGGCTCCCACGATAACTCTATTCTTGGCGTCGTCAACGAAGATTACGACGCGGCGGCGATTGCTAACTCTGTAGGCAAGCGGATGATTTCCCGCGGTGTGGTGAACGAAGGTGATTACGACATCATCTACACCTCACAAACCTTCCCCACCACCGCTTACGGGCTGGCGAATAACCTGAATCCGGAACTTGCCGAGAAAATTCAGGATGCGTTCTTCAGCTACGACTGGGAAGGCACTGCCCTCGAGTCAGAATTCGCCAACTCCGGCGAAGCACAGTTTATTCCGATTACTTATCAGGAAAACTGGGAAGTTATTCGCACCATCGCTGACGCCAACGGCGTGACCTACGACTGCGATTAATCTCTAAGCAGTACCCCAATACGATCGGCCAGGAGGGCAACCTTCTGGCCGAACCGCTATGTAGATGAGGCACTTCCATGTTGACACTCACCGGCGTTGGCAAACGTTACCCTACCGGGGATCGAGCGCTGACGGATATTGAACTCACGCTGCCCAAAGGCCAAGTGATGGCGCTGATTGGCCCCTCTGGCGCGGGTAAAAGCACGCTAATTCGCTGTGTTAACCGGCTGGTTGAGCCTACCCAGGGCAGCATTCGTCTGGACGGCACGGAGCTGACGAAGCTCTCGGGGCATAAGCTGCGTCACGCCCGCCGCTCCATGGGTATGATTTTCCAAGAGTATGCGCTGGTAGACCGCTTAACCGTGATGGAGAACGTACTGTCGGGTCAGCTCGGTTATGTGGGCTTTTGGCGCAGCTTCCTGCGCCGCTACCCGCAGGAGGCCGTGATTGAAGCCTTCCGTCTATTGGAGCGAGTGGGGCTGCCGCATGCCATTGATAAACGCGCCGATGCCCTGTCTGGCGGCCAACGCCAACGGGTGGGTATCGCCAGGGCGCTCCTGCAAAGTCCCAAACTGTTGCTGGTGGATGAACCTACCGCCAGCCTTGACCCAAAAACTTCCCGGCAAATCATGCGCTTGATTCGTGAGCTATGCGCAGAGCGCGAATTGGCGGCGATCATCAATATTCACGACGTAGCGCTGGCCCAGCAGTTTGCTGACCGCATTGTCGGCCTGCGGGCGGGTGAAATCGTCTTTGATGGCCTTCCCAGCGAACTCACCAGCGAGATCCTTACCACGATTTACGGTGAAGAGGATTGGGATACCACGCCTGAACCAATGGACGATGACGTCAGCGGTGATGAGACGACTAACACTACCCCGATTAATCCTCCCTACGCGCGGGTGATGTCGACCATTGAAGCGGGAGCGGCACGATGAACGAGCAGGCACGCCAGCAGGCGGCGCAGCGCGGTCAGTGGCGGCGACTACCGCTAATTGAGAGTCCCCGATTGCGCTGGGGGCTCGCCATCGGCGCAGTGGTGTATCTGTTTTTAGCGCTTGCCTCGGTCGAGGTGAACTGGGCGCGGGTGGCGGAAGGCGCGGGCCGAGCGGTTAATTTTTTAGGCGCCTTTATGCAGCCCGACTTTGTCAGCCGCTACGACGATATCGTCGCGGGCTTGCTGGAAAGTTTGACCATGACGCTCACCTCCACGGTACTGGGTGTGCTACTGGCGATACCCGTGGGCTTAGGGGCAGCGCGAAATATTTCACCACTGCCGATCTACTTTGTGTGTCGCGGGATTATCGCCGTTTCACGTACGTTCCAGGAGATCATCATCGCCATTCTGTTTGTGGTGATGTTCGGCTTTGGGCCCTTTGCGGGCATGATCACCCTGGCATTTGCGACGATTGGCTTTATGGCCAAGCTGCTGGCGGAAGATATCGAGGACTTGGATTGGCGGCAGGTAGAAGCGGTGCGCGCCACGGGCGCCAGTTGGTGGCAAACCATGAATCACGCCGTGCAGCCCCAGGTCATGCCGCGTTTGATTGGGCTTTCCATGTACCGTCTGGATATCAACTTTCGTGAGTCCTCGGTGATTGGCATCGTCGGTGCAGGCGGTATTGGCGCCACGCTGAATACCTCGCTGAGCCGCTATGAGTACGACACCTCCGCGGCGATTCTGCTGATTATCATCGCCATCGTGCTGCTGTGCGAGTACAGCTCAAGCCACGTTCGCCGCTGGACTCAGTAAACGCTGATTCAGTAACTGCTGGATCCGTAATTTCTGGCCCCTTAATTTGTCGAGAGTTTAAATGCCTGTTTCCACTACACCCCAGGGGCAGCCGGTTTGGCGGCGGCGCACTAGTCGCGCTCAATGGTTGCAGTACCTGGCTTGGCTGGCAGGTGTCAGCCTATTTCTGCTCTGCTGGAAGATAATTTCCGACAACACCATGTGGGTGTTTGTGGAAGATGCCGGTCGCCAGGGAGCAGACCTGATCAGCCGCATGACCCCTCCTGAATGGGGCTACGCCAATGTGCTCTGGAAGCCCATGTGGGACACCATCAATATCGCTACTTTGGGCACCGCGTTAGGGATTATGATGGCGTTTCCGGTGGCATTTTTAGCCGCCCGTAACACGACGCCGCACCCGCTGGTGCGAAGTTTGGCGCTGATGGTGATCGTCTCATCGCGCTCCATTAACTCGCTGATTTGGGCGATGCTGCTGGTCACCATTCTTGGCCCCGGCGTACTGGCGGGGATTATTGCCATTGCCCTGCGCTCCATCGGCTTTGTGGGCAAGCTGCTTTACGAAGCGATTGAAGAGATCCATCCCACACCCGTTGAAGCGATTAGCGCTACCGGCGCGAGCCGACTGCAGGTGATGAACTACGGTGTGCTGCCCCAGGTGATGCCCGCATTCGCGGGGATTAGCGTTTACCGCTGGGACATTAATATTCGTGAGTCGACGGTGTTGGGCTTGGTCGGGGCAGGTGGTATTGGTCTGCAGTTGAATGCCTCGATCAATAGCCTCGCCTGGGATCAAGTTAGCGTCATCTTTATTATGATTTTCGCCACCGTGCTGGTGTCGGAGTGGATCTCTGCCCGCGTGCGTCACGCAATTATCTAAACTGCAAGCTGCCTAAATCGGCGAGGTTACCCCTATGCGCTTTCCTGAAGCCGAGCTAACAACGATAGATTTACTGCGCCACGGTGAGCCGGTGGGTGGGCGTATGCTCCGCGGCTCCACCGACCATCCGCTGAGTGAAACCGGCTGGCAGCAGGTGACCGATGCCGTCATGCGGCAGACGGTCGACGGACATTTGCCCTACGATGCGATCGTGACCTCGCCGTTAACACGCTGCCGTGAATTTGCCCTATGGCTGGGGGAAGAGTTTGATCTGCCCGTTCAGGTGGAGGACGATTTCGCTGAACTGCACTTGGGGCGGTGGGAAGGCAAAACCCACGTCCAGGTGTTTGCCGAAGAGGGCACCGAGCGTATGAGTGCGTTTTGGTTCGATCCTGCCGCGGTGTCTCCCCCTGGCGGCGAAACCCTGCAAGCTTTTGACGCGCGATTGGCCGAGGCCTGGCAGCAGCTGTTAAGTAATCCGCCTGGTAAGCATGTGCTGGTAGTGGCGCATCTATTTGTCTGCAATGGCCTGCTGCGCCAGGTAATCGAGCAGCCACTTTCGCGGGTACTGGCAATGGATTTACCTTACGCGGCAATTAGCCGGGTGCGTCATGAGCGCCATGCGCTGGGTGAAACCAGCTTTGTCGAGTGGATTGGACGTTAACTATTGGCGGCTAGGCATGCTTTGCGCCATCATGAAGGCACGTTGGTTTATCGGAGCGGCTGTCCATGAGATTGGTTCGCCTGTGGTCTCTACCTTGCGGATTGGCCCCCTCTGGAAGGTGGCTGCTTACCTGCCTGTTACTACTGGCACTAGCGGGTTGTGCCAGCCGCGATCTTACCCCCATTGAGGCACCCCCTAACCGCGCAGGACTCTCTATGGAGCGTGCGCTGATTCTCTCCCATGCCCAGCAGGCCATTGGCACACCGTATCGCTTTGGGGGAAATACGCCGGATGGTCTGGACTGCTCTGGCTTGGTGGAAATGACCTACCGGGCGGCGGGTATTCGCGTTCCGCGTACCGCTGATGAGCAGTTTCGCGCCTTGCCCCAGGTGAAATCCCCTCGCCCTGGCGATCTGCTTTTCTTTGGCGACCGTCGCAAAGCGACCCACGTAGGGATTTATCGTGGCAACGGCCAAATGATTCATGCGCCTGGCAATGGCCGCGCGGTAGTCAGCGTGCCGTTAGAGATCGATTACTGGCAGGCGCGCTTTTTGGGCGCCGCCAGCCCAGCGCCTTAAGGGTCGCTTAACTCCGCCGCTTGTTAGGCCGGAAAATCCGTCAGGCTTTATGACTTGAATCAATATAGAGTTCCTCACACGCCCTATACTCGCGCCGCTTTGTCATTAATTTATCTATTGAAATTAAACATATTTAACTACATGACAAAGTGCGGCAGACTTAGCTAAACGCATCAGTTGATGCGGATAATAATAATTGGGCACGCCGCTTACCCCAACGACGCTATCTGTTTGAGGCTAAGCCATGAAAACTATCATTAACCGCATGTCGATGCGGTTTAAATTTGCCTGTGTGTTGGTGCTTCCCTTGCTTGCCCTGGCCTGGTTTGCTGCACAAGGCATTATGGAACGTTTGACCACCCTGCAGGAGTTTGATCGTCTGCACGCCATGACCCAATTAGCTCAACGCGCCGGTGATACCGTTCACCAAATGCAGCTTGAGCGCGGAATGACCGCTGGCTTTCTGGGCAGCGAAGGTAATGCCTTTGGCGACCAGCTTAAACAGCAGCGTCCCAACACCGACGCCGCTGTCCAGACTTTCCAAACTCAGCGTAATGCCTTGGATCCAGCGCTGTTAACGCCTGCTGTCCAGCAACGACTCAACGAAATTGACGACCAGTGGCAGCGCCAGGCAGCCTTACGCAAGCGTGTCGATGACCTGGATATTGCGATGGGTGATGCGTTAAGCCACTACACCGGCATCAACGGTCAACTAATGGCCTTTGTGGGTACGCTGTCGCATCTCACCAGCGAAGGCGGTATTGCTCGCCAGTTAAGTGCCTACTACCAGTTGCTGGAAGCCAAAGACTTAGCGGGGATTGAGCGGGCGCTGCTTTCTAATGCCTTCGCCAGTGACGGCATGCCTGACGCTACACTGCGCCGTTTCTTGTCCTTGTTGGGCGAGGAACAGGCATTCTTGGCTAGCTTCCGCCTGTTGGCTGGAGAAGAAAGCCGCGACCAGCTTGACCAGGCGTTAAGCGGTGCAGAGATTGAACGCCTCTTGGCTCGCCGAGAATTGGCGATCAGTCAAGCGCAAACAGGCGGTTATGGGGTCGACCCAGAGCAGTGGTTCGAGTGGCAAACGGTAAAAATTGCGCGCCTCAAGGCCTTAGAAAACCACGTTGCTGATACGGTGGTGGCCCAAACCGTTGGACTTCGCGAATCAGCTCAACAGGCTCTTTGGCAGTATGCGGTAATTGCCCTCGTGGCCAGCTTGATGGCGATTATTGCTGCTGTATTGATCGTACGTGCCATTACTCAGTCGCTTAACCAGGCGCTAACCAGTATCGCGACCCGGGGTAGCGATTTAACGCAGCGCTTGGTAGTGCCGGGTAGCGATGAGTTATCACAACTATATCAGGCGTTTAATGAATCGTCGGAAGTTACCGAAGCGCTGGTGGCTGACGTTAAGCGCAATGCGCAGTCGGTAGCGGTGGCCAGCAATCAGATGGCGCAGGGTAATCAAGACCTTGCCCAGCGAACCGAAGAGCAGTCCGCCTCGCTGGTGCAAACCGCGTCGAGTATGGAGCAGATCACCGCCACGGTGCGCCAGAGTGCTGAAAACGCGCAGCAAGCCCAGCAGATGACGGGTGATGTGGCTCAAGAGGCAAAAGAAGCCACCGCCGTCGCTTCTCAAGCCCAAACAGCCATGCAGCTTATCCTGCAAGCCAATGAGCAGGTAACTAGCATTGTGGCGACCATCGATAACATCGCTTTCCAAACCAATTTATTAGCGCTTAATGCCTCGGTTGAAGCGGCGAGAGCCGGTGAGCATGGGCGCGGTTTTGCAGTGGTCGCCGACGAAGTGCGCAAATTGGCTAGTCGTAGTGCCCAGGAGGCCAGCCAGATTCGTCAATTGATCGATAATAACGTGGCAAAAATTTCAGAAGGCGAAAGTCTGGTGACTACCACAAACGAAACCTTGGGACGGATTGCTCAACGGGTAGGGCAAATGGCAAGTCTGATGGATGAAATGGCGTCGGCTACCCATGAACAGTCGGCAGGGATTGAGCAAATTAACCGTGCCATGGCCCAGTTGGAAGATGTAACCCAGCAAAATGCTGCATTGGTTGAGGAAATGGCCGCGGCGAGCCGCTCCCTTGATGATCAGGCAGACGACATGACCAGCAAAGTGAGTGATTATCTGGTGCGCGATATTGAGCCGGCCGCAAGCCGTTTAACCATGTCCTACGCATAGCGTTAAAGCCTTGATAGGGTGGGCACGCTTAACTTTTTGCATTGGCAGCCGATAATGCACTTTAGTATTGCAACGCCCTCGCGCCGGAATAGGGTGTTAATATACAGCAGCGTTAATATACCTATGCAGGAGTAGGTGTGAGATATCAAAGTAGTGCGGGGGCGTCCTAGGGTGTCCGCCGTGCTATCTTCATCATCGCATTATTTGTACTTGAACAGCCCTATATAACGGCGAACCTATATGGCGATGTCTCTATAACAATGACGAGGAGAGCAAAGACGTATGCACGAATCCTTGAAGTTATCGAAGGAGCAGTCTTTGTCTCAACAGCCCTCCCTGACAACATCAATTCCCCGCTTGAACACGATGCCAACAGCGCCTAAGCGCTATACAGCGTCACCTGCTGAATCGGTATTTTGCTACGCCAACGAAGCGATCATTATTACCGATGCGGAAAACCGGGTAGTGGAGGTTAACCCTGCTTTTTGTGAGTTAACGGGGATCACCCAGGGAGATGTGCAGGGCAAAACGCCAGAAGCGTTCAGTATTTTACCGCTGGATGATAGCCGAACCACGCGGTTGATGCGGGAAGAGCTGCAGTTGCGTGACCGTAGCAAAAGCCAGGTTAGCTATCGTAGCCATGATGGCCAGTTTTATCCGGGCATGATGTCGATTAATCGCGTGCGCAATGAGCAAGGTGAGATCGATCACCATGTGATTGTGCTTGCTGACCTTTCGGCCATTCCAGCCCATGCCCGCCACCTTAATCGAGAAGTCTATTTCGATGCCCTAACGGGGCTGCCCAATCTGCAGCTACTGACACAATTGATTCAAGAGTCCATGCAGCATGCAGAAACCAAACAGCTACCCTTGGCGGTGTGCTCGCTGGATATCGACTTCTTCAAAAATATTAATGACCGGCTGGGTTCCACCGTGGGCGATGCGCTGCTTTCCTCTTTTTCGCAGCGGATAAGCCATCTGCTGTTCGGGGATGATGTGTTGGCTCGGGTGGGGGGCGATGAGTTTGTGCTGTTACTCCATCATGGTGTCGACGACGATTTTTTTGAGAAGTTGTTAGCCTCCATTCGCCAACCGCTGATGATTGACGGGCAGAGCATTCACCTGACGGCAAGCTTGGGAGTAACGCTCTATCCGAATGATCAGGTTCAGGGCGACCTGCTGTTACGCCATGCCAATCAGGCGATGTACCGTGCTAAACAGCGGGGCCGCGATACCTTTCACTTGTTTGACCCTAACCATGACCGCTTACTACAGGTGCGCCATGAGCAGCGTCAGCGCTTTATTGATGCGCTCAATAACAATGAACTGCGCCTTTATTACCAGCCCCAGGTCGATATGCGCAGTGGCAAGGTGGTCGGTCTTGAGGCGCTGATTCGTTGGCAGCACCCTGAAGAGGGGCTGCTTGCACCTGGGCAGTTTTTACCCATTATCGATACCACACCGTTAGAAGTGGAGCTTGGTGAATGGGTCATTGAACGAGCGCTGCGCCAGTTGAGTGAGTGGCAAGTTCAAGGCATTGCGCTACCGATCAATGTGAATATAAGCCCAACGCATCTGTTAGTGAGTGACTTTAGCCAGCGGTTGGGCGAGCTATTGGCAAGCTACCCTGATGTCCCCCCAGCAATGCTCAAACTCGAAGTGTTGGAGAGTGCGGCGATGCACGATATCGAGGCCGCGCTGCAAAACATGTCGCGCTGCCAGTCGCTGGGAGTCAGTTTTGCGATTGATGATTTTGGCACCGGGTTTTCGTCTTTAACCCACCTGCGGCAGCTACCGGTATGTCTGATTAAAATCGATCAGAGCTTTGTCCGCGATATGCTTAGCGACCAGGACGATATGGCGATTGTGGAGAGCGTTATTTACATGGCTAATCGCTTTAAGCGGCCCATGCTGGCGGAGGGTGTAGAAACCTTAGAGCATGCCAAGGCCTTGATAGCATTAGGCTGCGATTTAGCTCAAGGCTATGGTATTGGACGGCCAATGCCCGCAGAGGCATTACCTAACTGGTTAGCGAATTGGCCTAGCCGTGAAGAGTGGAGTTCACTTGCCCTAGTGGACAATTAGGCGGCTTGTTCCTCTAAAGGTTGCTCGCCAGCGGCTGATTCATCTGCAGAGGCTGTTACCGCGGCACCGTCACTGCGAGCTTGCTCCATTTCACTGCGCTGCATGGAGGCTTCAAGCTTGGCTTCCAACAGGTACTGGCGCGCTTGGGCGGCCACTTGGTGGTCTTTTGGTGAGGGATCCGCAGGTGCCATGGCAGCGGCGATCACGGTCTGCATTTTTTCAATTGTGGCTTGGGGGTCATTGGGCACCGGGCCGTAATCGATCGGTACCTCCCCCGCAACCGCATACCGCTTGCCATCGGGGCCAACTTCATACTCATAGCTGGCGCCGCCAGTATAGGCACCGCCCACTGTTTGGTGGGCCATTTCATGTTGGCGAACTTCGCGATCGGTCTGTTTAAGCTGATCTAGTAGCTGAATCTCTTCCGGCGCCATGGGCGTGCCGTCTGCCCGTTTGGGGCCAGCCTCGGCGCTGCTGCTCTCTTCGCTATTGCTAGTCTTTTTAGGGTCGTCGGTAGACGCCGTCTCTTCTTCAAGTGCACGGCCTTTTGCTGTTTGCTCAACGCGCGGGGACATTGTATTCGCTGAAGGATATGTCCAGGCAGCGTGAGAAACGGTGCTAATGGAAGAAACGGCCATAGGTCATTACCGACTAAGTACGAGTTGGGATACCATGAAGTATTAGCGAGCGATACCGACAGTGCAAGTTTTTGCAGTACTAGATCGCTACTTTTCCGACACGATGGCACTCTTATGCTAGCCCTATCTTATTGCCAACCCTATGCAAACCATTGATGTAGTTATTAATCTTAATTATGATGAGTGTTTGGCTCATTACGAAGGGCGTATTGCCAATGTGCGTACCCGCAGCGTAGATGGTCGTTGGGTGATATTTCCGGCCGAGGCGATTCGTCGAGTAGTAAGTCGCGACGGCGTGCACGGTATTTATCGATTAAGTTTTACCGAGCAGGGCCGATTTATCAGCATTAATCCCTTAACCGGACGTTGAACTGCCTATGCACCGCCATGGAACACCGATCACTTTAAATGACCTCATTTATTCCATTATTCCCAATTTAAACAGTGCTGAAAAGTTAGTTTTCGCTACGCTTGAGAGCTTGATTGAAACGGCTTCCAACCCTTTGGACATTCTTAAGCGCACCGATCAACGTCAGGCGTTTGGTCTGGAAGTTCATCGTATACGCATTAACCTGGAGCACCTGCTCGACCGTTACCGAACCGAGCTAGAAGCCGTACTACGCAGCGAAGGTGAGCATACCGGCCCGGTACTAGACCCTGACCCTCAAGAAGCAGATGCCATTCGCAGTGCTGTGGATATTTATATTCAAGTATGCGCTTTTCAACGCGGCGAGCGTTCCAGCCCCGTGCCTCTGCGAGAATCTACGCCGCGTAAACGGCCATAGCGTAACATTCACAACATGGCATCAACATTGCTTGTATAATGTGGCAATTCTGACTTTCAGGGTTACCCCCTTGAAAGCAAGCAGCCTGCCTATCCGGCGCTGGCTGTAGACACATTAGGAGATATACCATGTCTGCCTCACCTGTCACATTGATGGTGGCTCGTCGCGTTGAGCACGGCCGCTACTCCGATTTTAATCGTTGGCTTAATGAAGGGCGCGAACTGGCGGCCGATTTTTCTGGCTACCTCGGCTCCGGCGTATTGGCGCCACCGGCTGACGACGATGAATACCAGATTATTTTCCGCTTTAGCAGCAGCGAAACCTTAGCCGCTTGGGAGCACTCTGCCTCACGCCATGCGTGGTTAGCGCGCGGTAAAGGCCTGTATGAGGCGCCCCATGAACACCGGGCTACTGGGCTGGATGCGTGGTTTCAAACCGGTAGCAGCGCACCGCCGCGCTGGAAACAGGCCGTTGCTGTCTGGTTGGCTTTCTTTCCTATCTCGCTAATTTTTCAGCTTGTATTTGGTGGCGTCCTGGCCGATTGGGCGCTGCTGCCGCGGGTAGTGGTGAGTACCCTAATGCTGACGCCAGTGATGGTATTTGTGTTTATTCCGCTCTCTATGCGTTTGCTCGCGCCCTGGCTGCAAGGTAAATGGTCACCGTTGGATCTGCTGGCACGTTGGCGCCACGCGCACCGATCATAACGCACCTAATTAATAGTTGCTTTTGACGCAGCGTTGATACTGATGCTCCTATGATGATGGGCTATATGGTACTAAGCTTAATGTGCCGTTAGAAAAGGAATAAGTGTCGCCAGTGCAATGCTGGCGCGCAACTCAGCCCCACGGAGAGTTTATGATCCACGTTCACCATCTGGAAAAGTCTCGTTCGCACCGCATCCTATGGCTACTTGAAGCCCTGGAGCTGGAGTACGAGTTGGTGGTTTACCAACGCGATGGCAAAACCCAGCAAGCGCCAGATTCGCTGAAAAAAATTCATCCGCTGGGTAAATCACCGGTGATTACCGACGGCGATTTTACCGTGGCCGAATCGGGCGCCATCATTGATTACCTGTTGCAGCGCTATGGGCAGGGGCGCTGTCAGCCTTCAATCGATGATGTGAATGCGTGGGTGGATTACCGCTACTGGCTGCACTATGCCGAAGGGTCGTTAATGCCACTGCTGGTGATGCAGCTTGTGTTTAGTCAAATTCCCAAACAGTCGCCCTGGCTGATTAAGCCACTGGCAAAGGGGATTAGTGATACGGTAAGCAAGCGCTTCTTAGCACCGCAGCTCAAGCAGCACCTTAACTTTATTAACCAACATCTGTTGGCGCAGGGGAATTTTGCCGGGCCGTGGCCAAGCGGTGCTGATATTCAAATGAGTTTCCCGCTACAGGCAGTGGCCGCCGTGCAGTCGTTGGAAAAGTATCCAGCCATCGCTGCGTTTGTGTCACGTATTGAAAAAGACGCTGCCTGGCAGCGAGTGGTCGAGCGGGCGGGCCCGCTTACCATGCCTGGCCAGTGAACAGCCACCATGTACTATTTTACCGCGTCTGCAGCTTTTCCAGTGGAGCTGTTGGGCAGTATTGACGACTACTTGGGGCGTTGGGGTATCGTCTTGCTGCTTGTGTTCCTTCTTTTGGCGCTGCTGGGCAACCTGTTGCTCAAGCGGCGCATGCGACATAACCGGGCGCTACTCCAGACCAACAAAGAGATGCTGGCGACTATCCTGGATAGCGTCGATGCCTTTATCTATATCAAATCCCCTTCCTTAGAGTATCAATACGTTAATCGTCGCATTAGCGACCTATTTGGCCTGCCTGCCGAAAAAATAATCGGTAAGCGCGATGAGGTGTTTTTCGATGCCGGGAGCGCCGCTGAAATCAAGCAGGTTGATCGCAGCGTATTAGAGTCGGGTATGAAAGTAACGGTGGAGGAGAGCAATGTCTTGCAGGGCGAAAGCAGGGTAAGAACGTTCTTATCGATTAAAATGCCGCTCTCCATGTCACCCGGTGCAGCCCCCTGCCTGTGCGGTATCTCGACTGAACTGACTGACTACCTGGAAATGCAGTCGCGCACCCACTACCTGGCTTTTTATGACTCGCTGACAGGGCTTCCCAACCGGCGGCTACTGATGGATTCCCTAACGGCCGCTATTGAGCACGAGGAGTGGGCTGCGTCCTATAGTGCGGTAATGGTGATCGACCTGGATAATTTCCGCTTAGTGAATGACATTCAGGGCCATGAGAGTGGCGATCAGCTATTGATCAGCGTTGCTGAACAGCTACGTCAGCGGCTAGATGCAGAGGAAACCTTGGCTCGCTTTAGTAGTGATGAGTTTGTTGTGCTGATCAATAACTTGGGCGAACAACAGCCGAACGCTGCACTAAAAGCCGAGCGCGTGGCGCGTCAACTGCTAGAAACGATTGCGCAATTAAGAAACAGCCATTCATTACCGATCAGTGCCAGTATTGGTATTTCACTGTTTACGGGAGGGGGCGAACACAGCATGGATAGCGTGCTGCAACAGGCTGATATGGCGTTGCAGAAGGCGAAAATCACGGGCGGCAATACGCTGTGTTTTTTCAACACAGAGATGCAGACCAGCGTATTGGAGCGGGCCAGTTTAGAAGCCGATTTACACCAGGCACTCGAGCGCAACGAACTGGCGCTCCACTATCAAGTGCAGGTCGACCATCAAGGCGTGACTACCGGCGTTGAGGCGTTGCTACGCTGGTATCATCCCCAGCGTGGCTGGGTATCCCCCGCGACGTTTATTCCGCTGGCGGAGGAGAACCGGCTGATTATCCCGATCGGTTACTGGGTGCTTAAGTCAGCCTGCGAGCAGCTAGCGAAGTGGTCCCATCAGCCGGCCTATGCGTCGTTAAGTATTTCCGTCAATGTGAGTTCAGTGCAGTTTCAACAGCCGGAGTTCGTGCGGGATGTTGAGGCACTATTAGCAGAAACCCAGGCACCGCCTAGTCGCTTGGTGCTCGAAGTCACCGAGAGTCTGTTAATGCACGAGCCGGTGAGAGTGCGCAGCACGATGTTGAAACTGCGTGCTAGGGGGATACGTTTTGCATTGGATGATTTTGGCACCGGCTACTCATCGCTGAGTTACCTGAAGCGCTTACCGTTGGACGAGTTGAAAATTGATCAATCGTTTATTCACGAGCTGCTGACCGATAAAACAGACGCCGCAATTGTCGATACCACGATTCTGCTTGCGGTGAGTTTAGGTTTAACCGTGGTCGCGGAAGGGGTGGAGAAAAAAGAGCAGCTTGACTGGCTGAGAGGTCACGGCTGCTACCGCTATCAAGGCTATCTATTTGGCCGCCCGACGCCCATTGAATATCTTTTCGAGACCTATTGAGGGGGAAAGCAAAACCCCTTTCCAGCACGCTGAAAAGGGGTAAAGAGTAGTACCTATCAATTTGTCTGGCTTAGCTGAAAAGCGCAAAGCTATCGGCGTTGAGCCACATATGCACCAAAATACTGGCGATGTAGCCGAGCAAAATAACCGGCGACCAGCGTAAGTGGCCCATAAACGTATAGGATCCCCTTGCCTGACCCATTACCGCCACACCGGCTGCGGAGCCTATCGATAGTAAGCTGCCCCCGACGCCAGCGGTTAAGGTAATCAGCAGCCACTGGCCATGGGACATATCGGGCTCCATGGTCAGCACCGCAAACATCACCGGGATGTTGTCCACCACGGCCGAAACAATGCCTAATACGATATTGGCCGCGGTCGCGTTCCAACCGGTATATAGCGCTTCTGACAGTAAGCCGAGATAGCCCATAAAACCCAGCCCACCAACGCACATAACGACGCCGTAGAAGAACAGCAATGTATCCCACTCGGCCCGCGCTACGCGGTTGAAGACGTCAAACGGCACTACGCTACCCAATTGCTCAAGCTTCTTGTTGTCGCCGCGGCGACTATAGCGCTCGCGCTTGCGTTCCAAGGAGCGGGGCAGGCTGCGGCGCAGGTAGTAACCGAAGAACTGCAAGTAGCCAAGGCCGGTCATCATGCCTAACACCGGGGGGAGATGGAGCACCACGTGACACAGTACGGCGGTGACAATCGTTAGTAAAAACAGCAGCACAATGCGCCGGGCGCCACGTTTCATCCACACATCTTCATAAACGCTTTCGGGTTTTTCATCCTTGATAAACAGACTCATGATGCATGCTGGAATCAGGAAGTTGACCAGGGCGGGGAAGAACAGAATGAAGAACTCCTGGAACTCCACCATGCCCGCTTGCCATACCATTAGGGTGGTGATGTCGCCAAACGGACTAAACGCGCCCCCGGCGTTGGCGGCAACGACGATATTGATACAGGCCAGGTTAATATAGCGCTGGTTGCCTTCGGCCACTTTTGTCACCACCGCACACATCAACAGCGCGGTGGTGAGGTTGTCGGCGATGGGGGATAACACAAAGGCGAGACCGCCGGTCAGCCAAAAAAGCGTTCGGTAGTTAAAGCCCTTGCGCAGCATCCAGGAACGCAACGCATCAAAGACACGGCGCTCTTCCATGGCGTTGATGTAGGTCATGGCCACCAGCAAGAACAGCATCAGCTCGGTGAACTCCAAAAGCGTGACGCGGAAAGCGTACTCAGACGCGTCCGACATGCCGTTTTGGACATACACCCAGCCGATGAGGCTCCAGATGATACCGGCCGCCACCAACACCGGCTTAGACTTGCGCATATGGATCTTTTCTTCCGCCATGACTAATGCATACGCCAGGACGAAAATCGCAACAGCAAAAAAGCCAACGGTAGACGTCGTTAGATCTAATTCACCGGTCACTGCAAAAGCATTGGGACTTGCGCCTAATAGTAAGGCCGCTAACAAAAAAAGCCAGCGACGATATAATCGTGGCTGGCGAGAGGGTTGGCACAACGTAGGCATGTGACGTTCTTCCTCATGGTTAAGTTGTCAGGAGTGGTGTAAAAACGCCCTTATTTTATCAGTCTATATTGCGCCGCAATACCTTATTAAAACGAACGAAAGTAGTTCTTCTTAAGGGAATAGCATCTTTTTTTAGTAAATTAATCTTTTAGGTAATGGTAAATCGTGCAGTAATAGTTTTATAAAAAAGTTAATAGCGGTTTAAAAATTATACTATTGACGCATAGCATTGTTGAATAAGATTCAGAGTCTATATCTTTTTAAGCTAATATTAGATGTCAATAAAACACTCTGGCGGGCATGGGGAGGGCGACCGCGGAGAGTGCCTGTCGGAGGACAGTCGTGCTATTTTAATGCGCGCCACGCTCTCAGCTTGGTCATATAACAACTGGGTAAGATAAAAACGAGGCCGATTAGAAGCGGCCGCTGGATACGTCGAGGAATATAACGATGCGCAATCCCTTTCGCTCCCTACACCGCACGCTTTTTGTCTCGGCTGCTACGTTAGTGCTGACAAGTGCCGCCTTCTCCGCCCACGCAGAAACCCGTGTAACCTATAAATCGGCTTCAGCGGGTACCGCCTATTATCAAATGGGTGTAGAGCTCTCAGAAGCGATCCGTCAGGGAACCGATGACGCTATCATCCTCACTCTGGAAGAGAGCCAGGGCTCGGTGCAAAACGTGATGGAGGTCATGGCTCGCCAAGGCAATTATGTATTTACCACGCCGCCTGCGTTAGTCGCTCAGGCCATGGGCGGCGAGGGCGCCTTTGCCGAGCGGCAGAGTCCGCGTTTTCAAGAGATTCGAGGCCTGTTTCCGATTCCCTCTATCACCATGCACTTTGTGTTAGCGGGTGACGAAGGCGTGACTGATATTTCCGCACTGGAAGGTAAGCACTTATTGATTGGCCGCGGCACCTTTGGTGCCCGTGAGGCGGCCCGTTACCTGGAACTGTTTGGTCTGGAAGAGAGCGTGCAAATTGCCGATGCGGCGATTGGCAGCGGCCCCGATGCACTTAAAAACGGTCAAATTGATGGTTTTGTAACCGCTAGCTCTTTCCCCTCGCCCAACGTCATTGAGACAGCGGCCAGCATGCCTGTGACCTTGATTAGCCTCACCGATGAGCAGATCGAACAGATTGGTGCGCCGCGCCAAACGATACCCGGCGGCACCTACCCCGGGGTGGCTCAAGACGTCGAAACCACGTCGCTACCGGTGATTGCCTACACCACAACGGCTATGGATGACGACACTGCCTATACGCTAACCAAGACGTTTTGGGAGCGCCGCGATGCCATGGCCGAAGAGGCTGCCTGGTGGGGCAGTATTAGCCCCGATATGTTGGAAAACATGACCGGCACGCTCCACCCTGGGGCGCTGCGTTACTACCAAGAAGCGCAGATTGCGGTGCCTGACGCGCTGCGTTAGTGGCTTTCTCCCCACCTCCACCTTTCATCTTCCCGCTGCCACGGTGCCTGCGCTGTGGCAGTCCTGTATTGATGCAGTACTGATAGGCAACAAGGCATGCGTGTTTTTACCTCTTCGCAAGCGGCGACCCCTGAGGATGATCGTTCATTAGCGCCTGGCTGGATGGCGTTAGGCGCGGTCAGTGTAATGTTCCATCTTGGCTTGATTTTTTATGGCTTAACACCTGCGCTGGTCAGCCGACCGCTGCATATGGCGCTGCTATTGCCTTGGGTGCTGGTCTATATGGCCAATACGCCAGCGCAGCGAGTCAGCGGCTGGCTGCTGACGGTATTGGGTGCTGCCGCGTGTGGCTATATCGCATTTAACGAAGCTGCGCTAGCCAACCAGTACGGCTTTATTGATACCCATCTACAGATGGGCATTGGCCTGTTTTTGATGGCTTTAGCGCTTGAGGCTGCCCGTCGAGCCATCGGTTGGCCTCTGCCGCTGGTGGCCTTGCTGGCGTTGATGTATGGCGCCTTCGGCCAATATATTCCTGGCGCTTTTGGTCATCCTGGGCTGCCGCTGGCCAGTATGGTGGGTACGCTAACGATTGCCGAAGGCGGATTATGGGGGTCGCTGACGGGGGTAAGCGTCAGCGTGGTGGCGATTTTTGTGATTTTTGGTGCGGTGCTCAATGCGGGAGAGGCGGGCCAGGGCTTTATGAACCTGGCCAGTGCGGTGGCGGGGCGGCTCACTGGTGGGGCCGCTAAAGTGGCGGTGATTTCATCGGCGCTGATGGGCTCTATCTCCGGCTCGGCGTCTGCCAACGTCGCTTCCACTGGGGCAATCACCATTCCCTCTATGGTGCGGCTGCGTTACCCTCGTTCGCTGGCAGGTGCGGTAGAGGCGGTTGCTTCCTCCGGTGGGCAAATTATGCCGCCGCTGATGGGCGCGGGAGCTTTTGTGATGGTTGAGCTGACCGGCACGCCGTATACGCAGATTATGGCCGCGGCGATGCTTCCAGCGGTGCTGTATTTTTTAACCGTCTGGGTAGGGATTAATGCCTATGCGACCCGGCATGATCTAAAGCCTGTGGCCGAAAGTGAGCGCCCCGGCGTAAAAGAGGTAGTGATTACCTCGCTGTTTTTCGCCATCCCCTTTGTCCTGCTGTTAGAACGTATCTTTAACGGCGGTTTTACTCCCCAGTACGCCGCCAGCATTGCGATTTTCGCCGGTATTGCGCTGCTCTTCTTTAACGTGATGCTGCGTTTTTCGCTCCCCGGCTTTGCTAACCGTTTATCCGACGCAGTGGTCACCGCTGGGCGTCAGATTGCCGTCATTGGTTCCATTATTCTGTGTGCTTCACTGGTGGTCGGCGTGCTGTCGTTGACAGGATTGGGCGTCAAGATCACCTCGGGCATTTTATCGCTCTCCAATGACATGCTCTGGCCAGCCTTGCTACTCACAGCGCTCGCCTGCTTGATTTTAGGCATGGAGGTGCCCACCACCGCCGCCTATGTGATTTGTGTCTCTGTCGCTGGGCCTGCCCTGACCTCGCTAGGTTTGGAACCGCTTTTGGCGCATCTGTTTGTATTTTGGTACGCGCTGCTCTCGACGATCACGCCGCCGGTGTGTGGCGGCGTGTTTATCGCTGCGGGCATGGTGGGGGAGAATTGGCTAAAAGTCGCATTCAAAGCCATGGCGTTAGGAATAGGGTTGTATATTATTCCTCTAGCCATGGTGGCCAACCCAGAGATGATTCAGCTGGCCTTTAACCCTTTCGGCGCCTTGTTGGATGCGCTGAAAGTGGCGATTGGTTTAGGTGCTATCTCTTACGGAGTTATTGCGCGAAAAGCGCTGTGGCAGCGGGGTGGATTGATCCTGGGAGGAACTATTCTGATCTTTGTAGTTTAGCCCCGTTGTTTAACCGTCAGCGTCTAGCCGTAGCGGCGAAGAGGCGGGTAGTGGGATGGTGGCAAACATTACCCAGGTATCTAGCGCAGGCCCCAGTGACTGCACCAAACGCAGTTGCTCGGGGGCTTGCCCTAGCACCTCTTCAGCGCAAATGCCCGCCTCAAAACGTCCTGCCAGAAGCCCTTCTGCCACCGCCACTGTGGTGGGGGTGTCTATGATCTCTGTATAGGCCGTTAAGTCGGTGTAGTAGCGGGTCGCTGGTTGTAGCGCTACTTGGGTGGGGCTAACGGAGGTGCGCTGGGCGATCAGCGCCAGCGGCTTGCTACCGGCAATAAACGTATCCACAGGGTAAGCGCGATGCATATAGCGGCCGACGCAATCGCTATGGGCAAAATGCGCGGTACACTGCAACACATGGCTCACTTGGTCATTGATCAGTGCGTGGAAGGCATCTTCAAAGCGGGTAAATAACGTAATGCTGCCTTCTCCTGAGCAGCGCATTTTGAGATAGCGCTTGGCAATCAGCTCATGGTTATTGCCACTAGGCCCCAAAGTTGCAATGTGCACGATGACTTTTCTCCGCGATAAACAATCAAGTCGTTGAGCCAAAACGATGGGCTTTTGGCTCAACGCACTCAACGGTTAGATCATCTCAAAAGATCGTAAAGCTCAACGCTATATATGCGGCATAGCCTGCGAGCATCACGGCGCCCTCCCAGCGCGACAGGCGCATACCGGTATACAAAAACAGCACCAGTATGCCCGCGGCTCCCAGCATTACCCACTGGTCAAATAGGGCCACCCGCGGCGCAAGGGGCAGCGGCTGTAAAAACGCGGAGATACCCAGAATGCCAAGCAGGTTAAAAATATTGCTGCCCAGAATATTCCCGACGGCAACATCCGCATGGCGGCGTAACGCAGCAATTACCGATACGGCCATCTCCGGCAGGGAGGTGCCGACGGCGACGATGGTTAAACCGATGACTGCTTCGGAAATGCCCATGGCCTGGGCCAACCCAATGGCGCCATATAGGAGTAGCTGGGATCCGCCAATCAGCATACCCAAACCAACCACTAACGCTACGGCGATCATCCAGCCTGTCGTGGGGAGTTTGGTCATCTCCTCCGCTTCTGAGGCGTGCATTTCAGCCGCGGGGATGTGCTGACGGCTTTCACTTAAGTAGGCCCAAACAAGATAGCCAACCAGGCCCGCTATAAAAATTGCTGCATCGACACGACCCAGTGCACCGCCGAAGGAAAGCCCAATAAACAGCAGGCTGGCCAACACCACGACCAGCCCATCCCGGCGCAGCGCTAAAGGCTGAACCACCATTGGGCAGATAACCGCGCATAGGCCTAGAATCAATAAGATATTGCCGATATTGCTGCCCACAATGTTACCAACCGCAATGTCAGGCTGCTGGTTAATTGCGGCATCAATCGAGACGACAAGCTCAGGGGCCGAGGTGCCAAAACCCACCACCACCAACCCTGTTAACAGTGGCGAGACGCCAGCTCTTCGTGCGCCAGCCACCGCGCCGCGGATAAGTGATTCCCCACCGAGGGTCAACAGGGCGATACCTGCCAACAAACTAAGTCCATATAGCATGCTAAAACCTCTTCCAAAGTGCTCGCCAGGTCGCGAATGACGCGGGTTTCACCGGGCAAGCCAAGCGCGCTAGGCGGACGAATTAGTAGTGCCTAGCTCACTGGCAAGATTACGACTTTTTTGGGGAGTTTGCGCGGTTTTAAAGTGGCTATAAGTGGCAGAACAACAAAATAAAAAACATAAAGGCTTTGACCTGCTGTTGACTACGTGACAGGATGTGCGCAGTTAGTAAGTTAGCAAGCAAGCATGGTTCCAGAAACATTCGAATTCTTTCGGTAGTCTGTAATTGTATTCCTTGTTCTACTCACTATTTATCTGGGTAATACCAGGATTTCTACAATTCGCGACTTGCGAAAAGGATTTAATATCATGGCAACTGGCACAGTTAAGTGGTTCAACGATTCTAAAGGCTTCGGTTTCATTGCTCCTTCTGACGGCAGCGATGACGTTTTTGCTCATTTTTCTGAAATTCAGTCTGATGGCTTCAAAACTCTGCCTGAAGGCGCTAACGTCTCTTTTGACGTTACCCAAGGTCAGAAAGGCCTTCAAGCTTCAAACATTAAGCTGCTTTCTTAATCCTAGCGATTATTTAAGTTCTCGAATCGTTTAGATTCGATGATCGGGCCCCGCTTAGGCGGGGCCCGATGCGTTTGTGCCTGCCAAAAAATATTTCCCATTAAGCACAGCTGCGCCTGCTATAAGAGCAGCAAAAGCTCTGCGATCAATTCCTTAGTTTTATAGGGTTTATTCGAGGAATGTAAAAACGAGCTTGATTGATTGGTATGTTATATTGTATCTTTTTGGCGACTTGTTTCACGAGCAGCCAAAGGAAAAACGAATATGACACCATTGCCACTTAAGGCCGCCAGCGCGTTTGTATTGAGTGCCCTGATACTGACGGGCGTTCAAGGCGTTAGCGCCAGCGATCATGGCCATGAGCATGATCACGACCATACTCATAGCGACCACGACCACGACCACGACCACGACCACGACCACGACCACGACCACGACCACGATAGCGATATCTATTCAGGCTATTTTGATGATGAGCAGGTTGAGGATCGTGCGCTTTCAGATTGGGAAGGCGATTGGCAGTCCGTTTATCCCTACCTGCAGGATGGCACGCTTGACGAAGTGTTTGCGCATAAAGCAGAAAATGGTGACAAGACGGCCGAAGAGTACAAAGCGTATTACGATACCGGTTACCAAACGGATGTAGAGCGTATCGTCATTGACGGCAATAGCGTCACCTTCGTTGAAAGTGGCGAAGAGAGATCAGGCGAATACCAATACGACGGCTATGAAATTCTAACTTACCAAGCAGGTAACCGAGGTGTGCGGTTTATCTATGAGCTTGAAGAAGCGTCTGAAGACCTGCCTAAATATATCCAATTTAGCGACCACAGTATTTACCCCACTGATGCGCATCACTACCATCTCTACTGGGGTGATGATCGCCAAGCGTTATTAGAGGAAGTCACCCACTGGCCGACGTATTACCCATCCGAGCTGAGCGGTGAGGAAATCGTTGAAGAAATGATTTCGCATTAAGCCGCACTGATTGATACGAAAAAACTCCGTCCATTAGGTTCGTATCACGCTATACGTGCAGGTTAAAAAGCGCTGGCTAGATGCCAGCGCTTTGCTTTTTAAGCCACCTTTATCGAGGCTAAACTGGATTTAGCTGCGCCTATTGCCCCCTCTCAGCGGATATGATTTTATTGCTAAATAAATTTAACTCAGGCGCTTGGCGCTCTCGACCGGGCAGAGCATAAGGGGCTAGCCGAAAAAAGCGCGAAGGGAATATAGGAGCGGGTATGGCCACCTATACGCTTTATGACAAAGATGGCAATGAGCTTATCCACAACGATTTACAAAAAAAGCTGGAGTGGTGTAAGGACGGGGAGCGCTTGGAGACGCGTTTTCTAACGCTATACGGCGAAAAGCTGGGGTTGAGGCTGAATGAGGAGAAGGTAAGCGACCCAACTGTGCCCGATTTTATTCACACTGAATCAGGCAGATACGTTGACCTTAAAAGCCAAACGACGCCCTTTTTTCAGTCACACAAGTATGGCGTCGATCCTCAATACGCGGTGACATTAAATAAAATCGATGTGGATAGGTACTATCAGTTATACCCCGGCATTATCGTTCTTTATCATGTGAACTGGATAGCGGTAAAGATGGTAAGTGGTTATGGGAAAACAACGGAAGTAAAGGCAATGGAAGGAATTTGGGCGGCCACTATCAATAAAATAAAAGCTATGTGTACACCTGAAAATCTCCATGCGTATTTACAGCGCACTAACGACAAGCAGGGTAATGCACGAGATAGCTATGTGCTGAACTTAAAGCATCATTACTTCAAAGTCATCGATGATGATAAGCAGAGCTTAAAGCGGCTAAATTGAGCCAGCAATAGAGCTATAAGTTCATCAGTGGGTTAGACAAACAATGGGCCCGGTGCAATGTGAGTATGTGCTCATTCCCCTGCTATATTCCATACCTGCTTCAGTCGTTCGACCGTATGCGACCACTTAGGCGTGGTGGGCTTACAGACCGTGTTCTGGTTGCCGAATAAACCCACTTCGCTGAACGCATCGCTGCGCTCTACCGTATAAAGCCAGCGCACTGGTACCAAGTACTCGGCGCTCTCTTCTTCGTCATCAAGGACTCGATAAAGGTGTGGGTACTCGCTAGCCGAAGCAAGTTCTAGCAGCGTTTTGGCGCCGCTTGCCGTTTCAAAATGATATTCCGTGGCACGACAGCGCTCGCCAATTACCTCGCCGACCCCTACATAGCCCGTTTTGGGAATGTTGACCCACACAAGGTCTCCTTCTGAGAGCATTGAAAGGGTCTTGGAATACCAAGCAGCGCCACCACCTGCAATAAAGCCAAGTCGCCGCGCTAGCTCCCAAGGCCTATCATCGCCAAATGACGCATAGAACTCACCGTTCCAGGGCTCTTTATTGGCTTTTCGGGCTACCGGTTTAGGCGGCTCGTCGGGGTCGATCATCCAGGCACGACTGAGATAGCGGTTGCCATTATCCTCAAACGCATTAAAGAACATGGCGTTAATCGATAGCTGAGCAAACTCATTTAGATAGTTAATAATCCGCTCGCTACTGGCATCTAGCTGCGTAGCGACCACCACCATTTGGTGGCTTTCATTGAGCGTGACACCGTCTAGCGAGATACCAAATCTGGCCTCGAAAGCATCATCGAGCGTGGCATAGGAGCGCGCATAGCGCTCGGCAAACTGCTGGTAAATATCGATCAACTGATAGTCGGCTAGCGTCACTATCCAAGAAGCGTAATCAATAGCTTGAGCCACCACGTCACGCGGAGTCTTATCGCGCTTCAGCTCAATCACGATGACGGTGCCATTGGCATCCACAGCAAGAAGATCAATCAACTTGTCGAAGCCAGTGCGCACCTGGCGGCCAATCAGTAGCCAGTCCCGATTCAGGATCGAAACATCCTGCATAATCTGTTCTTCCAGCAGGCTCTCATCCGCCAGCCCTGTCGGGCGTAGCTTTTGCGGTAGTGCGCCAGGAGTGCTCGCGAGTTTCCAAATGCCTTGCTCAATGGCCATGTTAATTCGCTACCTTATAGGTTTTAAAAGTGTTGTATTTCGAAACGTGAGGGCCTAGTATTTATCTCAACACGACCCCGGCCTCTTGGTTGCTTGCAACCTACGCTGGGGTTTTTATTTTTTTCTACCACCACTCTCTCCAGTCCTGTGTTATCCCCATCCCACTTAAATTCAACTTCTTTGATGAATTAAGCTCTGGAAATTGATCGAGGTGCTCAGCCAGTCGGTTGTGCCACTGGGTATTGGGACATATGGATTTAACCAGCATTCGGGTAATTGCTAGAAGCAGAAATGGTTTGAACCGGGTGTCTTCGTTACCAATAAATGAGTCACACCATGGGATCTCACCAGGCTTCGGCAACTTTGGTTTGGACGTGATATTTCGGTTCCACAACCGACTGTGATGCGCAACCAGATTTCGAAAGTAACTCAAGCTAAATAGCCAGCTTTTGAATACTTGCCAGTCATTTACTCCATAACGATTGGCAATAGCCAATTGGTCTTTCACATTCAGCATGCTGAACAGCTGGGAGATGGCGCCAAAATCCAACACCTCTACCGCGACCCATATCGGCAACTCATCACCGTGGTTGTCGTGGTGGTGCCGTACAAAATCTTCTTTAGAGCGAGCCACCAATCCTCTGTACTTGACCAGCCAAGCATCAAAGCAGGATTGTTGGCTGTCTTTACGGAAGGGGCGATTGGCAAAGCCTGGATGAAAATGAGCTTTGGTATTCTCCACGTGAGCGAAGGAACTGCGCTTGCCCAGCAAGTAAGATAAGTCCACCCGCGGAGAGATTTCTATTCGCTCCAATGCATCTGCCAAACATAAGCGCAATTGCTTGTCGAAAAGATACAAGCGCACTGCGTCCACGAAATGAGTGTCCTTATGAAACGCATCCATCGCTTTCGTGGAGAGCTTGCCGGTTCCACTATTTTGCTCCAGCTCGAACTTACGGAAGGGGTACCAGTAAGCACTTAGACGGTAGTAGCCCACACGCGCTAGGTAATCCAGAGCTGCAGCTTCATCAGTGACTACCATGCCCAGGGATTGGAGTAGCTCCAGTTGCTCGGGAAAAGATTTCCATGGCCTGCTGTAAACCATTAGCTCAGGGCTCCTTCCACGACGGCTTCAGCCAGCTGGCAGCGGGTTTCGCTGGCCTGGTGCAGGCGTTCCTTGAGCTGGTCGCAGAAGGTCATAAGCTCATCAAAGTTTTGGACGATGCGATGTTGCAATAAGTAGTAACTGATCCGTCCGGCGGTAAAGGTGTCCTCTTACCGAAACTGTGTTTGGACACCTCACTCAATCTGCTCCAGCGCAGGGGCAATGAACTTGTTACAAATATCGCGCTGAGGGTATTCTTATTCATAGCAGATCCTGCTCGTTTGGCGGGTTGGGCGTTTAAAGTCCAAGCTTACGATACTCAGCCGACTTAAGCATCCTGTACTAGTGTGGATTTGATATGGCTGATTTGGCAGGCGGCTATGAGGGTAAAAATCCTGGCAACACTGTGACTGTTAACGAGCCTGAGCGAGTATCCACCGAGTTCGGGTATATAAGTACAATGCGTATATTTCTGGCAAAGTGTATCGCAGAGATGGTTTTTTATAAATTTCAGATAATTACAGGTAGATGATTAGGTTATTTGTTGCCAGGAAGACACGTATAAACGCTAATAAACTGTTAAAGCTATCGGGCGTGGTAATTGGCTTGGGTATCGTTTCAGTGTTGCTTCTTGTGACTGTAATAACCTTTTGGTTCGCGCGCGTACCGTTCACATATGCTGATATGGATTTGAATCAAGATGGATGGTTAGGCATTTCCGAAGCAATGTACTTTTTTGACCATGGAACCAGGAAAGTCACCATTGAAGGTGAAGTCTGTACAGAGTACTACGCTCTCAAAGACGGCCTGCCTCTTAAGGTGGTTTGTGAAAACTAGCGGTTTTAATAATCGCAGGCACGGAGGCGGCTTTTCCATAGCGGCTTAGCCTCCATTCCAAAGCCACACATGATGAAGGTGTTATATCAATATCGCCTTAAAGCCCGCACTGGGCCGAAATTTGCCTTCGAAAAACGACCGTAGACTGGCACCTCGCACATTGCCGAAAAGATATGGGCCGTAAGTGAGCACATTGGTCAATGAGTCGGCATAAGGGGTAGGGCAATGAACTGACTAATCCGCTTTTGCTAAAATATAACTGAAAAATGTTGACCAAAAAGCTGACCACACTATGCCTAAACAGGCCCTTTTCAGCCCACAGGCACAAAAAAAGCACCCGTAGGTGCTTGATTTGTATAGTAAGGTGGTGGAGGCGGCGGGAATTGAACCCGCGTCCGCCAGCACGCGCCTATTGGCTCTACATGCTTAGATTCCGTCATTTAGTTTAGCGCGACTGACTCCGACGGTCAGGATTCAGCCACGCGAGTCTTCTAAAGTTTAGCGCTTGGCGAGAAGACACCACCAAACGCGATCCTATCAGCTTTAGCTCGTATCCCCGCAGTGATGAATAGGCACATCACCTTGGGGCCAGACAAGAAGCTAACAGTGTTTAAGCTGCTAGCGCGCCTTGAGCGTAGTTTTCGTCATTTGCGACTATTTTTTCGTGATGTGGGATTTACGAGATACATCACGCTCTCGGCATGCACCGCAAGGGTTGTCACCGGCGTCGAAACCATGTCGCCCCCTTATTTCAGGTGAGCATTCTAACGTGCTCACACCTGATTGACCAGTTATGCCTTGTTATGTTCCCGCATAATTCGACCTTTTTGGCGGCTCCAGTCGCGATCTTTTTCTGTCGCGCGTTTGTCATGCAGCTGTTTACCGGTCACCAGCGCCAGCTCGCACTTCACTTTATTGCGCTTCCAGTAAAGCTTAAGGGGCACACAGGTGTGGCCTTTGTCCTGGGTGATCGAAAAGATTTTGGCGATCTCTTTGCGATGCAGCAGCAGTTTGCGGGTGCGCGTCGGGTCAGCAATCTCGTGGGTGCTCGCGGTATTCAGCGGCATGATATGACTACCCAGCAAAAAGGCTTCGCCGTTACGAACCAAAATATAGGTATCGGTGAGCTGAGCCTTACCGGCGCGCAGGCTTTTCACTTCCCAGCCAGCCAGCGATAGCCCCGCCTCGAAGGTCTCATCGATATGATACTCAAACCGTGCCTTCTTGTTTTGGGCAATAACGCTGCTACCGGGGCCCTTACTGTTACCTTTCTTAGTGGCCATGGAACCTCATAATTAATCTGTCAGTGGCTTCCCCTTCGTTATTTGGGGAGGCGTGATACCATTTAGGGTCTGAAAAATGTTTCCCATGATACGCTTTGGGCACTGTGAAGTCAGCGGAGAGGTCAATGCCAACCGTCAATCGTTCCGCCTTAGTGCGGCACACCCCCCAGAAAATGTTCGATCTGGTTAACGACTTCGAACGCTACCCGGAGTTTTTGCCAGGCTGCCGCCAGGCGCGCTTGCTCGAACATGATGATGTACATCTGATCGGCGAAATGACCCTGGGTCGCGCCGGTGTCGAGCAAACCATTACCACTCGCAACGAACTTTTTGCGCCCGAGCGTATAGAGCTGTCGCTGGTAAAAGGGCCGTTCAAGCGGCTTAAAGGACGCTGGCTATTTATCCCCATGGGGGAGGATGCCTGCAAAGTGAGCCTAGAGATGGAGTTCGAGTTCGCCAACCGGCTGCTTGGTATGGCGTTCGGAAAACTCTTTCAGCAAATCGCTGGCCAGCTAGTCGATGCCTTCACCAAGCGCGCAAACGAGCTGTATGGGCGCTGAGGCGCTTACGGTTGAGGTAGCCTTTGCGTTGCCATCCAAACAGCGCATAGTGGCTCTGCGCGTGCCTGAGGGCACTACCGCACGTCAGGCCGTTGCCCTGGCCGATTTGCCCACGCTCTTTCCTGATGTGCCCGGCGAGACCTTTGCTCAAGCGCCGCTGGGCATCTTCGGTAAAGCGCTACGCGAACCCGATACCCATCTATTACGCGACGGGGATCGGGTCGAAGTCTACCGACCGTTGGCGATTGACCCCAAGGCCGCTCGCCTAGAGCGCGCTAAGCGCCAAGCGAGCGACCCGAAGCGTTAACCCGCTTTTAAAACTGCTGAACAGGCTGTGTGCCCTCGGGTGGCCGCGTCTGGGTGCTCTCTGTAGGGAGGGCATCCATTGGGTCAACGCCTTCCGTTGCGGGCCCCATGCTGCTCTCGCCTTCAAGCGGTAGCGCTTTGGATAGATCTCCCTCTTGCTCAATGTTCACCAAGCGACCCTGGGGATCGAAGGTGAGCGTTACGCGACGCTGCTCAACATCGCCATACGCTTTATCTAAACGGAACACATAATCCCACTGGCTGGCGTCAAAGGGCGCTTCCAGCAATGGCCTGCCCATTACGTAAGTAACCTGCTCTTGGGTCATGCCTGGTTGAAGCTGGCTGACCATCTCTTGAGTGACCAGGTTGCCTTGGGGGATATCGCGCTTGTACACGCCTACGTAGCTACAGCCGCTAATGACGGTAAGGGCAACGGAGAGCGTGATGATTTGAGTCAATTTTTGCATTTGGGCCTATTCTTCACTATCGTGGTTTCGGTTGATCATACCCGACCTAACCAGTTACTGCGAAGAGCGACCATGGCCGATCAGAACCATGAATTGCGCAAAGCCGGTCTAAAAGTGACCCTGCCGCGCGTCAAGATACTTCAAATTCTCGAAAATGTTTCGGGTCAGCACCACCTTAGCGCGGAAGAAGTGTACAAAACACTGATTGATGCGGGCGAAGATGTTGGCTTGGCAACCGTATACCGCGTATTGACTCAGTTCGAGTCAGCGGGCTTGGTAATTCGTCATAATTTCGACGGAGGCCATGCGGTATTCGAGATGACCCAAGAGGATCACCATGACCACATGGTGTGCCTTGAAAGCGGCGAAATCATTGAGTTCGTTGATGAAATCATTGAGCGCCGTCAGCAAGAAATCGCTGAAGAGCACGGCTACGAATTAGTGGATCATGCTCTGGTGCTCTATGTGCGTCCGCGCGGTTCCGACGTGACGCGACAGGACAGCGGGCCGACGAACAAGAAATAGCGTTCGTAGGTCGCCGTTAGTCGCAGACCGTGAATCGCGGTTCGAAATATAAGCGCCCCTGAGCCATTTGGCCGAATTCCTGGTTAACAGAAGCTGTTAACTGAATTCGCCAAGTGGTTCAGGGGCGTTTGTTTTGCTATCTGCAGGTGTGCTGTATAGCTATGCGCTATCGCCATGCACAGAGGCGGCGTAAGTCACCCGCTCAATCAGTGCGGCGGGCGCTGGCTGGCGTGCAGCATTTCCCGTGCGTGGGCGAGGGTTTGGTCAGAAAGCGTGACACCGCCCAGCATACGCGCCAGTTCGCTGATGCGCCCCTGCTCGTCGAGTAGCGCCATCTGGGTCAGCGTTGTATCGCGCTTCGCCTGTTTCTCGATATGCAGGTGCTGGTGCGCCTGTGCTGCCACCTGAGGGAGGTGGGTCACGGTCATGACCTGGCCGTTTTCGCCCAGTTTGCGCAGTAGTTGGCCAACGATCTCTGCGGTGGCCCCCGAGATACCCACATCCACTTCGTCAAACACCAGGCTGGGCACCGTTGAGTGCGTCGCCGCGACCACTTGAATCGCCAGACTAATCCGTGACAACTCACCGCCGGAGGCGACTTTGGTCAATGGGCGAGCGGGCTGGCCGGGGTTGGCGCTAATCAAAAACTGCACGCGATCAAGGCCTTCAGGGGAGGGCGCGTCTTTCGCGGTGACTTCCACTTCAAAATGAGCTTTGCCCATGGCCAAAAAGCCCAGCTGCTGCTGCACCTCTTTACCCAAGCGAAGCGCGGCTTTTTGACGGCTCTCGCTGAGTTTTTTTGCCCCTTGGCGGTAGCTCTCGCGTAGCTCGACAACCCGTGCACTGAGTGCCTCCAGGTCATTGCCACCCTCTTCTAGCTGCGCGACTTCCCGCTGTAGCTCAGCATGCAGGGCGCATAGCTCTTCAGGAGCAACGTGGTGCTTGCGGGCAATTCGATGGACGTCGGTCATTCGCTCTTCAACCCAGGCGAGCCGCTCAGGGTCTAATTCGGTGGTGCTGGCAAGGCGATTGAGTTCGCTGGAGGCCTCTTCCACTTGAATGCGCGCATCGCTCAGCATGGCAAGGGTGTTTGCCAGGGTGCCTTTGTCACTGCCTGGCAGCGCACTTAAGTGGGCGAACGCTTGGTTGAGCAAAGAGAGCGCGCCGCCCTCGTCGCTGGCGCAGCAGTCGGCGGCAAACTGGGTTTCGCGCAGGGTCTCTTCCGCGTGAGCCAGGGTGTGCTGCTCCTCTTCTAGCGTGGTTAATTCACCCTCCGCTAAACCGAGCTGATCCAGTTCTTCTACTTGGTAGCGCAGCAACTGCCTTTTGGCCTCAACTTCACTGCCTTCTTCGCTTAGCTTCTTCAACTGACGACGCGCGCTGCGCCACTCCCGGAACGTTTCGCCTAATTGAGCGGTGGCATCGTTTAGGCCAGCGTAATCATCTAGCAGGGCGAGGTGGGTCTCTTCACGCATCAGCGCATGGTGGGCATGCTGTCCATGAATCTGAATCAGCTGCTCGCCGAGGGATTTTAAGTCAGAGATAGTCGCGGGGTGGCCGTTAATCCACGCCTTGGAGCGGCCGTTGGCGGTGACCACGCGGCGCAGCAAGCACTCTTCTGCTGGGAGCTCCCGTGCCGTTAGCCACTCGACGGCGGCGGGCAGGTGCTGAATATCGAAACGTGCGGAGAGATCCGTACGCTCCCGGCCGTGGCGCACGCTTCCAGCGTCGGCACGCTCGCCCAGGCAGAGCCCAAGGGCGCCTAACAGGATCGATTTGCCCGCGCCGGTTTCCCCGGTAATCGCGGTCATACCGCCGGTCAAGTCGAGTTCCAAGTGATCGACAATGGCGAAATCTTGAATAGCTAGCTGAGTAAGCATGGCGCCTCCTGAGGCGATACAGCATAGAAGCTGGATACTTATCCAATAGTTGTTGATTTATACAGTAGTTAATAACTCACTTCAATGCACCTCTTGAGATGGAATTTATGGCCCCCATATAGCGTGCATGATCAGTCAAAGCTAGTGACTTAAAGCTTACTTCTTTGCGCGCCGCCCGCGTGGCCGCGCTCTACTTTTTAGGAGCACAACATGGCGAAAGAACCGCAAACACCAATGGACGATGAGCTGGCCCGCCACGAGCATGAAGCCGAAGGCGCTGAACAAGCGGCTGAGAAGGTCGCTGAAGAGCGCTTGATGGAGGGTGAGTTGGAAGGATTGATCAATGACGAAGAGGCGCTAGAAGACAGCGTCGACAACCCGGAAGCGGAAATGCTGGCAGCCCAAGTGGGCGAGTTAGAGCAGAGCTTGGCCGAAGCCAAGGATCAAGCCCTGCGCGCCGCCGCTGAAGCGCAAAACGTGCGCCGCCGTGCTGAGCAGGAGGCCGAGAAAGCGCGCAAGTTTGCTCTGGAAAAGTTCGTTAAAGAGCTGCTGCCGGTGGTGGATAGCCTGGAAAAAGCACTTGAGACCATGGAAGAGGGGGCATCGGAAGTTCACCGCGAAGGTGTCTCCATGACCTTGAAGATGCAGCTGGATGTGCTCAATAAGTTCGGCGTTGAAAGCATTGAGCCACACGGTGAGCCCTTCGACCCCCAGGTGCACGAAGCCATGACCATGGTGCCTAACCCGGATCTCGATCCGAACACCGTGATGGACGTTATGCAGAAAGGCTATTTGCTCAATGGACGCCTGGTGCGCCCGGCAATGGTTGTAGTGAGTAAAAAAGCCGATTAAGCCACTGGCGGCACAGAGTTTGAAATAAGAGTGTGAAAAAAGCCCTTGAAATGTCAGCGGCGGCCCCCAAATAAAGGGCAACCCCGCGGGGAAACCCGCAGACAAGCTTTAAAGACTAAATTTTCAGTTTTGTAACAACCGAATTCGAGGTATTGCTATGGGACGTATAATTGGTATCGACCTGGGCACCACTAACTCTTGTGTGGCCGTGCTCGATGGTGACAGCGCTAAAGTTATTGAAAACGCCGAAGGCGGCCGTACGACGCCGTCTATCATCGCTTATACCGATGATGGTGAAACGCTGGTCGGTCAGGCGGCTAAACGTCAGGCCGTTACTAACCCAGAAAACACCCTGTACGCCATCAAGCGTCTGATTGGCCGTCGCTTTAAAGACGACGTTGTCCAGAAAGACATCAAAATGGTGCCGTACAAAATCAGCGAAGCTGATAACGGTGACGCTTGGGTTGAAGTAAAAGGCAAAAAAATGGCACCGCCGCAGGTAAGCGCGGAAGTGCTGAAGAAAATGAAGAAGACCGCCGAAGACTACCTGGGCGAAGCGGTCACCGAAGCGGTCATTACCGTACCGGCCTACTTCAACGACAGCCAGCGTCAGGCGACCAAAGACGCCGGCCGCATTGCCGGTCTGGACGTTAAGCGCATTATTAACGAGCCAACCGCTGCCGCACTGGCCTACGGTATGGACAAGTCGCGCGGCGACAAAACCATCGCGGTCTATGACCTGGGTGGCGGTACCTTCGATATTTCGATCATCGAAATTGCCGATGTCGACGGTGAAACCCAGTTTGAAGTGTTGGCCACCAACGGTGACACCTTCCTGGGCGGCGAAGACTTTGACCTGGCGCTGATCAACTACCTGGTAGACCAGTTCAAGTCTGACAGCGGTATTGACCTGTCCGGCGACAACCTGGCCATGCAGCGTCTGAAAGAAGCCGCCGAGAAAGCCAAGATTGAGCTTTCCAGCGCCCAGCAGACCGATGTGAACCTGCCTTACATCACTGCCGACAACACTGGCCCGAAACACCTTAACGTTAAGGTGACTCGTGCCAAGCTGGAGTCGCTGGTGGAAGAGCTGGTTCAGCGTTCGCTCGAGCCGTGCAAAATGGCCCTGAAAGATGCAGGCCTATCTGCCTCTGAAATCGACGAAGTGATCCTGGTCGGTGGCCAGACACGGATGCCGATGGTGCAGAAGAAAGCCGCTGATTTCTTCGGCAAAGAAGCACGTAAAGACGTTAACCCGGACGAAGCGGTTGCCGTTGGTGCAGCGATTCAGGGCGGCGTACTGGGTGGCGATGTTAAAGACGTTCTGCTGCTTGACGTTACCCCGCTAACCCTGGGTATCGAAACCCTGGGTGGCGTGATGACGCCGCTGATCGACAAGAACACCACCATTCCGACCAAGAAGACACAAACCTTCTCAACGGCGGATGACAACCAGACAGCGGTGACCATTCACGCCGTACAGGGCGAGCGTAAGCAAGTATCGCAGAATAAGTCGCTGGGTCGCTTTGACCTCGCCGACATTCCGCCCGCGCCGCGTGGTGTGCCGCAGATCGAAGTCGCCTTCGACTTGGATGCCAACGGTATCCTGAACGTATCGGCGAAAGACAAGGCCACTGGCAAAGAGCAGTCGATTGTCATCAAGGCGTCTAGCGGTCTGTCCGAGGAAGAAGTCGAGCAGATGGTGCGTGATGCCGAAGCTCACGCCGAAGAGGACAAAAAGTTCGAAGAGCTGGTGCAACTGCGTAACCAAGCTGACGGCATGATTCACGCGACGCGTAAAACGTTGGAAGAAGCTGGCGACAAAGCGACTGACGACGAGAAGCAGGCGATTGAAACGGCCATCAGCGAGCTGGAAGAAGCGGTTAAAGGTGACGACGTCGATAACATTCAGAAGAAACTGGATGCACTGACCGAAGCCTCTGGCCAGCTAGCCCAGAAGATGTACGCCGAGCAGGCCGAAGCGGCTCAGCAAGAGGGCGGTGAAGGTGCCGAGAACGCGGGCACCAAGCCGGAAGAAGACGTGGTTGACGCCGAGTACGAAGAAGTCAACGACGATCAGAAAAAGCAGTAACATCCTCTTTCTGCCAAGGAAAGCGGTGACGCGGGAGCTTACTCCCGCGTTGCTGTTTCCGCGGCCAAGACGCACGTAGTTAAGTATCACGTAGTTAAATATACAGTTGAATACATGGCTAAATGTGCAGTTGAGTGCGTAGCTAACCAGGAGGCGTAGGGCCTATGTCCAAACGCGATTATTACGAAGTCCTGGGTGTCGAAAAAGGGGCCGATCAGAAAGAGATCAAGAAGGCCTATCGCCGTCTGGCGCAAAAATTCCACCCTGATCGAAACCCGGACGATACCAGCTCCGCGGAAAAATTCCGCGAAGTGTCCGAAGCGTATGAAGTGCTTAGCGACGGCGAAAAACGCGCTGCCTATGACCAGTTCGGCCATGCGGGCGTTGATGGCCAAGGTGGCGGCGGCGGCGGTTTCGGCGGTGCTGGCGCTGGTGATTTCAGCGACATTTTCGGCGATGTGTTTGGCGATATCTTTGGCGGAGGCGGTGGTCGCCGTCGTGGCCCCAATGCCCCGGCACGCGGTTCCGACCTGCGCTATAACTTAGAGCTGGATCTAGAGAATGCCGTTTCAGGCACCACGGTCGATATTCGCGTGCCGCGGCATATCGAGTGTGACCGTTGTGATGGCGGCGGCGCTGAGCCAGGCTCTTCTAAAGAGACCTGCCCGACCTGCCACGGTCACGGCCAAGTGCGTATGCAGCAAGGCTTCTTTGCCGTGCAGCAGACTTGCCCGACCTGTCATGGCTCTGGTCAGCACATTAAAGTGCCGTGCCATAAATGTAATGGCGAAGGTCGTGTACGTGAGACACGCACGCTGTCCGTCAAGATTCCGCCCGGCGTGGATACCGGCGACCGTATTCGCTTGAATGGCGAAGGCGAAAGCGGCGTGAACGGTGGCCCGCCTGGGGATCTGTATGTGCAGGTGGCGATCAAGCCGCACCACATCTTCCAGCGTGACGGCAAGCACCTGCAGTGCGATGTGCCGATCAACTTTGTTGATGCCGCGCTAGGTGGTGAGCTTGAAGTGCCCACGCTAGACGGCCGCGTGAAGCTGAAGATTCCGCCGGAAACCCAAACCGGCAAGCTGTTCCGCCTGCGCGGTAAAGGCGTCAAGCCAGTGCGCGGTGGTATGCCCGGCGATTTGCTGTGCAAGGTAGTGGTGGAAACCCCCGTCAAGCTCAACGACGAGCAGCGCGACCTACTGCGCCAGCTGCAACAGAGCTTCGACGACAGCAATAGCCACAACCACTCGCCGAAGAAAACCGGCTTCTTCGACAGCGTGAAGAGCTTCTTTGAAGATATGAAGCCGTAAGTCTGAGATAATGGTTAGCAGTTAGTTGTTTGGTTCAAAAACCCTCGGCTCGCCGGGGGTTTTTGCTATTTAGGGAATGATCCGCGCGATGGATAACCTTCAGGATAAACCCATAAAGGGAATTTTGCTCCGGGTAGCGTCAGGTGCCCTGTTCACCGGCATGCTGGTGTGCATTAAGGCAGTCAGTGACGAAGTGCCTGTGGGGCAGTCGATATTTTTCCGCTCGCTGTTTGCGCTGTTTCCGATCGTCATCTTTTTAATGATCCGCCGGGAATTTCCCAAGGCGCTGGCTACCCGCCGACCATTGGGCCATTTATTGCGCTCTGGATTGGGCGCGGCGGCGATGTTCTTCTCGTTTTCCGCCGTGGCGTTCTTGCCGGTGGCAGAGGCGACGCTCTTGGTACAGCTTGCACCGGTGTTTATGGCGATAGGCGGTGTGCTGCTGCTAGGTGAGAGGTTCTCATTTTATCGCGCTGGCGCTATTGTGCTGGCCCTTGCGGGTATGGCCGTGCTGGTCATTCCAGGGCTTAATTCAAGCGAAGGTGATGGGCGGCTGCTGGGGTATGTATTGGGTACGCTAGGGGCGATATTGACCGCTGGGGCGCTGCTTACCGTTCGGCGCATCTCGCGCACTGAAACCGCCGGCTCCATCGCCTTCTACTTTATCGTGGTGGCAGCGCTAGCCGGGCTGGCGACGCTGCCGCTGGGGTGGGCCTCGCTTAGTCACACCCAGTTTGCGCTTTTGGTGCTTTCGGGCCTGTTTGGTGGGGCGGGGCACATCGCCATGACGCTGGCATTTCGCTATGCCGAAGTCTCGCGGCTGGCTCCCTTTGAGTATGTGGCGCTCGTCTGGCCTGTGATCGCCGATTGGGTGCTGTTTGGAATCCCTGTCTCCAGCGGCTTCCTGCTCGCGCTACCGCTGATGTTAAGCGGGGTAGCGCTGGCGGCGATGGAGGGGCGGCGGCGTAGGTTAAGAGCGAGGGTTAAGGGCTAGATAGCCGCTTCGACGATAAGCTGCGGCTGGCCCTTCGAGCAGGGCTCGATACGCGCTGCTACCTGGTAGACCTGACGTAAAAGCTCTGGGGTAATCACCTCGGCGGTAGGGCCGCAGGCAATCAAGCGACCATTTTCGAGCATCATGGCGGCATCGGCAAAACGTAGTGCATGCCCCAGGTCATGGAGCGCCACCAGAATCAGCATCTGGCGCTCATCGGCTAACCGCCGCAGCACCGTCAACAGGCTAATTTGGCGGTTAAGGTCGAGTGCCGAGGTGGGCTCATCCAGCATCAGAATCTCGGGCTCTTGCACCAGGGCCTGGGCAGCGCTGACCAACTGGCGCTGGCCGCCGCTAAGGTCGCCAATATCCCGTTCGCCAAGGGGTGTAATGCTGAGTTCCTCCAGCGCGCGATCAACCTGCGCTAAATCCTCAGGCTGCACTTTTAATCCACGCCCCTGCATACGTGCCAAAAGCACTGATTCATAGACCGTCAGCACGGCCTTGGCGCCTGTGTCCTGGGGCATATAGCCCACGGGGCGCTCGGCGTTGGTGCCGCTAATAATCACCTCGCCTTCGCCTTTCAATAAGCCCAGTATGCGGCGAAAAAGTGTCGATTTACCCGCCGCATTGGGCCCTAGCAAGGCCACGACTTGCCCACCTTGAAAACAGGGGGTGGTGATATCTTCCAGAATAGGGCGACGCCCGTAGCGAGCGGATACACGGTTTAGTTGTAGGGTTACCATGAGGCCTTCTTGTGGTTAAGCACCAGAAATAGAAAGAAGGGAATGCCCACCAGCGAGGTGATAATGCCAATGGGAATAATGGTGCCGGGGATAATGATCTTGGAAATGACCGAGCCCACGGAGAGTATCAGCGCGCCGCACAGGGCCGAGCCGGGCAAAAAGAAGCGCTGATCTTCGCCCAGTAAAATGCGCGCAATATGCGGCCCCACCAAGCCGATAAAGCCAATGGTGCCCACGAACGCCACCGCGATGGCGGCAAGCAGTGACACCAGCACCAGCACTTCCAAACGCAGCGCGCGGGGATTGACGCCCATGCTCTCGGCCTTGGCGTCGCCCAGGCGCATGGCGGTCAGCGCCCAGCCATGCCGGGCAAGCAGCGGCATCGACAAAGCGAGAATGCTAAGGGCGATCCAGAACTTAGGCCAGGTGGCTTTGGTTAAGCTGCCCATCGTCCAAAACACCACTGCGGAGACTGCCTCCTGGCTGGCAAAGAACTGAATCAGCGCCATCAGCGAGTTGAAGATAAACACCATGGCGATGCCGAGCAGCACAATGGTCTCTACCGTCACGCCGCGCTTAAGGCTTAAGGCATGAATTAAAAACGCGGTGAACATGGCCATTACAAAGGCGTTGATGGGTACCACAAACTCAATGGCGGCTGGTACCAGCGCCACACCGAAGGCGAGACCCAAAGCAGCGCCAAAACTGGCCCCGGCGGAAATCCCCAGGGTAAACGGGCTGGCCAGCGGGTTGCTCAGAATGGTTTGCATCTGCGCCCCTGCCACCGACAGGCTGGCGCCCACCACTAGCGCCATCAGCGCCACCGGCATACGAATTTCCCACAGAATGACTCGCGCCTGCTGGCTAACGCTGTCTGGCGTAAACAGCGCTGCGATCACTTCACCCAGGCTATAGCGGGCAGGCCCCAGCGCCAGGTCAACGCAGAGGCTAAAAAACAGCGCTAAAACCAGTGCCACCAGTATCATCTGGCGGCGGAAAACCTGGCTATGGTAGAAGGCGCGACCCTGTGAAACATGCTCTGCTGCCGCAGTTTCTGGATGCCTGGTCTCTGAAAGTCTGGCTTCAGTGAGCTTCGTTTCAGTCGTCATGGAGCGAGATCCAATAGCCGGGTTCATAGTCGATGGGCAAGAAGCGCTCGTGGAGCTCTTCCATGGTGGCGTTGGGGTCTAGGTCGGCAAAGAGCTCAGGGTGGAACCACTTGGCTAACTGTTGCACGGCCACGAAGTAGTAGGGGCTGTTGTAAAACTGGTGCCAAATGGCGTGGAAATTGCCAGATTCAACGGCCTTAATGCCGGTCATCGCGGTGCGCTCGGTCAGCGCTTCCAGCTTGGCGTGGGCCTGCTGCATATCTGAACCAGGTCCTACGCCCACCCAATCGCCGCCCGGCACGTAGGCATCCCAGTTGCCGCCGGTGACAACCACATGGTCAGGATTGGCGGCAATAATCTGTTCAGGATTCAGGTTGCCGAAACTGTTAGGGATGATGCCCTCGGCAATATTGCTTCCACCAGCCAGAGTGACATAGTCGCCAAAGTTGGCGGGGCCAAAGCTCATGCAGCACTCATCGGAGTAGCCGCCGGCCCGGTCAATAAACACGCTGGGGCGCTCCGGGTTGGCCTCGGCGATGACATCGGTTACCCGTGCCAGCTGCGTCTCGGCAAACTCGATGAACTCTTCCGCCGCTTCTTCGTCGTCCATGATCTGGCCGATAATGCGCATGGAGGGAATGGTGTGCTCAAGCGGGTCTTCACGAAAGTCCACATAGATGATGGGAATGCCGAGTTGTGCCAGCTTGTCGTCGTAGGCGGCGTCTTCTGTGGCGGCCTTAGCCTCGATGTTCATCAGCACCACGTCAGGGTTAAGCGAGGCGGCCTGCTCTACGTCAAAAGTGCCGTCTTTAAAACCGCCAAAGGTGGGAATTTCCTCAATCTCGGGAAAGCGCTCCAGGTAGCGGGCATAGTTATCAGGATCCGCCTGAGAAAAGTCCTCGCGCCAACCGACCACGTGGGCGAATGGGGCGTCAGGTTCGAGTAAGCCGAGCAAATAAATTTGCCGCCCTTCGCCTAGAATAACCCGCTCGGCAGGGGCGTCCAGAGTGATTTCTCGGCCCGCGACATCAGTAACAGTGATAGCGTCAGCCATAGCAGTGGCGCCGCAAGCAAAGCTGATAAGCGTACCAAACAGGATTTTTAAGCGCGGAGAACTGAGCATTTTTTTAACTCGTTGGTCGATATTGATTAACAAGGCTGGCATCGCTGATGGGCTTTACAGTTTGATAGCACAGAGATGCAGTTGCTATTGTAACTGATTAGCGTTTGGGCGGCATTATTGGGGTGCTGCGCTTAATGGTCAACATGCTACGCTCTAGTTTTAGCATTTATTCTGCGGCGGTGGCTTCACGCATCTGGCTCTAAGCAGCAATGCGTTATTGGTGCATTGTTAGTTAGCAAGTACTTACATTTTTGGAGAGGCCGCTATGCCTTTATCTCGTGTTGAAATTGTCACGCCTTCCGCCGAGCGTTTGATTAATCGGCTCTGCAAGCACTGGGCGCATAAGTTGGAGGTCGAGCAAAGCGACCAGCAAGCCACCATTACGTTTGCTACCGGTACCTGCTTGATGGTGGCTGAGGCCGATAAGTTGGTGGTGGCCCTCGAAACCCTGGAAGAGGAGCATCTGGATGAACTGGAGGGGGTAGTCGAACGCCACTTGGTGCGTATGGCCGGTGATGAAGAGCTGGCGATTGTATGGGAGAACTAGGCAACGACTGGTCTGCTATAATCGCGCTGATTTTGAAAACATAAGTCTTATGCACTGAAACCGAGAGCGCAGGAGTTCGCATGACCCGAATTGCCATTGTAGGCGTGGCTGGCCGCATGGGCCGTACGTTGGTAAATGCTGTAGAGCAAGATGCTGAGGCGACGCTCGCTGGTGGGATTGTGGAGCCAGGCAGTTCCTTGGCGGGCGCTGATATTGGCGAGCTTGCTGGCGTAGGGAAGCGCGGCGTTGTTGCGGTTGATTCGCTCGCGTCGATTGTCGATGACTTTGATGTGCTAATCGACTTCACGGCTCCCCAGGTCACGCTGGGTAATCTGGCATTCTGCGCAGAGCACGGCAAGCGTATCGTGATTGGTACTACCGGCATGAGCGATGATGAGTTGGCTCAGCTCGATAGCTACCGTGACAAGGTTGCCATGGTGTTCGCGCCCAATATGAGCGTCGGGGTTAATTTGACCCTGAAGCTGCTCGAAACGGCTGCCAAAGCGCTGGGCGATGAAGGCTACGATATTGAAGTGATCGAGTCTCACCACCGCCATAAGGTTGATGCGCCTTCCGGTACTGCGATCAAAATGGGCGAAGTCATTGCCGACAGCCTGGGGCGTAACCTTAAAGAGCACGGCGTGTTCGAGCGAGTCGGGCAGTGCGGCCCACGCACCGACAAAGAGATCGGCTTTGCCACCGTGCGTGCGGGCGATATCGTGGGTGAACACACGGTAATGTTTGCCACCGAAGGCGAGCGCATCGAAATCACTCACAAGGCCTCCAGTCGAATGACCTTTGCCAAAGGCGCTGTGCGTGCGGCGCGCTGGGTCGCTGGCAAACAGAGCGGTCGTTACGATATGCAGGATGTGTTGGAACTAAGCTAGCCTGGGCGAGAAGGGGTGAGAGCCCCTTCTGGGCATCTAAACAGTGGGCCTTAAAACAGGCTGAGACTGGGCTGCGGTACCTTTTGCTGTCGCTCGAAGGCTTGGCTCCACTCGTAGTGAGATGTCTCCCGGTAGCGTGAGAATTTAAAATCTTCAGGCGGCGCCGTTGCTCTGTTGTCGAGCAGGTCTTTGATCAGCTTGCCTACCGCGTAACCCAAGCTGGCCGGTACGGCGTTGCCCACTTGTTTATATTGCTGTACTAGTGGCCCCGCCAACTGCCAGCCATCGGGAAATTCCTGGATTCGTTTGTACTCTTCTATGGATAAGGGCCGGTCTTCTTCTGGATGTGCCAGGTCTGTGGCGGGCATGGCGGGGTGGGTAACCAGGGTGGGAGAGGGTTTGTCCCAGCTTAGGCGCCTCAAAAAGCCTGTTTTGCCGCCGCCGGAAAAATAAGACTTTCCCAATGCTTCTTGCTGCATGGCGGTGGGTAACGCGCGCCAGTTCTGCCCGGCCTTTAGCTGCCGATAATACTTCAAGCGTTTTTCTGGAAAGTTAAGGTGGGTGTGGCTTTCCAGGCCAGCGACCGCGTCTTTAAAGGTTTTCCACCTGGGTAGCCCATGGCTGCCGTGCTCAGAGTGGGTTGGCTGCAAAAAGGGTGCCGCACTGCCATCACGTGAGCAGATGATGATGACTCTTTCACGGGTTTGCGGGGTGCCAAAATTCGCCGAGTTATACAGATTGAAGGTGCACGAGTAACCGGCTTTTCTGAGTAGGCACAGCACAAAATTAAGCGCCCCGCCTTTCATCTCGTCTAGCGAGAGGTCAGGGAAGCCAGGGCCACGTTGGCTATGTGGCCTGTGATCCATTGGGCATGAAAGCAGCCCGCGTACGTTCTCAATGACCAGAAAGCGTGGCTGTATCTCAATCGCCAGATCGATAAACTTTAGAAAGGCGTTGCCGCGATCATCATTGAACGCCTTGCGCTTGCCCGCAGTGCTGAACGCTTGGCAGGGCGGGCCGCCGACCATCAAGTCGACCCCCTCTGCCTCGAGCTGCGCCGCTGCTAAAATTTGTGCGGCTGAGTAGTCATTAATATCGCCGAGCAAGGCGGTGTTGGGGCGGTTAAGTAGAATCGTTTGGCGGCAATATTTGTCGAATTCGCAGGCTAGGCGGATATCGAACCCGGCTGCTTCGATGCCCAGGTCAAGCCCCATCGCGCCTGAAAAAAAACTCAAGGCAATGGGCTTGTCCGTATCGCCGGTAGCGTCAAAATAGGCCGGGTGATCTTTTGCGATATGCTGCTCTGCTGCTTGCTGGTAATGTTTGACGCTTTCGGCATCGACCACCCAAGTGCTGCCGATTCTTTCTGCCTTTAGCACCTGTTTCCGACACAGGGATCTTGCATGCTGAGGGCTTACCCCAAGCGTTAACGCGGCATCTTCAATGCTGATGTGGGTACTCAATCTTGTTTCCTTTGCGAAACCTGAGGCAGGTACCTATGGTCGACGCCTAGCGGGTTAGTGTCAATGTGCGCTTAAGGGGGTAGTCTTGGGTCAAGAATTCCTGTAACATTTCAAAAATTTTGGCCGGGTGGCCTGGAAATCTTAAACGGCGCGCTTGTTGCGTTGGCCAACCCAAAGCCTGCCTCCTCAGGGTTTGCTGCTATAAAGTGGCGGTGCTGTAAAGCGTAACGTCAGAAGCTAAGCGACTCAGAAAGGCATCGAACAACAAGCGGGATGAAACCGATTCTTTTTATCGGCTTCGTCCCGCTTTTTTACGACCCCAGTTTTACTAGTGATAGTTTTTATTAGCGATAGTGTTACGTCGCGGATAATCAAGAAATTGCTGAGCCTGCGCCCCACAGGCTCCCACCAGCATGGGAGGATCTTGTTTTGAATAACCCCGCATTGAGCAAACCCGCAATATTGGCCCTGGAAGATGGCAGCGTGTTCCACGGCATCGCCATTGGCGCGGACGGATTAACAAGCGGTGAGGTGGTGTTCAATACGGCCATGACCGGCTATCAAGAAATCCTCACCGACCCCTCCTACACCCGCCAAATCGTTACCCTCACCTATCCCCATATCGGCAATACCGGCATTAACGCTGAAGACGTTGAGTCAGCGTCTATTGCCGCAGCAGGCTTGGTGATTCGCGATCTACCGCTAATGGCCAGCAGCTTCCGCTCTGAGCAGTCGCTTTCAGACTACCTGAAAAGCCAGAACGTGCTGGGCATTGCCGATATCGATACCCGCCGCCTAACGCGTATTTTGCGTGACAAAGGTGCGCAGAACGGGGCGATTTTGGCGGGCGCTGATGCGGAAGGTGATGACGCGGTTACGCGGGCGCTGGAAGCCGCCAAGGCTTTCCCTGGCCTGAAAGGGATGGATCTGGCCAAAGAGGTGTCGTGTAAAGAGGCCTACGAGTGGTCGGAAGGTGAGTGGACGCTGGGTGAAGGCTACGCTGATGCTTCCAAAAGCGAGCGCCCCTATCATGTGGTGGCGTACGACTACGGCGTTAAATTCAACATCCTGCGCATGCTGGCCGCCCGCGGCTGCCGCCTGACGGTGGTGCCCGCGCAAACGCCTGCCGCTGAGGTGCTGGCGATGAATCCGGATGGCGTATTTTTAGCCAACGGCCCGGGTGACCCGGAACCCTGCGATTACGCCATTAAGGCGATTCAGGGCGTGCTGGAAACCGATATTCCGGTGTTTGGTATCTGCCTGGGCCACCAGCTGCTGGCGCTCGCCGCCGGTGCCAAAACGGTCAAAATGAGCCACGGCCACCACGGTGCCAACCACCCGGTGCAGGATCTGGATAGCGGCACCGTGATGATCACCAGCCAGAACCACGGCTTTGCGGCGGATGAAGCGACCCTGCCTGCTAACGTGCGCGCAACGCACCGTTCGTTGTTCGACGGCACCTTGCAGGGAATCGAGCTTACCGACCGCCCGGCGTTCAGCTTTCAAGGCCACCCGGAAGCGAGCCCTGGCCCGCGTGATGTGGCGCCGCTGTTTGATCGCTTCGTCGCTATGATGCAGGCACGCCGTTAACGCGTCCCTGGCATCATCGTATCGCCGTCTTTTGTCGCTCATCGTCACCATTTTTTGCGGGAACCGTTATGCCTAAGCGTACCGACATCAACAGTATTTTGATCATTGGCGCTGGCCCGATTGTGATCGGCCAGGCCTGCGAATTCGACTACTCCGGCGCCCAGGCGTGTAAAGCGCTGCGCGAGGAGGGTTACCGGGTTATTTTGGTTAACTCCAACCCTGCCACCATCATGACTGACCCGGCCATGGCCGATGCTACTTACATCGAGCCAATTACCTGGCAGACGGTGGAGAAGATTATCGAAGCCGAGCGCCCTGATGCCATTCTGCCGACGATGGGCGGTCAGACGGCGCTGAACTGCGCCCTCGAGCTGGAAAAGCACGGTGTGCTGGAGAAGTTCGGTGTCGAGATGATCGGTGCCAACGCCGATGCGATTAACATGGCTGAAGACCGCGATCTGTTCGATCAGGCCATGAAGCGCATTGGTTTAGAGTGCCCGAAAGCGAAAGTCGCCCACACCATGGATGAAGCCTGGGAGATTCAGGCTGAGCTGGGTTTCCCGACCATTATTCGTCCTTCCTATACCATGGGCGGCTCCGGCGGCGGCGTGGCGTATAACAAGGAAGAGTTCGAAGAGATCTGTACCCGCGGTTTTGAGCTTTCCAACAACCACGAGCTGCTCATCGATGAGTCGCTGCTGGGGTGGAAAGAGTACGAGATGGAAGTTGTGCGTGACAAAAACGACAACTGCATCATCGTCTGCGCGATTGAGAACTTCGACCCCATGGGTGTGCACACCGGCGACTCCATCACCGTGGCACCGGCGCAAACGCTGACTGATAAAGAGTATCAGATCATGCGTGACGCCAGCCTCGCGGTGCTGCGCGAGATTGGCGTAGAGACCGGTGGCTCTAACGTCCAGTTTGGTATGGATCCCAAAACCGGCCGTTTGGTGGTGATCGAGATGAACCCGCGAGTGTCGCGCTCCTCGGCGCTGGCCTCTAAAGCGACCGGTTTCCCGATTGCTAAAATCGCCGCGAAATTGGCGATCGGCTATACCCTGGACGAGCTGCAGAACGATATTACCGGTGGTCAAACGCCGGCATCGTTCGAGCCGTCTATCGATTACGTGGTCACCAAGATTCCGCGCTTCACCTTCGAGAAATTCCCCCAGGCTAATGATCGCCTGACCACCCAGATGAAGTCAGTGGGTGAGGTGATGGCGATTGGGCGTACTTTCCAGGAGTCGCTGCAGAAAGCCCTGCGTGGCCTGGAAACCGGTAACGATGGCCTTGATCCGATCATTACTGATTTCACGCCGGACAACATGGCGATTATTCAGGGTGAACTGCAGGCCGCCGGCGCTGAGCGTATTTTCTACGTGGCGGACGCCATCCGCTCAGGTATGAGCGTCGATGACGTCTTTGCCCTGACCAATATCGATCCCTGGTTCCTGGTGCAGTTGGAAGATTTGGTGCTGACTGAAAACGCCGTCGCCAAGCGTTCGCTGGCTGACTTCTCTGCTCGTGAGCTCTTTCAGCTTAAGCGCAAAGGTTTCGGCGATGCGCGCCTGGCCAAATTGCTGAATGTCAGCGAAAAAGAGTTCCGTCAAACCCGCCAGGCCGCCGGTATTCGCCCGGTTTATAAGCGTGTCGATACCTGTGCCGCCGAGTTTGCCTCGGACACCGCCTATATGTACTCCACCTACGAAGAGGAGTGCGAGGCGGATGTTTCTGACCGTCAGAAGATCATGGTGCTGGGTGGTGGTCCTAACCGGATCGGCCAGGGTATCGAGTTTGACTACTGCTGCGTTCACGCCGCCTTCGCCATGCGCGACGATGGCTACGAGACCATCATGGTCAACTGCAACCCGGAAACCGTCTCTACCGATTATGACACCTCTGATCGTCTCTACTTTGAGCCGGTAACGCTGGAAGATGTGCTCGAAATCGCCGATAAAGAGAAGCCGGTGGGCGTGATCGTCCAGTTCGGTGGTCAGACGCCGCTCAAACTGGCCCGTGAGCTAGAGGCTGCCGGTGTGCCGATCATTGGTACCACGCCGGATGCCATCGACCGCGCCGAAGACCGTGAACGCTTCCAGGTGATGATCGACAAGCTGGGCCTGAAGCAGCCGCCCAATGCCACGGCGCGCAGCTTTGCGGAAGCCTTCGATAAAGCCGAAGCGATTGGCTACCCGCTGGTGGTGCGCCCCAGCTACGTGCTGGGCGGCCGGGCCATGGAGATCGTCTACGACGCCTCCGAGCTTGAAAATTACATGACCCACGCGGTGAAAGTCTCCAACGACTCGCCGGTGCTGCTGGATCACTTTTTGAGTGCCGCAATCGAGATCGATATCGATGCAGTGTCGGATGGTCAGCAGGTAGTGATCGGCGGCATCATGCAGCACGTAGAGCAAGCGGGCGTTCACTCCGGCGACTCTGCCTGCGCGCTGCCACCATACTCCCTGCCTGCGGATGTGCAGGACGAGATGCGCCATCAGGTGAAGCAGATGGCGGTTGAGCTGGGCGTTAAAGGCTTAATGAACGTGCAGCTGGCCTGGCAGGATGGCGAGATCTATGTGATCGAGGTTAATCCCCGTGCTTCTCGTACGGTGCCCTTTGTGTCCAAGTGCATCGGCACCTCGCTGGCGCAGATTGCGGCCCGCTGCATGGCCGGTAAAACCCTGGCTGAGCAGGGCTTTGAGCAGGAAATCGTGCCGCACTTCTATAGTGTTAAAGAGGCCGTTTTCCCGTTCAACAAATTCCCCGGTGTCGACCCGATTCTGTCGCCGGAAATGAAGTCCACCGGCGAAGTGATGGGCTCTGGCGATACCTTTGCAGAGGCCTTCTTCAAGGCGCAGTTGGGGGCAGGCGAGGCCATTCCTGGGCTGACCGGTGAGCGTAAAGCGTTCCTTTCCGTACGCGAACCGGACAAGGCGGGGATTATCGAAGTGGCTCGTTCTCTGTTAGCATTAGGCTTTACGCTATGTGCAACACGGGGAACAGCGGCTGCTTTGGAAGCTGCCGGGCTTGCCGTGGAACACGTCAATAAAGTCTACGAAGGTCGTCCCCATATCGTCGATCTGCTTAAGAACGACGAAATCGCCTACATTGTGAACACTACTGAAGGTCGTCAGGCTATTAACGACTCTTCGGTCATTCGCCGTACTGCTCTCTCGCGCAAGGTGCCCTATGCGACCACCTTGGCGGGCGCTAATGCTGTTTGCATGGCGCTTGAGTACGGTAGGGAGATTACGGTGCGGCGCCTTCAGGATCTGCATGCAGGAGCAAGTCAATGAACAAGGTCCCGATGACAGTTGCGGGAGAAAGAAGCCTTCGTGAAGAGCTCGACCACCTGAAAAGCGAAGCTCGTCCGCAGGTGATCGCGGCCATCGCCGAAGCGCGTGAACACGGTGATCTTAAAGAGAACGCTGAGTATCACGCCGCTCGCGAGCAGCAGGGGTTTATCGAAGGGCGGATTCAGGAGATCGAAAGTAAGCTCTCCGTCGCTCAAGTGATTGATGTCACCAAGCTGCCCAAAACCGGCAAAGTGATTTTCGGCGTAACCGTATCGCTAATGAATCTGGATACTGATGCGGAAGTCACTTACCGTATCGTCGGCGAAGATGAGGCGGACATTAAGTCTGGTCGTATCTCGGTTACTTCACCGATTGCCCGTGCCCTGATCGGCAAGGAAGAGGGTGATGTCGTGGTGGTCAAAACCCCCGGCGGTGACGTGGAGTACGAAGTAGGTAGCGTCGAACACGTATGATACAAAACGCCCCTTCGATTGGCCTGCATTAGGCCGGTCGAAGGGGCGTTTTGGTGTAGCGGCGCTTTTTCTCAAGTGAGAGTGATCTTAAGTGAGAATAGTCTTAAGTCAGTGCCTAAAGCGGGCGTTTAGCGCAGGTTCAAACTAACGGTTAATGCCGTCCGTGGTGATTCTCAAAGCGGGTAACGTTAGACAGCTTCGGGTTCACCTGCGGGTTTCTGCGATAGAGCAGTGCCATTTTGCCAATGGTTTGCACCAAATCGGCACGGCTGTTGGCGATCAGTTCGGCTATCATGGCAGCACGATCATCCCGCTCAGGAAGGGCAAGCTTCACTTTGATCAGTTCGTGATCAGTGAGTGCGCGGTTAAGTTCTGCGAGCAAATTTTCGGAGACGCCGTTCTCAGAAACGGTGACCACTGGGTTAAGATGGTGGCCAATGCTACGAAATGCTTTCTTTTGTGCCTGTGACAAGCTCATGGTATCTTGCGGTATCCCGGTTAGCGCTTAACGCTCCATCTTACGGTGAAACGTCACCGAGTGAAAGCGATCGCGTGAATGCGCCCATCTCTTATTCCAGTGTTAGATTCCCACATGCAGCAAAAGCCCCCGAACCGAAAACATTCCGTTAGCAAGACCAGCAATAACTGGAAGAAGGAGCATTTTGACGACCAGTACGTGAAGCAGAGCTGGCAAGATGGCTACCGTTCCCGTGCCAGCTATAAGCTGATTGAGTTGGATGAAAAGGATAAACTGCTGCGTCCTGGTATGACGGTGATTGACCTGGGCGCCGCCCCCGGCGGGTGGAGTCAAATTGCAGCGGAAAGGGTCGGGCCTGAAGGTGTGGTGATTGCCTCTGATATTCTGGAGATGGATGCACTGGCCGGGGTGGATTTTATCCAAGGTGATTTCACTGAAGAGGTGGTGCTAGAGGCGATACTAAAACGCCTGGATAATCGCCGTGTAGACCTTGTGATGTCGGATATGGCCCCCAATATGAGTGGTATGGCGGCGATTGATCAGCCCCAGGCGATGTATTTAGTGGAGCTAGCGTTAGAACTTGCCCGCGAAACGTTGTCACCTGGTGGTCGGTTTTTAGCTAAAGTATTTCAGGGGGAAGGGTTTGACGCCTATTTGAAAGAGTTGCGCGGCAGCTTTAACAAGGTAGTAACCCGTAAGCCAGACGCCTCCCGGGCGCGTTCCCGTGAGGTATATTTCCTGGCCGAGGGGTTTCGCGGGTGACTCTGCTTAACATGAGAGGCTGCTCGTGTGGTTCATAGCCAAGATTTATCAGCGCGATTGCCAGACAGGCAAGCGCAACGTGTGTCACATTAGTCGCCATAAGTGCGCGTGACACAGATGGCCCGAGGCATAAGACGCTTTGGCAATGGTTGAACGCTTGATGCTGATGTAATGTCGTATTACTAGGCTTATTGGTAGAAGGCTTTATTAAGCATCAGGGTTTAACTGACGGATTCTTGTAATGAGGGTAGCCCCTTGAACGATATGGCGAAGAACCTGATTCTGTGGTTGGTCATCGCGGCCGTCCTACTGACAGTGTTCAACAATTTCAGTACGGAAAGCGCACCGCAAAACACGAACTATTCTCAGTTTGTGCAGCAGGTGCAAAATCAGCAGGTACGTAGCGTAACGATTGATGGTTACACCATCAGCGGTGAGCGCACGGACGGCTCTCAGTTCCAGACGATCCGCCCGGCGGCGGAAGATCCGAAGCTGATGGACGACCTGCTGAGCAACAATGTGACGGTGGTGGGCAAAGAGCCAGAACAGCAAAGTATCTGGACGCGGCTACTGATCGCCAGCTTCCCGATTCTGCTGATTTTGGGCATCTTTATGTTCTTCATGCGCCAAATGCAGGGCGGAGCCGGTGGTGGTAAAGGCGGCCCGATGAGCTTTGGTAAATCGAAGGCCAAGCTGCTCTCTCAAGATCAGATCAAGACAACCTTTGCCGACGTGGCGGGCTGTGATGAAGCTAAGGAGGAAGTAGAAGAGCTGGTCGACTTCCTGCGTGACCCAACCAAATTCCAGCGCCTGGGCGGTATGATTCCCCGTGGCGTACTGATGGTAGGCCCTCCAGGTACCGGTAAAACGCTGCTGGCGAAGTCCATTGCGGGCGAAGCCAAAGTACCGTTCTTCTCTATCTCGGGTTCTGACTTCGTTGAAATGTTTGTCGGTGTCGGTGCATCCCGTGTGCGGGATATGTTCGAACAGGCCAAGAAGCAGGCGCCGTGCATTATCTTCATTGATGAGATTGATGCCGTGGGCCGTTCGCGTGGCACCGGTATGGGTGGCGGTAACGACGAGCGCGAGCAGACGTTGAACCAGCTGCTGGTCGAGATGGATGGTTTTGAAGCCAACGAAGGCATCATCGTTATTGCCGCGACCAACCGTCCTGACGTACTTGACCCTGCGTTAATGCGCCCAGGCCGCTTTGACCGCCAGGTTACGGTCGGTTTGCCGGACATACGTGGCCGTGAACACATTCTGGGCGTTCACCTGCGTAAAGTGCCGCTGGGTGATGACGTAAAACCGCAGCTGATCGCCCGTGGTACGCCTGGTTTCTCTGGTGCGGATTTGGCCAACCTGGTCAACGAAGCAGCCCTGTTTGCTGCGCGCCGCAATAAGCGTCTGGTCAGCATGGAAGAGCTTGAGCTGGCGAAGGATAAGATCATGATGGGCGCTGAGCGCAAATCGATGGTCATGACCGACAAAGAGAAGCTCAATACTGCTTACCATGAGTCGGGTCACGCCATTATCGGTCTGGTCGTGCCTTCCCATGACCCGGTCTATAAGGTAACGATTATTCCCCGTGGCCGTGCGCTGGGTGTCACCATGTTCCTGCCGGAAGAGGATCGCTACAGCCTCTCCCGTCAGCAAATTCTGGGGCAGATCTGCTCGCTGTTTGGTGGCCGTATTGCCGAAGAGATGACGTTAGGCCCGAACGGTGTAACGACCGGCGCCTCAAACGACATCAAGCGTGCGACTGAGCTGGCCCATAACATGGTTGCCAAGTGGGGCTTGTCGGACGAAATGGGCCCGATCATGTACGACGAGGATGAATCGCATCAGTTCCTCGGTGGCCCAGGTCAGGGTGGTGGCAAGATGAAGTCTGGTGACACCACCACGCGTCTTGATAAGGAAGTCCGCAAAATCATCGACGATTGCTACGAGCAGGCACGCCAAATCCTGACCGATAATCGCGATAAGCTGGACGCTATGGCCGAGGCGTTGATGAAGTACGAGACCATTGATGCCACGCAGTTGAAGGACATCATGGAAGGTCGCGAGCCGCGCCCGCCGGAAGGCTGGGATGACGGTGACTCGTCCGGTGGCGGTACGCCTGTCAACGATGACAAGCCGCAAGCGAAGGCTGAAGACGATGCTTCTTCAAATGCGTCTGGAGGCGATTCGTCTGGTGGTGACAGTGAAGAGGATGACGACGGGCCGCGTCGCCGTCCCTCAGATCCGCTAGGCGGCCCTGCAGGCCCATAATAGCCAGCACTGCCGTATGAGCAAAAGGCGCCCCGTCATGGGGCGCCTTTTTTGATATGCTGTGTACATAACGGCAATGTTTCATTTCTTGATCAGGCTGCAGCATGAAATCAATTCTGGACACGTCCTCTTCACGAAACGTAGAAAATGCTCGCCAACTGCGTTGCGGGCGTCATCTGCTGGATCTCTCCTTTCCCAGGGTAATGGGGATTCTTAATGTCACCCCAGACTCTTTTTCTGACGGAGGCCAGCACGTGGCATTGGATGACGCTTTGCGCCACGCCGAGCGGATGTTGGCCGAAGGGGCAGCGATGATAGATGTGGGCGGCGAGTCGACCCGCCCCGGGGCAACCCCTGTTAGCCCCCAGGAAGAGTTGGATCGGGTGGCGCCGGTGGTGGAAGTCCTGGTGCGCGAACTGGATGCGTTGGTGTCGGTGGATACCAGCTGCCCGACGGTTATACGTGAGGCGAGCGAACTGGGCGCTGGTATGATTAACGATGTGCGTGCGTTAGAGCGCGAGGGAGCCCTGCTGGCCGCGGTGGGTAGCGGGCTGCCCGTCTGTTTGATGCACCGCCAGGGCGAGCCGCAGGATATGCAGCAGTCGCCCACTTATCAGCGCCCGATTGAAGAAGAGGTGGCGGATTATTTGGCCCGTCGGATTGCTGAGTGCGAGGCGGCCGGTCTGCGCCGCAATCGTCTATTGGTTGACCCTGGTTTTGGCTTCGGCAAAACCGTCGAACACAATCTACGCTTACTCAAATACATGGAGTCTCTGCAATCGCTGGAGCTCCCGCTGCTAGTGGGTATGTCACGCAAAAGTATGATTGGAAAAGTGTTGGGCCGCCCAGTGGAGGAGCGTCTCTCCGGTGGTCTGGCGCTTGCTGCCATGGCGGTTGAGCGTGGGGCAAATATTTTGCGCGTGCATGACGTGGCTGCAACGGTTGACGCAGTCAATATGGCGTGGGCGGTACTACAAGAAGGCTGCGAGCCGCCGCTAAACAAGGAGTTTGACGCATGACAAGGCGCTATTTTGGGACGGACGGTATCCGCGGTACGGTGGGTAAATCACCGATTACCGCTGACTTTATGCTCAAGTTGGGCTGGGCGGCGGGTCAGGTGCTGCGCCGTGATAAAGGGCGAACGCGGGTTCTGATTGGCAAAGATACCCGGATTTCCGGCTATATGTTCGAATCCGCCCTAGAGGCGGGGCTCTCGGCCGCGGGCGTCGATGTATCACTGCTGGGGCCAATGCCCACGCCGGGTATTGCCTATTTAACGCGCACCTTCCGTGCCGATGCGGGCATCGTCATTTCGGCATCGCACAACCCTTTTGATGATAACGGCATCAAGTTCTTCTCCGCTGAGGGCAAGAAGCTTCCCGATGACACTGAAGATCGTATCGAAGCGATGCTGGAAGCGCCGCTGACCACGGCCGAGGCCGCGCAGTTGGGTAAGGCAACGCGTATCGACGACGCTGCAGGCCGTTACATCGAATTTTGTAAATCGACCCTGCCTGACCGGCTTAGCCTGCACGGTCTGAAAATCGTCTTAGACTGTGCTCACGGTGCCACTTACCATATCGCGCCCAATGTGTTCCGCGAGCTGGGGGCTGATGTCACCACCATTGGCTCTGCGCCTGACGGGTTAAACATTAACCAGCAGGTTGGCTCAACGCACCCCGCGGCTCTGCGTGCTGCCGTTATTCAGCAAAGCGCGGATTTGGGGATCGCCTTTGATGGCGATGGTGACCGCGTGCTGCTGGTAGATGGCGACGGGCGCGAAATCGACGGCGACGATATCCTCTACCTGATTGCCCGTGATCGCCACGAGCGTGGTTTGCTGCAGGGCGGCGTGGTAGGCACCTTGATGTCAAACTTTGGCCTGGCGATGGCGCTGGACAAGCTGGGAATTCCCTTTGAGCGGGCTAAAGTGGGTGACCGCTTTGTGATGGAGCGTATGGCCGCCAATGGTTGGGAGCTGGGCGGTGAGTCCTCGGGGCATATTGTGTGCGGTCATGTGCAGACCACCGGCGACGGAGTCGTCTCTGCGCTGCAGGTGCTGGCACTGATGATGCGCGAGCAGAAGAGCCTGCCGACACTGTTAAAAGAGCTGGAAAAAGTACCCCAGGCACTGGTCAATGTACGTTTACCCGCTCATGCCAACGCCAAAGAGGTCATGGCATCTGCGCCACTTCAGCAGGCGGTGGCTGCGTTAGAGCATGAATTGGGCGATGAGGGGCGAGTGTTGCTACGTCCGTCCGGTACTGAGCCGCTTATTCGAGTAATGGTGGAAGGACGCGCTCATTTAGATGTCGATCAATTGGCGCATAGCTTGGCCGATCAGGTTCAAGCGCTACTTAATTAAATGTGTTCAGCTAACCGGTTCGGTAAACTGGTTTGGTAAACCCAGCTTGTGGTTATAACAGCGGTTGTCTTGACAAGGCCGCTCCTATACCATTTCGCTCCACCTTGAGTGAGGAGAGTCGATGCGTACGCCTTTAATTGCCGGCAACTGGAAAATGAATGGTTCCGTGGCGTTGATCAATGAGTTCGGCCAGGCCTTCTCCGCCGCCGTATCGCCAAGCAGTGTGGATGTGGTTATTATTCCGCCGTTCCCATATTTGGATGCGGCGCGCCATGCGTTTGAAGGTACGGTGCTTTCATTGGGCGCGCAAACGTTGAATCCCATTCACTCTGGGGCGCATACCGGCGAAGTAAGTGGCCGCATGCTGAAAGAGTTTGCAGTTTCCCATGTGTTGGTGGGGCACTCGGAGCGGCGTCAGCTCTATAAAGAGAGCGATGAACAGATCTTTGCACGCCTGCTCGCAGCATTGAGCGTGGATATCACGCCGATCCTCTGTGTGGGAGAGTCCTTGGAGGAGCGCGACGCAGGGCGCACGATGGATGTGGTGCTTCGCCAGGTAGGGCATGCGATGTCCCGCCTAGAGCCTGAACAGCGCAAGCAGGTGGTCATTGCCTATGAGCCTGTTTGGGCCATTGGCACTGGGCGCACGGCAACGCCTGAGCAAGCCCAGGACGTTATGGCAGGCATCCGTGCCTACCAGGCGGGTTTCGATAAGGGCCTCGCCGAGCAACTGCGTTTGCTTTACGGCGGCAGTATGAACGCAAGCAATGCGGCTGAGCTGCTTGCTCAGCCAGATATCGACGGCGGTCTAGTGGGCGGAGCCTCACTCAAGATCGATGATTTTTATGCCATTTGTCAGTCAGCAGGATAACGCCATGCAAGTTGCAATTCTTATGATTCATGTGGTGATTGCGGTCGCCCTGGTGGTACTCATTCTGCTTCAGCAGGGTAAAGGTGCCGAAGCTGGTGCGGCTTTCGGGGGTGGTGCATCACAGACTGTGTTTGGTTCACGGGGCAGCGGTAACTTTTTGTCGCGCACCACCGGCATTTTGGCGGCGGGCTTCTTCGCCACTTCAATGGCGCTAGCGTACTTTGCCACCCAGGCGGGCCAGGCACCGGAAGCAGGCATTCCCGATTCGCGTTTGATCGAACAGCAGCAAAGCGTTCCGACGCTTGACGACAGGCCTGCGGACGTGGATAATACCGCGCCAGTGCTAGAGGAAAGCAGCGAGTAAGTAGTTTCGCTGTTAGACAGATAACGTTTCTTTAGCCTCCCCTGTTGCCGAAGTGGTGGAATTGGTAGACACGCTATCTTGAGGGGGTAGTGACCGTATGGTCGTGCGGGTTCAAGTCCCGCCTTCGGCACCATCTGTTTTGCTGGCACGCCAGCTTCCCAGAACGTTTCTTTTGTTACCAGATTGCCTGTTGGCACCTGAGGCGAAAAAGACAGCTTTAAGTAAGTGGTTCTTGAAGCAAGTAGTTCTTGACGTAAGTGGCTTTAGTGTCTATTATCGTCGACCTAGATTGATGCGGGGTGGAGCAGTCTGGTAGCTCGTCGGGCTCATAACCCGAAGGTCATCGGTTCAAATCCGGTCCCCGCTACCATTTTCTAGTAGCATGTTCTAGATTGTTATTTCTAAGACGTATTGGAAGTAACGGTCATCTCAGGCAAAGCCTGTTACATGTTGCTAAGACGGTACTGGAAGTAGTACTTAAGAAATGGTACACAAGGTTTCTTTCAAAAAGCCCCTTCCAGTGAAGGGGCTTTTTGTTAGCAGCTTTTGGCTAGCAAGCGCGCTTGGTCGCTGTTTTATTGGCGCTCCCGCTTTGTTAGCCAGAATATCGTTAGCACGAATATCTTAATAGCGGATGTCGTCCGGAAAACCGGAGACACATTCCCGAGTAACGCCAATCAGCCACCTAGCTTTTCTAATAACTCCTGGCCAGGTGCCTGATGCAACGGCTATAGGAGCTTTGTCTGTGGCCACTAAACACGCTGCGCTTCACGCGCTAATCGAACCTGTTGTTGCTGCCATGGGCTTTGAGCTATGGGGCATCGACCATCTTTCCCAGGGCAAAAATTCGCGGCTGGTGATCTATATCGAGCGCGAGAGTGGTGTCAGCGTGGAAGACTGCGCAGATATTAGCCGCCAAGTCAGTGCCGTTATGGATGTAGAAGACCCCATTGCCGGTGAGTACCGGTTGGAAGTCTCCTCGCCAGGCATGGCACGTCCCTTGTATTCCCTGGATCAGTTTGCCCGCTTTCAAGGTCATCACGTCGCGCTGAAACTGCGCACTGCCTTTGACGGGCGGCGCAAGTATCAAGGGCTTTTGGTCGGTGTTGAGGGGGATGAAGTACTGCTACAACTGGATGGCGAAGAGTACTGCTTTCCAATTGAGAGTATTGATTCTGCTCACATTGTACCGCAGTTCGACGATTGACCGGGTGGCGGCGCTGCCGGCAGGCTGCCGGGGTGATGCACATAAGGATAGGTTTTCTGGCGAGGCATACGCATGAGTAAAGAAATTTTAATGGTCGTTGACGCGATCTCCAATGAGAAGGGCGTCCCGCGTGATGTCATCTTCGAGGCGGTAGAAGCCGCTCTTGCGAGCGCGTCACGCAAGCGTTTTGAAAGAGAAGAAGCCAATGTGCGCGTGCATATTGACCGTCGCACTGGCGAATACGAAACCTTCCGCACCTGGACCGTTGTGGAAGATGACGAATTCGAAACGCCAGATTACGAAATTAAAGAGAGCATCGCCGAACAGCGCGATCCGCCGCTGAAATTAGGCGATGTTGTCGAAAAAAACATCGAAAATGCGTCGTTTGGCCGTATTGCTGCACAAACCGCCAAGCAGGTGATCGTGCAGAAAGTACGCGAAGCCGAGCGGGCCGAAGTCGTGCGCCAGTATGCCGATCGCGAAGGTGAACTGGTTGCGGGCATCGTTAAAAAGACCACACGTGATGGCCTGATCATTGATTTGGGTGAAAACGCCGAGGCGTTTTTGCCGCGCAATGAGATGATTCACGGCGAGCGTTACCGCATGAACGAGCGGGTGCGCGCTCTGTTAGTCAAAGTGGATCCCGATGCACGCGGTGCCCAGCTTCAGCTATCGCGGACGTGCCCCGAGCTGATCATCGAACTGTTCAAAATTGAAGTGCCAGAGATCGCAGAGCAGTTGATTGAGATCAAAGGTGCTGCGCGTGACCCCGGTTCACGGGCCAAAATTGCGGTAAAAACCAATGATCGCCGCATCGACCCGGTCGGTGCCTGTGTGGGTATGCGCGGTTCACGCGTTCAAGCGGTCTCTTCGGAGCTGCAAAACGAACGCGTTGATATCGTGCTGTGGGATGACAATCCCGCCCAATTGGTGATTAACGCCATGGCGCCTGCCGATGTGGGGTCTATCCTTGTGGACGAAGACGCTCACGCAATGGATGTGGCGGTGGCGCAGGATAACCTTGCTCAGGCCATTGGCCGGAGCGGTCAGAACGTGCGTTTGGCTTCTGAACTTACCGGCTGGCGCATTAATGTCATGACCGAAGAGGAAGCGGAGTCTAAGCGCGATCAAGAGATTGATAGCCTGGTGGACTCTTTTATCCAGCATCTCGATGTTGATGAAGATGTCGCTCGCCTATTGGTGGATGAGGGGTTCACTACCCTGGAAGAAGTCGCCTACGTGCCGATGGAAGAGATGCTCGAAATCGAAGAGTTCGATGAAGATTTAGTCGAAGCGCTTCGTGCACGTGCGAAAGACGAGCTGCTGACGATGGCCATTGCCACGGAAGAAGCGCTAGACGGTGCCCAGCCAGCAGCAGATCTGCTGGAGATGGATGGCATGGAGCGCCACCTGGCCTTCATTCTGGCCAGTCGCGGCATCGTTACCATGGAAGATCTCGCCGAGCAGTCTGTCGACGATCTGGTCGATATCGAGGAGTTGGACGAAGCGCGCGCAGCGGCACTGATCATGACTGCCCGTGCGCCCTGGTTTGAAGTCGATGACGCATCGGATTCGAACACACAGTAAACAGGTCACGGGCTGAGGAGGGTCAATATGTCAGATATGACAGTTAAAGATTTCGCAGGAAAGGTGGGCCGTGATGTGCCTCGCCTACTAGAGCAAATGAAAGAAGCGGGTTTGAAACACGCTTCTGAAAGCGATGCTGTGTCTGAAGAAGATAAGCAGAAGCTACTGAGTTTCTTGAAGAAGAGCCACGGCGGTAGCGACACCCCTGAAGCGGGCAAAAACCGCATCACGCTGACGCGCAAAACCCGTAGCCGTATCAATACCGGCGAGCGCGGCAAAACCATTGAAGTGCAGGTACGTAAGAAAAAAACCTACGTCAAAAGCGCTGAAGATGAAAAGCCGAAAGCGCCGGAGCCTAGCTATACCGGCCCGCGCCAGCTAGTGGGCGATATGGCGGAAGCCGAAGCTGAGCGCAAAGTGTCTGATGCGCGTGAAGCCGAAGAAAAAGCCGCTGCTAAGAAAGCCCGCGCTGCACAGGTAGCGGAAGCCACCGCGCGTAGTAATAAAGAAGCTGAAGCGACGGCTCGCAGTAAAGAGTCTGAAGCCAAGCCGAAAGCGCCTGCTGCAGCCAAAGCACCGGCTACGCCCGACATTCCGGTGCCGAATCTTGAAATCGACGATACGCCGTCCGGTGACGATATGCCGCCAGCGCCGCCGAAAGAGGGCCGCACTGACCGTCGTACCGCTCCGCCTAAGAAAACGGCAGCGAAGAACAAAGGTCGCCGTGACGATGAAGATCGTGGTGATCGCGAAGAGCGCAAGCGCGGTGGCGGCGGTAAGAAGGTAAAACGTGCCGAACAGCGTCGCGGTGGTCGCCGTGGTGGCAATCAGACCGGCAATGGCAAGCACGCTTTCCAGAAGCCGACTCAGCCGATCGTGCGTGAAGTATCGATCCCTGAATCGATCAGCGTAGCGGAATTGGCCGACAAGATGTCGATCAAGGCCAACGAAGTGATCAAGGCCATGTTTAACATGGGCGCTGCGGTGACCATCAACCAAACCATCGATCAGGATACGGCTGCGATCGTGGTGGAAGAGATGGGTCATACGCCGAAGCTGGTGAAAGATGACGCGCTGGAAACGGAAATGCTTGAAGGCATCTCCTATGAAGGCGAAGAGATCACGCGCTCACCCGTTGTGACGGTGATGGGTCACGTTGACCACGGTAAAACCTCGCTGCTGGATTACATCCGTAAAGCGAAAGTGGCGACCGGTGAAGCGGGTGGTATTACCCAGCATATCGGTGCCTACCACGTGGAAGATAACCACGGTGGCGTGACCTTCCTGGATACCCCAGGCCACGCGGCGTTTACCGCCATGCGTGCCCGTGGTGCCAAGGCGACAGACGTGGTTATTCTGGTTGTGGCTGCCGACGATGGCGTGATGCCTCAGACGATTGAGGCGATTGAACACTCCAAAGCTGCTGAAGTGCCCATGGTGGTCGCGGTCAACAAGATCGACAAAGATGGTATCGATCTTGATCGCATCAAGAATGAGCTTTCGCAGCACGGCGTGATCTCCGAAGAGTGGGGCGGTGATACGCAGTTTGTTCACGTCTCCGCCAAGACCGGCGAAGGTATGGAAGAGCTGCTGGAAGCGATCCAGCTGGCCTCTGAAGTGCTCGAGCTTAAAGCGGTTCCTTCTGCGCCGGGTAAAGGCGTGGTGGTTGAATCACGTCTTGATAAGGGTCGTGGTCCTGTGGCTACCGTACTGGTTCAGAACGGTACGCTGAAAAAGGGCGATATCGTCCTGGCAGGTCTGCACTACGGTCGCGTACGTGCGCTGACTAACGAACTTGCCCAGCAGGTTGATTCGGTTGGCCCGGCCATGCCGGTAGAGATTCAAGGCTTGGGCGGTACGCCGGATGCCGGTGATGACTTTATGGTTGTCGCTGACGAGAAGAAAGCCCGCGAAGTGGCTAACTTCCGTCAAGGCAAATACCGTGAAGTGCGCCTGGCGCGTCAGCAGAAGGCCAAGCTGGAGAACATGTTCAGCCAGATGGGCCAAGACGAAGTGGCCAAGGTCAACATCGTCCTCAAAGCCGATGTGCAAGGCTCGCTGGAAGCGATCAAAGGTGCCTTGGAAGAGCTTTCCACCGATGAAGTCGAAGTGGCGGTGGTGTCCTCGGGTGTCGGTGGTATCACCGGTACCGATGCTAACCTGGCGCTTGCTTCTGAAGCCATCGTGGTCGGCTTTAACGTCCGTGCTGACGCCGCTGCCCGTGAGATCATCGAACGTGAAGGTCTGGATCTGCGCTACTACAGCGTTATTTACCAGCTGATCGACGAGGTCAAACAGGCGATGAGCGGTATGCTCGCACCTGAGTGGAAAGAAGAGATCGTCGGTATTGCTGAAGTGCGCGATGTGTTCCGGGCGCCGAAGATTGGTGCCATCGCCGGCTGTATGGTGGTTGAAGGCAGCGTGCACCGTAATAAGAAGATCCGCGTGTTGCGTGATGACGTGGTGATCTACGAAGGCGAACTCGAATCGCTGCGCCGCTTCAAAGACGATGTGCAGGAAGTGCGCAACGGCATGGAGTGTGGCATCGGCGTGAAGAACTACAACGATGTCCAAGTCGGCGATAAGATCGAAGTCTTCGACCAAGTGAAGGTCGAGCGTAGCCTGTAAGGCTGCGAGGAGCTAAACATGCGCGAATTTAAGCGTACCGACCGGGTAGCCGACCAGCTCCAAAAGGAGCTGGCGGTGTTGATCCAACGAGAAGTGAAAGACCCGCGTTTGGGCATGGTCACGGTCAGCGGTGTCACCGTTAGCCGTGACCTTGGCTACTCCGACGTCTACGTCACTCTGTTGGGTGAACAAGAGCCCGAGCGTATTAAAGAGAATCTGCAGGTGCTTAAGCGCGCTGCCGGTTTTCTAAGAAGCCAGATTGCCAAGCGCATCAAGCTACGTCACGTACCGGAGCTGCGTTTTCATTTCGATGAGAGCGTGGTGCGCGGTCAGCAACTTTCTTCATTGATTGATGAAGCGGTGACGACGGATCGTGCACGCTATCAAAACGATGATGATGACGATTATCAAGACGCTGGCCAAGACAGTGCCTCAGACGGCGACGCCCAGCAAAGTGAGGAAACTCGCTAGTGGCGCGTCAACGTCGCGGTTTGCCGGTTAATGGCGTACTACTGCTGGATAAGCCCAAGGGCGTTTCCAGCAACCATGCGCTGCAGCGTGTGCGTCGGTTGTTCCAGGCTCAAAAAGCCGGGCACACCGGCACGCTAGACCCGATGGCAACCGGGTTATTGCCGATTTGTCTAGGCGAAGCGACCAAGTTTTCATCGCACTTGCTGGAAGCCGACAAGGTGTATCGCACCCGGGTAGAGCTAGGGTTGATCACCGATACCGGCGATGCAGAAGGCACGATTATTGAGCAGCATGAGGTTCCCAGCCTAAGCGCCGATGACGTGGAAGCTGTGCTCACCCGTTTTCGCGGTGAGATTGACCAAGTGCCGCCCATGTATTCTGCCCTCAAGCATCAGGGCAAAAAACTTTACGAGTTGGCCCGTGAAGGCAAGCAGGTAGAGCGTGCAGCCCGGCGCGTAAGCGTGTATGATGCGCGCCTGCTATCGTTTGAAGGCACTGCTTTTGAACTGGAAGTAAGCTGCAGTAAAGGCACTTACATCCGCACGTTAGCCGAAGATATTGGCCAAGCGCTTGGCTGTGGTGCACACATCAGTCAACTAAGAAGGCTCAAAACGGGACCTTTTTTAGCCGACGCGATGTGGACGCTAGAGGCCTTGGAAGCATTGGCCGACCAAGCGGCACTGGAAGCTGAGCTGATGCCCGTGGATGTGTTGGTGAACCATTTACCGTTACTGACGGTAGACGACACCGCCCATTCACGTTTGGCCCATGGCCAGCCCGCTGCTCTCGAAACCGGCGCATTAGCCCCGGACGAAGTAGCCCGACTTTATTACGCCGAGACGTTTATCGGCCTTGGCGTAGTGAAAGGTGCTCAGGAAGTGGCGCCTAAGCGACTGTTAAGTACCGTCGCTATCTCGTAAACAGCGTTGCAAGGAGGCGACCGTCTACGTGAAAATTGCAAGATCCGACGTGCACGTCGAAACGTGTACGTAGAAAACAGTAGCCTGAGACTGCAAATATGCGTGGTCTCAACCATTCATTTTTAGGCATATTGCTTACTGGAGAGACAGATGGCTTTAACCGCTGAGAAGAAGGCCGAGATCGTCACTGAATACGGCCGCGGCGACAACGATACCGGTTCCCCTGAAGTGCAGGTTGCACTGCTGAGCGCCAACATTAATGGCCTGCAGGATCACTTCAAGACCAACAAACAGGATCACCACTCGCGTCGTGGTCTGATCCGCATGGTTAACCAGCGTCGTAAGCTGCTGGACTACCTAAAGCGTAAAGATTTCGAACGCTATCAGTCTCTGATTCAGCGTTTAGGTCTGCGTCGTTAAGCCTTAACGGCAACGATTAGAAACGGGCAGCTCCTTGTGAGCTGCCCGTTTTTTTATGTTTCGTGTTTACGGCAAGTAGGGAACTGGTAGCCCTATCGCGCTCCAGCGCCTAGAATGGTAACGAGTCAAAACGACCTAAACGAATAGACAAGTAGATATTGATAATGCTGAAGGAAGTCGCTGTGAATCCGGTAAAGAAAACGTTCCAGTACGGTCGTAGCACCGTCACGCTCGAAACCGGGCGTATTGCCCGCCAAGCTACCGGCGCTGTCATGGTTACCATGGATGACACCGTCGTGCTGTGTACCGTTGTTGCTCGTAAAGAGGCAAATCCGAGCCAACCCTTTTTCCCCCTCTCGGTACACTACCAAGAGAAAACCTACGCAGTGGGCAAGATTCCTGGCGGCTTCTTCAAGCGCGAAGGTCGTCCCACCGAGAAAGAGACGCTGACCTCGCGGCTGATTGATCGCCCGATCCGTCCGCTGTTTCCCAAAGGCTTCATGAACGAAGTGCAGGTCGTGTGTACCGTTCTCTCTACCGACCGTAACCACGATCCGGATATCGCCGCACTGCTTGGCACCTCCGCGGCGCTGAGCATCTCTGGCGTGCCTTTTAGTGGCCCGATTGGCGCAGCCCGGGTTGGTTTTAACGAAGAGAAAGGCTACTTCCTCAACCCAACGGTTGAAGAACTGGCCTCCTCTGAGCTCGACATGGTCGTTGCCGGTACTGAAAAAGCCGTGCTGATGGTTGAGTCTGAAGCAAAAGAGCTGCTCGAAGATGAAATGCTGGGCGCCGTTCTGTTCGGTCACCAGGAAATGCAGGTCGCGATCAGTGCCATTAACGAACTGGTCGCTGAAGCGGGCAAACCGCGCTGGGAGTGGCAGGCCGCCGAAGAGAACCAGGCGCTCAAAGCCGCCATGGCCGATGCCTTTGAAGCTAAAGTGGGCGACGCTTACCGCATCACCGACAAAATGCAGCGCCAGGATGCACTGGCTGAGTTGAAAGACCAGGCGATTGAACAGCTGGCAGCCGATGAAGGCGAACCGGTTAACGACAAGTTCAGTAAAGATGACGTCAAAGGTGCTTTTGCTAGCCTGGAAAAACGCGTTGTGCGTTCACGGGTGGTCAAAGGCGAGCCGCGTATTGACGGTCGTGACAATCAAACCGTTCGTCCGCTGGCCATCGAAGTCGGTGTGCTGCCAAAAGCGCACGGCTCTGCCGTCTTTACGCGTGGTGAGACCCAGGCGATTGCCGTAGCAACGCTGGGCACGCTGCGTGATTCACAGCTAATCGAATCACTGGAAGGTGAGCGTAAAGACCGCTTTATGCTGCACTACAACTTCCCTCCCTACTCGGTGGGTGAAGCCGGCTTTATGGGTGGCCCGAAGCGTCGCGAAATCGGCCATGGCCGCTTAGCACGTCGTGGCGTGCAGGCAATGCTGCCGTCAGAAGACGTCTTCCCTTACACCATTCGTGTGGTGTCTGAAATTACCGAGTCTAACGGTTCCAGCTCCATGGCCTCTGTATGTGGCTCTTCGCTGGCCCTGATGGACGCAGGCGTGCCGTTAAAAGCACCGGTCGCCGGTATTGCCATGGGCTTGGTAAAAGACCCGGACGGTTTTGCGGTATTGACCGATATCCTGGGTGACGAAGATCACCTCGGCGATATGGACTTTAAAGTTGCCGGTTCCGAAGAGGGCGTCACCGCCCTGCAGATGGACATCAAGATCGAAGGCATCAACGAAGAGATTATGGAGCTCGCGCTGCAGCAAGCACTGACCGCGCGACTGAGTATTCTCGAGCAAATGAATGTCGTGATCAGCCAGAGCCGTAGCGATGTCTCCGACAACGCGCCGTCCATGGCAACGATTAAAATCGATCCAGACAAAATCCGCGACGTAATCGGTAAAGGTGGCGCAACCATTCGCAAAATCTGCGAAGACACCGGCGCCTCTATTGACCTCGACGACGATGGCACCGTGCGTATCTACGCGGAAGATAAAGCCGCCGCCAAGCGCGCCATCGACACCGTACTGGCGATTACCGCTGAAGCGGAAATCGGCAAGCTGTATCACGGCAAGGTCGTGCGTATTGCCGACTTCGGTGCGTTCGTTAACATCATGCCGGGTACCGATGGTTTGGTTCACATCTCGCAGATCGTAGCCGAGCGCGTTAATAACGTGCGCGACTTCTTGAACGAAGGCGATGACGTGATCGTTAAGGTGCTGGATATCGACAACCGCAACCGCGTTAAGCTGTCGATGAAAGAGATCACCGAAGAAGAGAAAGCCGCTTTTGCAGCGGAAGCAGCGGAAACCGAAGCGACGATTTAAATCGCTGGCTAGGTTTCTGACACCGCCCTCGTAGCCTCTGGCTGCGGGGGCGTTGTTTTTACTAAGTACTGTTTTTACTAAGTACTGTTTTTGCTAGGTACCGTTTTAGCTAAGCACTTTTTGCTAGATCTGGTTTTGCTGTTAGCTATAGCTTTGTTCGCCGGGATTTAAAGAATCAGGGAGCAGTAGATGGAGCAGGAACAAGCGCCGCGCTGGTGGGCGGTGGTGGCCGTGATGATCGGCATTTTTTTATTGGTGACCGCTGAGCAGCTGCCGATTGGGTTGCTTTCCCAGGTGGCATCGAGCATGGGCGTTACCCCCGGCATGGCAGGCTTAATGGTCACCGTGCCCGGCGTGGTCGCTGCCTTTTCAGCCCCGCTGCTGCCGGTAGCGGTGGGGCGCTTGGATCGGCGCATTATGCTCACTGTATTGATGGCCGTGATGGTGGCCGGAAGTGTGCTATCGGCATTGGCCAGCAGCTTTATCCTGTTGCTTGCCGCCCGCGTGCTGGTGGGGCTTAGCATTGGTGGTTTTTGGGCGGTGGCGGGCAGTATTGCCCCACGCCTGGTGCCGGAGGCTCAGGTGCCAAAAGCGATGACGATGATTTTTGGTGGCGTCGCGGCAGCCTCGGTGCTGGGTGTGCCGTTGGGTACGCTGCTGGGGGATCTAAGCAACTGGCGGGTCGCCTTTGGGGCGCTGGGAGGGCTAAGCCTGTTAACGGCCGTTGCGCTGTGGTGTTGGCTACCGCCGCTACCACCGCGAGAACCTGTGCGTTTGCGGGTATTGGCGCAGCAGTTTAGCAATCGCGGTGTGCGAGTCGCGGTGTTAACCACCGCCTTTGTAGTGGTTGGCCACTTTGCTGCCTATACCTTTATTAGCCCTATCCTGCAAGAGATCAGCGGTATTTCCCAGCGCCATGTGAGCAGTCTGCTGCTGCTTTACGGGGCGGCAGGCATTGTGGGCAATATTGCGGCAGGCATGTTTGCCGGGCGCCACCCCTACCGCGCTGTGCTGGCGATTCCCAGCCTGTTGTTCATTGTGGTGGCTGTCTTCCCGCTGCTGGGTGTTCAGCCGAGCAGCGGCGTCATGTTGCTCATGATGTGGGGCGCGGTGTTTGGCAGCGTATCGGTCAGCATTCAAACCTGGATTATACGCACCGCACCCAACACCGAAGCCGCCACGGCGTTGATGGCGTTTACCTTCAATATGTCGATTGGTTTGGGCGCTATGCTGGGTGGGCGTATCGTCGATGGTACTAGCTTGCCCATTGCCATGTGGGCCGCATCCGGATTATTCCTGCTAGGCGCGCTACTGGTACTAAGCACGCCAGCCAAGGTCGTTGGCCAGAAAACACGTTGAGCCAAGAGGCGCAAAAAAAATGCCCCCACGATCAGCGGGGGCATTGGTTAAGCGCTTACCTCAAACAATAATCAAGGACGCTCGATAGCCAGTGCTACGCCCTGACCGCCGCCGATACACAGCGTCGCGAGGCCTTTCTTGGCGTCGCGGGCGATCATTTCGTGGAGCAGCGTGACCAGTACGCGGCAGCCGGAGGCACCAATGGGGTGGCCTAGGGCAATCGCGCCGCCGTTGACGTTCACTTTAGACGTATCCCAACCTAGCTCTTTGTTGACGGATAGCGCTTGAGCGGCAAACGCTTCGTTGGCTTCCACCAAGTCCAGGTCGTCCAGGCTCCAGCCCGCTTTTTCCAAGCAGCGGCGAGTGGCCGGTGCGGGGCCGATACCCATAATGGCAGGGTCAACGCCTGCATTGGAGTAAGCCGCTATACGTGCCAGTGGCTCTAGCCCCAACTGCTTGGCTTTTTCGGCGGAGCAGAGCATCACCACCGCCGCGCCGTCGTTGAGCGCCGAGGCGTTACCGGCGGTAACGGTACCGTCTTTCTTAAACGCAGGGCGCATGCCGCCGAGCTTCTCCGCGGTAACTTCCCGTGGGTTCTCGTCGGTATCAAACACCACCGGGTCTCCTTTGCGCTGGGGAATTTCCACCGACACGATCTGACCTTTGAACTTACCTTCTTTGATGGCGGCAGCGGCTTTCTGCTGTGACGCTGCGGCGAACTCGTCCATCGCTTCGCGGGTGATACCGTACTTCTCGGCTAAGTTCTCGGCGGTAATGCCCATATGGTAGTTGTTGAAAGCGTCCCATAAGCCGTCGTGCACCATGGAATCAATTGCCTTCCAATCACCCATGCGCTGGCCGTTGCGGGAGTTGGGCAGCACGTGTGGAGAGGCGGACATATTTTCCTGGCCGCCGGCCAGAATCAGTTCCGCATCGCCGCAGCGAATTGCCTGAGTCGCGAGATGCAGCGCTTTAAGGCCTGAGCCACACACTTTGTTGATGGTCATGGCCGGTACCGAATCCGGTAGGCCGCCTTTGATAGCCGCTTGGCGCGCCGGATTTTGGCCAACGCCCGCGGTGAGCACCTGGCCCAGCAATACTTCGTCAACTTGATCGGGAGAAACGCCGGTGGAGGCGAGTATATCTTTGATTACCAAGGCGCCCAGGTCGCTCGCGGGAATACCTGCCAGGGAACCACCGAAAGCGCCTACAGCGGTGCGGCGTGCCGCAACAATGACTACTTCTTGCATAAAATGACTCCTCGAGTAATTAACAGACAGTCTGAAGCCAGATGCCCGATAGGCGTGCTCTGTCAGCCGTACTCTTTTATTCGTACTCTGTCAGCCGTCTCTTCAGCATAGGGGAAGGTGGTGCATGGCGGCAATACGCATTTATAGGCAAATAAAAACGGGCCAACATGTGGCCCGTCAGGAGAAAGCGTTAGAAGCGCTAAAATTAGGCTAGCTGCACCGGAATAATATTGCTGGTGTGGCTGACGTGGTTACCTTCCTGCAGATACACCAGCGCAGGCTGATGATTTTCCAGTTCTGCTTCGGAGTAGTGGGCGTAGCTGCAGATAATGATCCGGTGGCCAGGGGCGGCGAGGTGGGCCGCAGCGCCGTTGATCGAGATAAGCTTGGAGCCTTCCTCACCGCGGATAGCGTAAGTGGTGAAGCGTTCGCCGTTCTCGACGTTGTAAATCTGGATCTGCTCATTTTCACGAATGCCCGCCATATCCAGCAGGTCGCCGTCGATGGCGCAGGAGCCTTCGTAGTTGAGTACCGCGTGAGTGACGCGTGCCATGTGCAGCTTGGCTTTGAGCATGATGGTATGCATGTGAGTTCCTATTTTTACCCGTTGTTTGTTTATTCTCTGACAGCGCTGGCCGGGAGTTTAACAGTGAGGTTGTCGATTAATCGCGCCGGGCCCAGCTTGGCGGCGGCCAGCAATACCGCATGGCGGGTCGCTAGGTTAATGGGGCCTAGCGTGGCATCGCGCAGTTCCAGGTAGTCCAGCGTAAAGCCCGCATCATACAGCGCGGTGTGGCCCTGGTGTAGTACCTTTTCGATAGGTTCTCCGCGCTCTAACGCATCGCGAAGCGTACACAGCGTGCGATAAAGCGCAGGGGCGATTGCACGCTCCTCGCTACTCAAATAGCCGTTGCGTGATGACAGTGCCAAGCCATCTTCTGCGCGCACGATGGGCACGCCGATAATCTCGATAGGCATGTGCAGGTCACACACCAGCTTCCTAATCACCGCCAGCTGCTGGTAATCCTTCTCCCCAAAGCAGGCAACGTCTGGCTGTACCAGATTAAACAGCATGCTGACCACGGTGGAGACACCGTCGAAATGGCCGGGGCGTGAGCCGCCGCACAGCCCTTCTCCCACCACGGGCACATGCACGCGGGTCTGGGCGTCCAAGCCGTTGGGGTAGAGCGAGCTCACCGACGGGGCGAACAGCACGTCGCAGCCAGCCTCGATAAGCTGCGCTTGATCGGCATCAAAGGTACGCGGGTAGCCGTCTAAATCTTCGCCTGGGCCAAACTGCATCGGATTGACGAACAGGCTTGCGACCACGATATCGGCGTGCTGGCGCGCGCAGGCGACCAGCGCCAGGTGCCCGGCATGTAGGTTGCCCATGGTGGGTACCAGGGCAATACGCTGGCCGCGTTGGCGGTAATCTCGCAGCGTGCTGCGTAGCTGATCAATGTCTCGCAAAGTGCGCATAGTCGTTTCGCATTAGTAACAAAGTGGGGCGATAGTTAAGGCGTCTTTTAAAAACGGCGCTTAAAAACAGTGATTAAAGGCTATTCGTCATCAAATGTAGATTTAATATTGGTTGGCTATTTTGTATCTCACGATTCAGATCGCAACCACTAAGCCAGCTATCTGTTGTGGGAGGCCGCTTCAGCGGTGGTTCGACACTTCGACGAAGGGTGCCGCAGGCACCCCCTTGGCTTCATCATGCTAATAGCCCAAACATTCGCGAGCTGAAGCTCCCTCCCACAGGAACTATCCTCATGCTGGCAGAGTTAATTCCACACTGAGCGACGAAAAACCGATTAAAAACAGTGCTCTTGAGCCGGGAAGGCGCGGGTTTTGACCGCTTCATGGTAGTTCTGGAAAGCAGCTTGAATGCTATCAGCCTCGGCCATGAAGTTTTTTACAAAGCGGGGTGTGCGGCCATGGGTGATACCGAGCACATCGTGCATCACCAGAATCTGGCCATCGGTATCTGGCCCTGCGCCAATGCCAATCACCGGCACATCCAGCGCAGCGGTGACCGCTTTGCCCAGACTGGCAGGAACGCACTCGAGCAGAATCACCGAAGCGCCCGCCTCGACAAGTACTTTTGCGTCATTAATGATGCGTTCCGCTTGAGCGGCGTCGCGCCCCTGCACTTTATAGCCGCCTAGCTGATGCACGGTTTGCGGGGTTAAGCCTAGGTGGGCACATACCGGTACGCCGCGGCGGGTGAGTTCACGAATGCCATCGGCCATCCACGCTTCGCCTTCCAGCTTGACCAGTTCCGCTCCCGCGCGCATCACGGCACCGGCATCTTCCAACAGGCGCTCGGTGGTGGCGTTGCTCATAAAGGGTAGATCCACCATCAGCAGGCTATGGCCTTTACCACGTGCCGCGCAGCGGGTGTGGTAAATGATGTCGTCAATGGTGACGGGCAGGGTGCTGTTATGGCCCTGTAGCACCATGCCCAGCGAATCACCGACGAGCAGGACATCAATGCCTGCCTGGCTTGCCGCATGGGCAAAGGAGGCGTCGTAAGCGGTTAGGCAACTGAACGTCTCGCCAGCCTGCTTATAGGCCTGCAGCGTGCTTAGGGTGACGGTTTTCATGGCGTGCTCTCATGTTTTACGTGAGGCCGCTGCGACATAGGCAGCCGACCATTATTGATGCTGCATCCCTGCATGCGCGAAGTGGCGTAACCGGCAATTGTTACCTGAATGGGGTGTCGGTGTCGAGATTTGTGTCAAATGGTAGCGTTAGCCGCAACTAGGCGCAGGGTAAGCGTTCCAAACCTTGGTTCTCAACTTGCTCAAGCCACGTGGATAGCGGCTGTTGGAGGAGGTCTAGAGAGGGGGCGATCTCTGCGAGGGGGAGCAATACAAAGGCCCGGGCAGTCATTTGCGGGTGCGGTACGCGTAAACGCGGGGAGTTGATATGGTCATCAGCGTAGAGCAGCAGGTCAAGATCGAGCGTGCGGGGCCCCCAGTGGCGCTGGCGGCGGCGGCGATGCTGCTGCTCTAACGCCTGAAGCTGGTCGAGTAGCGCCAGCGGCGAGAGCCGTGTCTCCAGCGCTGCCACCGCGTTGATAAAGTCCGGCTGATCCTGCGGCCCCACCGGGCGGCTGGCATAAAGCGATGATGCTGCCACCAATCGACTTAGCGGTAGCATTGCCAGCTCGTTGAGGGCCTCGCGAACCTGCTCGATAGGCGACTCTAGATTGCTACCCAAGCCGATATAGGCGAGCTGGGAAGGCGCACCCACTACTCTGGCGCGCTCGGCTTACGGCGCCGTTTGCGACGACGGTCGCCCTGGCTGGCTGGGTCGCCGCCAACTTTTTGCAGCAGGCGACGCTGTTCGTGCTCATCGCCGCGCTGAAACGCCGTCCACCACTCGCCTAAACCACTGGGTATCTCGCCCGCCTGTTCGCGCAGCAATAGCAGGTCATAGCCCGCTCTGAAACGCGAATGTTCGCGGGTTTGAAAGGCCTTTTTACCGCGCCGCTGGGGTAGGCGCTGCTGTAATTCCCAAATTTCCCGCATGGGGATGCCAAAGCGCTTGGGAATCGACGTGAACTCTAACTGCCGGGATACCACCTGTTGAGCGGCTGCTTGAAGCGCGGGAATGGGCGGCATGCCTTCTTGTTCCAGCGCTTCCTGGCGATGCTTGACCGGGGCCCATAAAAACGCTGCCAGCAGGAAGGCCGGGGTGACGGGGCGCTCTTCGGCAATGCGTTTATCGGTGTTGGTCAGCGCCTGCTCAATCAGCTCTTCGGCCCAGGCGGCATCGGCCATGGCTTCTTCGGCCTCGGGGAACAGCATGCCGAACAGGCCGTAGTGGCTGAGTAGCCGGAAGGTGACCAAACCGTGGCCCGACATAAACAGCTTGAGCACTTCATCGAATAGCCGCGCTGGGGGAATCTGCAGCAGCAGCGGCGCCTGATCGTACATTGGCGCTTCGGTGGCGGGGTCTAGCGTGAAGTCGAGCTTAGCCGCAAAGCGCACCGCCCGCAGCATCCGTACCGGGTCTTCGCGATAGCGCGTCGCCGGGTCGCCAATCAGGCGCAGGGTGCGGGTCTTAATGTCCTCGGCACCATTGGCAAAATCAGTGATGCTGAAGTCGGCGATATTGTAGTAGAGCGCATTAACGGTAAAGTCGCGGCGCAGCGCGTCCTCTTCAATATTGCCCCATACATTGTCGCGCAGCAGCAACCCTTCATCGGACTGGTGGGCAATGTGGTCGCCATGCTCGTCTTGGGGTTTGCCACGGAAGGTGGTGACCTCAATGACCTCGCGGCCAAAGCGAACATGGACAATCCGAAAACGGCGGCCGATCAGGCGCGAGTTACGAAATAGATCGCGAACCTGCTCTGGCGTGGCGTTGGTGGCGACATCAAAATCTTTGGGCATCTTGCCAAGCAGCGCATCACGAATACAACCACCCACCAAATAGGCGTCGAAACCCGCGCCGCTAAGGCGATAAAGCACTTTTAACGCGGCATCGCTGATGTGCTGGCGAGAAACAGGGTGCTCGGACCGAGGGATGTTGCGCGGAGTGAGGGCGTTGGTGGTGCTCTCTTGGGGATCAAGCAAGGTTTTCAATTGCTCCCCCGGGCTGTGTAGGAAACGGGTAAATCCTTTAAACATGCGACGATTTCAACTCGCAGGTACGAAAAAATGGCCGTAAAAATAGTCGTTAGAAAACACGTCAAACGAGTACTGAACATAAACCACGAATGGCTGAGTGTAGCCGACCCTCTATGGCTTGCAAAGAGCGGCTTGCAAAGCATTTGACGCTGGCGGAGGCTAACACAGGTTTTAAGCCCAGGCTTTAAACACGGAAAGGGGAGGCTAAGAGAGCCTCCCCTGTCAAGCAATTAATCAGCTTCCGTGCTGCTATTTTTCTTCATGATGGCACATCGCCCTGAATACGCACCGCAGTCGGTAGGCGTAAGGATCACGATGGTTCCGACCGCCTCGTATTCAAAACAATAATCCAACCGCGAACTTTTCTCCCCCCGGGGAATTATTATTGGCGCCGGGGTGTACACGCTGACAGCTATTGTTGTTATTAGGATGCCAAGTCACGTTGTACGTCGCGTCCTTTCGGGCCACTTGCTAACTCTTATTGTTGTTCGCTGCGCCTGTGTTGCCTGCGCAAGCAAGTAATGAGACTCAAGCCTATTGTTCTTGTTAGTACCGTTATCTCTACCTAGCCCTGTTGTTTTTGTTGTGGCTCAGGTTCTGGCGAGGTCATGTTGTTTTTGTTGGCGACCTGGCGCTATGCCCAGTTTGTTTTTCTTACCCAGTAATACTGCAGACCCTGTGCCACCTATTTAATAAATTATAAATTTCAGAAGGTTGGAGTTTTTTAAGTCGCTGCGGAACTTTGCGGCGCGAAAAGTGTTACCCCTTTTCCGTCAGTTTGTGCGCGGCGTTGTGTGGGAAGGTAACAATGCCTGGGTAGCGAAAGGCAGAATATTTCTTATTTAAATCAGTATATTAGACGATGGTCGTAGGTTCGCTGTGGAGGCGCGAAAGGATAGTAGTGCCCAGGTGCTTAACCTGGGCGCCGGGCGGTTTTTTTGCGCGGTATGCCAAGCCGCTGACGCCTCTCCCAAAGGTTTTTACGGCTAATGCCCAGTTTTTGTGCCAGTTCGGTTTCACTCATCTGGTCTTGGTGTTCGAGGACAAAATGCTGAAAATAATCTTCTAGAGAGAGATCATCTTCATTCTCTTCAGCACTTTTATCACCGCTACCACTGACAGCAGATGTGCCGGACGAGCCAGAGGGCGGATGCGGGCGTGGGGTGGTCGGCGCTAGACCCAGGTCGTCCGGGTGGATCAGATGCCCCTCGGCCAGAATCACGCCGCGCTCAAGGGCATTCTCCAGCTCGCGAACGTTACCCGGCCAAGGGTAGTCGCGCAGATCCTGGCGGGCTGCGCGGGACAAACGCAGCCCCGTGCGTTCGTGGCGTTTACACGCCTTGTCGAGCAGAATGTCGGCGATTTCAAGCACGTCGTCCTCGCGCTCGCGCAGCGGCGGCAGCTCGATCTGCATCACGTTCAGCCGGTAGTAAAGGTCAAGGCGGAACTCGCCGGTTTTTGACAGCGCGCGCAGGTCACGATGGGTGGCCGCAATCAGGCGGACATTGACGTGGCGGGTTTCCACCGAGCCAATTTTACGGATTTCACCCTCTTGAAGAACGCGCAGCAGACGCGCCTGGGCGTCCAGCGGCAGCTCGCCAATCTCATCCAAAAATAGCGTACCGCCATCGGCGGCTTCGACTAACCCGGTGCGCGCTGCGCTGGCGCCGGTAAAAGCGCCTTTCTCATGGCCAAACAGCTCGGACTCGATCAGCGTTTCAGGAATCGCTGCGCAGTTGACGCAGATCAGCGGTGCCTTGGCGCGCTTGCTCTGCTGGTGAATGGCCCGTGCTACCAGCTCTTTACCGGTGCCCGACTCACCAAGAATCAATACGGTGACATCGGCGGGGGCGGTTTTACTAATGCGGGTGTAGACCTGCTGCATGGCAACGCAGTTGCCGATCATGGTTTGTCGGCTGCCGCCTGCATCGGTGATATCCGGCGGTGGGCTCTGCTGCATCGACTGCTTGTGTAGGATCCGCTCAACGGTCTCCAGTAGCTCCGCGTGGTCAAAGGGCTTGGCCACGTAGTCCACGGCCCCCTGTTTGAGCGCTTCCACCGCAGAGCGCATGCTGGCGTAGCTGGTCATGATCAATACCGGTACGGGGGCTGCGGCGGTAATTAGTGTGGTACCCGGCTCGCCCGGCAGCCGCAGGTCGCTGATGATGAGGTCGAACCCAGTGAGTTCAAGCTGGCTGGCCTCCTCAGCGCTGCCTGCTTCGCTGACCGTATAGTCGTGGCGTTCCAGAAGGCGCTTTAGCGCGCTGCGAATAATCGCTTCATCTTCAACAATCAGAATCCTGGGCATGGGTTGGCTGATCATCCTGTTGGTAAAGCGGCAGCCATAACGTAATGGCCGTGCCGCGAGGCTGTCCGGGGGGTGGCGAAGCCACGTCTATTTTACCCTGGTGCTCATTGATAATCTGGTAGGCCAATGAAAGGCCCAGACCGGTGCCCTCGCCGGCGGGTTTTGTGGTGGTAAAGGGCTCGAATAGGTGCTCGCGAACTCGTGGATCGATGCCCTGACCGTTATCGGTTATCCGCCACCAGGCAAGCTGCTCGTGGCGTCCTGCGGTCATGTGAACTTCTCCCCCCTTGCCGCAGGCATCCCGGGCATTGCTCAGCAGGTTGACCATCACTTGCGTTAATCGCTGGGCATCGCCGCGCACCACCACATCGTCGGGCGTTTCATTGGTTAAGGTAACATCCTCTCCCGAGCGGGCGAGGTGGATCAAGTGCAGTGCATCTTCGCTAATTGATGCAAGTGCCACGGGTGAGGCAGGGAGCGGTACCGTTTGGCGCCCCCCATGGGCAAAACCAACCAGTGAGTTAACGATTTTGGTGACCCGTTGGGTTAGCTGCTGGATTTGCTCGGCGGTCTCTAGCAGAGCCGGGTCGTTGGTATCGTAGCGTAGATTTTGCGCCAGCGACGAGATGCCGGTAATCGGGTTGCCAATTTCGTGGGCGACTCCAGCCGCTAGCTGGCCGATAGAGGCTAGGCGCGCGGCATGCACCAACTCATCCTCCAACCACTTCATTTCGGTATGGTCTTCAATCAGGATAACGCTGCCGCCACGGCTGTCATTGCCACTGAGAATCGCTTTGTGCAGGGTCAAAAAATAGTCTTTACCGTGCAGCGTGACCGCCTGTTTGTAGAGCGGGGTTGAGGTGGTCTCTAGCACCCCGCCGAGTAGACTGGGCCAGGGAGCAGGAAGGCTGTCACGGCGTGAGCCGATCACGCTTTCACCGCTAATGCCCGAGAGTTGGGAGAGCGCCTGATTCCACATTAGCAGCTCATCATCATCGCCCAGAACACACAGCCCCACTGGTAAATAGGCCAGGGTTTGGCGGTGGTGGCGGCGCAAACCGTCGAGTTCACGGGCTAACCCTGTCAGCCGTGAGCGGTAGGCTTCCAGGCGGCTTTCAACGAAATGAATATCGTCGGTTTCCGGGGCGTCGTCGTGGCGGTAGGGTAGGTAGCGATCAACAATATCCCGCGCCACCGATGGGCCCATTAAGCCTGACAAATTGGCCTGGATACGGTCACGCAAGCGACGTAGCGCGTAGGGGCGGCGCTCCTGGGGGGTTAAATTGAGTGCTTGCAATGCCCGATTCACTTCACGGCTAGCCGCCTCATCGCCGAGGGCGTGGGCTAAGTGAGTAGAAAAGTCGCTCGCCGTCGCGGCTTCCAGTGGAAAGCGCTTGGAGCGGATAACCGCATCGACGGAGCACGCTTCTGCGGCGGACTGCTCCCCCTCAGAAATACGCGTGAACAGCGATATCACTATCAGCAGCAGAATATTGACCGCCAACGAGAGCAGCGTGACGTTGTACCACAGCGGCGCATCAGCGGCGGTAAATGGCGTAAAGGGGAGTTGTGGTGCCGGTAACGAGAGCATGAGCGGTAGCCATAGCCCCCATAGCCATACGCCGACGCCTGCGATGAGGCCAATAATCATGCCTTTACGGTTAGCGCCTGGCCAGTAGAGCAGCGCCAACATGCCGGGCAGGCACTGGGCCATGCCGACAAATGCGGCTAATCCCAAGCCGATGAGACCATGGTGGCGCCCTACCCACTGGTAAAACACCCAGCCGCCGATAATCACCGCGACCACTAAGCCTCGGCGCAGCCACAGCAGCCAGCCGTAGAGATCACTGCGTGCCTCAGGGGGCCTCGCTACCAGCACAATATGATTAAGCACCATGCCTGAAAGTGCCAGGGCAATCATAATCATGGTGCCGCTGGCGGCGGCTAGCCCACCGATAAACGCCAGTGCGCCCACCCACCAGTGTTCGGTCATTAGGTAGGCGGCATAGGCGGTGATGGGTATGTCGGGATTAACCGACTGAGCGGCCCACCAGATCAGTGGTACAGGCAGCGCCATTAGCAGCAGAAACAGCGGCAGTGCCCAGCTCGCTTGTAGCAGGGTATGTCGCGATAGACTTTCTGCAAAACTGATATGAAACAGATGCGGCATCATAAACGCCGCCACAAAAAACAGCAGCAGGAGGGTGCGCCACTGGGCCGGATCAAGTTTGGGTGTCTGTTGCTGGAGGAGAGCCCCAGGGCCTTCCAGCCACAGCTGCAGATCGCCTGGGCCGTCAAACACTATCCATAGTGCCACCGCACACAGCCCCAGCATGGCCAGCAGTTTAACAATGGATTCAAATGCAATGACGCTAAGTAGGGTGTCGTGGCGGCCATGAGACTGACTGTGGCGGGCACCGAAAATGACCGCAAAGGCGGCAATAACGGCGCAAAACAGCAGTGCAACGCTACCGCCCGCTTGGCTGGCGGTGATGATATTGATGGCTTCGCTCAGGGTTTGGACTTGAATGCCGAGCAGTGGCAGCACCGCCAGTAGACTGACGAGGGTGACTAGCGTACCTGCCCAGCGGGAGCGAAAGCGGAAAGCAAACAGATCCGCCAGCGACGTTAGTTGATAGGTGCGGGTGATGCGCTGGATGGGCACCAGCAGCACAGGGGCGAGTAAGAAGGCGCCCGCTGCGCCCAGGTAGTAGGCGAGGTAGCCAAACCCCGCGTTGGCCGCCATTTCCACGCTGCCGTAAATCGCCCAGGCGCTGGCATAAACACCTAGGGCAAGGATGTAAACAATCGGGTGGCGGGTAATGCGCACCGGCACCCAGCCGCGCTCTACCGCAAAACCGCAGCCAAACAGCAGTGCCAGGTAGCCCAGCCCAAGCAGTAGGACGCCGACTATCTCAACGTGCATCTCAACGTTCATCAAGCTTTCTCTTCTGCTCCAGCCAGAGGGTAAGCGCAATCAAGCCACCCCAAATCGCAAACGGTCGGTACCAGGCAGCCTCAGGGTCGCTCCAGCCATTCATCAGGAGCGGAGAGAGCAGGTAACCGCCAAACACCAAAAACAGCATGATGCGGTAGACGTACATATCAATCTCCTGCTGGAGGTGAGGGGGGATTTAAACGGTGTGTCGTTGGGCTTAAGCGTAACAACGACCAGTTCGCTACCGCCCAGTGTAGCTGAGTCGCGGGGGGCTCTGAGGCAAGTTCTTGGGGTGGTGCCTGATCAAGCGCTTCCAGCGCCTGAAAGAGCTGCTGGCGTATCCCCTGCTCGTCTTCTGCCAGAGGCGGGGCCAGGTTTTGCTTGGAGAGCTTTTGCCCTTCCGCGGTCACAATGAGTGGCAGATGCAGGTACCGTGGCTGCGGCAATTGAAGCGCGCTCTGCAGTTGGCGCTGCCAAGGGGTGTTATCGAGCAAATCGAGCCCGCGTACCACATCGGTAATCTGCTGCTCGGCGTCATCCACTACCACGGCGAGCTGATACGCCCATAGGCCATCTTTACGCTTTAATACCACATCGCCCAGTTCAGCCGGGTCAAACTGCTGATCGCCAAACAGTCGGTCTTGCCAGCGAATAGGGCTTTCGCCACGGTCGCTGCGCAGCCGCCAGGCCAGCGGTTTGTTCGCGTCGCAAACGCCATCGCGGCACCAGCCGGGGTAAATATCAAACGCCTGCCACTGCTTACGCGAACAGCTGCAGGGATAGGCAAGGCCGAGTTGGATAAGTTGGTCAAGCGCCTGTTGGTAAGCATCGCCGCGGTTGTGCTGCCACATTATCGCTTCGTCCCACTCCAGGCCGAAGGTTTCCAGCTGGCGCAGGATAGTGCTCGCCGCGCCTTCAGGGCAGCGCGGTGGGTCGATATCTTCAATGCGCACCAGCCATTGCCCATCCGCTGCGCGGGCGTCTAAATAGCTGCCTAAGGCGGCGACCAAAGAGCCAAAGTGCAGCGGGCCAGAGGGCGTAGGGGCAAAGCGCCCCCGGTAGCGAGCAAAATCAATCATGGTAGCGTCATTGTTGAGAGGGGCTGATCATTCACAAAAAGCCATTCACAAAAACGGGCACCCTAAGGTGCCCGCGTTCGAGTAGCACGGTCTTTTAGCGCTCAGCCGCCTAGCTGTTTCTCTTTGAGTTCCGCCAGGGTTTTGCAATCCACGCAAAGGGTGGCGGTGGGGCGAGCTTCTAAACGACGAATGCCGATTTCAACGCCGCAGGCTTCGCAGAAGCCGTAATCGTCATCATCGATGTTATCTAGCGTCTCGTTAATTTTCTTGAGCAGCTTACGCTCGCGATCCCGGGTACGTAGCTCCAGGCTAAAGCCCTCTTCCTGGGTAGCACGGTCGGCGGGGTCGGCGTAGTTGTTCGCATCTTCCTGCAGGTGGCGTACAGTACGATCCACCTCTTCCATGAGATCCTGTTTCCAATCCAGCAGCAGCTGACGGAAGTGCGCTAGCTGCTGCTCGTTCATATACTCTTCACCCGGCGCTGGCTCATACGGGGTGAAGGACTTGGACGCTTCCGGTTTCTTTTCTGCTACTGGCATGGGACTGCCCCTTACATATGTGACTACTGATCGACCATGAGCGATTGTCACGATCTCACGCCAAAGGGATGCTTGTTTAGCTGAAAAATGACTGGGTTGCAAGCATAATGGTGAGCTTTCGACGAATGTTTGGCCTTGAATATGACTAGCGCCATGTTTTAGTTAGTTTTTCAATATTTGTCCAGTTTCAAAAATGATTAGATGAAGGAGCCGTTATGGCCTGGAATTCGCGTGTCGATCACGTTGCCCCTTTTCGGGTCATGCATCTGCTGGAAATGGCCCAGGCGCGGGAAGCCGCCGGCTTTGATGTGATTCACCTGGAAGTAGGCGAGCCGGATTTTGCTACCCCCGAGCCGATTATCGCTGCCGGGCAGCAGGCGTTGGTCAGTGGCCATACCCGCTATACCCCAGCGGCGGGGCTCCCCGCGCTGCGCGAGGCGATCGCCGGGCATTACGCTGAGCACTTTAATGCTACGGTAGATCCAGCGCGTATTTTGGTAACCCCAGGGGCGTCGGGGGCACTGCTGCTGGCCAGCCAGCTATTAGTTGAAAGCGGCTCGCGGGTGTTGATGGCTGACCCTAACTACCCCTGCAACCGCCACTTTATGGCCTTGGCGGGCGCTGAGATTGATGCGATCTCCGTGGGGCGTGATAGCGGTTGGCAGTTGGACGCTACCCTGGTTGCCCAGCATTGGCGTGACGATACGAGCCTGGCAATGTTGGCGTCGCCCTCCAACCCCACCGGCCACACGTTGAGCGCTCAGCAGCTTTCCGCCGTGCTTGATGCAGTTGCTGAACGTGAAGGCGAAGTGATTGTCGATGAGATCTATCAGGGCCTTAACTACGACGATGCGCCGCTGTCGGCGACGTCGCTCTCGGCCAACGCCTTTGTGGTCAACAGCTTCTCAAAATATTTTGGTATGACCGGCTGGCGCTTGGGCTGGCTGGTGGCGCCGGAGCATGCGGTAGAGCCATTAACGCGGCTGGCGCAAAACATGTTTCTGGCCGCGGCGACGCCGTCGCAGCATGCCGCCCTGGCGGCGTTTACGCCCGAGTGCCGGGCCATCCTTGAACAGCGCCGTGAAACCCTGAAAGAGCGCCGCCAAGTTCTGCTGGAGGGGCTGGCAGGCTTGGGGCTGGCGCCGGATCTCCCGCCCCAGGGGGCGTTTTATTTGTGGCTGGATATCTCCCGCTACAGCCGCGATAGCCAAGCCTTCTGCGAGCGCTTACTGCAGGAGGAGAACGTGGCGATTACCCCGGGTATTGATTTTGCCTTAAGTGGCGGTGAACACCATGTGCGCATTGCGTTTACCAATGATGTGGCCCGTCTGGAAGAGGCAGTGGCGCGGATTGCACGCTTTGTGGGCAGGCTGTGATGCTATCTTATCCGGCGTTGGTACCGGGCACGCTGATCAAGCGTTATAAGCGCTTTCTAGCCGATGTGCGTTTGGATGATGGTCGCGAGGTGGTGGCCCACTGCCCCAATACCGGCTCAATGAAGGCGGTGAACGTGCCGGGGTGCCGTGTGTGGCTGTCGCCTAGCGATAACCCTAAGCGCAAGCTGGCCTGGACCTGGGAGTTTATCGAGCTACCCCAAGCCGATGGACAGCTGGCGCTTGCCTCGGTGCATACCGGCCGCGCTAACAGCATTGTGGAGGCGGCGTTAGAGGCGGGTGAGTTAGCGCCCTTGGCAGGCTACGCCACGCTGCGCCGAGAGGTGAAAGTAGCCGATGCCCGGCTAGATTTTATGCTGGACGATCCAGAGCGAGGACGGGCGTATATCGAGGTGAAGCAGGTCACCCTCAAAGAGCAGGACAGCCACGGCTACTTTCCGGACTCGGTCAGTGTGCGTGGCACCAAGCATCTGCATTCGCTGCGTGTGCTGGCAGAGCAGGGGGAACGGGCAGTGCTGCTGTTTTGTGTCGCCCACGAAGGTATTGCTGACGTGGCTGCCGCTGCGCATATTGATGCCACTTACGCGGCAGCCCTGGCGGAGGCCGCTGCCAGCGGGGTGGAAGTGCTGGCCTATGGCATTGACGTGGAGCGGAAGCAGGGGCGCCCCATCGGCGTAGGGTTAACCCGCCACCTGCCTGTGCGACTGTAGATAGTTTGTCTGCGTTGGAATTTAACCAGAGGCCGTGGGTAGTTGTAAGCAAGGGTCTTTCGCCATGGATGGCGAAAGTAGCGCCCAAGGATGGGTTTACAGCGCCCTTGCGTCAATCTGCCCACGGCATGTCGAGAGCTATACAGTAGTGCCTAGCGATCAATATAAAAACGCTGAATAAAGTTCACCGGCTCGGGGGCGGCGTTGCGGTCGTAGCGCACGCTTAGCTCAAAGCGCATGCTTTCATCTTCGCGCATGGTAAAAGGCGCCAGGTGGTAGGTCGCATCGCCGTCATGCACGGTGCGAAAGCTGAGCGACTCTTGAACGCCCGTCAAGCCGCTAACGTGGCCCTGTACGCTGGCGTTAACGGGGCGGGTGCTGCCATCGTCCTGGCGCTCGCGAACGCTAACATTGACTAGGCCGCGGTTTGCACTGCGCTGGAGGTTGTTCGCCTGGGCCACTTCCGGGGTCAAAAAGCTGCTGTTCACCGCGCTGTAGTGAATCTCGTAATCGCCCACGCTGACGAACTGCTCAGCGTTGGCCCCAGCGGCGGCTAAGAGCGTGCCGACAAGGGCGGCACCGATCATTAATCTGCGTAACATGGCGTGGCTCCTTGGATGATCGATAAGTTGAATGTTTAAGCCTAGCGTCGGCGAACGCGGAAAATGGCAATTTCACCAAATAGATTGGGCCAAAGCCGCGATTTCCAGTGACCTTGATGATCTCCCACGCCCACCGCGCGATCAACAATCATCAGACCCTTCTCGCGGCACAGATGCTCAAAGTCGTTGAACGTTGAAAGGTGGATGTTGGGCGTGTCGTACCAGGCGTGGGGCAGCGATTTGGATACCGGCATATAGCCGCGCAGACCCAAATGAACGCGGTGACGCCAGTAGGCGAAGTTGGGGAAGGTAATGATGCCCTCTTCGGCGACGCGCAGCATTTCATCGAGCATCTTGTCCGGACGGCGCAGCGCCTGCAGGGCCTGGGTCATGATCACCTGATCATAGCTGTTATCGCAGAAGCTGCTTAAGCCGTCATCCAGGTTGTGCTCAATCACGCTGACGCCACGGGCGACGCAGGCATTAATGCCGTCGTGGTCGATCTCTAAGCCATAGCCGGTCACGCCTTTATTGTTCGCCAGCGTCTCCAGCAGTTCGCCGTCGCCGCAGGCGAGGTCGAGCACGTGGGCCCCTTCGGGCACCCAGTCATAAATCAGTTCTAGATCGGCGCGCATCATGGCGTCTCCTCCGGGCTCGCTTTATCTTTACCCGCTTCATCTCCGCCCGTTTCGGCGAGATTAAGCTCGCGGGCAGCGCGGCTCATAAAGGCGCTGAAGATGGCGTCGTAGCGCGGCTCTGAGAGTAAGAAAGCATCGTGCCCATGGGGGGAGTCGATGTTGGCGTAGCTAACCGCTTTGCCCGCGCGGGTGAGCGCATCGACCAGCTCGCGGGAGCGCGAGGGCGGAAAGCGCCAGTCGGTGGTAAAGCTGACAATCAAAAACGGGCACTGCGCTGGGGCCAGGGCTTTGGCTAAGTCGCCCCCTTGGGTGGCGGAAGGGTCAAAGTAGTCCAGCGCCTTGGTCATCAGCAGGTAGGTATTGGCATCAAAGGCCGTGGAGAAGGTATCGCCCTGATAGCGCAAGTAGGACTCCACCTGGAACTCAACGTCAAAGCCAAAGTTGAGGTCGTCGCTACGCAAATCGCGGCCAAACTTGCTGCCCATGGCGTCTTCTGACAGGTAGGTGATATGCCCTACCATGCGCGCCAGCTTTAGCCCGCGTTTGGGCACGGTGTCGTGTTCAGCGTACCAGCCGTCAAAAAACTCCGGATCAGAGCGAATTGCCTGACGGGCTACTTCGTTAAAAGCGATATTTTGCGCCGAGAGACGCGGCGTGGCGGCAATCACCACCGCGTTGGCCACCCGCTCCGGGTAGGTCATGGTCCACTGCATCACCTGCATGCCGCCCAGACTGCCGCCCACCGTGGCGGCCCAGCGCTCAATCCCCAGGTGGTCGGCAAGCCGCGCCTGGCTGGCCACCCAATCGCTCACCGTGACCATGGGGAACTCAGGCCCCCACTGGCGGCCGGTGTCGGGGTTGTGGCTGACCGGCCCGGTGCTGCCATGGCAGCCCCCCAGGTTATTGAGTGACACAACAAAAAAGCGGTTGGTGTCGATCGCTTTGCCGGGGCCAATATGGGCATCCCACCAGCCGGGCTTGCGGTCTTCTTCGCTGTGATAGCCCGCGGCATGGTGGTGACCTGAGAGCGCGTGGCAAATCAGTACCGCGTTACTGCGATCGGCATTCAATGTGCCATAGGTTTCGTAAATCAGCTCGTAGGCAGGCAGCACTTTGCCGCAGGCGAGAGCGAGCGGCGTGTCGAAGCGTGCCACGTGCGGGGTGACCACGCCGACGGAGCCCGCCGGTCGGTCTGCAAATGCAAGCGTATCTGAGTCAGGCATTGAAGGTGCTAGTCCTGCTGAAAGAGGGCGACTGAATTAGCTCTTGGAGTGCGGGGTTGGCTGTCGCCATTACAGCCCGACCAGCGCGCCTGAAATGCCCGCCGCACGAATCAGGGAGCCGACCACCAAACCATCGATCAGGTTAATGGCGATAAACACCACGATAGGCGATAAATCGATCATGCCCAGCGCAGGGATCACCTTGCGCACTGGTGCCATAATCGGCTCCACCAACTGCATGACGAGAAGAGCGCCTGGATGGCTGGCGTTGGGCGCTACCCAGCTCAAAATAATCATCACAATCAAGGCGAAGAAGTAGATTTTTAAAATCGCATTTGCCAACGCCGCCACACCGGCAATCAGCAGTCCAGCAATGGGCGGCATGCCAACGCCAATGACCATAAAGATGGCGATGATGCTAACCACCTTCAATACAAAACCTGCCGCTAAGGTGGCGAGGTCGAAGCGGCCAGCCACCGGGCCTAAAAAGCCTTGAAATAGCCCGACTACCGGCTGGGTGATTTTGACCACCGATTGGCTTAACGGGTTGTAGTAATCCGCCCGCGACGCCTGCAGCAGGAAGCGCAGCATGAGTAAAAAGAGGTAAATATTGATGAGGGTATTTACCAGCATTAACCCTGCACTGCCCAATTCATTGCCCATTATTATGTCTCCTTGATGATCCGGTAGCTTAACGGCTTTGTTAGCCGAATGGCTGTGTTAGCTGCCGCTTAGTTCCTTGGCCATTGCCTGGGCGCGGTCGGCGCAGGCCTGCATGGCGTCGGCAATCGTGGTGCGCAATTGTGCCTCTTCCATATGTTGAATGGCACGTTCGGTGGTGCCGCCCGGCGACATGACGTTCTGTTTTAGCGTGGCGGGGTCTTTATCGCTCTGCTGTGCCATGGTGGCGGCACCCAGTGCGGTTTGAATAGCCAGGCGTCGCGCGGTGGCGGCAGGTAGGCCGAGTTTAACTGCGGCTTCTTCCATGGCTTCGAACATCAGAAAGAAGTAGGCCGGGGCACTGCCAGAAACAGCGGTGACGGCATCTAACAGGGCTTCTTCTTCCACCCATTCGACAATGCCGACTGCCTCCATTAGCTGGGTGGCCACGTCACGCTGGGCATCGCTGACGTTGGCATTGGCGTAGAGCCCGCTGGCGCCATACCCGACCAGCGAGGGCGTATTGGGCATGCAGCGAACCATGGCATTTTGGCCTCCTAGCCACTGGTCGATTGTGTCGGCATCCAGCCCAGCGGCAATCGAAATTACCAGCGGCTTCTGGCGCTGAACGCTGTCGCGCAACGCTTCGCAGACGTTGCGCATGATCTGCGGCTTCACTGCGAGTACCACTACATCGGCCTCAGCTACCGCCGCATTGTTGTCGGTGTCGGTATTGATGCCTAAGCGTTGTTTAATCGCTGCCAGTTCGCTGTCATTCGGCGCGGTGGCGGTAATAGTAGAAGGCGCGACGCCGCTGTCGATTAGGCCGCCGATAATGGCGCTGGCCATATTGCCAGCCCCAATGAAGGTAATCTGATTCGCCATGGTAGGTGTCCCTTTAGTAAAAGTGTTCTACGTAAAAAAGTAAGCTACTTGTCGTCTAAGCCGATGGGCGAGCGCCGAAAATGGCGGTGCCCAAACGCACCAGCGTGGCGCCTTCCAGCACCGCCGCTTCTAAATCGTCGCTCATGCCCATCGAGAGCGTATCAAGGGGCGCGTCTGGCAAGCTGCTTTGTAAGGCGGTAAAAGCCTCGCGTAGTGCTGCCAATGGCTGGCGCTGAGCGCTTATATCCTTTGCCGGTGCGGGGATCGCCATCAAGCCGCGCAGGTGCAAATTTGGCAGCGTGGCGACTTCCCTGGCCAATTCTTCTAACGCCTCGGGCAGCACACCGGCTTTGCTCTCTTCGCGGCTGATATTAACCTGCAGGCAGATATTAAGTGGCGCAAGGTGCGTTGGGCGCTGTTCGCTAAGGCGTTTGGCTATTTTTAGCCGGTCGACGCTGTGCACCCAGTCAAAGTGCTCGGCCACAGAGCGGGTTTTGTTGGACTGCAGGGGGCCAATGAAATGCCATACAATGCCGTCAAGGTCAGTAAGCTCGGTCTGCTTTTCCAGCGCTTCTTGCAAATAGTTTTCACCGAATTCACGCTGACCCAACTGCCAAACCTGACGAATCATCGCCGCAGGCTTGGTTTTGCTGACCGCCAGTAGCTTGGCTGCACCCTGGGAGCGCCCCGCGTTTTCTAATGCGTTATGCAGGCGTTCAAGCGCCTGAGCATATGAATGGCCGAGTGACTCGTTAAGCGCAATGTCTGTCATACTCAAGCACCTTACCGCAGCTGGGAAGAGAGATGGATATTACCGAACTGCTAGCATTCTCGGCAAAGCAGAATGCCTCTGACTTGCACCTTTCGGCCGGTTTGCCGCCCATGATACGTGTTGATGGCGACATTCGTCGGCTCAATGTGCCCGCTATCGATAATAACGATGTGCGCAAATTGATCTACGACATCATGAATGATCGCCAGCGGCGCGACTACGAAGAGCACCTGGAAATTGATTTTTCCTTTGAAGTGCCGGGGATCGCCCGCTTCCGCGTTAACGCCTTTACGCAAGCGCGCGGGGCGGGAGCCGTGTTTCGCACCATTCCTAATCAGGTGCTCTCCATGCAGACCCTGGGGCTCGGTGAGGTGTTCGAGCGCCTGGCGATGTTGCCGCGGGGCCTGGTGCTGGTGACTGGGCCAACGGGGTCGGGCAAGAGCACCACGCTGGCCGCGATGATCGATTACATTAACGATCATCGTTACGAGCATATTCTCACCATTGAAGATCCCGTTGAATTTGTCCACGCCAGCAAGCGCTGTTTGATTAACCAACGCGAAGTGCATCGCGACACCCATAGCTTTGCCGATGCGTTGCGCAGCGCGCTGCGTGAAGACCCGGATGTGATCCTGGTCGGCGAGCTGCGTGATCTGGAGACCATCCGTTTAGCATTGACCGCGGCTGAAACCGGCCATCTGGTGCTGGGGACGCTGCATACCACTTCTGCTGCCAAGACAATCGATCGGATCATTGATGTTTTTCCCGGTGAAGAGAAAGCCATGGTGCGCTCCATGCTCTCAGAATCACTCCAGGCAGTGGTGTCGCAATCGCTGCTTAAACGTCAGGGCGGCGGACGCGTAGCGGCCCATGAGATCCTCATTGCCACTTCTGCGGTGCGCAACTTGATCCGCGAAGACAAAGTGGCGCAGATGTACTCGGCCATTCAGACCGGCGGCAGCCTGGGCATGCAAACCCTGGATGCCGCGCTGTCTCGGTTAGTGAAAGACGGTACGGTAAGTTTGGAAGAGGCGCAGCTGAGTGCGAAGGGAACGCTGGCGATAAAAGATGAATAAAGACAGTTCAATTCAAGCGCCGTCTGTCGAGCTTTCGCCTACTCAATGGCTGCATGAGCTGCTCGATATTATGGTTGAGCAGAACGCCTCCGACCTGCTCATCTCTGTGGGCGCGCCGCCAAGCCTGAAAATGCCCGATGGGCTGGTGCCGCTGGGTCTGCAGCGTTTAACCGCCCATCAGGTCAACGAACTGGTTACCCATACGCTGCCGGAAGGGCTGCGGGAACGTTTTGCCAATGAGCGAGAGGCGAATTTTGCCCTCAGCCGCGAGGGCAAAGGGCGTTTTCGGGTCAGCGCGTTTCAGCAGCGCAACCAGATGGCCATGGTGGTACGCAGCATCGCGATTGAAATTCCTCGCTTGGATGCACTGGGCGTACCGGAGCAGTTGGCTGAATTAGCACAAGCCAAGCGCGGGCTGGTACTGGTGGTGGGCGGCACGGGCACTGGAAAGTCGACGACCCTGGCGGCGATGATTCAGCAGCGTAACGAGACCGTCGGTGGGCATATCATCAGCATCGAAGACCCGATTGAGTATTTGCACCCGCATAAGCGCGCCATAGTGAATCAGCGCGAAGTGGGGATTGATACCGAGTCGTTTGAGGTGGCGCTTAAAAACACCCTGCGCCAGGCGCCGGATGTGATTCTGATTGGTGAAATCCGCACTCGGGAGACCATGGAACACGCGCTGACATTTGCTGAAACCGGTCACCTCTGTTTGGCGACACTGCATGCCAATAACGCTAACCAGGCGCTGGAGCGCATCATTCACTTCTTTCCCCATGAACGCCATGAGCAGATATGGATGGATCTTTCGTTGAATCTGCGTGCGGTCGTCGCCCAGCAACTGCTGCCCACGCTTGCTGGTGGGCGCCGTGCGGCGATTGAGATCATGCTGCAGTCGCCGCGCATTGCCGACTTGATCCGTAAAGGGGAGGTCGCCGAGATTAAAGCAGCGATGGCCAAGTCCCGCGATGCCGGGATGCAAACCTTTGATCAGGCGCTGCATGACCTGCATCAGGCGGGGCATATCAGCAGGGAGGTGGCCATGGCTCACGCCGACTCGGCTAACGACCTGCGAATGCTGCTCAACGTCAGTGACGCCAAGGGGCGTAACCTGTCACTAGATGAACAGGTGCCTAGCCATCTAGGGCTGCGCGATGGCGATGATTACTGAGCGACTCTGAGTGCAGTTCTAAGCAACTCAGCATAAGCAATGCGGCAAAAGCTATGCAGCATAAATGCCGCCCAATACCCGGGGGCCCTGCGCGCCAGTGACCGAGGGCAAGTTGCCAGGCAGATGATTCAACCGCTGGTGAGCCAACCAGGCAAAGGCGCCCGCTTCAAGCCAGTCTTCAGGCCAGCCGTACGCCGCTGGCGAAGTGAGCGTGGCGCGAGGCAGGTGATGGGCAAGGCGCTGCATTAAGTAGCCGTTGTGAGCGCCGCCGCCAGCAGTAATCAGCGCGAGCGGGCCACTATCTATCCGGAGCTGTTCAATCCCCTGGGCGACACTGACAGCGGTGAGTTCAGCCAGCGTCGCCTGAACATCGGCGGCGGCCTCCTGGCCGCTGAGATGTTTTTGAAGCCAATCCAGATGAAAGAGTTCACGCCCTGTGCTTCTCGGCGGTGGCTGCTGGAAAAACGGTTCTGATAACAACCGGGCTAAGAGCGCTTCATCTACATTGCCGCTAGCGGCCCAATCGCCGTCCTGGTCAAAGCGGCCGCCCTGGTGCAAGGCAAACCAGCCATCCAGTAAAACATTCGCGGGGCCGGTATCAAATCCGATCACTGGATCGGTCGGCTGGCTAGAGAGCCAGGTGAGATTGGCAAAGCCGCCTAAATTAAGTACCAGCTGATGCGCGTCTGCTCGCCCAAATAGCGCCTGATGAAACGCCGGTGCCAGCGGTGCCGCTTGACCGCCTGCGGCTAAGTCTCTGCGACGAAAATCGGCCACCACCGTGCAGCCGGTGAGTTCTGCCAGCAAGCTTGGATTATCCAACTGCAGTGTATACGCCGGGCCGTCGCCGTGGCCTGCGGGGGCATGCTCAACGGTTTGGCCGTGGCTGCCGATGGCATTGATCTGTTCTATACCCACTGAAAGGGGGGCTAATAAGTGCTGCACGGCTTGGGCCTGGCATTGGCAGAACGCGTGCTCGGCTGCTGCGAGTTGCGCAAAACTGACCTGATCCGCATGACACAGCTTAAATAGTAGGCGATGAAGCTCGTCCGGCATCGGTTCTGCGTGGGTCGCCAACAGGCGCGGCGGCGAATCATTTTCGATGGCGATAAGCGCTGCATCAATACCGTCCAGACTAGTGCCGGACATCAGGCCAATATAGTAAAGCGGCGAAGCGGTAGGTGTTTTCATAAGCAGACTCGTACAAAGCGGGGCTAAAGCGCAGCCAAGGCTCAACCAAGGCGAACGAGCATGGTAACATCGTCGGCTATTTATCACCTGAGCCCGGTAAGGGCGGTTCTTTATAGTGGAGAGAGGCAATGAGTGAGGTGGATCAGGCTTTAGCGCTGCTGTCGCGGGGTACGCATGAAATCCTGGTAGAGGATGAGTTAAAAAAGAAGCTGGCTTCAGGCCGCAAACTGCGTATCAAAGCGGGTTTTGATCCCACGGCCCCTGACTTGCACCTGGGGCACAGCGTGTTGCTGACCAAAATGCGCCAGTTCCAGGACTTGGGGCACACGGTTATCTTTTTGATCGGTGACTTTACCGGGCGTATTGGAGACCCTACCGGAAAGAACGTGACGCGCAAACCGCTCACCGAAGAGGACGTGAAAGCCAACGCCGAAACTTATAAAGAGCAGGTGTTTAAAATTCTCGACCCTGAAAAGACCGAGGTGCGCTTTAACGCCGAATGGTTTGGCGAACTCTCCGCTGCCAAAATGATTGAGCTGGCTGCCCAAAGCACCGTAGCCCGTATGCTGGAACGGGATGACTTTGAAAAGCGCTATAAAGCCAATCAATCTATTGCTATCCACGAATTTCTCTACCCGCTGGTACAAGGCTATGACTCGGTAGCCCTTGAAGCGGATGTGGAGCTGGGCGGTACCGACCAGAAGTTCAACCTGCTGATGGGGCGTGAGATTCAAAAGCACTTCGGTCAGGAGCCCCAGGTAGTAATTACCATGCCGCTGTTGGAAGGGTTAGACGGCGTGCAGAAGATGTCGAAGTCCCTGGGCAACTACATTGGTGTCGATGAAGCGCCGGGATCGATGTTCAATAAGCTGGTCTCTATGCCGGATAGCTTAATGTGGCGCTATTTTGAGCTACTCTCTTTGAAATCGAACGAAGAGATTGACGCGCTCAAGCAGAGCGTTGAGCAGGGCGCGAACCCGCGGGATATCAAAATGGAGCTGGCCCGTGAGCTAATTGCCCGCTACCACGGCGATGAAGCAGCCGCCAATGCGCACAAGTCTGCGGGTAATCAACTGGCCGATGGCGAACTTCCGGAAGACCTGCCCGAAGTCACGGTCGATTTTGAGGGCAGTGAACAAGCACCTATTGCGGCAGTGCTCAATCGAGCAGAGCTCGCTAACAACAGCGCCCAAGCCAAAGATATGCTGGGTAATGGCCGGGTCAAGGTCGACGGCGACGTCGTTGCCAAAGACACCATGCTGGCGACAGGTAAGAGCTACGTTATCCAAGCGGGTAAGAAACGTTACGCCCGTGTGACGCTTATTTGAATTTTCTGTCAAAAAGCTCTTGCCAACCCGGCAGCGAATCCGTAAAGTACGCATCCGCTGCCGGGGACGCCAAGCGTTACCAGCGGTGCATAAGGTGTAAAAGCCTTGGTTTGTCAGGAAGTTAGAGCCGGTTTCATCGCTCGCTTCACTCGCTAAAAACAGCGGTTGACAAACACCAGGAAATGCGTAGAATACGCCTTCCTCGCTGAGGCAAGCCAAGTCAACGGCAGCCCGGTTGCTTTCATAGCAATCTAACAGCGAAACAGCTCTTTAACAATTTGATCAGGTAATTCATGTGGGCGCTTGCTGATGTTGGTGACAAATCACCAAATATCAAGGCAAGCGACTCAAGCAATAAGGTTTTAAAGGATTCGTCCTTTGGGATCTGTTTTGAATGAATTCGTTTGAACCTTGAGCCAAGTTTGGTTCGCTTCTGTCACTTTCGGGTGGCAGGTAAGAACCGCATAGATCTTAAACTGAAGAGTTTGATCATGGCTCAGATTGAACGCTGGCGGCAGGCCTAACACATGCAAGTCGAGCGGTAACAGATCTAGCTTGCTAGATGCTGACGAGCGGCGGACGGGTGAGTA